>Ga0182024_10000569_pt1 | contig 95433 bp, 88 predicted proteins | sample P32metaG_FD_120480 | JGI IMG/M metagenome (GOLD analysis project Ga0182024, IMG submission 120480) | Permafrost microbial communities from Stordalen Mire, Sweden - P3-2 metaG (Illumina Assembly) | ecosystem: Environmental > Terrestrial > Soil > Wetlands > Permafrost | place: Sweden: Stordalen... | reverse complement strand
GGGATTGTGCCGGCGGGAGATGCCCTCGTTGCGGAAATTGCGGTTGAGCTCGAAGATTTTCGTGAAGCCGCCGACGAGGAGGCGCTTGAGGTAAAGCTCGGGCGCGATGCGCAGGTAGAGGTCGAGGTTGAGGGCGTTGTGATGGGTCTTGAAGGGCTGCGCGGCGGCGCCGCCGGCGACGGCCTGCATCATCGGCGTCTCGACCTCGAGGAAGCCGCGGGCGTGGAGGAACTCGCGAATCTCGCGGACGATGCGGATGCGATCCAGGAAGACCTCGCGGGACCCTGGATTCGCGAGGAGATCGACGTAACGCTGGCGGTAGCGCTGCTCGACATCGGCAAGGCCATACCAGGAGCTGGGCAGCGGGCGCAGGGCTTTCGAGAGGAGGGTGAGGGCTTTGACGCGAAGGCTGGGCTCGCCGGTCTTGGTGAGGAAGCACTCGCCTTCGATGCCAATGAAATCGGCCAGGTCGAGGAGCTTGAAGAGTTCCATCTGCTCGGGGGGAAGCTCCTTGGCGCTGACGTAGAGCTGCATGCATCCGGAGCCGTCGTTCAAATCAAGGAAATGGCTGCGGCCCATGTCGCGATGGGCGGTAAGGCGGCCGGCGGCACGCTCGATATTGCCTACGGCGAAGCGGGCGCGGATCTCCGCGACGGAGCCGGAGGTGTCAAAGCGGCCGCCAAAGGGATCAACGCCGAGGGCGCGGATGGCATCGAGCTTCGCGCGGCGAGTGGCGAAGAGTTCGTTTTGGGATTCCGGCTGCTGCTCCATGGGAAGGGGGGCGATTTTGGGGACGCGGCCGGGGGGTGCAAGCTTCTTTCCCCGGATGGATTTTTATCCGCGGATTTCGCGGATTCCCGCGGATTCTTTTGAGAGAGGATTGGCTGGAGGTTCGGATTCGCCGCGCTAATCGGAGGGCAGCGGCTTGCAGCAGATGGTTTCGTGCTCGGTGCGGGTTTTGATGCCGGCGGGTATGGAGTCGACGTCGACGATGATTTTCTCGCGCTGGATGAGGTGGAGGGTTTTGGCGTCGACGGTGACGCGGGAGACGACTTTCTCCAGCGGGAGATCCGCGATGTTCCATGTGAGGAAGTCTTCCACGGCCGGATCGGACACAAGGGCGATGCCGGGCCTATCCACGCCCTTGAGGAGGGCAGGATCAGTGGAGGCGAAGGTGAGCACGGTGGCGTCGCAGGATTTGCCGCCACGCTGGAGGCCGACGACGCGGGAGACGACGCTGAGATTGATGGGCTGGTTGCGCAGGAAGGCTGGCTGCTCGCTGGCCCAGCGCTCATTGAGCCTGATCTCGTGCCCGAGCAGGATGCCGCGGTCGATGAGCTGCCAGACGAGCCGCTCGCCCGTCTCCAATGCCCCCGGGGCAAACTGCGCCTCCAGGGCGGCGTGGAAACGCACGGGGAAGATGCGCTCCGCGTCGCGGATCAGGTTCTCGTTTCCGTCCACGCGCAGGAGCGTGCCGTTAAGATCGAAGACGTTGGTCGTGGTCCGGTTCAGGGCGAGGGGCGCGGCGGGATTGCCGAAGGGCTTGCCGTTATCGGTCTCGACCATGGATTTGACGGTGCGATCCATGCGGATGGAATCGCCGGTTTTCCTCACGGTGACGTCGGTGGTGGTATCGGTGACATCCTCATCGCGCGCTGCGGGCTTCACATCGACATCGACGATGACCTCGCGATGGCTGGTCTCGAGATAATGGTCTCCATCGGCCGGAGCGAAGGTGAAAGGCTCCGCGCGGGCGCCGGCCGATGCGCCGAAGAAAGCGGCGGCAAGGAGGATCGCGAAGGGGGGATTCATGCGCCGGGGAGGAGCGAGTCTGAAATGCGGGGGGGAAATGGAAGGGAGCGGCTCAACCCGCGAGACTGGCCTCGGCGAGGCGCTCTTCCATGTCGCGGGCCTGGAGTTCCCTGATCATTTGCTCGATGTCGCCTTCCATGAAGCGGTCGAGGTTATACAAGGTGAGCTCGATGCGGTGATCGGTGACGCGGTTCTGCGGGTAATTGTAGGTGCGGATTTTCTCGCCGCGGCTGCCGGTGCCGATCTGGCTCTTGCGATGGGCGGCGTATTTTTCGGCTTCCTCGCGCTGCTTCTGCTCGAGGAGGCGGGAGCGGAGGATGGCAAGGGCCTTCTCCTTGTTCTTCTGCTGGCTGCGGCCATCCTGGCAGCGGACGATCATGCCAGTGGGGATGTGGAGGACCTGGACGGCGGAATCGGTGGTATTGACGCCCTGGCCGCCGGGGCCGCCCGCGCGGCAGACCTCGATCCGCAGCTCATCGGCCTTGAGCTCGAGATCGACCTCCTCCGCCTCGGGCAGGACGGCGACGGTGGAGGTGGAAGTGTGGATGCGCCCCTGCGCCTCGGTGGCGGGCACGCGCTGGACGCGGTGGACGCCGCTCTCGTACCGCATCTGGCGGAAGACGGCCTGGCCGGAGACCTTGAAGATGACCTCGCGCAGGCCGCCGAGCTCGCTGGGGCTGCTCTCAAGCTGCTCGACCTTGAGGTTGTGCGCCTCGGCGTACCGGCTGTACATGCGGTAGAGATCCGCGGCGAAGAGGGCGGCCTCGTCTCCGCCGGTGCCGGCGCGGATCTCGACGATGGCGTCGCGGTCCTCGTTTTCATCGGGCGGCAGGAGATAGATCTGGATCTGCTTCTCGGCCTCGCGGATGCGCGCCTCCAGGTGCGGAATCTCCGCGGAGGCCATCTCCGCGAGCTCGTGGTCGGGGCCCTTGGCGAGCTCCTGGTTTTCCATGAGCTCGACCCGGGCTTTGCGGCAGGCCTCCCAATGGCCGAGCAGCTCCTTGACCCGGGTGTGCTCGCGCATCATCCCGGTGGCCTTCTTCGGGTTGGAGAAGAAGTCGGGCGAGGCGATGGCAGCCTCGAGCTCGCGGAAGCGGTCGGCTTTTTTTTCAACAAGTGGTGCGAAATCCATTTGCGACAGGTAACAAGGGTGCGGGGCGGACAAAGAAAAACGGTGACCGGCCGGGGGGCACGATCACCGTCGGGAAATAATCGGATGGAAAGCTAAGCGGCGGACTTCTTGGCCACGCGAACGGCCTTGGTGCTGCCGAAGCGGCGCGCGAATTTCTCGACGCGGCCTGCCGTATCGACGAATTTTTGCTCGCCGGTGAAGAAGGGATGGCACGCGGCACAGATGCCGATCTTGAGATCCTTGCGGGTGGAGCCGACGTGATACACGGCGCCGCAGGCGCAGGAGACGGTGGTCTCGACGTAATTTGGGTGAATCTCTGCTTTCATGGGTCGAAAAGGGATGTAGAAGCTACTCGATAAGATGCGCAGCGCAATAAAAAAGAACGCAGCCCATAACAGCCTCCTACTGCGCTGGGGGGAGACGCTCGCGCGCAGGGGCCGCGACGCGGCGGTGCTGGGCCGGGGTGGCGAGGTCGAGCGGACGTTCGCGGACATCGAGCAAGAGGCGGGGGAATGGGCGGAAAGGCTGGGGCGCTGGGAGCCGGGGACGGTGGTGGGGATGCAGGCGGGCAATAGCCCGAGCTGGCCGGCGCTGGTGCTGGCCGCGATGCGGCTGGGGCTGATCCCGCTGCCGCTGGGCCGTCACATGGCCCGCGATGAGCGGGAGCTGGCGCTTGAGACCTGCGGGGCGCGGGCGCTGGTGACGGGGGAAGAAGGGTGGCTGGCGGTGGAGGAGCGGCGCGGCGCCAGGGTGCCGGGGCTGGGGGGATGCGATTTCCTCAAGCTCACCTCCGGGACGACCGCGCGACCGCGGGCGATCCGGTTCACGGCGGCGCAACTGGCGGCGGATTGCGACAATATCTGCGAGACGATGGGAATCGGGGAGGCGGATCTCAATTTCGGGGTAATCCCGTTTTCGCACTCGTACGGCTTTAGCAACCTGATCACGCCGCTGCTCTGCCGCGGGGTGCCGCTGGCGGCGAGCGAGGACCGGATGCCCCGCGCGATCTTAACCGGCCTGGCGCGGACGGGGGCCACGGTATTCGCGGGGATGCCGGTATTCTATGAGAAGCTGGCGGGGCTGGAGAATGGACCGGTGCTGCCCCGGCTGCGGCTGTGCATATCGGCCGGGGCGCCGCTCACGGCGAGGGTGGGGGAGGCCTTCACCGCGCGGTACGGGGTGAAGGTGCATACATTCTACGGTTCGAGCGAGTGCGGTGGCATTGGGTACGACTGGAGCGACGAGGAGGTGTACGAGGAGGGATTCGCGGGGCAGGCGATGCGGAATGTGGAGATCGCGCCGTACGGGGAAGCGGGGCAGATCGCGGTGCGGAGCGAGGCGGTGGGGCTGGGTTATTACCCGGAGCCGGAGCCCGAGGTGCTGGGGGAAGGGAGATTCGTGCCCGGAGACCTGGTGCGGATGGAAGTGCGGGGCATGTATCTGGAGGGCCGCGCGACCGATGTGATCAATATCGCGGGCCGAAAGCTGAACCCGGCGGAGGTGGAGGCGCGACTCCTGCAATGCCCGGGGGTGAGGCAGGTGGTGGTCTTCGGAGTCGCATCGGCGCTGCGCAATGAGGAGGCGGTGGCCTGCGTAAGCGGTGACGCTGGGGCGGATGCCGTGCTGCGGTACGCGCGGACGGTGCTGAGTGGATGGCAGGTGCCAAAGGACGTGTGGCTGGTGGATGAGGTGCCGGTTAACGAACGCGGAAAAATCTCGCGCCGGGAGCTTGCACGCAGCTATGCGGAGATCGTGCTTTTAAAGGATGGAAAATCGGGCGGGTCCCGGTGAAGGTGTGAGGGAGCTATGAGCGTAAACGGAATCCACCATGTGACCGCGATCGCGGGGGATGCGCAGGGGAATGTCGATTTCTACGCGGGGGTGCTGGGGCTGCGGCTGGTGAAGAAGACGGTAAACTTTGACGATCCGCTGACGTACCACCTCTATTATGGGACGGAGACCGGCGCGCCGGGGACGATCCTGACATTTTTCGCGTGGCCGAATGCGTACCGGGGGCGAGTGGGGAGCGGGCAGGTGAATGCTACGGGGCTCGCGGTGCCGAAGGAGTCGCTCGGCTGGTGGCAGGAGCGCTTTAAGAGCAAGCAAGTGACGTATGATCTGCCGGTGACGCGATTCGGCAATGAGGTGCTGCCGTTCCAGGATAACGATGGGATGCAACTGGAGCTGGCGGCGGTGGAGGATGCGCGGCCACCATGGCGCGGAGGCGGGGTGCCGGAGGAGTACGCGATCCGCGGGATGCACGGGGTGACGGCGCATGAGGAGGGATATGAGATGACGGCCGAGCTGCTGACGGAGACGCTGCGATTTACAAAGGTGGGGCAGGAGGGGAACCGGTTCCGCTATGCGGCCGGGGAGGGCGGGCCGGGGAGCGTGATCGATGTGCTATGCACGCCGGACGGGCCGCGCTCACGCGGCGGAGCCGGGGCGGTGCATCACATCGCATGGCGGGTGCCGAATGACGCGGACCAGGTAGCCTGGCGCAAGACGCTGGTGAGTGCGGGGATGAATGTGAGCCCGGTCCTGGACCGGCAATATTTTCACTCGATCTACTTCCGGGAGCCGGGCGGGGTGTTGTTCGAGATCGCGACGGACGAGCCCGGCTTTGCGACGGACGAGACTGCGGATGCGCTGGGCACGGGCCTGAAGCTGCCGCCATGGCTGGAAGGGGCGCGGGAGCAGATCGAGGCGGGGCTGGAACCGATCACGCTGCCGGGATGAGCGAGTTCATCTACCGTTATGTGCCGGGGAAAAGGGCGGAGACGCTGCTGCTGCTCCATGGCACGGGCGGCAATGAAACGGACCTGCTGGCGCTGGGCGCGGCGGTGCTGCCGGGGGCGGGGCTGCTGAGCCCCCGGGGGCGGGTGCTGGAGCATGGGATGCCGCGGTTCTTCCGGAGACTGGCGGAGGGGGTCTTCGACGAGGAGGATGTGAAGGCGCGCGCGGCGGAGCTGGGGGCGTGGGTGAGGGCGATGGCGGAGGAGCATGGATTCGACCCGGGGCGGGTGATGCCGCTGGGGTACTCGAACGGCGCGAATATCGGCGCGGCGATGATGCTGACGGGCGCGGCCCGTTTCCCAAGAGCAGTGCTGGTGCGGGCGATGGTGCCGCTGACGCCGGAGAGGCCGCCGGACCTGGCAGGGGACGAGGTGTTGCTGGAGAGGGGGCTTTATGACCCGATGGCGACGGCGGCGCAGACGAAGCGGTTGCGCGGGATGCTGGAGGAGGCGGGAGCAAAAGTGACGGAGCACTCCGCGCGAAGCGGGCACGAGCTGGCGAAGGAGGACATCGAGGCGGCCGCGCACTGGCTGGCGCGGGGATGACGGGGCTGGCGGTGGACGCGTTGTGCGTGAAGCACGACCCGGGCTGGGGCCACCCGGAGTGCCCGGAGCGCTACGAGGCGGTGATCACGGGGCTGGCGGAGGCGGGGCTGGCGGAGAATCTGGCGCGCATCGCGGCGCGGGATGCGACCCGGGAGGAGCTGAGGCGGGTGCATACGAGCGATTACCTGGATCTGACGGAGCACACGATCAAGGATGGGGTGGCGGAGCTCGTGACGGGGGACACGGCGGTGTGCGAGGCCTCGTGGGACGCGGCGGTGCGCGCGGCGGGGCTTGCGGCGAGCGCGGTGGACGCGGTGATGACGAGGCAGGTGCAAAGTGCGTTTTGCGTGGTGCGGCCGCCGGGGCATCATGCATCCGCGGCACGCGGGATGGGGTTCTGCATTTTCAACAATGTGGCGGTGGCGGCGCGGCATGCGCAAATGGCGCACGGCGCGGAGCGGGTGCTGATCGTGGACTGGGATGTGCATCACGGGAACGGGACGCAGGATATTTTCTACGAGGATGGGAGCGTGCTCTTCTTCTCGACGCACCAATGGCCGCTCTATCCCGGCACGGGACGCCGGACGGAGCGGGGAGCCGGAGCGGGGCTGGGGAAGACGATCAATTGTCCCGTGCCCGAGGGCTCGGGCGGGGATGTATTGCTGGGCGCGATGCGGGAGGAGCTGGAGCCCGCGGCGGAGGAATTCCGGCCCGGCGTGGTGCTGATCTCGGCGGGATTCGATTCCCGGGCGGGGGATCCGCTGGGGGGCTTATTGCTGCGGGATGAGGACTTTGCGGAGATGACGCGGCTGGTGATGGGCATCGCGGCCCGGCACGCCGGGGGGCGGGTGATCTCCGTGCTGGAGGGGGGCTATAACCTGGAGGGGCTGGGGCTGGCCGCGGCAGCGCACGTGGAAGCCCTGACGGGTAGCTGAAATTATTTTCAACATTTGCGTTTGGAGGAGGGCGCGGTAATGTCTGGCGGATGGCGAATGATGTCTCCACGGCGGGTACGGAAAGCGGGGCGAAGATCGATTACCTTAGCTTTCTGAAGCGCAGGTGGACGCCGTTGGATTTTGCGAAGCTGGCGCTGCTGGCGGGGGTGGCGTGGACGCTCTACTATTTCTACGGGGTCATCCATATCTACCAGGGCCTGCCGCTCTCGGCCTGGTCCTGGGGCCGGTTCGATCCCAAGTATAATTCCGAGCACGGGAAGCTGGTGCCGCTGATCTTTCTGTTCCTCGTCTGGTATCACCGGGAGGAGATCGCGAAGGCGAAGAAGGAGGGGTGCAACCGGGGGCTGATCTGGGTGGTGGTGGGGTGTCTTATATTTGCGCTCGGGGCGCGGACGCTGCAGGGGCGGCTGGGGATGGCCGCGGCCCCCGTGCTGCTGTACGGCATCGTGCTTTACCTGTGGGGGAAGGAGGTGGCCCGGGCGCTGCTGTTTCCCATCGCGTTCCTGGTCTTCATGGTGCCGGTATCGGGGCCGATCGATCAGGCGACGGCGAACCTGCAATTCCTGGTGGTGGGCGCGGCGCAGAAGGTGTGCGGGCTGCTGGGCATCCAGCTTTACGCGGTGGGCACGACGCTGCGGCCGGTGGACAAGAGCTACGCCGGATTCGACGTGGCGGAGGGGTGCAGCGGCATCCGCTCGCTGACGGCGATGATCATGGTGACGGTGATTTACATCCACCTGACGCAGACGACGCTCTGGAAGAAAATTGTGATCCTGGCGTGCTCAATCGGGTTCGCGATCATCGGGAATGCGGGGCGGATCATCACGATATTCCTGGTGGCGAAATTAATCAGCCCGACGTTCGCGGGCGGGCCGTACCACGAGTACTCGGGGTATGTGTCCTTCCCGATCGCGCTCGGCGCCATGCTGCTGGTGAGCAGGGTGCTGGACCTGCCGGTATTCGAGGCGGCCAAGGCGATCAAGACCGGAAAGGCTGAGCCGGGCAGCACGCTGGAGCGGCTGACGAAGAAGGACCACGCGACGTATGACTATTAGCCGTCTGTTGATCCTCAACGCGCTGCTGGCATGCGGGCTGGGGACGGTTTTCTTCATCCCGCGGCACTCGCGAATCCAGCCCTCCCGGGTCCGGATGGAGCTGCCGGAGATGCTGGGAGGGCTGCTGGGGAAGCCGGCTGCGGTGACGAAGCAGGAGCACGAGATCCTGGCGGAGGACACGGAGTTTTGCAGGAAGGTGTATGAGGACGGCTTCGGCCAGCAGGTGCTGGTGTCGATCGTACTGTCGGGCAATGAACTGGACAACAGCATCCACCGCCCGGAGCGCTGCCTGCGCGCGCAAGGATGGACGGCCGTGGCGGCGAACGGCCTCACCCTGCCGGTGGCCTCGGCGCCGGGCGGGGAGCTGCCGGTGATGCGGCTGCACAACATGATGCAGGTGCACGCGGAGAACGGGGAGATCGTCCAGGTTCACAACCTGAACTATTACTGGTTCGTCGGGTACTCGGACATCACGGCGTCGCACTTCGAGCGGGAGTACCTGGATATGAAAGACCGGCTGCTGCACGGGTACAACCAGCGGTGGGCTTATGTGACGGTGGCGTCAAACATCACGAAGAACCTGATCCCGTATGGCAAGGATGAGGCGCAGACGGATGCGCTGCTGCAGAAGATCATCACGGAAGTGTACCCATTGATCGTGAAGGACGCGGGGCAGGGAATGGCGAAGGAATGACGTAAGTCCCCGAGACGATGGGCCTGCTACGATTTCTGCTGGCGACCTGCGTGATAGGGGGACACTCGAGCCCGATCCTGGGGCTGCCGCTGCTGGACGCGGGGCTGGCGGTGAAGACGTTTTTCATGATCTCGGGGTTTTACATGACCCTGATCCTGACCTCGAAGTATCATGTGGACCGGGGAGGATACTGGCTGTTCATCAGCAACCGGTTTTTGCGGATTTACCCGTCCTACCTGGTGGTGCTGGCGGTCAGCGGGCTCTTTTACGCGGCGGCCTCGATCCACCTGCACGCGCCGGCGGACCGGCTGGCGTACTGGGTGCAGGCATGGCGCGGAGGGCATCACCGAGCGCTGGGGCTGATCGCGCTGTCGCAATTCTCGATCTTCGGGCTGGATGTGACGCCGCTGTTCGATTTTTCCCCGGCCAGGGGATTCGGGTGGACGGGATCGCTGGGGGTGGCCGCGGTGCCTGCCTGGCGGCTCAATTTCCTGCCGCACGCGTGGTCGATCAGCGTGGAGTTGTTCTTTTATCTCGCGGCACCGCTGATTTGCGTGGCGCGGCGGCGGGTGCAGATGGGGCTGGTGGCGCTGGGCTTCGCGGGGTACCTGGCGGCGTTCCATTGGCTGCCAGGGGCGCTGGCGATGGCGATGACGTATCACTTTTTCCCGTTCCAGATCAGTTACCTGGTGCTGGGGGTGCTTTCATTCCACCTGCTGCACCCGCTGTTTGAGAAGGAGCGGATCCACGCGGGGTGGTCCTGGGGAGTGCTGCCGCCTTTTGCCGCGTCGATCCTCTGTTACGGGTGGCTGCCGCAATGGGTGGGATTCGCGGGATGCATCGGGCTGGGGTTCTTCGCGGTGCCGCTGCTGTTCAACCTGAGCCGGAGGGCGAAGCTGGACCGGTTTATCGGGGATCTATCGTACCCGATGTACCTGAGCCATATCGCGTGCAAGTGGGTGATCCTGGCGACGATGGGCGTGGCGACCAAGGACGCGGCGGTGGTACCGGGGTGGGAATTGCTGCTGCTGACGGTGCTGGTCTCGGTGGGACTGGTGTGGGTGGTCGATTACCCGGTGGACCGGTGGCGGCAGGCGCGAGTGTTGAAAGTGGGTTCGGTCCGGTTCACGGAGACGCCCAATTGAGCAACGGTTCTCAATTTTGCTAATAACTCCCCTGGTGATTGCCTGCGCTGACCGGGATCTCCAGACGGTTCGCGCGCCGGGCGCCCTGGATATTCCGGCCGTCGAGCAGGATGCTCTCCTGGCCTGCGCGATAGGGTAGCGCGAGGGTGGTTCTCGTCCCTTGCGGAACGGTCAGGTTGAACTTCAGCTTCGCGCCGGCTTTCTCCCATGCAATGGGCACGGGCCCGAACTCCGTGACCACGGTGCCGGCCGCACGGGTGAGATCGGCGAGATGAGGCTCGATCCGCAGCGCGCCGGTGCGAACGGGGTCATCGCGGCGGACACCGAGGACATAGGCGCTCAGAAAATAGCCGGGGAACATCCCGTAGATGTGCGCCTTCGATCCGCCTTCGAATTCCTCCCATGAGCACTCCATGGGGGAGTCGGCCATGCCCTGCCATTTTTGGCGGAAGAGGTCGATCACGCGCTGGTCGTCGGCAGGTTGATCGATGCCGTAGAGCTGCCTGGCCAGATAGTAATAGGTCATCAGGCGCGGCGTGGTCTGCGCATCCTGTTTCACCATCGCCTGCAAGACGCGTCCCCGCCGCTCGGGCGGGACGACACCGCGATCCAACGTGAAGATGCTCGAATGAAGCGTGGGGGCGAAGAGGTTGTTCACACGCGGGAGATCGATATTCCGCTTCGACTCCGCGAGATCGGCATTGGTGAAGTAGCCCGCGAAATAGGTGCCCGAAGCCTCATCCCAGAGCACTGTATTGATCGCCTCCTTCAACCCGGAGGCGGCCATGGCGAAGCGCGCGCTATCGGCCCTCTCGCCGATGAGCGCTCCCAGCGTGGCCGCGTCTTCCAGGGCCCGGCAGACGAAGGCGTTGAGCGTGGTCCCCTCGCCGGTGAGATAGCCAACGGGGTTGCCCCAGACGACCCAGTCGCGGGCACGAACGAGGCCGCGTTCGGTACGCCGATCGAGGAAGTAATCCATCTGCGTAACGATGGCGGGCCAGATTTCCCGGACGGCAGCCGTATCGCCCGTGGCCTCCTCGTAAAGGCGCACCCCCTCGACCCAATCGCACGCGCGGTCCTCCATTTTGGCATGGATATCGAAGCGGTCCGAACAGGTGTGGGCTTTTACCCAGCCGCCGGGCTGGAGGGTGAGCGCGGTGCGGCGGATCAACTCGCCCACGAGGCGCGCGTCGCCGTAGCGGACCGTGCCACCGGTGCCCGTTACGGACATCGCGGTGCGCGTGATGTCGTACCCGGGCGGCGTGTCGTCCATCCACTCGACGCGCTCGCGGTCGGCGCAATCGACATAGGAATCCTCGCTGAGCACCTGGCAGGAGCGGGCGCACATGGCCCAAAGCCTGTCGAGAAAGGAATCGGAAGAGGTGAAGGAGCCCGCGATATCAAATGGGTAGAGGCGCTCGACCAACTTGAAACTGGTGATCGTGACCTGCCCCCTGGCGACGATCACGGAGCCGCCGGTGATCCCGCGGGTGTCGAGGGTGAAGTAGGTTTGCTCTCCGGCTTTGGCCAGATAGCTGACGTCGTAGGGGTCGATCCTGAGCTCCGTCCCGGCGTCCGCGCTGAAGGTGAGCACCGGGTAGGCCTGGACGATGCGCCCGGCGGAGAAATCGAGTTTTTCTCCGGTCTTGAGCGTTACCGGCAGGGAGACGCCGCTTGAAAAGTGGACCGGAACGGCCGTTTCCCTAAGCCGGGGAATGCGCCGCGATGTGAGCGGACCCCATGCGTCGCCCGGAATCCGCGTTGCCGATTTCCACTTGCCGTCGTCGTAACCGGGCTGGGTCCAGTCGCCGTCCTCGACGGTCGCGTCCACGCGCGTTTCGCCCAGGTTCGGCCAACTGGCGGCCACGGTGCGATAGCGGGTGGAATCGGTCCATCCCCACGATTCGTCCGTGGTCCAGAGGTTACCGGTTCCCAATTGCAGCGCCGCCGTCAGGCCCGGCCGATGGCGCATCACCTTGCCCCCGGAGAGATTCCCGACGCAGAGCACGGCGATGCTGTTTTTTCCCGCCCGTAGAAAGGGAGCGATCTCCACGGTATCGTACTCGGGCCCATTGGGCTGGAACCGGGCCGGGCCACGCTCCACATAGGCGCCATTCACCCACAGGATGTAGCGGGCATCCGCGAAAAGCTGGAGGAGGGCGGCCGCCGGCTTTGCGTTGAGGTCGAAGGTCTTCCGGAATCCAACCGCGACCCCTTCATCGCCCGTGGGCGCCGCGGCTCCGGTCCAGATGAAGGCGGATTGAAGCTGCCGGCCGGCGGGATCCTGCTCGATGGGAAGGATCTGGGTAAGGGGCGGGGCGCTGGCCCCCTGGGCGGGAGAGAATGAGAGGGGGTGCGACACCTGCCCGAGCACTGAGGCGAGCGGGAGAAAAATGAGGGCAAGCGAGAGAGCGAATCGAGGGGAGGTGCGCATGGAGGGGTGAAGGTTTTTTTGTATCTCGAGGGGGCAGCCTAACCGCGGCCGGCGAGCGGGACACAGTGAAAAAATTTGCCGGCGGGGGCGCTGGCATCCGGAGGGGGAACCGGAGATACTTTATGCCGTGGCCCTGCTGAGTCCCAAGCCTTTCCGAAAAAAAGCAAATTGGTACGCGGCCCTGGCCGTGGAGTGCCTGAGCCCGGCGCTGCGCGCCTATGCGCGGGCAAGGACCGGACCGGCGACGGAGCCGCGGCAATGGCGCAAGGCGCTGATCATCGGGGATAATCACATCGGCGACTTGCTCTACCGGAGCGCCTCGCTGGAGCATCTGAAGGCGGGGCTGCCGGAGTGCGAGTTCCATTACCTGGCGGCGCCGGGATCATCGCAAATCATCGAGGGGAACCCGGCGCTCGCGAGCGTGCTGCCGTGGGCGCGGTCGGATTCTCCGCTCGATCTGGCGCCGGAGCATTTCGCGGCGCTGCGGGCGATGGAATTCGACGCGGCGCTCTGCACCAATTGCATCAAGTACTGGCCGGAGCTGCTGCTGGCGGTGCGGCTGGGTATCCCGAGCCGCGCGGCCTATGTGTACAAGGGCTTCTCCGGGTGGGCGACGTTTCCCGTCCCGATCCGTTATCCGCAGGCTTTCGCGGCATATTTCAGGGATTATGTGGGGGCGCTGACGGGGCGGAAGGCGGGCTGGGCGATCCGTCCGGTGATTTATACGAACGACCACGACGAGGCAGAGGCGGAGGCGGTGTGGACGAAGCTGCGGCTGGACCGGCGCCCGCATGTGACGGCGGCGTTCGTGACATCGCGGCAGCCGACGGGGGTGTGGCCGGCGGAGAAATTCGGCGAGACATTGAAGACGCTGCGCGGGATGGGGGAGACGCACATCGTGCTGTGCGGGGCGGCGGGTGATGAAGCGATCCTCGCGCGGCTGAATGCGGATTTTGGGCTGGAGGCGGATGTGACAGCGGGGGCGCTGGGGATCCGCGCGCTCTGCTGCCTACTGAGGCGTTGCGCGGTGGTGCTGACGAGCGACTCCGGCCCGCGCCATATCGCCAATGCGGCGGGGGTGCCGGCGGTGTTCGTGCGCAATGTGTGGTTCAACGCGGCGGAGGCGGGGGTGTATGTGGAGACGGAGCGGGACCTGTGCGGGCAGCCGGATGACGGGGACCGCGGGGACGGCGCGGCGCTGCTGGCGGCGATCGACCCGCAACGGGCGGCGGAGGTGACGGCGGAAGCGGGCGGGCTGGCGGTACGGTAGCTATTCCCGACGGGACTTTGTCGCGGTATCGAGGAGCGTACCCAACCATGAATGGCTGGGCTATTGTCAGCAGAATCTTATCGGGCGCGAAGATTGAAATTGTACGAGGAACCTATGTGAGACCACGCTATTTCTCCCAAAGCGTGAACGCCTGCCATATGCCTGCGATGTGGTAACCGTGAGCGGCGATGAAGGCCGCGGTGCTGCCCGTGGCGTCGGAGAGATCCGTACGGCAAAGGTATATCTGATCGGGGAGCCCGCTATCGTGAGGGAGAGCGGCGCCGACCCATCTGGCGTAGCCGGGGATTTCGACCTTGGAGAACGGGAGCCGGTAATACTCCGCTCCGGCGATGGGAGCTACCCACCAGACGCGCTTGCCTTGCGCGAGGACTTGGACGGCAGAGGCGCACGCGGCGCGCTCGTCATCCTTTGAATGCCGGAAGGCGAAGCGGACCTGGAGGCTGGAGATGGCGAGCATGACTACGATGAGGCCCGCGGCGGCGCGGGAAAACGGGCGCCCACCGCGCCAAAGCAGGAGGATGGCGCAAGCCTGCGCGAGTAGGAAAAAGGGGAAGAAAGGGGTGAGATGGCGCGCCAAGATGCGGGTGTGCCGCAGGAAGCCGAGGGCGAAGATAAGGAGGGCGGGACCGGCGGAGATAAGAAGCGCGGATGCGAGGTGGGAGGGGGACAGGCCGAAGCGCTTGCGCGCGGCGACCATGAACCCCCAGGCAAGCGGAAGTCCCAAGAGGGCGAGCGGCACGAGATAGGCGCGAAAGAGGGAAAGGTCATTGGTCCGGAGATCGAGCCGGCCGGGACCGAGGCCAAGAAAGCCGATCTGCTCGTAGAAGAGACTGAGGACGCTGCGGACGCCGGGATCGAGGACCGAGATATGGACCTTTTGCTCGAGCGTCCATGCATAGAAGAGTGCGATCAAGCCGAGGATGGGCGCAAAGACGAGCAAGGCCGGGCGGCCGGCACGGGCGAGCGATCCCACAAACCCGGACCGGCGCATGAGAAGGAGCAGTAGCGCGGCGATGGCCCATGGGACGCCGAGAATCCCCGCGCCGCAAAGGATGGTGACGCCCGCGCCAAAGAGCCACCACCAGAGGGGGGGAAGCGTATCATCCGGGTGGTCGAGTGCATCGAAGAGCGCGCCGAAGACGAGGAGGGATGCGCAGAGCTCCATGAGGTAGGGGCGGGCCTCGTCGAGGTAATACCAGACGAACGGGTGAATACAGTAGAGCAGGAGGGCGGTGTTGCGCAGGGAGGGGTGGCGGCGCAGAAAATGGGCAATCGCGGCGAGGCCAAGGAAGAACCAGGGGAGATTGGCGGCGCGGAGCGCGAGCTCCGAGACGCCGAAGAGCCGGGCCCAACCCCAGATGTAGAGCATGTAGAGGGGGAGCTGGATGTTTGTGTTGCGCTCCGCGTAGAGGGCGTGCCACCAACCTGGGAGGGTGGGCGGCAGGGCCTTGAGGGCGGTCTCGGCTTCATCGGTCCAAAAGCTCTGGGAACTGAGTGCGAGGCAGGCAACGGCACATGCCAGGAGGTAAAAAAGAAGGGGAGCGCGCGAGCGAGGCGAGGCGGCGGAAGTCATGCCGGAGATGTGCCTGATAGGGGCTAAGGGGGATGGGTTCAAGCCAAATCGGGCGACGGTCGCGGGATGTGCAAGATGGGAGGCCGGGGCAGGTTTCGCACCGAGGCGGCGACTCACGGCGAGGGCCGACAAAACGCTTTGACGCGATGGGCGACGGTCCGGATGATGAGAGCCGCAACCATGACCAGTCTTACCGGGGAACCCCGCGCGGCAGCGCGCAGGTTTGCCATCCTATTTGGTTGCATCGTCGTTTGCTGGTTGGCGGTGATGTTCGTGCAGCTTTACTTCTTCGGTTACGCGGCGGTGGACAGCTGGTGTTACGCAGCGCCGGCGGACCTGGCAAAGGCGCCGTTCCAATTGACGATGCCATTCCTTGGGGCATTTGAGGGGGCGAACAAGGCCTGGGGGCTTCATTGGCCGGGGGGATTGCTGCTGAGCAGCGTCGTTACGCCTTATCTTCCGCATGGTCCGGCCACGTACGTCGCGATCCCGATTGTTTACTGGCTGCTGGCGTCGGCGGCGACGGCGGTGCTGGTGAGGCGCTACACGGGCTCGCGATGGCTGGCGCTATACGCTTTCCTGCTGGTTGCATGCGACCGGCTGTGCTCGAGCATTGCGTGGTTTGAGAGGTATGAAATGCTGGGAGCGGCGATCGCGATCGCGGGGATCCTGGCGTTGTGCGGGCAGGAGGATGGGCGGTCTCGCGCGCGGTATGCGACGATTGGCGTGGCATTTTTCATTTTGCCGCTGATTCATCCGGTGTTCTCGGGCCTGGGGCTGGGGCTCTTGCTCACCCTGGCATTGAGAACCATCGCGCTGAAGCAACGGTGGACGCGGCTGAGCGCCGCGGCAGGTGGGTACGCAGCAGGGTGGGCCGTGTTTATCGGCTATTTTTGGAGCCGGCCGTGGCTGTACGCACAATTCCGCAACCATGCGGATCAAAATCTTGAAATCACCCGTGAAGCATCACCGCCGGGATTCCGCACATTCCTGGTGCATCTGTACGAGACGGATCGCCCGACAAGGGCGGGGGCCGTGATTTACCTGGTGGCCTTCTGCACGGTTGCTGCTCTGGTTTGCGGGCTTTGGAAATGCCGCCGGGAATGGAAGGAGTACCTGGCGCGGGAAGACCTGGCGGTGTTCGTGTCGCTCGCGCTTGGCGGCACGCTGGTGCTGTCGCAAATGACTTACAACACGTTCTACTGGGCGACTGCGTGGCCCTTTGCCGCGGCGCTGGCCTGCCTTGCAATGCACCGGGTGTGGCAGCGATATCCGAAGCGGATGGGGCTGATAGGCGGGGTGGCGGCGGCGCTGATGCTGATGCACATGAGCTATTGGCCCGCGCGCACTTATCTTTGGTACAAGACGGGCTGGGTGAATATGCGATCGGAGCTCAGGGAGTTTGCGCAGTCGCTGCCACGGGCGCGGCGGCTCTTCATCCCGGAGGTGTTATGGGACACTTACCCGGACGGCAATGGGGAGGTGTATATGAATTCGCTCCCCTTCTCGGCGGGTGCGCCGATGCAACAAAGGTATGCGTCGTACATCGTGCCGCTGATAAGACCCGGGGATGTACTGGTTGTGGATGTGCTGCAAAGCCATCCGTGTCTGATCGGTCCCCCCGCTGCCGGATGGAAGGAGATCAGGCATCGGAAGGTGGTGTACATGGGGGCGGATCATCCGCACGGGTTTGACCTGACAGCGTATCAAAAGCTGTAGCGGGCCCGGGCTGGAGCGCGGCTCGCGGGTCCGGAGGGGTGCATTAAAGGAGGCTGGGAAAGAAGTGGATGACGAGGAAGAGCGCGAGGCCCATATATGCGGAGGATATGATGTCATCGATGAGGATGCCGAGGCCGCCGGTGAGGGATTGGAGGCTATCGGCGGGCCACGGCTTGGCCCAATCGGCGAAGCGATAGATGGCGAACAGGATGACCCACGAGAGGAGGTGCACCGGCCAGTGGAACCAGAGGGGCCAGAGAGCGAAGGGGACGGCCGCGATCTCATCGATGACGACGGGACGCGGGTCCTTTCGCGCCAGGAGGCGCTCGCAGATGCTGCCGCTCCAGACGGCCGGGATAAGCATGAGAGCAAAGATGGCGAGCGCAGCCGGCAGGGGGAGCCGGAGGACGAGGATGAAATAGAGGAAGCCGGGGATGGAGCCCCACGAGGGGGCGAATGGCTTGGCGAAACCGATGCCGAGCCCTGTGCCAATGACAAGGGCGATTTTTTCAGCCCCGGACATGGATGTCAGCGGAGGGACCTCGTAACGGGGGATGAGTTCGCGCCAGGCGAGCTTACTGGACATCGATATGCAGGCCTCCGTAGAGGACGGCGATGTAGAGGATCGCCCAGATGAGGATCGCGAGCTGGATGGCCCAATCCTTAAGCAGGATGGCGTCCGGCGCCTCGCCCTCGTGATAGCGCTCGACGAGAAGGAGATAGCGGAACATGCCCATGACGACGGGCGGGGTGGTGACGATGAAGCTGCGATTGGGATGGCCAAGCACGGTGAAAAGGGCGTAGGCAGCGATGGCCAGCGTCGCGCAGATGTTGCAGAAGCGATCGAGCATCGCGACGTTGTACTTGTGGAGGACGCCGCGGGTGGAATCCATCCTGGGGATCTCGAAGACGCCGGAAGGGGGGACCCTGGCGGGAGCGGTCTCCGGGGAGCCCCCTTCCGCGTCATCGAAGCGGGAGGCGGCGTTGATCTCCGCGCGGCGCTTGCCGAAGGCGAGGAAGAGCGAGAGGAAAAACGTGCAGAGGAGCAGCCACGCGCTCGGCGTGACGCCCACGGCGTTGGTGCCTGCGTAAACGCGAAGGATGAAGCCGGCGGCCACGACCGTGGCATCGACGAGGCTCAAGTTCTTGAGCACGGCGGAGTAGCAGATATTGAGCAGGATGTAGCAGCCGATGATCGCGAGGACGACGGGGCCAAGGCATGCGGCGATCCCGATGGCGAGGCCGAAGACCGGGACGGAGAAGGCGAGCGCCTGTGGCACGGTAACCTGGCCGGAAGCGATGGGGCGCAGTTTCTTGTGGGGATGAAGACGGTCGCGGTCGCGGTCGAGGATATCGTTAATGATGTAAACAAAGCCGGATGCGGCACAGAAGGCGGCTGCGGCGATGCAGGCGCGCAGCGCGCTGTGGACCTGGATATGCCCGGCAAAGAAGACTCCGGCAAAGCAAACCGCATTTTTCGTCCACTGGCGCGGGCGGAGGAGGATGAGGAGATTTCTAAGCAAGGACATGCGGGACCCGGGAGCGACTAGTGAACTGCCTGGCGGGTGGTTGCTCAAGGGAATCTTGGGAGGCGGACCTTCTCCTATGCGACAGGCTGGCGGGAGAAAGAGGGCTGGCCGGTCCTGGCCCGGAGGATTTTCTTGAACAGGCTCTTCCCTATGGCGATGCCTGGCTGCTCGATCCAATCGAATGTAAGCGTCGCCGCGGCGACCGTGCCGATGAAGCACGCAATGATCAGCATCCATGAGGCGTGAAAATAATAAAACAGAAGGGTAATAATCAGTGGGTGCAGTAGGTAGGTCGAATAGCTGATCCTGCCAAGAAAGCTTGCCGCGTTCGATTTCCCGCGGGTAGCGAGCATCACGAGAAACGTGGCGTACCCGCCGATCCACGATACGCAGACCGTGCGGGTACTGATATCATAGGGAAGGCAGGCTTCGCGAATCGCGATGGAGACGAGGCAGGTTAGCAAGATGACGATCAATATCACGCGCGCCTGAAGCCTCGTTATCCTCCCGGACCATTGATACTCCACAGCCTGTCCCGCGAAGGCGGTCAGGATCAAGGCAGCCGGATAGATGGGCAGCGACTTATGGAAGTGGAAACCAAGCAGCGACGCCCCCAATACCAGGCAGCAGGAGAGGACAATCAAACGAAGCAGGGAGGAAGGCTTGATCAGGAAGACAAAGGCGGTGACGAAGTAGAAGACCATCTCGATCACGAGAGTCCAGGATATCCCGACCATGTTCGGAATCTTGAACAGGCTTTGGATCATGAAGATATGCACCGCGAAGGAGCGCCACGAGAGGGCGTTCATCGCGTCATGGCCGAGGACGGGGATCCTCAGCCACAATAAAAAACAAGTAATCATCAATACGGCCCAGTAAAGGGGGAATATCCTGAATACGCGGGAGATCGCGTACTTAAGCAGCGACCCATGGCTCTGGAGGGAGTACGGGATGACGAAGCCGCTGATCAGGAAAAAGCAGACGACGCCGACCTGTCCCAGGTTCAGGATCGCGAAGCTCTTCGGTATGGAAGGGACGAAGGTCTCGAAGCTATGCTGGCAAACCACGAGCAGGGCGGCGATGGCGCGCGCGGCATCCAGGGAGGCGATGCGCCGCGGCTCGGCGAGCGGATCCTGCGGGTGAGGGATGGTTTCAGGCATTGGCGCCGTTACGTTTCGGGGCAGGCAAAGTGAAGTCAATCAAATGCGGATTCATGATTTGGCGGAGGCAGGGAGGGGCTCGACCCCGAGCCGCTCCCGAACGGGGCGGCGGAGAAGGCGCCGGACGGGTGTCTCGTACCAATAGTAAGAGATACTGGAGACGGCAATGAGCATGAGGAATGTGCCCCCGCAGTAAAGCAGCTTGCGGGCGGCACTGATGTTTATGTTTGAACTGAAGTCGCCCATCCTGCGAAGGCCGAACAATAAGGTGCAGGCCTTGATGACGGGAAAGTGCCAGATGTAAACGGAGTAAGAAATGGCACCGAGAAATGCAAAGAGCGGGGAACCGAGGATGACCGCGAGCCGGGAGGCGGGCGAGTAAGTGAAAGCGATGAGAAGGGCGAAGGCAATCGGGAGGAGAAAGTGGAGCGAGTTGAATGGCAGGATCAGGAGGGCGAGAATCCCGAAGGTGATCTCAACGCCACCCGGGACCAGCGGCTCCTCTCTCCCGTAGAGAAGCTCGCAGAGCAAAAAGCCGGCGGCGAACCCACTTACTCCACGCACAAGGCCGGAGTATTGAAAAGGGTGCGGCCCGGTCATTCGCCCGCTGAAAACGGCATCGACGGCGATCGAGGCAAGAAGCAGGGCGAAGCAGAGCCCCCGGTGCACGGGCCGCCGGGCGAAGAGGAAGGCGAAGAGCGGGAACGCGGCAAGGTAGAGAAAGACCTCCACGGAGATGGACCACGAGGGGAAATTGATCGATGGGACGGCGCGGGGGGCGGGCCATTCCTGGGTCATTGCGAAATTTGGAATGAGGATGGATGGCTTGAAGTCGCCGGAGGGAGCATGCCCTAGATGGGCGGAGACGAAATTCATGGCAAGCACGGCGACGAGGCCGGCGTAATAGAGGGGACAGATTCTTGCGAACCGCGCGGTGAGATAGGTGCGCCAATCGGTGCGCCGATTCTTGAGGTAGACGTAGTTCAGGATGAAACCGCTCAGCATGAAGAAGAGATCGACGGCCGCATTCTGCCAATAGAAGAAGCTGTAAAGCCCGCTGAACCAGAAGGCGCCGCGCCAGAGGAGATCGAATTGCGCATGGCCGAAAAACACGGCGATGGCGGCAATGCCGCGCAAGCCGGTGTGCGCTTTGATATCTCGCATCGCTAGGAGCCGGAGGGGATCCGCTTCAGGAGACGGGCCGGAGGGATTTTGGGATGAAGTTGGGGAGGGTCGCCGCCGGCTCGGGACTCTTCGCAGGGGCGGGGCTGGCGAGGTAAGGCCGGGCCGCGAGGATGCCCAATTGCCAGAAGATGAGGTTAAGGGCGGGAACTCCGCCCATGAAAGGGGCAAAGGTGACGGCGCCGAGAAGGTTGATCAGCGAGAACTCGCACAGGGCGCGCGCATCGCTCCCGACAGGAGCCCTGCGGCAGCCCTTGAAGAGCAACCAGCCGACGTGGCCCAGAAAGCAGGCGTAGAGGAGGAGCCCGGTGGCTCCAAAGATATTGGTGACGCTGCTGAACATGTTCTCGGTGAGGCCCATCTCGATGGCGAGTTGCTCGACATGGTCCTGATCGATGGGTCCGTCAGGGTCGTTGAGGTTGATGGAAGGGTCCCAACTCTTGTAACCGTGGCCAAGCCAGAAGCTGTTCGTGTCCTCCCCCCAGTAGTCGAGGCTGCGGACGCGCAGGTCATGGTGCCAGTCATCGCTGACACCAAGGCCTTGCTGCACCTCCGTCTGCTCCTGAGAGAGATTGAGCGGGGCGACGGCGCGCTGGACGGTCTCGGGGAACTTGTAGAGCAGATCGGGCTGCGCAGTGATGAGCGCGGAAGTAATGACCGTGACGACGATAAAGGGAATCGCGACCCAGAACTTGCCGCGCACGAATGCGAAAAAGAGGCCGGCGGCAATACAGAGCGCGACGCAAAGACGACCGCCGCTGACGAGGGTGCCGAATGCCCCGAGCAGAATGCCCAGGATGAAAACGAACCTGCCAAAACCACCGCGGCTAGTGGGCCAGAATGCCAGGCTGGCGATGAACAGGTAAGGCCCGCTGATGCGAAGAATGGCCGGGGCGCCCCTCGCATCGAGCCAGCCTACGGTAATGTGCAGGCTGGTGAGCGGATCGAGGCCAAGCCCAAGGAGGGCGGTGCAGATGCAGGCGCAAACGACGAAGAAGGTGGTGATGAAAAGCGCGATGATCGTGGGCCGGACCGTGCGGGTGTGGCAGTACCGGATGAGCAGGCCGTACAGGACGAGCGGCGCCAGGGCTGTATAGTATGCCTTGGCGATATTCTTGAGGATCGGAGTACCTTCAATTTTGTTGTAGAAAATAATCACGACCGCGTGTACCGCGACGAAGGCAATAAGCGCCCAGTAGAACACGCCGGGGTGCATCTCCGGCTCGGCCTTGCGGAGGGTCTTCATCGCTATCTTGACCGGGAATACGAGGCTGATGATGATCACCGCGAGTTCCATGCCTGAAAGGGGGATCCCCATGGCGGAAGTGCTGAGGGAAAACGCGGTAATGATCAGGGCGGGAGACCACCAGTAATCCCGAACAAAGACGATAATCATGACCGCCGCGAACCAGACGGCAAGGAGCACGATGTACTCGATCTCGCCGCTTGCCGCCCAGGAGCCAAGAATCATCGCCAGCGCCATGGTGATCGCGATGGCGAATGAGCGGTTGAGCGCCCAGGGCTCGCTGATGCGCTCGATGCGGGCCATCGTGGTAAGGGGCGCAACGGGACGGACGGGCGTGGGGGGTGAATCCATTCTAGAAAAAGGGGTCTGACGTGACGATTTGCTCGGGGTCTGAGGGCGAGATTAATCCGCCCCCGGGAGAAATGCAATTTCCAGCCCGCGAAAAGGGGCGGGAGGAGGATGCGCGGCAGCTAAGCGGGATGGCCCCCGCACCGGTCTGCGGGACGATGGAAGGGCGGCCGAGGGGATGCTTGACTTGACCCGGGGTTATGCGAGCTTCGCGGCTCTCGCGATAGAGCGGAAACAATCCCTGTCCAATGTTTCATCGAACGCTCAGGCAGATTCAAGGATCGGAAGGGCGGGGTTGATGGCCGGGGCATCCGATTATCTCATCGTGGCCGCGGGAAATTGTCGGCCCATGAAGCGTCCGAACTTGTCGAATCTCACCGGTCTGCGGGCTCTGGCGATCTGCATGGTTTTGTGGATCCATAGCCTCGCGTTCCTTCCCAATACATCATTCAAGCATATTGTATTGAGCTTCGTCCTGGGGGGCTTTTTCGGGGTTCCTGTCTTCTTCGCTCTCTCCGGGTTCTTGATCGCGAAGCCCTTCTTCGATGAGTACGCCGCGGGGGAATCGGTCCGCATGCGATCTTACGCCGTCAAAAGAATCGCGAAAATTCTCCCGCCGTTTCTCCTCTCGCTGGCGCTCGCGATCGCGGTCCAGATCCACTTCGCGTCCCAGCCCGTGCCAGTCATCCTGGCGGATGCACTGAAAACGCTTTTTTTTCTCCAGCCCTTCCTGACCGTTCATACAAAACTCAACGGCGGGATCTATTGGAGCCTGCCGCCCGAGGTGTATTACTATACCCTTTTCCCGATTTGTTTCCTTCTCCTGCGCCGCCTTGGGTTACTCGCTTCATGGGGCGGCGCTTCGTCTATCTCCGTGGCGCTGGGCATCCTTTCCGCCACGTGCATGGCCGTTTATTCGCGGACCGGCAATTACGGGTGGACCCTCGGCGGTTACTATCTTTTCTTCGCCGTGGGTTCGTTTGCCGCATTAGTCGCAACCCGGGGCTCGCAAAAACTGCTTGGATTGCGGCGTCTGGATGGCTTTGCGATCCTGCTCCTGATGGGATCGGCGGGGTATTTCGGATGGAATAGCTGTGCTGGAAGACATGTCTCGCCGATGCACCTCTATGAGATCCAGGTGCCTGCGGCTCTGGCGCTGTTCTTCCTGCTTCTGCCCGTCCCCGATGGCTCCGACCGCTGGCTGGAAAAGGTGTCCACTACATGGTTCGTAAAGACCACCGCGATGATCAGCTACGAGTGGTATTTATTCCATTTACCGATCCTCGCGTGCTTCATGTACGGACGGGATGTGACCGCCGGGAATATCTTCCAGTTTTCCTTCAAGTGTATCCTGCCGATTATTGTCTCGTGGCTGGTCGCGTTCGCGATCCACCGTTACTATTCGCTCCCCTTGCACCGATACATCGTGCGGCGATGGGCGGTCGCCGAAACCCACGCGTAGCATCGGATTCAGGCTGCTCTAAATTCGCCCGTCGAATCGGCGATTCCCCGGCCATTCGCGGGCGGCGGACGCGTGCACCGGCCGGGCGCAGATATTAGGGCTTCCCGTTTTTCGGGCGGCAAACTATGGATATGCGGATCATGCTTGGGAACAATCACCTCTTCCACGCCCCAATGGGCGAATGGCAGGGGCTCCGGCGTGACCCAGCGAAACTATGAAAACCGTGCTTGTTACAGGTTCCTCCGGCCTCATCGGGTCCGAAGTCTGTCTCCATTTCAGCCGCGAGGGATACTCGATCCACGGCATCGACAATAACCAGCGCGCGGTTTTCTTTGGCCCGCAAGGGGATACGCGCTGGAACCAGCAGCGGCTGGCCGGGGAGATCCCCCAGTTCCAGCATCACGAGCTGGATATCCGGGATCGCGCGGGGGTGCTCGCGCTCGTCCGCGACATCCGGCCCACCGCGATCATCCATACCGCCGCCCAGCCCTCGCACGACCGCGCGGCGGCCATCCCATTTGACGATTTTGATACCAATGCGGTCGGCACGATGAACCTCCTGGAGGCCGCGCGCCAGGCTTGCCCGGAGTCCCCATTCGTCCACATGAGCACCAACAAGGTGTATGGCGATGCCCCGAATCTGATCCCGCTCACGGAGCTGGAAACCCGCTGGGATTACGCGGACCCGGCCTTCGCCAATGGCATCCCGGAGACATTTACCATCGATCAATCCAAGCATTCGCTCTTTGGCGCCTCCAAGGTCGCGGCGGATGTCATGGTGCAGGAGTACGGCCGTTACTTTAACCTGCCGACCTGCTGCCTGCGGGGTGGCTGCCTCACCGGCCCCAATCATTCCGGCGTCGAGCTTCACGGTTTCCTATCCTATCTCGTGAAATGCAACCTAATCGGCCGCACTTACAATGTCTTTGGTTACAAGGGGAAGCAGGTCCGCGATAACATCCACTCCGAGGATGTGGCCCGCTTCATGGCCGCATTCTGCGAGGCTCCGCGCGCGGGGGCGGTCTATAACCTGGGCGGGGGCAAGGCAAACTCCTGTTCCATCCTCGAGGCATTTAAGATGGTCGAGAGCTTCAGCGGGAAGAAGCAGGAGTATGTTTACATGGATGAGAATCGCGCCGGGGACCACATCTGCTATTATAGCGATCTCCGCAAGATGAGGACCGATTACCCAATGTGGGATGTGACCATTTCGCTCCAGGAGACGATCGGGCAGATCGTCAACGCCTGGAAAGGGCGAATATAACTGATGAATATCCTGGTTACCGGCATATGCGGATTTGTCGGCAGTGTGATCGCGCGCGGCCTCCGGGAGGCGCTGCCCGATGCATCCATCTCCGGGATCGATAACTTCATCCGTCGCGGCTCCGAGACGAATCGGGAGCCGCTGCTGGAGCTCGGCATCCAGGTGCGGGCGGGTGACATTCGTTTCCCGAAAGATCTGGCCGGCCTGGAGAAGGCCGACTGGGTGATCGATTGCGCGGCGAATCCCAGCGTCCTTGCCGGCATCGATGGCGTCACGGGGCCGCGGGATCTCCTCGATCACAATCTCGTCGGGACGATGAACCTCCTTGAGTATTGCCGCGCCCACAAGGCGGGTTTCATCCTGCTCAGCACCAGCCGCGTGTACTCCATCCCGCCGCTGGCGGAGCTGCCCGTGACCGTGCGGGACGAAGCTTTCGCACCCCTGCCGGATGCTTCCGTGGCGGGCATATCCGCCGCGGGAGTCAGAGAGGATTTCTCCACGGAGCCTCCACTTTCGCTCTATGGAAGCTCGAAGCGCTGCTCGGAGCTGCTCGCGCTCGAGTACGGGCTGACCTTCGATTTTCCCGTCCGCATCAACCGGTGCGGCGTCCTCGCCGGAGCGGGCCAGTTTGGCAAGGCGGACCAGGGCATTTTCAGTTACTGGCTGCATTGCTGGGCGGCGCGGCGGCCGTTGAAGTACATCGGCTTCAAGGGCACGGGCTGCCAGGTCAGGGATTGCCTTCACCCGCGCGACATCGTGCCCCTGCTGGTGCGCCAGATGCACGAGCCGGCGCGCCCCGTCGCACCCATCCAAAACCTCAGCGGCGGAGTGGAGAACAGCATGTCGCTGGCCCAATTGAGCCGCTGGTGCGAGGGAGAACTCGGGCCCCATACGGTCCAGCCGGAGACGCAGCCGCGCCCGTTTGACATCCCGTGGATGATCCTCGATAGCGCCCGTGCCGCGCGCGATTGGGATTGGCGCCCCGCCACGCCGATCGCCTTGGTCCTGGAGGAGATCAAGGCGCACGCCTTGTCCCACCCCGAGTGGCTGGAGATGACCGCCTAAAGCCTGATCATGGACGCACCCGCATCGCCACCTCCTCCGCTCAAGTTGCTCTCCATCGTGATCCCCGCCCGGGATGAGGAGGGGTGCATCGCTTCCACGGTTGCACACCTGGACGTTGAGTTATCCCTCCATGACGTGCCGCACGAGATCATCGTCGTCGATGATGGCAGCACCGACAGGACCTGGGCCATTCTCACCGATATCCAATCCAAGAATCCCACTCTCAAACCGGTCCAGAACCTCGGCTCCCACGGCTTCGGGCGCGCGATCACCTGCGGTCTCGATAATATGACCGGCGACGCCGTGGTCCTGATGATGGCGGATGAATCCGATGACTGCCGCGACGTCGTCCGCTACTGGCACGAGTTGAACAAGGGATACGATTGCGTCTTCGGCAGCCGTTTCATGAAAGGCGGCGGGGTGATCGATTACCCGACGGTCAAGCTGATCATGAACCGGCTGGCCAATGCGTTTATCCGGTTTCTCTTCCGCCTCGGGTTGAATGACACCACCAATGCCTTCAAGGCCTACCGCGCATCCACCATCAAGGCGATCCGGCCGATTCTATCGCCGCATTTCAATATAACCGTGGAGCTGCCGCTAAAAGCGATCGTGCGGGGATATACATTCACGGTCATCCCGATTACGTGGAGAAATCGCCGGACGGGCGTCGCGAAGCTCAAGATCAAGGAAATGGGCAGCCGTTACCTGTTTATCTGCCTGTATGTATGGCTGGAGAAATACTTCAGCCGGGGCGATTATAAGAAGCCTGCCGAAGGTTAGTCCAACTTACTGGGTGTGAAAGAGGCTGTAATGCCACTCGCGCATCAGTTCGATATCCTCATCGAAGTGATCCGGAGAAGTCTGATCCCCCTTGAGGCACATGCGGTCCGGGGTGGATTGCCTGAGGCCCGCGATCCCGCTTAGTTCCCGTTGCCTTGCCGCGACCAGGTCGTGGAATCGCGTAACGCTCCGCACAACGCAAAGGGCAATAAGCAATGCGAGGACATATCTTCTCCATCCATTCCAATTGCCCAGGAGCACAACGGCCACCCAAAAGAGCGCGGACATGGTCCCGTACCGCGAATCCGTCCCGCCGATCACGGAATCGCCGCCGCCTCTGGCGATCATCAGAAGCGCGATCATGGCCAGGCTGGCCAGAAGCAGGCTTAGGTTGAACGGGGGCGTCTTAACGGGATCGAGCGATGGCTTGCTCAAAACCAGCATCAGCAGACCAGTGATCGATGCGGCCACGGCCACGCCTTTCGAAGCAAAACCGACGGGCGATCCAAGCGAATAGAGGAAGTAGAGCGGCATGTGCCAGTAATCCCCCCCCTTCGTAACGCTCCCGGAGCCCGCGGGATGCTGGAGGAAGAGAAACGCTGTGCCAATGAGGACAACGCCGAATATGACTCTCTGGAGAAGCGGACGCGGAATGAAGAATATGAGGTAGATCGCCGCCGGCCACGCGGCGAGCCCGGCGCCGTAACTGAAGCTTCCCAATACCGCGAGCACCAATCCCAGCGCGAACCTGCCGGAATGCCTGGATGCAAGGAGCCGCAAGCTCCACAAAACACAGACAACAGCGAGGGAACAGGAGATCATCCATGTCCACAGCCACTCGGCCCATTGATTCCAACTCCAGTAGAAAACAGCGGTCTCCAGCAGCAGGCCGGCCCGGAGCGCGAATGGCCGGATCGCGAGCCACGCGATCCACAAGAGAAGGATATTGGTCAACCGGAAGATATAACTATCCCAATGAGTAATCCAGGCAATACCTCCCATTACGAGATAAGATACCGGCATCTTATGCCCCGCATAGGGAGCATCGAGCGTTTTCCAATCGAGCGTTCCTTCATGCATCTCCTTGAGAATCGGGACGAGATCCCAATCATCGGAAGAAGGCACCTCCACCGTGAAATACATCGTCAGCGCAATGACCAGGCCGAGCGGAAGCAGGTCTAGATACGGAAGGAGCTTGGCCATGGTTGCGCCCGCGACTGTGCCAGCGCCTCTCCAGCTCTGGCTAGGGAAAACTGGGACGCGAGGGCGGCGAAGCTTTGCTTGTGCAATAATCCGTTATCGGCTCTCATCCCGGTCCGCCCTTGCGGCCTTTGCCTCCGCCAATGCGCCACTGGAAAACCCTATCGACTTCCCTCGCTACGCTTTGCGCGAGGCTCTCTTCCGTGGCGAGCCTTCTTGTCATCAATGGCGTCGCGGCCCGGCGGATGACCCATGAGCAGTTCGGCCTCTGGTCCATCCTCCTTTCCCTCAGCCTCTTGAGCGCGGGGCTGGATTTCGGGTTCCGCTTTACGCTGGGCAATCGCATCGCGGCGCTGGGCGCCGGAGGCCAGGGAGCGGAGGAAGAGCGCCGGGAAACCTTCCTTGCCATCCTATACCTCCAGGCGGCCATCGCCATCGTCCTCATCGGGTTGAGCCTCCTGCTGCTGCCTTTAGCCCCGTGGGATCATTGGTTCAAGATCACCGATCCGCTCCTCATCGCGCAGGTGCGCAGGTTGATGCCGATCGTGATCAGCCTGATGCTCGGCTGCCTGCCGGTCGCGCTGATGTGGACGGTCTTCTTCGGGTATCACGAGATCAAGCTCGCGAGCTTTCTGAGCGGCATCTTTACCGTCGTGCAGACGACTCTTTTTCTCGTCGCGATCTACCGGGTAAAATTCACCTGGGTCGTCGTCATTTACTTTGCCTCCACCCTCGCTGGCAGCGTGATCCTCACCGCATACGTATTCGTGCGGCGCAAGTGGAAGATCGCCCTCCTGGCTCCCTCCCGCATCTTCGCCATCGCCCGCTCGATGGCGCACATCAGCTTCCACTCCTTCCTGCTGACGCTCTCTTATCTTACCTCGATGATCCTCGGCCCGATTATCTCCGGCGCGGTCTCCGGGCTGACGGCGGCGGGGGATTTCACGCTGGTCCAGAAGCTCTTCTCATTCATGGTGAGCGCGCACCTGGCGCTGCTCGCGCCCCTGGCCCCCGCCGTTACACTCGAGTCCCACTCCGGCAATTGGGACGCGGTGCGCAAGCGGCTGCGGGTCTGCGTCTTCCAGATCTGGCCCGCGGTTTTCCTGCTGCTGGGGGGAGCGATCTGCTGCGCGCACCCGGTGCTGATCCGGCTGTGGGCGGGGAAGTGGCTGCGGGAGTACCCGCTCGCGATGCTGCTGCTGGCCTGGGCGTGCCTCAATGGCTTCGTGAACACGTTTACTGTCTTTCTCAACAGCCTCGGCCTGGTCAAGGTGCAGGCCGCCGTTTCGTTCACGATGCTGCTGCCCTCGCTGCTGCTGCCGGCGTTTCTGAGCCGCTGGTTCGGCGTGGAAGGGATCGCGCTTTCGATGGTGCTTTGCATTCTTCCCGCGGCGATCGTCTGGCCCATCTACACGCGGCGGGCGCTGCGGCTGAAGTTGATCCGGGTGTGAACGCGCGAGGCGCGGTCAGGCGGGGATGAAGAACGCGTTCGCGTTTCCCTTCCCGAACGCGTCGAGACTGTGCATCAATTTGTAGCCATGGGCGGTCATGAACGCGAGAATTTGATCGGCGGACGCTCCGGTGAACTCCAGCGTGAACGGATTGATCTCGACCACCAGCCCGATGAACGCACGAGCCCGCAGCGAAGCGGCCATGCCCTTCAACACGCGCAGCTCAAAGCCCTCCACGTCAATCTTGGCGACCCATTGTGGACTCGCAGGAATCGCGATGCCCTGCTCCGCGCACCATTGATCGAATGGGGCGAGCGGGATGTGCGCTATTTCCGCCCCGCGCAGGCCGGGATGATCTCCAAACGTGGAGTGCCCCGAGTCGGTGACGGCGAGGTGAAGCGGCAGCGATTCCCGCGCATCGGAAAGGCCCATCGCCTGCGGGTGAAGATTCCCGAGGCGGTTGGCGGTTTTCACGGACTCGACGAACTTGAAGGTGAGCGGGTTGGGCTCGAAGGAATAGACGACGAGCTGCGGGAAATTCGAGAGCATCCAATAGGAAAAGAAACCGTAGTTGGAGCCGATATCGAAGAACGCGGCCGCGCCCTGATTCCCCCAATCGGCCAGGATGTGCGCGGTGGGATACTCGAAGCGGGAACCCTGCCAGTAGGTCGCTCTCTGAGTGAGGTCCCGCATATCGAGGCGCATGGCGATGCCGGGGAAGAGATCCGTCTCGATAAAGCGCGGGGCGATCTTGACGAAGAGATTGTTGGCGGCGGCTCCCAGCCTCGGAAACCTGTAGCCAAAGCAGCGGCGGAAAAATTCTACGAACCACATGGCGGAGTTGCAGCGATAGTCGGGAGGCAGCCGCGAAAAGCAACCCCTTTCCCCCCAGCGGAAGCCGGACTGACCGCAGCGGGAGATTCACGCTTCCCGCCGGTTGTGCGCATAGGTGCGCAGTCTTCCGCAAGTGCCTGATGTTCAGCATGGGGTACAGCCCGGTTCGAACCCTGCATCGGGCGCCGGCGAGGACCGATAAAATGGCCCAGCGGCTGGCGCCGTTTCTGCTTCTTTCACAGGGATTGTGATTTCCACGCCACGTTTTGACGACGCAATACCGGGAGGGGCTGGGACACCTGGGCAGACAATCAAAATCCTCGTCGCGGACGACCACGACCTCGTCTGCGCGGGCCTGGAGCAAATGATCGCCTCGCAGCCGGATATGGATGTGTGCGGCACGGCGGGAGGCGGCACGGAGGCGCTGGCGATGGCGCGCAAGCTCCTGCCGGACGTCACGATCCTCGACATGAACATGGCGGGCCTCAACGGCCTGGAATGCGCGCGCGAAATCCGCCGGGAATTGACCGGGTGCGAGGTGCTCCTCTTTACCGGACAGGAAACCGACGAGGTGATGCGGGAGGCGTTTGCGAGCGGCGCGAAGAGTTTCATCCTCAAGACCGACGCGCGGACGCATCTGCTGGAGGCGATCCGAACGCTGGCGCAGCACAAACCGTATTTCACGAGCAAGGTGTCCGAGGTCATCTTCGCGCAGATCCTGCGCCGGGACCGGGGTGCCCAGCAGGGCGAAGCGCCGGGGAGATTGACCGCGCACGAGCTGGAGATCGTGCGGTGCCTGGCGCTGGGGGATGGCAACCGGGAGCTGGCGCTGAAGCTGGGCGTGAACCTCCGCACCGCGGAAGGCCAGCGAGCCGCGGTGATGAAGAAGATGAACTTCGAATCCCTGGCGGACCTCGTGCGGTACGCGGTGAGGAACGGGATTATCGAGGTCTTCAGCCTCTAGTCCGCAACTGCCGGTTGAGCGAGATGTGGACGAGGCCGAGGCAGATGCCGGTGAACGCGAGCAGGATGGCCGTGTTGAAGGTGAGCACGCTGAATTGGTAGTCGCCCACGTGTTTCACGGGGCCGAAGAAGACATTGACAGCCTCGGAGCGGCGATAATCCGCCTGGTCGGTTTCGGCCTTCGAAACCAGGTCGGTGATCTTTTGATTCACGAAAAGCCGGTCCGCGGTGAAGGGGCCGTGGTGCGACCGGACGCCCGCGGGATCGAGCGGCGCGCCGCGGATGATCTTGTCGATCTTCCGGAGCCGATCCTCGATGTCATCGACCGTGCCGGACTCGAGCCCGGAGAGGTACGCCAGCGTATCCTTGAGGTCATCCAGCCGGTCATCCTGCTGGGGCGTGCGCTGGGGGATCTGGACGAGCTGGTCGATCGTGGCCTGGATCTGGTCCTGGCGCGAGGTGAGCGGGTTGAGCTTGGCCTGCGCGACGACCAGTGCTTCGTAGCTCCAGCGCATCGGGATGAACTCGCAGATCAACGGCACCTGCACCTCCTTGTCGTCGGGGTCCTGGGAGACGCGCGGGTGCGTGGAGAAGAAACGCTGGACCCGGTAGATGAAATCGAGGTCGCGATTCATGTCCTCATATTTAATGAGGGCGCCGCCGAGGATGATATTGGGGATGAGGATCAACGGCACGAGATTGGCGGCGGTCTTGCCATCCTCGACGATGGAGGAGATGACGAGGCCGATGGCGATGCCCGCCAGGGCCGTGATGAAATTGAACAGGAAATGGGCCCAGAACATCCCCCGGATCTCGAGGATCGCATTGCCGATGAGCACGAAGAGCGCGCATTGGAGCGCTGCGAAAAGGGCCAGCGTGCCCGTCTTCGCGAAGATGTAATACGGCAGCCGGACATTCAGGTTGCGCTCGCGCTGCAGCACGATGCGGTCGCGGATGATATCGTCGCATGAATTGGTGAGGCCCAGGAACATCGCCACCGTGAGGCTGAGGAAAAGGTAGGTGGGGATGTGGTACGCGGAGGCGAAGTCATACGCATTGCCCGTGGCGGAGTAGCGGAGCACCACGCCGATGAGCGCCGCGAGCAGGGGCGCCTCGACGATGGTGGTGGTGAGATTGCCCCGGATGCGCATCTTCGAGATGAACGCGCGCTTGAGCAGGGTGCGGAATTGCGTCCACTCATCGCGCCCGCGGATGGCATCGCTGCGCTTGACCGGGGCGGGAGGCAGCGCGGCGGGCGCCTGCTTGCGCACCGAGACCTGCCGCATGTCCTGCAGCAGGCGAAAGGACTCGTACTTGTCGCGCCAGTAATCCGGCGAGTAACGCCGGGCCGGGATGAGCTGCCCCTCCATGTTCTCCTCGTAGATGATGTCGCCGCTCAGGTCGCGCAACGGCGTCTCCAGCACATCGAAGATAAACTCCGGGCGCGTGGTGCCGCACGCGGGGCACCCGCCCAGCTCGGTGCCGAAGTGCTGCTCATGCTCCGCGGAGGCGAAGTACTCCAGCATCTCGTGCGGGGTGCCGAAGAAGACGAGCTTCCCCCCCTTGTCCATGAGCATCGCCTTCGAGAACATCTGGAAAATCTTCGAGGTCGGCTGATGGATCGTCACGAGGACGATCTTGTTGTGCGCCATCGAGCGGATGATCTCGACGACGTGCTCCGCGTCCTTCGAGGAGAGGCCGCTGGTCGGCTCGTCGAAGAGGAAGATGTCGGCATTGCCGATCATATCGAGCCCGATGTTCAGCCGCTTGCGCTCGCCGCCGCTGAGGACCTTGTTCGTATAGCTCCCCACCAGGTTGTAACGCCGCTCGCTCAGGCCCAGCTCCGCCAGCTTGCCATCGATCCGCCGGGCACGGTCGCTATTGGTGAGGTGCGGGGCGCGGATGGCGGCGGCAAATTCCAGGTTCTCCTCGATGGTCAGGTGCTCGTCGAAGGCGTCCTCCTGCGGAATGTGGGCAATGTAACCGCGCAGCGAATCGAGATCCTGGTAGAGCGACTGGCCGTTGAGCAGCACCTCGCCCTGCTGCGGCTGGATCTGGCCCGCGAGCACGCGCATGAGGGTGCTCTTGCCCGAGCCGCTCGCGCCCATGACGCACACCATCTCCCCCCGGGTCACCGAGAAGGAGATGCTGTCGATGGCCGTCTCCCCTTCGCGAAAGCGATGGTTGAGATCGCGCACCTCGAGCGTGGAGATGATGTTGCGCTCCTCCTCGATGATGCGCTCGGCAAAATTGCACCGCAGGACCTGCCCGGTATCGATGCGGATGGTATCTCCATCGGCCAGCGCCGCGGTGTTGCGCACCGGCGTCTCGCCGATGAGGATGGGGCGATCGGCCTGGAGGACCTCGAGCTGGCCGACCTTGTGCTCGTAATCGCACTGGATCTTCAGCAGGACCTCGCCGCCGGTGCCGGGAGAGAGGAGGATGTCGTCCTCCTCGAGCAGCCCGGGGTTGTTTGAGACCAGGTACTCGCTCTTGTGCGCCTTGAGCTGAAAGCGGCCCCCCAGCGCGCGGGCGCGCCGGCGGAGATCGGCCAGGGAGAGCTCGGAGCGGTTGTGGAAGAGGATTTTGTCCTCCAGCGCCGCCTCGACGTGCGCCCCGGCCTTGAGCGGCACGCCATTGAGCACGGCATCCACGTTCTTGAGCGCGCGGATCTTCACTTTCAGCCCGAATTGCACCTCGATGACGGAGTCCCGGGTGCGCTGTTTCTCGAGCTCGACCTCGTCGTCCTTGAGCTCGATGTAGATATTCGTGAGCGAGACGTTCTTCTTCGCATTGAAGTAGTAAACGAGGTCCTGGTACGCGAGGACCTGCTCGCCCAGCACGATCCGCTGGCCCGAGTACACACGGCAGAAGTGCCCCGTCGCGAGTGGCCGCCCGCGCACGGTGATGGGACGCCGGGTCTGGTTTTTGAGCAAAATGACATCGTGATAGCGGAAGACGAGGAGGCGCTCGCCCTGCTCGAGGTCCCGCAGGACGACATCAGCCGCCCCATTGCGGCCAAAGCAGAGCGACTCGAGCGGGGAGGCGCCCCGCTGGAAGACGGTCGGGTCCACGTCCTCGGCGGCATTGAGCTGGTAAACGATGTCGATTGCCTGCGCAGCCATCCCCAGGGCGGACATGAAGGCGTAGAAATTGGTGATCTGCTCCCGGTTCGTATCGGTCTTCGAGATCAGGTCGTAAAGCTGCACCCCGAGCATGATCTTGCGCTCCTCGGTCAATTGGACCGAGAGCTTCGTCGCCATCGCCATGAGGTCGTGCTGCTCATTGAGCGCCTGGCGGAAGAGCTTACGAAGCTCCGAGTACACCGCCTCCGGGTAATCGTATCGCAGGAAGCCGAGCGAGGAGTCGATTTCCTCCTCCAGCACCATCCCGTCCACTTTCGAGAAGGCCGCGAGCACCTGGATCAGCAGCGGCAGCAGGTTCGGCGATTCCATCACCGTGCGCGGCTTGCGCATCGCCCGCCGGGCCAGTTGACGCGTCGTCCGCTGGAGCCGGTAGGCCATCGGCGTGAGCCGGCGGATGCCATGCCCGAGCCGGGCCATAAGCGTCTCCTGTTCTGGTGGGCCGTTTTCGATCATGCGGATTCCCTTCCGCGCCGGGGCGGAAACGGGTCTGTGTGCGAAGGGGAAGGTAAATCGGGATTCCCATGGTGTCGAGGGAGCGAAGGCCCGAACCCGTGCCGCCTGTGCACCGGGAGCCATATCCCCCCTGCCCCTGCGCCCCGCCGCCTGCCGGTCCCCCGCACCGCGCGATCCTTTTTTCGAAAAAATGAGCGTCTCCGCGGGCTCGCGCCGACGAATCCTTCTCGGAGCACGATGTTTAGAACGTGTTTGACCAACTCTTGAGATTGCCTAAGTTCGAAACACTCCGGAAACCCGAATGGGGTTTTTCCGGGGTGTTGTCCGTGTTCGCAAGGAATTTACATTTATGTCACAACTAGACCAAAAGCCGCCGAAGGATCAGCGCTCGCGCACTCCTGGCAACGGCGCGGATCCCAATTTTAACTGGAGAGGCGTGATCCTGCTGGCCGCGGCGCTGCTCCTTATCGCCGGTGCGCTCTTCTTCAAGGGGCCGTACAGCACCCCCGAGGAGGTCAGCCCCGCGGATCTCAGCAAGAAGATCGAGGCCAACCAGCTCGTCGTTACCAAGGAGCACCCGCTCGCGGTGGTGGATGAGGAAGGCAAAAACCTGCAATACCTCGACGGTTACTACAAGAATCCGCATCCGCCCGGGGAGGATATTCACTTCCGGACGCCGGTCTCGGTCGATTGGAACAAGGACCTGATGGAGCAGATTCGCAAGGCGGGGTTCGTCCCGACCATCCGCTCGGAGTCCAATCTGCTCGCCTCCGCGCTGGTGGGCTTTCTGCCCATTGGCGCATTTCTCGTCGCGCTCTACTTCTTCTTCCGCCAGCAGATTCGCAGTGCCGGCAAGGGGGCGCTGAACTTCGGCAAGAGCCGGGCCCGCATGATGGCCCGCGACAAGAACAAGATCACCTTCAAGGACGTGGCCGGCGTCGAGGAAGCCAAGGATGAGGTCCAGGAGCTCGTCGAGTTCCTCAAGGACCCTAAGAAATTCCAGAAGCTCGGCGGACGCATCCCCAAGGGCGTCCTGATGGTCGGCCCTCCCGGTACCGGCAAGACGCTGCTCGCACGCGCCATCGCGGGCGAGGCGGATGTCCCCTTCTTCTCGATCTCAGGCTCGGATTTCGTCGAGATGTTCGTCGGCGTCGGCGCCAGCCGCGTGCGCGACATGTTCGAGCAGGGCAAGAAAGCCGCTCCGTGCCTGATTTTCATCGATGAAATCGACGCCGTGGGGCGCCACCGCGGCCATGGCCTCGGCGGCGGGCACGACGAGCGCGAGCAAACCCTCAACGCCCTGCTCGTGGAGATGGACGGCTTTGACACCCAGGAGGGCGTCATCATCATCGCCGCCACCAATCGCCCCGATGTCCTCGACCCCGCGCTCCTGCGCCCGGGCCGGTTTGACCGCCAGATCACCGTCAATCTGCCCGATGTGAAGGGCCGCGAGGAAATCCTCCGCGTCCACTCGAAGCGCGTCAAACTCGCCGAAGACGTCGATATGGCCGTCATCGCCCGCGGCACCCCCGGCTATTCCGGCGCGGAGCTTGCCAACGTCATCAACGAAGCCGCCTTGCTGGCCGCCCGCAAGGGCCTCAAGGCGATCAACCTCGTCGAGCTCGAGGAAGCCCGCGACAAGGTCCGGTGGGGCAAGGAGCGCCGTTCGCTCGCCATCAGCGAAAAGGAAAAGGAAAACACCGCCTACCACGAGGCCGGCCACGCCCTGCTGCTCGAGCTGCTCGAGCACACGGAGCCGCTCCACAAGGTCACCATCATCCCGCGCGGCCCTTCGCTCGGCTCCACGATGTGGCTGCCGGAGGAAGACAAATACACGATGCGCAAGAACGAGCTGCTCGACAACCTGGTCGTCGACATGGGCGGACGCGTGGCCGAGGAACTCGTCTTCGGCGACGTGACCAGCGGCGCCCGTGGCGATATCCAGATGGCCACCCGGCTCGCCCGCAAGATGGTTTGCGAATGGGGCATGAGCGAGAAGATGGGCATGGTCGAGTACGGCGAGCACGAGGATTACGTCTTCCTCGCCCGCGACATGGGCCGCTCCCGCGATTACTCCGAGGCCACCGCCCAGGAGATCGACCGCGAAGTCCGCAAGCTGTGCGACGACGCCTACCAGCGCGCGAAAAACCTCCTCGTCCAGCACCGGGCCACCCTGGAGTCGATCGCGAAAGCGCTCCTCGAGTTCGAGACACTCGATGGCGCGCAGATCCGCGACCTCATCAAGACCGGCAAGATGAGCAACCCGCCCACCGGTCCCACCCGTCCGCGCAAGGAGCCCCCTCCCCTGCCCGCCGATAGCGGCGGGACGACGCTCGCGCCGGATTACCCGCACGGGCTGACGGAAGCCCCGGCCTAGGCCGGCGGCGCCGCAACGATCTGGTTTTCCCTGGGGCCGCCTTCCGGCGGGCAGGGAAACCGCGCGCGCAAAGGATCAGGAAACAGCCATGATGCGGTGGCGCAATCCGGGGAAGGAACGGAATCCGGCATCGAAAGTCACCAACTCAGTATCCGCCCGGATAGCGAATGCAGCGAGATAGGCTTCCTGCCACCCCTTGGGGTGGTTTTCGAAACCGGCGCTAAGAGTACGCAACTGGGTTTCAAAACCCTCCGGCTCCTCGGCGAAGCGGAACCGGTGATCGGCGATCAGTGCGTCCCATGTATTCGGGCTATGACTTGGTTTGAGTTTTGCGCCGATGGCCGCTTTTAAATCACGTCCGCCGTTCTCGCCCACATTTTAGCTGTCGCAGGCGAATAACACTAAAAGCGCCTTATCCCGCGCCGCAAAATCGGTCCAGACGCCGGGAAAATCGGGGAATCAGAACGTACCTTGACGCTGCGGCGGCTCGCGGATTTACTATCCGCTCCTTCTCACTCAAAACCCAACCGCTACTCAATCACACAAAATGGCAAAAATTGGCATTAATGGCTTCGGCCGAATTGGCCGGAATGTCCTCCGCGCGATGTCCCCAGAGCAGGTCTCGAACGTGGTGGCGATCAATGATCTCACCGATACGAAGACGCTGGCCCAGCTCCTGAAATGGGATTCCGTGCATGGCCGCTTCAAGGGGGAGATCGGCCACGACGAGCAGAACATTATCGTCAACGGCCAGAGCATCCGCATCCTCAAGGAGCGCGACCCGGGCAATCTCCCCTGGAGCCAGCTTGGCGCGGAGGTCATCCTGGAGTCGACCGGCTTCTTCACCGCCCGCGACAAGGCGGAGGTCCACATCACCAAGGGCGGCGCGAAGAAGGTCCTCATATCCGCCCCGGCCAAGGGCCCCGATGCGACCATCTGCATCGGCGTCAATGACGAGATCTACGATGCCTCGAAGCATCACATCGTCTCGAACGCCAGCTGCACGACCAATTGCCTCGCCCCCATGGTCAAGGTGCTCAACGACGCCTTCGGCATCGAGGCCGGCTTCATGAGCACGATCCACTCCTACACGAACGACCAGCGCATCCTCGACCTCCCGCACGAGGACCTGCGCCGCGCCCGCGCCGCCGCGGTCAATATCGTCCCCTCCTCCACCGGCGCCGCGAAGGCCATCGGCGAGGTCATCCCCGCGCTCAAGGGCAAGCTCAACGGCGGCGCGTTCCGCGTGCCGACGCCGGACGGCTCGGTCACCGATTTCACCGCGCTCCTGACCAAGTCCACCACGGTCCAGGCCGTCAATGAGGCCTTCAAGGCCGCCGCGACCAGCGGCCCGCTCTCCGGCGTGCTCGAGTACTCCGATGAGCCGCTCGTGCAGCGGGACATCATCGGCAACCCGCACTCCTGCATCTTCGACAGCGACCTGACCCTCATCCTGGGCGACAAGTTCCTCAAGGTGGTCGGCTGGTACGACAATGAGTGGGGCTACAGCAACCGCTGCGTCCAGATGCTCGAGATGCTCGGCAAGTAAGAAAGGACAACCCCTTTTGAAACTTTCCGTCAGGGACCTGGACGTGGCCGGGAAACGCGTGCTCCTGCGCGTCGATTTCAACGTGCCCACCGAGGAAAAGGATGGCCACATCGTCATCACCGATGACACGCGCATCCGGGAGTCGCTGCCCACCATCGAGCTGCTGCGCGAGAAGGGGGCCAAGGTCATCCTCATGGCCCACTTCGGCCGGCCCAAGGGCAAGCCCGTGCCCAAGTACTCGCTGCGGCCCGTGGCCGATCACCTGCACACGCTCCTCAATCACCCCGTCGCTTTCAGCACGGAGGTGATCGGGCCCGTGCCGCGGGAGATCATCGCCCACATGAAACCGGGCGGCGTATGCCTGCTGGAGAACGTCCGCTTTCACGCGGAGGAAGAGGCGAACGACGAGGGCTTCGCCCGGGAGCTGGCCAAGCTGGGCGACGTGTATGTCAATGACGCCTTCGGCGCGGCGCATCGCGCGCACGCCTCCACCGCCGGCGTGGCAAAGTTCCTGCCTCAGGCCGCCATGGGGCTGCTCATGGAGAAAGAGCTCAAGTATCTCGTAGACGAGCTCTCCAACCCCGCCCGCCCGTTCGTGGTGATCCTCGGCGGCTCGAAGGTCTCCTCGAAGATCACGGTCATCAAGTCGCTCATGGCAAAAGCCGACACAATCATCATCGGCGGCGCGATGGCTTACACCTTCTTCCTCGCCCAGGGCATCAAGGTCGGCAAGAGCCTGGTCGAGCCCGACAAAGTGGACCTCGCGAAGGAAATCATGGCGCTGGCAAAGGAAAAAGGCGTGAAATTCCTCCTGCCGCTCGATACCCTCGAAGCCGATGCCGTGAAGCCCGGCGCGACAACGCGCGATACCCCTCCCCTTTCGCCGGAGCACGGCGTCACCGATGGCTGGGAGGGCGTCGATATTGGCGCGAGGTCGATTGCGCTCTTTGAGCAAGAGATTGCCTCCGCGAAAACGATCCTCTGGAACGGCCCCGTAGGGATCTTCGAGATCCCCGATTTCTCTCGCGGCACCCGCGCCATTGCCGGGGCGATCGCGAAGTCGGGCGCGAAGTCCATCGTCGGCGGCGGCGATTCCGTTACCGCCGTCAAACAGTTTGGCCTTGCCGGCAAGATGACCTTCATCTCGACAGGCGGCGGCGCCTCGCTGGAGCTGCTGGAAGGCCGCGAGCTCCCCGGCGTGGCCGCATTGACGGATAAGTAAAAGGCATTCATCGCGCGGCGGTGACAGGAACCGGCGGCGCGAACCACACGAACAAACTTCTTTAAATTCGAAACCGGAAGGTCTGAAAGCATCGTGGCCCGTGACACACGGTGAATGCGACGCAGCAACCCAGCCAATCGCTCCACTCAATCCTTCGAATTTCTGATTTCGAATTTTTCCCGAATCCTTATGCGCAAGAAGATTATCGCCGCGAACTGGAAGATGAACATGACCTGCGGGGAAGCCGCCGGTTACATAGAGATATTGCTCAGGGAACTGGGCACGCACGAGGAGAAGGTCGAGGTGGTGATCGTCCCCCCCTTCACGGCGATCCCGAAGGTCAGCGAGCTGCTGAACAACGTCCAGGGCGTGAAAGTCGGCGCGCAGAATATGCACTTCGAGAAATCCGGTGCCTACACCGGCGAGGTATCCGCGGCCATGCTGCGGGAGCTCTTTGTGCGCTACGTGGTGCTCGGGCACAGCGAGCGGCGGACGCTCTTTGGCGAGACCGATGAAATCGTGAACCGCAAGACCCGCGCCGCGCACGAGGCGGTGCTCAAGCCGATCGTTTGCATCGGCGAGACGCTCGCCGAGCGGGATGGCGGGAAGGTGGAGGAAGTGCTCAACCGGCAAATCCGCGGCAGCCTCGCGGGCCTGAGCGCCAAGGAGATGACCGAGACGGTGCTGGCCTACGAGCCGGTGTGGGCCATCGGCACCGGCCGCACCGCATCGCCCGAGCAGGCGCAGGATGCCCACGCGTTCATCCGCGAGACGCTGGCAAAAATCTGGGACGCGCCGACCGCCGAAAAGGTCCGCATTCAATACGGCGGCAGCGTGAAACCCGAGAACGCCGCCTCGCTGATGGGCCAGCCGGATATCGACGGCGCGCTGGTAGGCGGCGCAAGCCTTGACCCGCGCGCCTTCGCGCAGATCGTAAAGCAGAGCGCCGCGGAATAGGGGGCACCTCCCCCGCGGTAGGCGAGAGACCGCGGCACATGCGGGCGCCCCCCGCGCGCTCATCCCTATTCGGATTGCCACACCGGCTGCAAATGGAGCCGCCGGGCGAGCGGGTTCCGGCTCGCCGTTCCCAATAGTGGGCACTGCGGCCAAAGGCGCTTCCCGTGGCGCTCCGCAGCCCGTCATAGCCAGTCAAGAAAAGAATTGTTACAATCAGTTGACAAAGGTCGTGGTATGATATATGCAGTCCTATCAATAGATGACGGTCATTGCTCTGTTTCTAGTCTTGGTGATTATCCCGGCAGGGATCGGATATTTCCTCTACGGAGGATACCATGGAGAAACAGGCGGTTCGTCCGGGAGTGGGCTCCTCGGGATGCAATTGCACCGTTTCAGCCGCGGCCGCATGGAGCCGGGCGATTTCCTCATTTACCGCAAATCCAAGGCCTCCCCCCGCCCCGGGCCCCGGGCGCGCAATGTGGAAGCCTCCGAGCACGGGGACGATTACTATTACGAAGTGGACAAGTTCTGGACCCTGGCCGACGTCCTGCAGGATGGGCGCCTGGTCGCCCTGACGCGCACCGGCAAGCGCGTTTACCTCCGACAAGAGGACGAGCGTCTTCGCAAAGCCGGCCTGCTCGAGCGCGTCCGCTATCGCGGGCGTTTTCCCTCGGTATAGCGAAGCAGACTTTCTTCCTGTTTTCTGCCCATTCGCGCGGAAATCAGTACGTATTTTTGCGCCGGAGTGGCACTTCTAATGCTCTTTCGGGAGTCAGGGGAGCCTCTGGCTTGATCCCCCAGCACCTCCATGTCCTTCCAATTCTGGCGCCAAGCTCTGACTCCCACCAGGCTCATCGTCGGGTTGAGTCTCGCCACCATCAGTTGCGCCGTCTTGATCGCGAATTTCTCGCTCGCGGAAGAACGGGGCGGCACCGCGTACGCGCTCAGGGCCGCCCGCCTCATCTATGTCCATGACACCGTGGAAGCGGCGGACGAGGCAAAGGCCGCGCTCCTCCGGTATGAATTGACCCAGCGCGCGGCGGACAAGGTCGCATTCCTCAACGCATGCGACGCCACGGCGGCCAAGGTCGCCCATCTGCGGCAATCCGAGCACATGTCCGAGGAGCAATCGGACCAGATCGTCGACCTTTGCATCGCCATCCGCCAGCAGCTCAACAAGCTCGACGCCTCGCCCGCCGACCGCATGGCGGCATCGGGATTTTTGGTCGATCGCATCCGCAAAGTGGTTCTCGGCTTCGGCCTGGAGGAATTGCGGGACCAGGAGGACAAACTGGCCGAGCAATCCCGGCAGGCGGCGATGAGCACAAGGATCACCGCGGCCATGGCGGTCATCGAGATTTTCCTCGTCGCGGGAATCGTCTTCCTCACGGTGCGGTTGAGCCGCCTCGAGCATCTGGCATCGGTCTGCTCGTGGTCGCACCGCCTGCTGTACGAGGGCCAATGGGTGAGCCTTGAGAGTTATCTCGACCAGCGTTTCGGCATTCACGCGAGCGACGGGCTCACCGGCGAGCAGTCCGCGGCGATCATGGCCGAGAACGAGATCAACGGGCAGGAGCTCGTGCGCTTGATCGAATTTGAAAAAGACGCCGCCAAAAGGGCCAGGGAGGCCGCCCGCTCGATCCACGCGATGCGCAACCACCTCACCGCGGTGCTTTGCTACTCGGAGATGGCCGGCAGCGGCGATGCCGAGGCCCAGCGGGACATGGCCACGCGGGTGCTCACGCACGCGAACACGATCTCCACGGAGGTGGACGCCCTCCACAATGCGGTGCGCTCCTTCTCCCCGGAGCCGCCGGACTTCCGCATCGTGCGGCCGTCCGAGGAAGAGCGCCCGGCTGCGTAGGCGCCTTTTCTTCACCCGCTCCCGGATGCGGCCCGGCGGTTTTAAGGTTTGAGAATCGGGGCGGCGGCGGCTAAAGACTGGTCGACGGCAGGCGCACGCCCGCTGACGCCGAAGGAAAAAAGCCATGACCAGCGCAACGCTTGGGAACCCGAATTGTACCAATGACGCGGTCGTCTCGTGGGTGGAGGAGATGGCGGACCTGTGTACGCCGGAGCGCCTCTTCTGGTGCGACGGCTCGCCCGCGGAGCGCGAGCACCTCACGCAGCGCGCCGTGGAGGAGAAAATCATCCAGCCGCTCAACCCCGAGAAATGGCCCGGCTGCTATTACCATCGCTCTAAGCCGAACGACGTCGCGCGCGTCGAGGAGCTGACCTTCATCTGCACTCCCAGCCAGGACCAGGCCGGCCCCACCAATAACTGGGCCCGCCCGTCGGAAATGTACGCGAAGCTTCACGGCATGTGCAAGGGCGCGATGCACGGCAAGACGATGTACGTCGTCCCTTATCTCATGGGGCCTGCGGGATCGGCGCAGGCGAAGGTCGGCTTTGAGCTCACGGACTCGCTCTACGTGGTGCTGAGCATGGGCATCATGACGCGCATGGGCGAGGTCGCGCTGCGGCATCTGGGCGATGGCACCGATTTTAACCGCGGCCTGCACTGCATGCTCGATATCGACCCCGCCCGCAGGTTCATCGCTCATTTTCCGCAGGATGACACGATCATCTCCGTGGGGTCGAATTACGGCGGGAATGCCCTGCTCGGGAAGAAGTGTTTCGCGCTCCGCATCGGGTCCTATCTCGCGCGGCAGGAGGGCTGGCTCGCCGAGCACATGCTCATCCTCGGCGTGGAATCGCCACAGGGGGAGAAGACCTTCGTCGCCGCGGCCTTCCCCAGCGCATGCGGCAAGACCAACTTCGCGATGATGATCCCGCCGGAGCGGTACAAGGATTGGAAGATATGGACCGTGGGAGATGACATCGCATGGATGAAGCCGGGGCCGGATGGGCGGCTCCACGCCATCAACCCGGAGGCCGGTTACTTCGGCGTGGTGCCCGGGACGAATTTCAAATCGAACCCGAACGCGATGCGCTCCATGTCGCGCGACACGATCTTCACGAATGTGGCGCTATTGCCCGATGGCGATGTCTGGTGGGAAGGCAAGGACGGCCCCCCTCCCGCGGAGGCGCTCGACTGGCGCGGACGCCCCTGGACGCCGGCCTCCACGGAAAAGGCCGCTCATCCAAACAGCCGCTTTGCCGCGCCGATGAAGAACAACCCCGCCCTCGCGCCGGAAGCCGGCGACCCGACCGGCGTGCCGATCTCCGCGATCATCTTCGGCGGCCGCCGCGCGACGACGATGCCGCTGGTCTACCAGGCGTTCAATTGGATCCACGGTGTTTACCTCGGCGCGACGATGGGCTCCGAGATGACCGCGGCCGCGGCCGGCACCGTGGGCCAGGTGCGCCGCGACCCGATGGCGATGCTCCCCTTCTGCGGCTACAACATGGGCGAGTACTTCCTCCATTGGCTGCGGATGCGGAAACTCATCAAGCGCCCGCCCAAGATGTTTCACGTCAACTGGTTCCTCAAAGGCGCGGACGGCGAGTACCTCTGGCCGGGGTACGGCGAGAACATGCGCGTGCTCAAGTGGATCGTGGACCGCTGCCGGGGCCGTGTATACGCGGAGGAGACGCCGCTCGGGTGGATGCCGTCGCCCAACGATATCGACATCGAGGGCCTGTCGAATTACAGCCGCGAAAAAATGGAGCAGGCGCTCAAGATCGACGTGGAGAACTGGAAGCGCGAGGTCCTGCTGCAGGACGAGCTCTTCATCAAGCTCTACGGCGATCTGCCCAAGGAGCTGCTCTTCCAGCGCGAGCTCCTCATCTCGCGGCTCTGATCAGTCCCAGATCAACAGCCGGATGGGCGTCGGGTTGTACGCGTTGCACGGATTATTGAGCTGCGGGCAATTCGAGATGAGCCCGAGGATGTCCAGCTCCGCGCGCATCTCCACGTACCGCCCCCCGGCGCTCACGCCATCGGCAAAGGAAAGCCCGCCCTCCGGCGTCACCGGCACGTTCATGAAAAAATTAATGTTGTGCGTGATGTCGCATTTCGCCGCGCCATGCCCCCACCGGGTGAGGGCTAGCATAAAGGTGTCGCGGCAGTTGTGCATCCAGCGCTTGTCGAGCGAGTAGCGGACCTGGTTGCTCTCCGCCGCGCATGCGCCGCCGATGGTATCGTGCCGCCCGCAGGTGTCCGCGACGATGGTCGCCAGGACGTGCCCCTCGCTCGACATAAGCTTTGTCCCGGTGGTCAGATAGATGCTCCCCTGCTCCCGGATCGTGTCCTGCGCGGAGTAGCGGTCAGTCCAATCCGCGGCGCTGTAAAAGAGCGTATCCGCGGCCTGGTTACCCTCCAGATCGACAATGCGAAACGTCTGGCCGCGCTTGATCTCATGCATCCAGCCGTCGCCCGCGAGGAGGGTAAAATCGTAAATCGCGGTGGCGGGATCGAGAGAACTTTCGCGGTGGATGAGCGTGCTCATGGGATCAGGTGAATAAGCGTGAGGTAAGTTGAAACGCGCGCTCGTTCTCACCGCGTAAGCGCATGCAATAATCCTCCGGCTCCGGCGGCGGCGTGGCGAGAATCGCAAGGCGCACCGGCTTGGGCTCGTAAACGGGATTTGGGTCGAGGGGATGCTGGCAGGTGTTCAGGACAACCAGGAGGTTCATCTCCGCGCGGAGATCGACGGAATCGCCGGCTTTCGAATTGCCCGGATGAAATTTCATCGCCCCCTCCGCATCGACATCAACCCGGCTGAAGAAATTGACATTCGCGACAAGGTCCCGCTGCCCGAGCCCATGCTTGGCGGCCTCGAGGATGAAGTTGTCGTGCGCGTTGCGATGCCAGTCGTTCCGCTTTTCCTGGTAAGCCGCCTCGCCATATTTCGCGAGCGCCATCGCGGCATTGCCATGCCCCGCGAGCGGATCGTGCCAGCCGGTGGAATCCGCCGTAATGGAGAGCATCGCGTGCCCCATGTCGCTCATGAGCACATGCCCGCGGGTGAGCTTCGCGGTGTACTGCGCCTTGAGCGTATCCGGGAGATTAAGGCGATTGCCCGGCTGCCCGGCTTCCCAGGCCATGAAGCCGACATTCACGCCCCCTTCCAGATCGGTGATGCGCAGCGTGGTGTGCCGTTTCAAGCGCCACGACCACATGGCGCCGCCGCGGAGGGTTTCGTCGTGGAGGATAGGCGCAGTCATCGGATGGGAGTAAATTCGAAAATCGAAATCAGAAAATCGAAGGGTTTGGCCCGCAGGGCGCGCATCAGGATAAAGCCAAGGCCGTTCGCGCAATCCGTTATCCCGCTCTTTCGGATTTCTGATTTCGAATTTCGAATTCTCATAGCGACCTCCGGTATGCCAGCCACCCCCCGAAGCTCGTCACTTCCTCTCCGCCCACGGTGGAATACGGCTCGCAGAGGAAACTCTTCACCGTGGCGCCGTCTTCCAACTCCACGGACCCGATGACCATCGGCGCGGGGACCTCCGCGACGAAGCTGCCGAACGCGGCGTCCGTGAGGCTCCAGACTTCGATCTCGATGCCGGGGCCGGCGAAACCGGGGTCGCGGACGAGGCCGGGCTTGGCGGGCTGGGTATTGGGCAGGGCGTAAAGGCGGTAGCAGGGAGCGGTGCGCGCCTCGCGGATGAAACGCGCGCCGCGCGAGGTGAGCTGCCCATTCAGCGGCTGGCCGCGCAGGTGCGCGCCGGCGACGGCGAGGAGGACGCCGCTCTCGCCGCATTTTGGCAGCGGCTGGTCCGCGATCTGGACCTCCGTGATACCTGCAACGCCTCCGAGCGCGCGATGAAGCCGCGCGCCGATGCCGAGCAGCGCATGATCGTAAAACGCGGGCGCCATGAGGGTGACGCCAAATGGCAGGCCATTCGCTCGGAAACCCGCGGGCACGGAAAGCGCGCTGAGATCGAGCAGGTTGACGAAATTCGTGTACCAGCCGAGATCCGAGTTGAGGCGGATGGGATCCGCGAGCACCTCGTCGCGGCGATAGATGGTGCCGGTGGTTGGCAACAGCAGCAGATCGAGTTTCTCCCAAACCCTGCGGATTGATTGCGCGCACCCAGCAAGGCGGTATTGGGCATCGAACGCGGCCACGGCATCGAAGCGCGATGCGGCGCTGATGACCTGGCGCACGACCGGATGCATGCTGTCCGGATGCGTATCGAAGAAATCGCCGATGGCCCAGCGGCGCTCCGCGACCCACGGGCCGGAGTAGAGCAGCGCCGCGGCGGCCGCGAAGGGCGCGTAATCGAACTCCACCGACTCGCCGCCGCAGGCAACGAGGCGTTTCACGGACATCTCGTAGAGATCAGCCGCGGCGCTATCGCCGAAAAACTGCCGTTGCGACCCCCGCAGCACGCCGAACCGAAATTTCTGCGGAAACGCCGCGCGCCCGGCGGGCGCGGGGCGCGAGAACGGATCGGCGGGATCGAACGCGGAGAGCACCTCCAGCACCGCCTGCGCATCGTTGCAACTGAGCGCGAACACCGTGGGACAATCGAGCGACCGGCAGGCGGGAAAAACGCCCCTGCAACTCCAGAGCCCGCGCGTCGGCTTGTGCCCGACGATGTGATTGAACGCCGCCGGCACGCGCCCGGACCCCGCGGTATCCGTGCCCAGGGAAAAGGTGACCATGCCCGCGGCGACCGCCACCGCGCTGCCGGAGCTGGACCCGCCGGAGATAAACTCCGGGTGGAAGACGCACTCCGTCGCGCCATACGGCGAGCGGGTGCCGGTGAGCCCGGTGGCAAACTGGTCGAGATTCGTCTTGCCGATGGGGATGGCGCCCGCGGCGATAAGCCGCTCGACGATGGCCGCGGATTGCGTCGGGATGTAGGCGAAATCCGGGCAGGCCACGGTGGTCGGGACACCCGCGAGATCGATATTATCCTTGATCGCGAACGGCAGGCCGTAGAGCGGCAGCGTGGGCTCCGGCGGCAGCGCGCGGACGTAGCCCAGGATGCGCTCCGGGTCCAGCCGCTCGATCCAGACATGCGGATGCCGCGACTCCTCCGCGCGCCGCAACGCTTCCAGGGCGACTGCCTCGGGCGTCGTCTCGCCGGAGGCGTACGCGGCGTGAAGCGCGGTGAGATCGAAGGAAGCGGGAGCACTCATTTTCTTGGCTTCACAATTCACGCGACGATGATGGCCAGCGGCTGCCCGGCGGAGACGAGCCGGCCTTTCGCGGTGACGATTTTGTGCACGATGCCGGCGCTCGGCGCGTCGACGGCGACTTCCATTTTCATTGCTTCGAGGACCATGATTTTTTGTCCGGCAGCGACGGCATCGCCTTCCTGGACCGGCACATCCCAGACATTGCCTGAGATGGGCGAGGAGAGAATCACGCCACCGGGCGGCACGGTCAACTCATCGGTCGCAGGCGGCGCCTCGGCCTCCTCGCTGGAGAAATTTGCCGAGCCATCCGCCGCCCAGCGCTCGCGCTCCTGGGCAAAGGCGCGGGCCTGTCGCGCGCGAAAGGCCGCGATGCTCTCCGCCTCCGTCTCGAGAAACTCCTTGTACGCGGGAAAACTGAACGGCGTCTCGGTGATCTCCACACCCGCCTCGCCGCCGTGGAGGAAGGCTTTGCGGTACTCGAGCAGTTGCTGCTCCGAGACGGGATAGAAGCGGATTTGATCGAAAAACCGGAGCAGCCACGGATGGCCGGGCCGGAACTCCCGGGTGAGCCGGTAGGTGTTCCATATCTGGAGCGTACGCCCGGCCAGTTGGTACCCGCCCGGCCCTTCCATGCCGTAGATGCACATGTAAACGCCGCCGATCCCGACGACGTTTTCCACCGTCCAGGTGCGGGCGGGATTGTACTTGGTGGTCACCAGGCGATGGCGCGGATCGACCGGCACCGCGCACGGCGCGCCGAGATAGACATCGCCCAGGCCGAGCACGAGATAGCTGGCATTGAAGACCGTGTCGTACACGTCCTGGACGGCCGGCAGGCCATTCATGCGCCGGATGAACTCGATATTGCTCGGCAGCCACGGCGCCTTGGGGCGCACCGATTGCTCGTACTTCGCAATGGTCTCGCGGATCGCGATGTCATCCCACGCCAGCGGCATCCGCACGATGCGCGTGGGGATGGTGAGATCATCCACCGCGGGCAGCTCGGACTCCGCCAGGACGAGAATCTCCAGCAGCCGGTCGCGCGAGATGGCGCGGCCATCGAAATTGACCTGCAGCGAGCGGACGCCCGGCGAGAGCTCGATGACGCCCGCCACCGGGTGCGTATCGAACCACTCCATCAGCGTGTGAACCCGCAGCCGCAACGCGAGATCGAGCACAAGCGGGCCATACTCGATGAGCAAAAACCTATCACCCGCCTGCCGGTAAACGACGCCCGGGCAGGTTGCGGAGGGCTCGATGCGATGCAGCACCGCGAGATCCGCCGCGCCGGACGCCGCGACCGCCACAGCGGGCGCGAGCGGCACCGTATCCTTGAGCGCGGCAATGGCCGCGTCCTGCTGCTTCTCCGCAGCGAGCGCCTGATCGTACGAGGTGCGGATAAAGCGGATCGTATCCCCAGGGCGAAGCTGCCCGGCTTTCCAGAACTCCGATTTGATGATCGTCACCGGGCAGACGAACCCTCCGAGGCTGGGCCCGTCCCGCGCGAGGATGACCGGCATATCGCCGGTGAAATTGATGGTGCCGATCGCGTACTCGGTATCGTGGATATTCGAAGGATGCAGGCCGGCCTCGCCACCATCCGCGCGGGTAAACTCCGGCTTCGGCCCGACCAGCCGGATGCCGGTCCGGTTGGAATTGTAATGCACCCCCCAGTCCGTGCTGAAAAAGGTGTCGATGAACCCCGGCGTGAAATAATCGGGCGCCGCGTGGGGGCCATCCAGCACGGCGATCTCCCAATGCGCCCCGTAGCGCGGGATGAGCGCGGCCGGCGCGGCGCGCTGGATGCCGTGCGGATTGGCGGCGCGGTGGACGTGCAGCACATCGCCATGCCGCAGCACGCGCCCGCCATGGCCGCCGAACTTGCCCATGGCAAATGTCGCCTTGCTCCCGAGATAAGCCGGCACATCGAAGCCGCCGGCCACTGCGAGATACGCGCGGCAGCCCACGCCTTTCACCCGCCGCAGCCGCAGCACGCTCCCCGCGCGGACATGGACGGTGCGCCACCATGGGACAGGGTTCCCGTCGAGATCGGCTTCCATCTCCGCGCCCGTGAGGACGATCGCGCTGTCGAGATTGAACTTGAGCGCCGGCCCGCCCAGCGTGAGCTCCAGCCCCGCAGCGGAAGGAATATTGCCCGCAAGCTCATTGGCAACGCGGAAGGCGTAATCATCCATCGGCCCGGAGGGCGGCACGCCGATGGACCAGTAGCCAATGCGGCCGGGATAATCCTGGATGCTGCACTGCGTCCCGGGGTCGAGCACATCGACCGTCGCGGGATGATACGGGAATGACGCAAGCCACTTCGTGTGGATATCGCCCGTGGCAAACTCCTCGCTCGCGACGATCTGGCGCAGGTACTCCAGGTTGGTCTCAATCCCCGCGACGCTGGTCTCCGCAAGCGCCTCACGCAACGCCGCGACGGCCTCGGGACGCGTGGGCGCCTTGACGATGATCTTCGCAAGCATCGGGTCGTAAAACGGCGGGATTTCCGACCCCTGCTCGATCCACGTCTCGATGCGCGCGCCCGCGGGAAAGAGGGCCTGCGTGAGAAGCCCGGAGCTGGGCTGGAAGTTCTTGTTCGGGTCCTCCGCGTACAGCCGCACCTGGATGGAAGCGCCGCGCGCCTCCGGCTTGAACCCGGACAGGTCCAGCTCGCCCGCCGCCTGCCGGATCATCCACTCGACCAGGTCCACGCCGGTGACTTCCTCCGTCACTCCGTGCTCGACCTGGAGCCGCGTATTCACCTCGAGAAAGTAGAACTTCATCTCGTGGACATCGAAGACGAACTCCACCGTCCCGGCGGATTGATAGCCCACGGCGCCCGCGAGGCGCGCCGCGGAGCCGAGCAGCTCCGCCCGCGCCGCATCCGTGAGGCCGGGGGCGGGCGTCTCCTCGACGACCTTCTGGTTGCGGCGCTGCGCGGAGCAATCGCGCTCGCCCAGCGCAACGACGTGCCCTTTCCCATCGCCGAAAATCTGCACCTCGATGTGCCGGGCCGTGCCGACAAATTTCTCCAGGAAGACGCCGCTCTGCTTGAACGCGCTCGCCGCCATGTGCTTGACGGACTCGAACGCCCCGACGAGCGCCGCCTCATCCGCGCACATGCGCATGCCGATGCCGCCGCCGCCCGCGGTGCTCTTCAACATGACGGGATACCCGATGCGCGCCGCCTCGGCCCGCGCGTGGTCGATGCTCTCGAGCAGCTCGCTGCCTGGCAGCATCGGCACGCCGTTGAGCTGTGCAAGGGCGCGCGCCGTGTGCTTGAGGCCGAAGTCGCGCATCTGCTGCGGCGTCGGGCCGACGAAGACCAGCCCCTCGCGCGCGCATGCCGCCGCGAAGTCCGCATTCTCGCTCAGGAAGCCGTAACCGGGGTGGATGGCCTGCGCGCCGGATTGCCGCGCGGCGGTGAAGACCTTCTCGAAATTCAGGTAGCTCTCCGCGGCGGTATTGCCGCCGATGGGGATGGCGATATCCGCCTGGGAGACGTGGAGCGAGTTCGCATCCGCATCCGAGTAGATGGCGACGGAGCGAATGCCCATGCGCCGGAGGGTGCGGATGATCCTGCAGGCGATGGCCCCCCGATTGGCTATGAGAACGTGAGTGAACATGGCCCTTTTTTCCGGCAGCGGATCACCATAGCGGGCGCCGGGCGGGGGGGAATCCTAAACTGTTCACGACCGCCGGATGGCTCGATTCCGGAAAGCGCAGCCGGGTTTTTCCAGACGGCCTCTGGGGCCCCGCGGGACGAAAGGATAATGCTATGCATACCATCAATCCGCCGGTGGACAACGTGCTCTGGGTCAAGGTCAACGGAAAATTGAGCCGCGAGGAATACGCGGACCTGGTCCCGAGCTGGGAGCAGATGATCGGGACGTACGGGAAGCTGCGGCTGCTCTTCGAAATGGAGCCGGGCTTTACCGGATGGGAGCCCGGCGCCGCATGGACCGACCTTAAATTCTCGCTGGCCCACCGGAACGAACTCGAGCGCGTGGCGCTGGTGGGCGACAAAAAGTGGGAGCAATGGATCGCGAAGCTGGGCGCGCTGCTGGTGAATGCCGAGGTTCGTTTTTTCGAAAACACGGACATCGACGAGGCCGCACGCTGGTTGCGCGAGTAGCCGTCACCGGCGCGGCGCCGGCAGCCGCATCGCCAGCAGGAGCGGCAAGGCGGCGAGCCAGAGCAGGAGGATAAAGAGAAGCAATTGCGCCTGGTAAAAGGAGACCGGGAGGCCGGAGGGAATCGTGAGGCGAACCGGGCGCGGGAAGTGATCCATCACCACCCCGCCGGCGGTGGGGCCGAGCGCGGAGAGCAGGCCGACCAGCGTCCAATGCACCGCCATCGACATCGTGCCTCATGTTGTATCCACAAGCTATCTGATCCCTTTCGCGCGGAAAGAATGGTTTGCGGCTAAGGAATGCGTTATCGGAGACTGCTCCGATTGCAACCGAAGCATGCCGAATCCAGATAATACGATGCTGCTGCGGGTGGTGACCCCGCAGGGCGTCACGCTCGAGCAGCCCGCTGTCTCCGTCGCGATGTGGACCGCGCTGGGGGAGATCGAGGTGCTCCCGGGCCACGCGCCGACGGTGGTGCTGCTGGAGCCGGGGGAAATGCGGGTGCGCAATCAGGCCGGCGCGCAGACGGTGCTGGCAGCGGGCGAGGGATTCGCGCGCATCGACGGCGAGTCCGTCACGATCTTCAGCGACATGGCGGAGGACGCCGCGGGCTTTACCCTGGACGAGGCGGAAGAGGCGAAACGCCGCGCGGAGAAAGCGCTCGCGGAGGCCGCGAAACTGACCGATGACGAACGCATGGCTGCCGACCTCGCCCTGCGCGAGTCGCTGGTGAAGATCCAGATGACGCTGCGCCGCAGGGATGGCTCGCACGGCCGCGGGCCCTCGCCGCGTGAATAGAGCGGTGGATCATGGGCGAGCGCCTGATATTGCTGAACAAGCCGTTTAACGTGCTTTGCCAGTTCACCGACGAAACGGGAACCAAGCGGACGCTGGCGGATTTCGTGCCGGTGGAGGGCGTTTACCCGGCGGGCAGGCTGGATTACGACAGCGAGGGGCTGGTTCTTCTCACCAATGCCGGCTGGCTCCAGCATCGGATCGCAAACCCCGCGTACAGGGAACCGAAAACCTACTGGGTCCAGGTCGAGGGAATCCCCGCGGATGCGGCCCTGGAACGCCTCGCATCCGGCCTCGTCCTCAAAGATGGCCCCACGCTCCCGGCCGGGGTCGCCCGCCTGGAGCCCGCCGTGTGGGAGCGGCATCCGCCCATCCGCGAGCGCAAGGCCATCCCCACCAGTTGGCTCTCGCTGACGATTCGCGAAGGCCGCAATCGTCAGATCCGCCGGATGACGGCCGCTGTGGGCCATCCCACCCTGCGCCTCATCCGCACCCGCGTGGGCGGGTGGGACCTGGCGGGCCTCAACCCAGGCGAGTGGAGGGAAGCTGCCGTCCCGCGCGGAAAATAGAGGCATTGGCAACCCCCCTCCAATCCCTCTATGTTCTCGCCTGCCCCCCGCATTGCGTGAAAACCCTCCTCACCCGTATCCTCCCTCTTCTTTTGTGCATCCTGGTGGGCGCGGCCGCGAGCTGGGTCTCCGTTTACGCGTTCTGGTTCGCGGTCTGGACCTTCCACTCCGTGGCGGCGGCGCGCGCATGCGACGCGCTGGGAGCCGCCCTGCTCACCCCCGCGACTCTCGTCTTCCGCTGGATGGGCGCGGATCAGAGCGCGATCTTTTTTGATCCGATTTCGTTCTCGGGAACGAACGGGCTCATCCTGGGAGTCGCCCTCTACTCCATCTACCGCACCGTCCGGAAGCGGCGGGAAAACGGGAAGAACATGGCCCCGGCGGACCCGCCGCGTCCCGCGGCCAGGGTGGGATAATCCTCGGCCCTTATAAGGGTCTTGCCTCGGCAGGGGGGCACACCTATTGCTCCCACGCGAATGACGGGATCTGGGCCAGAACGGAGCGCGGAAGCGCGGAAGAACTATTATGGCGTGCAGGCGCTCCGCGCGCTGGCTGCGGCGCTCGTAGTCGTGCACCACTCCATTTCCATGTCGCTCATGTGGGTCGTGCGCCGGCCGGGGGCCCCCTATTGGACCAACGGCGCGGCGGGAGTGGACATTTTCTTTGTGATCAGCGGCTTCGTCATGGCGATCTCGGTGCCCGGCCTCGCGGGCAAGCGCAATAAAGCCGGGGTATTCCTCTGGCGGCGGTTCACACGGATCGTGCCGCTCTACTGGGCTGCGCTCACGGTCAGGCTCGCGCAACTGCTGCTGGCGCCCGCCCAGGACCCCACTTTGACGCCGTGGCGCGTCGTGGCCTCGTACCTGTTCATTCCCGCGAAAAACGGCAAGGGCGAGGTGTTCCCGATCGTGGTGGCGGGCTGGACGCTGAACTACGAGGTCTTCTTCTACCTCCTCTTCGCGGCGGCGCTCGCGTTCGATATTTCTCCCCTCGCCTTCCTCGCGCCCTGCCTAACGGCGCTCGCGCTGGCGGGGATGGCGCGCACCCCCGCGTGGCCCGATTTCACCGCGCTCGCCTCGACCCTGGTGCTCGAGTTCCTCTTTGGCGTCGTGCTCGCGCACTTTGCCACGCGGCGGAAGCTGCCCGGCGCCGCGATGGGCTGGCTGCTGCTCGCCGGCGGGCTCGTGGCCCTCCTGCTCGTGCCGGAGGCGCATGCGCCGTTGGGATTCCTCGCATGGGGAGCGCCCGCGGCGGCCATCGTCACCGGCGCCGTGGCGCTGGAGGATCAGCTCGGCAGCCGCGTGCCGCGGTGGCTCCTCGCCGCCGGCGAAGCTTCCTACGCCCTCTACCTGAGCCACACTTTTATCCTCCCCTATGTGATCAATGGGATCCGCGGGGTGCACATGACCGGCGCGCCCGCCCTGGCAACGGCCATTGTGCTGGGCCTCGCCGTCACCTTTCCCGCCGCCCTCCTGATCCATCGCCACATCGAGCTCCCCCTGATGCATTTCTTCAAGAAACGGCGCACCAGGCCCGCGGACCCGGCCGCCCCGTCGCTCCTCGCGTCAGCCATTTCCCCACTCGCAGCCGTGGTTGACAGCCCGGAGTAAACACCTCACCGCGCCGGCCCCGCGAAGAGGCTGGCCTGCGCCGGCCCCGCCACCGCGAAGTCCCTCCAGTCCGGCGCGACGAAGTGCCACCACTCGCTCCGCATCCCCTTGAAGCCCGCGGCGCCCATCGCGTGCAGCAGCAGGTCCAGATCGGCGCGCACCGTCGCGTCCGTCCCCTGGTAATGGAGCGCCGCGCTCGAGGAGAACGCATCCAGATCGCTCGGCATCGGCACATCCCGGCCCCTCGCATCCACGAGCGTCGCGTCCACGGCCACTCCCCAGGTATGGAGCGCGTGGCCATTCTCGGGATCCGCCACATACCGCGCGCTCTTCGCGAATGCCCACAGCGCCCCCTGCGCATTCAAGGGCCGGAATGCGTCCCAAATCTTGAGCCCGTACCCCCGGGCATGCAGGTAAGCCTGCGCCACCTTCAGCCGCCCCGCCACGCTCTGCCGCACGATCGCCCGCGCTCCCGGCGGATAAATGGGATGCCCCAGGACATTGCGCGCCGTCGCATATCGGAGATCGACGAGAATCGTGGGATCCACCGCGGTAATCTCCACCAGCGGCTCCGCCGCACGCGAGCCCGGCTGCCCGGCAACGGCGGGAACGCTCACGATCCAGAAGAGCGCGAGCCAGAGATGCTTCATCCTGATTATCCGCTCGATTGCCCGGCGGAATTGGCGGTCAGACTCGTAATCCGCGAAAGTCCGTGGTGTACACCACGCAAGAATGCTGCGACCGGATTCCAGAATGTCAAAGAGCAGCTTCGCGGTCTGATTGCTCATGGACGATCTGCCGCGTGGCTTCCACCTCACGGCGGAGGAAGGGGTTGCCGATGGACTGCTCGGTCAGCAAATCCACTCGCCTGTGGAAAAGCGCTTCCAGGGCCGCGGCAAAGTCGAGAAAACGGTTCGCATATTCTCCAGTGGGGAGGCGCTCGCCAAAACGAACCAGAAAATCGAGGTCGCTGCGGCCCGGGTCGAATGGACCCCGGGCGGCCGAGCCGAAAATATCCAGGCGCTCAACCCGATACCGGCGACAAAGCTCGGAGAGTTGCGGCTTCTGGCTTTCAACCAGGTCAATCATTGCGGGAAGATAGCCGCGACGAAAGGCCGGGACAACAAGTTTGCTGCATCGGCGGCGCTCGAAATTGCGATGATTTGGGCGGTGTTCACTGCTCCATCGATCTCTTGACGAGCAAAACCACCTCCGCATCGGTGACCTGGGGAAACCGGTCGTAGAACTCCCCCACGGCCGCAAAGCCCTGCGGCGCGTGCAGGATGGCCAGCTCATCCGCATCCGCCACCAGGCGCTGCACCGCGCCCGCGGCGGCAACCGGCGCGGCCAGCACCAGCCACTCCGGCCCTTGCGCCCGCAGGGCGCCCAGCGCCGCATGCGCGGTGGACCCGGTGGCGACCCCGTCGTCGATGAGGATGACGGTCCTGCCCGCGATCTCCGGCGCCGGCCGGGAGCCCCTGAACAGCCGGGCGCGGCGGGCGAGATCGGCCTGCTGGATGGCGGCCTCCTCGCGCACGTAGGAAAACGGGACGCGCATCGATTGGATCGCCTGCTCATCGATGTGCGGCGGGCCGGTCTCCGTGACGGAGCCAATCGCGAACTCGGGATTGTACGGCGCGCCGATCTTGTGGGCGAACCAAAGGTCGAGCGGCGCGCCGAACGCGTGGGCCACCTCCGCCGCCACCGGCACGCCGCCGCGGGGCAGCGCCAGGACGAGGAGCCCGTCGCGCCCGGCCAGGTGGCCAAGGGCCGTGGCGAGGCGGCGTCCCGCGTCGATGCGATCGCGAAAGGTCATGGCTCGCGGGCAATGATTCCCATCCCGTAGAATACTCCGCTGGCGCAGGAGTGCGCGGCTGTTTTTGCGCCCGGTCAATTTCCTTGTGGCCCGGCGCCGCGATTTTACGATGCGCTCCATGCTTTCGCTCCTCCGCCGGCTGATCGCGTGCGCATGCGCGGCAGTGGGCTTTGTCGCGATGGCGGCGCTGCTCCACCGCGCGGTGCCCCTGCGGGTGCCGGAGGTGACGCCGAAGCTCGATTACCTGAAGGCGCACCTCGGGGACTTCGATACGGTGTTCATCGGCTCGAGCCGGATTTATCACGGCGTCTCGCCCAGGGTGTTCGATGCGGCGATGGCGGCCCGCGGCAAGCCGACGCGCTCTTTTAATCTCGCGATCGACGGGATGATGCCGCCGGAGAGCCTGCACATGGCGCGCACGCTGCTGGAGTTGCGGCCGCCGAGCCTGCGCCGCCTCTTCCTCGAGGTCTCCACGCTGCACGATATGCCGGAGATCAACTCGCTCACGGTGCGCAACGTCTACTGGCAGGACTTGAGCTCGCTGGCCTACGGCTTCCGGCGCGCGCCTGTCGATTACCACAATCGCGAGGGGAAATATCGATGGCCCGCGGCGCGCGAGGACATGGCGGCCGCGCTGGTGCTCTTCGCCCGCAACCAGTTCAATATCGGGCGGATGATCCCGGCGCCGGATCCTGCCGTGCAGCCCCAGGACCCGGCGAGGGCGCTGGGCCCGGATATGGATGGCTTTTTGCCGGAATTGCATCCTCTCACGCCGGCCGCCCGGGCAAAGCTCGAGCAGGCCCTGGCGGCCGTGCTCAACGGGACGGCGAAGCCACACCCGAAGGATCCGCTCAATACCGAAGGGTTCATCCGCATCCGCGACCTGCTGGAGAGCCATGGCGTGGAGCTGGTGCTGATGGCGGCGCCGGTAACGACTCGCGATTTCCACGCAAAGCAGGATGCGCCGCCGGGGCCCAGGCTGCTCGCCTTCGATGACCCGGCGCGCTTCCCAGAGCTCTACACCCCGGAGCACCGGTTCGATTACGATCACCTGAACGGCGAAGGCGCGCTGATCTTCAGCAGGGAGCTGGCGCAGGCATACCTCGCGGAGAAATAGCAGTGGTGGACGCGCACTTGCCCACCAATCGCGCGCGGCGACCTGGCGCCGACATTTCCCTTGTGGCGGAGAGGGACAATTCTACCATGGGCGCAATGCTGCCGCGCCGCCTGTTCCTCTGCGCATGCGCCGCGGCTGGATTTGCCGGAATGGCTGCCCTGCTGCACCGGGCCCTGCCGTGGCGGGTGCCGGAAGTTACCCAAAAAGTGAATTTCCTGCGGGCGCACGCGGGGGACTTCGACACGGTATTCATCGGTTCGAGCCGGATTTATCACGGGGTCTCGCCCAGGGCTTTCGACGCCGCGATGGCCGCCGCGGGGCAGCCGGCGCACTCCTTCAACCTCGCGGTCAATGCGCTGCTTCCTCCGGAGAGCATGTGGATGGCGCGCACCCTCTCCGCGATGAAGCTGCCGCGCCTCCGCCGCGTCTTCCTGGAGATGGCCGACGCCCGGGATATCCCCGATGCGGACCACCCCACGGTGCGCGACGTCTACTGGCAGGACCCGGAGGCGCTCGCGTACGCATGGCAGCGGGCCCGGCAGGACCTCGCCGCGGCGCCGCCGGAGCAGCGCTGGACCAGGGCGCTCGGCGAGCTGTCACGTGGCACGACGCTCTTTGCATTCAATGAGCTGAACGTCGGATGGCTGATCCCGACGCCCCGGTGGGAGCCTGTATCCGGGCGGCGCGAGCCGGTGCTGGGTCCGGATGGCGACGGCTTTCTCCCCATCCGGCACACGCTCTTGGAAGGAGCCCGGGCCAAGCTGGCGGAGGGGATCGATGCGCTGCGCCGCCAGACGGTCGTGCGCACCGTCGATCCGCTCAATGAGCAGGAATACGCCGGCATCCAGCGGATGCTGAACGCGCGCGGCGTTGAGGTCATCCTCCTCATGGCGCCGGTAACGGTGCGGGATTACCACGCGTGGCAGGATGCGCCGCCGGGTTCCCGAGTCCTCGCGTTCGATGATCCCGACCGCCACCCGGAGTTCTACGACCCGGCGCACCGGTTCGACTCGGACCACCTGAACGAGGCCGGAGCCGAAATCTTCAGCAAGGAACTGGCGGAAGCTTACCTGGCCGGGAAATAACGATGCTCTTCGTCGAGACCCGCTTTTTCATCTTCTACGCGCTGGTGTTCTGCGTCTTCTGGGCGCTCCGCTCGAACACGGCCCGCAAGGTATGGCTCCTCGTGTGCAGCCATTTTTTCTACGCCTGCTTCTTCATCGGGCCGCCGCTCGAGTTCGCGCAAAACCTCCTGGCCCACCACTGGCGGCACATGCCCGCGGGGTGGTGGTTCCCGCTGGTGCTCATGGGCTCTACCTGCATGGATTACCTCGTGGGCCGCGGCCTGGGCGCGACGGAGGTGCCCGCCAGGCGCAAGGCGTGGATGCTCGTGAGCCTCGGCATCAATCTTGGGGTGCTATGCGGGTTCAAGTACTTCAACTTCTTCCTGACCTCGGCGGGCGGCTTCCTCGGATGGGTGGGGCTGCCAATATCGGTGCATACGCTCGCGATCATCCTGCCGTATGGGGTCAGCTTTTACACCTTCCAATCGATGAGTTACACCATCGAGGTCTACCGCCGGCACCTCGAGCCGGAGCGCAGCTTCCTCGACCTGGCGTTTTTCATCTCCTTTTTCCCGCAGTTGGTCGCGGGGCCGATCGTCCGCTCGATGACATTCCTGCCCCAGACAAAGTCGGCCCGGCTCTGGGGCCGCGTGGATGCGCGCGGGGCGCTGGTGCTCTTCCTCACCGGTTTCGTCAAGAAGGCCTGCGTCGCGGAGACGGTGGCGCCCTATGTGGATCACTACTTCGCCGCCGCCGGGGCGCATACCGCCCTGAGCGGGTGGCTGGCGGTCCTGCTCTACGCAGTGCAGATTTATTGCGATTTCTCCGGCTATACCGACATGGCAATCGCCGCCGCGCGGCTCCTCGGCTACGACCTCACGGTCAATTTCAACTTCCCCTATTTCGCGCGGAATGTGACCGACTTCTGGCGGCGCTGGCATATCTCCCTCTCCACCTGGCTGCGCGATTACCTTTACATCCCGCTGGGCGGCAACCGTGGCTCGCTCCTCTTCGCCTACCGCAATCTGATGCTGACGATGCTCCTGGGCGGCCTCTGGCACGGCGCGGCATGGGGATTCGTGCTGTGGGGCGCGATGCACGGGGCGGCCCTGGTGATGCACCGCGAGTGGGTCCGCCGCCGCGGCAACCCCCGCGGGAAGCCGGGCCACGAAATGTCCCCCGTGGTCGGCGACATCGAGACCCGCAACCCTCGCGCGTGGCTGCCGGGCGCCCGCGAGGTGGTGGCGACCCTCGGCACGTTCTATTTCGTCTGCCTCTGCTGGGCGTGGTTCCGCGCGCCAGATTTCCCGACGGCGGTGACGGTGAGCCGCGCGCTGCTATTCTTCCACGGCGGCGGCACGGAGCGGCTCGACACCTGGCTGCTGGGGCTCTTCGCGGGGCTGGCCGTCGTCCATTGGCTCAACTGGAAGCGCCTCTTCTCCCGCTGGTGGCGGCTCGGGCCGGATTGGATCTTCGCCGCCGGCTATGGCGCGGCCTTCGCCGGTGCGCTCCTCTTCGTCCCGCAGCACTACACGGCGTTTATCTACTTCCGCTTTTGAAGCCGGGGCGGGACGCCCGCTACTCGTGGCTCTGCGCGGCGCGCACGTCGTCGATCAGCTTGGAGACCGCGTAGATGAACGTGACCGGCTTCACGATCAGAAAGACCAGCTTGATGATCGCGATAAACATCCAGCGCAGCGGAAGCTGCGCCAGGAGAAAACCCACCCCGATGGCCACGAGCGCCGTCTTGGTGGGATTTTGCCGGACGTACTCCTCGCCATCGGCATAGCAGCGGTGGATGTTTTCCTGGAGATTTTGCGGAAGGGGGTCGGCGGTGTGTTCCATATGAGTCACTTGGTATTCGTTCAACGAACGCCGGTTGCGCTTTTCCCTCTCGGACGCCTGCGCGTCAAGCTTCCAGCAAGGCCCACCCCCATTTTAATTGGCAACCCCTAGTGGAGCGCCACCATCTTGTACTTCTTGAAGGCCGCCATCGCCTTCTCATTCTGCCCGAGATTCTGGTACGCGATGGCCAGGTTGTTCCACGCCTCGGCAAACGAGGGATCGTCCTTCAGCGCCGCCTCGTAAGCCGCGATCGCCTCCGGGTAACGCCCCTGCTGCATGCAGAGATTGCCCAGCGTGAACGCATCCGCCACCTGCTCGGTCTGCGGCATCGGCAGCGCGGGCTCCGGGCCGGGGGCGGTGGCCGCCGTCAGCGCCTGCGGGGGCGGCGCGGGGAGCGCGACAAGCTGCGGCTTCCGCGCCATCGCCGCCGAGAGCGATTGCCCCGGCGGTACATGCTTCACATACGCGCAGCCCGCGAGCAGCGCTGCGCCCACGAGGGCGGGGCAGACCAAAATGGCGGTACGGGATTTCATTCTCAAAAACGCTGAAAACAAAGGTAGCAGGTTCCTTGCCGGAAACGCCAAACCCCTCCACTGACTCGAATCAGCCCGATCGAGCTTATTGCGGCCCCGGGGGCGCCTCGGCCGGCGGAGTCATTGAATTCGAGGCGTTACCAGAGTCCGGAGGCACTCCCATATTGGCGGTGGCATCGTCCGCCGCCTTGGCCGTGCTGGGCGCCCACGGATCGGGGGTGTGTAGATTTTTATCCCGGTGGGTGGTGTACATACGCCGGTCGTGCGTCTGGCAGCCGGAGAGGGCGACAATCGCGAGGACCGCGACGATGGGCAGGGAGGAACGGAGGGCTGGATGCATAAAAAGTGAGGTGATGATAGCGACCCGGGCGCCGTGTGCAAGGCGCGGCGCAAGGGAAACTCCGACCCCCCGGCCGGGGTCGCATATCCAGCCGGGGCTTGCCGCTGGCCGCGCATCCTGCAACGAATCAGCCGCCCGCAGCCCCCCCAATGAACGACATCCCACGGAAAGCGCAGTCTTGGAAACGGGGAGCGCTCATCATCCTCCAGGCCATGCTCGCGGCCGGCGCGCTCGCGTTTGTCTTCCATGACAAGGCCCGGCGCACTGAGGTGGCACAGGCGGTGCGCCACGCGAGTGTCTCCTGGCTGGTGGCCGGTGTCCTTTGCTACGGCCTCGTGGAGGTCCTCGGCGGGCTGCGCTGGTGCCTGCTGCTCCAGGTCCAGGGCTTCCGGCTCTCCGGGCGCAGGGCGACCTCCATTTTTCTCATTGGGCTTTTCATGATGACTTTCACCCCGGGGCTTATCGGCGGCGACGCGGCCCGGGTGCTCTATGTGATCCAGGAGGCCCCGGAGCGAAAGGCCGATGCCGTCCTGGCCGTGGCGATGGACCGGATGATCGGCCTCATCTCGCTGATCCTCCTGGCCGCCCTGGTGGTGCTCTGCCGCTACCATTGGCTCGCCATGACCCCGGCCACCAGTTGGCTGGAATACGTGACGCTGGTAATCCTGGCCGTCGGCACGGGCATCCTGCTCCTCTCCGCCCTCGCCGCCCGGCTCCCGTGGCTCTCGATGATAGAGAAATACCCCGCCCTGGGCGCGAAGCTGCGCGAGATCGGCCAGACCTTCAAAGCCTACCGGCGCCACCTCCCCAGGCTCATGGAGGCGCTGGCCAATACAATCCTCGCGCACATCCTTTACTTCATGACGTTCTTTTGCGCCGCGCGCGCCCTGGGTGCCTTTGACGGGCCGGCGCGCACGCAATTGCACGGGTTCTGGGACCTGTTCTGCATCATGCCCATCGTCAATACCCTTACCGCCCTGCCGATCAGCTTCGCGGGCATCGGCATCCGCGAATCCCTTTTCCAGGTCCTGCTCAATGACCTCTGCAGCATCCCCGCGGGGGTAGGCGCCGCCATCGGCTCGCTCGGCTTCGCCATGCGCGCGGTCTGGGGCCTGCCGGGTGCCGTCCTGCTCCTGCGATACCGCGCCTCCGGCAAGGCTCGACGCCGCCGTAACGCCCCTTGAATCAGCGGCTTCCTCTTTAAGCGCATCGGGTTCCAGTTACGCATCGCGCAGGCATTGCCGCATACTCTGGCCCCCGGTTGCTAAAAACCCCGCCAGTTATGGTGGACCAGCTCCTCCATGAGGCTCGGCTCTATCAACTCCCGGAACGCATCCAGCGTCCGCTCGATCCTCTGCGCCAGCGCCTCCGGGTCGTGCCACCCGCTATCCGGCACGTAAGCCATGTCCAGCGTGACGCGCGTGCTCTCCAGCCCCAGCCGCTCGAAGGAAACCACCCCGGAATTCTCCGAGCCCGAAACATTTCTCCACGCAATGCGATGATTCGGGATCATCAGGCTGATCTCCTCCACCGACTCGTACGAAAGACCCTCCCGCTCCGCACGCCAATAAAACCGGCCCTCACTCACCGCGCGCACCTCGCACAGCGACTTCATAAAAAGCGGAAACTCCTCCACGCGCGTCCATTGGGCATACGCTTCCTCCACCGGTGCGTGCACCTCGACGGAGCGTTTGATCGATTCCATACCCGCGCCAAACTGTAGGGAACCTCAACCCGGAGGATGTATCGTGCAACGAGAAATCGCCCCATCCCCTCCTCAGATGGCCGTATCAGGGAAAACACTGAACGGCCCCGCGGCAACCCCCGCCCCTTACTTCTTCATCGTGCCAAGCTTGGCGATAAACGCATCCGGCCCTCCCTCGAGGTAGCCCACTTGCTGGCCCAGCACATTCCCATCCTTGTCCACCAGGATGAACGTCGGGAACCCATCCGCCCCGTACTTTTTCTGGAGATCATTATTCTGATCCTGCACCTTTTGCGGGAGCTGCTTGTTTTGCGGGAAATCGACCAGCATCAGCACGAGGTTCTTGTCCGCATAATCCTTGAACTGCTTGGTATCGAGCACCTCCTTGTCCATCTTGATGCACCATGGGCACCAATCGGAACCGGTGAAATCGAGCAGGACGTTCTTGTTGCTGCTCTTGGCCTGGGCCATGGCTTGGCTGATATCGGTGAGCCAGTTGCCCTCCTGCGCCCCCGCGCCGGCGACGCCGATAAGGAGCAGCGCGATGATCCAGACGAATGAGCGGGACGCGGGGATTTTCATAGGGCGCAATATCGCCTAACAATCGGCCCGCGAAAAGGGTATTTCAGTCCAGTCCCACCCCTATGCCCGCGCCCATGACACTGCTGGAAAAAGCAATCGAGATCGCCCTGCGCGCCCACGCCGGCCAGAAAGGGAAGGATGGCACCCCGTACATCCTCCACCCCCTGCGCCTGATGACCCGCATGGATACCGACACCGAGCGCATGGCCGCCGTGCTGCACGATGCCATCGAGGACTCCCATCTCACCCTGGACGATCTGCGCGCCGCCGGTTTCCCCGACCCGGTCCTCACGGCCGTGAAGCTGCTGACCCACGAGGAGGGCATCTCCTACGAGGATTATGTCGAACGCCTCAAGCCGCACCCCATCGCCCGCCGCATCAAGATCGCCGACCTCGAGGATAACTCCGATATCCGCCGGCTCAGCGGCATCGGGGACCGCGACCTCGAGCGCCTCCGCAAGTACCACAAGGCGTGGCAAATCCTCCGCCCGAGCCCCCGCGATACGTAAATGGCCGGCTCGCACGCATACCCGCTTCTCCTGCTATGCGGATTCGCCTTCCTCGCAGGCTTTGTCGATGCCATCGCCGGCGGCGGCGGGCTCATCCAGTTGCCCGCGATCATGATCCTGCTGCCCAGCGAAGCCATCATCGCGATCATCGGCACCAATAAGATCGTCGCCTTCTTCGGCACCACCTTCGCCGCGGGGCGTTTCGCCCACAGCATCAAGCTCGACTGGCACGTCATCGGCCCGGCCACCGCGACGGCCTTCGTTTTCTCGATGCTCGGCTCCTTCGCCATCACGCTCTTCAACCCGGACCTGCTCAAGCCCGTGGTGCTGGTGCTCCTGATCATCGCCGCGATCTACGTGTACATCGTCAAGGACATCGGCCTCGATCATCGCCCGCGGCACAGCCGGACCCGCGGCATCTGGTTCGGCGTCCTGGTGGGCGCCGTGCTCGGCTTCTACGATGGCTTCTTCGGCCCCGGCAGCGGCAGCTTTCTCATCCTGATTTTCGCCAGCTTCTTCGGCTATGAATTCCTCGTCGCCTCCGGCTCGTCAAAGGTGATCAACTGGGCGACCAATCTCGCCTCGGTCATCTACTTCGTCTGGATCGGCCAGGTGCTCTACAAAGTCGCCATGCCGATGGCCCTCTTCAACGTCCTCGGCGCCGTCGCCGGCTCCCACCTCGCCATCCTCAAAGGCAGCCGTTTCGTCCGCGTCTTCTTCCTCTGCATCGTCGCCGCGCTCATCGCGAAGCTCGGCCACGACATGCTCCACTGACGCCGCTACCGCCCCAGCCGCTCCAGAAACTCCGCCGTCAGATTGCGGAACGCCTCCGCCCCGGTCGCCGATGCATCGTGCAGGGCGATCGGCCGCGCTTCCATCGGCGCCTCCGCCAGCTTGATGTTCTCCGGGATCACCGTCTCGAAAAAATGCACCCGCTTGAGCCCCTTCGCCTCCCGCAGCCGCGCCATCGTCTCCTGGTGGTAATGGAGATGCGCCCGCACCCGCGTGAACGCCGCGCCCAGGCAACTGATCTTGAACTCCAGGCTCTTCCGCAGATACGCCAGCCGGTCCAGCAGCAGCTCCAGCCCGATGGACGACAGGTAATCCGGCTGCATCGGGATGAAGAACGAGTCGCTCGCGTACAGCGCGTTCTGCGTCCCGGTCATCAGGTTCGGCGCGCAATCGCAGATGATCACGTCATACTCCATCTTCACCTTCTCCAGCTTCCGCGTGAAGATCCGCTCCCGCCCCGGCCGCGCCGCGAGGTCCAGATCGAGAAATGTCAGCTTGAGATGGCTCGGGATGAGGTCCAGCCCCGGGATCTCCTCGAGCACGTCGTGGATGATGCAATCCTTCAGCTTCGCGTGCTCCGCCCCGCGCCGCTTGGCATCCACCTCCAGGATGTCCGCCATCGTCCCGTTTTCGTCCTGCCACTTCGTCCAGCGTTTTTCCGTCATGACGCTGAGCGAAGCATTCGTCTGCGGATCGAGATCGACCAGCAGCACCCGCTTCTGATGCTCCCGGGCCAGATAAGCGGCGATATTGACCGCGCAGGTCGTCTTGCCGACGCCCCCCTTCATATTGATGAACGAAATGACGTGTGCCTTTGGCATGGAGGCGATTGTAACGCAACGCTCCGGCGAGGTCGATTCAGAAACGGCGGATATTGCGTGCGGCCTCCGGGAAGGCATACGTTGGCGGATGCCCGAGCCCGATCCTGATCTGTCCGCGGAACCGCCCCGCATGAGCCCGCTCGGGCGCCTCCTCGCGTTCATCCGGTTCTCGCACACGATATTCGCGCTCCCCTTCGCGCTCGGGGCGGCATTCGTCGCCGCGCGCGGCTGGCCGCCCCTCCGGCTGCTGGGGCTCGTGATCGCGGAGATGGTCTTCGCCCGCACGGCGGCGATGACCTTCAACCGCCTGGCCGATTGGGAGATCGACATGAAAAACCCCCGCACCGCCGGCCGCCACAAGCTGGTAAGCCGCGGCGCCGCGACCGGCTTGCTCGCGGCCTCCTCCATCGCATTCATCGCGACGGCCGCGTTGATCAATCGTCCCTGTCTCATCCTTTCCCCCCTAGCCCTCGCGATCCTCTTCTTCTACTCGCTCACGAAACGCTTCACCCCGTTTTCCCATTTCTTCCTCGGGCTTGCGCTCGGCATCTCGCCCATCGGCGCATGGCTGGCGGTCCGGGGCCGGTTCGAGCCGCCGCCGTTCGTCTTGTGTGCGGCCGTGCTGCTCTGGGTCGCGGGCTTCGACCTGATCTATGCGACGCAGGATGAGGAATTCGACCGGAACGCAGGCCTCCACTCGCTGGTGGTCACCCTCGGGCTGCCGCGCACGCTGATGCTCGCCGAGTGGCTGCACCTCGCGATGTGGCTCCTGCTCGCCGCCTTCGGCGAAGCCGCCCACCTCGCCCGCTCATACAATATCGGCCTTGGCCTGATTCTCCCCGCCCTCGTCTACGAGCATCACACCGCCCGCGGGATGGACCTCGGCGCGATCAACCGCGCCTTCTTCTACAGCAACGCCTTCGTAGGTGTCATCTTCGTCCTGGCCACGCTCGCCGCGGTCCTGCGCCCCGCGTGACCCGGGCTTACCCCGCCGTCAATGCCGCCCGCTCCCCGATGACGCCAATCCCCGATTTTTCGAGGAAATAGTCGTACCCGCCCAGGAATGGGATCACTTGCCCACTCCGCACCTGGAGCACCTTGCTCGCGAGTTTCCGGATGAAGTGAATGTCGTGCGAGATGAACACCAGCGTCCCTTCGTATTTCTCCAGCGCCAGGATCAGCGACTCGACGGTCAGGATGTCCAGGTGGGTCGTCGGCTCGTCCATCAGCAGGATGTTCGGCGGATCGACCAGGAACTTGATCAAATTGAGCCGGCTCTTCTCGCCCCCGCTCAGGACCTCCGTCTTCTTGTAAATCTCCTCCTTGCGGAACATGAACGACCCGAGGACCGCCCGCGCGTCGTCCTCGCGCAGATCGGGCCCGCTGGCCATGACCTCCTCGAGCACGGTCTTCGCCGGGTCCAGGCTCGCCGAGCGATGCTGGCTGAAGTACCCGATCTTCGCGCTGTTGCCCTCCTTGCGCTCCCCTTTTTGGAACGGCAGCACGCCCGCCAGCAATTTGAGCAGCGTCGATTTCCCCGCCCCGTTCGGCCCGATGAGCACCGTCCGCTCCCCCCGCTCCACGGTGAGGTTCAGGTCGCTGTATACGACGTTTTCCCCATAAGCCATCCGGATCCCCTCCAGCACCAGCGCGCGCTGCCCCACCCGCGGCGGCTGCGGGATCTGGAACCGGAACGGCTTGCGCGGCGGCGCCGGTTTCTCGACCAGGTCTATCCGCTCGATCTGCTTGACCTTGCTCTGCACCTGCGCGGACTTCGACGAGACGCTGCGGAACCGGTCCACGAATTCCTGCAAGCCCGCGATCTCCTTCTGCTGGTTCTTGTACGCCGCTAGCTGCTGGTTGTACGCCGCCTCGCGCTGCTCGAGGTAGGAGGAATAATTGCCCGTATAGGAGATGAGCCGGCAATTCGCGATCTCGTACACCCGCGCCGCGAGCTCATCCATGAACTCCCGGTCATGCGAGATCATGAGGATCGCGCCCGAGTAGGTCTTCAGGTAATTCTGCAGCCAGATGAGCGAGAGCAGGTCCAGGTGATTGGTCGGCTCGTCCAGCAGCAAAAGATCCGGCTCCATCACCAGCAGCCGCGCAAGATGCGCCCGCATGATCCACCCGCCGCTCATCTCCCGCGCCGGCCGCTCGAAGTCCCCCTCCTTGAACCCCAGCCCGTTGAGCATCTTCTTCGCCTTTGCCTCGACCTGCGGATCGTTGAGCGCGTCGAACTTCGCGTGCGCCTCCAGGTACTCGGGAATATCCACCGTCCCCGCCTTCTCGAGCTCGTGCAGCCGCGCCTCGATCCGCGGCAGCTCCCCCACCCGCCCGGTCGCCACTTCCAGCACCGTCTCGCTCCCGCTCGCCTCCCCCTCCTGCGGCAGGTAGCCGATCATCGTCCACTCATCGCGCTCGATTGTCCCCGCATCCGGCTCATCCTCCCGCAGGATGATGGAAAAGAGCGTCGATTTCCCCGCGCCATTCGGCCCGACCAGCGCCACGCATTCCCCGTAATTGACCTGCAACGCCGCGTTCTCGAAGAGCGTGCGTCCACCAACGGTTTTCCTGAGGTCTCGAATGGTTAGCATGAAATTAAAAAGTATTTGGAATGCGCGCGTGCCGCCGCGGCGGACAGTCCCTTTCGCTCAAAGCAGCCCTTTTGCAACTTTCTCGCGATAAAGCCGGGTCGCCTCGTCCCGCGCGGCCGGCAGGTTAGCGAACCCCGGCATCAGCGCCAGCCAATCGTAAACCCCCGGTCCCAGCCCCCGCGCAAGGACCGGCGGAATCGCGAGCACCTTCTCCAGCGCCGCGCAAATCTCGCCCGCCACCCGCCGGATCACCGCATCCGCCGCGCCGGAGGGGCCGAGCCCCCCGCCGAGCTGCTCCTGGTAAATCTGCATGCTGTTCAGCAATACGGTCGCGGTGCGCGGGTAGAAGCTGTTCATCAGGTTCCACGGGTCACCCCCCTTTTGATCGCCCCCCTGGCGGAAATCCGTCCGCACGAGCACCGCGGGGATATCCGCGAATTTCGCGAAGAGATACTCAACCACCGTGCCGCTATCGAGCTCCAGCCCGTCATAATTGAAGACGGCCCCGTCGCACCCGAGCAGCGCCCACAGGTCCTGGTCCCGAATGGCATGGGCCGATCCCGCCTGCGGCAGATCCTGGGGCAGCACCCCGCGAAAGCGCCCCCCGGATGCCGCCGCGAGATGATCCGCGAGCGCCGCATTGCCGGAGAGATGCTTCACGCTGAAGAGTTCCCCCGCGAGGTAGATCGTGCGTTCTGGTCCGGGATCGAGCATGCGCAAGGATAGGCCAGCCGCCCCGCATTACGCGACCCCGATGTGCGAACCCGCGAAAAATCGCCCCCGCCCCCCTAGAATAGCGCCACGATCCGCATGTCCCGCTTCACCGGCGGGCGCGTCTGCCACTCCCCTTCCAGCGCCTCGATCCGCACCTGCTGCTCCGGCGTCAATATCGGCGTAATGGTGGTGCTCATCTCATCCAGCAGCGCCAGCCGTTGCGCGTGATGCTCCTCTGAGATCAGTTGCAAATCCGCGCAGGCCCTCTGGATGATCGGCTCGATGCGCGCGCTCTGCTCCGGCGTGAGCCGAAGCTCGGTCGTCAGCTTGCCCAGCACCGCTCCGTCCAGCGGGTCCTCGCGGTACAGCCAGCTCTCCGGCGTGGGCCACAAGGTCGTCGAGTAAAGCCCGATGAAAGCGCCGCCGCTGAAGACCAAAACCGCCCCTGCCAGCAGGAGCGCCTGTTTCACCATGCAGTAATAAAACGGGTAGGCCACCGCGCCCCGGTGGCGGCTGGATGGAGAAAGCGGCGCGTTCATTGTCGCGGCGGATTGGCTTATGGTGTTGCCGGAGAAGAGGACGGGCTGGCCTGCGGCCGGTCATCCTGGTCCGTATCATCGTGTTTCGGGCCGCCAGGTCCACCCGGTCCACCCGGGCCACCCGGGCCGCCGCCGTGCCAATGCCCTTCCTGCCAGCGGCTCTTCATCATCTCCCGGCGTTCTTTTTGGATCTGCTCCAGCTTGACCCGCTGCTCCGGCGTCAGAATGGCGGAAACCTGCGCGAACGAGTCGTCAAAGACCTTCTTCACCCGCTGCCCCGTCTCCATCCGGATGGCGTGGAGATTCTCCGCCGCCCCGTCGACGATCGGGTTGATCTTCGCCGCCTGGTCGGGCGTCAATGCAAGCCGCGCCTGCAGCAGGTCGCGCATGTGGATGGCGATCTCCTGCTCACCCGGCGGCCCGAAGAGGTGCGTCCGCGTATGGTAAACCCCCAGCGCCCCCCCGGATATGCCTCCCGCGATGAAGATCGCTACGGCGTAGCCGATGGTTTTCCATTTGGAAAACGGAGTCATGGAAGTTCGGTGCTCGCGTCGTAGCTCGCGATCGCCATTTCGTCATTGGGCGCGGCGGTGTCCGTCTTAAAGCTCCAGCCCACGGAGATGGCCATGAACGCCAGCGCGCACAACAGCGCCCGCCGGAACCACACCATCTCCAGCCCCGTCCGCTCGCGCCCCTCCCCCGCCAGCCAGCCCGCGACCACCCGCGTCGCAAAGCCAAACGGCGGCTCCTCCTCCCCCATCGCGGGGCGGTATTGCCCGGCCGCGCGCAGCAACAGGTCCACGGATTGATCGGAGTTCTTCATAATTTTCCCTCGCCGTCGGGGGCCTTGAAAAGCTGTTTCAGCTTCTGGCGGGCCCGGAAGGCGCGCACCTTGATGGTGGCGATATTCCAGCCGGTCGCTTGCTTTATATCATCCATGGAATAGCCCTCCAAGTGAAGCATCGTGATGAGGAGCCTGTCCCGCGGCTTGAGCGCCCCGAGGAGTGTCTCGACCAGGTCGCGCGACGCGGCCCCGTCCGAGGGGTCGGATTCGCCGGGGTTCGAGGTAACGGCCTCGAGGACAGTGGCCTGCTCCGGGCTGAGGTCGGACCAGCGCAGCTCCGGCCGCACGGCCTCCGCCTTGAGCGCGTTGAGGCACGTATTGATCGCAATGCGGGAGACCCAGTGCTCGATCGGCACCCGCCCCGAGTATTGCCCGATGTTCGACAGGATCTTGATGAAGACGATCTGGCAAAGATCCTCCTCGCTCGCCCGCCGGGGCAGATGCGACCGCACCAGCTTGAGCACGAGCGGATAAAGCTCGCGCACGAAATCCGTCGCCGCCCGCTCCTCCTGCCGGCGCACCCCTGCGACGCAGGCCTCCATATCGAAGCCGGCATCAGCCATGGGAACATAAACTCGGGGTCCACACAGTTGTAAGACAATCCGGGGGCGCGGCAGGTTACAGGGGAATCGGAGGGCCGGCCGCAAGCTGCCGGACCGGGCACGCGGCGGGTGGGGACGCCCCGCGGCCAATCATCATCCCGCCAATGAGGGGCCATCTCGAGCCTCCGGTTTCGAAAGGCCGCCCTCGCAACCAATCCGCATGGCGTGCGGTCATAAAATAAGGAAGCGCATCCGGTACGGAGCGCCAAAACCCGAATCTAGAGGATCCGGAATGAAACGAAATCTTATTCTTACTTCCCTCACTGCGCCGCCGGCGCACCTGACAAACTGAACGCAATCACGCACCCCCTGCCGCTTGCAACTCCGCGGCGGCGCTTTTTTCCCCAGTGGCCCGCTCCGCTAGAAAAAGGAGTTCTGCTCCTTGTGCTGGGCGGCAGCGGGGTGGTTCTGGTTCAGCCGATGGCCATACCAGATGGTCAGCAGCCGCGTGCCATCCTGGGAGACGGTGTACTTCACCTCCGTCTTCAGCGGCAGTTGGGCAAGCGGCACGTCGGTCCCCTCGTGCATGATCCGGGTCGCCGCGGTCACCGGCAATACATGAGAGTCCTTGCCATCGGAGATGGTCACGGTATGGGCCGTCGTATCGATGGCCGCGATGGTGCCGCTGGTGGGCGCGAAGTTCTTCCCCTCGTACTCCTTCCATTCGTCGAATTTTCCGCCGCTTTTCTTGTACTTCGGGACGTTCTGGCAGGCGGGCAGCAGCAGCGTGGCTGCCAGAAGCGCGATGAGCGGATATCGGTGCGGATGCGTGATGGACATGGACATGGGGAGCGAAGAGAGCCCGCGGGCTCAGGGGGTTGCGGGGGCGAGCAGCGCTTCGACCGGCGCCCCCATCGTGGCGTCATTGGGCGTCTCGATGGCGAAGGCCGCCAGCACATGCCGCACGACATTGCGCGCCCGCTCCTCGCCGCGATTATTGAGCGCGGATGGCATGACCGCCGGATGCAGGAAGAACGCCGTGGAATCCTCCAGCACCGTCGCCGCCTCCACCGGGTCCACGGGCCGGAACTCCCCGTCCCGGATCCCCTGCTCGACCAGCTTGCGGAAGACCGCCGCGATCTTCTCCTGCCGCTTCGCAACCGCCGCGGGCCGGCTCACGATCACGCGGCGAAAGGACTCGTACAGCTCCGGCTCCTGCTGGAACTTCGCCCGGCGCCGCTGGTGCAGCTCGATCACCACCCGCTCGATCCGCTCCGCCGCCGTGCCCTCGATCTCCGCCGTCCCCTGGATGAATTTCTCGACCCGCGAAAGCCAGCCGTCCAGCACCGCATCGACAATCGCGGTCTTACTGGGAAAATACCGGTAAACATTCGCGTGCGACATGCCCATGGCCCGCGCGATCCCGATGATGGTCATCTTATCCTCGCCGAATCGGCGAAGATGGATGCGCGCCGTCTCCACGATCAAAGAGCGGGTATCCAGGGATTCAGGCAGGGCAGTCTCTGTTTTCACGGCAATCCGGATTGACAGTAGTTACAGATGACATATTTTGCAACTTGTAATCAGCCGTCCCGCGATTTTTAGTGCCATGCCTCAAATCGAAGCCTCCCAGCAACCCCGCCCAAAGACCGGGCCCGCACAGCCAGCCCGCTCACCGGCAACTCAACCAGCCAGGATCGGAAGTCCCAAAAAGCGAGGTTACCGCGCGTGGATCGTCCTGGCCCTCCTCGCGGGCGTGGTGGTCTGGTACCTCGCCACGCATCGCCCCGCGGATCAGACCGCCAACGGCCGCGCCGGATTCGAGGGCCCGGTCCCGGTCACGCCGGGCGTGGTGCAGCAGAAGGACGTGCCCATTTACCTCAACGGCATCGGGACGGTGCAGGCATTCAATACCGTCACGGTCCACTCCCGCGTCGATGGGCAATTGCAAAAGGTCCTCTTCACCGAGGGCCAGGATGTGAAGGAAGGCGACATCCTCGCGCAAGTCGACCCCGCCCCGTTCCAGACCGCCCTCGACCAGGCGAGCGGGAAAAAAGGACAGGACGTGGCCCAATTGCAAAATGCGAACCTCGACATGCAGCGCGACACCGACATGCTCGCGAAGAAGGTCATCTCCTCGCAGCAATACGACACGCAAAAGGCGCTCGTGGATCAACTGGCGGCGACGGTCGCGGCGGATCAGGCGGCCATCGCCAGCGCGCAGGTGCAGCTCGATTACGCGACGATCAGATCCCCGCTCACCGGCCGGGTCGGCATCCGGCAGATCGACCAGGGGAACATCATCCACGCGACGGACACCAACGGGCTCGTGGTAATCACGCAATTGCAGCCGATCTCCATCCTCTTCACCCTCCCGGAGCAGAATCTCAAGGCGATCCACCAGCAATCGCTCGACGGCTCCGGCCTCCAGGTCCTCGCCGTGGACCGCGATGACAACGGCATTCTCGACACCGGCTCCGTCGCCGTGGTCAACAACCAGATCGATCCCACCACGGGCACGATCCAGGTGAAGGCGACCTTCCCGAACGCGAAATACCAGCTCTGGCCGGGCCAATTCATCAATGCGCGCCTCCTGCTCATGACCCGCAAGGATGGCATCGTGGTGCCCGCGCAGGTGGTGCAGAACGGCCCGGACGGCGCCTTCGTTTACATGATCCAGCCCGATAACACCGTGCAGATGCGCAAGATCAAGGTCGCGCAGGTCGATAACAACGTCGCTCTCATCGACGATGGATTGAAGCCCGGCGAGAAGGTCGTCGTCGATGGCCAGTACAAGCTCCAGCCCGGCGCGAAGATCAAGCTCCCGGATGCCGCCCCCGGCGGACACAGTGGCGGCGGCGGGGGCGGCGGCGCGCATCAGCACCCCAGCCCGGCCGGCAACGCCTCCTGATCCGGCCCGCGCAGGGCGCACCTTCCCGTGAATATATCCGAGCCGTTCATCCGCCGTCCGGTGGCCACCTCGCTGCTGATGGCCGGCGTCGTGATCATGGGCATGCTCGGCTATTACCTCCTGCCTATCTCCGCGCTGCCCGCGGTCGATTTCCCCACGATCCAGGTCACCGCCGAGTACCCAGGCGCGAGCCCGGACGTCATGGCCTCCTCCGTGACGACGCCGCTCGAGCGCCAGCTCGGCGAGATCCCCGGCCTCACGAGCATGACCTCGGTCAGCTCCTTCGCGAACACGAACATCGTGCTCCAATTCGCGCTCGACCGCGACATCGACGCCGCCGCGCAGGATGTCCAGGCCGCCATCAACGCCGCCAAGGGAGTCCTCCCCACCGGCATCCCGAATCCCCCCATTTACCAAAAGGTCAACCCCGCCGATACGCCGATCCTCACGCTCGCCCTCTCCTCCGAGACGCTCCCGCTGCCGAAGGTCAACGACCTCGCCGACACCATCCTCGCCCAAAAGCTGAGCGAGGTCACCGGCGTCGGCCTCGTGTTGATCGAGGGCAACCAGAAGCCCGCCGTCCGCGTCCGCGTCGATCCCGCCGCGCTCGCCGGCCTCGGCCTCGGCCTCGATGACATCCGCACCGCCCTCGGCGCGAACAACGTAAACCAGCCGAAGGGGAGTTTCGACGGGCCCCGCCAATCCTATGCGATCGGCGCGAACGACCAGATCTACACCGCCGATCAATTCAAGCGCGTGATCGTCGCGTACAAAAATGGCGCCCCAATCCGCCTGGGAGACATCGGCCAGGTAGAGGATAACGTCGAAAACGTGCGCCTCGCCGCGTGGGTCGGCGCGAAGCCCTCCGTCGTGCTCGACATCCTCCGCCAGCCCGGTGCGAACATCATCGAGACCGCCGACCGCGTGAAAGCGCTCCTGCCAAAGCTCCGCGCAGCGCTCCCCCCATCCGTGAAGGTCGATATCCTCACCGACCGCACGGAGACGATCCGCGCCTCCGTCGCCGATGTCCAGTTCACGCTCATCCTGACGGTCTTCCTGGTCATCATGGTGATCTTCGTTTTCCTGCGGAAATTCTGGGCCACGGTGATCCCGAGCGTCGCCCTGCCGCTGGCGATCATCGGCACGTTCGGCGTGATGCGGCTCGTGAATTTCAGCCTCGATAACCTCTCGCTCATGGCGCTGACCATCGCCACCGGCTTCGTGGTGGACGATGCCATCGTGATGATCGAGAACATCGTCCGCTTCATCGAGATGGGCGACGAGCCCATGGAAGCCGCGCTCAAGGGCGCGCGCCAGATCGGCTTCACCGTCATCTCGCTCAGCATCTCGCTCATCGCGGTCTTCATCCCGCTCCTCTTCATGACCGGCATCGTCGGCCGCCTCTTCCGGGAGTTCGCGATCACGCTCAGCGTCTCGGTGGCCGTCTCCGCGTTCGTCTCGCTGACCCTCACACCCATGATGTGCGCCCGCCTCCTCAAATCCGAGAAGGAACAGAAGCACGGCCGTTTCTTCCAGGTCACGGAGGGTCTCTTTGCGCGGCTGCTCGGCGCCTACGAGAGCGGCTTGAAATGGGTGATGCGCCATCAATTCCTCACGCTGATGGTGGCGGTGGGTACGCTCATCGCGACCATCTGGCTCTACATCGTGATCCCAAAAGGCCTCCTGCCCGAGCAGGATACCGGCCTCATCTCCGGCGTCACCGATGCCGCGCAATCGATCTCCTTCCAGGCGATGGTCAATCGCCAGCATGCCATCACCGATATCGTGACCCGCGACCCGGATGTGATGAGCGCGGCCTCGTTCGTCGGCGCCGGCTCGGTCAACTCGACGGTGAATACCGGCCGGATCAACATCCAGCTAAAGCCCCGCGATCAGCGCACGGCCAGCGCATCGGAGATCATCGACCGCCTCCGCGAGGCGACCAAGGACGTCCAGGGCATCTCGCTCTTCATGCAGGCCGTGCAGGACGTGCAGATCGATAGCCGCGTGAGCCGCACGCAATACCAATACGGCCTGCAGGATGCCGATGCCGATGAGCTCGCGCTCTGGGCGCCAAAGCTCCTGGCCCGCCTCCAGAAGGAGCCTTCGCTCGTGGACGTCGCCAGCGACCAGCAGAGCCAGGGCCTCCAGCTCAGCGTGGACGTGGACCGCGCGCAGGCCGCCCGCTACAACGTACTGACGCAGGCCATCGACGATACGCTCTACGACGCCTTCGGCCAGCGGCAGGTCTCCATCATCTTCACCCAGTTGACCCAGGAGCGCGTGGTGCTGGAGGCGGAGCCGCGGTTCCAACTCACCCCCTCTTCGCTCAAGCAGATTTACGTGAAATCATCCACCGGCGGCATGGTTCCGCTGAGCGCCTTCGCCCACCTCAGCACGGTCACCGCTCCCCTCGCGATCATGCACGATGGCCAGTTCCCCGCGACGACGCTCTCCTTCAACCTGAAGCCCGGCGCCTCGCTCGGGGAGGCCGTCGATGCCATCCAGAGCGCTCAAAAGGAAATCGGGATGCCCGATACGGTGGTGACTTCTTTCTCCGGCAGCGCTGCGGAATTTCGCACGTCGCTGCAGAGCGAGCCCTATCTCATTCTCGCCGCCGTGGTGGTGATCTACATCGTGCTCGGCGTGCTCTACGAGAGCTACATCCACCCCATCACGATCCTCTCCACGCTCCCCTCCGCCGGTGTCGGCGCGCTGCTCGCCCTGATGATCTGCCACACCGATCTCTCGCTCATCGCACTCATCGGCATCATCCTCCTCATCGGCATCGTGAAGAAGAACGCGATCATGATGATCGACTTCGCCCTCGAGGCCGAGCGGGAGGAAAAGATGGCGCCGGAAGACTCGATCTACCAGGCATGCCTGCTCCGCTTCCGCCCGATCATGATGACCACGATGGCCGCGCTGCTCGGCGCGCTGCCCCTCGCGCTGGAATCCGGCACCGGCTCCGAGCTGCGCCGCCCGCTTGGCATCTCCATCGTCGGCGGCCTCCTCCTCTCGCAATTCCTCACGCTCTACACGACCCCCGTCATCTATCTCTACCTGGACCGCCTCGCCGCAAAAACCCGCGCCTGGCGCGCCCGCCACGGCCTCCCAGGCCTCCACGATGCCGAGGTGCCACCGGAGCCGGAGAATGTCTGACAGAAGGACTGGTTTACAGAAGGTGGCAAAGGAAGCAAAGGGTTCGGATCGCAATAAATCCTCCCCGTGAACGTCTCCGAGCCATTCATCCGCAGGCCAGCCGGCACTTCGCTTCTCGCGGTGGGCCTGTTCCTTATGGGGATCGTCGCATTCCGGTTCTTGCCGGTCTCGCCATTGCCGCGCGTTGATTTTCCGGTTATCTCCGTGAGCGCCTCGCTGCCGGGCGCGGATCCGCAGACGGTGGCCTCCTCGCTCGCGGCGCCGCTGGAGCGGCGGATGAGCCAGATCTCCGGCATCAATGAATTGACTTCCGTCAGCACTCTGGGCGGCTGCTCGATCACGGCCCAGTTTGACCTGGATCGGAACGTCGACGGCGCCGCGCGCGATGTGCAGGCCGCCATCAATGCCGCCCAGAATGAGCTGCCCACCGATCTCCCCAGCCAGCCGACCTATCGCAAGGTCAACCCCGCCGATTCTCCGATCCTGATCCTTGCGATGACCTCGCAGACCCAGGCGCCGCAACAGGTTTATGAATTCGCGGACGAGATCATCGGCCAGCGCCTCAGCCAGATCGAAGGCGTAAGCCAGGTCATCATCAGCGGCGCGGAGAAATCCGCCGTCCGCGTGCAGGCCGATCCCGCCGCGCTCTCGAGCGCCGGCATGAGCCTCGAGGATATCCGCACCTTCCTGACCGCGGTGAACGTCGATATGCCGAAGGGAAGCATCGATGGCGACAAGGCATCGTACGCCATTTACACCAACGACCAGTTGATGCAGGCGGATGCTTACAAGAAACTGATCCTGCGCCAGCCGAACAATACGCCGATCCTGCTGAGCTCCTTCGCGCATGTCATCGACGGCGTGGAAAATACCCTCGTCGCCGGATGGGCGGGCCGCCAGCCGGCGGTGCTCGTCATCGTCTTCAAGCAGCCTACGGCCAACGTGATCGAGACGGTGGACCGCATCAAGGCCGCGCTGCCATTGACGGAGAAATGGATCCCGCCCTCGGTGAAACTCCAGATCATGAGCGACCGGACGACCACCATCCGCGCATCGGTGGACGAGGTCGAGCTGTCGCTGGTGCTGAGCGTCGCGCTGGTGGTGATGGTGATCTTCATTTTCCTGCGGCGCTTCTGGCCCACCTTCATCGCGAGCGTGACCGTGCCGCTGGCGCTGGCCGGGACTTTCGGCGTGATGTACCTGCTGCATTACAGCCTCGATAATCTCTCGCTCATGGCGGTCACGATTTCCGTCGGCTTCGTGGTCGATGACGCCATCGTCGTGATCGAGAATGTCTTCCGCTATATCGAGGAGGGGATGACGCCAATGGAAGCCGCCCTGACCGGCGCGCGGCAGATCGGGTTTACAATCATCTCCATCAGCCTCTCGCTCGTCGCGGTGTTCATCCCGCTGCTCTTCATGGGCGGGCTGGTCGGGCGGCTCTTCCATGAATTCGCGGTGACGCTGAGCGTCGCGATCCTGGTTTCCGGCGTGGTCTCGCTGACGCTCACACCGATGCTCTGCTCCCGCTTTCTGCGCCCGCAGAGCGAAGGCAGCCACGGGTATTTCTACCGCCTCTGCGAAAAGGGCTTCGACAAGATGCTGGCCGTCTACGAATGGGGCCTGAAGTGGGTCCTGCGCAACCAGGCCCTGATGCTCGTGGTCTGGCTGCTGACGCTGATCCTGACGGTCTGGCTCTACAAGGTGGTGCCGAAGACTTTCTTCCCGCAGCAGGATACCGGCATGATCATGGGCACGACGGAGGCCTCGCAGGATATCTCCTTCGCCGCGATGAAGGTGCTGGAGGACAAGGTGGCGCAGATCGTCATCGACGATCCGGCGGTCGATACGATGGCTTCTTTCGTCGGCGCATCCGCCGGCGGCAACAGCACCAACAACGGGCGGATGTTCATCTCGCTGAAACCGGAGAGCGAGCGCCGCATCAATGCCGATCAGGTGATCGCGCGCATCCGGCGCAAGGTCGCGGCCGTCCCGGGCATCACGCTTTTCATGCAGGCGGTGCAGGACCTCCGTTTCGGCGGACGCTCGAGCAAGGCGCAATACCAGTATGCGATGCAAAGCGGCAATCTGGACGAACTGAACGAATGGGCGCCGAAGCTGGTCGATAAGCTCAAACAATACCCGGGCCTCAAGGATGTGACGAGCGACCAGCAGACCGCCGGCTTGCAGAAAAACGTGGTCATAAATCGCGACGCCGCTTCGCGCCTGGGCGTCTCTCCGGATGACATCGACAACACGCTCTACGACGCGTTTGGCCAGCGCCAGGTCTCGATCCTCTACAAGCGGTACAATCAGCACCACGTCATCCTCGAGGCGCTGCCGGAGTACCAGCTCGATCCCGCGTCGCTGGACAAGATCTATGTCAAATCGTCGGCGGGCCTGCTGGTGCCGCTCTCCGCGGTATCGAGCTTCCAGACGTCGAATACTTTTCTCTCGGTGGGCCACCAGGGCCAATTCCCCTGCGTGACGGTATCATTCAACCTCGCGCCCGGCGTCTCGCTGGATGTCGCCCAGCGCGCGATGGCCGACGCGACGCGGGCGTTGAATATGCCGAACGATATCCTCGGCAGCTTCCAGGGCACGGCGCAGATTTTCACGCAATCATTCAGCTCGCTGCCGCTCTTGTTTCTCGCGGCGCTGGTCACGGTCTACATCGTGCTCGGCATGCTCTACGAGAGCCTCATCCATCCCATCACCATCATCTCGACCCTCCCCTCCGCTGGCGTCGGCGCGCTGCTCGCGCTCATGGTGTGCGGCTCGCAGCTCTCGCTCGTCGCCGTCATCGGCATCATCCTGCTCATGGGCATCGTGAAGAAAAACGCCATCATGATGATCGACTTCGCACTCCACGCGGAGCGAAACGAAAACCTGACCCCCGAGGAATCGATCTACAAGGCCTGCATCATCCGGTTTCGCCCCATCATGATGACGACGATGGCCGCGATGCTCGGTGCCGTGCCGCTGGCCATTGGCATCGGGACCGGCTCGGAACTCCGCCAGCCGCTCGGCATCTCCGTCATCGGCGGCCTCATCGTCTCGCAGGTCCTCACGCTTTATACGACGCCCGTGATTTACCTGATGTTCGAGCACATCCGCCAGTTCTTCGCCCGCAAGCGCCGCCTCGACGGCGCCGCGCTCGCTCCCGCGCGCGCTATGTAGCGTAACGCAGCACCGCCACGAAATGGCACGCCGTGCCCGCCAGCACGAACAGGTGCCAGACCAGGTGCGAGTACCGCATCCGCTCCCAATGGTAGAACGCCGTGCCCGCCGTATAGGCCACGCCGCCGGCCACGAGCCACGCCAATCCCTCCATGGGAAGATGCGCCGCCAATGGCCGGATGATGAAAACCGCGAGCCAGCCCATCCCGACGTAAATAGCCGTGGAAAGATAAGGAAACCGGAAGCGCGCGAACATCTTGAACAACACCCCCAGCAACGCCAGCCCCCACACGAGCCCAAACAGCGTCCAGCCAAATACCCCCCGGAGCGGCCCGAGCGCGAATGGCGTATAAGTCCCCGCGATCAAGACATAGATCGCCATGTGATCCAGCATCCGGAAGAAATCCCTCCGCCGCGCCGGGGCGAAGTGATAGAGCACCGACGCGAGATAAAGCAGCACCGCCGATCCCGCGAAAAGCGACGCGCCAAGAACGGACCCCCCGTGCCATGCCGCGTAGCCGCGATGATCAAGAACGGCGTCGCGGCCAGCAGCGCCAGGAGCCCCAGCCCGTGGCTTACCGCATTGGCGATTTCCTCCCCGCAAGTCTGCTCACCGGGTTCCGGGATGTCTGCGTCGCGAGCCACGGCACATTCAGATGACCGGCCTTCCCACGATGATCCCCGCATCGCTCCGGTACCGGTTGAGATAATTCGAGAGCCTGTCGTCGATGACCACGCGCCCATAATTATGCGGCGAGGACGCATGCATGAAATGAAGCACCCCCGCCCCGTCCCGGTAAGCAAGCCCCACGTGCGCCGTGGAGATCAGCCCATCCTCCCGCGAGGTGATGCCGATGATATCCCCATCCTGCAGCTTCGACTCGATATACGGCACGCGGCTCTTCGGGATGTGATAAAGATTCAGCGCCGTCACCCGCAGCTCCATCTGCCGCAATGGCGGCAACAGCGAGGGATCCGCCCGCAGGTACCGGTACTCCCGCCAGCCCGCGCTCATCTCCTTCGCCTCATGCGAGACGCGCACCCCGCCCAGCGACCGCGTCAGGTCGCGCACGAGCCCGCGCCGGTCATTGTCGTAAAGCCAGTCCTCCAGGTAATGGAGCCGCGAGAGATACTCGCCCGTGCACCGGCCCCCGCGATACCGGTCCAGCTCGATGAAGTGCAGCATCGTCTGCGGCGTCCAGCCGTCGCGCGGCTCATTGAGCATCCGCGCGAACGCCAGCGACGTCTCGAAAAACGTCCAGCAATCGAGCCCGTCCAGGTTGACCGAGGCCGCCTCGATATGATCGTCGATCTCCAGCGTGAACGATTTGTACGGCGTGCCGACCAGCGCCCGCCCCACCGCGCACACCCGCTCCCCGATCGGCAGCGTCTTCCAGTTCTCCTCATCCGCCCGCCGGACCAGCGCATCGAACCGATCCCGCCCGCGGAACACCGTGTCGAACGGCAGAAGCCCCGCAAAAGCCGGCAGCGCCACGAAGACCAGCAGGAGAAGCAGCAGGCGAATCCTCACGCTTCTGAAAGTGCCCCCGGAACCCTCTCCGTCAAATCATTTCGCACCTGCCACGCCGGTTTCCCATGACCCGCTCCACTCAATGGCCCCGCGCCACACGCACATTTTAGCTGGAACCCGAATCCCCCATGCGTCAAACACCCAATGAGCAACCCTGCAATCCTGCCCACCTGGCCCGACAGGCCGCCTTACCTCGACCCTGGCGTGAGCAAAATCATCCCCAGCCCCCGGCCCCGCCGGCGCATCATCCCCACGGTCACCCTCACCACCGCCACCTCCATCGTCGTGGCCAACATGGTCGGCACCGGCGTTTTCACCAGCCTCGGCTTCCAGGTCGCGGATCTCCCCTCCCCGTTCGTGATCCTCTGCCTCTGGGTCATCGGCGGCCTCGTCGCACTCGGCGGCGCGCTCTCCTACGCGGAGCTGGCAGCCGCCCTCCCGCGCTCCGGCGGCGAGTACCATTTCCTCTCGCGCATCTTTCACCCCGTGCTCGGTTTCCTCGCCGGCTGGACCTCCGCCACCGTCGGCTTCGCCGCCCCCATCGCCCTCGCCGCCATCGCCTTCGGCACCTACGCAAAAGGCCTCCTGCCCGGCGTCTCCCCGCTGTTCCTCTCGCTGGTGGCCGTGTGGGGCACCTCCGCCATCCACTTCACCGGCATGCGCCGCGGCAGCAAGTTCCAGAACTGGTCCACCGGTTTGAAGGTCGCGCTCATCGTGGCCTTCATCCTCGCCGGGTTCGTCGTGCGCCCGGCCCCCGGCGTCTCCTTCCTCCCCGCGCCGCACGATTTTCACCTCATGGCGCGCGGCGCCTTCGCCATCTCCCTGGTCTATGTCATGTACGCCTACTCCGGCTGGAACGCCTCGACCTACATCGCCAGCGAGATCCGCGATCCCGAGCGCAATGTCCCCCGCTCCGTCGGCCTCGGCACGCTCGCCGTCCTCATCCTTTACGTCGCCCTCAATGCCGCCTTCCTCCGCACCACCCCCATGCCCGCCATGGCCGGCAAGGTCGAGGTCGGCCTCATCTCCGGCCAGCAAATCTTCGGCCCCGTCGGCGGCCAGGTGGTCGCCGCCCTCATCTGCCTCGGCATGATCTCCACGGTCTCATCCATGGTCTGGATCGGACCCCGCGTCACCGTCGCCATGGGCGAAGACCTGCCCGGCCTCGCCCTCCTCGCCATCAAGACCAGGAACGGCACCCCCCGCATCGCCCTGGCCTTGCAGGCCCTGATCACCACCGTCCTCCTGCTCACCGGCAAGTTCGAGAACGTCCTCGCCTACATCCAGGTCGCGCTCATCCTCTTCTCCGCGCTCACGGTCCTCGGCGTCATCGTCCTCCGCATCCGCGAGCCCGCCCTTCCCCGCCCCTACCGCACATGGGGTTACCCGGTCACCCCGGTCTTGTTCCTGATCGTGAGCGCCATCATGGTCTTCTACCTCGTGCAGACCAAACCATGGCAATCGCTGGCCGGCTTCGGCACGGTCCTGGCAGGGTTGATCGTCTATTTTGCCACCGAAGGCAACCGCATGCGCGAAAAGGGAATATGAATACTCGCCTCGCCCGCCTGCTCGCGGCCGCCCTTCTCCTCGCCGCACTGCCCTGCGCTCCCGCCGCCCGCGCCGCGGCCAATGTAGACGACGCCGCGCGCTTCCTCGCGGGCCTCCCCGTGAGCGGCGATTCCGCCCTCGCCCCGCTCATGCAGGATCCCGCCTGGAAACAGCACGCCGGTTACTTCGCCTCCGCGTGGACCAAGCTCGAGCTCCGTCAGTTGTCCAAGATCCGCGATTGGACCGCCGGCCATTTGCACGGCCGCGGCGGCAACGTCTTCTACATGTTCAGCGGCCCCGATTTCCTCTACGCCGACGCCTTCTTCCCCGGCGCGAAAAATTACGTCCTCTGCGGCATCGAGCCGGTCGGCACCGTGCCCGATGTAACGAAACTCGCCCTCGGCCCCGCCCTTTACCAGATCGAAGGATCGCTCAATTCCGTCCTCAATTACTCCTTCTTCCAGACGAAACAGATGCGCCAGGACTTCAACGCCTCGCAGCTCAATGGCACCATCCCCGTCCTGATGGTCTTCCTCGCGCGCAGCGGCAAGACCATTGAGAATATCTCGACCGTGCCCCACGGCGTGAAGATCGATTTCAACGGCGGCACTCTCTATTATTTCTCCGTCGATCTCTCCGATGGCTCCGTCCAGCGCAGCGGCCTCCTCTCCTTTTGCCAAAAGCTCGGCCGCGGCGACAGCCTCCTCAAGAGCGCCTCCTATCTCCCCCACGAGAATGGCTTCTCCACAATCCGCGATTTCCTCCTCGATCAAAGTGACATCATCGTCCAGGACGACAGCGGCATCCCTTATCACGACTTCGACCCCGCCAAGTGGCAAATCCGCTTCTACGGCGATTACCAGCCGCCGATTGATATCTTTAAGCAATACTTTCAGCCCGACCTCGCCGATGCCTTTGCCCACAGCAGCCCGCAACCTTTGACCTTCGGCATCGGCTACCGCGGCTGGGACCCGAAAAAAAGCGCGTTGATCGTGGGATACCAGAAGTAAGCTACGCCATCCCCTCCACCGGCAGCGCCTCGGTAAACCGGGCCGCGTATTCCTCGTGGAGCCGCGCGTGATTCGCCCAGAAAAGGGGCGGATTCTGATTGGTCAGCCGCGCGAGCAGGTACGCGAGATGGATATGCCACCCGGCGGCCACGTCGATGGTCTCCTCGGTGCTGTTGAGATGGCAATGGCTGAGGGCCAGCCGGGTCTCCTCGCGGATGGACGCCAGCTCGAAGACGACCTCCGAGCCTCCATCCCACGTGAAGGCGAGCAGACTCGGCGGTTCGCACCGGGTGATCTCGCTCTCAAAGGCGAAGCACGTCCCGCTCTCCTCGTATTTCTCCGGTAGCGGCTCGTCCGGGGAGAGCTTCGCGTTATCGAACACGATGTGAAAATGCCCGTTCAGATGCGCGTCCATGTGGCCATCCGCCAGCCACGTCGCCCGCTTGTCCGCATCCGTGAGGTAGGCCCACACGAGCTCGATGGGAGCCGGGAGGATGCGGATCAGCCGCACCTCGTGAGGATGGGGAAATTCGCCGTAGGCGCCGAGGTTTTCGTTTGTCATGACTGGTAAGGATTTTCTGCTTGGTGAATATACGCCCGAAGACGGCTGTCTGCTAATTCCGTACCCCGCCGCCCGCTTGGTTCCCTGCAAAATCCCAATACCCCTCAGCTATTGCAACAGCAGCCGCAGGAACTCCGCATCCGAAAACTTCGAGTCCGCCGAGAGCCGCACGGCCACTAGGTCCAGGGATGGCACCACGTAGAGCCGCTGGCCCATCGACCCGAGCGAAACGAACAGGTCCCGCGGTGCCTGCCCGCACAGGCACGCCCCGCTCCAATCCTGCTGCCACCATTTCGGCTCCAGGTTGTCCTCTACATTCACCACCCGCCCATCCCCCGCCGCCCGATTGAGCCAGAAACCCATCCCAAACGCAGGATTGCGCGCGCTGCCGCACAGGCACGGCCCCAGCGCTCCCGGGGCGACCAGCGGCTTGCCGCCCGCCAGCAGCGCTTCCCCAAAGCGCCCCCACTCCCGCGCCGTCAATTGGATGCCCGACGCCAGCAGCGGGTTCCCCTTCGCATCCGTCTTGTGCGGCACCGCGCCCAGCCCGATCGGCCGCAGCACCCGCCGCACCAGGTACTGCCACGGCCTCTCCCCTCCCCGGGCCGCCAGTTTCCGCCGCAGCACCTCGCAAAACACCTGGATCTGCCCCGGCCCATAGATAAACGACCCGCCCGCCCGCGCCACCTGCGGCAGCGCGAGCGCATACGCATCCCGGTCCGGGACACCGTCGGAGTGCAGGTGAAAGCCGGGATCGATGCCCGCGGTGAAGTTGAGCAGCTCCCGGATGGTGATCTGGCCCCGGCCCGGCCGCCCGCGCCACTTCGTGATGGTCGCCGCCACCGGCTCATCCAGGTCGAGAATCCCATCCGCCTGCGCCGCCACGGCCGCGACGCACCAGAACCCCTTGGTCCCGCTGTAAATCTTGTGCCGGACCCCGGGCCCATCGCCCTGCGCATACCGCTCGAAGAGAGGCCGCCCCCGCTGGAGGACGAGCAGCGAGTAGCCATTGTGCGAGGCGGAGTAATCCCACGCCTCCTCCAGCCCCGCCGGGGATGGCGCCGCCAGGGCGGCCGCCAGGGGCCAAGCCGCCACGCATGCGATCAGGAGAAGCCGGCCCGCGCCCATGGGAGGACATTAGCACCCCGTTTCCGCCGATGCCCGGATTAAAGATTCACGCTGGCGCTTTTGATCCCCGTTGCTAGTTTCCCCCGATGGCAGCCCCGCAAGCAGAACCGAACAAGCCAAGTCATAATATCAAGAGCATCCTGTTGCTGGACGACGATATCGACCTCGCGGACACGCTGAAGCATTTGCTCGAGTCCCACAATTTCGTGGTCACGACGGTCGGCAATGGCGTGGAGGGCGTGCACGAGATCATGCGCTTCGATTTCGACATCATCATGTGCGACATGATGATGCCCAAGATGCCCGGCGACATGTTCTACTTCGCCGTCGAGCGCACCAAGCCACACCTCTGCCCCCGCTTCATCTTCATCACCGGCTACCCCGACAAGCCTGAGGTCATCAATTTCCTCGGCGGCCTCCCCGAGGCCGTAGTCCTCCACAAGCCGATGAGCAACGACGATCTGATCCGGAACATCTCTTTCGTGCTCAAGCGGAACGGCATGCTGTAAAAAAACTTTGCGCCCCGGGCCTGTCGAACGGGCGTGAGGCCTCCCCCCTTCGAATTTCTGATTTCGAATTCCGAATTTTACTTGGCCCCCGCCGGCTCCTCCTCCACCACGCCCTCCCGCGAGTACAGCCGGTCATTCGCCTCCAGGTCCTTGATGACCGTGCAGAGGTAAACCGGCTCCGGATGGAACCGCCGGTACTTCGAGATCTCCGCCCGGTTGAGCACCCGGAACCCGTACCGCTCGAACATCTTCGCCCCGCGCCGGCTCTCGAAGGTGACCATCTGGCCGTACACCCGCTTCTCCCCGTGCCGCGCCAAGTAAGCCAGGTACGCGTCCATGAGCGCCCGCGTCGTCGGGACGTTGCGCGCCTCCGCCAGCAGATTGATGTGAAAGTGCGCCGTCCGCCGCGGCGCCGCCGGCACCTCGCGCCAACCGTTGAGCAATATCCAGTGCACGAACCGCCGCGAGGCCCCGTTGTACCCCCAGTAGCGCCACAGGACCTTCAGGAACAGCACCACATTCTGGTAAACACTGTAAACCTGCTGCCGGAAGGGCTGCCGCGACCCCAGCAGGTACCCCTTCACCTCCCCATCCACCTCGATCACGAACGCGGACTCCGGCTCCCAATCGGTATAGTACCCGGTGAGAAAATCCGCGAACAGCCGCCGGTCCTCAAACACCGGGTCGATCGGGTTGCCCAGGAACCCGGTATCGCAGCACAGGCGCCGCACGGTATCGCGGTCGCCCACGCGAAATTCGCGAATCAGGAAATTTTTCGATCCGGGCATGGCAGGCGGTAGTCTTTCACGACAGTACGGTAAATTGCAAACAGACGGTCAAAAACTGTGGTCCATGAGTAAAGCGACCGCACCGTCCGGCTGGCCGCCCTCCCGGTCCCGGCCAGGCTGGCATTGCCGCACGCCTCCCGCACGGCCTGGGCAAGAGCCGGAGCCGAGTTCTCCCGCGCCCAATCCCGCTGGGAGCTGAAAATAATGCGGTCCATGTAGCTGCCCGCGATCCCCACCACAGGCGTCCCGCTCGCCTGGCTCTCGAGCGCCACGAGCCCAAAAGTCTCCTGGACCCCTGGATGGACGAAAAGATCCGCCGCGCGATAATACCGCGCAAGCTGCGCCACATCCCCGCAATACGGGAACCACGTCACCGCCCCCGTGCCGGTCTGCAGCTCCTGCAGGGAGCCCCGCTGGCTCCCCTCCCCCACGATCAGCATGTGAAACCGCCCCGGCTGCTCCCGGTGGAGCAGCTCGAACGCATCGAAGAGCACCCGCGTATTCTTCTCCGCCGCGAGCCGCCCGACATAAAGCAGCAGGATCACCTCCGGGGGAATCCCGAGCTCCCCGCGCGTCGCCGCGGAGTCATCCGGGTCGGGCTTGAAGACGGCGGTATTCACCCCCAGGTCGATATTCTCGACGTTCTCGACGCCCCACTCCTGGAGCAGCGCCCCAAGCGCCGGGCTCGGGACCAGCGTGCGCGCAAAGCGGTTGTACAGGTTGCTGACGTACCGCCGGCTCAGGTCCATGACGAACTCCGTCGCCGTGCTGCCGAAGAACTTCCCCACGCTGCGAAAGTACGCCTCGGGGAAATGCGAGTGGTAAAAACCCACCACCGGGATGCGCAGCGCCTCGCCGGACGCAACCGCCTTCCACGCGACCTGGTACGGATCACCCGACTCTATGACATCCGGCATCTCCCGCTCCAGGATGCGCTCGACCGCCTCCAGCCGCAGCAGCGCCCGGTACCGCGAGGTCCGCGAGACCAGCGGGCTGCGGATGGTGTACGTCCGCGCCCGCCCATTCTCCGTCATGCTGTCGCAATCGCCCGGGATGATGAGGATGTGCCGGTCCTCCGCCGTATGCTCGTGCAGGTACGCTACTTTCTCGATGAGATACCGCTTCACCCCTCCGCTCACCGGCGAGTAAAACTGGGTGAGGTCGCAGATTTTCATGCGACGCCTCCGCGGCACATCGGGGAGGCGTTCACTTTATTCGAAATGCGCCAGGTAGCGCTCCGCGTCCAGCGCCGCCGCGCACCCCTGGCCCGCGGCCGTGACGGCCTGCCGGTACGTCCGGTCGGCCACGTCCCCCGCCGCGAAGACACCGGGGATGTTCGTGTGCGTCCCGTTCTTCTGGAGCAGGTACCCCTCCGCATCCATGTCCAGCTTGCCGCGGAATGGCGCCGTATTCGGCGTGTGCCCGATCGCGACAAAGACGCACTTCACCTCCAGCTCGCTCTTCCCGCCCGTGGCGAGGTCGGAAAGATTCACCGCCCGCACCTCGTTCTGGTCATCGGTCAGGTAGCCGGTAATCGCCGAGTTCCACACCGGCACGACCTTCGGATTGCCCAGCGCCCGGTCGGCCATGATCTTGGATGCCCGCAGCTTGTCCCTGCGATGGATGAGATGCACCTTCGATGCAAACCGCGTCAGGAAGCTCGCCTCCTCGCACGCCGAATCCCCCCCGCCCACGACCGCCACCGGCACATTGCGGTAGAACGCCCCATCGCACGTCGCGCACGAGGTCAGCCCGTGCCCCACCAGCTCCCGCTCCCGCTCGATCCCGAGCCACCGGGCGGATGCCCCGCTCGCGATGATCAGCGCCCGCGTATCGATCCACTCCGCCCCATCCACCTGGATGCTCATGTGATCCCCCTTCGGCTCGAACCCGGTCACCGACGAGTACTGGAACCGCGCCCCAAACCGCTGCGCCTGCGATTTCATGTTCATGATCAGCATCGGCCCGTCGATCCCGTCCACAAATCCCGGGAAGTTCTCCACCAGCGTGGTGGTCGATAGCTGCCCCCCCGGCTCACGTCCCTCCAGCACGAGCGGCTCGAAGCTGGCGCGTCCGGCGTAGATGGCGGCCGTTAGGCCCGCGCAGCCCGTCCCGACGATGATCACTTTTTCCATAAATGGGATGGAAACATTCTCCCACTCATTTCCATTTTGCAATGCCTGTTCCGGGCCCCCTTTTTTAAGGTGTGCTCACGCCCGCCTTTGGATGAAACTCCGGGCATGTTCACCGGATTGGTCGAAGAAACCGGCACCGTCGAGGCTCTCCACCGCCGCCAGGGCGCCTCGCGCCTCGTCCTCCGCGCCCCGGGCATTTCCCCCGGTTGCCGCGAAGGGGAGAGCATCGCGGTAAACGGCTGCTGCCTCACTGTCGCCGCGCCCCCCGCCGCCGGCCGCCTCGAGTTCGACCTGCTCCAGGAAACCCTCCGCCGCACAAACCTCGGCGCCCTCGAGCCCGGCCACCCGGTCAACCTCGAGCGCGCCCTCCCAGCCAATGGCCGCCTCGGAGGCCATTTCGTCCAGGGCCACATCGATTGCGCAGCCGCCCTCAAGGCATGGGACCCCGTCGGCCTTGATTACCGCATGGAGATCGAGCTCCCGCCCCAATACGCCCGCTACGTCGTGGAAAAAGGCTCCATCGCCGTCGATGGCATCTCCCTCACCGTCGCCCAGCTCTCCGAAAAAACCTTCACCATCTGGATCATCCCCCACACCCGGGAGGTAACGAACCTCAGCGCCGCCCGCCCCGGCGCGATGGTAAACATCGAGTTCGATATGCTCGCAAAATACGTGGAGCGGATCTGCAACGCCGGGAAAAGCAACACGCCGGCCTGATCGTCACAGCCGCTTCTTCAGCATCTTCTTATACTTCCCCGCGTTGGCCTTGAGCCGCTTTTTCAACGCCTTGACCGCCTGGTTCTTCTTGGCCCGGCTCACCGCGATGCCGGCGCAAAGCCGCACCAGCCCCTGGACATCGGAAAAGGAAACATACTCCGCCGCGATCTTCTTGTCCGGATCGACATTGTGATAATTCCCCAGCGCGACACACAGCGCCGCGGAGCGATACCCATACAGTTGGTACGCCGTCGCCTCACAAGTCCCGCCCGCCATCAGGCACCGCTGCACCGGGATATGTGACTCCGCCGCGATCTGCGCAAGCGCCGCCGTCGCCGCCGAATCGAAAATACTCGACCGATCCCCCACGCGAAGAATCGGCCCATCCCCGATTTTCGCCGGAGGCCGCTCGGAGCTCGTCTCCAGCGAGATAATCGTGAGGTCCTCCGGCACCAGCCCGCTCGCCGCGAGCTTCATCGCCCCGATGAACCCCACCTCCTCCGCCCGGGTGAACAGCCCCACGCACGCCCCCTCCGCCCCCGTCTCCTCCAGCTCCATGAACATCGCCACAATGACCGCGCATCCCACCAGGTCATCGCACGCCCGCGCATGGATGAGCCCATCCTCGATGCGAAACTCCGGCAGGTCCCACATCGCGAACCGCCCATACCCCCGGACGTGCGGATTGGCCAGGCACGCCTCGGGCACCCCGCCCAGGAATTGCATCGGGTGCTTCTCGCCCGGCAGTTGCGCCACAGGCCCCAGCGCCTCCCCATCCGCGCGCACCCACCCCGGGTGATCCATGTGCGCCGCAAAGGCGTACCGCGCCGCCGGCGGCCCCGCGGCCTTCGCGCCGGCCCGCTCATAGCGCGCGATCAGGTTCCCGTGCTTATCCGCCCGCACGGTGACGTGCGGCAGCTCCTTGAGAAAGCCCAGGATCGCCTCCGCCACCGCCTGCTCGTGGAACGGGGCGGTCGGCCGGGAGACGATGTGCCGGAGCACGGGCAGCAGTTTCCGCCGGTTCATACCGGCTCGATATCAGGCGCGGAACACCGCGCGGCGGCGAGGAAAATCTGTCGCCCATCAGCCCGCCCGCGGACCGCCCCCCGCGAGATTTGCATTTTCCCAAGCGCCGCACGGCATGATTAAGTGGAAGCAATGCAGTGGAAACAGTTCCGTTACCGCCTGGAGTGGCTGGGCGTGAAGGCGCTTACGGCGGCGATCCCCCTCCTCCCCCGCCGGCTCTGCGCGAGGCTCGCCAGGGGCGTGGGCGCCGCGGCATTCGCGCTCGATCGCCGCGGCAGGCGCGTGACGCTCGCGAACATCGAGGCCGCCCTGGGCGGCGCCTATACCCCCGCGCAGCGCAAACGCATCGGACGCCAGTCCTACCAGTACTTCGCCAGGACGATGCTCGATCTCTTCTGGGCCCCGTGCCTCACACACCCCGGCGGCGAGAAGTATGTCGATGTCCTGGGACTCGAGCACCTCGATGCGCTGAAGGGCCAGCCCCGTGTCGTAATGGTGGCGCATGCCGCCGGGTTCGAGTGGGCCAGCATCGCCTGCGGGCTGCACGGGCACCGCGGCTACACGCTCACGCAGGCGTTCAAGAACCCCCTTCTCGACAAGCTCTTTACCGCTCAGCGGACCTGCACCGGTCAGGAGATCATCACGCAGGACATGTCGATGCTGCGGATGCTCAGGCAGGTGATGAAGGGCAACCTCGTCGGCATGCTCATCGACCTCAACCTTCCCCCCTCCCAGGCCGCCACGGTCATCGACACATTCGGGATGAAGATGTGCGCCACCTACCTCCACGCCGTGCTGGCCCAGCGAGCCGGCGCACGGCTGGTGCCCATGACCAGCGAGCCCCGCGCCGATGGCTCCTGCCTGGTACAGCTCCATCCCCCGCTGGTTATCCCGGAGGGCAGCACGAAACAGGAGATCGCCCAGATGGCATGGAATTTCTTCGAACAGCGCATCCGCGCAAAGCCCGAGCTCTGGATGTGGGTCTACAAGCATTGGCGCTTCCGGCCTGCCGGCGCCACGCACCCTTACCCGTATTACGCGAATGAATCGGGCAAATTCCAGCGCCTCCTCCGCGAGATGGACGACGCAGGGTAAACCGTTCGCCCCGCTCGCAGCCCCACCCCGCTCACCCCCCCCCTCCCCGGCGGTCCGGCGTTGACAAAAGCCCCGTCATGCGGTTTGTCGTCAGCCTCCCATTCTCTTCTATGAAACGCCTCACTTTACTCACCCTCGCCGCTCTCGCCCCTCTCTTCATCACCGGCTGTATGACCACCGGCGGCGGCGGTCCCTACCACGTGGTCGCCTACAAGCCCCACAATCCCGATGCCGTCCACGTCTATGTCTCGAAGTCCAGGGAGCAGGTCTATGTCATGGAAGGCGACCGCCTCCTGATGGCCGCGGCTTGCGACGTGGGCCTCCCGGAAAAGCCCACCCCCAGCGGCCACTTCCGCATCGAGGAGAAAATCCCGAGCAAGCGCTCCGGCTCCTACGGCTTCTGCGTGAGTGGCGGGGTCGTCAGCCCCTGCGATGCGGGCGCGTGCCACGGCAGCTACGTCGGCTACCCCATGCCCTTCTGGTGCGGGTTCGAGCCCGGCTACGGCTTCCACCAGGGCTACGTCTGGCCCGTCCCGCGCACCCACGGCTGCATCCGCCTCGATAAACAGGTCGCGCCCCGCTTTTACGAGCTCGTCCACGAGGGCACCCCGGTCGATATCGCCGAGTCTCAGCCGCTCGATTCCACCGTGGGCCGCAACGTCGCCCGCCCGTCCGATTACCGCGACCCGGATCCCGCCCCGTCCTACATGATCGGCTCCGGCCCCTTCCAGAAGCCCGCCGGGCAGTTGCTGATCGAGCAATAAACGCCCTTTTTCCACCCGGCGGCCCGCTGGAACCCCAGCCGGCCGCCCCCTGGCAGGCGATCCGGGCCCCCGCGGCCGCCTGCGGGCCCCCCACGGATGGCGCATTGCCTGAGCCCGTTTTTGTCTGTAAAGTCGTATTTCTCAAAGATCATGACCGAAGAAACCGCGACCATCCCCAAAACTCCGCGCGTCAACCTCCGCACCCCCGCGGTCATGGCCGCCGTGCAAGCCCAGGTGGAGTCCCATTACCGCAGCGAGGTGGTGGAGAAGCTCCGCGCCGCCGGCGGCACGCTCTCCGCCGGCGATGTAAAGGTGAAACTCGCCAAGCAATTCGGCTTCTGCTATGGCGTGGAGCGGGCCATCGATCTCGCCTACGCCGCCGCCAAGGTCTTCACCGACCGCCGCCTCTTCATCCTCGGCGAGATCATCCATAACCCCGAGGTCAACGAGCAGATCCGCGCCCTCGGCATTAAGAACCTCATCGGCCAGAACGCCGAGGCCCGCGTCGATGACCTGACCGCCTCCGATGTCGTCATCGTCCCCGCCTTCGGCACCGATGTCACCACGCTCGCCCGGATCAAGGAGATCGGCTCGAATATCGTCGATACCACCTGCGGCGACGTCATGAGCGTCTGGAAACGCGTCCGCCAGAACGCCCAGGACGACATGACCTCCATCATCCATGGCAAGGCCGCCCACGAGGAGACCAAGGCCACTGCCTCCCGCGCCATGAGCAACGGCAAGGGCCATTACCTCGTGGTCCTGACTCTGGAAGATACCGATTACGTCTGCGATTACATCCGCCACGGCGGCAACAAGGATGAGTTCCTCAAAAAATTCAGCGGTGCCCACAGCGATGGATTCGACCCCGATATCCATCTCAAGCGCGTCGGCGTCGCCAATCAGACCACGATGATGCGCGGCGAGACCGAGGAGGTGCAGCGCCGCATCATGGCCTCCATGCGCGACCGCGACGGCGGCGGCGAGAAAGCCGGGCACAACTACCGCTTCTTCGACACGATCTGCGGAGCCACCCAGGAGCGCCAGGATGCCCTGCGCGAAATGCTCGACGAGCCGATGGACCTCCTCATCGTCGTCGGCGGCTACAATTCATCCAACACCTCCCACCTCGCGGAGATGGGCGAGCAAAAGCTCCCCACCTACTTCATCCGCAACGCCAGCCGGCTGGAGTCCCGCGAGCGCATCACCCACTACGATCTCCACCAGAAGCAGGAGATCACCACCGCGGATTGGCTCCCCCGCCGCCCCGTCACCATCGGCATCACCGCCGGCGCGAGCTGCCCGAATAACCTCATCGAGGACGCCATCCTCCGCCTCTACGAGCTCCACGGCATCGGCAAGGCCCAGTTGCTGGCCTAGAGCATTTTCGATTTGATTTGCCGCAATGATATGGGAGCGCCGTGGGTTGGTGCGGAGACTTTTAAGCGCAGCGCCTGTATTGATCAATACAGGCCAAGCTTGAAAGGCTTCGCAACG
>Ga0182024_10000568_pt1 | contig 95442 bp, 100 predicted proteins | sample P32metaG_FD_120480 | JGI IMG/M metagenome (GOLD analysis project Ga0182024, IMG submission 120480) | Permafrost microbial communities from Stordalen Mire, Sweden - P3-2 metaG (Illumina Assembly) | ecosystem: Environmental > Terrestrial > Soil > Wetlands > Permafrost | place: Sweden: Stordalen... | reverse complement strand
TGCGCTGCGCGCCCACGATACTTATCTCAGTAGTGCCCGACCGGGAGTTGACGAAAGCGAGAAAGCCGCTTAACTGACCATGAAGCCGCTGCTCAATCCTAACAACCGAGCGGACATCACCCGGTGCCATTGTGGGTGCCGTTACGGCATTAGCAGCGCAGTTCCTCGGCCATAATCTGGCCACAAAACGAGAGCTGCTCAGGTTCCAGATTCAAAGTTTCGAGAGATTCCGGCGCGGAATTTAGTGAAGATCAAAACTTGCGTCGGATCAGTATTAAGAAAGAGTATCTTACTGATGACGAAATCGATGATTACCTTGGATTCTTCGAGGAAATTGGGCTGTACTTTTATCGCAATCTTGTCGATATGGAATTGGTTGATGAGATCCTGGGTGACTCAATCATCGATGCGTGGGAAGATGAGCATATACGGAGGGTGATCGGTGCGATTCGGGGCGCTGAGGACGATCCCACGTACTTTCGATATTTTGAGCAGCTGGCAAAGTTTTTGATCGAGAGGCGGAAAGGGCGAATAAACCAGGGAGCGTGAATCATGGAAGGGCGGAATCGAAGGGGAAGCGGGCGGAAAACCCTTAAAAGAAAGGGGGCCGGTCAGAAGTAACGCCGCGATTGAAAGATGGCGAAGGAATTGATCGCACTCACTCGAGAATCGAGGCGCCCGCGTGAGGCAAACCCGGTGAGTTTTACTGGTTCACGACCTTACCCATGAAAGTGTCGACGGCGCGTCCGAACGTCGATTCGTTTTCGTAGCGCCCCAGGTCAAGGATGAAGTAGGTCGCGCCTGCATCGCGATAGGCATTCAATTTTTCGCGCGCTGCTGATGCGTCATCTAGTTTCAGGCCGCGCCGCACGATGATCTCGGGCGCGGGTTTGCCTCCTGCGATGACTTTGGCCTTGAGCGCGTCGACTGCAGGTTTCAGTTCGGCCGTGCGCAACATCGGATGCCATCCGTCGCCGAACTTCAGCACTCGATCTTGCGCGGCAGGGCTGTTGCCGCCGATCCATATGGGAGGGCGCGCTGGGCGTGGCAGGAAAACGAACGCCGGGAATTTCACCAGCTTGCCGTCGTAGGGTTTCGCCTCCTCGCTGTTCCATAGATGGTGCAGCACCGCGAGAGTCTCGGTGGTTATCGCACCACGCTTCTTGATGTCGACGCCGAGCGCATCGAACTCCGGCTTCATCCATCCCACCCCGACGCCGAGGATCATGCGATCGCCCGAGAGTTCCTGAATCGTCGCGAGCTGCTTCGCGGTCAGCACCGCAGGACGATACGGAATCACCAGCACCGACACGCCCAGGCGGATGCGTTCGGTCGCGCCGGCGAGGAATGCCAGCGTTGCCAGCACGTCGAGATAGCGGCCGCCCGATCCTTCAGTTTGATCAGGTGGGATGCACAAATGGTCGGATACGAACAGCGCATCGAAGCTCGCCTGCTCCGCGATGCGCGCGCACTCGCGGATGGTTTTGCGGCTCGATTGCGGACCCATATTGCGAATCGCGATTCCGTACTTCATCACAATTGCCTCATTTGAAGGTGCCGGGCTCTCCCGCGCGACTGCCCGACAGTGTAATGGATATGTCGCGGAAACACCGCAGGAGAAAGGACGGAGAACAAGGTGGGGCGGCCATCGGCAAAATCTCGCAAGGCCTACAACTTCGACGCGTTGCTCGACGTCGCGGTACGCGTGTTCCTCGAACGCGGCTACGACGGCAGCTCGCTCGATCAAGTCGCGCGCGCGGCCGGCATCACCAAGGCCAGCATCTACTACCACGCGCGCGGCAAGGAGGAGCTGCTGCTGCGCGGAGCGGGGCGCGCCTTCGATGCGTTATTCGCGGTGCTCGAGGAACCCGACGCCGCCAAAGGCTCGGCGTTGAAGCGCCTGAAGCATGTCGTGCGGCGCACCATCGACATCACCATCGCGATGACGCCGGAGGTCGCGCTGCTGCTGCGGGTGCGCGGCAACACGCGCGCCGAGCGGCGTATCCTGGAAAAGCGGCGCGAGTTCGATCACCTGATGGCGGAGCTAATCGCGTCGGCGCAAAAAGAAAAAAGCATCCGCAACGATATCGATGCGCGCCTCGCGACGCGGCTGCTGTTCGGCATGCTGAATTCGATCACCGAATGGTATCGGCGTGAGGGCGCGTTGCATGCGCCGGAGATCGCCGACGCGGTTTTCAAGCTCGCATTCGACGGCCTTGAGCGCTGATGATATCTCCAAGTGAAAGGATCGCTCATATGATGCGAGATAGGCGTTTGCGCAACTCTTTTGTTATCGCGGCGCTGATGGTGGTGCTCGGCGCGTCGTCGGGATGCGGCGGCATCAATCGGCTTCCCACTCTCGATGAGCAGGTGAAGGCGGCATGGAGCGAAGTGCTCAATCAATATCAGCGTCGTGCCGATTTGATTCCCAACCTGGTCGAGACCGTGAAGGGCTATGCGCATCAGGAGCAGCAAGTGCTGACCGAGGTCACCGAGGCGCGCGCGAGGGCGACCCAGATGCAGTTGCCGGCAGACATCCTTTCGAATCCCGAGAAGTTCCACCAGTTCGAGCAGAATCAGGGCGCACTCGGCAGCGCATTGGGGCGGCTACTGGCGGTGAGCGAGAAGTATCCCGACCTCAAATCGAACCAGAATTTCCTCGCGCTCCAGTCGCAGCTCGAGGGCACCGAAAATCGCATCGCGGTCGCGCGCCGCGACTACATTTTGGCAGTGCAACAATACAATACGTATCTTAGAACTTATCCCGGAAAGTGGATCGCGGGCTGGATGTATCCCGATCTGAAGGTCCGCGAAACCTTCACCATCTCTGAGCAGGCGCAGCAGGTCCCGCAGGTCAAGTTCTAATGGCTCTCCGGCGTGCGACGACGAGTCGCGGTTCTCATTTCGCATCGATCGCGCTGGCGTCGATGTTCCTGCTGCTCGCCGCGCGCGCGCTCGCCGCCGAGCTGAAGTTTCCTCCGCTCACGGGCCGCGTCGTCGACGATGCCGGCATCCTCAGTGCCTCAACCAAAAGCGAGCTCGATGAGATGCTCGCACAGCATGAGCGCACCACCAGCCAACAGGTCGTGGTGGCCACGCTCGACTCGCTGCAAGGTCATTCGATCGAGGATTATGGTTACCAGCTCGGCCGCTATTGGGGCATCGGACAGAAGGGCAAGAACAACGGCGCGATTCTGATCGTTGCGCCGCATGAGCATAAGACGAGGATCGAGGTCGGCTACGGACTCGAGGGTCAACTGACCGATGCTATTAGCCGCGTCATCATCGACGAGAAAATTCTGCCGCAATTTCGCAGCGGCGATTTCAACGCCGGCGTCCTCGATGGCACCGCCGCGGTTTTGCGCGCGCTCGGCGACGATGCTGCCGCGAACATTCATCATGAGGCGGAACCAGTCGCGCAGGCGGCGCCGGAATATGACCTGGGGCCATTCGCCGCTGGGATCGGTCTGTGGGTGTTGTTTGCGCTGGTGATGTTATTCGTGCTGCTGCGCGCCCGCCGCCGCCCCTACGTGACGCGTCATGGCGGGCCGTTTTCAGGATGGGGCGGCGGCTCGTCCGATAGTGGATCTTCGAGCAGCGATTTTTCCGATTCCGATTTTTCCGGCGGCGGAGGATCATTTGGCGGCGGCGGCGCGTCGGGGAGCTGGTGATGAGGCGAAGCTCCCTGACGACCGACGATCATCGGCGCATCCGCGAGGCGGCGACGGCGGTTGAGGCGCGCACCGACGCCAAAATCGCCATCGTGATCACTCGCATTAGCGATCGCTACTCGCTGTACTCGCTGGCCGGCGCGGCGCTCGGCGCTTTTACCGCGGGCGGATTCGCCATCGCCGCACGTCCCGCAATCAGCGGCCGCGCGCTGATTGTCGTCGAACTATTCGTGCTGGTTGTGCTTGCGCTCTTACTCGACATTATGCCGATTCGCCTCGCGCTGGTGCCGATACGGGTCAAGCAGGCCAGCGCGCGCGGTCTCGCGCATCGCGAGTTCGCGACGCAAGTGATGAGCGACGGCGCGCATCAAATGCGGATTCTTCTGTTCGTCTCGATCGGCGAGCGCTATGTCGAGATAATTGCCGATCACGCAACTCACGCGCGGGCACCCGAAGGCACCTGGAACAAGATCGTCGATGATCTCATCGCGTCGATTAAGTCCGAGCGAATTGCAGACGGCATCGTTGCCGCGATCGCATCGTGCGATGCGATGCTGCCCGCGCGCTCCACGGAGTCCAAGGCGGACGCCGACACTTAATGTACTGGTGGTCTAGACTTCGCGATCGATTTGATCTTCGATCAGAACAGTCAAGCTGTCGCGATATTCGGAGGGACGCAGTTCCGCAAGCAGACCGCGCGCGATCTTCACCTGCTCGGCCGCCATCGCACGCGCCTCGGCAATCAGGTCGGGGGCGCGAAGCAATTCGAGCGCGCGATCGAACTTCGCGCCGTCCATGCGGCCGTCGTTTTCGAACAGTTGGCGCAGCTCGGGATTGCGCGTCATCCCGAGCACCACCGGGAGCGATGGAATTCCGGCGCGCAGATCGGAGCCGACCGGCTTGCCGATTTTTTCCTCGGGTCCGAGAATGTCGAGGATGTCATCGACCATCTGAAACGCGCGCCCCACCGCGTTGCCGAGGTTCCACATCGACTCGATGGTCTTCTTGGGCGCGCCTGCGAGGTCGGAGGCGACGCGGCCACCCGCCGAAAAAAGCGATGCGGTCTTGCGCGTGATGACGGTGATGTAGTCGTTGAAATTCGCGGCCGCACTGTGACGGAAGCGGCCCTCCATCACTTCGCCCTCGGTGAGCTGGATGCAGGCCTGCGCCGCGGTGCGGACGAGGTGCTCCTCGAAGCGGCCGCATAGTTCGAACGCGCGGCAGAAAAGATAATCGCCAGCGATGAGCGTGCCGCCCGCGCCGTAGCGCGCGAAGGCCGACGGCTTGCCGCGCCGCAGCATCCCAGCATCGATGATGTCATCGTGCAGCAGCGTCGCGGAATGAATCAATTCGAGCGCGATGGACGCGTCGATTGCATCTTCGACCTTGGCATCGACACCGCCGCACGCGCGATAGACCAGCAGGATAAACGTCGGCCGCAGGCGCTTGCCGCCAGCATCGACGAGGTAATGACAAATCTCCGCGATAATCGGTTCGTTGGAGTCGAGCAGCCGCGACAGTTTCGCCTCGGCGGCCTGAAGATCGGCCTCGACCACGCGCGCGGGGCTGATGGTTTCGCCGAGGCCCTCCGGCTCCAGTTGATATGCTTTGGCTTTTTTCACAAATACAAATTTCGAAATTAGCGAAACAGATCGGCTTCGGCGGGACGAATCAGAATCTTCGCCGTGCCTTCATACGGTTCATATTTGTATCCGCGCAGGTGCACGGCGGGAATCCCCGAAGCTTTTTCCATCAGCAAGCCGCCGGCGGCGGAAAGCTGATCGGCCAGCGCGACGACGGTGTGATGCAACTCGCGCCCGCCGAGGTCGTTGGTACCGCGCAAATCGAGTATCGGGTTGATGCCCGCCACACCGATACAAATATCCGTCAGCCCGTCGCGCCACGGACGCCCGAACGTATCTGTAACCACGACGGCGGCATCGGCTCCGCACAGACGCTTGAGGCCATCGCGAATCTTGCGCGCCGAGGCGTCGGCGTCCTCGGGCAGCAGCAGTGCGAGGTCATCGCCCAGCGTGTTGGATTCATCGACCCCGGCATTCGCGCAAACGAAGCCCGCGCCGGTTTCGACGATCAGCACGCCATGGTCATTGCGCACGATGCGATTGGTTTGGCGCAGCACCAGTTCGACCGCGCGCGGATCTTTTTCCCATCGCGCGGCGTACTGCTTCGCGAAGGCCGACGGCTCGATACTGTTGAGCTCGACCATTCGCCCTTCGGCCTTCGACACTACTTTTTGGCATACGATGACCATGTCGCCCGTCTGCAGCGTAAGTCCGGTTTGATCGAGTCCCTTCGCGATGAGCGCGGCGAGGTCGTCGCCGACCTTGACGATAGGAACTCCCTCGATTGCTGTGAGCGTAATCGATGCCATGCCAGCCTAAATTACACGGTAAGAGAGTCGAGAACTATCCTCGTTAAGTATCCTGGATAAGTATCTTGGCGAGGCGCGCCGCTTTGGCCGGGGTGGTCATGATTGTGTCGGCGGCGACGGCTCGCATTCCGAGCTCGCGAATTGGTTCGACATAATCGCGGTCCACTTTGTCGAGGGCGAAGGTGCCGACGATATCCTTGTATAGACGCGCGATTCCGAGCGCCGATACTTCGAGGCCGAGTCCACGCAGCATCTTGTCCGCCGGCCCTTTGATGGTTTTGCCGCCGACGATGGGACTTATCGCGACGACACGGTCGCGCGCCGAAGACAGCGCCTCGCGCACGCCGCGTAGTCCGAAAATCGGCCCAAGTGACACGAACGGATTCGAGGGCGCGAGGATCACCGCGCTCGAATTGCGAATCGCTTCGAGGACGGAGGGCAGGGGACGCGCATCCTCGATGCCGCGCAGCTCGATTTTCTCCACGACTCCGCGCGCGCGGCCCTTCACAAAATATTCCTGAAACGGCATCGCGTCGCGGCCGCGTATTTTTACGAAGGTGCGCACGCGATCATCACTCATCGGAAGGATGCGCGATTTGACGCCGAAGCGCCTCGCGATATCCGCGGTGATGTCGCTCAGCTTCGTGCCAGCCCGCAATCGATCGGTGCGATACAAATGCGTCGCGAGGTCGCGATCGCCCAGCCCGAACCATGGCTTGCCGTAAAATCTCGTCAGCGCATCGAGCACGCGGAAGCTCTCATCGCGCAGTCCCCATCCCTGGCCCGGGTGCACCTCGCCCGCGAGCGTGTACATGACAGTATCCACATCGGGCGAAACATGAAGGCCGAAAAACGTCTCATCGTCGCCGGTGTTGACGACGACGGTAAGACGCTCAGGCGGAATTATCCGGACCAGGCCGCGGATAAACTTAGCGGCCCCCACCCCCCCCGCCAGCACTGACACCGCTTTCGATTTGGGAGGGGACGATTGGCCTCGCGCCATTGGGAGCCTTTCTTCCGTATAACTTTTTGTAGAGCGTGGAGCGTTCGACTGCGACGCGGCCCATCTGGCGCGCCTTCTCTTCGATCAGATCGACCGGGACGAATTCGCCCGAGTCACCGCCGGCCTCGCGTGTGATGCTTTCTTCCATCAGCGTGCCGGAAAAATCGTTGCATCCAGCCTTCAAGGTCAATGCTGCGACCTCGACGCCCAGCTTCACCCATGAGGTCTGGAGGTTGTTGATTTGCCCGCGCAGGAACAGCCGCGAGAACGCATACATCTGGAAATCGAGGACACCAAGGTCCGGCGGCTTCACCAGGCCCTTGCGATAGAGCACGGTGTTTTCCGCGATGAAGCGCAGTGGCACGAACTCGGTAAATCCATGCGTGTTCTTCTGGATGCTGCGCAGCAGGTTCAGATGATTGACGACGTGACGCGAATTCTCCAAGTGCCCGTACATGATGGTCGAGGTGGTGGGCACGCCGAGCGAGTGCGCCGTCGTGATGATCTCCACCCATGCTGCGACGTCGACTTTCTTATGGCTAAGGATCTCGCGGATGCTGTCGTCGAGAATTTCCGCCGCGGTGCCGGGAATCGAGCCGAGGCCCGCGTCGCGCAACATCGCGATGTACTCGGGATAATCCATTCGCACGCGCTTGGCGCCGAACAGAATCTCCATCGGCGAGAAGGCGTGCACGTGGATCTCGGGATATTTGGTTTTGATCGCGGTCAGCACGTCGCGATATTTGAAATCGGGCATCTCGGGATTGATGCCGCCCTGCATGCACACCTCGGTGGCACCGCGCGCGATCGCCTCGCCAACCTTTCCGAGCACGACTTCATCGGGATGATCGTACGCGTCGGATTCCCAGCGCTGGCGTTTGAAGCCGCAGAACTGGCATCCCACGAAGCAGATGTTGGTGAAGTTGATGTTGCGATTGACGACGTAGGTGACTTCGTTGCCGACGTCCTCGGCGCGCGCCAGATCGGCGCATTTGACGACCGCGCGTAGATCGTCACCGGTCGCGGTGTAGAGGGTGTGTCCTTCTTCAGGAGTAAGTTCCTCGCGCGCGAGGCTGCGCTTAAGAGCGGCGCGCACCTCCGGCGAGGTCTTGTCGAGCAACGCGCTTAGCGGCGTCGCCTCGATTTCGTCAACCCAGTTTCGCCATACTTCGACGTTCACAAGCTATCCTCCGGAACCTTTCGCGGAAACTCGCGCCTGCATCGCGCGCACTCGCGGTGCGATCGCAGGATCGAGCCACTCGTCTGAAATATACTCTGGATAAATTGCGAGCCTCTCAAGCAGCCGAAAGCCCGACCTATCGCAGCGTTCCGCCAGCCGCTGAAGATGCGGCCATGGCGACTCCGGGTTCACGTAATCCTTGCTGAGCGGTGAAATCCCACCCCAATCATTTATTCCCGCACGGAGGAAAAGTTCAATCTGATTCGGCGAGAGATTTGGCGGCGCCTGCAAGTTCATTTTCTCGCCTAAAAGTAGCCGCGCGGTCGCCAGCGTCCTCGCCATGTCGATTTCGTCGGGTTCCGGCGCATTCGCCATCGGGATTTCCGGCTTGGCGCGGAAGTTCTGGATGATCACTTCCTGGATGTTGCCATAGCGCTCGTGGATGTCGCGAATCGCGACGAGGCTCTGCGCGCGCTCGACGGTGTTTTCGCCGATGCCGATCAGAATCCCGCTGGTGAACGGAATTTTCAGCGCGCCGGCTTCCTCGGTCATCTTGATGCGCAGGCGCGGTTCTTTGTCGGGCGCCCATTGATGCACACCGCCACTCGCGCGCAACCGCGGCGAAATATTTTCGAGCATCAAACCCATGCTGGCGTTGAGGGGACGCAGCATCGCCATCTCGTCGCGCGTCATCAGGCCCGCGTTGGTGTGCGGCAGGAGGCCCTCATCGATCGCGAGTTCGCACGCGCGCCCAACATATTCGATGGTGCTGCGAACGCCGAGCTGATTCAGCGTCTCGCGATATTCCTTGAACGCGACTTCGGGCTTGTCGCCCAAGCACATCAGCGCTTCCTTGCAACCGAGTTCCGCGCCGCGCTTCGACCATGCGGTGATCTCGTCCGGCATCATCGTCCATGCGCCGGGATCGCCCGGGTCCTTACGAAACGTGCAGTAGGTGCATCGATCGCGGCATAGATTGGTTACCGGCAGGAACACTTTGCGCGAGTACGTGACGTCGCGACCCTTGCCGCGATCGCGCAATTGCGCAGCCGCATCGAGCAGATCGCCGAGGTCGGCCTCGCGGCACTCGATGAGCGCGATGGCGTCCACTTCAGTCAGTCGCTCGCCCGAGAGTGCACGGTCAATGATATCGCGAATCGGCGAGCGCGCGACGGAAGCGGATGCGATTGTAGTTCCGCTACCCATTCAGATCGGGTTATAGGCTACGGAGATATGAGCGCGCAAGCCAGTTGCAAAAGAAAACTGCATGCATCGTATCGATGAGAAATCGCAAATGAAAAGAACCTCGACGCTTTTCGATTTTCCGCTCGCGCATACCTATTCCATCGTCGCGCGCGATCCCGTCACTGGTGAGCTAGGCGCGGCGGTCCAGTCGCATTGGTTTTCAGTCGGCGCGGTGGTGATTCATGCGGAGGCTGAAGTTGGCGCGGTCGCGACGCAGGCTTTCGTCGATCCGAGCTACGGACCGCTCGGCCTCAACCTGATGCGCGCCGGTCGTTCGGCGCCCGAGACGCTCGCGGGTTTGTTGGTCGCCGATGAACATCGCGAGGTTCGCCAGGTGGCGATGGTCGATTCGCAGGGGAGGGCGGCGGCCCACACCGGCAATCGGACGCTGGCGGAAGCGGGGCATATTGTCGGCGCGCAATTCACCGTCGAGGCCAACATGATGCTCAACGCAACGGTGCCCGAGGCGATGGCGCGTGCGTTTCAGGCGACGGCGGGCGACCTCGCGCATCGAATGCTGGCTGCACTCGATGCGGCCGAGGCTGAAGGCGGCGACATTCGCGGGCGGCAGTCGGCAGCGTTGATCATGGTGCGCGGGAAGTCATCGCGGCGACCATGGGCCGACAAGCTTTTCGATGTGCGCGTCGACGATCATCCGGGGCCGCTCCCCGAGCTGCGGCGCCTGGTAGACGTGCAGCGCGCGTATGCGGCGAAAGATGCTGCGGATGCGGCCCTCGCGCGGGGCGACCTCGGGACCGGCAATCGCGAATACGACCGGGCGCAGGCGCTGGCGCCCGGCAACCCGGAATTCTCGTTCTGGCACGGCATCGAGATGCTGAGCCTGGACCGCGTCGAAGATGCGGTGCGAATTCTGCGTCCGATATTCCAGCGCGATCGAAACTGGGCGACGCTCGCGCTGCGGATGGTAGGCTCGCAATTTCTCTCCGGCGACGAGCGCTCCATCCGCGACGCGATCGCGAAGGCCCAAAAAAGTGATTGACCGTTGCATCGGCATGCGGCGCCCTCTAGTCGACCCGCTTCTCGGTGGCAGTCGGCGGAGCTACCACGCCCTTCACGATGAGGTTGTCGTGCACGGATTTCACACCGTTCACCTGACGTGCGACGAGTCTGGCCTCGGAAATTTCCGACTGCGAATTGACGAAACCGCTCAGATCCACGATGCCTTTGTAGGTTTTAACATGAACATCGGTGGCGCTTACGCGGTTGTCCTGCGCGAGATCGGTTTTGACCTTGGCCGTGATGGTGGAGTCATCGACATAACCGCCGGTGCTTTCCTGGGTAGGAGTTGCGGCACAAGCCGCCGCGAGGGTGGCCACGGAAGCTACAAGGATCACACTCAATGAGTGTAAGAATGTCGTAGGGAACTTCTTCGTTTCGGTCATAAATTCTCCGGTTATCGTTTGGTTATCGCTTAGCGGAAATTACCCTCAGCGGATGAAGCCGCCGCCCATCACCAGGTAGACCAGCAGCACGATGACCACGATGCCCGCCACGCTCATTCCGCCGCCGCCGAAGTGTCCGGCCCGGTAGCCGTAAAATCCGCCGCCGCCGAAGAGCAAAATCAACAGGATAATCACAAGCAACATATGGGTCTTCCTTCTATTTGTTCAGTAATTGTAACGTTTAGTTATACAAAGACCGACGCAATGATCGAATTGCCGCGCGAATTAACCGCGGATCAACCAGACCAGGACAAGGATCAACACGATCCCGCCAAGCGAAATGGGAATATACATACAGGCCTCCTCAGGCCTTGCTCGTTGAATTTTGAGTTGGTCTAGCGCAGCGCGGTCAAAGGCGAGTGGAAGGACCGCTGATGAGGCTGATCAATTCGGGACTCGATCCATATGTCGATCCTGACCTGCTCACATTACGTTGGGGCGTGAGGCAATAGCCATCGCAAGGCGTTCCATTCGGTTATATGAAGAACAAGACGAGGCGTTAGACCACTCTCGCTCTCCGCGGAGCGTTTCGAAAGTATCAGACTGATGTGAGCGTCGCGTTGATACCTCGGCGCCAAATGCCGTAGTCTTTTAGCATCCGCAATCTCGGGCGAATTTCAGGAGTCTCCGATGCCTGATGCTGATACTCGCGAAGAAACCGCATCGCCGGGGCGCGCCAAAAAAGCCACCGCGCCGAGCGTCGAACATGAGCTGCAACTCTACTACTGGATGAAACTCATCCGCGCGTTCGAGGATCGCGTCGCGCGGCTCTCGCGGCAGAATAAAATCTTCGGCGGGGTCTATTCCGGCGCCGGCCAGGAAGCGATTTGCACCGGTATCTGCGCGCCGCTGCAGCCGGGCGATTTCGTCGCGCCGCTGCATCGCGATTTGGGCGTCTTCCTGATGCGCGGGGCCGATCCGGGACGCTTGATGGCGCAACTCATGGCGAAGGAAGACGGTCTCTCGCGCGGCAAGGATTCGGGACTTCATGGTGGCGACCTCGAGCATGGAATTTTCGGCTCCACCTCGATGCTCGGCTCCTCGCTGCCGGTCGCGGTTGGCGCGGCGCTGAAGTTCAAGATGAAGAAGGACAAGAACATCGCGGTCGCGTTTTTCGGCGAGGGCGCGGCCTCCCGCGGCGACGTACACGAGGCAATGAACTTCGCCGGGGTGCATAAGCTGCCGGTGCTGTTCGTATGCGAGAACAACCGCTTCGCATATTCGACGCCGCTGGAAAAGCAGATGGCGATTGAGAACGTCGCCGATCGCGCGCGCGCCTATGGATTTCCGGGCCACGTCGTTTCGGGCAACGATCTCCTTGCGGTGGTCGCAGTGGCCGAGCGCCTCATCGATCGGATGCGCAAGGGCAGCGGTCCCGAGCTGGTCGAATGCAAGACCTATCGCTATCGCGGCCATAGCGAGCACGATCCGGCGCTCTATCGCGACAAGGAAGAGCTCATCGAATGGGAAGCGCGCGATCCGATCCCGCAGTATGAATTTTTCCTCGAGAAAAAGGGCCACGACTTGAAGCGCATCCGCGAGGAAGTCGACGAGCGCGCCAAGCAGGTGGTGCAGGCTGCGGTCGAATTCGCCGAACAGGATCCCTTGCCCGATCCGTCGGAGGCGATGGAGGATCTCTACGCGCCCAGCCCATCAGGAAACCCCGCAGGAAATTCGTCGGGCGCGCTTTCTACCAACGGGCGCAAATAGCGACACGCACAAGCAATGGAAATCAACTACCTGCAAGCAATCAATCAGGCCCTCCATGAAGAGATGGGCCGCGACGAAAATGTCTTCGTGATGGGTGAAGACGTCGGCGAACTCGGTGGCGCGTTCAAGGTTACCGAGGGCCTGCTCGCGAAATTCGGCGAAGAACGCGTCATCGACACACCAATTTCGGAAGCGTTGATCGTTGGCGCGGGAATCGGCGCCGCAGTGATGGGCATGCGCCCGGTGGTCGAGATGCAATTCGCCGATTTCATCTCATGCGGCTTCGATCAAATCGTGAACATGGCCGCCACCCTGCGCTATCGACACGGCGGCCGCGCCTCATGTCCGCTGGTCGTGCGCGCTCCATCCGGTGCCGGCGTGCACGGCGCGTTGTTCCATTCGCAAAACCCCGAGGCGTGGTTCACTCGGGTGCCTGGACTTAAGGTGCTCGCGCCTGCGACCGTTTACGATGCTAAGGGGATGCTGAAATCGGCGATTCGCGACGGCAACCCGGTCGTCTATTTCGAACACAAGCGGCTCTATCGGAGCCTCAAGCAGGACATTCCCGAGGGCGAGTTCACCGTGCCGCTCGGAGTCGCGGAAGTTCGTCAGCCCGGCACCGACCTATCGATCATCACATATGGCGGCACGCTGGGTCAGTCGCTCGACGCGGCGCGTATCGTCGAAAAAGAAAATGGCATCTCGATCGAGGTGGTCGATTTGCGCACGCTGCTGCCGCTCGATCGCGAGGCGATTTTAGAAACCGCAAAGAAAACCGGCAAGGTGCTCATCGTGCATGAGGATCGCCTAACCGGCGGCATCGGCGGCGAGGTCGCGGCGATTATTGCGGAGCACGCATTCGAGTACCTCGATGCGCCGGTTCGCCGCGTGGCCGCGCTGGATACGCATACCGCGTTCGCGCCGCCGCTGGAGCAGGCGATTCTCCCTAACACCAACAAGATCGTCGACGCGATCCGCAACCTCGCAGCGTATTGAATACGATCGAATATGAGCCAGGAAAATATCCCGGTTGAACTTCGCAGGGCCGAGGCCGAATGGCGAACCGCCGCTTCAGCTTGCGCGGACAAGCTCAACCAAAGCGTGATCGCTTTCCTTTCCGGCGAAGGCGACGGATGGGTAAATCCGGCGATCGAGGTGGCCACCGGACAGACGGTTACGCTGCTGGCGACCGGTCAGATTTGGTTGTCGCGTGAATTGAACCTCGCCATCCCGCCCAGCATCACGCTCTGGTACCGCATCGGCGATGGCCCCGTTACCAGATGCATCTCGAACACCGGCACTTTCATCGCCGATCGTTCAGGTGCACTGCAACTCATCGCGAAGCCGCCAGGCGAATGGGCAGACATGGCGGGAAACTTCCTCGCAGACTATCCGCACGCCGGAGCATCGGGAGGTCTTCTCGTTGCAGTCCTGGTCTGGTCGGGAAACGTCGATGAAGGCCTGAAGGCTTTCGCTGCTGCTGATAAGAGTGGCGTCGCCGAAGCAGAACGGACGCGGCGCGGAAACGAAAAACCGCTGCCGCGCGGATGGACTCCGCTCTGGCGGGTTGGGCAAAGCGGCATCTTCTACGAGGACACCGGATCCGACGGACGCCGTCTCCTCGCCTGCCAATGCGACAACGACTCTACCATCGTCAAATATCCGGTGGACATTCCGCTTGATGACGACACCCGGCTGGCGTGGTCATGGCGCGTCGATCGGTTGCCGTCGGCGCAACCGGAAAGCACGCTTCCGACGCACGACTATCTCTCGATCGCGGTCGAGTTCGAGAATGGGCAGGATTTGACTTATTACTGGAGCGCCGGCCTGCCGGTCGGAAGCTCTTTCCGATGCCCGCTCGGCTGGTGGGACAAGCACGAGACCCACATCGTCGCTCGTTCGGGCGTAAAAGATCTCGGGCAATGGGTAAGCGAAGAGAAATCGGTGCTCGATGACTACCGGAGAGCGGTTGGCGGCGTTGTTCCCCAACGCTTGATCGGTGTTTGGCTAATCGCGCTGAGTGCGCTGCAGCGCGGAATCGGGCAAGCAGCTTATCGCGACATGCAACTCAAGGGACGCCGCGGCAACCTATGGATTGGACCATGAACATGTTCCATCACCATCTTGAAGTAATCCTATGCCGATAGAAGTTCAGATGCCGCAGATGGGCGAGAGTGTCGTCGAAGGCACTATCGCTAAATGGCTGGTTAAGGAAGGCGATACGGTCAGCGAGGATCAGGCGCTGGTCGAAATCTCGACCGACAAGGTCGATACCGAAATTCCCTCGCCCAGCGCGGGCCGCATCGCGAAGCTGGTGGCCGAGGAGGGGCAGACCCTGCCGGTCGGCGCCGTCATCGCGGTAATCGAACCGCAGGCGAAAGATGCGGCGGTGGGGCAGAAGGCTTCGCCTTCTGCCCCACCGCCTGAGCGGGCGCAACCGACGCCGCCGCAGGCGGCGACGGCAGCGCCCGCATCTGCGCGGCAGGAGCAGGCCCGGGCGCCGATGGCGCCCGAGCCGGCTCCCGCCGCGGTGGCGGCAGACGCACCAGCGGCGGCATCGCCGCCGGAGGTGCGCCTCCCGCGCGAGGAGGGGGGCGAGCACCGGCGATACTCGCCGGTGGTCGTCAGGATGGCGGCCGAGCACGGCCTCGACATCGAGCGGATTCCCGGCACGGGAATCGGCGGGCGCGTCAGTAAGCGCGACGTCCTCAAGTACCTCGAATCGCTACGCCCGGGCGGCGTGGCGCCTCCGGCGCAAGCACCCGCGCCCGCGGCATCTGCGGCGCCATCGCATGTCAATGGAGCCGCGGCCGCGGCTGCTCAGGCGCGCCCTGCGGCCGAACAGCCGAGGCCCGCGCCGTCGCTTCTTCCTCCGGCAGCGCCGTCGGCGACGGGTGGATACCATCCGCCCGTCTATCAGCCGCGCGAGGGCGATGTCGTCGAGCCCTTCACGCGTCGGCGCAAGCTCATCGCCGAGCACATGGTGTACTCGAAGACGCATTCGCCCCACGTCGGCACGCTGGCCGAGGTGGACTTAACCAAGCTGATGCGGCTGCGCGAGGCGCACAAGAAGGCGTTCCAGGAGGGCGAGGGCTTCGCGCTCACGATGCTGCCGCTGGCGGCTGCTGCGACGGTGCGCGCGCTCAAGGAATTCCCGCGCATGAATGCATCGGTGGCGGGCGATTCATTGATAATTCGCAAACAGATAAATCTCGGCATCGCGATGGACAGCGACGAGGGGCTCCTCGTCCCCGTCATCAAGGCTGCCGAAGCGATGTCGGTGGTCGGCATGGCGCGCGAAATCGAGCGGCTACGGCGCAAGGTGCAGGAGAAAAAAATCACCGCCGATGACCTAAGCGGCGGAAGCTTCACGCTGTCGAATCCGGGTCGCGAAGGCAATCTGTTTGGCTTCGCGATAATCAATCAGCCGCAAGTTGGAATTTTGCGGATGGGCGAAGTCAAAAAGCGCCCGGTGGTGATCGAGGTCGACGGCGCCGATGCGCTCGCGATTCGCACCATGATGTACCTCGCGCTTTCCTACGATCATCGCGTGGTGGATGGCGTCCTGGGCAACAGTTTTCTCTATCGCACCGCCCGCATCATGGAAGAGGCCGACTTCGAGCTATAGGAGCGCAGCCCTGCCGCAGGTCGATTGCATGCCGCGAAGCGCCTGCGCTGCGGTTTTATACTGCATCCCGTCAGGGTTGGACAATTTCCCGGCACCCGACTTGCTCCGATGCGGATCGGAGATTCGAACCATGACAGATGCGGCTATAGTGGATAGTGATCTCATGATGGACGTTCCGACTCGCCGCCAGTCCGAATGGTCCGGCCGTCTCAGGCCGCGATACTGCCCCAAATGCGGCCATGAGCTGCTGTCGGTTGGCGACTACTGCTCGCAATGCGGCTTGCCGATTCCGCCCGATGAACGCCTCTACGACGAGCCCGATGCCTCGCCGAATTCGCGCCTGATAGCGCTGCTCCTGTGCGTGTTTCTTGGCTATCTAGGGGCCCATCGATTCTATGTCGGCAAAATTGGGACTGGCATTCTATGGCTGTGCACCGGCGGCATGTTTGGTATCGGCTACGTAGTCGATCTCATCCTGATCGCGGCCGGGAGCTTCACCGATATCGACGGCAATCGTCTCGTGTTCTGGGATTAGGCGCTAGCCGAGCTCTTTGAGCGCCGCGATTACCTCTGCGGTGTGGCCATTGACCTTCACCTTCGGAAAAATCTTTCGAATGATGCCGTTCTTATCAATGACCATCGTAGTCCGCACATAGCCCATGAATTCGCGACCATAGAGCGATTTCTTGGTGTATACGCCGTAGCGCTTGCCGACCTCGTTGCCGACATCCGCGAGCAATGGAAAATTGAGCGCGTGCTTGTTGATGAACTTCTGATGCGACATCGGCGTGTCGCCGCTGATACCCACCACCTGCGCGCCCGCCCGCCGAATCCCTTCGATATTGTCGCGAAAGCTGCACGCCTCGGTGGTGCATCCGGGGGTCATATCCTTAGGGTAAAAGTAAAGGATGAGATTTTTCTTTCCGAGCAAATCTTTAAGTGAAACTTTAGTCCCCGATGCGTCCGGCAGCTCGAAAGGAGGCGCTTTCGACCCTTCAGAGGGACTGCCGCTATCGGTTTTCGATGCGAGTGGGTTGGTTTTGCCTTCTGAGGTGTTCTTCTTCGTCGCCATGCCGATTCTCTTAGTTCATCATTAAGCATCTTACAATGGCGGAGTTGACTACTCGGCTGTTTTTTCGACCCCCTAGTTGACGCCATAACCAATGCGCTCTATGCTTGCCGCCACAGTCCGAAAAGTTCACTCCCGATTTAATGGCCGTTTATACCGAGCTCACGAAACCGTTCCTGAAGGAACTTGCCGATGATTACGGCTTGGGCCGCGTCGGTACGTTCACCGGCATTCCCGAGGGTTCGGTCAATAGCAATTACCTCCTGGAGACTGCCAAAGGGCGCTTTCTCCTCCGCGTCGATGAGGTCAAGGGTGAGAACGAACTCAAGCGCGAGCTCGACCTGCTGAGCTTCCTGCGCAAACATTCGTTTCCATGCCCGCATCCGATGCAGGATCGCATGGGCAGGTACTACCGCAACTTCAATAGCAAATGCGTCTCGATGTTCCGCTTTCATGAGGGCCGCGTGCTCATTCCCGAGCGCCTCAAGCCAAGCCACCTCGAGACGATAGGCCGCACGCTGGGCGAGCTGCACGTGCTGGGCAAGGCGTACAAGAAGGGCATCGACAATCGCTTCAGCTTCGAGCGCATCGCCGATCTCTATTTGTCGGTGCGCGCCAAGCTGCCGAATTATTTCCGCAAAATCCTGCGCACTCTCGACGACGAGGTCGACTATCTCACGCGCTACCTCGAGGGCAAACTGCCCAAGGGCGTCATCCACGGCGATCTTTTTTGCGACAATGTGTTATTCCGCGGCGAGAAGCTGGTCGCCGTCCTCGATTTCGAGGCGGCGTGCCGAGGCAAATTTATTTTCGACATAGCCACTGCGGTCAACGCGATGTGCTTCGTCAACGCGGAATACTCGCTCGATCGTTTTCGCGATCTTCTCCATGGCTACGAATCGGTCCGTACGCTGTCGCTGGCCGAATGGGACGCCTTTCCCAACGAGCTGCGCTACTCGTCGCTGCGTTTCACGGTGACGCGCCTGCATGATTTCTTCCTCGCGCCCAACGACGGCATCCGCCGCATCGACAAGGACTTCCGCGAGTTCTTCGATCGCCTGCGAGTATTACGCCGCGAGCGCGATGGTGGGATGGAGCCGTTGCTGATGGCGATGGCGACCGGCTACGACTACCGCAAGTATCAGAAAGTGAAAGCGAACGAACGCCGCCAGGCGTAATTCCATCCGAATTATTTTCCCCCAGTCTTTTTTGGTTCCTCCCCCATTGATTGGGGGAGGTGGCCCGGCGCAGTTGATGCGATGGCTGCGAGCATGAACTGTGACGGTCGGAGAGGATCCTCAGCTCCGGATTCCGCTTCCGATGACGATGCGTAAACGTAAATCGAAGACACACGAAACGATCATTCGCGCTCGACTTACCACTGACGGAAAAGTCGTACGCGTGCTGAGCGATGGCACCGAAGAGCCGATGCCCATCGAACCGATCAAGCACTGGTCAGACGCGCGCATCGAGGCCGCAGCCAGAAGCGATCCTGATAACCCTCCACTCACCAAAGCGCAGTTGGCCAAGATGCACCGCGTTCCGCGCGTGAAGACGTTGCGATGGCAACTCGGCCTCAATCAGGAAGAATTCGCCTCGCGCTATCAGATCCCTCTCGGCACTCTACGCGATTGGGAGCAGGGACGGACGGAACCGGATCAAGCAGCGAAAGCATATTTGGATGTGATTGCCCACAATCCGGAGCACGTCCACGATGCCTTGCGCGCCGCGGAGAGGAACCATCCGGCGCGATCGAGCCGTCGGCGGGCGCGCGGATCTATCTGAAATACGCCTTCGCCCGTGTGTTCGGGCGCGGTGGACCGCCACTGCAAATGCCACGATGGCGAATTATCGTACAAATAATCAGCCATGCCATTTCAAATGAAAACTTATGCGACCAAATCGAAGCTACTCAGCTACACACTGGCTTGCGTATTCCTGTTGATCGCGATTGCCGTCACGGCCGCGCATTCGCAGGAGACTAGCGGCGATTATGTTGCACCGTCGCAAGCCGTGCCCAAAGGCAAAGCCCCGGGTATGCAGGTTCAACTGCTTAGCCAGGAAGGACAAACGAGGGAGTATGCGGTCATCTTCGCGAAGGGCGATGAGGCGTTCTCCGGATTGCTGGCGTTCGCGGACGAGTACCACGTCACGAGCGCGCACTTCACGGCGATCGGTGCGTTGAATGGCGCCACACTTGCGTGGTTCGATCCGCAACGCAAGATGTACAAGAAGATTCCCATCGAGGGTCAGGTCGAAGTGCTCTCGATGATTGGTGATATCGCGCTTTATCAAGGAAAGCCCATCGTCCATACGCACATGGTGGTGGGGATGTCGGACGGTACCACACGCGGTGGCCACCTTCTCGCGGCCTATGTCTCGCCGACGCTGGAAGTAATGGTCACCGTCGATCCGATTGCGATGCATAAGCGATTCGATCCGGATACCGATCTGACGTTGATCGATCCGGCTTCAAAGTAGCACCTAAGTTTTGCGCGATCGGCCGAACCTCGGGAGGGGGCCGACCAGCGCTATCCCTTGGCGCGTAGCAAGCCCGCGAACTTGTCGAGCTCCTGCTGATTCAAATCCGACACCACCCAGCAATTCATCCCGGCAACCGTCATTTGGTCGACATGGTAGCCATGTTCTGTCTCGATCCGCTGCGCGCTCGTCGCTTCGCCAGTGGCCGGCCACATGAAAACGTTGATCACGTGCTTGCCATGCTGATACACGAGCGCCGCAACCGGCCGGCCCTCGAGATAGTCGAGACGCCCACCCACCAACGGAAATCCGTCTTTGGCGAAATCTGTCACCGGTGGTGAGAAATCCAGCTTGCCATTGAACCACGGCTTCACCGTATGCTGATCGGTTGAGACGACGTCCATCAGATGCCCCGCCATCAGCGATCGAACGTGACTCGCGACTACTTCGCCCGCGATGCGTTGGTTCGCATTCGGAGCAAGCGCGCGCGGCATGATGACAAGCGCGAGCATCGCGCCAATCGCCATCGGTACGGCGAATCTGATCGCGCGAGGAGCCCAGGGTCCGCGCTGCGACGGATACGCATTGGCCCGGCGCGGCGATGGCTCGGGAATTGAGCGGCGAATTTTTTCCTTCAACTCCGCCGGCGCCTCGAAGCGAAACTCCTCTTCCTTGAGCCGCGTGCGCATCGCGCGCAGCGCGGCGTACTCGCGCGCGCATCGCGGACATTCCTCGAGGTGGCGCTCGACTTCGAGGTCGCGGACCAGGTCGAGCTCGCCGTCGAGATGGCCGTGAATCAGCAATCGCGCGTCGTCACAGTTCACGTCAGCGCTCCTTTGCAATTCGATCCTGGATCGAACGCGCGAGCTTTGCGCGGGCGCGCGCCAGCCGCGACATTACAGTCCCAATCGGCACCTCTGCGGCATCGGCGATTTCCTTGTAGGAAAGTCCCTCGATATCCCGCATCACGATAACCTCGCGAAACTCCGCTGGAAGCTCGTCGAGTGCCGCGCGAATCAGCGCGCCGTCGGCCTTGCGCACAGTGTCGGCTTCGAGGCCGTTTTCCTCGATGGCCTCGCCGTGCATTTGCTCGTCGAATTCAGTTGTCTGATCGGCTCCCCGGTTGCGCTTGAGCCAGGTGAACGCGGCGTTGCGCACGATCGCGAGAATCCATGCGCGCGGATCTCCGCCGCGAAATCCTCCCGCAAACCTGACCGCGCGGAGATAGGCCTCCTGCACGACGTCTTGCGCATCGTGATCGTCACGCACCAGCCATCGCGCGAGGTTGTACGCAGCATCCATATGAGGGAGGAAAGTGCGGTCGAAGTCGACGGCTTTGGTTTCGTCGGGCAATCGGGTCTCTTTCGCTCGCCGTCCTCGTTCAGTTCCAGACTACGAGCCGGCCAATTTTATTCCCGACCAGCTTTGCGCCTCAAACGCGGGAATTTTCCCTCCTCGGCAGAGTCTTGTTCGGTGAAAGCGCTCATCAGCGCGAGGAGACTTGGATGGAAACCAAACTTGATCGTCGATCGTTCCTGCGCGTCACAGGCACCGCGCTCGGTATCGGCGCGCTCTACAGTGTATTTCCGACGCTTACGCGCAGCGCCGGCGCCGGCGCCGAAGGGATCACGCGCACTCTCGCGGAGCTCAACGGCGAAGCACCCGCGCCTTTCTCGTTCATTCAGTTGAGCGACACGCACGTCGGATTCAACGGGCCGCCCGATCCGCTGGGCACCAAGGCGTTCGAGAATGCGGTCGCTACCATCAACGGGCTGAAACATCGCCCCGACCTGGTCATCGTCACCGGCGATCTGACGCACGACGCCGACTCTCCCGATGAGCACGCAAAGCGCTTCAAGCTGTTCAAGGAGATTTCGGGCAAGATTGGCCGCGGCGCACAAATCAAGGTTGTGCCGGGCGAGAATGACGCGGCGCTGGACGGTGGCGATATGTTCCGCCAATTCATGGGCCCGACGCATTATTCGTTCGACCATCGCGGCGTGCACTTCATCGCGCTCGACAACGTCTCGGCCGGACGACCCGCGGTTGGCGCCGAGCAGCTCGCCTGGATGAAGTCCGATCTCGCGCGCTTTCCAAAAACGGCGCCGATCATTGTGTTCACGCATCGGCCGCTGTTCGACCTCAAGCCCGAATGGGAATGGTTCACCAGCGACGGCGACGACGTGATGAACGCACTCGCCCCGTATGAAAACGTGACGGTGCTCTACGGCCATATTCATCGCGAGAACTTTCACCAGGCTGGCACCACGAAGATGTATGCGGCGCGTTCGCTGATCTTCGCGTTCCCCGACCCTGTGACCGCGCCCGCTAAAAAGCCGGCGCCCTTCGATAAGGCGCAACCGTTCAAGAACCTGGGCATCCGCCGCATCAACGGCAACGCCAGGGGGGGCGACTTGCAGATCGAAGAAGTGGAGCTGGCGACGGCCGAATACTCGGGCACCGTCGGCATGGATCAAATGCTCAAACATGGCAGCAACGACGCAAAGGACGAGTAACAAAATGAAAACCTCAATCATCAAGAACAAGATCGTAACTGCGGCACTTCTGGCGGGCGCATGCGCAATCGCGATTGCCACCGTCGCACCGAAGACCAGGGTCGCCAGCGCCGACGTCAATCCGGCCAATCCGAAGGTGATCGAGATCACCGCAGAAAAATTCGACTTCACGCCGAATGAGATCACGCTAAAGAAAGGTGAGCCTGTAATCCTGCGAGTGACCAGCGCCGATCGCGTGCACGGCTTCATGTCGAAGCCGCTCAAATTCGATACCGATATTGCTGTTGGCAAGACTACCGATATCACTGTCACGCCCGATGCGGCCGGCGACTACACCGTCATCTGCGACCACTACTGCGGCACCGGCCACGGCAGCATGAAGATGAACGTCACCGTCGTCGAGTAGGCGACCAATTCAATAGGCAACGAAGAGGCAAGTTCTGATGTTTGCTCAACTGGTTAGAACCTATCATCTGCATCCGATAGTCGATCACTTCACGATCGCGCTGCTGACGTTTGGGGTCGCCGCGGAAATCCTCGCCGCCGCGGCGATCCTACTCTCGCGCGGCCGCGAGGGCTTCGCATCAGTCTGGGGTAGCAAACCTCGGAGCACGTCGCTGATGCTGATGATCGGAGGTGCGGCCGCCGCCGTCATGTCATACCTCAGCGGCGACGCGGAAGCCGACCGGCTCTGGGATACGATGTCACCTGCCGCGCAGCAGATCCTTTCTCCCTCAAACGGCGCTCCGGCTTACCTGTCCCACGCGGTTCTAGGGCAGTACCTGATGTATGCGTTTCTGATTCTTGCCGCCTGGCGCGTGATGATTGAGTTATCGAGCCGCCTCGAACGGGCACGAATGGTTTTCGTGATTGCGGGGATCGTCGCATCGGGCGCGCTTCTCTACCAGGGCAAGACCGGAGGAGAGCTGGTTTACGATCAAGGAGTCGGCATGGCGAGCGTAAATCGCAAGGCGCAGCTAATAGGACAACCTCCGAAAGACGAACAGATCGAACACCCAGTCGGAGGCTGCATTCCGACCGCATCTCGAAAAAGCCTGGCGACCGTCCTTTCCCAATGTGGCCTCGTAACCTCCTTCGCTTGCTATCCAGCGGAAGCTTTGACCTTGAAGCGCGCACCTCCCCGATTCGAAGGAAGCTTGTCGAAGTCGCAATTTGACCACACGTCGCTTCTTCATCCGCGCCCATGAGCCGGCTGTAGCCGTAAACATCCGCGCAGAGTATGGCGGTGAGCTTGCGGTCCAACCGAAACCTCCATCGTGACGCTTCGAGGCTCGATACCGATAGCTCACCTCCGTGGGTAGGGCAAACCTTGAGAAGACAGAATGTGAAATGGCGGCGATACGCCGTCTCGATGACGACGTATCGCTTTGCCAGGAGCTAGTCCTAGTAACTGGGTGAGGTCACCGTGGTCGTGGTCCGCTTCTGGACGGTGGTGTTGCCATCGTCATCACTGGTGGTCGTGGTGCGAGTGGTCGAGGTCGTAGGCGCCATCTCAACCGGAGCTACCGCTACCACTGCGGGCGAGGTCACAACGGACGTCGCATACGGAGCTCCCGTCGTGGTGTAGGTAGGGTTGTAATCGGTCGAGGTACGCTTTTCGACGGTGCCGTTATTGAATTGGGTCGTGGTGGTCGTGGCATTCGCGGTCACCGGCACCATAGTCGTCACCCTCGTAGGCACGTCAACGATCTGCGTCGCCGGCTGCATCGTAGTGTATTGCTGGGTGGTCGTGGTTTCGCGGGCGGTGACGGGCGGTGTGTAAGAGTTATCTACGGTATCGGCACAGCCGACCAAACCCGCTGCGGCAACGCTGATAAATCCGGCTAGCACTACATTCACGATGGTGGTCTTCATAGTTTCATCCTTGCTCGGCCTTCGTTTCTAAACGCTTTGCGTTGGTCGAGCGGAGAGTGGTCAAAGGCGAGAGGAAAGTGCCACCGTCAGGCCGGATCAAAGTCGGACTCGATTGGTTAATGGTCTCCGACTTGGTTATCTTACGGTAGTCATCTACGCCAAGACCAACACGAGCACGGTCCTTGCGTTCTCTTGAGCACAAACATCGGCGATTCACCAGACCTGGAGAACGCCCTCGTTAGACCGCAGACGAATACGCGTCCCAAAAAGCCCTCCGATGGTCTTTTACGCGTCGACACTCTTACGCCATAGTGTATGTTTCGCTCTATGTTCGAAATGACGAGACATAACCATGGCGGCGCTGGCCGATAAGCTTACCCATCACGCGCCGTCGCTGTGGCTCGAGGTCGGGCCGCCGCGCGGCGTCAATCCCGAGCCGCTGCTGCGCCGGCTTTCGGCGTTGATCGGCCATGTCGATGCCATCAACCTGACCGACAACGCGCTCGGCAAGGTCAAGATGTCGAGCCTCGCGTTTGGCACTATCATCAAGCTGCGCCTCGGGATGCCGGTGGTGGTGAACTTCTCATGCCGCGACCGCAACCGCTTCGCGCTCAAGTCGGATCTGATCGGCGCCGGCGCACTCGGCCTCGATGCGATCGTCGCGCTGACCGGGGACAAGATTCCTCCCGACGATCCCTCGGGTGCGCATTCGGTCCATGACCTCGATGCGTTCGCGTTGTTGCGAATGGTCGGCGATCTCAATCGCGGCGATACTGGCGAAGGAAAAGCACTGCTCAAGAAGCTCCCCGAGATTTTCGTGGGAGCAGTCGCGAATCCCAATCGCAAAAATATCGCGCACGAATTCGATATGCTGAAGCGCAAGGCCGAGGCCGGGGCGAAATTCGTCATCACCCAGCCGGTATTCGAAGCGGAGACGGCGCGGCGCTTCCTCGAGCGCGCGAATGCGCTGGATCTGAGGACGGTGTTCGGAATCTTGCCGGTCAAGCGAGAGTCGATGGGCGCTTACATGAAGAAGAACATCGCCGACCTCGGCAACGTCGCCGGGCATCTGGACAAATACGCCGGGATGAGCGAAGAGCAGGTGCGGCGGCGCTCGATCGAGGAGAACCTCGCGCTGATGAAATCGCTCGCCACCGAGGTTGCGGGCTTCAACATAATGAGTGGAGGCGGGCCTTCACTCGCGATAGAACTGGCACTGGAGTTTACGCAATGGCGCAAGGTAAACGACAACTCGCATCGGCGCTGAGAAACGGCGTCGAGCTCGCACAGGTTCCCGATCGGGCCGAAGCTGAAGCGGCGGTTCGGACGCTGCTCCGCTACATTGGGGAAGACCCGGAGCGCGAGGGCCTCGAGCGCACACCACATCGGGTGGCTAGCGCGTTTCAGTTTCTCACTCGCGGGTACACTCAGGACCCGAAGGACGCCATCAACGGCGCGCTCTTCAGCGAGGCCGAGTATCAGGAAATGATCCTGTGCAAGGACCTCGATTTCTATTCGCTCTGCGAGCACCACATGCTGCCGTTCTTCGGCAAGGCGCACGTCGCGTACCTGCCCAACAAGCGCATCGTCGGTCTCTCGAAGGTGCCGAGGATGGTGGAAATTTTCGCGCGCCGCCTGCAGGTGCAGGAGCGCCTCACGCGGCAAATCGCGCAGACCATCATGAGCGAGATCGAGCCGCTCGGCGTCGCGGTAGTGCTGGAGGCCGAGCACATGTGCATGCGGATGCGCGGGGTCGAGAAGCAGAACTCGGTTGTCATGACCTCGGCGATGCTGGGTGTGTTTCGCAAGAATCATGAGACACGTCAGGAATTCATGAACCTCATCCGCAAGGCGAATTAGCAAGGCGAATGGCGACCGATTCCGATGCCGCACTTGAAGCCCTCGGCCGCTATGCGGTCCGATACGTCAAGCCTGGCCATACGATCGGGCTCGGTACGGGCCATGCCGCCAGCGCGTTCATCCGCGCGCTCGGTGAAAGCGGCATCAAGGTGCGAGGCGTGCCGACCTCCAACGCGAGCGCCGAGCTGGGCCGCGAATGCGGCATCGAGATCGTCACGCTCGCCGACGTGAAGCAGCTCGACGCCGATTTCGATGGCGCCGATGAGGTTGATCCACGTCTCCATTTGCTCAAGGGATTCGGCGGCGCCTTGGTCCGCGAGAAGATCGTCGCGGCCGCATCGAAGAAGTTCATCGTGCTGGTCGGACCGTCGAAACTTTTTCCGCGCCTTGGCGCGCGCAAGCGATTGCCGGTCGAAGTGGTTCCGTTCGGATGCGCTTACGTCACGCGCGCGGTCGCGAAGCTGGGGCTGAAGGCATCGCCGCGCAAGAACGAGGATGGCAGCGACTTCATCACCGACAACGGCAATCCGATCCTCGATTGTGCGCTACGCGAAATTCGCAACCCCGCGCGGCTCGAGCGCGATCTGCTGGCGATACCTGGCGTGGTCGGCACCGGGCTGTTCATCAATATGGCGAGCATGGTGCTGGTCGCCTCCGAGGATGGCAAGTCACCCCGCATCCTGAAACCGAAGGGCTGATGCGCCTTTCCCGATTCGGCTTGCATTGAACGTTCGTTCAGTTCTAGCATGGGTCAGGTCTGAGGTTGCGTGGGCGCGTCGCAATTCTCCTTTCGATGAGTGAGACCCGCTGGGTGATGTTTGCCTCGCGCCGAGCCGACCACCATCACAAAATTGCAGGGTAAATACTAGAAAATGGCCGTAAGTTTTCCTTCTACCGAATATTTCGAGGCGCTTAAGGGGCAGATGGTCGCGGCGCAGGAACATTTCTCGCGCCTCGGCTTCATCGACACCACCTTCGGCGTCAGCGTCGCCAACAATGGCAAGTCGCATAACTACGTCCTCGAGTTCGAAGTTTTCGAGCTTAAGAACGTGAGCGAAGTCCCCGCTATCGATTTGAAGAAAGTCGATTTCTCCATCGAGGGCGACGGTAAGGTGTGGCGCGAGATGATCGAGAACATCAAGCGCAACGGCCAGGCCGACACCGGCCACGATATCAACACGCTCGCGCACTTCGGCGAGCAGCTCAAAATCCAGTACGACGACCCCGACGGGCACGACAAGCTGTATCGGTTCATGGAATCGATCCAGGAATTTTTCGACCTGTCCAGCAAGCTCGACGTCAGCTTCAACTAGCACGCGGAGGCGCGGCAACGATGGCATATCTGGCGACTCACGATTACCTCGAAGACAAAAACTTCGTTGACAAATGGCTCTACACGATGCGCACCGGCGAGATGGACCTCTCGTGGATGAATGCCAAGACCGAGAAGATTGCGCCGCGTCCGCAAAACGCACGCCGCGGGCTGACCTATCGCGACCTCGACGTCGGCAGCTACGGCTTCACCGACGTGCCGGAGAAGGTGCGCGAAAATCGCTCCTACGCGCCGCGCGGCGCCGAGATTCCCGAGGGCGTGCCGGACGCGCAGCCGTGGGTCTCGCGCAAGAGCGAGCTGTGGGCTTTCAATACAGAAAGTTACTACGAGGAAGCGGTCTCGCGGCAATGGAATGCGACCACCGATATTCCGTGGGATCGCCTCGAAGGCGTCGAGATGCCCGAGGCGACCGGCAAGGCGCTCTCGCAGCTCATGACGTTTCTCACTGAAGTCGAAATGATCGCGACCGACACTCCTGCTATGTGGCTGCCGCGGCTCAATCCCGACTTCATCGAGGTGAAAGCTTTCATCGCGAGCCAGGCGATGGACGAGGCGCGTCATGCGGAAGTTTTCCGCAAGCGCGCGCTGACGACGGGGTGGGGTCTGATGGCGGCCAGTCCGATGAATGAGATGGCGCTCAAGCATCTGCGCGACGCCGATTCATTCAGCGAAATGTCAGTCGCATTGCACCTCGTGGCGGAAGGCAACGTGCTGACGATGTTCCGCTTCAGCGAATTTCTCTCGCCGACCGACGTCGACAAGAAAATCTTCCGCCTCGTGATGCAGGATGAAGCGCGTCACGTCGGCTACGGCATGCAGCATTTCAAATACGTGCTGGAGCATTTCCCGGAGAAGCGCGAGGTCCTTCATGCGCATCTCGATGAAGCGGAAAACATTTCGTTTGCCGGCGCCGCGGCGACCGAGGTTACCGAGAGCTTCATCATCCTGGCCGGCGGCGGGATGAAGAAAGAGAACATCGACGAAGGCATCAAGATCACCACGCAGTTCAACTTGAAGCAGATGTACGAGCACTTTGAGCGGCTGGAAAAATGCGGCATGCCCGAGCGCAAGGACCCCAATCGCTCCAAACTCTACAATATGTTTCTGATGGGCAAGGCGGCCGCCGAAGCGCAGGGGATCAAGATTTAAGTGGCCTTCTACGCATACAAAGATTACACCGAGGATCAGGAAGTCCTCGAAGCGATGAATCAGGTGATGGCCGGGAATCTGGGCCTGCATTGGTTCAACGCCAACACCGAGAAAATAAAAGGCCACGCCAGCGATCCGTCGCGCGGCCTGACCTACGACGACCTCAACATCGGCTCGTATGGCTATACGAACCTGCCGGAGCATCTGCGCACCAGCCAATCGATGGTGGCGCGCGGCAGCGACAAGTCGGGCAAGCTTCCTGACATGGGCTACGTCGTCAATCGCAAATCCGACGTATGGTCAGACAACGTCTCCGAGCTTTACGAAGAGACCAAAGCGCGTCGATGGGCGCCCGCGACCGACATTCCGTGGGCAGCGCTCGGTGAGAAGCCGGTTAACGACACCCTCGAAGTGGCGTGCGCGCAGCTCTACACCTTCTTGCAGGAATGCGAGCTGGTCAGTCTCGACTTTCCCTCGCGATGGGTCGCGTTGGTCAATCAGGATTTCATCGAGCAGAAAAGTTTCATGTGCGGACAGATGCTCGATGCGTCGCGGCTGCTGGAAGTTTTTCGCAAGCGCACGCTCTATGGCGGCGCCGGCATGAAGCGCGCCAACGTCAACGCCGAGCAGGGCCTCAAGGAATGGCTGTGGGCTGAGACCTATCCGCAAGGGTCGCTCTCCATCAACCTCGCGCTCGGAGGAATGCTGCTCGCGATTTTTCGCCACGTCGCGGCGTTCGCGCCCAGCGTCACCGATCGCGCGATCATGCGTAAGGCGATGCAGGATAGCGGGCGCTGGGTTTCCTACGGCACTGGATGTCTCAGCTACCACCTCGAGCATCAGCCGGGTCAGCGCGTCGCGCTACATGAGTACCTAGATGAGAGCGAGCATGTGATGCTGGGGATCATCGGGAGCGCGGAGTTCCTCGAGCCGCTCATCATCATCTCGGGCGGCGGCCTGGAAAAGGATCAGGTCAAGGCGGGACGCGTCGCGGTCTCGAAGCTGATTAAGCTGATGATGCGAGAATATTTCGAACGCCTCGACTATGCTGGCCTCGGTGGACGAACTGAGCGCAGCCGGCTCCCTCACGTGATCGAGCGGATACAAGTGGTCTAAACACGCTAATGCGGAATTAACTCTAGCGCCGCCCGCGCCGACGTCGGCGCGTTTATCTTAATCGATGTGACTTGTCTTCTGTATTGCCGCGAATAGGGCCGCTAATCGCCGATGCCACTGGTTTTTGCTGCTTTGCCCCGATTATAATTCGTCGTCTCGCAACGCTCGCGCACCGTCCGCGAACTTGATGCCTTCATGAAGCACGGATCCGAACCTTCCAAACCGAGTACGATGCCATCGATGTTGCGGCGCGGTCAGCCCCGCTACTTCCATCTCCTGTGGGAGGAGGACATCGACGAGCTGCGGCCAGTGCTCGAGGCGATCAAGGAGCGCCGCGTCGAGGTCGTCGACCGCTGGTATCATCTCTACGTGCTGCACTTCGGCGACTCGCGCACCCTGTCCGAGCCGGAGTTCCGCAGCATCTTCGAGGATGCGCTCGAGCGAAATCAGGACGACCTCCTGCGCCACGACATGGATGCATATGCGGCCGATCTCCATCGCCTCGGTGAGATACTCGCAGAGCATCACGTATCGCTGCAGGAGATCATCGCGTCGCTGCACCTGTTCGAGGAAGCCGCGCAATCGGTTTTTCCCGAGGGCTTGAAGGATCCCGCGTGGTTCTACACGACGTTCGATCGCCTCAGTCATATCCGCATCATTCTGCTCACCGATTCGTATGTGCGATCGGAAGCCGCGATGGCGGGGGCGCGCCTGCATGCACTGGAGCGCGAGGCTTCCAAGATTGAGCCCGAGAAGCGCGAGCGCTTCCACGGTATCGTCGGCAGCTCGCCCGCGATGCGCGAGATGTATCGCCGCGTCCAAGCCGCAGGCCAGACGCGCGGCACCGTGTTGGTCGTGGGCGAAAGCGGCACCGGCAAGGAGCTGGTAGCGCGCGCGATTCATGAATCGGGACCCAATCCGAATGCGGCATTCGTCGCGCTCAACTGCGCTGCGCTGCCCAAGGATCTCATCGAGAGCGAGTTGTTCGGCTACAAACGGGGCGCATTCAGCGGCGCCAACACCGAATACCTCGGGTTGTTTCGCGCGGCTGAGGGCGGCACCTTGTTCCTCGATGAAATCACCGAAATGTCGGTCGAGACGCAAAGCAAACTGCTGCGCGCATTGCAGGAGCACAAGGTGCGTCCGGTCGGCGCAACTGCCGAGGTCACCATCAACACGCGTATGATCGCTTCGACCAATCGCAACCCCGAGGAAGCGGTGCAGCGCGGCTTCCTGCGTCAGGATTTGTACTATCGCTTGCAGGCTGCGGTGCTGCGGATGCCGCCGCTGCGCGAACGTATCGAAGATGTGAAGCCGCTGGCCGAGCACTTCATCGATTTCTTCAATGAGAAATTCCCGCGCAAGGTTCCAGTGGTCGGCCTCGATGACGGCGCCCTCGCCGCGATGCGCAACTATGCGTGGCCCGGAAATGTGCGCGAGCTCTCCAATGCGATCGAGGGCGCATTCACATTCGGCCGCTCCGGCACCATCTGCCGCGAGGATCTTCCGCCCGGCATCACCGGCCTCGCGCCGGCGAAATATGTCGCCTCATCCGAGAGCAACCTCGCCAGCTATTCCGATGCGGAGCGCGATCTGATCGAGCGGGCGCTGCAAATGGCGGAATGGAACAAGGCGAAAGCAGCCCGCATCCTGGGGATCTCGCGCAAGAAGTTGTACGCACGCATCAGCAAGTACGGGCTGGAGTAGCTCGCCGCGCACATTGTCATCCTGCGTAGGACGATGGGCAGGAGGAAGGGCAGGGCCAATAGCAACGATGACGACCGATACTGATATACCTCTGCGGCGAGTATTTTCGAACGTCTCTGGGACCGATACGTTAGACTTCAGCCTTGACCATCGTAGTGCCGGATCTCAATCAGATGCTTGCTCGGGTCGAAGAAATACAGCGTCGCGCCTATTCCCTCGGCGCCGCCTTCACGGCCCGGACCGCGCATGTTGCCCACCGCGTCGAACTTGTCACCGTACGCGAGGCCGGCCGCGCGGACGCGTGCGAAGGTCGCATCGAACTCGGCACGCGTCATCGAAAACGCCAGATGCTCGCCGCCCTTGGTGCCCCACGGCGCCAACTGCACGATGAAATGGGGATTCACCCGAATCATCGTAAACGGCTCGCGCTGTCCATCGAGCTTCAGCCCGAGGATGCCGGTGTAAAAGTCGATGCTCTTTTTCACATCGTTCACGGCGAGGATGATGTGGTCCAACTGCGGCATGATCCGTTACCTCCCGGTTACATGACGTAGTGCATCGCGCAGGCAATATTTCCTTCGGTGTCCTCGAAGCGAATCAGCGTGCCGACGCCGACGATCTCACGCTCATCATGAACGATCTTGCCACCGTGCTTGACGATCGCTTTTTTGATCGCGCCGAGATCGTCCACCGCGATGGTGCATTCCCATCCGATGCCGCCACGTCCCTTCACCGGTTGCTCTGATCGCGCGGCAGCCAGGTCGTCGCGCTTGTCAATTGAACCCTGAGGCGAACCTTGCGGCTTGCCGGCGTCGTCGGTGAAGACGAGGTAGAAGTCGGGCGGTCCCCATGCCTCGATGCGCCATTTGAAAACGCGCTCGTAAAAGCGGCGGGCGCGCTCCACATCGTCGGCGGGAATCGCGAAATGGGAAAGGCGATTGGCCATGACTCGATACTCCCTCGAATGATGCAGACCAATAGCGTTTGAGCGCATAGACGGTCTTGCGGGATTATGCCATTAAATACCGAAAATGCGACAAGCCCAGAAATCGTTCCTCGCGCGCAGCCTGGCCGCCGGATATCAGCCCGGCGCGGTCCTCGAGCGACATTCGCATGACTGGGTGCAACTCGTTTATGCCTCCGAAGGAGTGATGAGTGTTCATACTGATGAGGGCACCTGGGTCGTGCCGCCCAATCGCGGCGTATGGATCCCCGCGCGAGTCGGGCATTCGATCGCAATGTCCGGCAGAGTCTCGATGCGCACCATATACTTCCCGCCGCGAATGGTGGAGTCACTTCCGCAACGATGCTGCGTCATCGAGGTGTCGCCGCTGCTGCGTGAACTGATTCTGCGCGCGGTCGCGATGGGGCCGCTGCGGAGCGATGTCCCCGAGCATCGCAGGCTGGTCGAGTTTATGCTCGATCTGCTTCGCATCCTGCCGACCTTACCGCTCGAACTGCCGATGCCGCGCGATTCTCGCGCGCTGCGCGTTGCGATTCGCATCCGCGATAATCCCGGCGAGCGCGCAACGCTGGCCAGCCTTGCGAAAGCCGCCGGCGCGAGCCACCGGACGCTGGAGCGCGTGTTTGAGGCAGATACCGCCATGACAATAGGCCGATGGCGGCAGCAAGCGCGACTTCTTCTCGCGGTGCGAATGCTCGCGGGCGGCGAAAGCGTCACCGCGACCGCGCTCGAAGTTGGTTATGACAGCACCAGCGCCTTCATCGAGGCGTTCGCGTCGGTGCTGGGCGCTACCCCCGGCCGCTACTACAAAACCGATTGAGGGATAATGCTACTCTAAGGCGTATTCGACGCTATCGAGCAATTGCTTGACCGGCTGACGGGTAATCAACAGGCATACGAAATGGCCGATCGGCGAATAGCTGTAGCAGATGCTGTAGCCGTAGTAGCTGTAGAACAGATGGTCGTCCATCTCATGGACCGCGCCCGGCGGAGGATTGAACTCACGAACCTTATAGCGGGTGCACAGCAGCGACGTTCGTGCGCCTTTGTAGAAGGTGAATGTGACAGGGCGATCGTCGGGAAGCTTATCGAGTCTGCCTCCTACCAGGGTGAGTCCCGAACTATTGAAGTTCCAGATGAAGCCGGGCATGTGCGCCTCGACATAAGCGCCTGAGATATCGCCATAGCTGCTCGACGGAACATTGGGAGCGAAATGATGATCGAATTTCTCGAAGTATGCGACTGCAGTATCGAACTCGGGATTCCCGCCCGGATGATTCACCACATTGACAGCGTCACTCGGGTGTAGGCCCAATCCACGCACCGCAACGAATGCGAGCGCGAGGCACGCGGCGATCGATAACGGGATCCAGATTGCAGGACGACGAAGTGCGCGCACCCGGACTTCGCGCGAGGGACCTCGACGCGACGCTGCCTCGGGCGCCATCGCGCCTTCGCCGCGCGCGGCTTCCTCGGCCAGCAGCGCGAGCAGCTTGGCGCGCACCGCCGATGGGGTTTCGACGGCACTCGCGTGTTGATGCACCAGCGACTTCAACGCGCGCTCATCGGCCAGCCGGGCTGCGCAAGCATCGCATCCGGCGACATGAGCTTCTGCTTCGCGCAACTGCGCGCCGCTCAGTTCGCCATCAGCATGAGCCGAAAGAAAATCGTCGATGTATTCGCGACAGTTCAATCGCCTACCGTTTGGTTAGTTTACACCCAATTGACCTAGTAAGCTGCCCTCTCATACCGGAGTCAAGAACGTATTATGCCCTTGCCGCGCGCGAAGGTGAGCAGCGCCTCACGCAGTAGGCTGCGGCCGCGCGAGACCCGCGATTTTACGGTGCCGACCGGCACCTGCAGGACCTCACAGACCTCCTGATAACTCAGCTCCTGCACATCGACCAGGAGCAGCGCCGCGCGAAACTCCTCGGGAATCGAATCGAGCGCGGCGGTGACCTCAGGCGCCATCACATTGGCAAACGCGAGCGCCTCGGGATCGGTCCGGGTCTGGTCGGCGGCGAGGCTCTCGGCCTCCAGCCGCTCGGTGAATTCGGTTTCCGACTGGCTGACCTGTTCACGTCCACTCTTCCGATAGCCATTGCGAAAGTTGTTGAACAAAATCGTCAGCACCCAGGCCCGCGAGTTGGTCCCGGGAGTGAACTGATGGAAAAAGCGATAGGCGCGCAACACCGTGTCCTGCAACAGGTCGTTGGCGTCCTCGCGGTTGCGAGCGAGCCGCAGCGCCATCGAGTAGATCGAATCGAGATGCGGCATCACCTCCCTTTCGAACGACTCGCGCGTGCGGCGGCTGCTGTCGCGCTTTTCTGCCATATCGAGAGGGTAGGAACATAGCACCTCTGTTTGTAGAATCGCGAGTTTAGTGGAAAAGTTCCCGTGACCCGGCCAAATGAGCGGAGCACACCAAGCAGAACGAATCCGGGCGCGGACGCCGCTCGTACCAACAGTTGGAACATTGGAGCGATTCTAACGGTTTAGTTTAGTGGATGAAGCGCCGACTGCTATAACGCAGAGGCGTTGTCATACAATTTGTTATCTCTCGACAAGAGGCGCGAAGCGCCCAAAAGTTTGAAGGAGGATTCTATGCGTAAGGGAAGCAGGATTACGGGTGCGGCTTTGGCGACTGCGGTTGCGTTGATGTTTGTCGGCAACGCGATGGCCGCGGATAGTTCCAGCTCGGATGCATCGTCGGCGCAAGTGAAATGCGTGGGCGGAAATGCCTGCAAGGGGCAGAGCGCGTGCAAGAGCGCCTCGAGCAGCTGCAAAGGCCAGAACGCGTGCAAGGGTAAGGGTTACGTGATGTCGTCGAATGAAAAGGAGTGTAAGGCGGCCGGCGGCAAGGTCGAGAAGTAGTTCGCCGTCTCGCCATTCGGCCTCAGGCACGCGCGTTGGCCATCGGCCGGCGCGCGTGTCATCTTAGTCCTTCGTTCCGTTGCTACTGGAGTATGTTTGCGTGAGCGATGCGAGCGACTGCATATTCTGCAAAATCATCGGCGGCGAAATTCCCGGACGCATCATCGATCAGAACGCCGATGTGATGGTGTTCGTTTCGATGGAGAACCATCCGCTGGTGGTCACCCGCGAACACGTGGTGGATATTTTCTCGCTGAGCGACCAGCTGGGCGCCGCGGTGATGAGCGAAGCGATCAAAATCGCCAAGGCGATGCGCGAGGCGCTTCAGCCCGATGGCATTCATGTTGCGCAATCCAACGGCGAGGCCGCGGGTCAGGAAGTTTTTCACTACCATATGCATCTTTACCCGCGTTGGACGCATGGCCATGTGCCGGCCGCGGATGAAGCCGGCAAGGATCATATGCTGCAAATCCTCAAAGCCGCGCTGGCCAAGATTTAGTCGCGCACTCCGATGAAACGCAGTGACTTTCCATTTCTCGGATTCGGCGTGGGACTGAGGCGCGATCACTACGTCCACATCCTCGATACACATCCCAAAGTGGACTGGTTCGAAATTCTTTCGGAAAACTTCATGGTTGCGGGAGGGCGTCCGCTCGAAGTCCTCGACGGAATTTGCGCGCGCTACCCGGCCGTGATGCATGGCGTCTCGATGTCGATCGGCTCGACCGAGAAGATTCGCCGCGACTATCTGCGCGAGTTGAAAACGCTCGCGCGCCGCGTCGAGCCGGCGTGGATATCGGATCATCTATGCTGGACGGGAGTGGGCGGGCGCAATCTGCACGACCTTCTTCCGCTGCCTTACACGCCCGAGGTGGTGCGTCACGTCGCCACGCGGATTCGCGAGGTGCAGGATTTCCTCGAACGCCCCATCCTCATCGAAAATGTTTCCAGCTACATGACGTTCAACGACTCGACGATGACGGAATGGGAGTTCCTCGCGGAAATCGCCGAGCGCGGCGACTGCGGGATTCTGCTCGACATAAACAATATTTTCGTGAGCGCGTTCAACCATCGCTTCGATGCGCGCGCCTATATCGATGCGATTCCGGTCGAGCGCGTGATCCAGTTTCACCTTGCGGGACATAGCGATCATGGAACGTACCTGCTCGACACCCATGATCATCCGGTGCGCGACGAGGTGTGGGATCTCTACGCGCATGCGGTGCGGCGCTTCGACCCGGTCTCCGCGCTCATCGAATGGGACGACAACATTCCCGAGTTCGGCGTGCTGATGGAGACCGCGAACAAGGCGCGCGCAATTCACCAAAAGGTCACCGTCGAGGCGCCTCGCGATGCCGTCCGATCTCCACTGGGTTGAGAGCCTGCTCTATCGGCTCATCACGGCGCCCTCGGGCGTCGTGGAGGGTCTCGCTGCCGAGAAATCGCTCGCGCCCGGCGGCCTCGCGCAGGTTATCGCGGGTGACGATCGATTGAGCGCCGAGGAGCGCGTCGACATCTATGCGAACATGTATTTTTATCGCATCCTCGACGTGATCAAAGAGGACTTTCCCGCGACGCTCGCGATCCTTGGCGACGAGCGCTTCCACAATCTCGTCACCGGTTATCTGATCGAATACCCGCCCGCGCATTTCTCGATCTCATACGCCGGCGATCGTCTCGCCGATTTCATCCGCGACCATCCGCCACGCGAGGAGTTTCCGTTTCTCGCGGACCTCGCGCGGCTGGAGCGAGCGCTCATCGATGTCTTTCATGCTCCGGATTCCGTGCCTCTCGATGCGGAACAGATGCGCGCGATTTCCCCCGAGGATTGGCCTGCGCTGAAACTGACAGCGCATCCCGCGCATCAAATCCTCGCACTCGAATGGAACGTCGCCGCGATTCTCAAGTCGGTGGAGCAGGGCGAGGAACCTTCGTATCCGGTGCGCGACGACATCAGCATGCTGGTGTGGCGCAATCGCAATCGCGTCTACTATCGCGCGATCGACCCGTCCGAGCGCGATGAGTTGAGCGCAATTGCGAAGGGAACCACGTTCGCAGAAATCTGCGAGGTGATTGCCGGCGGCGTCGAGGGCGATCCCGCGTCGGCGATCAATCAGCGCCTCGAAACATGGCTGCGCGACGGCATTCTGGTGCGCGGCTAGGTGCGATGTTATTGGCGCGGGCAGTTTGAACGGCCTGCGCGCGGCTTCATGATCGAGATTACTATCGAAGCGAGCCGCGCGTTGGGATCGAAAGTCACCGAGTCGCCGGCGAGCTTGACGCCGAGGTCATGCCATAGCTTAGGAAGATTCGGATCCGCCGGTGCATCCTTCATTTTGTCGTACAACTCCATCAGCACCGGAACCCCGATCGCATCGTCGCCGACTTTGAGCGCGCGCGTCAGCGGCCAATCATCCAGCATGCTGCCCGTGTTCGCGATCGCACGCAGCGCATCCTGCAGACCGAATTTGTTATTCGTGCGCCGACGAATCTCGACATCCGCGAGGAGACAAAACAACGCGCCGCCCCAATAAGTTCGGCCCCACGTGTGCGTGTTATCGAGTCCGCGATCGCCCGCCGCCGGAAGCCCATGCGGGAGGCCGCCGACGAGGTCGCGCCAGACTTTGCCTGCCGTAAGATCGCCGATTTGCGCGCGTGCGATCGGCTCGACGTAGGTCGCAATTCCCTCCTCGATCCAGTGATGCTGATGCGGTACCGCCGGGAACGCCAGATGCACCATCTCGTGCGTCATGACCCAATCCTGGTGCAAGTCCGACTGTGATGCGTCGTGCGCGATCATCACGCGAATCACAGGAACCGGCCCGGGAATGAAGGTGCGTCCGAAGACCACGCCTTTGCCGCGATCGAGCGGCACAACGACGATTCGAAGATGCTTAACGGGGAAGTGGCCGTAGTACTCCCTGACGGCGCATGCGGATTCGGAGATCCAATCGAGCATCGAGGCGCGCGCGAGGCTCATCTCTCCCTCTTCGAAGCTGACCTCGAGGTCGGCGCCTCGCACATGCAATGTGGCACCGGGCAGTTGCGCGGCGTGCGCATTGAAGGGCGCGGCGAGCATCAAAAGGGCGATGAGCGCGATTAGCATTCTTCGACTCACACTCGCGATGGTCTAGCACGCATCGCATCTGAAGCTATAAATGATGTGGAGAGCGGGTTGGTTCCGCATTTATGGATTCAGGACGCGTCAGTATCGAAAATCCTCGCAGCCGTTCCGAGCTGGAGGATTTCGCGCGCCTGCCGTTTTTGGTCTACGCGGATCGCAAGGCATGGTGGCCGCCCGACATCCAGAACGAGGTCGACCTGCTCGCGCACAAAAGCCCGCTCAGCCCGTTCCTGGAAATCGAGCCATTCGTCGCGCGTCGCGACGGCCGAATCGTCGCGCGGGTGAGCGCCGTGATCAATCGGCGCTACAACGAACATTGGAAGGAGAAGCTCGGCCAGTTGATCCACTTCGAGGCGATGCCCGATGAGAACGACGCCGCTGCGATGCTGCTCGAGGCTGCCGCCGAGTGGCTGCGCGGGCGCGCGATGGATGCGGCCCGCAGCGGCTTCGCGGCGTTCCTCGACTATCCGTACGCGATCGACAACTACGACGCCTTCCCATCTTTTCTGCTGCGCGCGAATCCCGCCTACTATCATCGCTACCTGAAGAATGCGGGATTCGAGACCGAGCGTGGCCAGCTCGATTACACCGCGCATCTGACGCCGGAAATTCTCGCGCGCTATCACGGCATGATCGACGCCGCTCATCGCGCCGGAGTCCAGCTCCGCAGTTGGCGGGAATTCGGGTTCCTCGCCGCCATCAACTCTTGGACCGACGTTACCAACGTGGCGTTCCGCGAGCATTGGGGATGGAATCCAGTCACGCGCAACGAGGCGTGGTTGATGCTGACATCGCTGTGGGAGACGCCGGTGTCGGATCTCTCGATGCTTGCCGTCATCGATGGTCAGGTGGTGGGCGCGGTGTTCTGCGTGCCCGATTTGAGCGAAGCGCTCGCGTCGCTGAAGCGCGGCGTGAAGCTTACGCCCGACAAAGGCGGCGGCACACGCGGCGCGCTCATTAACATCGGCGTCATCGATGCGGCGCGCGGACGCGGCATTGCGCGCGCGATGGCGGCTCGCTCGTTCGTCGAGATGGCTCGCCAGGGGATGACATACGCAGGCTACACGCTGGTGCTCGACGACAACTGGCCCTCGCGCAGATGTGCAGAGAGCCTCGGCGCGCGCGTCACCGGCAATTTTCTCACCTATCGGCGCAATTTTAGTGCGCGCCCAATCGTCGCGCGTACCTGATACATCTTGCCGCGCGCGTCGCGCGCACATAGAAGTCTGCTGATGCTATTCTCGTGGCGGATGCTGGTGCTCTTCATCCACGTCAGCTCGGTTATCGTCGCGCTGGGCGGCTCCCTGTTCAGCACCTTCGCGCTGACGCCGATTCTCGCTCAGGAGCTCGATCCTGCAACGCGACTGAAAGTCGCGCGCCGCGTCATTCGAAGGCTGGGTGCCATCGTGTTGACGGCGCTCGCGATCCTGGTCGCGACCGGTCTACTAAATGTTATGTACATGGGCGGCGTGACGCCGTTGCTCGCGATCAAATTGGTTCTGGTCGCGATCGTAATCCTGCTCGCGCTCTATCAATACGGCAGCGTCGGCGCGCGCATCTGGCGTCATTCGGCGGCGGGTCCCGATTCGATAGTTGGACCGCTGCAGGCGCGCTTTCGCGCGATCGGCCTGACCGTCGGCACGCTGGTGCTCATCATCGTATATCTGTCGCTGGGTTTGACGCGCGCCGGCCTCGGAATTCAACTTCCGGATATCGGCTGAGGAACTCGTGGCCTCACGCGACCGCGATCGCCGCCTCCGCCGAGTCATCCGATGGCTGACGGCGCTCGCGATCGTCGTCGGGTTTCTCACGACGATGATCTACGCGAGCGGCGCCCACCTTGCGATTCGGTACGCGAATCCGGAGTTCGGCGCGTGGTGGGATACGCATCAGTTCGCGATCATGGAAGCGTCGGCGAGCGCGCTGGGATTGCTGATCGCGATGCGATGCGCATCGCGCCTGGTGGAAAATGCGGACACCCGCAGGCGAGCGAAGGTATTGTCGCTCCTGATCTCGGCGGTCATCGCGATACCGCTTTCGCATGCGGTCGCGTCGATAGCGCGGCTCGGATGGGACGGGGACAGCGCCCGGATTCGCGACTTCCTGCAAGCGGTGGCGGACTACGGAGTGGGAAACATTCTTGACAAGCTCGTGATCGGCGTCGTCTACTTTTTGAAGAGCGTTGCTTTTGCTGCGCTGGCCGGTCTCGCACTCTACGCCATTGTCGTGGTGATACTCGTGGGCATCGAAAAATCCGACATCGTCCCGGAGCAGCACGAGGCTCCGCTCCCATGAGCGACGAGAAAAGCAAACGGCCGAGCGAGCCGGTCATCAGCCGTCGATCATTCATCAAAGGCGCTGGCGCAGTCGCGGCCGCCGCGAGCCTCGTCGGAGTTCGCAACGCGGAAGCCGAAGAGGCCGCGAGCAACGCAGGAATCGCGGAACGCCTCGGACCTGGCGCGCAAAGTATCGAGCTCAAAATCAACGGCGCCACCCATCGCCTCGCGATCGAGCCGCGAGTGACGCTGCTGCGCGCGCTGCGCGAACATCTCGGCATGACGGGAACCAAGCAGGTGTGCGATCGCGGCGCGTGCGGCGCATGTACCGTTCACCTCGATGGCAGGCCGGTTACCTCGTGCATGATGCTGACGGTTGACGCGCGCGGGCACGAGGTCACCACCATCGAGGGGCTCGGCAATCCCGCCGCGATGCATCCTGTGCAAGGCGCATTCGTCGAGCACGATGCGCTTCAATGCGGCTTCTGCACGCCTGGGATGGTGATGTCGGTCGCGGCCGCGCTTGCCGCGAATCCGAATGCGAGCCGCGAGGAAGTGCGCCATGCGACAGCGGGAAACATTTGCCGATGTGGCACCTATACGCACGTGTTCGAAGCCGCGCTGAGCGCAACGAATGCCTCCGGCAAGGCGAGGGCGTAAGCGATGTCGCGGCGAGTCACGCTCAGCCTCGGCTACGAGGGAAATCTACAGGATGTGGTCGTCGTCATTCCCGATGACGAGCCGACGCCGTGGCAATGGAGCGATAAGCTCGACATCGTTGGCAAGCCGACGCCTCGTGTTGATGGGCCGCTGAAGGCGACTGGTGCCGCGCGCTACAGCTACGACATCGAACTGCCAGGAATGCTGTACGGTGCGATTTTGCGCAGCCCGTATCCTCACGCACGAATTAAAAGCATCGACGCCTCGCGCGCGCGGCGACTGAATGGCGTTCGCGCCGTGATGAACATGGACGACGACGTCGTTCGTTTTGCTGGTCATGAGATCGCGGCGGTCGCGGCGATTTCTTCGGATATCGCCAACGATGCGATCGCGCTCATCAACGTTGAGTATGAGCAGCTTCCATTTGTCGCGGACCTCGAGGCCGCGATGGCGTCGGGTGCGCCCGCGGTTTTCGAGAACGGATCGAATCTCGCCAAGCCCAGGGAATCTGCGCTCGGGGATTTCGCGAGGGCATTCGCCGAGGCTGAGGCTACTCATGAGGGCACCTACACCACTCCGGTGCAAACACACGTGTCGCTTGAATCGCACGGCAGCGTTGCGAGTTGGGAGGGCGACAAGCTGACGGTGTGGACCTCGACGCAAGGAATCTTCGCGGTGCGCGACGACCTCACGGTTTATTTCAAATTGCCGGGCGACAATGTTCGCGTGATCACCGAATTTCTCGGCGGCGGCTTCGGCTCGAAATTCGGCGCAGGTCCCGAGGTGATCATCGCATGCCGCCTCGCCAAGGCCGCGGGCGCGCCGGTCAAGCTGATGCTGTCGCGCAAAGAGGAGCATCTCGCAACCGGCAATCGTCCCAGCTCAGTGCAGAAAGTGAGGATGGGCGCCGACCGCGGCGGCAAACTCATCGCGATTGAAGTCGTTCAGCATGGCAGCGGCGGCATCGGCGCGGGATCGGGAAGCACCGGGCCGTTCGCGAACGTCTATCGATGCCCCAACTTCCGCAGCGAGGAACGCAACGTCTTCATGAACACCGGGCCGTCCTCGCCGATGCGCGCGCCGGGATGGCCGCAGGGATGCTTCGCGTTGGAACTCGCGATGGACGAGCTGGCGCGCAAGCTCAATCTCGATCGGCTGGAATTTCGCCGCCGCAACAGTGAGCATCCGGTGCGAGCGGTGGAGTTCGAACTCGGCGCGAAAGCATTCGGATGGGATGAAAAATCGCGGACGCCGAAAAGTAACGGCGCGCTTCGGCGCGGAATCGGCGTGGCGGGCGCGGCCTGGCACGCGCTCGGGGTGTCCGGCCCCGAGGCGCAAGTGATCGCGCATCGCGACGGCCGGGTCGAGGTTCGCGTCGGCACGCAGGATATCGGAACCGGCACGCGCACCGTGCTCGCGATGGTGGCGGCGGAGGAAATGGGCGTGGCGCTGTCGCGCATCTCATGCGAGATCGGCGACACGCGCTATCTGTTTTCGGTGCCCTCGGGCGGCAGCATGACGGCGCCCTCGAATACGCCGGCGGTTCGTCAGGCCGCATCGCATCTCAAGCAGAAAATCTTTCGCATCGCCGCGCCGATGATAGGTGCCGATCCCAATGACCTCGAAATTCGCGACGGCGTCATTCAGGTGCGCTTCGATCCTACGCGCAAGGTCGCGTTCGAAGATGCGTGCAAGCGAATTCCCGGCGACTCGATTTCTGCGCAGGGCGAGCGCGTGATGAACTACGAAGGCTTCCGCCACGATCAGGCGGGATGCCAGTTCGCCGAGGTCGAGGTCGATACCGAAACTGGCATAATTCGCGTGCTCGATGTGGTCGCGGTGCACGACGCCGGACGCATCATCGATCCGATGACCGCGCGCAGCCAGGTCAACGGCGGCGTGTTGATGGGAATCGGCTTCGCGCTGTTCGAGGCGCGCCGCCTCGATCCCACGCTCGGCATCGTGGTGAATCCGACCATGGACGATTACAAAATGGTCGGCCCGCTCGACGTCCCCGATATCAAGGTGATGTTCGTCGAGGTCGCCAACGGTATCACCAACACCGGCGTGCTCGGACTCGGCGAGGCCTCGCACGTCGCGAGTGCCGCCGCGGTCGCATGCGCGGTGTACGACGCGATTGGAGTGCCGATTCGCGACTTGCCAATGACGCCGGACCGCGTGCTCACGGCGTTGGAGGCGAAGGCGTGAACAAGTTCGAAATGGTCGCGCCGACCGACCTCGCAAACGCGTCGCGCCTGCTCGCGCAGAAGGATCACATCGCGATCGCGGGCGGCGTCGACATCGTCGATCTGATGAAGCTGAACCTCATCGCACCGGCCACATTGGTCAATCTGAAAGGGCTGAAGGAACTCGACGGCATCCAAGCTGATCCGAAAACCGGGCTGCGGCTGGGAGCGCTCACCAAACTGCATGATGTTGCAAATCATCCCGTCATTCGCGAGCAGTACACTGCAATCGCCGAGGCGGCTGCCGAAGCCGCGACGCCGCAAATTCGCAACCTCGGCACGGTAGGCGGCAATCTGCTGCAACGTCCGCGATGCTGGTACTTTCGCAATCCCGACGTGCATTGCCTGAAGAAGGGTGGTGACAAATGCTACTCGCTTGGCGGCCTGAATCGGTACAACGCGATCCTCGGCGGAGGGCCATCGTACATCGTGCATCCGTCGAATCTTGCGCCCGCGCTGATCGCGATGAATGGGCGGGCGCGCATCACCGGGCCCTCGGGCGAGCGCAGCATCGAGCTGGAAAAATTCTTCACGCTGCCGACGGTCGATGTGACGCGCGAAAATTCGCTACAGCCGGGCGAGGTCATCGTCGAGGTGATCGTGCCGCCGCCCGCGGCGGGAACGCGCAGCACCTACATCGAAGCGCGCGAGAAGCAAAGTTTCGACTGGCCGCTGGTGAGCGTCGCCGCGGTGCTGATGAGCGCGCCCGAATCGAAATCCATTCGTGATGCGCGAATCGTGATGGGCGCGGTCGCGCCGATTCCGTGGCGTGTGCCGGGTGCCGAGGCCGCCATCAAGGGTGCGCCGCTCGATGTCGCACGCGCGAAGGCCGCCGGTGAGGCCGCACTGAAAGACGCGCAACCGATGTCCGACAACGCTTACAAGGTCACAATCGCCAAGGTGATGGTGCGTCGCGCGATTCTGCGCGCGGGTGGGGTCGCGGAGGCTTGAGCATGGCCGAAACGAAACGCCAATTCTGTCTCTACCTGCGCACCAAGACGGCCTACTTCAGAACGCCCGACGGAGCGCGGATGTTCGATCCCGACAGCTCGACCGCATGCTACACCTGCCTCAAGACCCAGCGCCCGTATGGTCCCGATGCGATGCCGGCCGATGCCGATTCATGCGGCGAGGATCGCGGTTGCTTCGATCGCGAGACCTGATTTTCGTTTCTCCGTTGCGCGTCTCGCCTAATGACTGTTAGAAGCAAGCATCAGTTCTCGGGAGGCTTTGTTTCAATGATCAAGTCCGTGGCGGGGCGCGCCATCGCATGCGCCGTAATAATTTTTTCCTTCACGACGTCATCGCACGCGCAGGTAAAACCCGGCGATCACATATCGACGCAGAACGCTGCGCTGGTGAGGGACCTCGTGAGCCCGGGGACCTACTTCGCGGTCACCAGAGGGATGGGGATGGAGATCGTCGCGCCGGAGCGGGTGGAGTGGCCGCCACCATTCAAGATCGCGACCGAGCAATATTCCTCACAGGTGCGGCTGTCCGAGGACCATCGCACGGTGCTTGGCTATGTCGCGGGCCAGCCGTTTCCTTTGCTCGACACCAACGATCCATATGTCGCGACCAAAATAATGTGGGACTCGAATTTCCGTCCTATCGCGACTGATGACGCCGACCTGCGCTTCTTCGAATGCCAGGTGACCCAGTTCAATCCTGGTGGGTCGCAGAAGCTCGAGAATCTCTCAGAGATCGGCCATCTCGGCGCCTACTACGAAATCGGACGTACCGAGGTCGAGCCGATGCCGGCCGATCCCGACTTCCAGAAAAGCGGCATCTGGTGGCGGGCCGCAGGATATCCGGTCATCTCTCCCGCAGAGGGCCGCGGCAGCGGAGGAATCAGGTATCGCTACTGGGATCCCGATCGCGGTGACGATGCGTGGGCATTTCTGAACACCACCCGCCGCGTGCGGCGCGTGAACGAGACGATTCTCAGTTCGTCGCCGGGACTGACGACGTGGGATCCCGATCACGCAGGCGGATTTGCCGCCAAGCCGCAGGAGTACAACTACAAATTCCTCGGCGAGCGCAACATGCTCGGCATCGTGCACGCGAAAACCTCGCCGGCGCAGCCTTGTCCAACCGACGGCCAGAGCACCTCATGCAACGAGAATTGGGAGATGCGCCATCTGTACGTCATCGAGGTGACGCCGCGCCCCGACAAGACCTCACAGATTCTGCAATCGAAAACCATCGTCTATATCGATGGCGAACTGTGGTTCAATCCATATGTCGATAGCTACGACCGCCGCGGCGAGCTGTGGAAAACCCAGATCTACGATTCGACCTATCGCGATCGCCCGGTGCCCGATGCGAAGGTGGCGATCTATCCGTTCGAGCGCGAGTTCATCCTCGCCGCATCGAGCGTCGATGTGCAGACCGGCCAGGTCACGACCTGCTATTTGCCCGGCCCGGACACCCCGGAGCGCGAGTGCTGGTACATCAACATGGGCGCGGTCGATCGCGACTTCTTCACCACCGACGCCTTGGTGAAAGCCGGCCACTAAACGCCCTAGTCAGGAGATTTGCGTGAGCCGCGCGGCGGGGCCATGCTTAGGTAGAGAGAGATGGTATGCCCTCATCCAGAGCAGTGAAGGTTGCCGAAAAATCTCGTCGGCGAGCGGTTGCGGAATCATCCTACGAGCGCGACTTCTATGCGTGGTCGTTTGAGCAGGCGCGCGCGCTGCGAACTCGACGGCCGGAGAAGTTGGATTGGGAAAATCTGGCCGAGGAGATCGAAAGCTTCGGCAGAAGCGATCGTCGAGAGGTGCGCAACAGGCTGAAGGTGATCCTCATCCATCTGCTTAAGTGGCAGTATCAAGCCGAACATCGCTCAATCTCGTGGCAGACGACGATCAACACCCAACGCGATGATCTCGAGTCGGTCCTCGCGGATAGCCCGAGTCTTCGCCGGCTCGTTCCAGAGCTACTGGCCGAGGCTTACCCGCGCGCACGCCGCGACGCGGCTCGCGAAATGGATCTGATTCCAGCGGCGGCCCGCAAACTGCCTGAGTCGTCACCGTTCACCGTCGAGCAAGTCCTCGACGAAGATTTCTTTCCCGAATAGTCGCAATGAAAAAAGCGGGGCGGCGAATGCGGCCCCGCTCTCATATACGCCAGACGCGTTTTCCTACTTGATGGCGAGTGCGTTGGGAGGCGAGCCGACGCCGCCCGGCACGTTCAACGGCGCCGAGGTCAAGAAGCATTCGTACCGCTTGTCGACCGCGCAATCGGCTGCCAGCTCCTCGAGGTTCCACATCTCGCCAATCGGCATCCCGAAGAACGCCAGCATGTGGAAATGGAGGAACTCGGCGTTGCCTTCCGCCTTCGGCAATGCTTCCAGCGCGGGAGAATCCGACGCTACCGCCGCGAGGTGATGATTCCATATCCACTTCGCGACGCGATCGCTTCCTTCGATGCCGGGGACCACGGTGTCGCGCGCCAGTTCCTCTTTCAGCGCATCGCTCGCGCCGTAGTAGAACTTCGTCCAGCCGGTGCGGATGAGCAGGATGTCGCCATTGCGCAGGGGACTCTTTTGCTTTGCCAGCGTAGCTTCGAGATCTTCCAGCGGAATCGATTCCGCCTTGGTGTAATCGATCTTCTTGCCGACGCTGTCGTAATAGCGCGCGATATCCGCGAGTACGCCGCGTCCTGCGATTCCGCGCCGCGCCCAGTTATCGATGCCGAGGCGTTTCCCGCCGCGCCCGGTTATTTCGTTTTTCGGAATCCCGTTGTAAGCGCCCAGCGTGGGATGCATCACATGACAGAGCGCGTCCCATTGCGATGACGCCTGAGGGTAGAAGTTGTCGAGGTAGTCGTCGAGCACGAACTCCATTGCACCGCCGAAGTTCTTGATGGTGTGGCGATGCGCCTGGCGAGTGAAGAGGGGAGGATTGGGAACATCGATCGGCAGATTGAGCGCGAAAACTTTTCCGCTCTTGATCGAGTCCTTCGCAGCGCGGACGCGAGTCGGCGTCAGCAGGTTGATGGTGCCGACTTCGTCCTGATCGCCAAACACGCCCCATGCTGATCCCGCAGGCGCACCTGCGCGGACTGGGAGCTGATCGTAGCTGGGAAGGTTCTCGCGCGGCGCGCTTGGAGCGCGTTTAGCGGCGGTGGGCTTGGAGGCCGTGCGCGCCTTCAGATTGCTTTTGGGAGCGGCCTTCTTTTCGACTTTGGCGAGTTTGGCGACTTTGGGCGCTGACTTGCGTGCAGGATTTTTCGAAGCAGGTTTGGTTTTCGCTTTGGCCACGACATTCTCCTCCGCCGTAATCTTGAATTGGGGCGGTGTGTGGCTCTGTCTTTACCAATTCAGCGATCATTGGCAAGAGGGCAAGACCGAAGGGACAAGAGGAACGCAGGCGGCCAGGAGAATTGAAAATTTAATTTGGCGAGCTTGTTTGCTGGAGGACTTTGGCGATCGCCCATTCGCGCACGTCGGCGATGTCCTTGTCGGATTCGCCCAGCTTGAGGTAGCGATTTGCAAAGCCCAGCGCGTCGCTTGGCTTGTCGAGCAGATGCGAGGTCAACGCCAGCATTTCGAGATTCTGGGTGTCATCCGGTATGAGATCGTTGGCGATTTGAAAATCCGCCATCGCGTCCTGGTACTTCTTGAGCGCGTAGAGAGATTTTCCGCGGACGATGTAAAAGGCCGCGTAGTCGCCGCCGACTTCGATCGCATGATTGAGCACGGGGATCGTCTGCTCCCATTTTTCGTCGGCCTGGAGATCCCGCGCCTGTTCCATCGACGGAAATCCGAGCAGATATTTCAGCATCGGATTTTGCGCGACCTGGGCCTGCGACTCGTTGGCAAACTTGTCCATCGCGTCGTAAGAGCCGCCCCATCGCGGCGCCATCCCGACAATCAATGCGCGGCGGACTTGGAAGCTTAAGGAAAATTTGCCAAGCGCTCGGGTGGACGCTTCTTCCATCGCGACCGGATCCGTTTCCATTCTCGCGGCATCGATCGCGATCAGGTACGCATTTATGAGATTCGGATCGAGCGCGCGGGCGCTGTCAGCCTCCATCGTCGCCTGGCTCAGGTCTTTTTCCATTTCCACAAAATCACTGGATGGAATGCTCGAAGACGGCCCACCTTCATGGCCGCGGGCGTGCGCGGCGGCCTGTTCCAGCGCTACCGCACGAGCGCAGTGCGCGATCGCGGAGTCGGGCGAATCGGCGGCCCATTTTTTGATTTGATCGGCAATCGCAGGATCGGGCTGCGCGAAAGCGCTGAAAGCATACATCAGGTTCAGTTCGGTGCGCGGGTCCGCATTCGCGGCGGCCTGGTAGGTTTTGATCTCAGTCTGCAGCGCGGCGAACTTGCCGGCCGCGAGTTTGTCGACGACGCCGACCCTGTCTACGCTGATGGGCGTGTACAGGCGCTCGATAGGTCCACGGGTGGCGCTGGCTTGCTGGGGGTGATGGATGACCGCGGCGAGCGCAACCAGAATTGCCACCCCGACCGCCATCAGAGGCGCATTAGACCGCCGCGCGTAGTAGCTCTTGCGCGTCGGGCCAGGCTTCGGTGCTGCTGCCGGCATCGGCATAGTGACTTCCCCCAAAAACTCCCCACCGTCCAAATGACGGGATTTCCTACATCTCGCTAAATTAATTCTGATGATTCGCGCGAAACGAGGCAACGAGTAAAGGCAGGCCGCCGCAGGTGATGCTGAGGGCCGGGCCTCGGGGCTTCCGTCCGCCGGAGCGTTCCCCGGCGCTTGAGACACCGCCAGCCTGATGCTACGTTGCAGTGTTCGCTCCTTGCTCCGAGAGGGGCTTAAATCCACAAGGAGGACAGCGTGCGGCGCTACGAGACGATTTTCATAATTCGCCCGGATCTGGGCGAACCACAGATTAAGGACATCATAAAACGCTTCGAGGGCCTCGCGTCCTCGGGCGGCGGCGAGATCATCGAGACCGAGGAATGGGGTTTCCGCGAGCTCGCCTACCACATCAAGGGCGAGCGGCGTGGCTACTATGTCCGGCTCGATTATGCCTCGGACGCGGCGGTGATGAACGAGATCGAGCGCAACCTCAAGCTGCAGGATACTGTGCTGCGGTATCTATCAGTGCTGGTTGAGCTCGAGACCGACGTCGCCAAGGCGCGCGAGGAAATCGATACTCGCAAGCGCCGCATCGCGGAGGCTCGCGCCGCTGCCGAGGCCCGTATGGCGGCCGCCGCCGCGCAGCGCGCCGAGGCTGCTGCGGCTGCCTCACATCCCGAGGGTGCCCCCGAAGAGGAAGAGATTCCAGACGCTCCCGATGAAGTGACCGAGCCCGAAGGTGGCCGGGAATAGGCTTGAGCTTTGGGGCCGAGTCATTGGCGAGCCGGAGCTGCGAACCACTCCAGCGGGGACGTCGGTATTACGAATCTCGGTGGCAGGCGACAGCGACCTGGTACTCGCAGTTGTGATGTCGGGTGAGGCGGCACAGCGCCTTCGTCCCAGTCTGCGGGCTGGTACAGAGGTCAGAGTCAAAGGCTTTTTGAAGGTAGTGCGGCGGCGTCTGAAGTCTGGACTCGCTGAGATCACACATGAGGTGATGACCGATTCGATTGAGATAGAGGGAGTGGCGGGACCGACAGAATAGATATCAACCTCGAAGCCTCAAAGAATGAATGCTTAAAGGACTTTGACGCGGTCGGGATGCTAAAATCAGGAACCTAAATGGCAGACGAAGAAAGAAGTGAACATGGCGAGCACGGCGGCTATCGAGGTCCGCGCGGTGGTGGTGGCGGAGGCGGCGGCGATGACCGCGGCGAGGGCCGCGGAGGCGAAGGACGCGGCGGTATGCGCCGGGGCGGACGCCCTGGTGGCGGGCGTCGCAAAGTATGCCGCTTTTGTGCCGATAAATCGTTGAAGGTGGACTTCAAGGACGTTCGCACGTTGCAGAGCTTCATCACCGAGGGCGGCAAGATTGTTCCGGCCCGCACCTCGGGCAATTGCGCAAGGCATCAGCGTCAACTCGCAGTTGCGATCAAGCGCGCGCGGGTGGTGGCACTGCTTCCGTTCTCAACCTTGGGCTGATGACGGCGGAGCTCACGGAATAGGATAGGGCTTTCGGTGACACGCAAGGCAGTTATAGGACTAGTCAGAGCAGCGGCGCTCTCGGGAGCGTTGTTCCTCGCAGTGGCCGCGATCCCAATGGTGGGCGGCTTCGCGATGCTGTTCGCACCGGCGCCGATCCTGATTTTTGCGGTAGGCCGCTTGAGTCCCAATCTGCGCGCGATGATATCGGTTCTGCTCGCGGGCGGGCTGGTGGCGATCGCCGCGGGAATCAGCGCCGGCATCACCTATGAGGTGAGCTTCGGCCTGGCCACCGTGTTGATGTGCTACTTGCTGGAACGGCGCCAATCGTTCGAGCTGATCATCTTCGTGACGGCCGGCACGATGTTGATCGCGGGTAGCGCCGCGGCGTTGGTTGCCGCCGGCTCGCCGGACGCGATGCTCACGGCGATCCATCAATCGCTCAAAGCAGGGATGGAGCGGGGCCAGGATTTCTACAAGGCGATAGGTATGGATGCGGGGTTGCCTCCCGATACCCAGGCCACCGCCATCGATATCTTCATTCGGCTCAGCCCGGCGCTGGTTGCGATAGCGGCGGCGTCGACGGTGATGCTCAACCTGACAATATTTTGGCGGTGGGCTGGCAAAAAGCGGCTGGCCTACGACCCGTTTGGGGAGCTCCCGAAATGGTCGACGCCCGAATGGCTCATCTGGGTGCTGTTGGCGGCGGGATTCGCGTATCAGGGTTTCACCTACCTGATTCCGATAAAGCCGATCGAGACCATCGCGCTCGATGCTTTCTTATGCGTGGCCACGGTGTATTTCTGCCAGGGCCTCGCGATTATGTCCTACTACTTCCGGATGTTGGGAATGCCGACCGCGGCGCGCGTCGCGATTTACATTATTACCTGCGTGCAGCCGGTGCTGGCGGTGCTGGTGTGCCTCGCCGGTGTGCTGGATATGTGGGTTGATTTCCGCAGACTGAAGCCGCCCAGCCAGGAAGCGAGTAATTTCAATGACTTTCTCTAATTTGGGACGGGATCAGAAATGAACGTACAGGTCATTCTTAACGAGGACGTCCCCAACCTGGGACGGACCGGCGACGTGGTGAAGGTGCGCCCCGGCTTCGCGCGCAACTATCTTTTCCCGCGTAAGCTCGCGGTCGAGGCGAATCCGAAAAGTCTGCACGCCTTCGAACATCATAAGCGCATCGCGTTGGCCAAGCGCGAAGTGCAGAAGGGTGAGGCGTCCGAACTCAAGCGGAAGCTCGAAGCGTTAACCATCAGTATCGGCGCCCATGCGGGCGAGGAGGGTAAACTGTTTGGCTCGGTGACCAACATCGATATCGAGCGCGCGTTGCGCGAGAAGGGCTTTAGCGTCGAACGGCGCAAGATCCATCTGGCGGAACCTATCAAGCAACTCGGCGAGTTTACCGTTCCGGTCAGGCTGCAACCGGAAGTGGAAGCGAGCCTCAAGGTTGAAGTTAAGGCGGAGTAAGGGGTCGCCGGTCAATGATCAAACTCTACGACTTCCTTCCTTGTCCGTTCGGACAGAAAGTCCGAATCGCGTTGGCGGAGAAGGGTCTCACCTACGATCTGGTCCAGGTCGACATTACCAAGGGCGAGAACCGGCATCCGGACTTCTTCCGGCTCAACCCCTTCGGTCGAGTCCCGGTTCTGGTCGACGAGGACACCACGGTCTACGACTCGACCATCATTAATGAATACCTAGATGACGAGTACCCAGAGCCTCCGATTCTGCCTCCGGTCGGTTCCAGCGCGATGCGTGCGCGCGCGCGCCGGCTCGAGGATTTTGCTGACACCTCATTCACGCCGCAGGTTGGCCAACTGATGGCTGAACTGGGCAAGCCCGACGCGGAGCGCAACGCCGAGCGCTTGCAGCGCCTCAATCAGGCGGTTGAGCGGGTACTTGATTACCTCAACCAGGAGCTGGCAGGGCAGCAATTTCTGGCCACCGATTTTTCGGTTGCCGAGATCGGTTTCATACCTCGGCTGTTGGTGCTGCCGAATCTGGGAATCGAAGCGGGGACTAATCGTCCCAATGTCGATGGATGGATCAAGCGGCTGCTCGAGCGGCCGAGCCTTCGAAACCTGCAAGGCGTTACGACAGATTTCCTCGCCGGCGTTTAGAGAATCAGAAGCAGCTGCCGACGCGACGGGCAGCATGCGCCAAAAACCGATGCGCCGTCCGGAATCCGGGCGGCGCATCTTTAGTCATCGGGAACGGTCGTAGATCTGGAACGGCCGCCCAAGTGTAAACGATTTGCGGTCGGCTTTATAGCCCAGGTTTTACAATCCTAGTTGGCTCCGTAACCGTCTTCGTCATCCGAGGTTGCTGGCGCGGTGCCCATCACCCTGAACAGCAGTTTGGCGGCGAAGAGTTTATCGCCAATCCGGCCCTGGGGTTTGAGCGAGCCGCCATGACGACGGCATCGCGGGCAAGCAATCGGTCCACTCAGGAGGCCTACGGTCTCGGGAGTGATTCGCAAATCGAAGGCAAATCCGCATCCGGGATTATGGCAGGTGGTGCGATAAACGACGCCCTTGCTGGTCCCGTTGCGGGCTTCTTGTTTAGTTGTAGTCGTGGTCTGCATCTTCAATACCTCCCCTCCTGGGGGGTTATGTGAGCGGCGCTCATAATGAGAATGGTTTTCTCACTCGTATAGACGTAAGAAGTTGGGTAAAGTTTCAAGCAATCCGTGTGCCTCTGAAGATTTCCCCTTCAGTTTCCGAAAATCATAGGAATAATCACGACAATTCTTGAGGAAATCGTCCGGATCGTTGCTCCGAAAATGCACATGCAAATGGCGAATCCGTGTACTTTTTGCGACATCTGGTAAATTTGGGGAGCGAATCGAAAATAAGACTTCTCGAGGTCCGCAAAAATTCCGGCCCTCGCTGAAGGCTTTCCAGTAGAATCTTTTCCCCCTATATTGGCTCAGGTGGCCGCTGTGGGCTTTTCTTCCGCAGCAAAAGGGATGCATCTGCATGAGGACGCTTGCGCTTGTGATGGCGGGTGGCCAGGGAACCCGTCTCTATCCCCTGACCCGCGACCGCGCCAAACCCGCGGTTCCGTTCGGCGGGAAATACCGGATCATCGACTTCGTACTCTCCAATCTGGTCAACTCAGGCATCTATTCCATCTATGTTCTGGTGCAATGGCGCTCACAGTCGTTGATTGAGCACCTCAAGGATGGATGGCAATTCGCCGGCTTACTGGCGGGCCACTTCATAACCCCGGTGCCGGCTCAGATGCGCCTCGGCGAGAGTTGGTATCAGGGCACCGCAGACGCCATCTATCAGAATCTGAACCTCATCGAAGATAACAAGCCCGACTTGGTGGCCGTGTTCGGCGCCGACCACATCTATCGGATGGATATCTCGCAAATGATCGAGTTCCATCGTGAGCGCAAGGCCGCGGTTACCGTGGCGACGCTGCCGGTGCGGGTCGACGAGGGCGACCAGTTCGGCATCGTCGATGTCGACTCGGGCTTGCGCATCAACCGTTTCGACGAGAAGCCGAAGAATCCGCGCTCGATGCCCGGCGCACCCGGCATGTGCCTCGCCTCGATGGGCAACTATGTGTTCGATCCCGCCGTGCTCACCAAGGCGCTGATCGAGGACTCCAAAAAGCCGGGCAGCAACCACGATTTCGGCAAGGACATCATCCCGGAGCTGATCGATCGGATGCCGGTCTACGCCTACAACTTCATGACCAACCGCATTCGCGGCGACTCCGAGCTCAACCTCGCGTACTGGCGCGATGTGGGGACGCTGGAATCTTACTACGACGCCAATATGGATCTGCGTGATGCCATACCGCATCTAAATCTCTACAATTCGTATTGGCCGCTGCGCACTGCCTACTATGATCAGCCACCAGCCAAGTTCGTCTTCAATGAAGAAGGCCGCCGCGGCGAGGCGCTGCATTCTGTAGTGTCCGAGGGGTGCATCATTTCGGGCGGCGTGGTGCGCAACTCGGTCCTCGGACGCTCGGTGAAGGTGCACTCTTACAGCAGCGTCGATGATTCCGTGCTGATGGACTATGTTGAGGTAGGCAGGCACGCGCGGATTCGCCGCGCCATCGTGGACAAGAACGTCAGCATTCCCGAAGGCGAGGTAATCGGCTACGACCTCGAGCGCGATCGTAAACGCTTCTTTGTCACCGACTCGGGTCTGGTGGTGATCCCCAAGGCTCCCAAACGCGAACAAGACTTCCGGCCGCATTTCTGATGGGAACGCCGTCTACCAAGCCAATCGAAATTCCCCCAGCCGCGCCCAAAGCCGTGGCCTCGAATGGCGCCCCCGCGCGGATCGATCGCGAGGAGCGCCGCCCGGTCCCGATCAGCACCAGCACCCGAATCGAAGGGCGGACGCTGCGCAAATCGAACCTCCTGCTCGACGCAAAGAGCCGCGCGATTTTTTATCTGATGAGCGCCATCCTGCACGCGCTCAGCCTGCTGCCGGATTTTATCCTCTATCCGCTCGGCGCCATTGGAGGGTTCATCGGCTACTGCCTGGACCGCCGGCATGTGAAAATCGGGATGAAAAATCTGTCAATCGCGTTTCCCAAACGAAGCGCATCGGCGCGTCGGCGCATCCTGCGCGCCTCTTATGTGAACCTCGGAAAGGGCGCGGCCGAGTATGTTCGCCTCGCCGGGTTTTTTCATACGCGACTGCGCGATCGCGTTCGTTACGAGCGTTTTCAATATTGGGACGAGGTCGCGAGCAGATATCCCGGTAAAGGGATGGTCGTGCTATCGGCGCACTTCGGAAATTTCGAGCTGCTGGCCTGCGCGCACGCGATGCACGGCTATCAGATCAATCTCGTTCATCACACCCAGCGATTTCTTGCCGGCGACGCCCTGATGACGTTCGCGCGCGAGCGATGTGGCGTCGAGATTCTGCGCAAACATTCCGCCGCGCGCGCAGTGCTGAAGGCCTTGCGCACCGGCGACATGGTGGGAGTCCCGTTCGATCAGAACGCCAAACGCAGCGAGGCGGTATGGGTGCCGTTCTTCGGCGAGCCCGCGGCCACCACCAGCGGTCTCGCACGGATGGTGGCGATGTCGGGTGCGCCTGTCATTCCCGCCTTCATCGTGCGCGAGAAGGACGGCCGTCACCATCGCATCGATATCCAGGATGAGATTCCGATTCAACGCACCGGCGACGCTGAGGCGGATGTGCTCGAGAACACGCGGCGCTTCGTGAAAGTCATCGAAGATATGGTGCGTCGCTATCCCGAGCAGTTTCTATGGACGCACCGCCGGTACCGCACCCGCCCCCGGGGCCTGCCCCCGATTTACGACGATCAGAAAGCCTCAGGTGCAGCGCACGCGAGTGAGCGGGCGGAGTAACAGGACTGTCGCGCCGCAATCTTACGCTAGCCTCCGAACAACAAACGAAGGATCGCTGCAGAAGCCACGAGGATGGTGCCATCTTGGGCGCCCGTCACGTTGTGCCATGCGAATGTCGATTCAACGACGATAGACGATTAACGCCGGTCTATCGTCACAACTTGACACGATGTTCCAAATCAATACAATTGTCACATCAACCTACGGAGGTAGCGTAACGGTGGCAGACTTCAGTATACAAATTGAAGGACCGGGCATGAGCCTGAAACGTGATGTGGAAGAAATTGTCGTACTTCGAATCCTTGGAATTCTTCTGGGGCCGAAGGCCTCCATCACGGTTGTGCCATCAGCAAACGGCGCCCAAGCTACAGTCCCGTTGCCTAGCGTCATAGGCAATGTGGGTGAGGCGCCTCGCGAATATCTTGATCGTTCTGGTGCTAAGACGAATCCCGCAAAAATCACCGCACTGGGGCTTTATCTGCGCGCTCAAGGAACCGAGTCGTTTGCCGCACGCAGTGTTCGAGACCTTTTTGTCGCGGCCGGTGAGCCAGCACCAAGAAACCTACCTCGCGACGTGAAAGAAGCGATCCGTTTAGGGTGGCTAGCGCCTCGCCCCGACCAACTAGATTCGTACTACGTGACCAACCGAGGCGAGAGCGCGGCTTCCTCAGGATTTACCGAACGCGCCACCAAACCTCGTAGACCCAATCGTACTCGCAGCGGCGGAGTCGGTGATTCAGAAGAAAACTCCCCGTCCCAACGCGCCACCGGAAGTGGAATTGGAGCGACACAAGTACTGGGCGAGCTGTTGGAACAGGGATACTTCCGACAGCCCCGAACCTATCACGATATTGTCAGAGTTGCGTCGGAAAGAGGACATACAATTCGGCGCACGGATCTAACGCAACCGCTATTGAGTCTGGTTCAAGAACGTCCCCCACGCTTAACACGTCAAAAGGTGACGACGGCTGGAAGCCATCAACCGGTATGGGCATACTCGGCGCCCACCGGCACGGAGGCTCGGCGCCCACACTAGTTCAAGTAGCAACGTCCGGAAGTTTCCGAATGCAATCGCAAGATATGAGTCGAGGTTCCTATGACGAAAATCGGTGAGTGGGAGGTATTCGAACCACCCCTGGGGAGAGGTGGAGAGGGAACGGTATATAGAGCCCGATCTCCTGAGAGAACCGGAGCAATAGCCAAGTGCCCGCAGCCGTCTCCGGGAGGCGATCAAGAAGCTACCCAATTCAGAACGAATATCTCCGCCACCGAACGAGGAAGTCGAGCTAAACAACCTCATATCTTCCATTACTGAACTTTGTCGCCCCGATGATCCGGTGACCGAAATCCGCGCGCTGAAGCGCTTTGATATCGCCCCGGACAACACTGCTGAAGAGCAAGCTGCTCTTCGTCGCCTTGAGCGCGAAGTTGAAGTGCTAACATCGATTCAGCATCCCGGTATTCTGAGGATCATTCAGGCGAACGTCGCCGAGCGGTGGTTTGTCACCGACTATTACCCGCGCGGAACGTTGGCTGGCAGTCTGTTGAAGTATAGGGGGGAGGCGCTCAAGGCCTTAAGGGCATTCCGCACAATTGTCGAAGCGGTTGCCGAGTTACATTCTCGCGGTTATGTCCATCGCGACATCAAACCTCCAAATATCTTCTTAGATGGCGATAACCAGCTCGTCCTCGGAGATTTCGGGATCGTATTCTTTGAAGACCGAGAACGCACGCGGCTTACGTCTTCATTCGAAAAAGTCGGTAGCACGAACTGGATGGCGCCATGGGCTCATATGGGGATCCGTGTTGACGATGTTCGACCAAGTTTCGATGTTTTCTCCCTCGGAAAGCTCTTGTGGGCTATGGTGTCAGGACAGCAAATCCTGCCGCCCTACTACACACATCGAAGCCCGGAATTCGCGCTCGAAAAATTGTTCCCCGATAGACGTGACATCGAAGAGGTTAACTCGATTCTCGACAAATGCATCGTGACTGATGAGCGCAATTGTTTCGACAGTGCGATCCGGCTGAGAGATGCTGTCGCTCGAGCAATAGAAATATTGGAGCGACCAGAACAAGCTACATTGAAGCAAGTCGTTCTCTCCACGCCGGATGGAAATTTCAGGGTGCTAATAACCGCAAGCCCTTTCCAAGTTGATGCCACACCGCTCACCCGCAACGAGAAGGGAGATTGGCAACCTCAAGCGTCCGCCAAGGGTCCGCTCATTAGGTGGCATCACGAGCCAAATGGCCAATTATTCCGAAAGCACTAGGAGTCGAAATTTTCAAGCGCGGCGGGCGCGAGTGAGCGGGCGTGCGGCCATAAATGTGTTCATACAAACTTACTAGGAAGACCCCCACGGCTACGAAGGTCCATGCGAGCATTTGAAACTTCACCAGATCGGGGGTGCCATCGTCGTGCGTGACGAGGTCTGCGACGCTTTGACCACCGGGCGCTGATGGCTTCGCGATCTGGCCCGATGCGACGTAACTGCTGGTGATTCCCTTCGCTGCTACCGCGGTGGCGCTGGAGAAGCCCATCGCGAGTAACAACCCGGCCGGAAAATCCGCGATCGGCACAAACGGTTGGTGTGCCGTGGCGTGGATTCTCGCCACCGTGATTGTCACGTATGCGAAGATCGCCACCATGGTCCACAGCCAGAGCTGCATCTTGGAAGTGCTGGCGCGCCCATCCTCGCCCTCAACTAGCTTCCATGGATGCTCGCCTGTGATTGCCAGGTCGAGGAGCCATAGCAGCCCCATCGCGATCAGGCCGCATCCGAACGGCCGCTCGAGGAACCACTTTTCCGCCGAAGCCCGCCAACTCGGCGCCAGCAGTTCGATCACGAGTGCCACGCCCACGGCCCCGAGCAATACCATTGCAATGGTTGCCTTGGACTTTGAGTTTTTCGTTGGAATCACTTCGGCCTTGGACGAGCGTCCCCTCCCTGTCCAAGCTATTTGTTTCAATCGCGCGGTGGTTTTAGCACTTGGGCATGCCAAAGGAAATCGAAAAGTGTGTTGAGGTCGGCTGATTGTGAGCGGCGAAAACGCTCAGCGACGCGGGTTTAGTGATCTTACGCGCGGCGGGCGCGAGTGAGCGGGCGGATCAATAAAAGAATCGCGACGGCCACCGTCCATGCCGCGATGCCGCTAATCAGCGGCTGCGAACCATAGCCACGGAGCCATCCTGGAAGTGCCTCGCCCGCCGAGGTCATCCGCGGCCATAGCTTAGCGCCCAGCACGAATCCCGCATGCAGGCCGATCGGAAGATAGACCGTGCCGGTTTCGAGGAAGGCCTCGCCAAGCACAATCCCGAGCAGAAACAGACCGACGAATGTAGGCAGCATCAGCGCGGGATTCGCGGCATGCGCGAGACTCAGCCCGAGCGTTTCGAATCCCGCGAGAGGGTGAATGCCGGTGACGTAAAACTTTGCCGGCGATCGCACCAGATGAGCTATCGCATAGATCGCGGAACTGAGCAGCAGGGCAGGGGTGCGGCCCGAGCGCGCCGATCGGCGCGTTACACTACCAAAGTCACCTTCCATCCCAACCAGCAGGACCGCGCGAAAAAATCCTTCCTCGATGATCGCGATGACGATAGCCGCGATGAAATATTTCGGCATCAGGCGCCAGATGCCGGCGGACGTGTCGTCGGCATGCGCGCCCATCACGACTGCCAGGTAGATCAGCACCGCGATGGCGGCGATCGCGATCAAGAATCCTCGCGTCGCGCACGGCAAATTTCGCATCGGACGTGCGAAACCGCTGCGCAATAATGGGAGAACGCGAAGCTCGCGCGACTGCCATAACAGCGCGATGGCGACGATCACCATAACGGTGCGATCGAAAATCCGTGGAAAAGGAAAATGAAACCCCAGCGCGGCGACCACCATCGCGGCGAACGGCGCGATGATCGTAGCGGCGACCACGCTCGCCACGAGCACGATCGTCAATCTGAGCGTGAAGGACATCTTACTTGACGCGCTCGGGGCGGCGCTGCGGATGCAGCACGACCTCGACCGGGCACACCCGCGCGGGCGAACGCACGATGTTGATGACCGCGGCGGCGACATCGTCGGGCGCGAGCATCAGTTGACGATCGAGGCGTTTGTTGTTCGGGATCAGCGTCGTGTCGACCAGTCCTGGAATGATCACCGATAGCTTGATTCCTCGATCGCCGAGTTCCGCGAAGGCCGCGTGAGTGAATGCGACCAGGCCCGCCTTCGACGCCGCATAAACCGCTTCTCCGGCCGGCAGGTTGCGCGCCGCGCTCGACGCGATATTGATGATCGCGCCGCTGCCGCGCTCCGCCATCGCGATCGCGGCCATCCTCGAAAGCGCGATCGGCGCGCGCAAGTTCACCGCGAGGATCCGGTCCGCGTCGCGCGCGCTCATCTTCGTGAGCGAAGTGCGTGGCGGCGCCCATCCGGCGTTGTTCACCAGCACATCGATGTGGCCGAAAAGGTCGAGCGTCGTCTCGATCACCGCGTCGGCACTGTCCTCATCGGCCAAATCGATCAGCACGATAAGCGCGCGCTCGATGGGCAGGTTCGACAGCCGACGGGTCTCCTCTAGTTCCTCGCGAGTTCGCGCGGCGATGCTGATCGAGTAGCCCTCGCGCGCGAGCGCCAGCGCGATCGCGCGTCCGATGCCGCGGCCGGCGCCGGTAATCAGCGCGACCGGATGCGGATGCATTTCTGACACTCAGACCATCCCCTCGGCGCGCGCGCCAGCATAGACTTGAAACCGCATTGCAACTTGCCCTGAGTCGCATCATAACGTGAGCATTCGGGCGCGGGCCACTGAACGGAGGCGTTAATGAATCGCCAGGTTTTTCGCGAGTACGACATCCGCGGAATCGTCGAGGACGATTTCACCGACGATTTCATCGTGGACCTCGGGCGTGGCTACGCGACGATGTTGCATCGCGCGGGCAAGCATAAAATCACGCTCGGGCGCGATTGCCGACTCTCCTCGCCGCGGCTGCACGATCTGCTACTCGAGGGTTTGCTTCCAAGCGGCATCGACGTGATCGATGTAGGTATCGTCCCGACTCCGCTGCTCTATTTTTCCGTGCTGCACTGGAAGATGGATGGCGGCGCGATGATTACCGGCAGCCATAACGCGGCCGAGTACAACGGCTTCAAGCTCGGCGTCGGACCGACCACGATTTTCGGCGCCGAGATTCAGAAGCTCGCGGACATTATCGAAAAGCGCGATTTCCACAAAGCGGCCGAAAAGGGCGCGCTCAACGAGGTCGCGATTCTTCCCGAGTATGGCGATTTCATTCGCGCCAATATCAAGCTCAAGCCGGGTCTCAAGGTCGCCGTCGACGGCGGCAATGGATGCGGTGGCGTGGTTGCCGAGCCGCTGATGCAGGATCTCGGCGCGACGACCTACGGCATCCACATCGAGATGGATGGGCGCTTTCCAAATCATCATCCCGACCCGACCGTCGAGGACAACATGCGCGATTTGATCGCCGAGGTTGCGAAGCGCGAGGCCGACATCGGGATCGCATACGACGGCGACGCGGACCGCGTCGGCGCGGTTGACGAGAACGGCCGCATCGTGTGGGGCGACGAGCTGATGGTGGCGTTTTCGCGCGCGATTCTGAAGGAGCAGCCGGGCGCGGCGATTATCGGCGACGTGAAATGCTCGCAGCGGATGTACGACGACATCGCGAAAAACGGCGGCCGTCCCATCATGTGGAAGACGGGTCATTCGCTGATCAAGAGCAAGCTGAAGGAGGAGCATGCGGCGCTCGCGGGCGAGATGAGCGGCCACATGTTTTTCGCCGACAAATATTTCGGCTTCGACGATGCGATTTACGCGTCATTTCGGCTACTCGAGATCATCAGCCGGGAGGGCAGGGGACTCGCGCAGATTCTCGCCGACCTGCCGAAGAGTTTTTTCACCCCGGAGATTCGCATCGATTGCCCCGATGAAAAGAAATTCTCGGTGGTGAAAAATGCTGCGGAATATTTCTCAAAACATTACGACGTCATCGCCATCGATGGCGCGCGGGTGAAGTTCGCCAACGGATGGGGCCTGGTGCGAGCATCGAATACGCAGCCGGCGCTGGTGACGCGGTACGAGGCGAGCGATCAAAAAAGCCTCGATGAGATCCGCGCGATTTTTGAGAGCAAGCTGAAAGAATTGGGGGCGATGTGAAGGCAGACCTGATCTCTATCGCGAGAGACCTAACCCCTAGCCCCTTCCCTTTAGGGAAGGGGGAAAGAGAAAGAGCTTAGCCGGTGGCGAAAGCGGAATCGGCGAAGGCCTCCATCAAAGCTTCGGGCAAAGCTTCGGCACTGATCATCGCGGGAGGACGAGGGACGAGGTTCTGGCCGGCCAGCCGCGAGAATCGACCCAAACCGCTTTTTTCCATCGATGAAGGCACGACGCTGCTGAGCGAGACCATCGGGCGCTTGCAGCCGCTCGTCTCGCGCGATCGGATTTTCGTGCTGGTCACGACGGCGCAGAAAAAAGCCTTTGCGGCGGCGATCGAGGGGCTGCTTCCCGCGAGCAATCTCATCCTTGAGCCCGAGGGACGCGGGACCGCGGTCGCGATCGCATACGGCGCCGCGGTGATCCGCAAACGCTTCGGCGACGGGCTCATCGCGGTGATGCCCGCAGATCATTACATCGGGCCCGCGAGCGGCTTTCGCAACACGCTCGCGAAGGCGCTCAGCCTGGCCTCGAGCGAGAAAGCGATCGTCGTCATCGGGGTGACGCCGACCCGCCCGGAGACCGGTTACGGCTATCAGGAGATCGGCGCGAATATCGGCGGAGGCTATCGGGTCAAGCGCTTCGTCGAGAAGCCTAATCCCGCGACGGCGAAAAAGATGGTCGCCTCGAAGCGCTTCCTGTGGAATGCGGGAATGTTTGTGATGACGACCGCGACCCTCCAGCTCGAATTGATCCGCAATGCGCCCGGGCTCGCCGCCGCGACCGAAAAGTTGGCCGTCCTAAAAGGCTCGGCGCTGACGAAGCTCTACCGGCAGCTCGATTTCGATTCCTTCGATCGCGTCGTCATCGAGCGCACCTCGAATGTGCTGGGCGTCAAGGCGGACTTCAGTTGGCATGACGTTGGAACCTGGGAAGGGCTCTGGGAGGCGATGGGCGGACGCGAGAAGAATGTCACCGTCGGCCACGTGCTCACGCTCGAATCCAATGGAGTGCTGGCGCATAGCAACTCGCGCCTGATGGTGCTGCTCGGGGTGAAAGATATCGTGGTGGTCGACACGCCCGATGCGTTGTTGGTCATCGATCGCGCGCGGTCGCAGGAAACGCGCCGCGTGACCGAGGAGCTGAAGCGCCTCGGGTTAGACCGATACCTCTAGTCTTCAGATATCGCAGAGGACAGCAGAATCCAGAGCTGAGGACCCGCTCCGGCCCGTCACGATTCTCGCTTGCAGTCATCGCGAGAATCGCGCCGGCCCACCTCGCCCGAACATACGGGCGAGGAACAGAATCTCTAATCCAGCGCTTGAGGATCGAGTTTCGCGACGAGGCGGCGCAACTCGAACTCATCGTCGGAAGCCTCGTCGGCGATCTTCCTCAGGGTTTCGCCGAGTGCCGCGTTCTCGCCATCACCCTCCCATCGCATCGCGTGGCGATGCAGCTCGCGCGCGAATTGCAGCAAAATCTCGAGGTCGTTGCTGAGGCGTTCCCAATTGTTGGAGCCTTCGTGCGGGACCTCCTCGGGCGGGCGCGGCCACATCCCGCGCTCTGCGAGGATAGATCGCATCGCCCTGTCATGCGCCGCTTCCTTCTCGGCGATTTCGCGCACCCCCTGCGCGATACGCGGATACATCGCGCGCTCCGCGTGATGGCGCAGCCGGTTCACCAACGCCTCGCATTGGCCGGCCAGTATCGCGAGTTCGTCGATCAGTCGCGGTCCTGAGAAAGAGGTTCGTAGCCTGTCCAGTAGTCCCATTTCCTGCACGGTTCTCCCCAAGCCTACCAAGCATTCGGCGCAACATTCCTACATTAATCAGCCGTATCATTCCAATAACCCTGCTTCGCAGGTCGCCATGCATCTCGATGCATCGCGCGAGGGTAGCGTGCGTATGTATATTGGATGTGGCATCGATCGCATCGCGGATGGTGCGACCGGCGGCGCATAGGAAGGACAAGCTGTGGCAAGCGGCCTCGCCCGGTTTCGAAAGAGCAAGCTCGCAAAATGGTGGAAGAGGGGACCGCTCTCGCGACGAATTCGAATCGCGAGCGGCGCAGGATTTCTGGCGCTTACCTTCGCGCTGGGATTTTACCTGGCCGGTCTGTACGAAAACATTTCGACGCTGATCGAGGAGCGTCGCGCCGCATTGACGTCGGCGATCTATTCGGCGCCGACGATGATCCAGGTTGGTGACGATGTCGATCGGTTGAATCTTATCGATCGCCTGCGGCGGCTCTCCTATACGCAAACTCCTTCGCCGACTTCTCCGGGCGAGTTCGCGATGATGCCCGGTGCGATGTGGATCAACGTCCGCGAGTTCAGCATCGGCGCGAAGCGTTATCCGTCGACGCTGATTCGACTGGTGTTGCACGGCAAGAAGATCGCGGGCGTTGCCGATTCCTATGGTGTCGCGCAAAAGAGCGCCGCCCTGGAGCCCGAGGTTATCGGACGCCTCCTTGCCGGCGCGCCTGCCGAGCGGGTCGAGGTGCGGCTCAGCGAACTTCGGCCGTATGTGGTGAAGGGCCTGCTCGATACCGAGGATCGATGGTTCTACTACCATCCCGGCTTCAATCCGATTCGCATCGTCGAGGCGGCGCTGAACGATTTCCGGTCGCATCGCCTGAGCCAGGGCGCCAGTACGCTTACGCAGCAGCTCGCGCGGACCTTCATGGATCGGCACGAGCGCAGCTTCTCGCGCAAATTCCGCGAGCTCGCGGTGGCGTTGGTGATCGAATTTCGCCTCAGCAAGAAGGACATCCTGGAGCGCTACATCAACGACGTTCCGATGGGTGAGTACGACGGCACCCCGATCGAGGGCATGCCGCTGGCGGCGCGGTACTTCTTCAACAAGGACTTGCGCGAGGTCACGCCGCTCGAAGCAGCGACGCTCATTGGCATGATTCAAGCGCCTACCGCCTACGACCCGCGACGCCATCCCGATCAATGTCGCAAGCGGCGCGATACCGTGCTGCTCATCATGCGCGTCAACGATCTCATCGATCAGCCCACCTATACTGCTGCGACCGCATCGCCGGTGGAGGTTGCGAAGATGCCGGGACTTCGCCGGGCGCCTTATTTCACCGACTATGTGACCGCGTTTGTGAATCGTCTGCCCGGCGTGAGCGGTCATTTGAATGGGCTCAGGGTGTACAGCACGCTCGATCCTGAATATCAGGCCGACGCGCAGGAAGCGGTCGAAAGCAATCTCGCGAGGCTCGAAAAAACGCGGCGCAGCATCCGGCGGAAATACAAAAAGGATCAGCTCGAAAGCGCGATGGTGGCGCTCGATACGAACACCGGCGCGATCGTCGCGATGGTCGGTGGTCGCGACTATGCCTCCAGCCAATTCAATCGCGTGACGCAGGCGCAGCGTCAGCCCGGGTCGGCCTTCAAGCCCATCGTATATCTGGCGGCGATGGACCCTGACCGGTCGCCGCTGCATCCACCGCTCACGCTCGCCTCGGTGCTGCCGGATCGCCCGATGTCGTTCAACGGATGGATGCCGTCGAACTATGAGCACACCTATCAAGGGCAGGCCACCGTGGTGCAGGCGCTCGCGGAATCGCTCAACGTCCCGACTGCGTATGTCGGCAGCGAGCTTGGGCCGCCATTGATGGTGAAAACCGCGCATGAGGTCGGTATTCGCGCCGATCTTCCGGCGGTGCTCCCGATGGCGATTGGCGCCGATGAGGTGACGCTGCTCGAACTGACCTCGGCGTACCAGACCTTCGCCAGCGCGGGTGAGCAGGCGACTCCTTATGCGGTCCAATCCGTGGCCGATGCGAGCGGGCGGCAAATCTATCAGCATACGCCGCAGACTGAGCAAGTAATCGATCCGAACGTCGCGTACCTGATCACTGGCGCGCTCAAGGCGGTGCTGAGCTCTGGAACGGGCGCGTCCTCCTCACGTCTCGGGATCGATTTTCCGGCCGCGGGCAAGACTGGCACGACGCAGGATTACAAGGATGGATATTTCGTCGGCTACACGCCCGATGTGGTTTGCGGGGTGTGGGTGGGATTCGACCAGCCCGCGCCCACCGGCATGACGGGCGCTCAATCGGCGTTGCCGGCGTGGGTGGATTTTATGGTGTCGACGGCTCCGGATGACGCGCAGGATTTCGCCGTGCCCTCGGGCATCGAGATGGCGACCATCGACCCCGCCTCGGGAGGATTGGCGACGCCAGCCTGCCCTCGGACGTTGAAGCTGCCGTTTCTGATTGGGTCGGCGCCGACGCAACAATGCCCACTGCATGGCGGGGTGCTCGCCTCGATGCCGCATCCTTTCGCGCCGGACGTTACGATGCCCGGTGCGATGCCCTCGCCGGAGCCCAGTGCCGTTGCAAGTCCCACCAACTCTGATGTTTTCGGCAAAATCGGAAGCTTCTTCGGCTCGATATTTGGTCATTAGAAGTCGCGACTAGAGAAGTCGCGACTAGTGGGGAAAGGGATAAGCGCTCAATAAAATAGCGTCAGTTCATTATTTTAACCTTTGGAACGTTTGTGCCTAAACAACAGCGTTTAAACATTGTTTCGCTTGCCATTTCAGGTTAAAGTGAGAGGCGTTCAAATCGCGGGGGTTTAGCAACGAATGCAGTGTTGGGGCGTTCACGCCGACCTTTCGGCTACGAGAGAAACTCGTCGCCATTACCTCTTCTATAGGAATGGGGGATTAACCTCCGCCGATCCTGTAATCCTTCCATCCGGCTATTCGGCCTCGATATGGTGGCCGTCCCCTCGAAACCCCTGGCCTACTGGCGTATCGAGCCTTAAGACCAGCGCGCGATTCGCCTTTCGATGGGCGCTCGACCGCGCCCGCTTGTTCGCCAATCGCGAGGTGGGCGCGCTATGCATCCACCACGGAGGCCGACTGATTCATTATTCCGGGTTCACCCCTCGTTACTGGCGATTTGCATTTTTGACAGACCGGGACTTACAGATAGGCGATACTTGGACTGACCCTGAGCATCGCGGCAAAGGGTTGGCGGGCTACGCGCTGCAAGAAATCATCGACATCAAGCAGACGCAGGGTCGCCGATTCTGGCATGTCGTTGGCGATGCTAACCGAGCCTCCATTCGGGTGGTCGAAAAGGCCGGCTTCGGGTTGGTCGGGAAGGGATCTTGGAATAAACCATCGGGCATCAAGCTTCTGGGCTCGTATGTCCTGCTTACCTCCGATGCGGAACCGCCGAACGTCCTTTCGCCGACGCAGGATGTCGCGCCAACCGAAGTGTCCATCTCAGCTTCAGCGATTGGGCAGATTCATTCTCGCCGCGCAAAAAGAGGCATCGTTGGCACCATTCTTTCGGAGTATGAGTTGTCTAATAAATAACCGAGGTGGCTCGCCATTGGTCAGCTGGATGCTTTCTCGATTCTCATGCGCGATCAGCTTAATCTGCGCGATGACGTTGGTTTCCCCGTCAGCCTTGGCGGCGGGCAAGCCCAAGACGCCGCCGCTGCCACGGGTCGGCGACGTTCTGATCGCCGGCGGCATCGCGCCTGGCGGCAGCGCGACCAGCTCCGCGGAATTCTACAGCGTCGCGAAGCACAGGTTCTTCCCGACTGGCGCGATGAGCACCGCGCGCGCGGGCCATCAGACCAACTGGGCTCCCGCGTCTCCGGAGCGCACCAAGAATCACGGTGTTGCGATTGGCGGATTCACGGGCACTGCGGCGCTCACCGGAACGTCGATCACTTACACTATGACCACCCTCAACAACGCCGACGTTTATGATCCTGCGACCGGCACCTTCACCCTTGACCAGGCGCCTGAAGGCGCCACGATGACCAACGGGCGCGCGTTTTTTTCATCGATCGCGTTCCCGGGCAATCTCAGCACGCAATCTCTTCAAGGCCACATGCTGATAGTAGGCGGCCTGTGCGACTCGCCCACTCTCGACGGATGCCGGACGGCTAACATTCTCCATCCCGATGACGACAAAATAACGACGACCTCGAATCCGAAGGTCGCGAATATGTTGGCGACCCTGACCAACTTGCAGGATGGCACTGTGCTGCTGGCCGGCGGCATCGAGGATTTTTCCGGCAGCATCACCAATACCGGTGAGATTTTCACGCCGCCTAATGAATTCTTCACCACTATCACAGCGCTGATGACGCAGGCGCGCGCGGGGCATACTGCGACGCTGCTCAACGATGGCACCGTGCTGATCACGGGAGGCATCGTGAACGTCAGCGGCACCATGACCGCGGTCAACACCGCGGAAATTTACAATCCGACCAGCCAGACTTTCACTGCTATAACCGCGCCGATGAATGCCTCGCGAGTGGGACATACCGCGACCTTGTTGAACGATGGCACGGTGCTGATTGCGGGCGGTTTCAATGGGACCGCGAACGTCACTCTGGCCGGCACCGTCGATGGCGATACGCTAACCTTCTCGAATGCCAACGGGTCGATTCTGAACACCGCCGAGATTTACGATCCCACCACCATGACGTTCGCCTGCGTCGGCGGCCCGAACAAAAATAGCGGGCAGTGCAGCCGAAGCCTGCGATCTCCGCGCGTGAGCCATACCGCGACCGAGCTTGCCGATGGAAGCGTGCTTCTCACCGGCGGCTTCAGCCCTGGGAAAAAGAACACCATCACGGAGCTGAACACCGGCGAGCTCTTCGTGCAGATGCCGAAAAAGAACTCGCCGGGTGTGTCTATTGCCACCGGCAAGTTCATCAATGCTGGCAAGATGACGACCGGCCGCGCGCTGCATACCGCGACGCTCGTTCAGCCGTAACTCCTAAATCGACACTTTCAGTGTCATGCGCGCTTGCGAGCTGATGCCCTCGCCGGCTTGCTGATCCTCGAGCAGTTGTGCAGCGCCATTGCCGTCAGTCGCGCGAACCCGGATCACCTTCGAGCCGGATTGCGTCGGTCGAAAGCGATACTTCCAGATCGTCCAGATGTACGGCGATCGATTGTCGAGGATCTCAGCATCGCGCCAGCTCGCGCCCTCATCGAGCGAGATCTCGACGCGTTTGATACCCGAAGGTCCCGCCAGCGCCCATCCATAGAAATCGGTGGGACCGTGTATGTCGACAGAGCCGCCGAGGATCGAGAGCAAGCCGTCGGGTGGCTTCGGCGAGAAGAATCCCGAGTTGACCTTGCGCCACGCGCTGTGGCTCCATCCGCGCTCTTCCCAATATCCGCGAAACTCGACCGGGAGGAATTCGATCTCGGTGATCCACTTCGGCTGCTTCATCCCGTATTTGCCGGGAATGAAGATGCGCACCGGGAAGCCATGCTCTCGCGGCAGCGGCTGACCGTTCATCAGGTACGGAAGGAAATTTTCCTCGCGCAAAATTTCCTCGCGCGGCACTCCGGTGTAGTAATGGTCAGCCGCACGCATCGCGACGTAGGTGGCTTCGGGCTTTACTCGCGCGCGATCGAGAATCGGCTTGAGGCGCGTGCCGACCCAATCCGCATTGCCGATGGCGGTGCCGTCAGGCGGATTCGAAATGCATTCAAGCGTCAGCGTCTGTTTAACCTGCGGGAGCTTGCGTATATCGCCATAGGAAAGCTCGAGTGGATTTTCGACTAGGCCGGTGATTTTCAGCCGCCACGTCGCTGGATCGATGATCGGGCTGCCGCCATATGACGTGAGGTAGAATTTGTCATTCGGCGTCGGCCCTCCAAATGGGAGCGGCGCATCAGGCGCGGAAGAGGCGGCGCGCGCGAGTTTAGTCGCCGCCGGCAAACTCGCCAGCGCGACCGCCGCTCCCGCCAACCGAACGAATTTCCTCCGCGTCATGATGAGATCAACCTTAGCATCGCGCGATTGGTTCCGATGTGCGAGGTTCTATCGATGCTTGAAGGTGAGATTTCTCACCGATTCGATGCAGACCATCCGCATCGATCTCGGCTTATCTTCCGTGAACGGGCAGACAATAAAATCGCCGAACGCAAATGTATCGAAGTTCACCTTTCCGGCGAGCGAAGGCGGCAGAACGAAGGGTGCAGACGGCGGAAGTGGAAGGTCGGAGATGCCGATGATTCGATTCGTTCCGAGGGGCCATATTCTGAACGTCGGGTTGCCGTTGCGGGCGGAAAGCCTTCCGTGGACCGTGAAACACGCACCATTCAGGTCAGGGTCCGATTGGCACTGCTGAAACGCCGGAGCCGTTTTTTTCCCGTAGCGCTGGATATTGGCGCCATCCGCCCGCGCCGCCGCCTTCCGGTGCTCATCTAACGCGTACACATGCGGCTCTGACACGCAATTCGGACGGCTCGAAGAGGACAACACTGACGGCCGCGCCCGCACGGCCATTTTACCGTCAGCCGTGAAGCCCTGAGGTTCGATCGTCGCATCGCAATCGTTCCATCCGAGCAAATCCGAGAGGTCCTGCCAGTGCAGTTCGCCGGTTGAGATCGGCATCGATGCCACTTGAACAACGTCCGACTTTTCCTCAGCGACGAAGAGTTTCGAGCCGTCCGGCGAGAAGTCCACGATTTCAAAGTCATCGGCGTCGGGTGGAAGTGAAAAGCCTTTGGTGCCGCCGCCGTTTTTGACGTGAAGCTCCACGCTTTGATGGCATCCGGTCGCGTCCCGCCGAGCGATCCCAATAATTAGCGCCGAAACCTTATCGTCTTGAGCGACCGAGCTGTGAAACTCTCTGGTGCCGTTCTGTTTCGAGCACGGCGGAGCGCCGCCACTCGCGAGCGGCACGAGTCCACGCGCGGATGCTGTCCGCGTCAGCGACAGTATCAGCAGGATCATTAACCCAAGGCGACGCGCGAGCATCAGTCTAGGCGGCGTCGTCGGGGTCGTCGTTCACGATGCCATCTTCGTCGACGACTACTCGCTCATCTTCGATGGGCGAGGGCGGTAGCGCGACCACGGTGTCCGACAGGCGCCGCGACACGATGATGAACGCCGAATGCGCGATCATGCGATGCATCGGGCGCACCGACATCCCCTTCACCTGCCAGAACCGCAGCATCGTCTCGAATGATTCGATCTCGCCGAAAGACGGCGAGCGTTGGAGCTCCTCGCAGGTGTCCTTGAGCTGCACCGTGGTTGGGACATAGCAGACCAACACGCCGCCGGCGCGCAACGCCTTCGCAGCGACCGGCAGCGCGCGTCCTGGCTCCGGAAGATCGAGGAACAGGCGATCGACGCCGGTTTCCTCGAAGCCCTGGTAGAGGTCATGCAGATGCAGCGTCCAGTTGGGCGCATCGCCGAAAAAAGTCGCGACATTTTTGGTCGCGGCTTTCGCGAAGTCCTCGCGGATCTCATATGAAATGACGCGTCCATTCGGTCCCACCGCGCGAAGCAGCGCGATCGTGAGCGCGCCCGCGCCGGTGCCGCCCTCGATCACGGTCGCGCCGGGAAAAACATCGCCCCAGATCAACAGCGGTCCGGTGTCTTTGGGATAGATGACCTGAGCGGCGCGCGGCAGATGCGGGATCAGGTCGGCGTAAGTCGGGCGCAAGGCGAGGTACATCTCGCCGCTTGAAAATTTGACGCGCGAACCTTCCTCGACGCCGATGATGTTATCGGCCATCAGCTCGCCGCGGATGAGGAGCTTGACGCCGGGGCGCAGGATCTTCAGGTAGCGGCGACCTTTGCGATCGATGAGCAGGGCGGCGTCGTTGGGTTTAAACTTCGGGTCCAAGTGGTCTACCGATATTCACATCGTCGCCGTCACGCAAGCGGGGAGAAAAGACGAAGAAAAGAGCCAGACAAAACGCCAAGACACCAAGGGAGGACGAGTGACATTTCTCATGTAGGCGCATGATCAAGGAATCGTGCCGGGAAGAGCAGACCATCGGATGCGGGCCGCAGCGGCCCGCATCTGATGTCTAGTTCCTCGGCCGCGACGTCTTGATCATGCGCCTAAAGGCCAAGCGCCACTGGTCCGACCCTTGGTGTCTTGATGTTTTGTCTGGTTCCTCTCCTCTCTTTCCGCCGCTTCCCTACTTGACCCTTTGCATGGGCGCAACTAGGTTTATCGATGCTGCCCGGTCCCGAAACTACGATGGCCGGGTCGTTTCACATCATCACTGATGATTTGCGATTGGTCAGCCGGCGGTTCATATGCGATACGCGTGTGAAGCACCGGCTTGATGTTTTATAATAGCTTTGAGGTTCAAGATTTATGGCTGAGAAAAAAGCAAAAACTGCAGAAAAGAATCCCGGCGAAATTCAGCATAAGCATCTCTGTCCCGAATGCGGCGGCGACAGCAAGGTCACCAAGTTCGCCGGCTTTGGGCGCAAGGGCTTCTATATCGTCTGCGAGAAGAACGCGAGTCACGTCGGCAGACTGCGCTAGATTCCGGTCGGGGAGGCGAGCATGGCGCGGACCAAAAAGGCGAGTGGTAAAGCCTCCAAGAAGGACAAGTACGGCAGCTTCGATGACCTGACCGAAGAGGCCGACGAAGATGCGGACCTTCCCAAGGACGAAGCGGGCCGGCGCAAAATCAAACGCCAGTACACCGATCTCCTGGGCATCCGCATCGAGAAGCTGCGGGGCCGGATTCTCAATCGCGAGCGCATCAACAAGACTATCGAGGGCATCTACTACATCTGCTTCGATTGCCTGAAAGTGTGCCATTCGCTCGACGACGGATTGACCGAAGACACCAACAATCAGCAGAATCTGTGCGCGAATTGCAGTAAGATTCGCGCGCAGGCCGCCGCGGCTGAGGCGAAAGCGGCAGCCGCCCCGCCGCATCCGCCGCGCTCGAGTTCGCGCAAGCGGGCCTCCGCCTGAGCTGCATGCTCGACGCCGCAACGCCAGCCAACATAAAAGGCAACATAAGAGGATAGATCAGAAGACCGATGGCACTGCAGCTAATTCCTCCCGATATCAATCTCGATTTCGTCGGCAAGCGAAAGTTTTTCGTCGGTCTCTCGCTCATCATCAATATCACTTCGATAATTTTGCTCTTCACCGTCGGGCTCAATTACGGCGTTGATTTCTCGGGCGGCAGCGTGGTGCAAATCCGGCTGGAGCAAAAGACCAGCCCCGATAACATCCGCAAGGCGCTGGTGCCGCTCGATTTGGGCGACGTTTCGGTGCAGGACTTCGGCACCGGCGGCCTGGAGTTCCTCGCGCGCTTCGAGAAGCCCAAGAGTATCGGCAGCATCGGACCCAGGATTGAAGACGCGCTGTCCAAGCAATTCGGCGCAGGCCAGGCCAAGGTGGTTCGCGTCGAGACCGTCGGCGCAAAAGTCAGCAAGGACCTGAAGTTCGACGCGATCGCCGCGATCACGGTCGCGACGCTCGTGATGGGCGTGTTCATCGCGGTCCAGTTTCGCCACGTCAGTTGGAGTTTTGGCACCGGCGCCGTCATCGCGCTGGTGCATGATGTGCTGGTGGTCATCCTCGCGCTGATTGTCAGCCGCTTCGAATTCGACCTCACCACGCTGGCCGCGTTGCTGACGGTTATCGGCTATTCGGTGCACGACACGATCATCGTGTCGGATCGAATCCGCGAGGATGCGAGCAAACGCCGCCGCGAGACCCTCGCGACAGTGATGAATCGCGCCATCAACGAGACCCTCTCGCGCACCATCCTGACCTCGGGCACCGCCATCTCGGTGCTGATCGCGCTGCTCGCCCTTGGCGGCCCCATCCTGCGCCCATCGGCGTTCACGCTGCTGATCGGCTTCATCACCGGAACCTATTCGTCGGTCTATATCGCGGGTCCGGTGGTGCTGTTTTGGGAGAGCCGGGTGAATATCAAAACGCCTCGCCCGCCGAGTGCCCGCGCCGCATAGGTGCAATACCGTTCTTGCGGATGCCGCAGTCGGATGCGTGCGGTTTCACTGTGCTATCTGCTGAAAACGTCGACGCAACGAGTCTGAACTGAATCCCCAAATCGGCATGTGTCTTGCCGTTGCGAATGGCCGAGTTGTAAAGCATGCGGGAGGGATAGCTATGGCACCTCAAAATTCGGCGCTCGCGCGATGTGCTCGCATCGCTGCAATCATACTCGGGTGTCTGTGGATGGGGACCTGCTCCCTCTTTCCGACCGGAACGGCTTTCGCCGAGGAGGGCATCTTCGAGAAGACGCTCGCGGTTAGTGATGCGCCGGTTTCCGTCGATGCGGTCACGGCGTCGGGAGACATAATCGTTCGTCATGGTAGTGATCGCGAGGTCCACGTGGTCGGGCACGTTCACATCTTTCGCGGATGGGGAATGGCGTCCATTTCGGCGCAAGAGGCGCTTGCCCGCCTGCAGCAGAATCCACCCGTCGAGCAGCATGGGAACTCCGTCAGGGTCGGCTACATCAGCGATCCCGAACTGACGCACAACATCGGGATCAGCTACGAGATAGAGGTACCCGCCGCCACCCAACTAACCGCGCGAATCAGTTCCGGCTCGGCCTTCGTTGATGGAATCAACGGTCCGGTTGAGGCGTCGACTGCCTCGGGGCACGTCACGCTGACGAATATCAAGGGGCGCGTGCAGGCGAATTCGAATTCCGGCGGCGTCGATTTGCGATCGATTGGCGGCGTCGCAACGGTTTCGGTCGCGAGCGGATCTATCGGTGGGAGCGACCTTGTCGCGACTAATGCGAGGACGATGAGCGGCACGGTGACGCTGCATCAGGTGCGCGGCCCATGCGAGGTCTACGTCGCCAGCGGCAGTATCAGCGTCGATGGCGCGCCGACCGGCCCGTGGAACCTGCACAGCAATTCCGGCGCGGTTTCCATTCGCGTGACCGATCAACCGCACTTCGAGTTGAGGGCGCAGGTGGCCTCGGGCGGCTTCCATAGCTCGCTGCCGGTGACATCGCTTGGCAGCACTTCGAATAATTTTCTGGTCGGCGCCGTCGGCGGGGGCGGGCCGCTGGTTGAGCTCAGCACACAATCAGGTTATATCTCCATTGAGTAGAGTTTCACGTCTGATAGGCAGATTAAAAGACGCGTTCCCCTCTTTCTCCGTTTGATGCATCGGAGAACAATAGCAAAGGGGTACGCGTGTGAAAAAAAACCCGACGACTCAAGCGGCCGCAACCGGGGCCGAAACCAACGAAAAAGCGCATCGGCCGCGCTTGCTGATTGTCGACGATTCGGAAAGCAGTCGCGCCGCAATCTGCGATCATGTCAGCCATGAGCAATTCGACTACGATGAGGCTGAGAACGGAGCGGTCGCGGTCGAAAAGGCCAAAACGGGCCGCTACCAACTCATCTTGATGGACATCAGGATGCCGATGATGGATGGCTACGAGGCGACGCGCCGAATCAGGCAATGGGAGGAGTCGCGCGGCCTCGCGCGCACGCCGATCATCGCGTTCACCGCGTCTTCATTCGAGGAAGACGTCCAGAAGGCGATCGCGAGCGGCGCCGACTTGCACGTGGCCAAACCGGTCAAACGGGACGCGCTGGCTGCCGCTATCAAGAGCCTCATCCCCGTCGATGCTCATGAGGGCAATGTGAGCGAGAAGCGATCGGCAACTCAATAGGTTATTTTTACCAAACGAAGCCAAATAACCCTTGCAAATAAAGGGCTTTCCATTTTTTAGTTGCGAAAATTGAGTGACCTTTGAGCTGAAAACCGCGCGCGGCCCGTATCATCTGGTGCTCGCCAAGGAGCCCCAAACGTTTCCCGATTCGACGCTACTGACGCTGAGTCTGGAGCGCAGCGACGGCATCGAGAAGGTCACCCTCCAATGCCGCGTCGATAAGGTGCTGGCTTCGCAATCCAACATGGACGAGACGCTCGCCAAAATCGCTCATTGGATCGAGCGCGACTTCGAAATGACGCGCGAATACGCGCTGAAGTCCATCCGCAGCGAGCGCAAGCTGTTGGAATTGGTCTTCGATGCATCGAACCGCGGGCCATTCTGAAGAAAAAGACATAACCACAAAGGCACAAAGACACAAAGTTCGGAGCCGACAGCAGATGCGGGCCATACGGCCCTTCCGAACTTTAACTAGATGATTGAAGGGCCGTTGCGGCCCGCATCTTTATCCAACCTTTGTGTCTTTGTGCCTTTGTGGTTATGTCTGCTCCTATGCCGCCCCAAATTCGCCCCGCCGTCGAGGCCGATGTTCCCGAGCTGTCCCGCCTCGTGCAGGGAATCGCCGCCTATCACGAGTCCGTCGATGACCGCGTCCGCTATGACTGGGACGCCGTGCGCAAAGCCGCCGAATGGCTCACTGTCGTCCTCAAGCGCGACCATCATGCGATATGGGTGGCAGATTTAGGCGACGGCAGGCTGGCCGGCTATCTATGGGTGCATCTGCGGCGCTATCGCGATGCGCGCGTTCCGCCGGTTTGGGGCTATATCGCGCATGCGTTCCTCGATGAGGCATGGCGCGGGCAGGGCCTCATGCGCCCGATGCTGGATTGCGCCTGGGAGTGGTTTCGCGAGAAGGGAATGACCCATGTGAGCCTCGGGGTCATCCATCGCAACTGGATTGGCTCGGCAGCGTGGTACAAATTCGGCTTCGAGGATTACAACCACGAGCGCTTGCTGATCCTCAAAAACAAACCCACTTAGCGACCAGTTAACGATTGGAGGGCCGCATCAGTTCAGCTTAATCAGGCTTGACATCGATCACGGTTCGCCTTAATAGACTTCGATGGTCGGGTATGTCCGCATTGCCCCTGTCCACCTTGTTTCTATTGAAGATCATCTTCGGAGTGGCTATATTCGACTTGTAAGGTCCACTATTATTTGTCAGGATTTGCACTAGAGTAGAAGCCATGCCCAAGCTGCCCATTTACATGGATAATCATGCGACGACTCCGGTCGATCCGCGCGTGATGGAAACGATGCTGCCGTACTTCACCGAGAAGTTCGGCAACGCCGCCAGCCGCAATCACAGCTTCGGCTGGGAAGCGGAGGAGGCTGTCGATCGTGCGCGCAACCAGATCGCGGCGCTCATCGGCGGCAAGTCCAAGGAAATCATTTTCACCAGCGGCGCCACCGAGTCCGACAACCTCGCTATCAAGGGCGTGCTGGAGTTCTACAAAGACAAGGGCAACCACATCATCACGTGCGTCACCGAGCATAAGGCGGTGCTCGACAGTTGCCGTACGCTCGAGCGCACTGGCAAGGCCACGGTGACCTATCTCAAGGTCGACAAGTACGGAATGGTCGATCCCGAGGACGTCCGGAAGGCGATTACTGACAAGACCGTGCTCATCTCGATCATGTACGCCAACAACGAGATCGGCACGATTCATCCGATTCGCGAGATCGGCAAGATTGCGAAAGAGAAGGGCATCATCTTCCATTGCGACGGCGTCCAGGCGGCCGGCAAGATTCCCGTCGATGCGGAGAAGGACGGAATCGATCTGCTCGCGATGAGTGGCCACAAGATTTATGGGCCCAAGGGCGTCGGCGCGCTATGGGTTCGCTCCAAGGGTCCGCGCGTGCGGCTCACGCCGATCATCGATGGCGGCGGTCATGAGCGCGGGATGCGCAGCGGCACGCTCAACGTCACCGGCATCGTCGGCTTCGGCAAAGCATGCGAAATCGCGCAGCAAGACATGGCCGAGGACAACAAGAAGCTGCTCGACCTGCGCAACAAGCTGCAGGCGGGGCTGTTCGAGCGCCTCGATGAGATTTATCTGAATGGGCATCCCACCGAGCGGCTGCCGGGAAACCTCAACGTCAGCTTTGCGTATGTCGAAGGCGAGTCGCTGCTGATGGGTATCAACGATATCGCGGTGAGTTCGGGCTCGGCCTGCACCTCGGCGACGCTGGAGCCCTCGTATGTGATTCGCGCGCTGGGAGTAAACGAGGAACTCGCGCATAGCTCGATTCGCTTCGGCATCGGGCGCTTCAACACTGAAGATGAAGTTAGTTACGTGACCGATCGCGTTTCGAAAGAAGTGAATCGGCTGCGTGAGATGTCGCCGCTGTACGAGATGGCGAAAGAAGGAATCGATCTCAAATCCGTCCAATGGAAGGCGGAATAATTGACCTGAACCCCCTCGCGGGACGCTCAGGGTACGAGGGCGGGACGGAGATAAAATCATGGCTTATTCCGAAAAGGTTCTCGACCACTACAACAATCCGCGCAACGTCGGCAGCTTCGACAAGAACGCCTCCGATGTCGGCACCGGAATCGTGGGCGCGCCGGAGTGCGGCGACGTGATGAAGCTGCAACTGAAGATCGACGACCTCGGTGTCATCCAAGACGCCAAGTTCAAGACCTTCGGATGCGGCAGCGCGATTGCCAGCTCCAGCTACGTCACCGAGCTGGTCAAGGGCAAGCACATCGACGAGGCGATGACGATTAAGAACACCGTCATCGTAAAAGAATTGAATCTGCCGCCGGTGAAGATCCATTGCTCGGTGCTCGCCGAGGATGCGATCAAGGCCGCAATCACCGACTGGCGCAAGCGCAAAGGCGAGCCGGAAGCGGCTGCTGAGAAGAAGGCAGAAGCGAAGTAATTGTCCATGTTGACGTTATCGGAAAACGCGGTCCGCAAGATCAAGACGCTGGTTGCCGAGAAGGGCGACGAGGCCGGGTTGCGCGTCAAGGTCGTTGGCGGCGGATGCTCCGGGCTGTCGTATCGGATGGAAATCGATTCGGCCAAGGAGCGCGACAAGATCTTCGAGCGTGACGGCGCCAAACTTATTGTTGACAAAAAGAGCTTTTTGTATTTGAACGGGTCGGAGCTGGATTATTCGGAAGAGCTGATGTCGGCCGGCTTCAAGCTGGTCAATCCGAATGTGAAGCGAAGTTGTGGATGTGGTGAATCGTTCGTCGTATAGGCAACGGTTTCGTTGGGGCAGGCGGGAATTCGGCTTTATAGAAAAAACAACATCCTCAAATGATCAAATGTCCCTCATGCGCGCGGCCGCAGGAGCCGCGCTTGATTTGCGATCAGTGCGGCTCGCCGCTTCCGGTTCCCGCCGATCTCGATTGCTTCAGCGCGCTCGGATTTCCGCGCAAGCTGACCATCGATACGTCCGCTCTGGAAACCTCTTATCACGACTTGGGGCGCAAGATTCATCCCGACCACTTCGCCTCGAGCGCGCCCAATGTCCGCGCGATGAGCCTCTCGGGCACCGCGCTTCTGACCCGCAGCTATCGCACGCTGCGCGATCCGATCGCGCGCGGACTCTATTGGCTCGAGCTCAATGGCGAGAAGCTGGCCGAGAACAACAAGAACGTTCCGCCTGAATTGGCCGAGACGGTGTTCGAAGTGCAGGAGCAGCTGGCCGATCTGCGCGACGCCAGTGGCGATGCCGCAATCGAGCTTCAGCGCGAAGTCGAGAAGCGCCGCGCCGCGATTTCCTCGACGATGGATGACCTCGGCGGCGATCTCGATCGCAACTTTTCGCGCTGGGACGCGTCTCCCGACAACGATACCAACGCAAAGAAAGCGCTCGTCTCCGAGCTGAAAACTATCCTCTCGAAAATCGCATACTTACGAACTTTGCTCCGCGATATCGATCGCGGATTGGAAACCTTGAGAGCGGCGTAACGTCTTATTACCGATGGCGCGCATTTTCGGCATAGATCTTGGCACTACCAACAGCCTCATCGCCGTAATGGATGGTGAAGCTGCGCGTGTAGTTGCGGATGCCAAAACCGGCGCGACGATTCTACCGTCGGTCGTGGCGATCGCTCCCGACGGCGAGGTCTTCGTCGGCGACGAGGCTATCGAGGTCGAGCCGCGACTCGCGCTCAAGAACGACGGCGTCATCCATGCGACCGGATTTTCCGGCGGCGACATGGGTGCCGTTATTCGCTCCGTCAAGCGCTACATGGGTCTCGGCAGCACCGAGATCGCGCCCGAGGATCAGGCTCGATACACGTTCGCCGATCTCACCGGCCCCGTCGCTCGATTCCAGGTCGGCAAGCGCGCCTACACTCCGTCGCAAATTTCCGCCGAGATTCTCCGCGCGCTGAAGCAACGCGCCGAAGCCGCGATGCCCGGCGAAAAAGTTGAGCGCGTCGTCATCACCGTGCCCGCCTACTTCAATGACGGGCAGCGCCAGGCGACCAAGGATGCGGGACGCCTCGCCGGCCTCGAAGTCGTCAGGCTGGTGAATGAGCCTACCGCGGCCTCGCTCGCGTACGGATTGCAGAAACTCGCCGAAGGACGCGTCGCGGTCTATGACTTCGGCGGCGGCACCTTCGACATCTCCATCCTCAATGTGAAGGGCGGCGTGTTCGAAGTTCTCGCGACCAATGGCGACACTCACCTTGGCGGCGACGACATCGACGCCGCGGTCGTGAACTGGTTGCTCGGCGATTTGCCCGAGAGCATTCGTAATGAACGCCACATCTGGAATAGCGCGCGCCGGCTGGCTGAAAACGCTAAACAAAAACTTAGCTCTACCGAAGAAACCGAACTTATACTCGAGATTCCTCCCGATTTGAGCCTGCGCGAAAAGCTGACTCTCGCGCATCTCGAGCAGCTCGCCAAGCCGTTTATCGATCGCACGCTGGAGCGATGCCGACTCGCCCTCAAAGACGCGAAACTCGATGCATCGCAAATCGATGCGGTGGTTCTCGTCGGCGGCTCCACCCGCATGCCGATGGTGCGGCGCGAAGTTGCCAAGATGTTCGGCCGCGAACCGCTATGCTCGATCAATCCCGATGAGGTTGTGGCTCTAGGCGCTGCGGTGCAGGCCAGCGTGCTGATGGGCACGCAGCACGACATGCTGCTGCTCGACGTGGTGCCGCTCTCGCTCGGAATCGAGACGGTGGGCGGCGTGATGGAAAGGATTATCCACAGGAATACGACCATTCCGACCAGCGTCACCGAAGGATTCACCACCGCGGTAGACAATCAAACCCACGTCGATATCCATGTGTTGCAGGGCGAAAGGGAAATGGCGAAGGATTCCCGCAGCTTGGCGCGGTTCAAGTTGGGGCCGATGGAGCCTCAACCGGCTGGATATCCGAAGGTCGCAGTCACTTTCCTCATCGATGCAAACGGGATACTTAATGTGACGGCGCGCGACGAGCGCACGGGCCGCGAGCATTCGGTCGATGTGAAGCCGAGTTATGGGCTGACCGACGACGAAATCGAAAAAATGCTCGAAGAGGCCATCGATTTAGGCGAGCAGGACCTCGAGGAGCGCCTGCTGATAGTAGCTCGCAACGACGCTCATCAGATTTTGGCCGCGCTGCGAAAGCAGCTGCGAGAATGGGGCCATCTGGTGGAGGCGGACGAGCGCGCGGCGGTCGAAGAGTGGGCGGGGCGGTTGGCGGAGGCGGAAAAGGGCACCGATCGCGAACAAATAGCGAAATTAGTCGAAGACCTGAATACGGCGACGACTCCGTTCGCGGAACGGATCATGGATGCCGCTATCAAGCAGGCATTGGAAAAAAAGTCAGTTGAAGAACTGTCTTAAGGACTTAGGTTTATAAGCCAATGGGACTGAAATGGGACCAAGCGGAGGACATTGCGGAGGTTCTCATCGAGAATCATCCCGGGCTGAATCCGCTCGATGTCCGTTTCACAGACCTGAGGCAATGGGTCATCGATCTTGACGAATTTGACGACGAAGTGTCGGCAAGCACAGAAGGTAAGCTGGAGGCCATTCAGATGGCCTGGAACGAAATTTACAAGGAGCAATACGGAGACGATTCAGAATAGCTCCTTTGAATAGAAGGTGCATGTTTTGCGTCTTATAGCTGACCTTTTCAGGAGGTGGGGCGGATGGCGACCAGCGAAAACCTGAGGGCTGACCAGGAAGGTAAAATGGAAAAGGAAACTCTCGACGAAAAGTTGCCGGGGCTTTTTGAGCCCGACACCCTGTTGCCGGTTCAGTACTTCGAGGCGATGCGCCGCAAGCACCTCCTCGAGGGCGAGAAGCGCTTGATCCTAAGCGTGTTGGAAGACGCGGTCGAATGCTTCATGAAGTGTATCGACTCGCCCACCAACAAGGGCCAGCGGCTGTTCCGCGATGCCGACGAGTGGATCAACCTCGAAGACAAGCGCTGGGTGTTCTCGTTCGACAACGTATGCGACATGCTCGACATCAATGCCGAGTACATGCGCGCCGGACTGCGCCGCTGGAAGGAAAAGAAGCTCATCGCGATTGCGCGCCGCAACGAGGAACGCGCACAGCAGCAGGCGCTGGCGGAAGCGCAGGCGCTCTTGCCTGAGGCTGAGCGTCAGCCGATCCTGATGCCTGCGCCGGTGCTCGAAGTGAAGAAGCATGTGGCGGCACCGGTCGTAATGCGCGGCCGGCGCAAGAGCGAGCCCGCGCGGGTGACGTCGCGCTCACGCTCCAAGCTGCGTAAAGCGCGCGCGTAAGCAGCGCTCCTCGAAACCCACACTGTAGTTGACTAACGCGATGCGGCAGGACCTTCCTGCCGCATCACTATGCCTGGTAAGACTACAATTAGTAGGATAATCCTACATTACCTAGCGGCGGGCGAAGTCGGTCGCAAGAAGGTTGACCTTGCCCGCGAAGTCCTCGAGGTCGACCTCGGTGGTCTCCAGCACGCGCGCCACCATTCCCCAAAATCCGATCGACATCACCAGCTCGACGATCTCAGCCGCGCCCATATGCTTCTTTAACTGCGCGACCGTCGCCGGGCTGCCCTTGACGTTGCGCGCAACTTCATCGGTGAACTTGATGACGAGCTTCTCGACTTCATTGAAGCAATTGGCGTTATCGGGATTCTCCATCGCGGCGACTTGCGCGTCGGTGACGCCAACCGCTTTTGCGATGGGCACGTGCTGCGTCCATTCGTAGACCGAATGACTCACCTTGGCGGTGCGCAGGATGGCGATCTCGCGCAGCTTGGCGTCGAGCTTGCCGCGCGTGAGGAGCGAATTACCGAGCATCGAAAATGGATAGAATGCGGCGTCGGAGTTGGCGATCATCCGCGCGACGTTCATCTTGACCTTGCCGCGATTGAGGATCTCGCGAGTTTTTTCGGGAGCCTTGCTCTCGTCAACATAAGGTAGCAGCGCCATCGGCGTTTTCCTCCGTGGAAATTCTGATGAGTTGATCGCGACGCTAGTACCGGTCGCGCCCTGCTTGCAAACGTGGCAGAGGCTTCAGCCTGTGGTGCGAGGCGGGAAGGCTGCGCGGAACTTTGGATCTGTGAGGAGCCCTCCGATCGCGCGCGACAGCGCGACCGAGAGCGATTCGGCGGGCTCCGTTTCGAGCGGGAAGAATACTTCGCCTCCCACCGGCTTCGGCGGCTCCTCCTCGACGCCGACTAGCTGGTTCTCATAGGTCACTGAACCATTGCGACGTTCCAGCTTGCACTCGAGCTTCACGCGTGAGTTCATCGTGAAGTATTGCCCATGGATGGTCTGCTCCGTGCCGAAGTTCTTCTCGACCGCGAGTTCATCGACGTCGCACATCAGCATCAGGTCGATGCCGTTCTTTAACTCTTTCGGATCAATGCCGGCCTCGAGCGCGATCGGTTTCAGACCAGCCTCGGCGAGGCCCGTCATCAACGCGTCGTGCAGGACGGCTCCGACATCCGACGCCTGCAAAACTTTTTCGGTATTGCCTGACGAGCTGTAGACTTTACCTACTTCACGCGTGCCGATCGCGAGGTCGCCGCCGACTGGTGCGACCGCGAGGTTGGCGGGAAGAAAGATCGCGCGCGTTCCGGGTACGAAGCCGCCCAAGTAATGAAGCTTGATGACCTCGCGCGAAGTGCATCCTGCGAGCGCGCATATGCTGATGAGCGCCCAGGTCCATGCGATGCGGCGCAACGTTGTTCTCCGCACGATTCAGGGTTCAGGCCGGGGAGCGGCTGCCGGGGTTTTATCGCGCCACCAGAAAAACCAAAACACGATGCATATGCACAACGCCGCCAGCGCTATCCATCGCTGCGCATGATGCGCCATTTCCGTGACTCGGTAGACCTCGTCGCCGACCAGATATCCAATCGTGACCACAAGCGTGGACCACACCATCGCGCCGAGCACGTTCCATCCGAGAAAACGGAAGAACGGCATGCCCGCCGCGCCCGCCATCGGGCCCGCCATGAAACGCACCCCAGCGATGAAGCGCGCCATAAAGACTGCCTTGCTGCCGTGGGTATGGAAAAATAATTGGAGGCGTTGGTAGCGGTGACCGATGGTTTTGAATCTCATCGCGAGGCGCGCGATGATCCGCTGCCCGCCATGACGGCCAACGAAAAAGCCGCAGCAATCTCCACTGACCGCGCTCAGCACGCACACCACGTACACGAACCTGAGATCGAGGATTCCGCGCCCGGCGAGGAATCCCGCAACCAGCATCACGCTTTCCTCGGGAACGGGAATCCCCAGGTTGCCAATGAACACGCAAACAAAAATGCCAAGGTAGCCCCAGTTCGCGAGCCAGTCGACGATGTTCGCCGGGTTCAGCAGCGCATGCATCAGGATTTCACGGCGACGCCCGTCATTCCCCTTCGGTGTTCCCTAAACTAGCTTGCCCCAATAGATCGATTGAAGCGATACGGTGATTTTCAAGCGAGCCCCCAGATGCGTACGTGTATCACCCCGAAGGCGATGAAGATGATTGAGGTCACGATCAGGATTTTCGTCAGGCGATCGGGATGCCGCATGCCCTTCGCCATCAGCACCAGCAGGAACGGAAAGACTTGCAGGTAGTGGCGAGTGCCGAACTGCGCGAAGCCATTGGCATAGCAAAGCAGGCTCGGAATCGACACCAGGAACGCCGTCACGATCATCAGCGTCGCCTCGAGTTTCGCGAGGTTGGCTTTGAACGCGAGGACCAGCGCGGGACTGGTAAAAATCAACGACAGGCCGCCGAAGTTGGGATGGAAGTAGGGGAAGGTGTCGTTGACGATCGGCACCATGAAGAAAATCGTATTGATGTTTCCCAGCAGGTAACGCATCCCGAAGGCCGGCGCTCCGACGGGTCCGGTGAGCGCTACGCCTTGGTCGAAGAAGCTCCCGAAGCGCGCCTCGTTGAGGCCGACAAACACCACGCCGACTGCGGCGAAGCCGGGAATCATCAGAAAGAGATCGCGAATCCGCCGTCCACGCATCAGCGCGAGGATTGCGTAGGTGGCGCCCGCGACCGCGAGTTCGTAGCGCGAGAGCGAGCCGAGGCCCGCGAAGATACCGAGGCGAAACGGCCGCGCGGGGCCGAAGGCTTCCTCGAGCGCCGCGAGGGTGAACATCAGCGAGCAGGTTTCCGGCATCGACCAGGTGTTGCCGTGGATCGTTTCCGACCACAGGATGGTTCCCGCGCCGAAAAAAAGCGTCAGCCAAACTCGCCCGCTCACGCTGAGGCGAAATCTTCCCAGCAGCCGCCACGCCAGCGCCGCGTCGATCGCGCCGATGAACAGCGACCACATGGTCTGGTTGGTATCCATCCCCCAGACCGCGGCGAACGGCAGCATCAGGATCGCTGGGAGGGGCGGATGTAGCGCGTAACGATACGGTCCGATCTGCGCGGCCTCGAGAAAACTCTTCGGCGCATCGATGTAGGTATGGCCTTGCAGAAACGCGACCGCCTGGCGCACCTGCTCATCGTACGGTGTGCTGGGAAAACTGCTCACCGCATACAGCGCGAGGAAGGCCGCGAAGACCGTCCACGTGCACCATCTCTCCAACAGCGCGGAGTTCTCGACCAAGCGCTTCTTGAGCGCGGCGGGCCACACCAGCAGGCCCCATGCGATCGCGCCGGCGACGAGCGCGGGCCACAGCGGAAATTCCTTCTGCCGTTCAAGATAGACCGTGTCGATGAGCACGATCGCGAGCGCGAAGATGCACAGGCAGGTGCCGACTTCCATCATCTGCAAGGTGCGCCGCGGAGGCGGGAAAGGGGTCGCATCGCGCTCGAGAGCGCGCTCCCGAGGCTCCAGCTCCGCCGACACCGTTTCGTCCGCCAACGCCTGCCGCATATTACTTCTTGTCAGTAATCACTTCCCGGAGATGAGGTCGCGCCGCCGATAGAGCACCAAATTTTCCCGATTGAAGATCAAGTCGTAATCATCCGGTGGAAATTTCACCCCCGCGGGCGGCGCCACCTGCGCCAGTATATATGGAGGCCGCGCGGCGAGCGCATCCGCCAGCGCCGGCATCTGCCGCACCCGGCCTCCCGCGAGCCATCCCACGTCGCTGCCCGGAATGTCGTAGACGATCGGATCATCGGCGATCCCGGTGTAGACGGAGGCGCGGTTGAACTCGTGCCACACGATGACATCCTGCGCAAGATGCAGTATGTGCGTCTTCATGGTGATGCGGCCCGCGTCTTTTTCCTGCCGCAGCAGGTTCACCAGCTCCATCTCCTTCGGGCCCATCATCCAGCGCGGGTCGGGCGTCGAGCCCCAGTAACCTCGCGCCGCGGTGTTGAAGTTGATGCCCCAGTCTTCGGCGATCGAATGCTCCTCGTAATCGTAGTTCTCGCTGGGCCGCGGATTCCATGGATAGATCAGAATCGCGAGCAGCGCGGCCACCACCATCGCACGGCGTCCATGATTGAAAATGATCGCGAAGGGCAGGGCGGCCGGAAAGGTGAGAAAAAATGGCGTCCAGTACTCATCGAGCTTGTAGTGCAGATCCGCGATGTCCGACTGAAACGCATTGGAGCCGCCGAGCGCGCCGAGCTTCTGGCCAATCGCCTCGACGATGAGCGTGATCATGAGCGCGATGACGACCGGCGCTCCGTCGATCGATCGCGCATCACGCCCGCGCATCGCGCCTATATACAGCAGTCCGATTGCGGCGAAGGCGCAGAGCATCGGAAACTGCTGAAGGACCTCCGCGAAGATCGTGTTGGGATCCATCGTGTTGGTGTAGATGAGAGCGGCGGCGAGAATCGCGACGATTACCGCATCGCGCCAGCGCCTCTGATTGTCGATGGTGAGTGTCGCGTCAGGTTGCGGAAGTGCGCGCGCCGCCATCACGATCACGCCGATGCCGACGAACTGAATCAGCGGCAATATCGGATATCGCAGAACCGTTTTGGTGGCGATCGCGAATTCGGGCGTAGCGAAGATGACGGCGCCCACCACGCACGCGAGTTTCAGCAGCATCACGCGAGGACGGTTGGCGTCGCGCAATAAAATCGCGATGCCTGCCACCGCGACCGCGAAGCCGCCATCGATCGCATGCGAAGCGATCGCGGTTCCCAAAATGAGTGACCCGAGCGCCAACAGCATCCGGCGCGATTTGCGATCGAGCACGAAGGCGAGGCCGACGCCGACCAGCGCGAACGCCACCGCAGTCCCGCGCATCCCCACCATGCGGCGAAACGTGTTGGTGAAAAATAGCATGAGGGCAGCGATGCCGCCGGCGGTATCGCCAAGCGTCGCGGCGCCGAAGCGATATGCGCCGAAGATCATCAGCGCCGCCATTGGCACCATCCCGCCGCTGTGCGCGAGCAGACCAAGTTGCGTGCGCGATCCCATTGCCAGCATCGCGAGGAACAATTCGAGTGCGGGGGTTTGCGCCTGCGGTCCCCAGAGTCCGAAGGCGTCGTTGTCGAATGGAAGGTAGCGTCCGAAGGTGAGGATGCGCTGCACCGACGCCGGACATGCCATCACATCCATATAGGGCGCGGCTGGTGAGCCGAGTTCGAGCGGCACGAGTCCAACCGCGGCCAGCGCGAATGCGAGCAGAGCGAGGCGTTGTCCCGCGGTAAATTGCGATGCGCGAACGCGCGGAGGAGTTATCACGAGCCACGCGCCCGCCGCGATCAGCAGGAGCCATATCACCGGCGCGCGAAAGAGGCCGATGGGGCCGAGCAATTGCCCGAGCATCCACGCCGCGGCCCACGCGCCGCTTGCGCCCCCGAGGATCGCATCGAAGAGTTCGATCCCGTCATCGAGCTTCAGCAGAATGCCGGCGCCGACCACGGTCAGCAACGCCCAGAAGGTCCAGATCTTCAGCGCCGCGAGAAAGGTCGCGCCGAAGACCGGCTTGATGCCATCGATGGTGGCGGAAAAATCGATCTCCCACGGCGTGCCCTTGAGCCTCCAGTAGGCGAGCATCGTGATCGCGACCAGCGAGGCGCCGATCGATGCATACTCGGCGGCTATCCGTGGGACGCTGGCCGATGAATTGCTGGTTGCCGTCATCGTTCGATCGAACGACAGAATGCCGCATCAGTACTGGGTATGCCAGATCAGATTCAACTCGCTGGCGTTACCAAGATCGCTCCGGCTCTCCGAGGTATCAACCTGGAAATGCTTGGTTAGATAATAAGTGATGGTGGCCTTCTGACTTGGCTGGCCGGGAATCTGCTCGGTTTGCGGCGCGACGTTTTGCGACGCCGATAGAAAAACATCCTGCGTGAGGTAGGTGCCGACCGCCGCCATCCCGTTCTCGACGCTGAATTGCAGCGCCTGCAGACCGAGCGCATCCGCCACCTGCTGGCCGATCGCATTGGCGGCGTAACTTCCCGCGATCGTCGCCGCCTGACTTTGCAGCGAGGCCTGCTGCCCATTGTTCAACTCGCTGGTGGGCCGGCCGAACATCAACACTGATAAGATGTCGGCCTGCGACATTTCAGGATCGCTCGAAAACGTCAGCGTCGGCTTGCTCGCGGTGCCGCCGATATTCGCGGACACGGTGTACTGCGGGAGTTGACGTTGCGCGACGATATTGAGCGAGGGATCGATGGTAGTGCCGCCGGTGAAGGTCACTTCGCCCGTTTGCAGATTGAGCGGCTGGCCTGCGAGCGCAATCTGACCGCGCACCGTATCGATGCTGCCCTCCAATGTCACGCCTCCGCCCGGTTTTTTCACCACGTGAACTTTGCCCTCGAGCTCCGCCGATGAGCCCGCGACCTTCACCCAGGTGTTGCGATGAATCTCGGCGATGAGATCGATCGCGAAGTTCTGTGAAATGTTCGCATACGGCGACGGCGGCGCGGGCGGCGGAGGTGGCGGGGCGACGCCGTCATATACCACCTGCACTGTGTGGTCCTCTTTGATGGTGTCGGAGCCGAGGAACGCCAGCTCCGGCTTCAGCACTCCCCACAGCACTTCCACCTTGCCGCTGAGCTTCGGAGATTGTAGCGGACCACTGAGGCGGATGTTCGCCGCGGTGTAGGCGACATACTCAGGCGTGTTGATGGCGGGCCACTTGTCCATTTTAAGGCTCACATCGATCGCGGTGGGACGATAGCTGTCGAGCACGACGCGCCCCCACGCATCGATGGTTCCATCTTTGGAACGCGCGTTCAGGTCCTGCACGAAGATGGCCTGCGGCGAAATCAGCACGGTCATGCTCAGCGCGTCGAGGGTCACGCCGGCGGGAACGATTTTCGCCTTGCCGTCCCATAGCCAAATGCCGCCGGTGGCTTGCGGCCGCTTGATGGGCCCGGTCAGCGCGATATCCAGCGAGATGTTGCCATCGAGTCCTTGTATCGTCTTGGGGTTGATCGAGTTCAGAAACGCGAGGTTGATGCCGCTGGAGTGTACGCGGCCATTGATGCCGCCACTCGCGTACGCGACGAACTTGCGATCCCATCCGAGCTGCATCGGAATCGTCGCGTTGGCGATTAGCTGATTAGTGGCGTTCTGAAAGACCTCGGCGTCCGCCACCATCTGGCCGTTGGTGTAACGCGCGTTCGCGTCGACCTCGCTGAGCGTATTGCCGTGCGCCGAAAGCGGTCTGATTTGCATCTTCGCCACGACAATCGGCGCCGCCGAAGTGCCGGTGACTCGGATCGAAGTCGACAACGTTCCCGCGATCCCGGGATTGCTTGCGAGGAACGGATTGAGGTCGCCGAGATCGAGCCCACTGACGCGGAAGGTGACATCCTGCGGGCCAACGAAATCAGCTTGCCCTTGCATCGAGATTTCCTTCTGCCCGTTGGTCAGCCGCAAATCGCCCACGGAGATTTGTCGCGGGTCTTTGTGGATGGTGGCCGGATGCGCGAGCTGCCAGGTGCCATCGCTCAGTTGCAGCGCGAGTTGGTTGAAGCTCAGATCGATCACATTGGGCTTCAGCCGAATCTCGGCCGCGAGCTTCTGATTGCGCGATTGCGCGTCCCAGGTATCGACCAGAATTCGCGCGTCAGTCGGCTGAAGCCGAATCAAATCGACACCCACGTAGACCGATTTCAAATCGACGTTGGTGTGTATCTGGTCGAAGCTCGCATCGACGCGGCCGTGCGCGGCATCGTTGCCGACGCTCGCCAATGCGTATGTGATCTTGCCCGCGCCGATGGAAACGCCGCTGGTCTGCAGCGCAAACATTGAGGCGCTGCCGCGCACCGTCAGCGCATTGAAGGGACCGCTCGCGCGCCCGATAACCTGCAACTTGCCGCCGCCGCTGCGTCCCGCCAGCGTCATCCATGGCGACAGATCATCGGACTTCAAATTGTAGGAAAGATCGCCTCGCCGTGCGCCCGCCAATGCCACCTGGCCCTTCGCGCTGACCTTGGTGGTGCCGGCGCTTATCGACGCCTGCGCGATTCGCACCAGACCGCGCGCAATCGACGTACGCACGGTGCCCGAGTCGATCCTCGCCGGGCCGAGGACGCTGCGCTTCACGTCAACGCGCGCAACGCCTTCAGCATCGGCGAGCGCGACGCCGCTGCCCTTGATCCGCACCGCAAGGTTGATGTCGGTATGCATGACGCGCCGATTCTGGAACTTCTGGATGTCGAGATGCTTCGCGTCGAGCGCGATCTCATACTTCGGCCGGCCACGAAAATCGATGCGCCCGCGCGAGGTCGCATCCGCGCGCTGCCCCTGTGCGACCTTCGCATCATAGGTCGCGACCTGATTGGCGACCGTGGCGTTGAAGATGAAATCGCCGACGTTCCATTGCGCCACGCCGAGCCGCGCAACTCGCACCCCGACGTGTCCGTCGAACCCCGCGACCGAAGTCCCGGCGCCTCGCCCGCGCACCGAAGCATTCAGGACGCCGGTCGCGGTTTTGATCGTGAGTAGCTGCTGCGGGTTGAGATCGAAGACACTGACGGAGCCGTTGTAGCGAGGCTCGCGATTGCTAATGTCGGCATGCACATCGCCGCGAATCTTCGCATCCGCTGCATTCATTGCGACTGTGACGTGCAGATCGGGACGCCCGCCCTGAATGCGAATGGTGCCCGCGACGTTGGCATGCGGCGACCATTGTTTGGCGACTCGAATGATATCGGCGCCCGCGATGGAGTTTGCATCGAGCCGTACATCCATCTTGAGCGCGGCCACGTCGCTAATCGCGCCCGTCAGTTTAAGATGCGAGTCGTGGGTGTCGATCTTCACCACATCGATGATCACGCTCGCGGGATTCAGCGCAGTCTGATAAGTCACTTTGGCGAAAATGTCGCCCGGTGGTAGCTGCGGCCCGGTGACGTGGCCCCATAAGCTGTCGAGCTTGGCGCGCAGGCCATCCTTCAAAATGTAGACTGATCCGCCTAGCCCGGCGTTGTCGAATGCGTAGGTCTCGCCATTGGCGCGGGTGGCGGCGATAGAGGCGCGCCCGAGGCTCACCTCGCGCACCAGCACGCGAAAATTGGTCTTGCCGCGACCTTTCGTCGGCGTCGCGGGATGCGCCGATGCCACCGCCTCGGCCGCATTCCATTTCCCATCCTGGTCCTGCTTCGCAGTGAGCTGAAGCCCGCTGATGTCTATATGCGTGAGGTCGATGGTGTTGTGCAGAATCGAGAGAATGCCGTATGCAGCTCGCAACCGTTCAATATGCGCGATGCGATCGCCTTTGTAGGTCAGGGTGATGTCGTCGACTGTCAGCTCGCGCCAGATCGATCCTTGGATCCTGCCGATCGTAAGCTGCCCCTTGAGAGTTCCGGCCAGGATAGCATTGACCTTGGTGCGCGCGAGATCGCGAAACCAGTCGGTGTTGGTGATGACTACCGCCGCGACGATCGCGATCACGATAAGCGCAACGAGGCCAATCGCGACGCGCTTGAAGATTTTCCAAACCAGTCGCATCGCGCCTTAGAAGAAATTCCCGATGCTGAAGTAGACTTGCCACCACGCATCGCCACGCGGAGCCTTCGACGGAATTCCCAAATCGAGCCGCAGCGGACCAATCGGCGTTTGATACATCACCGCGGGCCCATAGCCGAAGCGAAGCGGGCTGGGGAAGGTGTACGGCCTGAGGCTGGTCTGACCGAAGTCGACGAATGCCGCGCCGCCCAGCTTCTGGTAAATCGGATGGCGCAGTTCCACCGATCCTTCGAACAGCGAAAGTCCGCCGAGTGGATCGTTGGATACGCTCAGCGGCCCCAGGCGCCATCGCCCGTAGCCGCGCACGCTGCCTTCGCCGCCGGGAAAGAAGCGCAGGAAGAGCGGGTAGTCGCGCTTGGGCCCGAGCGAATCCGCGGCGCCGAACTTGAGCCGCGTCGCGAGGACGGTGTTCTTCGCGATGGTGGTGTAATTCCGGTCCTCGATCGTCGCGCGGTAATACTTGTAATCGCCGCCCCAGATGATGCCGCCTTGCTCGCCGAGCAGCGTGACGATCGCGCCGCGCGTCGGATAGTACTGATCATCGGTGTTGTTCCACACCAGGCTCGCGATCGGCCCGCTGACGATTCCCTTTTTGCGAAGTCCGCCGAGCGCGTCGACCACGGTACTGCTGACGCTGTTGAGCTGCGCATACATCAGTCGATAGCCGACCGTCCCAGTGAGCTGCTTGGTGATGTGATACGTGAGCTGTGGCGCCAGCGATTCCGAATGTAGCGTGAAGGTCTGCTCGTCCTCCTGCTGCAGCGTTGCAGTGATGCCGCCCTCGAGATCGCGCTGATCGAGGAAGTACGGTTGCCGCAGCGACACGCTCGCGCGGCTGTTGATGCTCGCGTAGCGCAGCAGGACCGACATCTGCCGACCGCCGCCGAACCAGTTGTAATCGTTCCACAGCGCCTGCCCGCCGAAATCGTCCTGGGTGCTGTAGCCGCCGCCGAGGCTGATGTCGTGCTGGGGCTTCTCACGCACGTTGAGATCGATCGGAATCTCGGCCGCCGAGCTCTCCAGGTCGGAGGTAAAAGTTGCCGCGCTGAACAGATGAAGATTCAGCAGATGGGTGCGGGAATCATCGATCTTCTGATTGGAGTATTCCTCGCCCTCTTTGTAGGCGAGCTCGCGGGTGATGATCTTGGCCCGCACCTTCTGGTTGCCGCGCAGTCTGGTCTTGCCAAAGTACGCCTTGGAACTGACGTGGACGGTGTATGAGATGCGCGCAGTCTCCCTGACGATGTCGACCTGGGCGCGCCGCCGCGCCGTGGTCCGCGCATATCCGCCATTGACGAAGAACAGCCGCAAGATTTCCTGACCGCCCGCGTAGGCTTGCTGATTGAAGATGTCGCCGCGATGAATCGGCAGCTTGGTGACCGGCGCTATGTTCGGCGGCGGATGATATCCGTCGATGCTTATGTCGACGTCGGCGATGTGGACCGGCTGCCCTTCGGCCACCCGCACTTCGAGGGTGACAACCTCATCCTTGCGCTTCACCGCAGTGGTCAGGTTATAGGTCAGCCGCAGGTGGTAGTAGCCATGCGCCTCGTAAAAAATTCGCAGTCGATTCAGATCATTGGTGAAAGTGTCGGGCTCGAAGTCGGGGCGCGCCTTCCACGGCGTATAGAATGGCCGCGGCTTGGTGCGCATAACCGATTGCAGGTCGCTATCGGCAAAGATGTGATTTCCGGTGAAGGAAATCGCGCCCACCTTGAAATGATGCGAGGGATCGAGATCGTCGACCGTCATCGCCGAGGCCGCGGCGTTTGGCAAAATGACGATCAGAAAAAGGAGAGCGGCGCAAATTCGGCTGGCGCAGTCATGCAAGCTGATTGACATGAATCAAGTGGTCGAAGTTGAAGCTAGCGAATCCAGCGCGAATCCTCAGAGACTCAAACCAGCGCCTTTAATGATATCTGCGCCACGCACGAAGGGAAACGCGCCCCGCGATAGATGCATTGTGGTGGCCGCGCTGGTTCGCGATGCGATATTGTGTGCCATTCCTTTTCAGGGGTGCATGATGCAACGACGACTCGGGATCACACTTCCAATCGACCCATTCATCAATCGCCGCATCGGCGAGCTGGTTCGTCTCGCCGACCAATGCGGCTACACCGACGGATGGTCGTTCGAGGCCAACAGCAGCGACGCCTTCTCGCCGATCGCCGCGATGGCGATGCTGTCGGACAAGCTTCGTTTCGGGACCGCAATCGTGCCGGTGTATACGCGCTCGGCGGCGCTAATCGCGATGTCGGCGGCGACGGTCGCGAATCTCTCGGGCGGGCGCTTCGTGCTCGGGCTCGGGATTTCCAGCCCGGCCATCGTGCAAAACTGGATGAGCGTGCCGTACGTGAAGACCCATACTAAGACCCGCGAAACGGTCGCGGCGGTGCGCGCCATCATGAAGGGCGAGAAGTACAGCGTCGATGGCAAGACCATGCGCATCAACGGATTTCGCATGGACCTGACGCTCGATGTTCCTCCTCCGCCGATCTACCTAGGCGCGCAAGGCGCGGCGATGTGCCGGATCGCGGGCGAGATCGGCGATGGCCTTATCACAAACTTCGTTACGACGGACTCGCTTCCCGGAATGATCGAGCATACGCGCGAGGGGATGCGCTCGGCCGGTAAGGATCCCGCGCAGCTCGATGTGGTATGCCGAATCAACATTGCGGTGGGCGAAGACGCGGCGACTGCGCGCTCGCTCTTCAAGCGCAACCTCGCCGCCTACATCACGGTTCCCGGCTACAACAAGTTCTTCCGGGAAATCGGCTACGAGAACGAGGCCGGCAAGGCGATGGAGTTATGGAATCGCGGCGAGCGCAAGCAGGCGCTCGAATCGCTTCCGGACGAGATGGTCGAGCGCATCTATGTCTTCGGCGACGCGAAAACGTGCCGCATGCGCATCGATGAGTTCTTCAAGGCGGGAGTGACGACAACGGCGCTGCAGTTCATCTCATTCGCACCGAAGCCGGAGGAACGCGGCGCGCGCCTCCTCAAGGCGATCAAGGATTTCGCCGACGCATAGACCTAACCCGTATCCCCTTCCCTTTAGGGAAGGGGAACCAGAGTGGGCTTTGGTTTCTAGTGAAAAGTGTTTCTCTTATGCTCCCCTTCCCTAAAGGGAAGGGGCCGGGGGTTAGGTCAGAGAGTCGGGCAACTAGCAAAACAATCGGGCGTCCGGTGATATCGCCGGACGCCCATTTTTATTGCCGCGGTCGATGCGACCGATTAGTGGATGTAGTTGCCGAGCAGTGGACCGATGAGAGTATTCAGGTTGCTGTTGCCGTATCCGTATCCGTTGCCGTAGGTGCTCGCCAACGGGCTGTAGGTACTTGCGTAGGGAGTGTTGAAGCTGCCGTATGCCGGTCCGTACCCGTCGTGAGTGCGAGCAGGCGATGTCCTGAAGGTTGTTGAGATTTGAGTGGCGGCTCACCTCGCCCGATCAGAAGATCGGGTTGAGCAAGAGGAGGCCGCCATGAGCGAGAGTGCCAAGAGCAAGGACGGAAGGAAAGC
>Ga0182024_10000567_pt1 | contig 95496 bp, 85 predicted proteins | sample P32metaG_FD_120480 | JGI IMG/M metagenome (GOLD analysis project Ga0182024, IMG submission 120480) | Permafrost microbial communities from Stordalen Mire, Sweden - P3-2 metaG (Illumina Assembly) | ecosystem: Environmental > Terrestrial > Soil > Wetlands > Permafrost | place: Sweden: Stordalen... | reverse complement strand
AGCCGGGCCTTCCCTCCGCCTGGAGCTTGCTCTTGTTCCCACCTGTCACCACAACCTCAACCCAGATCATCAACCCGCCTAGACTCTCATCCCAGGTGGCTCAAGTCAGTGAGTCCAGTCACCCCTTCGCGCATTATATGCCCGTTCCAGTCACCCACATCCGGCATTACGTGTTGCCGTGGGGAGGGCTGTTCCTATCGGCGTTTCTTTTCGTTCGCCGCGCCGCGCCAGCTGGGCGGCATGCAATTTGGACAATCGAGGAGGGAGGCAAGATTGGGGAGGCGTTCGGGCCCGCCGTCCGCGCCCTGGCGTGGACGGTCGCGGCCATCGCCGTCTTTCAGACCGCGATTTGGCTGCAATGCCGGCTATTCGGATTTTTCCTGCCGCCGCAAGGATTTGAATCGGTAAAGTGAGAATTGACGATCCGGCATCGGTCTGCGTTAGGCCGAGCGGTGAAGGTCCTGATGACGGAAACGAACCGAATGGCCTCGCGCCATTCAACGCGCTGTATCATTCCTTCGTCTGTGGACCAACCGGAGAAAATTCGCAGCCTCCGTTCCGACCGTCCGAAAAATCTTCCTAGGGAGGACGAACTGGAGCGCGTCGATTTCGCAATAAAATTCGCTGATGCGCTCTCGAAGGCGCCCACCTCTTCCGGCGCCGTTATCGTTGCCCTCTACGGCAACTGGGGCGTTGGGAAAACGACTCTCAAGAACTTCACCTCGGTCTTCCTTCGCAACGACCACGAAATTGAACCCATCGATTTCCACCCATGGCAATGGCCCAATAAGGACCTCATGCTCGACGCGCTGCTGGTCGCGCTCAATTCGGCCATCGACCCGCCCGGATGGATCACAAAGGGGTGGCGCAAAGTGGAACCGGCGCTGTGTATCGAGCATGTGGCGGCGATCCTCGGCCTTTGGTCGCCCCTGGCCGGATGGGCCAAGTTGTGGTGGGCTCCCGCCGTGGCAATGGTCGTGGGCGGCGGTTTGAGCACATTCCTCGGAAAAGGATGGGCCGATATCCATCCGCGTCTTCATAAAGTCTTGATTGCAGTACTGGTTATTGGCGCTGGTTTAACTTTCCTCCAACTAGTGTTCGAGTGGATGGCGAAACTTAGGGCCACGCGGAGCGAGAACCGAATCGCGGCCCTGCCCAAGAGGCGGGAAGCGCTCAGTTCCGCCCTTATTAAGCGCTCGAAACCGGTCGTAACCTTTATCGACGACTTGGATCGCCTTGAATCGTCGGAAATCTGCCGGGTAATTTCCTTCATCAAAGGGACGATCGATCTGCCCAATCTCGTCTTTGTGATCCTCTGCCAGCAGGATGTCATAGCCGGGGCTCTCGACAGCATCGCCCACCGTCCGGGCGGAGGGGCGGAGTTCCTGGAAAAGATCGTCCAAGTTGGTATAAACGTCCCCGAGCCGCCTCCAGGCAAGATCCGCAACATGGCGGACGACGGCCTCAGGGAAATGTTGGAAGATCCGCGCATGTCCGATCACTGGAGCTGGAGCCGGTGGGATCGTCTTTACTCAAGTTTCCTCGAAGTTTATTTCCGCACCCCGCGAGACGTCATCCGGTTCTTGGGATCCCTGGGCTTTTATGCACGACTGCAAATCCAGAAAGACAGGCTCGAAGTCAATCCGGTAGACCTTGCCGCTCTGGAGGTTCTCAGGATGAAGGAGCCCCAGGTTTTTGAACATCTTGCGGTCGGTCATCTCGCCGAAAGTCTCGACAGGCTCGACTGGCCCGGCGAGAGAGCGGCCAGCGACAGGACAAAGCTTGTTGATGCAGCCGTTGCCTCTGCCGATCAAGAGCGTCGCTCGAACTTAACCGACCTTTTGAAGGATCTTTTTCCCCAGATACAGGGAAGGGCCGGCGACGAAGCCCGGCAATCTTGGGATGCAGACCTCCGCGTTTGCGACGCGGTCCATTATTCCCAGTACTTCAGCCTCGTTTTTCCCCGGGGTACGGCAAGCTCAGCTGAATTCGACGCGCTGCGCAAGGCTGCCTCGACGAGTACAGTGGAACTGCTGAGCCGCATGTCGGAATTGAAGACCAGAAATCTCCTTGATGACGTGTTCCGGAGGTTCCCCCTTCTTCTCAAAGACATCTCTTTCGAGGAACGGCACCGCCAATTCGAGGCATTGTGTCTGATCGCCGAGCAGTTGCCGCAACTGCCTGGATACGGCGACAAGATTGAATCGCGCTCCCTCTGCCGGAGCGCCGCCAAGGAGACGTTCCTTCAAGCAAGTCCAACGGAGCGCGGAGCCTGGCTTCTCAAGATTTTGGAAAGCAACGAGACATTGGACGTGCCAGCCAGCTTTGCCGAGTGGATTGCTCGGGACGACAGTGGCGGTGTCCAATGGGAGATCGATAGCAATACCCGAGCGCAGATCGTGGAACTTGCTGTTAAGCGGATCGAATCCGCCGCCAAGACGGGCGGAATCTGGCAAAGCCCCTGGATGGGCCACCATCTACTTTTCTGGTCAAAGCAGCGAGGTCCGAAGGAAGTGCGGGAGTGGGTTGCTAGCGAGGTCAACTCGGAGGACCGGGCGATCAGGCTCGCCTCAGGATTCTTGGGAATCACCTTGGCGGGCTCAAGCCAGCGTCTCAATTTGGACGCGGGAATGCTTGAAACCATAGCCGACGTCAAAACATTGGGCCAGTTTGTCGAGCAGCGGGGGCACATTCTGCCTGATGATCAGCGGCAAAGCGATATTGTGATGTTGATTCGAAAGGCCCGAAACCTAGTGGTCGAAAACAAGCCGTTGGGGATCGTGAAGCTGCAGGATTCCGACCCCTAGAGTGGATCGGCCACACTTGACCTAAGTCGGCTAGCCGTGAGGCTAGACCAAGTGGACGATTCAACAGCAATTTCACCTGAGGAAGAACTTCAACTGCAGCAGCTCCTACAGCTGCGGTTCTGGGAAGGTCGTCGTGAAACGAACAATGCAACGACTCCTGAAGGTCAACTATCAAAGGTAGAGCTTCCTTCACAATGGCGACTCACCCGTGGGGTCACTCTACATTCTTGGCAGGAACGGTGCTCCGCCGAAGTCCGCTTCGCCGCCCGGCGCACTAGTTCGAAAGCCGAGTTCGACGTGCTGGGTCAAATCCGTCTCCGTTAAGCGCATGATTTCCGTCATTGAAACCGCTGCCTGGGGAGGCAACGCCCCGATCTACCAGTGGAAGGTCGTCCTGCTCGACAGCGGGCCGTTCGTTTGGCAGCGGCTGCAAGTTTCCGGCGACGCCAGCCTCGACTGGCTGCATGCCGTCCTTCAGGTCGCGATTGGCTGGACCAACAGCCATCCTCACTAATCTCATGCTCTGGATCGCTTCATCAGAGAAGGACACCGACAACGCCGAGCTCGAACAACACCTCTGGGGCGCAGCGGATCAATTCCGCGCAAACTCCGGCCTCAAGTGCCGACCGTCCACTGGGCGATCCACCGCCCTCGTCACATGAACAAGAAGGAACTCACGGAAGCGGACATCCGCACCAAGTTCATAACCCCGGCGCTCACCGGGCCGCATGGCGAGAAGTGGAACGTGATGACGCAAGTTCGCGAAGAAGCCTATTTCACCAATGGCCGCGTCATCGTCCGCGGAAAGACGGTGAAGCGCGGCGAGGCCAAGAAGGCCGACTACATCCTCTCTTACAAACCGAACCTTCCCCTCGCCGTCATCGAGGCCAAGGACAACAACCATTCCGTCGGCGCCGGCATGCAGCAGGCGCTCGACTACGCCGAGATTCTCGACGTGCCCTTCGCTTACAGCTCGAACGGCGACGCTTTCCTCGAACACGACCGCACCGGCACCAGCGGTACGGTCACCCGCGAGATCCCACTCGACCAATTCCCGACCCCCGACGAGCTCTGGACCCGCTACCGCGCAGCGCAGGCCTACACGCCCGCGCAGGAGGCCGTCACCACACAGGACTACTACGACGGCGGCTCCCAGAAGTCCCCGCGCTACTACCAACTCATCGCCATCAACCGCACCGTCGACGCCATCGCCCGCGGCGAAAACCGCATCCTGCTCGTGATGGCCACCGGCACGGGCAAGACCTTCACCGCCTTTCAGATCATCTGGCGCCTCTGGAAATCCGGCGCGAAGAAACGCATCCTCTTCCTCGTCGACCGCAACATCCTCGCCGACCAGACCAAGACTAACGACTTCAAGCCGTTCGGTCAGGCGATGACCAAGATCACCAATCGCACTGTCGACAAGGCCTTCGAGATCTACCTCTGCCTCTACCAGGCCGTGACCGGCACTGAGGAGGAGCAGAACATCTACACCCAGTTCTCTCCCGACTTCTTCGACCTGATCGTCATCGACGAGTGCCACCGCGGCAGCGCCGCCGACGATGCCGCGTGGCGTAAAATCCTCGAATACTTTTCCTCCGCTACCCAAATCGGCCTCACTGCCACCCCGAAGGAAACGAAGGACGTATCCAACGTCGAATACTTCGGCGAACCGATCTACACCTACTCGCTCCGGCAGGGCATCTCCGACGGCTTTCTCGCCCCCTACAAAGTCGTCCGCATCGGCCTCGACAAAGACCTCGATGGTTGGCGCCCCGAAGGGGGCCAGCGCGACAAATACGGACAGCTCATCGAAGACCGTGAATACAATGTCACCGATTACGACAACAACCTCATCTTGGAAAAACGCACGGCGACCGTCGCCGCCAAGGTCACCGAGTTTCTACGCGCGACCGACCGCTTCGCCAAGACCATCATCTTCTGCGAGAATATCGATCATGCCGAGCGCATGCGGCAGGCCATAGTAAACGCCAACCCCGACCTTGCCGCCGCCAACGCGAAATACGTCATGCGCATCACCGGCGACAACGACGAGGGCAAGGCTCAGCTAGACAACTTCATCGACCCCGAATCCACTTATCCTGTCATCTGCACGACCTCCCGTCTCTTGGGCACCGGCGTCGACGCCCAGACCTGCCATCTCATCGTCCTCGACCGGAGCATCAAGTCCATGACAGAGTTCAAACAGATCATCGGCCGCGGCACCCGCATCAACGAGGACTACGGAAAGTTTTTCTTCACGATCATGGATTTCCGACAGGCGACCGCACTGTTTGCGGATCCGGATTTCGATGGCGACCCTGTCCAGATCTACGAGCCAGGCCCAGAGGAGTCGCCAGTGCCGCCCGACGATATCATCGATTCCGGCCAAGAATTTCCCCCGGACAATGTCGTAGTCGACCCGCCCTGGGTGGAAGAGACACCCCCGGGCCCCGGCCGCATGAAATACTACGTCAACAGCGTCGAGGTCACCGTCGCTACAGAGCGCGTCCAATACCTCGACGAGCATGGCAAGCTCATCACCGAATCCCTCAAGGACTATTCCCGCAAGACCGTGCGCAAGACCTACGCCTCCCTCGAGGCCTTCCTCACCGTCTGGAACGACGCCAAGAAGAAGCAGGCCGTCCTGGATGAACTCGCCACGCAGGGCGTATTCCTCGATGAACTCGCCGAACAAGTCGGTCGCGACTACGATGCCTTCGATCTCATTTGCCACGTCGCCTTCGATGCACCACCGCTCACGCGGCGGGAGCGCGCCGAAAATGTAAAGAAACGCAACGTCTTCGCCAAATACGGTGCCAAGTCCCGCGCCGTGCTCCACGCCCTGCTCCAGAAATACGCCGACGGTGGCCTCAAGAGTGTCGAGTCCCTTGAAATCCTGAAAGTCGATCCGCTCACCGCCTTCGGCACGCCGATTGAAATCGTTGAATTTTTCGGAGGAAAACCGTCCTACCTCGCCGCCATCCGTGAACTCGAATCGGCGCTCTACGAAGACGTTGCCTAGGTAGAATATATGAAGCCAGAAACAGAAATTCATCTCAAACAAGCGCGCAAGAACCTCGGCCTATGTGCGGCAAAAATATCAAAACGCCGAACAGCAATACGCCCTTTAAGCGCAGATGAGCGTGAAATGATAATCGGATTTGGCACAGCGCACGATTGGGTCAGATGGGCCTTCGCACTCGATGATTTGAAATTCTCAACGAAATCAGAGGCGCTATCGGCCCGGTCTCAGGGGATCGTGGAATCCATTCGATTCAACCAAATGTGGACTGCTACCAACGCGCTATTCGCTAAGGATTCCATTCTCACTGTCGTCTCTTCTCCGGTTCCTTTGACTGCAGCGATTCGCGCCTCAGAGATAAAACGATTCGACGTGATCTACAAAGTTGCGGGGCTGAATCCGGCTCTGGAGGGCACTTGTGTGGACACTCTGAATGAACTGCTTTCGATGGAGTGTAAGGCTGACGGCCTAGTTGGCGTGTTCACGGCGGACGACACTCCCATCATGTGGGAGGTCATCTATGAAAAATATATGCGACCGGACGACAGAAGCAGACCTTTGGGCAAACTTATCAACGCAGCGATTAAGAAGGCGCAATCAGCGCACACAACAGCCAAGGCGGCTGGCACAAAACGGACCGACCAACCCAAACCGCTAGTGCAAGGCCCTGATCTAATATATGCAGCCCGCAACTGGGCCGTTCACGGAATGCTCCTCACGAGTTTCTTTCGTGGCAGTCGGCAGAAATACATAACCTTCATCGACAACATTACTTTGCTGCTTGCAGCAGTTCTCGATGGTGCATCCCGCAACCTACTACCCAAGCTCTGATCCATGCCCAACGTTTCCAACCTCGTCAAAACCATCCAGGACATCATGCGCAAGGACGCTGGCACCTACGGCGATGCGCAGCGGCTGGAGCAGCTCGGCTGGATGTTCTTCCTCAAAATCTTCGACGACCGCGAAAAGGAGATGGCCCTCGTCCGAGACGACTACAAATCGCCGCTCCCAAAACATCTTCGCTGGTCCACTTGGGCTACCGACGCCGAGGGCATCACCGGTGAAAAGCTGCTCGCCTTTGTCGACGACACCCTCCTGCCAAAACTCAAGGAACTACCCGCCGGCTCTGACCGCATCGCCGGCCTAATCCGCTCCGCTTTCCAAGACGCCAACAACTACATGAAGAACGGCACGTTGATGCGCCAGGTCATCAACAAAATCAACGGCATCGACTTTAACGCCTCCGATGACCGCCACATGTTCGGCGACATCTACGAGAAGCTCCTCAAGGATCTCCAGTCCGCTGGCAATGCCGGCGAGTTCTACACCCCGCGCGCCGTCACCCAGTTCATCGTCGAGCAGGTCAATCCCCACCTCGGCGAGACCATCCTCGACCCCGCCTGCGGCACCGGCGGCTTCCTCGTCTGCGCCATCGAGCACCTGCGCAAACAAGCCAAGACCGAGGCCCACGAGCGCACCATCCAGGACTGCTTCGCCGGTATCGAGAAAAAGCACCTCCCGCACGTCCTGTGCATGACCAATCTCCTACTCCACGGCATCGACGTCCCCTCCAACGTCCGTCACGATAACACCCTTGCCCGTCCCCTGCGCGACTGGGGCTCGAAGGAGCGCGTTGACGTCATCGTCACCAACCCGCCCTTCGGCGGCATGGAGGAGGACGGCATTGAATCCAATTACCCCGCCGAGTTCCGCACCCGCGAGACCGCCGACCTTTTCCTCGTGCTCCTCATGAAAATCCTCAAGCCCGGTGGCCGGGCCGGACTCGTACTGCCCGACGGCACCCTCTTCGGCGAAGGCGTCAAGACCCGCATCAAGGAAGCCCTCCTCACCGAGTGCAACCTTCACACCGTCGTCCGCCTGCCCAATGGAGTCTTCAATCCTTACACCAGCATCCGCACCAACCTCCTCTTCTTCACCAAGGGCGCGCCCACCACCCAAGTCTGGTATTACGAGCACCCCTATCCACCCGGCGCCAAGAGCTATAACAAAGGCAAACCCATCCGCATCGAGGAGTTCGAGGGCGAGCGCGCCTGGTGGGGCGTTGAAAAAGAGGGCTTCAAATCCCGCGTTGAGAACGAGCAGGCCTGGCGCGTCTCCATCGAGACCATCAAGGCTGACAACTTCAACCTCGACCTCAAGAACCCGCACAACCCCGACACCGGCCCCGGCGACGTGGACCACCTCCTGCCCGAGTACGAACAGCTCCTTTCCCAGATTGCCGCCACCCGCGTCGCGCTGAAACAGGAACTCCACCACGCCCTCACCGCCACCGCCGGGACCGCTGAATGAAGCTGGAAACCTTCTTTGAAAAGTTCGACCAGTTCGCCGACGCTCCTGATGCGGTGGCGAAGATGCGCGAGTTGCTGCTACAACTTGCGGTGCAAGGGAAGCTCGTCGCCCAGAAACGCAGCGACGGGAACGCCGCTCAGTTGCTTGCCGCCATATCCAAAGAGAGGGACACGCGGGCTGCAAAGCTGCGCACTCCTGACGAACCCACATCGGTGGACGGTAACGAACCTGCATTCCCGATCCCGTCAAACTGGGCGTGGACTCAACTCGGGAACATCGCGCTCCAAATTCAATACGGTTACACAGCATCGGCCGACCCGAGTGCGACGGAGATTCGGATGCTTCGCATTACGGACATTCAGAACAACCGAGTTGATTGGCCGTCAGTTCCTGGCTGCCAAATCGAATCGGACGAAGCTGAGAAGTATTTGCTCAGCCCGAACGACATCCTCATTGCCCGAACCGGCGGCACGATTGGGAAATCATTCATCGTGCCCGATGCTCCGGTGAAGTCGGTTTTCGCCTCCTACCTGATTCGTGTCACTCCGCCACAGTCGATGGCCCCTCGATACCTGAAAACATTCTTGGAATCCCCGCTCTACTGGTCGCAGTTGCAAAAGATGTCCGCAGGAACGGGCCAACCTAATGTCAACGGGCAGGCACTGGGACGGCTTGAAATTCCCCTCCCCTCGCTCGCCGAGCAGAAGCGGATCGTAGCGAAGGTGGATGAGTTGATGGCGTTGTGTAATCGGCTGGAGGCGCAGCAGCAGGAACGGGAGACGCGGCACGCCGCGTTGGCCCGCGCGTCGCTGGCCCGTTTTGCCGATGCGCCCACGCCCGCCAGCCTCCATTTCCTTTTCCACCCGTCCTACGCCATCCCCCCCGCCGACCTCCGCAAATCCATCCTCACCCTCGCCGTCCAAGGTTTGCTCGTGCCGCACGACGCTGAATCCGCAGACTGGGAAACGAGGAAGCTCAAAGAGCTGACCACGAAAATTGGAAGCGGCTCCACACCATCGGGCGGAAAAGAATCCTACCAAGAGACCGGAGTTCCTTTAATCCGATCAATGAACGTCCATTTCGGCGGATTTGTGCGAGATGGGCTAGCGTTCTTGAACAATGAGCAGGCCGAGAAACTCAAGAACGTGACAGTCAAAGCTGACGACGTATTGCTGAATATCACGGGTGCCTCGATTGGCCGCGTAGCCACTGCGCCGAAAGACATGGAAGGCGCGAGAGTCAACCAGCATGTCTGCATCCTTCGACCGACTGCCGAAATCATCCCCCCATTCCTGGAGTTGTTTCTCGCGAGTCCTGTTGTCCAAAACCTGATTGACGATGTTCAGGTGGGAGCAACGCGCGAGGCATTAACCAAAGCGATGATCGAGCAATTCGAGATTCCCGTGCCTTCCCTCGCTGAACAACGCCGGATCGTTGCCAAAGTGGAGCAACTGATGGCCTTGGTGGACGCGTTGGAAACGCAGCTCGCCGCCTCCAGCGCCACCGCCGCGAACCTCCTCTCCGCCCTCGTCACCGAATTAACTTCGAGGAAAGGAGGCGATGATGAAACTTAGGCGGTTGCAGATCGAAGGCTACAAGAACGTTCGCTCCTGCGACATCGAGTTCACGGAGTCGCCATTGATAAACGCCGTTATCGGCAGCAATGGCAGCGGGAAATCGAACCTAATCGAGGCCATTGTCCAAATCCTTATTGGCTGCTATTTCGAGAAAGCACCGTCGTTCGATTTCAGACTGGAATTTGAGGCGCAGAGTCGGGTGACTGTCCTTCAGCGGGATGGCCGACGGACCTCAGTTATGGTAGATGAGGAAAGGATGCCCCTTGATCACTTCGCCAAGCGGCTTCGCGATGGCCCGGCGCAGGTGTTCTACCCTGAGCTTACCCTTGTCTACTACTCCGGTGAGTGTCGGCGGGTTCAACAACTCGTTGCCCGTTATCGCCGGCATTTCCAAAAGCTAACACGAAACCCAGAGACCGACCGCTTTCGGCCGCTCTTCGTCCAGTCCAGCAACGAGCAGTCACAGGTAATCCTTCTCTCGCTGTTTGCCCACGGCCACAGGCATCTGCTTGAACATCTGAAGCTGGTAGAAATCGTAGATGTCAGAATCGTCCTGCACTCACCCGATGGATTTGACCCGGAACGGCATGAACCGAAACTTTGGAACACCGAAGGTGCGATCCGGCGTATCGTGGCGGCACTCGATGAAACTTCCACGACACACGACGCCTTTGGCATTCTGGAAATACCTCCTGAAATCTCCATAGAGGGCGGCCTACGACGGCATCGCCCAGCCAAACCAATGGAACGCACCTACCGGCTTGCGGAGGATCCAAACAAAGGAATCTACGCACTTGCACGAAGACTTCAGGCAGGTGGTGAGAATGTCTATTTGGCACTGGAAAGCCTGCGGGCGCGGGGGATGTTGCGATCGGTTTCGTTTCTCCTCAAAGGCAGAAACGCAGTCGAACCATTCCCATTCGATCAGCTTAGCGAAGGCGAGAAACAACTCATCGCAGTGATTGGTGCCCTCACTGTCACAAACCAGAGAGACAACCTGGTGCTGCTCGATGAGCCGGACACGCATTTGAACCCACATTGGTCGTGGGATTATCCCGGCATGTTGACGGAGGCGTTCAGGTCCGAGCAACAATCACGTTCCACTGTGCTTATGGCCACCCATGATCCCGTGATGATTTCGGGCATGGTCAGGGAACAGGTCTTGCTGGCGCACACGCCTACCGTCGATCGACCGCTCTTCTCCCGTCCGCATCGCAATCCCCGAGGCCAAGGTGTCGCCAATATATTGTGCAGCAGCGAGTTCTTCGGCCTGCCGTCGAGCCTCGATAAGGAGACCCAGAAACTGCTCGATGAGAGGCTCTCCATCAGCATCAAGCCACAACTTTCTGCGCCGGACAAAGCCCGTCTGAAGGCGCTCAACGAGCAGTTGGAGATTCTACCCGGCGTCAGCGAGCGTGACCCCAACTACGTCGCGTTTTTGCGGCAGCGGCACCCGGAGAACCAGTCCTGATCATGAGGCACATCGATCTAACCGTGTTACTGCCCCAAATCTTTGCCGACGCCGACGGGCAAAAGGCCAAGAAGAGTTTGGAACGGGCGCACAAGAAGGTGGCGAAAAAGCGGACCCGTAGAACACGGAAGAAATACGTCGATGACAACGGCAGCGGAAAATGGAAACCAATCAAGGACCGACTGACGGAACAGCTGGGGAGGAAGTGCTGGTATACCGAGGTTGAACTCATCGGAGCCCCGTTGGCCATCGATCATTACCGCCCTGTCCGTCACTACTGGTGGCTGGCGTTTGATCCGGAGAATTATCGCGTGGCTTGCCCGTGGGCGAACAGTCCTGAACACAATGCCCAACATGGCTATGCGGGAGGGAAAGGGGACAATTTTCCATTGCTACCTGCTGCTGCACCGAGGGCCACAAGGAAGAATCAGCTGCCAACCGAAGGACCCGTCATTTTAGACCCGTGCAACGCAGCGGACTGCGGTCTGATGGCATTTCAAGCAGATGGACGACCCATTCTAAATCCAGCCTATACCGGGGATGCGATTGCGAGGCAGCGGGTGGACGAAAGCAAGATTCTCCTGAATCTTGACCACTCAGATTTCAACACGAAGAGGGAGCAGTTGTGCAATGCCATCCGAGAGGATGTGCGCACCCACGAAGCGCTCCCCGCAAACTCGCCGGAAAGGGCCGATATCCGCACCCGCCTCGCGGCGAAGCTGGCGCCCGCCGCTGCCTTTAGCACAGCCGCACGTTTCTACCTCCAACTCCACCGTCATCTTGATTGGGTCGAAGTCATCTTGAATCAGCCATGACACCCATCGCCGAACAACTCCGAATCGTGGCCAAAGTGGAGCAAATGATAACCTTGGCGAACGCCTTGGAAACGCGGCTCGCCGCCTCCCGCGCCACCGCCGCGAGCCTCCCCTCCGCACCCTACATTGCCTGACACTATGAAGCCAAAAGGTTCAAGTCCGCCGCTCTTCGTGCGAGTTCTGCCTATGTCAGCCGACGAGTCCGATGATTGCAGCATTGAGGAGCAGCAGCAGGACTATTTCCTCGATCGCCTCCCCAACGAACAAAAGGGCGAATATCGCTGCCGCACAGTATTGAAGGCGCCACCCGGCACCACCGTCCTTTTTCAATACCGCGGCTGTATTATCGCCGCCGCCGCGCTACACGGCAGTCGCTTGCTTCCTCGACCTGATGGCTTCGGCTACACCGCCGCCATGCTCTTCGATACGGCAACTATCCGTGTGTTCGCACCGGTCGGTCCTGAAGTGATGAAACGGATTTGGCCTCGGGAATTTTCCGGATTCAGCCACGTGAAACAAAAACTGAGTCAGGGAGCGCTGAGAAAATTCTTTGCCTCTGTCCGTCCATTGTCCAAGCGCTCCCCCGCTGGCCGAAGCGGACCCGCCCTGAGTCCTGGGGCACAGAAAAGGGAGCGTAAACCGTCTGCATCTCGGATACGAAAGGGTGGCTGGATTACGTCCACGAAATCGCATCTTCGCCAAGGCTCGGATCCTATCGAGGTGACACCCGAACACGCGAGGATGCACAAAGAACTAGAGGCCATCCTCGTGGGTCGCTACGGGAAACGGAACGTCACCACCGAATTTGAAGGCATCGATGTGTGCGTGCGCACTGCGAACGAGGTGATCCTTTTCGAGATAAAGTCCGACACATCACCCCGCGCTGTGATCCGCAACGCATTGGGACAAGTTCTCGAATACGCATTCTACCGTCCAAAACTTTGGAAAGGAGCGCAGGTGCGCTTGGTCATCGTCGGACGCAACTCGCTTGGCAGTGCTGAACAGGAGTATCTCAAGCGTCTGCAGAAGGACTTTCACCTCCCGGTGAGCTATCAGACCGTGAAGATCTGAACACACACCGTCATGCCCATCAAACACGCCATCTGGAAAGTCGGAGTTCAGCCCACGCCACTGGCCACGGCCAGCCTCGCCAACGAGCAGCAGTTGGAGGAGATGATCGTCCGCGAGCCCGGTATCCTCTCCAGTGAGTGGATGCTCATAGGCCGGCAGGAACCCACGCCCTTCGGCGGACGCGTTGACCTGCTGGCCATCGCCCCCGACGGCTCCCTCGTCCTCATTGAACTCAAGCGCAACCGCACCCCGCGAGAGATCGTTGCCCAAGCCCTCGACTATGCTGCGTGGGTGGATGGCCTCACCGCCGACAAGATCGCCCAGATCTACCAACGTTTCTCCAAAGGTGGGAACCTCGACGACGCCTTCCACCAACACTTCGGCAACACATTGGACGAGGAAACGCTCAATGAGTCGCACCAGATCATCCTCGTTGCCGCTGAACTAGACGACGCGACCGAACGGATCATCACCTACCTCAACGACCGCGACATCGCAATCAACGTCCTCTTTTTCCAAGTCTTCCAGCACGGCTCCGACCAACTCCTCAGTCGTGCGTGGCTCATCGACCCCGGCGAGACTCAAGCCAACGTTGCCGTCACCACCAAAGTGAAAGGCGAGAAAGAACCGTGGAACGGCGAGTTCTACGTCTCTTTCGGTGGCGACTGCACATGGGACGATGCGCGCACCCACGGATTCATCAGCGCCGGCGGCGGCAGTTGGTATAGCCAGACGTTGAAACTCCTCTCTCCCGGTGATCGCGTGTGGGTGAAGATTCCAAAGAAAGGCTACGTCGGCGTCGGCCGCGTGACCAATGCCGTGCAATCCTTGAACGACTTCACCGTGCAGACTGCTGCCGGCGGACGCCCAGCCGTCGAGGTTCTGAGCACCGCCGCGAAACTGCGCACGAAAGCCGGCGATCCCGACCGGGCCGAGTATTTCGTTCGAATCGAGTGGCTTGACGCCGTCCCTGAAAACCAAGCCGTCAATCAAATTGGCCTCTTCGGCAATCAAAACACCGTCTGCCAGCCCACGACCCCCAAGTGGCGCTACACCGTTGAGCGGTTGAAGACACATTTCCTGAATTGGGATGCGAAGACCGGCTGACCCGACGCCTCTCGCAAATCGTATCTTTGCCGGTGCATGTCCAACCACTAGCGGGTCCATTCCCGGCGAGCCAGAATAGTCGGCTCCGTCCGGTCGTCGTGATAGAAGCTGAAGATCGCAGATTCGAGATAGCCCGCGTTAATCATTTCGCGTCCCCAATGTCTGTTCGTGAGTTCGCGCAGCCGCTACAAAAGATTCAATCAAGTCCGAAACGCACGTATGAAGATCGACTGCCCGCTGGCGTATGATCGCTCCCAATCCGTGTTCCGCTCCGATTCCAAGCGGTGACAACCCCTCACCGCCCCCGACCATTAAGAATCCCCGGCCATTGAGATTCAACGAGCCCGCGCTGATGTACCGATAGTGAGAGATAAGATCTCGGATCGATTTCTTCGGTCCGGCAGAAAGGACATAATCGAATTTCTGGATATGCCGATCCCGCGCAGTCGCGATGGCCGCGGCAACGCTGCTTGGTTCCTGCTTCAAAACGTCTTTTGATAGGTCATTGAACGAATGGAACTCTTGTTTGAAGTATGCCGCCAAGGCACGGGTCAGGTAGTCAAGGCACCTCCGCACGGCGAGAACGAACGCCTGATATTCAGCATCCCATCGCTGCGTGTTTCCCAGGCCAACGCTCGTGTTTCCAAGGACCCCTCGGGCGCCTGATTCTTCGAAAATTCTCCCCACAAGTTCCTCAATAAGCGAAAGATTGTCGCGATGGCACCAAACGCAGGTAATTGCGTTTTGAACCTGGCCAAGAATGCCATCGACGTGCGCATGATACCAGCGTTCGGTCTTCGGGTCAGACCGCCAAGCGGTGATGTATGACGGGGGAGGAGTGCTGGTGATAAAACCATGGAAGGTCAGAAATGGCTTTCTGTCCTCCGCCGACAGGCGGTACCCGGCAACTGCTTCTATGCCGGCGATGCACCGTTGCACGACGGGGTTCTCAAACACGGCTCTGAGGGCCTTGATGCTCGGCGGTTCCTCAGGTGTGCTCATCCCCGAGGACCGTTGGCTCTCGACGCTCCCGGCTCAACCCGAAATGGAGCGGTTAGGTCCGGTAGCCGGCCCACTGCCTTCCTCTTGGCGGCTTCGTCTACATGGGTATAACCGGTGATTGATCCCGCCGACTCCGCTCGGTTCGGGCTTTAGCCGAGGTCGGTGCGGTCGCGTAGGACTCGCTTGTCCTCACGTCACTGCCGCAAAGACGCGTGCGTAAACATGCATCGACTATCGGCGGTGCCCGCAGCGGCGCAAATCCCGTTGGCCTAGGTTGCCACAAGATTGCCAAAATGAATGTTTTTGCCTTCACTTTTCTGCCGATGGGTGCATTTTATTTCCTGTTCTAAGAAATTAACCCTCAACTAAGTCCGCGTTTTCTAGCGACTTAGCTTTTGAGCCGAAGGGCGGTTCGAGTCCCGTTGGCCGCCCCATTTTAGTTGTTGAGACCCAACAACGAATTACGACGGCGAGGAGCGTGACTATGGCGCCGCTCGCATCGTATCCCAGGTTGGGGGGCTGTACTACCAGACTGTGGCAACCACGGCCGAATCGCTGATGTTGGCGTCCTTCGTGATCAAGGGTAGGCGGTAAACTTTCGCGGTGGCAGTGATGATTCGATCAAATTGATCGCCGTGGGGCAGCGCCAGTTGTGGCGCGGCAATCGCGACGTCCAAGGTGATGGGGAGCACAGTCACGTAGTTAAGCAGGCTTGCGAGAATGGCAGCCGGCGATCCGATGAACGAGATCCGCCCGGAATGAAGCAGGAGACCGATTTCTTGCAGTGTGACATCGGCGATGGCCAACTGCTCGTATGGCGTCGTGCTGATCGCGCGTGCGGCCTTGTGGCTCAACCGATCCTCATCGGTTGCCGCCCAAAGAAAGGCATGGGTATCCAACACGTATTTCAAGCGGGCCATTACAGTGAGGGCTTCCAACTTTCGTTCGGCAGAGTCGGCTTTGTCAGGTCGTCCTGGAATGTGATCTTGCCCTTCGCCGCCCCGAGAAGGGACTTTCGGGGGGTGGCGGCTGTGAAGAGGAATTCGCCTTCCTTGTCCTGCACGCGAACGGTTTCCCCTTTGCGCGCTTTGGCTTTAAACGAGGTGAAACTGCGGAGAAAATTGCGCGTGTTTGTGACCATGCGCCGAAGATGTATGACAATTGATTCTTTGTCAAGCGTTGTCGGATTCTGGCGTACGGGCTTGAGACAACGACTCTTTTTTGTTCAGTGCGGTCGGTAGGTAAGAACAGGAGTAAGAATATCGCCGATGTTCGGCGATGTCGCAGAGGTTAATCTTTCATTCGTGGACTGCGTAATTTACTGGGTGCCGTACATCACAGCTCCAACAAAAACCAAATCTCGCAGGGGCTCGCAATAGATTAGGAACGGAAATCGCCTGGTGAGGAGAAAACGCACGCCGTCTCCCGACTGCGCTCCCATTTCCGGAAAGCGGCAGGCCAAGTCGACGGCGGTAAAAACCGTTTCAGAGAAGTCCGCACCCAATCCCTGAGCGACGTTTTCGTAGCGGACCACCTCCGCCTTGAACTCCTCCAGCGCCCGAGGATGAAAGGTGTAGTCCGCCAGCAGGGAGTGCGACAGAAAACCCACCCCGGACGATGGCCGGAATGGGGTGAGGATGCGGATCCCGTGGCGGGATCGGGCCAGCCGGAATTCCTTATGGCGTGGGCGTGACCAGGAAGGTCTCGATCAGCGCGGTGCCGCTGGCGCCATTGACGCCATTGACGATCACCGTGTAGGCGCCCGGGCTGACGGTCATGAGGACCGCCGCTTCATTGGGGCTGGTCGGCGCCAGTCCCGTGGCCTGAATGGCGGCCTGCTGAGTCGACTGCCAACCGCTATTGCTGCCGATCAGGCTCGATCCGGAATAGACCGAGAGCGAGGTGGCGGTGATCGCATTGGTGACCCCATAGGCCGCAAGCGAGGGCCCCGTCGCCCGTACGAGCACCTGCACCGGCTTGGTGCCCTGCACAATGAACCCGCCGATCAGCGGCGAAGTGCTGGACCCCGCCAAACCGCGGGTCGCGAAGTCGAACACCGGGGTCGGCCCCAGGCCCATGTTGTGCTGGTAATTGCGGCCGTTGAACGGCGTGCCCGCGAAGGGGAAGACCTTGTTATAGACCGCGTCGTTGCCGGACACGTTGTCGATGTTGGCGGCCGAGCGGATCGTCAGAGGCGTCGTGCGCAGGTCGCTGATCACCGCCGTGACCGCGATCGAGATGACGTCATCGCCATAGCGCCGCCCATTGGGCCACCCGCCGGCGACGGCGCCGCCGCCAAAGCCTGCCTGGATGTTGCTCTGGAGCGTGTCGCCGCCGAAAACGCTCTGATTGGAAAAGCCGGCGTCGTCCGGATAGGCCGGGAAGCTGGTGCCCCCGGCGGCGAGGCGGGCCGCGCCGGTGGACAGATCGACCCGGAGCATGTCCGGAATGAAGATGCCCACCAGATCGGTGCGGCCCGTGGTTGGGGCCACGGCTTTGCCGCCGAAGGTGATGGCATTGACCAGCGTGGCCAATTCCGGCGAACTCGCGTATTGCTGGAAGAGCGCGGCGTCGCTGGAGGGCTTGGTCCGGCTGTACAGGTCCTTGTCCTTCAAGGCCACGAGCACCTCGTTGAACAGGGGGTTGCCCTGGCGGGCCACCTGCACCCAGCTGCCGGTGAGCACCGGGGCGGCCGACCCGGCGCCGCTCGAGAGCACCGACATCTGCCGCCGGCTGGTGGTCGCATAAACACCGACGATCTGCTGATCCCCGCCCAGTTCGGCGACCGGGATTTCCAGGGAGATCGTGTGCATGTTGTAGCCGCTCTGACTGTCGAACGAATTCGCCGTGCCGGTCCGCAGATTGAGCAGATCGAAGATTGAGTTAACGTCGCCGTAGAAACCATCCTCGCGCTGGCCCGCCCAGGAGCGGTAGCCATTGCTGAGGGACGCGATCGCCCCGCTGGTGTAGACATCGAGCTGCGCGGCGCTGGTCACGCCCGGCTTGGCCGGGTTATTGCCATTCTCGCCCACGTTGTAGTGCGGCGTGGCGATGCCCTGATTATTGGGCGGCACAATTCCCGTGCCGAGCAGCGTGCTCGTCCCGCCGACGACCTTCGTGATGGTGTAGGTCTGGGTCAGATTCTGGCTCGCGTCCCCGTCGGCGTTCACGACACCGGTGTACGACTGCAGAATGGTCGCGTTACTCTTGTACGCGGTGGTGAACTGAAACTGGTAGATGATCGAGTCATTGCCCGGCGCCAGATCCGTGCCCTTGGAAACGATGATCTGGTAGAGGACGTTGTCGTCGAAATTGTACTTGTTCGGGCCGACACCCGGCTCCTCGAAGGGGTAAACCCCGAGCGCGACCTCCAGAAATTTCTGGCCGGCGGGATTGACCGAAACGAAGGCGTAGACGTCGGTCGTGTTCGCGGCCGGGTCCAGGGTGATAAGCGGGGCGTCCATGTGACTGGAAGCGCGGACCGGGCGCGGCCCGACCAGGGCCGACACCGCGAGCAGGCTGAGCGCGCCTGCGAGGGATCGATTGAGTTTCGTATTCATGGCTAACTCTAGGTTTGGTTAACTGACGGGAGAAAGTGAGGGCGGGGGGTCCGGTCAGCCGGAGGTCGCCACCGTGTCCGCGGCCTGGCGCCGCCGTTCCAGCAGCGCCCGTTCGCTGGGCGTCAGGGAACCGGCGCACGGCTCGGCCGAGTCGAAATAGCCCTTGGCCGCGGCGGCGTGGCCGCAGGCGCGGGCGATTTCCCCGGCGTGGAGGAAGAGGCGGGCGTCCTGGGTCTTGGCCGCGAGCGCCGCCTGCATGGCGGACTGCGCGGCCGCGTAATCGCCGCTGGCCGCCAGCGACCACGCCAGGGCGTCCTCCGTGAACACATCGGCCCGGTTCGTGAGTTCGGCGCGGGCCAGGAGCACGGCGGCGGGGGCCTGTTCGCCGCGGGTCGCCAGCCAAAGGGAGTAGGTGCGCGGATCCGCCGCTTCGCCGCGGCGGGCGAGTTCGGATTCCACTTTGGCGGCGGCCGCCGGTTGGCCGGCCGCGCGCAGCGCGTCGGCAAGCCACCACTGGTATTCCGGCAGCGGATTGAGCGCTTCGGCCCGGGCCAAGGGACTCACGGCCGCGCCCGTTTGGCCGCGCGCGAGCAGGGCGCGGCCGCGAGCCAGCAGCGCCGGCGGATAGTCGGGCAAGGCCCGGGCCGCCATTTCGGCCGCGCCCAGAGCGTCCGCCGTCCGCCCCGCCTGCAGGTAATACGCGGACAGGCGGGAGAGCGTCCAGGCGTTGTTGGCCGGCTCCAGCGGGCTGCCGGCGCGGACGGCCGCCTCCATCGCCTGGATGGCGCCGGGCAGGTCGCCGGTGAGCCAGCGCAGATTGGCCGCCCGGCTGTAGGCCTCGAGGCCGGGCTTGAGGCTCATCATTTTTTCGCAGGCGGCAACGGAGTCCGAAAGCTTGCCTTGTTCCATCAGGGCATCGCTCAAGAGAGCGTAGTCGAAGGCCAGGCCGCGCCGGGCGACCAGCTCCCGGGCGGCCGTTTCGGCGGCCGCGAACCGGTGCAGGTTGTGGTCCACGTGTCCCCGCAGCAGCAGCGCTTCATCGCTCAGCCCAAACCGGGCGTCCATCACGTCCGCAGTCTTCTCGGCGAGCTTGTAGTAGCCGGCGTCGAGGGTGCGCCGGGCCTTGGCGACATAGGCCCAGCCCAGACGCTCAAAGCTGCTCAGATTGGCTTCGCCGCCGCGGATGCGATTTTGCCAGAGGAGGATGTCCCGGTCCTCGCGCTCGTCGCCCGTCGGGCGGACCAGCACGATCTTTTCGTCGAGGGAAGGGGCGAGGAGGATCGCGGGAGCTGGGGCGGCGCCGGACGCGGCCAGCGTCAGGAGCATCCCCGCCAGCAGGAATGTGGGCAGGTGTTTGGAGGCGAACATGGGCGATCATTCGCTCCACCTTCTTCCCAGGATGCAGGATTTTCGGAATAGTTTCGGGCGCGCACATTCGCGCATCCGCCGCCGCACTTCACGCGTACGCACGGCGTTCGCCGGGCCCGCTCGGGCCGGGTCCACCAGCGGCGTTACAGTTTCGCTTCGAAACCGAATCGGACTTGCATCGGCTCCACCGGATGAAAATGAATCTCGTTCGGCGCCGGCGTGCCCGGCGCCGGCGAATTGCGCGATTGGTAGTAGTAGTCGATATCGTGGTCGCGGCGGTCGAGCAGATTGAGCACATCGCCGGTGGCCCGCCACCGCGCATTGAAGCGATAGCCCACGCCCAGATTGACGATCAGCGTGGAGTTGGAATTGACGCTGCCGTCGGAGGTCAGCGGCCGCGGCCCGAAATACCGCAGGCGCACGCTGGTTTCCCACCCGTTCTCAGGGTGAACCGTGACTCCGGCGGCGAGCGACTGGCGGATCGACTCGTCCACGAGCGTGCCGCCGGGGGTGACATCCTCCGCCGCCGTGGTCGGAGAAGTGAAGTGGGCCCACGAGTCCGCGTAGTCGAGGTCGAACGTCAAGCCGGCCAAGGGCGTATAGTAATTGGCGAACTCTACGCCGTAGCGGCGGGTCGCCTGCTGCGAGGCGGTGGTTTGCCCGCTGTCGGCATCGATCCCATTGAAATACAGCTCCGAGTCGTTGTGCAGGTACCACAGCGAAACGGTGCTGTGCAACTGGCGGACCGCGGTCGAGCGCAGCCCGATTTCCGCTCCTTGAGCGGGAACCAGGACCGGCAGGTGAGTGCCGACGCTCGAGTAATCGGGATTGACCGTCGCCGTATCCGCCCGGGCGTCGTTGCTGTGAAACCCAGAGCCGCCCTGGAGGTAAAACTCGGTCTTGTCCCAGGGGCCAAAGATGAGACTGAGCTTCGGGCTGGCGAGCGCGGCGGCGCGGTCGCCGGAATTCACCGGATCCAGATCGCGGACGGCGACGGCATACGCGTCCTCCCGCAGACCGAATTCGCTGCGGAATTTCTCCGCCCACCAAATGCGGTTGTCGAGGTAGAGGGCGGCCGAAGTCTCGGTGATCGCGTCCACTTTGGTCGTGGCGGGAATCAAGTTGCCATCGTAGTCGACCTTGTTCGTGCGCACCCGGTCCACGGTTTGGTAGAGTCCTACGTCGATCCAAGAATTCTGGATCTGAGTGCCGACGGTGGTTTGCATTTTGTGGCCCAGCAATTGGCCGTTGCAGGTATGGCTGGCGCGCAAGCCCGCCACATTGCGGTTATCCTGCTGCTCGAACTGGTCGCCGTCGGGCGAATCCAGAAAATAGGTGAAATTCGAAAACAGATTGAGGTCGTAGTGGAAGGCATAGGCCATGACCTGGGTCGCCGAGTCCGCAGTTTGCTGATGCCACTCGGCCTGGACGCTGAAGCGCTGCGAGTCGCCGCCATCGGTGGGGCTTTGGGAGCCAAAGAAGGGGATTTCGCCCGATTGCACCGCGCTGGATGCGATCTGGTCCGTTGAATTCCACTGGCCGTGATAGGCCATGGCCATGACGCTCAGGCCCTGCGCCGCCGTGCCCTGGCTGTATTTGACCACGCTGTTCACGCGCGTGTAATCGTCGGGCACGACCCACGGGCCATTTTCATGGTAGAACTCCAGTCCCTCGAGCAGGTTGCCGGAGCCCACCGGCGCCGAGCCGGTAAAGAGCACCCGGGAATAGCGATCGGTGCCGCCCTCGACCTTGAGATCGTCATCCGGCAGCGCGTCGGCGTAAACGAGATGGGCCGCCCCGACGGTGGAAAAATCGCCATTGGTCGCATAGTAGGGGCCTTTCTCAAAATCGATGCGATCGATCAACTCTGGGATGACCCCGTTCAAATCCGCGTAGCCCTGGCCATGCGCATGCGACGGCAGGTTGATCGGCAGGCCGTCCAGATCGGTCGCAAAATCGGTGCCGTGGTCGAGGTTGAAGCCTCGAGTGAAATACTGGTTCGCTTTGCCCCCGCCGGCGTGCTGGGTGATGATCAGGCCGGGAACGGTTTCCAGGATTTCTCCGGTGCGCAATAGGGGGCGGTCCGCGAGCTCATCGCTGCCCACGGTGCCTTGAGTGGCCGAGCCGGCGACTCCGACCAGATCGTCCTGGCGCCCTTCCACCACAAAATTGGGCAGGCGCGCGACGGCTTGGTCGTAATCGGAGCCGAGCACCGGATTGCTCGGCAGCGGACCGTCGGCCAACGGCGGATCGGGAGCCGCCGGGGGCATCGTTTGGGCCGCGAGGCAAGGCTCGAGCGCGGCCAAGAGGCAGAGGCAGAGCACCGGCTGTATGTAGCGCACAATCATCTGGTTCGCGGGGGCCAGACGTTCGGCGGCGTCCAATGGGTGCAGGTCACGTGAAGAGCGTCCGCTCCAAAAACCAGTAGAGGCCGGCTGCGGCCACGATGGTCGATAGAATGGGCACGCCGCGGCGGATGAAAGTGGGGTTTTTGCGCAGCTGCCAACCGATCGGCAGGACGATCGCGGCGATCGTGATTTGGCCGATTTCGACGCCGAGATTGAAGGTAAACAGGGGCAGGGCGAGGCCGTGGCCGTTGGAGCCGACCCCGAGCTCCCGCAGGACGCTGGCGAACCCGAACCCGTGAATCAGCCCGAAGCCGAACGTCAGGGCCCAGCGCCCCTTGGGCTCGGCCCCCCGGCGGACGAGGTTTTCGACGCCGACAAAGCAGATGGAAGCGGCGATCATCGGTTCGACGACCCGGCTGGGCAGATTGACGATATTCAAGGTCGCCAGCGCCAGGGTGATCGAGTGGGCGACCGTGAAGCAGGAGATGATGCCGACGATGGAGCGGAAGCTCCGGCAGACGACCAGGAGCCCGAAAAGAAACAGCAGGTGGTCGTAGCCGGTCCAAATATGGGCGATCCCCAGCTTTAAAAATTCCCAGAAATTGGGCGGCGCTTCGGCGGCAGCGGCCGGGGCATCGCCGCCGGCGGCGGGGAGCGTGAAACTGACGGGCGGGTCGTTGGCCCCGACCAGTTTCTCGACCAGCGGGGCGCCCCGTTCATCGGTGACCGAGACATAGTCCCGATGGCCGGGCGGAAGCTCGTCCAGCACCAGCGAATGGAGGGAATAGGTGGCCGCCGCCGGCCGGGCGGCGGTCAGGTGAAAGAGGATGCTATTGCCGCTGGCCAGCGTCGCGGCAATCTCCGTCCAGGCGAGGGGCCCTCCGGCGCCGCGGATCGCCATGAGCTTTGGCGCCAGAGCGCGCAGATCGCCCTGGGCGGCGTCGAAGTCCGCCTGGGACCAGGATGCGACGGTTTTTCGGTCGGCCGGAGGCAGGAGCGTCCGCAAATCAGCCGGGGCAAAGCCCACGGTCGCCGCCAGGGTTTTCCCCGCCAGCGCGACCTGGGTCGTGCTCAATCCCGGGTCGTGCGCCTGCGCGGCGGCCGCGCCCAGGAGCGCCAGAACCACTATTCGCAGCCAGGACTTCATCCGCGTTTTACGAGTTGACCGGCCGAACAGATGCACGGCCGAACCGATTTTGCTTTCGACGCGGGCCGAAGCGAGTCTGGGCATTTCGGGTCGCCTCCGGTGGTGGGTCTCCCATTCCTGCCCGCCCCGCGAGCCCGGCCGCTCGGGTCAGCGGGAGCGGGGCGGCATTTGTGCGTTGGCAAAAGGAGCGACGTGGATTTTGGTGCAGAGCCTCTGCGCCACTCGCCGCACATGAAATTCTTGTCCCCTGGGCCGCGCGCTTGGGCTTTCGCCCACCGGGACGGACATGTGCCGGGTTTGCGCAATCGCCACCTGGGTTTTCGGGTCGAGCTGGGTCCGGTGCGTAGAGGATAGGCTTGCCGATAGCGATGGCCGCGTCGGTCCCAGTGAGAGTGGCCATTAATCCAACCCGCGGGCGGAAATCCCCGAAAGGGAATGGTGCTCGGGACAGGACTCGAACCTGCACGCCTTACGGCACACGCCCCTCAAACGTGTGTGTCTACCAATTCCACCACCCGAGCATTTATCCAGAGGAAGGGGCAATTAGGGGTATGGAGCGGGCGTTGTCCAGCCCCGAAATCGGCCTAATTCAGGCGCCGATGTCAGCTTGGGTCCAAGCGCCATCCACGAGCCGCCACGCGCGGCTAGGATTGCCATTGCGGAGCGCCGGCGGCAGGCGTTCCGCCCGCACTTGATCGTAGCACTGGAGGACTGAAAAACGGCGCAGTGAAGCCGGAATGCCAACCGCCGTGAAGCCGGGATGACCCGTCGAAGGATAGGGGCCGCCGTGGTTCATCGCCGCGCTGACCGCAACTCCCGTCGGCATCTTGTCGTTGATCAGGCGTCCCACGCGGCGGCGCAGCGCCGGTTCGACCTCGGCGTAGAACGCGTCGTCGGAGCCCGCCGCGTCCGAATAAACGCAACCTGTAAGGCTGCCTTCGATGACCCCGACGATGGCCGCGACCTCCGCCGGGCCGCTCGCCACCACCATCAGCGCCGCGTTGCCGAACGCCTCGGTCTGGAGGGCTTCGGCCCGGGCGAGAAATTCGGCGCCGGAGGCTCGCAGCAGGGTATTGGCAAAGCGGTACCCCGCGGCGGCCACGGCCGCGCCACCCGTCACGAGGTGGGCGCCGGCGGCCCGCCAGGTCTGTACGCTCGCACCCAGTGCCCGGGCCACGGATGCCGACAATAGGGGCGCTACGGGCGCGCCCTCAAACCGGGCCTGCACGTCGGCAATGAACCGCTCGCTCAATTCTCCCGCGACCAAGACGACGAGGGTGGGGCAGGTGCAGAACTGGCCGCTGCCGAGCAGGGCGCTGCCGGCGAACTCTTCGGCGATCTTCGCGCCCCGGGTCGCGAGCGCCCCGGGGAGAATCAGCACCGGGTTCACGCTGGATAGCTCAAGATAGATGGGTGTTCCGGCCGCATCGGCTGCGGCCTTGAGCCGCAGCCCGGCGGAACGGCTGCCGGTGTAGCCGGTTGCGCCGGTGCGCGGATCGCCGACCAGGCGTTCGCCGTCGGCGTGGCTCGTCCGGTAGATCAGTTGCACGGTGGCCTGGGGCAGCCCCGCCTCCGCGAGCGCCGCGTGCGCTTCCTCGGCCAGGAGACGCGTCGTCCCGGGATGGGACGTATTCGCCTTGGCGATCACCGGGTTGCCGGCGGCGATGGCGGCGGCGAAATCGCCCCCGGCCGCGCTATTGAAAGCGAACGGGAAGTTATTGGGCCCAAACACCCACACCGGGCCGATCGGGGCCAGGCAGGAGCGAATATTGAGCTTGGTGTCGATCGTCGGCAGCGCCCAGGATCCGGCGCGAATGGCGGCTGCCGCCTGGCGCAGCTGGTCCGTCGTCCGGGGCAGTTCGACTCCCGCGAGGCGCGGCGTTTTCGCGAGGCCGGATTCGCGGTGCGCGGTGTCGACCAGTTCCGTCGCCCGGGCTTCCATGCGCTCGGCATACCGGACCAGAAATTTGGCCCGCGCTTCTTCGGTTCCGGCGCCGAGCGTCCCCGCGGCGGCGACCGCCGCATCCAGCGCTTCGTCGCAATCGGCCCAGGCGCTGATCGGGAAGTCGCCGGCGATCGCTTCGCCGGTGGCCGGATTTTCGGCGCGAAATATCCCCGACGACTGCGCTTCGCGCCAACGCCCGCCGATGAGAACAGGATACTGGGACATGAATCAGATTAACTCGGCCGGAACTGTTCGGCAACCGCCGACACGTCTTGGTCGCCCCGGCCCGAATCGATCGCCCGCTGAAAAACCGCCAAGGCCGCCGCCGCCGTGGCCAGATCAACGCCCAGGCGGGCCCCTTCCCGGTGCGCATAGCCGAGATCCTTGGCCATCAGCCGCAGGGGAAAATTAGGGGTGTAGTCCCGGGCGGTCATGCGGCCCGAAAAAGTCTTCATCAGCGGGCTGCCCGGCGCGCCGGCGGTCAGCACTTCCAGCGCCTTAGCCCGGTCGAGACCCGCGCGCTCGATCATGCCGAGGGCCTCGGACAGCGACGCGGCCTGGACGCCGCAGACGAAATTGTTGATGAGTTTGAGCAGGGCGCCGCTGCCGGTGGGACCGACGTGAACGATTGCCCGGCTCATGACGGCCAGCGCCGGGCGGGCTTTTTCCAATGCTTCGGCGGGGCCGCCGGCCAGGAAGCAGAGTTCGCCGGCGGCGGCCTGGGGCTTGCTGCCGGTCACCGGCGCGTCGATCAGGGCGCAGCCGCGCGCCTTCGCGGCGGCGGCGAGTTCACCGATCCACCCCACGCTGACGGTGCTGCATTCGATCAGCACCGCGCCCGGCGCCGTTCCGGCCAGGGCGCCTGGTTCGCCCAGCCACAGGCTGCGCGAAGCGGTGTCGTCGGCGAGCATGCTGAAAACGAGGTCCGCGCCGGCGGCCGCCGCCCGGGGCGAGGAGGCGACCACGACCCCGGCCGCGGCCAGCGGGGCCGCTTTCGCCGCATTGCGGTTGTAGACCGTGAGCGGAAAGCCCGCGGCGCTCAGGCGCCGGGCCATGCCGCCGCCCATCAGGCCGAGGCCGAGAAAGGCGACGCGGGGTTGGGAATTCGGAGCGTTCATGCGATCGGAGAAGCGACGATGGGCGCGGAGCGGCGGGGCGCGACGCGCAGGGGATTGCGGAGGGCACGGCCGAAGCCGTCAAACTGCACGCTCATGATATCGCCGTCTGCGAGGCGAATGCCCTCGCCGAAGCTCAGGCTGTGGGCGCCATAATAATGCACGTGGACATCGCCGGGCCGGCGGTGCGATTCAAACTTGAAGTGATGGTGCTCGATATTGCCCAGACTGTGGCACATCTCGGCTTCGCCGGTGGCGACCGCCTTGGTCCAGAGGACGCGGCCGGCGCGCTCGATCGCAACCGAACCGAGCACCGACTGAAAGACCGGGTCAATGAGCAGCTCCGGACCGAGCGCACAGGGCCGAAGCTTGGAGCCGGCCAGGTTCAGGTAGTTTATCCTCTCGAACTTGTGGTCGGAGAATTCATTGCCGTTGGCCATGCCGATCCGGCGCGGCTGGCCCGACGCGTCGACCAGGTAGACGCCCGCAATTTCCGCCTCTTCGCCCCCGTCTTCGGCATAAAACGGCACCGGGAGCGGTTCGCCGCTCGCGCGGAGGATTGAACCGGTGCCTTTGTAAAACCATTCGGGCGCGGTGCCAATCCCCCCGGCGGCGGGTTTACCCCCCTCCAAGCCGGAGCGGAACATCCGCATGCTGTCCGTAACTTCGGCGCCGGTCGCCTCGTGCATGGCCTGCCGATTTTTCGCGCTGCCCAGGTGGGTGAGGCCGGTGCCGGAGACGAGGCAGCGCGCGGGCTCGCCCGGATGGTCGATCGGCGGCAGCAGCCGCCACGCCGATTTTCCGGCGTAGATTTCGTCGTAGCTGAGGGTATCGCCAACGGCCGAGCGCTCGGCCAGGACGGCCAGCGGCACGCCGCGGGCGAGAGCGGCCTCGGCCAGGGCATGCACGGAGTCAAACTCCGCGAGCAGGCGCAACTGAGGCTCGTCGACGCGCGCGACCCGCCGCTCGGCGCCGGTTTGAATTTGGACCAGACGAATCACGGAGAGGGTGCCCCAATCAGCCGGTGACTTCGAACTGCTTCAGCTTCTCCTCGTCGATCGTCAGGCCGAGCCCGGGGAGGTTTTCGTCCAGGTCGATGCAGCCGTCCTGGGCCATCGGTTCGCCCTTGAAGATGTACCAGAACAGCTCGTTGCCGACCTCGACATCAACCGGCGGAAAGAATTCGGCCATCGGGGAATTGAGGCTCGCCATCACGATGTGGTAGTTGTGCATCTGACCGGCGTGCGGGATCACCGGGATCGAATGCGCTTCAGCCAGCGCGGCGATTTTGCGCGCCTGGGTGAGGCCGCCCACGCGGTTGGTGTCGAACTGGATGTAGTCCACCGCTTTGGCCGCGATCAACTCGCGGAAACCGGCGAGCGTGAACTCGTGTTCGCCGCCGGCGATCGGGATCCGCCCGCAGCGCCGCAGTTCGGCATACCCGTGGATATCGTCCGGTATTACGGCCTCCTCCAACCACCGCAGATTGTATTTCTCCAGCAAAGGGAGCATCCGTTTGGCGTAGTCGAGGGTCCAGCCCATGTAGGCATCCGCCATGATGTCGATGCCCTCGCCCACCGTTTCGCGCACGGTGCGCACCAGGGCGACGTTGTGCTGCATCCCTTCCGCGCCGTCAACGGGGCCCCAGCCAAAGCGCAGCTTCATCGCCTTGTAGCCTTCGGCGCGGTATTTCGCCGCCTCGGCCGCCAGTTCCTGGAGCGGGAGGCTATAGAGCCGGCTCGCATAGACGGGGATCTTGGGCTTGGTTCGCCCGCCGAGAAGGCGGTAGACCGGCTGCTTCGCCGATTTCCCCAGCAGGTCCCAGAGGGCGATGTCGACCGCGCTGATCGCGACCATGCCGATGCCCTTGCGGCCGAAGGCCATGGTCTTCCGGTACATGTGCTGCCAGAGAAACTCGATGTCCCAGGGATCGGCGCCGATCAGCAGCGGCTTGAGGTACAGGTCGATCACCTGCTTGGTCACCGGGGGGGACAGGGCCGCATTGCCGATGCCGACCAAGCCGTTGTCGGTAAAGATCTCGACGACCAGCCAGCCGTGGAAAGTGAAGGTGCCCATGGTCGCTCGCGTGAGCATGGGCGCGACCAAGTCCATGGGATTGGTGCAAAAATGGGGGGGCAGCGGGACCGTCTTTCCGCGCCATTGGACGACGCGGGTGCGGATTTCGGTGATTTTCATGCGGATGGCGGCGGCCGGCCAGCGGCCGGCAAGGGGGAGGGAGGGCCCGATCAAAGAAAAGGGAAGGGAGCCTGGCAAGGAATCGGTGGCGCCCCCTGCATCTTTTCCGGCGGCGATAGCGTCTTTCCCGGCACCCCGATGAAAATTCTTCGCCGTCTGGCCACTGCCTATATTCTCCTTTCGTCCCTGGGCGGCCTCGCGCGCGGCGCCGCTCCCGCTGGGACGGTCACCCTCAACTGGCTGGATGGGTCGGCCCCGGCGGCGGATGACGGAGTTAGCTGGGGCGTGCCCTGGCCGAAAGGCGCGCTGCAAAAGAGCGATGGCCTGACGTTGCAGAACGCCGCCGGACAGTCCGTGCCGCTCCAGACTTGGCCCCTGGCTTATTGGCCGGACGGCTCGGTCAAGTGGTCGGGCCAGGCGATCGCCACGGCCGCCAACCTCGATGGTCCCCTCCAACTATCGATCGGCCCGGCGGCGGGCGTTGCCGCCCCGCTCACCGTGACGGAGACCGCGACGACTTGGGTGGTGGACACCGGGGTTGTGCGGGCCGAACTGCCCAAGCAAGGGATCAATCTGATCGGCGCCCTGTGGGTCGGCGGCCGCAAAGTGGCGCAGGACGGCAAGCTGATCGCACTGCGCGAGGATCGCACACGCTTTGACTCCGACCGTACCGTGCTGGAGGAGGACTTTGCCAGCCAGGTCGACAGCGTGACCGTGGAGCAGGCGGGCCCGGTGCGGGCGGTGGTGAAGTTCACCGGCCGCCATAAATCGGCGACCGCGGACCGCCTCTGGCTGCCCTTCACCGTGCGCCTCTATTTTTTCCGCGGCTCTCCGGCGATCCGGATCGTGCACTCCTTCATTTACGATGGCGATCCGGACCGGGATCAAATCAAGGGCCTGGGGATGTCTTTTTCGGTCCCGTTCCAGGAGGAATTGCAAAACCGGCACTTCCGATTTGTCGGCGACGGCGGGGTATGGCGGCAGCCGGTGCGGATGTTGCCGGGCTACCGCCCGCAGGCGGGGTCGGAAATCGGCGATCTCTACCCGGCTGAACTCGAGGGGCAGCGGGTGCCCAATCTCGCGGCGCTCGACGGCCGCTCCCGGGCGGCACTGCTCACGGTCCCCATCTGGGGCGACGCCAAGATCACCCAGCTCGGGCCCAACAGCTTTTCGGTTTTTAAGCGCACGACCCCGGCCGGTTCCTGGCTGCACGTGACCGATGGCCACCGCGCCCAAGGGCTGGCCGTCCTGGCGGATGTTTCGGGAGGAATTGCGGTCAGCTTGAAGCATTTCTGGGAGAAACATCCCACCGCGATCGAGATCACCCACGCGGCCACGGGCACCGGAGAGATGAAGATCTGGTTCTGGTCGCCCGAAGGCGGGGCGATGGACCTGCGGCGCTACGACACCGTGCCCCACGGCCTCAGCGTCAACTATGAGGACTGGAAGCCGGGTTGGGGCACGCCGGTGGGCATCGCGAACACGGCGGACCTGACCCTTTGGGCGTTGGGGGCGGTGCCCTCCGATGCCAAGCTGCTCGCCATGGCCCAAGCCGGCCGGGAACCGCCGATGCTCGTCTGCTCGCCTGAATATTATCACGGCCTGCAGGTTTTTGGGCATTGGAGCCTGCCGGACCGCTCCACTCCGGCCCTGAGCTGGGTGGAGGATCAGGTCGGCGGCCTGGTAAACTTCTACCGCGACCAAGTGGACGAGCGATCCTGGTACGGTTTTTGGGATTTTGGCGACATCATGCACAACTACGACTTCGGGCGCCACGAATGGCGCTACGACGTCGGCGGCTGGGCTTGGGCCAACACCGAGCTCATGCCGGACATGCTCCTGTGGTACAGTTTTCTGCGGACGGGCCGGCCTGACTTGTACCGGATGGCGGAGGCGATGACGCGGCAAACCAGCGAGGTCGAGGTTTACCACCTGGGGCCTTTCGCGCCCTTGGGTTCGCGGCACAATGTGAATCATTGGGGCGATGGGGCCAAGCAGCCGCGGATCAGCCACTCGGGGCTGAAACAATTTTATTACTTCCTGAGCACGGACGAGCGGGTGGGGGATCTGATGCATGAGCAGCTCACGGCCGACCTGACCTACGAGGGGCTGAAAAAATACAATGGCTCGCATTACGTCCCGACCGCGGACGGCGGGGCCCAGCTTGACACCGGGGGCCGCGGACCGGAACGCAACCCGATTCCTGCGCCCCGCCCGGAAGATCTGCCCCCACGGGCCGACACCCGGACCGAGGCCGCCCGCGCGGGCCTGGAATGGATGTGTTATGCCATGAACTGGATGATGGAGTGGCAGCGCACCGGCGACGTGAAGTGGCGGGACCGGGTGATCGGCGACATGAAGGCGATGTCCGCCGGTCTCAAGCCGGAGGACCGGCTGCCGGGGTCGTATTTCGACATGATCTTCGGCGGACCGGAAAATCTCTACGAAATGGAGCCGATGTTCGACGTGCCGGAATTCTGGCGCGCCTGGGCCAACACGAGCGAAGCCGTGGGCCGCCAGGTCAACGGCGGGCAAATGACCGGCCCGAGGATGCTGGGGTACGCCGCCTACAAGAAGCACGACGCCGTGCTCGGGCGCATGGCCTGGGACAAGCTGATCGGCTCGTCGCTGCCGCCGGTCTCCGTGCCGAAGAAAGTGACTGGGCCGGGTTTGCTCAAGCCAGTGACCGATCCTGCTTTTCTGGGCGAACCGGTGGGCTGGCAGCTGCATGGGGTGGCCAGCGTCCAATGGGCGCTCAACGCGATCGAGACCTTGGAATTTGCCAAGGCCTACTTGCCGGACTGGGAATCGGCCCACGGCGTGCCGCACATCTTCGGCGTGGGCGCGCCGGCGCCGGTTAGTTCGGCGACGGCGGCGAAATAGAATCCGCCGGCATGTTCGAACGGGGCCGGCAGATGGCGGCGACCTCGAATGCCTACCGATCTCCGGAGGCACCCCCCGGCGACCGACGCCCGGCGGGATTGAATTGGATCGGCATAAGAGCCGCCGATGATGCTCACTTCACCATTGCTGCCGTTTAAGCTCGGAATGTAAAGAAACCCGTCGATTTAGTTGATCGATTCGCTGTTCTTTTGGGCCGGGCCGCTTGTTTCCGAGCACATCGCAGTCGTGGCCTTTATACCGACTAGCGGATGGTCGCGCGCTCGGATTCGAATGCGTTCAGTTCCGTTCGGCTTCGGGCTAGCCCGATCGTCCCGACCCGGTTGGTTGAACCAGGGCGGCCGATGCTGAACCCTAAGACGATTCCGGATCGGGCGGCACGGGGAGCCTGACCTCCATCGACCCGCCCAGCCATGAGCGCCGCACCTTCAGAACCACGGAATCCTTGGCGGGTTGGACGAGCAATTGCGCCAACTTGGCCTCACTCAAGTTAAGGACCTTGGTGCCTTGAATTTCGAGAATTTCCATGTCCTCCCGCAGTCCGGCCCGCTGGGCGATCGACGGCGAGGTGATGGGCCCGACAAAGACCTTGCGCACGACCGGCCCAAACGGGGTTCGCTGGTATTGAATCCGCAGCGGCAGATTGAGAATGGAGGCGCTCACCCCGAAAGCGGGCAACTGCACTGGCGGATCGGTGTCCTCGCCGTGGAGCGGCGCTATAAGCGCGAGGATGAGGAGCGGCCCAGTGAACGTCCGGGAACGAAAGCCGAAGTGGGCCCAAGCAGGAAATGAAGTCATGGAGCAGCGCCGGCCGGATCGGATGCAGCCGCGCCGATCAGGGACTCGGGCGCCGAAGAAAGGTTTCACCGGGCCAACTCAAGTTCAAGGCCGGAACGATTAAAGTGACACAGTGACACTTGACGGATCTTCATTTCGTGACACTGTTATACCATGACCTCCCGCATCACGATCAAGCAACTTCATGCCACCACGGGCGAGCACGTTCGGCGGGCGGGCGCCTCCCGCGCTCCGATCGTAATCACCGATCGTGGCGAGCCGGTGGCAGTCCTCGCCAATCCGTCGCTCCTCAAGCCGCACCGTCGCAAACGGAGCGTCTTGTTAGAATATGAGGCCATGATGGCGGCATCTCCCGGCAGTGACATCCCGGCGGCCCTGGACGAAATTCGGGGGGAGCGCTAACGCGTGATATTCTGCGACACCTCGTTCGTGGCCAAGCTCTACATCGTGGAGCAGGAGTCACTGGCCGTACGGGCACTCCTTGAAGCCGAAGACCAAATCTTGGTCTCGGCATTGGCCCGCGCCGAGTTGATGGCTGTCTTTCACCGGCAGCTGCGCGAAAAAAAATGGACGCGGGGAATGTTCGCCACGGCGGTCCGTCAGTTCACGAGCGACGACATCGCCGGATTTTGGACTTGGCTTCCGCTGGATACGGCCATCGTCGAGGCGGCGGCCAGGACTTATCTGACGCTTTCCGAAGACGTTTTCCTGCGGACCGCCGATTGCCTGCATCTGGTCACGGCCTTGCACCACAACTGCGCCGAAATCTACACCTACGATGCGCGCCAAAGCGCGGCCGCCGCCGCTTTCGGACTGAAGCCAGCCACCGCGTGATCGAGAAAGGGGGCGGGCAGCGGGATCCTTTGCGAAGAAACACGGGTAAAACCCCATAGTCCCGTGGTCTCGGCCGGGGTAAGCTCCGTTCGTGAAAAAGAGCCCCTCACCTCGGCGAACCCGTTCGCCCTCATCGACGAACGAAGGCGGCTTGTTTCATGACCAATCTTGGCGTAGATCCGATCGATTTGCCACGTCGGCGACCTCAGCTTCGGGGGTTTTTCGCCCGTCTTCGCTTGCTGAACGCAAGCTACGACGCGGCAATTTATAACGCGGGCTTCGCCGCGTAAACTAAGTCACTAGGAAACGCGGAATTAATTTATGCTTAACGGATTGGAAGAAGAAAAGAGAACCACCCAGACGCACTAAAGTGAAGGCAAAAGCCCGGCTCCTGGCAACCTTGTGGCAATCTGCCAGACTATGGGTGCGAGGTAATGGCGACGATGGTTACGACGGGAATACGCTTCTTTCTCGAGCCCTCATCCGGCCCATAGTGGAAAAAGACTCGGTAAGCGCCGGGCGTCTGGTTCTGCGCGTAAGCCTCCCACACTCGCTCGCCGTTCGCACCGACCAATGACTGGTATTCGTGGGTGTTCAGACCCGGATGCCGGATGTTGAGTTCGAGCAAACCCAGCGTTTTCAAGACCTGCTTGTGCAGACCCCTTTTCGCCGGGTCGGCCGCCAGCGCCTTAAGCTGCCCGCAGGACTCGTCTGTGAACCTCAATTGCCGCCGCACGGCTCAGCCCTTGGCGTGGGCGGCGAAAGAGCCGAGGTTTTTGGTGCGGCCTGCGGCGGAGTCCGCCAAACCACGCTTGACCGAAGCCAAGGCCGGTTTGTTGTCGAAGAGCCAGGTCTCGTAGGCGGGCACCGCCTTTACGGGATCGAGCATGATCTGGCCGAGCCGGTTGCGGTAGATGTTGTAGGCTGAACCGATGTCCTGCATGGCCAAGCCCAGCGACAGGCGCTTCTTGGCGTCCGGCTTCTGGATTTCCGTGAGCAGTTCGAAGTGAGTGTCTTTGATCACGTAGTCCATGGCACCGAGTTTTGCACATAGCCCACAAAGAATCAAGTGGGAAAATCCCACCCATCTCTAGGTCGACCTCTTGATCGGCTCGGAGGAGCGGAGCGCGCAAGCGGTTCGTCAGTAGGTGAGCGACTGAGCCGGTAAAGAAACCGTTCCAGCCCGTAGCGGGTGAAAAGCAGATTGGCGTCCGAGTTCTGGACACGGGCCAGGTCAGCCCGGACGCGCAAACGACACGATCTGGTTCCGCTCGCGGTGGTTGGTCCAGAACCGCTCGCCGTCAAACGCGAGGGCCCGCGCCGCGAACGGGATGCGGGCAAGGTCCGTGATCACTGGTGTCGCCGGTCGCGGGTCCACGCGGGTGAGCCAGTAGTCGCCCTTCTCCTCCTCGTCGGTCGTGGCCAGGTACAGCAGGCCTTCGACAAAGACCTGCCCGCAGATACCGTGCGGGACGCTGATCGCGCGCTCAACCTGGCCATCGGCGCCAAGCGCCAGTACTTTCCGCGGATACCATTGGCTCACGTGCAGCCGGCGACCGTCGAAGCCAAGCTGGGAGCCGGTGTCATCCGGGCAGGGGATGGCGAACTTGCCGTCGAAGCCGTGCGGCGGGATGCAGCGCCGGATGACCCTGTGGTCGTCCGCGGTCTCGCCGCACACGACGCGTAGCTCGTTCTCCATGGAGGCGATGCCATAGGGCGTGCCGGGCGCGGCCGTCTCCCAGACGACCGCCCAGGTGGTCGGGGTGATTCCGTAGATTCGCTTCGTCTCCCGCGATCCCATCCACAGGATCGATCCGTCCCACGCCAGCGACGTGGGCTTGGGCGCCGGCGAGGCCTGGCGCTGAATCTCCTCAATATCTTTCATGCTTGGGGGGCGCGGGACCGCTGGGGCAGCTTCGCTCAAATCTGGCTCTGCGCAAGCCTGCCCAGCGCCTGGATCGCCTTTTCGAACGCGGCCGTCCACGGGAGGCCGGCGTATATCCGCAGGTGGTTGCGGAACTCGTGGCGCACGGAGAACATCGGGCCCGGCGCGGTGCTGATCTTCTCCTTCAGGGCACTGAGGCGCAGCTTGAGGGCGTCCACAGAAGGCGGCAGCTCCACCCAGAGGACGAATCCGCCGGCCGGCTCCGTCACGCGGGTCCCCCTCGGGAAATACGTCCTGACCGCCTCGCGCACGGCCCTCATCCGCTCCTGGTAGCACGAGCGGATCCGGCGCAGCTGGCGGTCGTACCCCTCCTGCAGGAACCGGGCGGCAACCTTCTGGGCGAAGTGCGGATTGGTCGACCACTTCCGGTCTTCGACCTTGCTGTGATAGCGCCCGGCCGCGATCCATCCGAGCCCGAGGCCCGGGGCGAGGGTCTTGCTCAGAGAGGAGCAGAGCAGGACGCGGCCATCACGGTCCCAGGCCTTGAGGGGCTTGGGACGGATGGCCCCGAAGTAGAGGTCCGCATAGATGTCATCCTCGATCGCGGGGATGAGGAGATCGACGGCGGTCTCTGCACCTCGACGATGCAGAACGCCCTCGACATGGCTGTAGGAGCCGCAAGACGAGAAAGCTCGGGCCCATCTTGACGGCATACACGGCCCATGGGGCTATCATCCACGCCCCACAGAGAAATAGCATTACAGGATATCCATCATGAAGCGGGCGTCGATACGGCTTCGCACCTGCCCGAGGATATTTCGGAGGTGTGGTGACATCAGGAGTTGCCCCACCTTATTTTGGATCGGGGCAATTGCTTCTTGGAGGAATTTTTTGTCGAAATTTTCAAATTCGCGGACCCAAAACGAGTTTACCATCGGGTCTTTGACTTGTTTGACGACCCATGCGCGATAGCGGCTATCCGACAGCATTCGCTGCACTCCTAGGAGACTCACATTCTCGCACTCCAAGAGAGCGGCGACGGCGGCGTAAAGGATATACTCTAAGCGTGGCCCCCAAAAATCCGGCCAGATCGACTTAAAGACCGCGACGACGCCGGAGGCCAGGAGGTGCCGCTCATCGGCGGCAACGGCCCCCAGCAAATTGAAGCCGATTGGATACTCCGCGTCCGCTGGGTCGAAATACACCACATCCTCGATGCGGTGCGGCGGGATATGGTCAAGAAGGTCGCTTGCGAGGTCGCCATGAGGGTCAATGACGCCGACCCCGCGTCCTGCCTCGATGTCCTGAAGGATCAGATTGCGAAGGAGGGTCGTCTTGCCGACTCCGCTCTTGCCAATGGTGTAGAGATGCTGGCGCCGGTCGGGGAGGGAAAGAGCAAGGGGCACGTCGTGCCCCCACTGCTCATGACTTCCTAAGACGATGTGCTCTTCGCTCATACACAGACGAGCCACTACGCTGCACCAAGCGAGTCGCTCCCTGCACGCAGCGCTACGTCCGCGAAGAGGCCATCGCCTCGCAAATTGACGAGGCACTCAGTCGCGTTGCTCTCGATGCCACGATTGCCGACGCGATGATCGGAGACCTCGAAACGCACCGCGCTCAATCGGAGCAGGCTCAAGAGGCAGCTATTCACGCACTCGAAGCAGGCTTGGCGAAGTGCGAAAAGCAGATCGACCTCCTTCTTGACATGCGCCTGAGCGAGGCAGTGGGAGAGGCGGAGTACGTTTCCAAGAAACATACCCTCATCAATCGAAAAGCCGAGTTGCGGGGCAAACTGGAGTCGTTTGCCCAAAATTCCAAGAATCGGTTCGAACCGGTAACCCGGTTCGTTTTAGAGGCTAAACACGCCTCGATTCTGCTCGCTGAAGGGAAACCAGAGGAAAAGCGCGATTTTCTCAAAAAAATCGGTTCGAACCTTCAAGTGGCGGAAAAAACGTTGGCCGTGACGTTCAGAAACCCTTGGCAACTCGTGGCCGATTTCAATTCCGGCTCACCCAGCCCAATCGCCCGCGAGGGCGAAAACCCCGAAAATCTAAACTGGCGGAGAGGGAGGGATTCGAACCCTTCTGCCGCCTCGAAGCTAAGTTGCTAGAAACGCGGACTTAGTTGAGGGTTAATGTTTTGGAACGGGAAAATAAAAGCACGAAAGTGCATCGGAGTGAAGCCAAGAGCGACCTTCCGGGCAACCTTATGGCAACCTGGTAAACTGCATCTCGATTGACTTCCGTATTTCAGCAATGCAGTATTTCCGTATGAGTACTGCCATCGCGATTTCACCCCGAGGAACGCTTACCTTGCCCATCAACCTCCGGCGCAAGCTGGGGCTTGATAAGAGCCATTCTGTCCTCCTCGCGGAGGAAAGGCCGGATGGAATCTTTCTTCATCCCGCTGTCACGGTCCCAATTCGCGACATTCCTGCAGCGACGATTAAGAAGTGGGTTAGAGACGACGAAGCAGACGCTGCGAGCGTGAGAATCGTCAAGAGGTGATCGTCTTTCTCGACACCTCTACGATCCTGGCGGCTTCCTGGTCGGTCAAGGGCTTGTCCCATGTTGTGATTGAATATGGGCAGAAAGCCGGTTGGAAGCTGATTACGGCCGACTATTGCTTGGCCGAGGTTGAAAAGAATCTCACGAAACATCCCTCCGGTGCGACCCGCTGGAGTCGCTCTATCCAACCTTGTCTTGAGGTAGTCGGTTCAATCTACGTGCTCGACCGCCCCATCATTTTCGATGCAACCAAAGACAAGCCGGTGATTCTATCAGCTATCGGTGGTGGGGCCAATTATCTGGTCACCCTGGACACAACCGACTTTGCTCACGTTCTCGGGACAACCGTATATGGCGTCAATGTCCGTACACCAAAGACATTCCTGTTGGAGATGGGCGTCGTGGAGTAATTCTGGCATTTTAATTGTACGCAAGGCATTGGCACCGTGACTTCAACACCACCGAAGCTACGCCGGCGAATCGATAAAAATTCGAAGATCCGATTTTGATTGTCGGTTCCGCGCTTTATCGGCCAAAGCCGGCACTTCGCAGCAAATGGGGTTCCAATAAAGTTTTTTTGTCACAATTTTCCCCTGCGCGCCACTTGTAGGCATGCCCTCCCTTTTCCCTTCGGTTTCCACACCGACTTCCGACGCCGACCTTGTGGCGCGGATTCGCCGGGGTGATCGCGATGGTTTTGGCCTCGTTGTCGAGCGATATCAATCGCTGGTGTGCGCCCTGGCATACAGCGCCTGCGGAAACGCCGCCCAAAGTGAAGACATTGCCCAGGAAGTCTTCATCAGCGCTTGGAGGCAGATTCAGGAATTGCGCGAACCCAATCGGCTGAAAGAGTGGCTCTGCGGGATCGCCCGCCGTTCCTCCGTTCAGGCCTATCGGCACGGTCGTCGCGAACCGGCTCAGATGGGCGCAGCGTTGAGTGGTGGGGAGCTTGCGCCCGAGCCGCCGCCCTGCGAACAGGCGATGCAGCGCGAGGAGGAAATGATTCTATGGCGAGCGCTGGCAAGATTGCCGGAGGGCTTTCGAGGTGGTTGGCTTGAGAAATAGTGAAGAGCTTCCATGAAGCGAGAGATCCCCTGCATCCTTAATCGCTATCCTCAGGTAGAAACCTGGAAGGAGAACCAAACGCACCGGACGTAGCGCTGCCGGGGTTGATTTTTGGGTCGGCGCGCTGACCGTGCTGGAGAGGAAGTCCCGTCACGCCAACTTGTCCAGCCCGCACGCTGTTAGCTCCAGCCCCTTCGCCCGTTTCACATACGACCGGCCAGGGAGGGGCGCGAGCAGGTAGTTATTTCCTTTTGGGTAGTACCCGCGGAATGCCTTGAGCGCGGTCGCATCGAACTCGTCCGGGTTCCATTTGCACTCGTAGGCATCCACGGCGTCACGGCCGCGCGGGCGAACGAAATCCACCTCATTCCCGGTCTTGTCGCGCCAGTAGCGCACGGGTTCGTCGGGCCACTGAGCCTGGAAAGCTTCGATTACCAGGTGTTCCCACAACAACCCGCGATCAGCCGGCCGCAACGGATCCCAGCCTCGGGCAAAACTAACAAAGCCGGTATCGAAAGCATACGCCTTGGGCTGACGGACAATCTCCCCCTGGCCACCGCCATGAAACGGCCGCACCAGTGTGAGCGCCTGCGTGATCTCTAGCGCCTGGAGGTGGCTTTCCACCGTCGGTCGGGAGATCCCCAGCGCCGAGGCGGTCTTGGTTGTCTCCAACTGCCCGCCACTCTGCCGCAGCACATATTCAAAGAGGGCGTTGAACCGGTTGATGTCGCGAAACGCGAAGAGCCGCTGGATGTCGCGGGCAAAAAACGAATCGAGCCACTCGCGGTAGAACGAGGGTTGCTTGCTCGCCGCCAGCAGTGCGGGCGGCAGGCCGCCATGATAGAGTCGATTCTCCAGGGTCGCACCGAAGGCGGCGAGTTCGCCCGTCAGCGCCGGCACGAGATGCAACAGCCGTTTCCGACCGGTCAGCGTGTCGCGGAATTTCTTGCTGGCCGCGAGGGTGGACGAGCCGGTGGCCAGCACCCTTAGTTTGGGAAACTCGTCGGCCGCGATCTTCAGCACCCGGCTCGGATCGCGCAGCTGGTGAATCTCGTCGAACACCACGATCGGCCGGTCGCAATTCCGGAAAAACAGCACGGGATCGCGCACCATGTCCTCGGTCGCCGGCAGGTCGCAGTTCACGTACAGGCTGCGTTCCGCGCCCAGGCTTTGGGCCAGAGTGGTCTTGCCCGAGCGGCGCACGCCCGCCAGCCAGATGATCGGGGCCTCGCCCCACATCTGCTCCAGGCGGTCCTGCCAAAAAGGACGGCTGATCATGATAGCGTAGTTAGCATCTAGTAATACCAAATGTAAAGTACGGTTTCACGAGCCGGCTTCACGTTGCTCCGCTCCTCCCCAGCTGGAACCTGGGATGACCGGAACTTGCAACGGGGGCGGGCTTTCGGACAATCGTGGACCGATGAGTCGAAAGATCGTGCTTCCGGGCGGCAGTACCTCAGTCGGCTGCACGAAGAGGATTTTTGCGCGGTGTGCCAATGGGTCGTCGCCCGGCCGGCGGTGGAGCCCGTCCGCCCGGCGTAATCTGCTCTCGTCGAGATCACCGGGAAAGTAGCTGCCATGCGACTTTGGACCCTGCATCCCTCGTATTTGGACTCCAAAGGACTGGTCGCCGCGTGGAGGGAGGCTTTGTTGGCGCAAAAAGTGTTGGCCCGGGCCACGCGCGGCTACCGGCATCATCCGCAGCTGATTCGATTTCAGGCGCAGGCGCGGCCGCTCGATTCGATCGCCGCCTATCTTCGAGCCATAGCGGCCGAGGCGCGGCGGCGCGGCTATCGCTTCGATGCCACCAAGATCCGCCGAGCAGAGCCCGTCGGAAAAATTGCCGAGACCGACGGCCAGCTTCTCCACGAATGGAGCCACTTGCGCGCCAAGTTGCGCGTCCGCGCGCCCCTGATCGGACGCCAGTTCCGGAATATTTCCGTTCCCAAGCCACATCCCTTGTTCCGGATCGTTCGCGGCGGCGTGCAATCCTGGGAAAGGCTGCCGCGTCAACGGGCAACCTAGCTTCGGGGGTTCGCCCGTCTTCGCTTGCTGGACGCAAGCTACGACGCGGCAATTTTTAACGCGGGCTGCGCCGCGTTAAAAATTGGCGGAGAGGGAGGGATTCGAACCCTTCTGCCGCCTCGAAGCTAAGTCGCTAGAAAACGCGGACTTAGTTGACGGTTAATGTTTTGGAACGAGAAAACAAAAGCATGGAGATGCATCGGGGTGAAGCCAAAAGCGCCCTTCAGGACAACCTTGTGGCAACCTCGAGACGGTTCACGCTTCGGGTGAAGGCAGACTCGGCGAGGCCTTCGCCTGGTTCACGGCGAGCCGTTCACGCGCACGCCGGACCGCGTCGTGGAGCTTCCGTTCCAGTTCCTTTTGCGGCAGGGCTTTGGCGAGATAGGACGCGACCCGGATTTCTCCCTTGTCGAGCCCGAGGAGTCTGACCGTTTCATCATTCTTTCCGGCGCAGAGGATGAGCCCAAGCGGCGAGCCCTCACCGTCGCCTAGCTCGTTTTCCTTGAGCCAAGCGAGATAAAGCTCCATCTGGCCCTTGTCCGCCGGGGCAAAATGGCCGAGCTTCAGGTCGATGGCTACCAGGCGTTTCAGGCGGCGATGGTAAAAGAGAAGGTCGAGGTAGTGATCCACTCCTCCTACCGTCATACGCTTCTGCCGCTCGACAAAGGCGAAGCCGACGCCGAGTTCCAAGATGAAAGCCTCCATTTCGCGCAGGATGGCGTCCTCAAGGTCCTTCTCGGCATGGCTGTTCTTGAGCCCGAGAAAGTCGAGGACGTAGGGATCGCGAAAAACGAGATCGGGTGAAAGTCGGTCCTGGTCACGGAGGGCGGCGAGCTCCTCCCGAGCGAGTTTTTCAGGCTTCTTCGAGAGGGCGGTACGCAGGAAGAGTTGGGAGTCGATCTTGGCCCGCAACGTTCGAACGCTCCAGTGCTCCACACGGCACATTTCTGCGTAAAACTCCCGGGCCAGGCCGTCGGTGACCGTGAGAATGACCACAAAGTGACTCCAGCTCAATTTTGACGACAGTGTCGTCAAAATCTTGAGGTCGGGGAAAGCATCGGCAAAGCCAATCATCCGGGCAAGATTGCGCGCGCCAAACCCCTCTCCAAACTCCGGCACCAATTTTGACGACAGTGTCGGCAAAATCTGTTCGCCATAAGCAGCCCGCCTCTCTTTCAGCACTTCCCGCCGAATTCGGTCGCCGATCCGCCAATAGAGCAACGTCAGTCCTGAATTGACCGCTTGGGCGACCTGCGCGCGGGTCGCGACGATGAGTTCCCTCAGTTCGGCGTGGAGATCGGGCGGGGTCGCAGCGAGAGCGGAGGATGCGGCTTTTTTATCGGCCATGGAATCATCAAAGTAATAGCGGAAGCGGTGTCCATGCCACAGTTAATCGTCTTCTACATCCGGCACGCCGTGCCGGCGCAGAACTTCATTCACCGATTCGCGGCCGTACCAGATCCGTTTGGGCAGCTTTGCGCCGTGGGCGATAAGGAACTCGACAATCTCCACGTACTCGCCCGCCACAGCCTCTTCCGGTAAACGCATCGCCGGCCCACCGTCGTAATCGAAACAGTTCGCCGAGCCATGGATCGCCGTTCCGAGAGCGGCGCCGCCGTAGGAATTCACCCAATGAATGTCCGCGCCGCGCTCAACGAGCAACCGCACCGCGGCAAAACGCCCGCGCCACGCAGCCCAATGCAGGGGAGGACTTCCGTAGTCGCCGACATTGCATGCGTTGATATCAGCGCCAGCATTGAGAAGTGCTGTAATCGCGTGCACATCGTTGTGCCGAGCCGCATCGCAAAGGTAATCCGGATGAAGCGATTCCGGTTTTACACCTGATGCTCGCTCCCCGCGCAGCAGTTGCCCGACGAGGCGATCCTCGGCAGTTGCGCCAGACGCACCGCCGCGCTCCATGGAAGCGATCACGTCGGCCCGCCCACGGCGCACGGCTTCGCAGTAGGGAGTGACCCCGCGATCGTCGGCGAGCATCGGGTTTCCTCCGGCGTCGAGCAGTGCTGTGAGGATCTCCGCCGAGCGGTCGCTCGCGATCGCTCGATGCAAGTGCGTACGATGCTCGAACCACGGGATGCGGAAATTCGCATCTGCCCCGTGCGCCAGGAACAGACGCACTCCTTCCCGATTCTCGAAGTCGAGCATACGACCGAGCGTGTACGAGACCGAAAACGCATGCGGTTTGGCGCCCAGCAGCAACGCAAGGCAGGTGGTATCGCGAAATTCGCAAGCGTGGTAGAGCGCTTCCGGCCCCACCGGCATCTTTTTCGAGGCAAACGACTGAGGCTCCGGAAAGCCCTCATTTACGTCCGCACCGTTGTCCAGCAGCAGGCGCGTGAGCTCCGCGTGATTTGCAATGCCGGCGGCGCCAAAGAGGACGGTCTCGCGCCACCTGTCGCCTTGCCATTCAGCGAGATGATGGGCGTTCGCATCCGCGCCGCTGGTGAGCAGCAGTCGGGCGACTTCTACGATCCCGACGGCACGCACCGGATCGGCACGCAGGAATCGTGAGAAGCACGCGTATTGTAGGGGCTCCCATCCGTTCGGACCGCCCCGACAATTCACCAGCGTTAAATCACGCGCGAGCGCGCCCCGGACGATTTCAACTTCGCCACACGCGCACGCGATCCAAACATCTTCGCAAGCAAGCGCCGAGTCTGCACTCAGCAGTACGCGGGCGTGCGCAAGATTGTTCGAGCAAATTGCCTTGGCCGCTATCGCGGCCTGCTTCGCGCGATCAAGTTGGCGGGTTTCGACGAACACCTTCCATTGCGGCCAACTGCCGAAGCCATACTCGCGCGCCACGACGAGCAGCGCGTCCGCAAGTTGGGGTTTCTCGATCAGGCCGCGAGGATGATGCGCGATGAAGCGCGCCTGGGCGGATTTGTTTTCTGCGGGCGATGCAGTCGTGGTAAGCGCGACGAGCAACTCCTTGGCTTGCTTGCGGTCGAATTCGAGGTTCGGCTTTGCGGGAACGGACTTTGTTGGCATGGCTGCGATCTCCTTATATTGCCCAGTGGTCCGCCGTGGGCTTGGAGCATCGTGCGATGCGATCCGTTTTAACACCTTGAGTGACTGGAGGGACAATCCCTTTCCGCGGACCGGCAGCGCCCAGTTACGCTGGTCTGAGCTTCAATCGAACCGATGAAACCGCAACAACAAAAACGACGCAGTTTCGTTCCATGCATTACCGTTAACGGCCGAGTCCCGTGTTATTTTTTGAGACGCAATATGTCTAGCGGCCAATCGCCGCTACCGGACAAACCCGAACAAGCCCGAACGCCGTCCGGCCAAATTCGGGGCTGTCCGGCCCGTGACGCAGGCAAGTGCCGGACATGCCCGGAAATCCACGGATATTTGCCGGACAAGCCCGGCTAAAGCCGGACGGTTGACGCAGCCGGAGAGGCATGAACCTCGATGACCGAGTTGCCGCCTTTCTCGCCAAAACCGACGCCCAGCCAGCCCGAAGCAAGCTTGAGCCATACGCCGAGCTGATCCGCGGCCTTCGCAAGCGGCGGTGGACGTACCGGAGGATTGCCGTCGTCCTCCGCGAGGAGTTCGGTATGGTCACGGGACGAAGCACGGTCCACGAGTTCGTGAAGGTCCGCGCTCGCCGGCCTCAGACGGAGCCGACACCTGCCATCCAAGCGCCGGAGCCGGTGGCATCCAACCCGGCTCCGCCCAAACGACGATTTCATCTGGATATGTGAAGGATGAGCCCTAAGCAGCAGTGATCCGCAAGGCGGCCGGGATAAACTGTTGTGACGACACAACAGTTGACTGCTGTGCTGATGCTGCCTCGTACTGGGGACGAATGCCGAAGAACTGCTCGGCTTCCTCCGCCGTCTTCAGATCGAGGTAATGCCGGCGGATGATGCTCTCGGAATTGCCCGCTTGCAGCGCCGCCTCGCCGATGGACCGGAATTGGGCGACGAAGTAGCTTATGAACGAATGCCGCATCACGTCATGGGCGAGCGGGTATCTCTCGGCCACCTTTTCGCGGACATGCTGCAAGTTGGCCGGGATAATCGGAAAATCCTTCAACGGGTAGGCCCGCAGCCATGCGGCGAGATTCGGCTGAATCGTAACGTTGCGCGGTTCGCGCACCTTCGAGACCTCGCTGTCGATGCGGATCACCCCGGCGTCGAGATTGATGTGCTCCAGCCGGAGCCGGAGTATTTCGCCGGTGCGGAGGCAAGGCCGGATACCGGCGAAAAGGCATAGAGCGAAGAACGGGACTGCGCTGGCGTGGTTTTTTTCCACAAAGGCCATCATTTTCTTTGCCTGCACGGCGGTAAGCGTTGCCGCACCCCCGCGACGGCGGCGAATCCGGCGGGGCGGGATTTTGGCGAGCGGGTTATCCGTGAGCCAATCGCGTTGCAGGGCGAACTTGAGGAAGGTGGAGACGATGCCGCGCCGGTTGTTGTAGGTCTTGAGCGCCGCCCGTCTGGCCTCGAAATACCCTATGAGCCGCGTACCGGTAAGCTCAGCGACTGTGGCACCCGGGAAGTGCTTTTGCAGCCGGTTGAGATCGCGCTTCATGCGCACGAGGTAGGGCTCGGAAAGCATGTCCTGCTCCCGTTCGTGCTCTTTCATTGCGACGTATTCCACGACCGCCTCGGTCAGCGGTTTTTGGTTCACCGGCTCGCGGTGGTTCGCGAACGCGAAGTCGAGGTAGAAGGCGAGCGGATGGGTTTTGCCCGCAAGGCGTCGAACCGCCACCTCGGCCTCGCGCAACTCCTCATCGGCGAGAAACGTGGTTGCGGAGCGCAAGCCGGACGTGGCCTGCATGGCCTTCAATTCGAGGGCGGCTTTCTCGGCGGCGGCATCCTCCTTCGTCTTGAAGTTTTTGCGGATGCGGACGCCGTGGAACAATCCGGCGACCCGCCAGGAGATCGCGCCATTGCGGTTCAAGAACCGGCTGACAGTGAACGTGTTTTCGTGGGGCATGCTGAGGTTGCCACGTCAACTGGCAACCTAGCTTCGGATTTTTTCTCCTCAGAGGAGAAAATTGGCGGAGAGGGAGGGATTCGAACCCTCGGTACCCTTGCGGATACGCCTGCTTTCCAAGCAGGTACATTCGACCACTCTGCCACCTCTCCGGTGTCGACGCCCGCATTTTCACGGGCCTTCCAAATTGGCGAAGGGGTAAGCAAAGTTGGTGGGCTGGCCGGGTCAAACTAAAAGGACCCGGCCGGGCGCGCGGGCGCGCGGCTCGATCGCTTTTGCTTGGTGGCGGGGAGCTTCCGCGATAGGATGGGCAGATATGATACCCCGCATATGCCGAGTCCTCGGCGCCGCCGCAGCGCTTTTCCTCGCCGTCGGCGCCGCGCGAGCGGCCGAAGCGCCGCCCTACCTGGATCCCCGCCAGCCGCTGGAAACGCGGGTGCAGGATCTGCTGAACCGGCTCACCTTGGACGAGAAAATTGCGCTGATTCACGGCGATTCGAAGTTCACCACCGCGGCGATTCCGCGCCTGGGTATCCCTCGCCGGTGGCTCTCCGACGGACCGCACGGCGTCCGCGAGGATGTCGGCCCCGACACCTGGGATCCGTCCGGCCACACCGACGATTTTTCGACCGGCATGCCGCCGCTCATCGCCTTGGCGGCGACCTGGAATCCCGACTTGGGCCGCGCTTACGGGGAGGTGCTTGGGAGCGAGGCCCGCAAACGGAACAAGGAGATTCTCCTGGGGCCCGGCGTGAACATTCAGCGGACGCCGCTCGGCGGCCGGAACTTTGAGTTCCTGGGTGAGGACCCCTGGCTCGCCTCCCGGCTGGCGGTGGCTTTTATTCAGGGGGTCCAGTCGCAGGGCGTGGCCGCCTGTGTGAAACATTTCGCGGCGAACAACCAAGAGACCGAGCGCAACTCGATCGACGTGGCGATGGACGAGCGGACGCTGCGCGAAATTTATCTGCCGGCGTTTGAGGCTGCGGTCAAGGAGGGTGGGGTGTGGGCGCTCATGGGCGCGTATAATCAGTTCCGCGGTCAGCACTGCTGCGAAAACGCCTATCTGCTCAATCACGTCCTCAAGGAGGAGTGGGGATTCAAGGGTCTGGTGGTCTCGGATTGGGCCGGCACCCACAACACCGACGAGGCGGTCAACAATGGGCTCGATTTGGAAATGGGCACGGAGCCGCCTTACGCCAATTTCTACCTGGCCCAGCCCTTCCTCGACGGCATTCGCTGGGGCAAATATCCCGTGGCGATCCTGGACGAAAAAGTCCGGCGCAATCTGCGGGTGATGTTCGCGACCAAGGTTTTCGATGCGGTGCGGCCGGAGGGCTCGATCAATACGACCGCCCACCAGGCGACGGCCCGCCGGGTCGCCGAAGAATCGATGGTTCTGCTCAAGAATGAAGGCGGCCTTCTGCCCTTCGACCGGGCCCAAATCCATTCGATCGCCGTGATCGGCGCCAACGCCACCCGGCTGCAGTCCCACTCCGGCGGCAGCACAGCGATCAAGGCCTTTTACGAAGTGACTCCGCTCGAGGGAATTTTGCACGAAATCGGCACTACCGCCAATGTCACCTTCGCTCAGGGCTACAGCGACGTGGCGATGTCCGCCCAGAATGGGAAGGGCCCCGGAGATTTTGCCTCCGGGCCCGCGGCCGCCGAGCGCCGCCGCGACGAGGATCTCCGCGCCCGGGCCGTGGCTGCCGCGCATGCGGCCGACGTCGTCGTGATCGTCGGGGGCCTCAATCACGACAAATTTTTCGATGCGGAAGGCTCGGACCGGAAAAATCTGGAGCTGCCCTTTGGCCAGGCGGAATTGATCCGCCAAGTGGTCGCCGCCAACCCGCGCACGGCGGTGGTTCTGCTTTCCGGCGGTGCCGTGGACATGGATCCCTGGCTCGGCCAGGTGCCGGCCGTGCTGCAGGCCTGGTACGGCGGCATGGAGGGCGGCAACGCCTTGGGGAGGGTCCTCTTTGGCGAAGTGAACCCGTCGGGCAAGCTGCCCTGCACGTTTCCGGAGCGGCTGAGCGACTCGCCCGCCCACGCCTTGGGCGCATATCCGGGCCAAAATGGGAAAGAAACCTATGCCGAGGGCCTGCTCGTGGGCTACCGCTGGTATGACACCCGGCATATCGAACCGCGTTTTCCCTTCGGCTTCGGTCTTTCGTACACTACCTTTGCCTATGGCCCGCTGCGGATTGAAGGGGATCCGGCGGGCGGCGGCGCCTACACGGCGAAGGTCACCCTGACCAATTCCGGCCCGCGGGACGGCGCCGAGACGATTCAGTTATATGTGCGGGAGCGGCATCCGAGCGTGATACGGCCGGAAAAGGAGCTGAAAGAGTTTCGCAAAGTGTTACTCCGCGCGGGCGAAACCCAAACGATTGCGTTGCCCCTGCCGCGGTCCGCTTTTGCTCACTATGACCCGGCGCGCGCAGCCTGGGTCGCCGACCAGGGCGACTATGAGATCCTGGCCGGCGGCTCGTCCCGCAGTCTTCCGGCGACCGCGCCGCTGCGCTTGGCAGCCGACGCCGTGTTCGTCCGCTGACCGGCGATTTTCCGAAAAGCTCCTTGCCTGGCCTTTTGGCGGTGGTACGGTCCCGTTGGTTCACGTCTCCCAATGGTTTCCGCCCACACAGAACTCGCGTACAACAGCCGGATCGAAGGCGAAGTCGTGGTCTCCCGGGCGGATGCGGTGATCAACTGGATCCGCGCCAATTCGATGTGGCCGATGCCGATGGGCCTGGCCTGCTGCGCGATCGAGCTGATGGCAACCGCGTCGGCCCGCTTCGATATCGCGCGCTTCGGCGCCGAAGTGATGCGCTTTTCCCCCCGGCAGTCCGATGTCATGATCGTCGCCGGAACGGTGACCTACAAGATGGCGGCCCCGCTCCGCCGCATTTACGATCAGATGGCGGCGCCCAAATGGGTGATCGCCATGGGCGCCTGTGCCAGCACGGGCGGAATGTACCGCAGCTACGCCGTGCTCCAGGGCGTCGACCGGATCGTGCCGGTGGATGTCTATGTGAGCGGGTGTCCTCCCCGGCCCGAAGCCTTGTTGGATGCTTTGATCAAGCTCCAGGACAAGGTGAAGCGCGAGCCGTCGGCGAAGAACCTTCGTTCCGCCTAGGGCGGCCCGAATGCTTTGCGCGGGCCCGCACTGTTGTCCCGACCCCCTCCTCCGCCATGCCAACCGCCGTTGACGCATCCGCCGCCCTGAAGGGCAAGTTTCCGCAGGCGAGCGACCGGGCCACGCTGGATCACCCGGCGCTGAACGTGCCGGCGAATGATATCTTGGCGGTCTTGCAGTCCTGCCGCGACGAATTCGGCTTCGATCTGCTGACCGATGTGACGGCGATCGACTGGGCGGAGGGCGTCACGCCGCGGTTCACGGTGATCTACCACCTGTTTTCGACCGGGCGGCACGACTACCTGCGCCTGGCGGTCAATTGCCCGGACGATGCCGCCCCGGCGGTGCCGAGCGCGGTGGGCCTGTGGCCGGCTGCCAACTGGCACGAGCGCGAAACCTACGACATGTTCGGAATCACCTTCCCGGGCCACCCCGACCTGCGCCGGATCCTGATGTGGGACAGCTATCCCTATTTTCCGCTGCGCAAGGAGTTCCCCCTGGCCGGCATCGAGACGCCGCTGCCGGATGCCGAAGTCGCCGCGGAAACCAAGACCAAGGTCCTGCCCGCTCCGATGATGGGCGGCCCTTTTGTCGGTTCGAGCGGTGAGATCAACCTGAGCGAGGAGGAGCCGCAGGGTAAGGACGAGAGCTGGAACGAACGCCACGTGAAACCCGAATAAACTTTCCTCATGGCGACCGAATTTGCTTATCCCGACTCCGCCGCGAAGAACGCCGCCGGCGAATTTGAGCCCGAGAAAATGTCCCTCTCGATGGGGCCCTCCCATCCATCGACCCACGGGGTGCTCCGGCTGCAGTTGGAAATCGACGGCGAGATTATCACCAAGGCCGACCCGGTGATCGGCTACCTGCACCGCGGCGACGAGAAAATCGCCGAGAACATGACCTACAACCAGTTCGTGCCGTACACGGACCGGTTGGACTACCTGGCCCCGCTGGCGAACAACATGGCCTACGCCATCGCGGTCGAGAAACTGGCGAAACTGGAAGTGCCCCCGCGCTGCCAGGCGATCCGCGTGATCACCGCCGAGATGGCGCGGATTTCCTCGCACCTGATGGGCCTGGGCGCCTACGGCATCGATGTGGGCGCCTGGACCGTGTTTCTCTACACGTTCACCGAGCGGGAGAAACTGTACCGGCTCTTCGAGGAGCTGACCGGCGCCCGCTTTACGACGAGCTATAGCCGCATCGGCGGGCTATTCCGGGACGTCCCGGGCGGCTGGACCGACCGGGTGCTGGCGTTCTGCGACCAGTTTCTGCCGATTTTGGAGGAGACGATGCAGCTCCTCACCCGCAACAAGATCTTCCTCGATCGGACCATGGGCGTGGGCATCATCCCGCCGGCCGAGGCGGTCGCCTACGGGCTCTCCGGCCCGAACCTGCGCGGCTCGGGCGTGCCGCTGGATCTGCGGAAGGACCGGCCGTACAGCGGCTACCAGCAATACGAGTTCGACATCCCGGTCGGGGCGACCGGCGACTGCTATGACCGCTACCTGGTTCGCGGCGAGGAGATGCGCCAGTCGGTGCGCATCCTGCGCCAGGCCGCGGCGAAGTTGCCGGACGGCCCCTGGTACGCGGTGGACGCCAAGAAGATCTTCGGGCCACCGAAGGATAAAATCATGACCTCGATGGAGGAACTGATTCAGAATTTCATGCTCGTCACCGAGGGGCCGCAGATGCCGGCCGGCGAGGTCTATTTTGAGGCGGAAAACCCGAAAGGGGCGCTCGGCTTCTTTGTCGTGAGCAAGGGCGGCGGCGTCCCCTGGCGCCTCAAGATCCGGGCCCCCTCCTTCTGCAATCTGTCCATTCTGCCCAAGGTCTGCGTCGGGGCGATGATTTCGGACGTGGTGTCCATCCTCGGCTCACTCGACTTCGTGATGGGCGAGTGCGACCGCTGACAAGCCATGAATCTTTCGCCCGCCACCCTCCAGCAGATCGACGAGGTGATCCCGCACTACCCGGTGAAGCGCAGCGCCGCGCTGCCGCTCCTGCACCTGGTGCAGGAAGACCAGGGCTACATTTCGCCGGAGGCGATCGACTGGATCGCGGCCAGACTCGAGCTGCAGCCGATCAACATTTACGAGCTGGTCACATTTTACCCGATGTTCCGGCAGAAACCGATCGGCCGCCGGCACATCAAGGTGTGCCGCACGCTCTCCTGCGCCCTGATGGGGGCCTACCGGACCTGCGCCCAATTCGAGAAGCATTTCAACACCTACCGCGGCGAGGTTTCGCCCGACGGCGAGGTGACGATCGAGTTCGTCGAGTGCCTGGCCAGCTGCGGCACGGCTCCGGTCGTGATGATCGACGACGAGCTCCACGAGCGGGTCGACAGCGCGAAGGCCCTCGAGCTCTCGGTGAAAATCAAGGCGGAGGCCCACCGGAAATAATCTCATGCCCGAACAGCGCCGCATCATTTTTCAGCACATCGACGAGCCGGGCTACACGACGGATCTGGCGTGCTACCGCCGGCATGGCGGCTACGAGGTTTTAGCCCAGGCCGTGAAGCGCAAACCGGAGGAGTTGATCGAGGAGGTTAAGAAGTCGGGTTTGCGGGGCCGGGGCGGGGCCGGGTTCCCCTGCGGGGTCAAGTTCGGGCTCGTCGACCGCAAGAGCGGCAAGCCCATCTATCTGGTCGTCAACGCGGACGAGTCCGAGCCGGGCACCTTCAAGGACCGGTACATCATGCACCAGGATCCCCATCAGCTGATCGAGGGGATCATGATCACCTGCTTCGCGAACAACGTGAAGGCGGCGTACATCTATATCCGCGGCGAATTTCCCCTGGGGGCGAAGATCCTGGAGCGGGCGATCGCGGAGGCCCGCGCGGCGAACCTGGCGGGTCCGGGCATCCTCGGCACCGCCTACGGCTGCGAGATCTATGTTCACCGCGGCGCCGGCGCCTATATCTGCGGCGAGGAAACCGGCCTGATCGAGTCGCTGGAAGGCAAACGGCCCTATCCGCGGATCAAGCCGCCGTATTTTCCGGCGGTGCTGGGCCTCTACCAATGCCCGACGATCGTCAACAACGTGGAGACTCTCTGCCACGTGAAGCACATCGTCGCCATGGGCGGGGAGGCCTACTCGAAGATCGGCACCCCGAACAACACCGGCACCCGCATCCTGTGCGTGTCCGGCCACGTGCAGCGGCCGGGTTACTATGAATTCGAGGTCGGCAAGATCACGATGGGACAACTCCTGTACGAGGTCTGCGGCGGCCCGCTGCCGGGGCGCAAGTTCAAGGCCGTGATTCCCGGCGGCTCGTCGGCCAAGGTCCTGCGGGTGGGGGAGCGCTACAAGGGCAAGCGCAAGGTCGGCGCCGAGATGGTCGACTACGACTGGGGCATCGAGGACGTGCCGATGGATTTTGACTGCCTGGCGATGATCGGCTCCATGGGCGGATCGGGCGGGGTCATCGTGATGGACGACTCAGTCAACATGGTCGAGGCCCTGGGCAACATCAACGCGTTCTACGCCCACGAGAGCTGCGGCCAGTGCACGCCGTGCCGCGAGGGCTCCCTCTGGATGAAGAAGATCACCGGGCGCATGGTACACGGCGAGGCTCGGGCCGAAGATGGCGCGCTGCTGAAGAACGTGGCCGATCAGATCGCGGGCCGGACGATCTGCGCCTTTGGCGAGGCCTGCGCCTGGCCCACCCAAAGTTTCGTGCTGAAATTCGGGGACGAATTCAAGTCGTACTCCGAGGCCAAGAAAAACGCCCCGCCCGACGCCTTCAATTTGGTATGATCGCTCCGCCGAAACCCGACTTGATCACCGTCACGATCGACGGCAAGGAGATCGCCGTGCCGAAGGGCACGAATGTGATCGAAGCCGCCCGCTTGGTCGGCGTCGACGTGCCCTTTTACTGCTACCACCCGAAACTGACGGTGGTGGGCAATTGCCGGATGTGCCTGGTCGAAATGGGCATGCCGGCCGTCGATCCGGCCTCGAAGGCCCCGATCATGGATCCGGCCACCGGCAAACAGAAGGTGAACTGGATGCCCAAGCCGACGATCGGCTGCGCCACCAACGCGGTGCCCGGGCTGCATATCCGGACGACGAGCCCGCTGGTGAAGGAATGCCGCGAAGGGGTGATGGAGTTCCTGCTCATCAACCACCCGCTGGACTGCCCGATCTGCGACCAGGCGGGCGAGTGCAAATTGCAGGAGCAGGCGACCGGTTACGGCCGGGGCTATTCCCGCTACATCGAGGACAAGAATGTGAAGCCCAAGCGTACGGAGCTGGGGCCGCGCGTCACGCTGGACGACGAGCGGTGCATCCTCTGCTCGCGCTGCATCCGCTTCTGCAAGGAAATCGCCCACGACGATGTCCTGGGCTTCACCGACCGGGCGAGCTACTCGACCCTGACCTGCTACCCGGGCAAGCGCCTCGAAAACAATTATTCGCTGAACACCGTGGATATTTGCCCGGTGGGCGCGCTGACCAGCACCGATTTTCGCTTCAAGATGCGGGTGTGGTTCCTGAAGCAGACCTGGAGCATCGACACCGAGAGCAGCGTCGGGGCGAACACGGTGGTCTGGTCCCGCGAAGGGGTGATCTACCGGATCACGCCCCGGACCAATGACGCGGTCAACGACACATGGATGGCGGACAGCGGCCGGCTGCTCTATAAGGCCGTGCGGGCCGACAATCGCCTGGCGGCGGTGCAGGTGGCCGGCACGGACAGCGGTCTGGACATGGCCGTCAATGCGGCCGGAACGCTGCTGCGCGCCGGGGCCGTGGCGATTGTGGGCTCCGGCCGCAGCTCGGTGGAAGAGCAATTTCTGACCCGGCGCCTGGCCGAGGCGGCCAAAGCGAGCGTCCATTTGGTCGGGCGCACGGGGGAAGGGGACAAAATCCTCATTTCCGCCGACCGCAATCCGAACGTGCGCGGGGCGCTGGTGACCGGTCTGATCGCCGCGCTGCCCGCGGCGAAATTGACGGCGCTGGGCGCCGCCATCGAGGCGGGGACCGTGAAGACGGTCCTTACCATCGGCGAGGATTTGGCGGCCGCGGGCCTCACGCCGGCGCAACTGGCCAAGGTGGGGGTCATTTACCTCGGCACCCACGCGAACCCGACCAGCGCCGCCGCTCAAGTGGTGATCCCGACCCTGACCGTCTTTGAAAAGGCGGGGACTTTCGTCAATCAGCAGTTTCGCCTCCAGAAATTCGCGGCCGCCGTTCCCGGTCCGGCGGGCGCAACCAACGACTTGGCGGTCCTGGCGGCATTGATCGCCGCCGCGGGCGGCCCAGCGGTGCCGGGCGAACTGCATGGAGTCTGGCCAGTATTGGCGGCGGCGGTGCCCGGCCTGGGACCGGTGACCTACCGCAATATCCCGGACACTGGGCTCCTCTTGGATGGCTCGCCCTGGGCCCAGCTCGCCTTCCCCGAAGGCGAGACCTTGCACCATAAGCCGGCCGCGGCCGCCCCGGTCTGAGCGCGACCCATGGCTGATTTCCTCTTCCAACTTCCGCCGCTGGTCCTGGGTGTCTTGAAGGGCCTGGCCGTGATCGCGGTGATGTTCCCGATTGCCGGCGCCTGTTCGATGGCCGAGCGCAAGGTGTCGGCGTGGATCCAGGGGCGCCCGGGTCCCAACCGCGCGATCCCGCCGTGGTTTGCCTGGGTGCCGGTGCTGGGACCGGCTCTGCAGCATATCGGCGCCTTTCATCTCCTGGCGGACGGGCTGAAGTTTCTCTTCAAGGAGGAGCAAATCCCCGGGCAGGTGAACAAGGGCTACTTTGTGGCCGCTCCCATCCTGGCGATGATCCCGGCGCTTTCGACCGTGGTCGTGGTGCCCTTCGGCGCCTATCTGAACTCGGCGGGCATCGTGATTCCGATCGGCCTCGCCCATGTCGATGTCGGCCTTTTGGCGGTGTTCGCCGTTTCCTCGCTCGGGGTCTATTCGTTGATCTTGGCGGGCTGGGCCTCCAATTCGAAATACGCCTTCCTGGGCGGGGTGCGCGCCTCGGCGCAGCTCATCTCCTACGAACTCTCGCTCACCCTGGCTGTATTGCCCGTCTTCCTTTGGATCAACGCCCCGGGGACGCCGGGCACGATGAGCCTCGCCAAGGCCGTGGAATTCCAGAGCAATGTCTGGTTCATCTTCACGATGCCGATCTCGGCGATCGTCTTCATGATCGCGCTCTTCGCCGAGACCAACCGCCAGCCCTTCGACATGCCGGAGTCGGAAGCCGATCTGGTTGGCGGGTTCCACACCGAGTACGGCGCTTTCAAGTGGTCGCTCTTCTTCGTCGCCGAATACTCCAACATGCTGGTGGGCTCGGCGGTGTTCGTCCTCCTGTTTCTCGGCGGTTGGAATATTTTCCCCGGCATCAGCCTGGCCAAGTTCGCCGGCTGGGTCGGCCTGGTCGACAAGCCCGTGCTGCTCGGAGTGATTTCCATCCTGATCTTCCTCGGCAAGGTGCTTTGCATCATCTTTTTCTTCATGTGGGTGCGCTGGACGGTTCCGCGCTTCCGCTACGACCAGGTGATGAAGATCGGCTGGCAAAAGCTGCTGCCGCTCGCCATCGCCAACCTGCTGGTTTACGCGATTGGCATCGCGTACTTCACCCGCTAACTCCTTCCCCTTTACCGCATGGCCGTCATCCCCGTCGAACGCAAACCGCTCACCCTCTCCGAGCGGGCCTACCTGCCCCAGGTCGCGGCCGGCCTGAAGATCACGCTCCAGCACCTCTTCGCGCCGAAGGAAACCCTGCAGTACCCCGAGCAGCGGCCGGTGATCCCGCCCAATTACCGGGGCGTGCCGACCTTGGTGAAGGATCCGCATGGCCGCGAGAAATGCGTCTCCTGCCAGCTGTGCGAATTTGTCTGCCCGCCGAAGGCGATCCGGATCGCTCCGGGCGAAGTGCCGGCCAACGCCGGGCGCGACCACGTGGAGCGGGCCCCGCAGGCCTTCGATATCGACATGCTGCGGTGCATCTACTGCGGCCTCTGCCAGGAGGTTTGCCCGGAGGAGGCGATCTTTCTGCAAAGCCAGTACTCCATGTCCGGGTACAGCCGGGAGGAGATGGTCAACCACAAGGACCGCCTGTACGAACTGGGCGGCACGCTGCCGGATACGTTCTTCAAGTGGGACAAGAAAAAGGCCGCCGCCGAGCACGGGACCGGCGGCCACTGAGCCGAGCCGAAATTCTGCGCCGCGCGATTCCCCATGGCTGATTTTCTCTTTTTCTTCTTCGCCTGCTTTACGGTGATTTGCGCCGCCGGGGCGGTGTGCAATCGCAACGCCGTGAATGCGGCGATGTGCCTCCTGCTCTGCTTGGCCGGCGTGGCCGGGCTCTTCATCCAGCTGGACGCCTTCCTCTTGGCCTTCCTGCTCATCCTGGTCTACGCGGGCGCGGTGGTGGCCCTCTTCCTCTTTATCATCATGCTGCTGGACATCCAGGGGCAGGCGCCGCCGCCGCGCCGGAAACGGACGGCCGTGGCGGGAATGGCGGCGGCGGCGCTGCTCCTGGCCGGCTGGGCCAGCCTCGCCTTGCAGGGCCGGGCCTCGCTTCCGCCCACGGCCGGGGCTCCGCCCTTTGACGCCTCCCTGCAAATCTACGCCGATCTGCTGTTCACCCGCTATCTCCTGCCGGTCGAGATCATCGGCTTTCTGCTGCTGATCGCGATGCTGGGCGTGATCGTGCTCAGCCAGCGCCCCGACCGCCTCGCTCCCGCCCGCGCCGCCGCCGAATGATCGCCCCCAGCCTCCATGCCTACGTCGCGCTGAGCGGAGCGCTTTTCGCTCTCGGCTTCCTGGGCGTCCTGATCCGGCGCAATACGCTGGTGATCTACATGTCGCTGGAGCTGATGCTGGTCGCCGCCACCTTGGCCCTGGTCGCCTTCTCGCGCTACAACGGGACGATGGACGGGAATGTCTTCGTGTTCTTCATCCTCACGGTCGCCGCCGCGGAAGTCGCCGTGGGGCTGGCGATCATCGTCGCCCTGTTCCGCCAGCGGCAGACGATCCAGGTCGACCAGCTCGACTCCCTGAAGAACTAGCCTGAATATTTCATGAAAACGCAGCAAAGATCTCTGGAAGCGGTGGAGCAGAAAGGGCCGAAGGCGACCGCCGGTGGCCATTTTGGCCATCAAGGGAGCCTGAGGAACTTTCTGCCCGCCGATTCCAGAGAGATTTGCCCGGGCTTCATGAAATATTCAGGCTAACGTCCGCCCGCATGACGCCCGCCCACCTCGCTTTCCTCACCCTTTGCCTGCCGCTGGGCTCGGCCGCCGTGATCGCGCTGTTCCTGCGCCGGCATGGGAATCTGGCGGCGGGAATTTCGGTGCTCGCCGCGGTCGGCGTCGCGATCGGGGCCTTTTATATGGCGCTCGGCGGGATGCGCTTTGAAATCGGCAAGGAGTGGCTCTCCCTCGGCGGCCTGACGGTGACCTTCGGCTTTGCCTTCAACGATCTGGCCGCGCTGATGATCTCGATCGTCGCCCTGGTCGGCCTCTGCGTGCACGTTTTTTCCCTGGGCTACATGAGCGACGATCCGGCGAAGGCGCGGTATTTCGGGGGCCTGTCGATTTTCATGTTCTCGATGCTCGGCATCGTGCTCGCCGACAATTTGTTCATGATGTTCATCTTCTGGGAGCTGGTCGGCTTCAGCTCCTGGCTGCTGATCAACCACTGGTATGAGCGGCCCGAGCCCGCGGCCGCCTCGAAGAAGGCCTTCATCACGAACCGGGTGGGGGACTTTGGCTTTCTGCTGGGCATCATCATGTGCTACTGGCTGCACGGCACCGTGAACCTGAGCGATCTGGCGGTGCAGGCCGATTCGGGCCATGCGGTTTTCAGCCGGGCGATCCCGCTGCTGCTCTTCTGCGGGGCGATCGGCAAGTCCGCCCAGCTGCCGCTGCAGGTGTGGCTCCCCGACGCGATGGAGGGCCCGACCCCCGTGTCGGCGCTGATCCACGCGGCCACGATGGTCGCGGCCGGCATCTACATGCTGTGCCGCATTCAGATGCTGATGGTCCCCGAAGCCCTCACGGTGATCGCCTGGGTCGGAACGGCGACCGCGCTTTACGCCGCGCTCTGCGCCATCATCCAGAGCGACATCAAGAAGGTCCTCGCCTATTCGACGCTGTCCCAGCTGGGCTACATGGTGGCGGCCTTTGGCCTGGGTTCCCTGGAGCCGGCGACCGGCCGGGCCATCGCCCTGGCGGGGGTGGGGGCGGCCATGTTTCACCTGACGACGCACGCTTTTTTCAAAGCGCTCCTCTTCCTCGGTTCGGGTTCGGTCATCCACGGCTGCCATCATGAGCAGAACATCTTCAAGATGGGCGGTCTGGGGCGCCGGATGCCGCTGACCTTCGCCACGTTCACCATCGGCGTCGCCGCCATCATCGGCCTGCCGGGACTGGCCGGCTTCTTCTCCAAGGACGCGATCCTCTATTTGGCGTTCGCCAATAACCACGCCATTTTCGCGGTCCTCGCCTTCACCGCCATCCTGACCGCGGGCTACATGCTCCGCCTTTGGAAGCTGGTCTTCTTGGGCGAGCCGCGCAGCGACGGAGCCTCCCACGCCCATGAAGGCGGCGTCACGCTTTGGGCTCCCTTGGTCGTGTTGGCCGTGCTCGCGGTCATCGGCGGCTACCTGCGGCTTTACCCGGCCGCCTACGCCGCCGTGCTCAGCCTGGTGCCGGAGGCCGAGGGCGCGAGTCACGCGGTGATTCTGGCGACGAGCCTCGGGGTGCTCCTGCTCGGCGCCGGCACGGGCCTGCTCTTTTACCGGTCCGGCTCCGAGGACACCCTGGGCGAGCGCTTCCCGGGACTCTTTGGCGCGCTGGCGGCGCTCAACGAGTCTTTCGACGCCGCCTACACCTACTACATCGACAAAATCCAGCAGCGACTGGCGATGGTCCTCAATTTTCTCGACGTGATCGGGCTCGCCGGCCTGGTCATCCGCGGCACCGCCGGACTGTTCGGCCTGGTGGGGCTTGGGGTGCGCGCGGTCCATGTCGGCCGCCTCAACGCGTACGTGTACTGGTTCCTCGCCGGGGCCGTGATCCTCTGGGCCTATGCCTCCGGCCTCCTCTGATTCCGCAATGAGCCTTTCCGCCCTCGATCCCCTGCTGATTTCCATCCTCGCGCCGCTGGCGGTCGCGCTGGCCATCGGCCTGGGGCTGCCCAAGCGCTGGTCGGTGCGACTGGCCTACCTCGGCTTCGGGGTGCCCTTTCTGTGCGCGCTGCATGTCTGGTGGCACTTTGGCGACGCGGCGAAGCTGAGCGGCTACGCGTTCTACCACGGCTACTCGACCGGCTTGGGCGGCCTGGGGATCGCCCTGCAGCTCGGGGTCAATGGCATCGCTATGCCGCTTTACGTCCTGGCCGGCATCGTCGGCTTTGCGGCCGGCCTCTACGCGATCCAGTCCACCGCCGAACGGCTGAAGATCTACCTCATGCTGCTGCTGGTGATGCAGGGCGGCCTTATGGGGGTGTTCGCGAGCGTGAACGTCTTTTATCTCTACTTCTTCCACGAGCTGGCCCTGATCCCGACCTTCATCATGATCGGCGTGTGGGGTGGCCGCGATCGGATGTACGCGGCGATGCAGGTCACGATCTATCTCACCTTGGGGGCCATGCTTTCGCTGCTCGGGCTGATCGCCCTCTACGTGCGCAGCAATGCGCACAGCTTCGATTTGGTCGCGCTGCACGCCGTGCTGGCCCACCAGCCCTTGGGGCAGCTGATGCAGCAGCATATTTTTGCGCTGCTGCTGTTCGGTTTCGGGATTTTGGTTTCGCTCTGGCCGTTCCACAGTTGGGCGCCCTTGGGCTACGGCGCCGCGCCCAGTTCGGCGGCGATGCTGCACGCCGGCGTGTTGAAGAAGTTCGGGCTCTACGGCCTGATTCAGATCGCGCTGCCCCTGCTGCCGGCGGGCGCCGCCCACTGGGCGAACACCCTCGCGTTGCTGGCCGCCGTTGGGAACGTGATTGTGATCGGCCTGATCACGATGGCGCAGCGGGACCTGAAGCAAATGATCGGTTACAGCTCGGTCATGCACATGGGCTATGCCTTCCTGGGGCTGGCCGCCGGGTCGGCGATGGGCATCGGCGGCGTCGTGCTGCTCATGGTGGCTCACGGCCTCTCGGTCGCGCTCCTCTTCCTGCTCGCGACCTGCGTGCATCACCGCACCGAAACCTTCGCCCTGGACGAAATGGGCGGACTGGCCCAGCGGACCCCCGTCTTGGCGGCCTTCTTTACCGCGGCGATCTTTGCGTCCATCGGGCTGCCGGGCTTCGGCAATTTCTGGGGCGAACTCATGATTTTCGTCGCTCTCTGGCCGTTTTCCCACGTTTTCACGGTCCTGGCCGTGGCTGGGGTGATCATTTCGGCGATCTACGGCCTGCGGGCGCTCGCCCGGACCTTCTTCGGGCCGGCCACGGACGCTCTGACCCGGGTCATGGCCCAGCGTCCGCCGTCCGATCTAAGTTGGAGCGAGCGCCTCCCCGCGCTCGTGCTGCTCGTCACGCTGCTCTTCATCGGGTTCTGGCCGCAGTCGCTGGCCCGCCCGATCGGCCAGGCGCTTTCCGCGCCCCCCGCCGGCGTCGCCTCGCCCGCCGCCAACCCCTGAGCCATGGCCCCCACGCTTCTCACTCAATTGGCCGCGGGCAACACCTGGGCCGCCATTTGGCCCGAGATCGCCCTGGGCTGCCTCGCCCTGGCGCTCCTCCTGCTCGAAATCATGCTGCCGAAGAGCGCCCACGGGCGCATTCCGACGATCGCGATTCTGGGGCAATTGGCGGTGCTGGCCGGCATCGTGCTCGATTATCACAGCCCGTTCGTCGGCCAAGTGACCTTCAACGGGCTGCTGCTGCAATCGGCCTCGGGCCAGGCGCTGCGGATCTTCTTTGTCCTTTCCTCGCTCCTGGTCTTCGGGCTGGCTCAGGTCTGCTTGGCCCGGCAGTCGATGCCGCGGATCGAGTTCTACGCGATCGTGCTGGTGGTGACCGCGGCCATGATGCTGCTCGTGCAGAGCTGCCATTTCGTGATGCTCTTTGTCGCGTTGGAGACGGTGACGGTGGGACTCTACATCCTGGTCGCCTATGGCCGCACCAGCGCGCGGACCCTGGAGGCGGGCCTAAAATACCTGATCATGGGCGCCCTCAGTTCGGCGCTCCTCTTGTTCGGCATCGTCCTGCTCTACGGCGTCGCCGGCAACCCGGGGCTGCCGGCCCACACAACTTCGGCCCTGCAATATGCGGAGCTGGCGCAATTCCTCACGGCGAATCCGCATAATTTCCTCGCCGCGGTGGGCATCGTGCTCGTGCTCGCGGGGGTCGGTTTCAAAATCGGAGCGGTGCCGTTTCAGATCTGGATTCCCGACGTGTACGAAGGCGCGCCGACGCCGATCACCGCGTTCCTGGCCGTGGCGTCCAAGGCGGCCGGTTTCGGCGTTCTCCTGGGCCTAGTCCGCTTCGCCTTTCCCGCCTACAGCTGGCTGACTTTCCCGGTGCTCAGCCTGATGGCGGGCGCCACGATCCTGTTCGGCAACCTGGCCGCGCTCACCCAGCACAACGTCAAGCGGCTGATCGGCCTCTCGGGGGTCTCCCACGCGGGCTTTCTGCTCCTGGGCGTGGCGGCCACGGCGCGGACGCCGCTCGCCGCTGGCGCGGTCTATTTTTACCTCTACGCCTACCTCCTCGCCTCCTTCGCCGTTTTTGGCGTGATGGCCCATTTGGCGGGGCCGGACGACGCGAATCAGGAATTGGAGCATTATGCCGGGCTGGCGAAGGAAAATCCATTTCTGGGCGCCGTGCTCGCGGTCGGCCTGGGGTCGCTGGCGGGCATTCCGCCGCTGGCCGGCTTCACCGGAAAGTTTCTGGTTTTCACCGCCGCCTACCAGGCCGGCCTGCATGGCCTGCTGGGGATCGCCATCGCGGGGGTCGTGATTTCGATCTACTACTATTTTGGCTGGATTCGGGCCGCCTTTTTCGACGCCGCGCAGCCGGCAAGCGAACTGTCGCCCCGCCCGGCGCGCACCGCGCTCGCCTGGGGCATGCGCTGCGCCCTGCTCGGGCTCACGCTCGCCTCGATCGTGATCGGCTTTTATCCGGCCGCGCTCACGCACTGGCTGAAGTGGTGAGGCGGCGACCGGGCAATGAAACCGGTTGACCGCTGCAGCCAAAAAAACCCGCGGCGAACCGCGGGTTTTGTTTTGGAGGGAAAGAATCGCGAACGGTCAGCGCCAGCTGCCCTCGACCCATAAGTAACCGTGGTCGCGGTGATCCCAATGGCCGCCGACCCACGCGGCGCCCGGATGGTAATGCGGATGGCGCTGATAGGAGCCGTGAACCCAGACCCAGCGACCCTGCCAGGCCCAGCGACCACCGACCCAGAAAAATTCGGGGCCCGGCGCGACCGGAACGGTCTCCACATACGGGGCCGGCGGCGCCGCTTCGACGTAAGCCTCGCTATAGGTCGGCGCCGGCTGCGCATCCCAGCGGCCTTCGACCCAAATCCAGCCCGGGCCGTTGCGGTCCCAGTGCCCATTCACCCAGACGGCGCCGGCATGGCGGTGCTCCCAGCGGCCGCCTTCCCAGACCCAGCGCCCGTGCCAGGCCCAGTGGCCGCCGATCCAAACCCAGTTGGGTCCGGGGGCGGGCACGACCCGCTCGTAGCGCGGCGGCGGCGGCGCTTCGCCGATATTGACATTCAGGCCGATGCCGATTTGGGCCTGGCTCAGGAGCGGGGCTCCGAGCAGAGAAAGGAGGACGAGATGGCTGAGTTTCATAGGAGAAAAGAGGTGGGAGGAGATTTGGGTCGACCCAGGCAGTGACGCTGGGACCGGGCTCCGTGTTACAGCTGGGACCGAAGTAGGGACCCGCAAAAAAGACATTTGTTTCTCGGCGTCAATGCTGCCTCAGTGGGCGCGCCGCCCCGCCGATCCATGAACGTCACTGGTCTCGCCCTTGTCCCGCCTCCCACCGCCGCCGATCTGCCCAAGGTCACCCCGGAATTGCTCGCCTCCGTGCTGGCGCGCTATTCGCGCAGCAACGAGGGGCTCGCGGCGATCCTGGGCAAGGTGGACGTGCTGAATCCCGACGCCTCGATCGACCGGATTTTGAAGTTCGTGGATTACGGGCACGCCTCCATCGGCGGGCTCACCGGCGGCCTGGCGATCGCGCTCGACGGGGTCTCGATGTGGCTCGCGTACAAAATTTTTGAGATTGCGCAGATGGCCGACGGGCAGGAATCGAGCACCCGGTACATCACGATGGATCCGGCGAATGTCGGCTCCGCCGAAGAGCTCGGCATTCCGCCGGATCTGGCGCCCCGCTGGCGGGAAATCATCGACCGCTCGTTCGCCGCCTACCACGCTGAATCCACGCGGCTGGACGCGCTCGCCGCCGCCGAGCCGCAGCGCGTGCGCTGCCCCGCCGACGCGAAGCCGGCGGTGGCCGTCCGCCTGCGCAAGAACTACGCCCTGGACCGCGCGCGTTATTTCATTCCCTTTGCCACCCGCACCAATCTGGGCCTGGTGCAGAGTTCGCGGATGTGGGCGCACACGGTGAAGCAGCTCGATTCCCTCGCCCATCCCGAAGCCCGCGCGGCGGCGGCCTTGATGCGCGCCGAATTGCTCAAGCAGTCGCCGCGCCTCATGCGCCACAGTTTCGCCGAACAGTCCTACCGCGAACAGGCGGCCCAGGAACTGGCCGAAAGCGTGGCCTTGGGCCAGGCGCGTCTCTCGGTGGCGCCCCTGGCCGACGAAGTCTGGGTGCACCTCGACCGCGCCGCCCCGCCCTGGTTGCCGGCCTCGCAGCCGGTGGCCGAGGCGCTGCGCCACCGCGCCAATCGTTACGGGCAGCAGGGGGCCGCCACCCGCCGCATGCGCGTCGCCTTTGCCTGGAACAATCTCGCCCTCGCGGAACTGCGCGACCTGAACCGGCACCGGACCGGGCACCGCTACACGCCGCTGATCCAAGCCGGCTTTTATTTGCCGCCGGAAGTCGATGCGCGCGCGCACGCGGCGCTGCTGGCCGATCAGGCGGAGCTGACCCGGACGCTGCTGGAGCGCGGCTCCGCCGCCTACGTTTATTCGCTGCTGCTCGGCGCCCAGACGCCCTTCGAGCACAGCACCCACGCGGACAAGTTCATTTACGAGGCGGAACTGCGCACCGGCATGGGCGCGCATTTTCGCTACGCCGAGCACCTCAGCGCGGCGCTGCGGTCATTCTGCGCGCAGGTGCCCGAAGCCAAAGAGTGGGTCGTGGAAGGGACGGCGGAACCGGAATAAGGCGAAGGCAATTCCGCCCCGGGGTTCAACCCTGGCGCAGGGCGGCCAATTGGGCCTCTTGGCGGGCGATCTCGAGGTCGTGATCGCCCATGATTTTGACCAGTTCCTTAAAGGTGACCTTGGGCGCCCAGCCGAGCGGACGCTTGGCCTTGGCCCGGTCGCCGATCAGGAGCTCGACCTCAGCCGGGCGCTCGTAGCGGGCGTCGTAGTTGACGAACTGTTTCCAGTCCAAGTCGAGCTGGGCAAACACCGCTTCGCAAAATTCCTGGACGCTGTGGGTCTCGTTGGTGGTCGATCCGGCTCGTATTGAATGTCGAGGCCCGCCGGATCACCCCGTGCACTTCGTCGCCCTTGGCCAAGAGCAGCTCCGCCAGGTACGATTCGTTCCAGCCAGCGATTCGGGTGGCCAGTACCACGTAACAACGTATCCGAGCCGGTGAATTAGGCCGCCTTCTTGTGGCGCCGGGGGGTTGGATGCTTCTTCTTGAAGCGCCGAATCGCGGCAAGGTCCGCCTTGGTGAGCTTGGGCAGGGGCCAATAACCGGACTCGAACGGATTTTCCACAATCGTGCTGTAACGCTTACCGCCAGAGGGGTAACGCCGCTTTATTTCGGCCATTGTGGCAGCGAGCTTTTTCAGTTCGGTCGTCATCAGGCTTCCTCGAAGACAAAGTATGGTACTCGCAAGATATGTCCACCCCGAACGACCTCCAGCCTGGTGGGTGGTTCCAGCAATCCGAAGCGGCAGCCCCGCGGAAAGATGACTTCGCGCTGCTCGGGATATTTCGCGCCGATCGCGGAAAAGATCGGTTCAAGATTGCGAGCCTTGCGCGGAGCACGGATTTCCCAAATCGCCCCGTCGGCATTGAGAAACGGCGCACCGGCCGAGACTGCGAGCGACTTCGTGGCGCTCATGCCAATGCGGGCGTTCACGAAGTATCCTTGTTCCAGGATGGGATGCATGAATTCCGCCCGTTGGGCGGCGTTCGCGAAGGACCAACCGCGATACACTGTTTGACTAGTGGGGTCCCGTTCAAGATGGGCGAGTAAGCGCTGCATCGTGCTTCGCCAGCGGCGTGCCAACGGGGTCTCGGCCGCGATCAGATTCTTGAAAGGCGCTTCATCATCGCCCCACAGTTTGACGGCTTGTGTCACTGGGCTGTCGGGCTCCCGCGCGAGGACGGCAGCTGCCCGCTTCGTCGAGACGCGGGTAGCTACCAGCAAGTCAGCGGCGCGACGAATGGAACGGGACTTGGGCACAATCGATTTCGCAAAGGCTTCGGCTCCGCGTCAATTTAATCAAGCGCTCGGCCTTGCGGCGGTCACGCTCGCTTCGGCCAGTGCCTTCAGGGGAAATCGAACCCCGATTGCGGATTCGGCGAAACGGAAACCAACGTAGAGCGGCCGCACGCAAACCTCAAGAGGTTCGCCTCACCTTGTCCTTCTCCGCTTCCCGTTCTTCTTCCAGTCGCGCTTTTTCCGAGGTCATCTGCTGCTTGATCTTGTCGATCTCGTCCGCTTTTTGGGCAGCGTAGGCCTGCTGCAGTTGCTGCTGCAGGAAGATCTCCCGCTCCGCCAGTTTGCCTTTGTAGAGCCGGTCGATTTCCGCCAATCGTTTTTTTTGCTCGGGGCTCAGCGCCTTGCCCGCGGCCGGATCGGATTTGGCGAGGCGTTCCATGGCGAGCTCGTAGGCGGATTTCATGGAGAGAAGCCTAGCCGAGGTTCCGGCCGATCGCCAATGCCGAATTGAATCGGGGCCCAGCGCCGCACTGCGCTTACCCGTACCGCACGCCTGCCGTCAGCGTCAGGGCCACCACGAGAAACGGGGGCCACCAGCCGCCGCGTTCCGGGCGCCACTGGCCGGCATAGCCCGCCAGGCAGGCGCCCAAGAGGGCGGCCAGGGCGGCGGGACCGATCCAGTCGGCGCGGTAGTGAGCCGAAACGAAGGCTCCCGGCAGCGTTACGCCGGCCCGAATGAGCGCGGCGATCAGGCGCAGCAGCAGCCCGGCGGCATAATTAAACAGCCGGCTCAGCGGCGCGATCCCCGCCAAGCCGCTCATCACCGACCCAAAGCCGGCGACGATGACTAGGGTCGCCAGGGGCATCAAAACCAGATTGGCCAATAGTCCAATTGGTGCGCAGACGCTGAAATACTGCACTCCGGACACGGCGCTCGCCAGCGCGGCGGCGGCGCCCACCCCGCCGGCTCCGAGCAGGTGATGCTGCAATCCGGCGCGGCATCGCTGCCGCCAGGTCTGGCTGGCTTCGGGCAGGAAGCGGTAGGCGGGGAAGCGGGCCTGCAGCGTTTCGGCGAGCGGAAGCCCGAGCGTCAGCAGGGCGGTGACGACGCCATAGGACATTTGAAAACTCGCGCTCCCGATGTCCTGCGGACGGGCGCAGAGGTCGACCGCCGCCGCCAGCGCAAGCGCGGCGAGCGGATTGCCGGGCCGATTGAGGACGCTGGCGCACTCCAGCGCCGCCACCATGATCCAGGCGCGGACGGCGGAGGGCGTGGCTCCCGTCGAGTCAACGTCGAGCCAGAGGATCGCCAGGACCACGGCAGCGCGGAGGGCCCGCGGACAGCGCAGGAGCGTGAGCAGGGCATGGAGCGAGACCGCGACGATCCCGATATGCAGCCCGTTGATCGCAAACAGATGCATGGTGCCGCTGTGCATGAATTGCTCCTTTTGGGTGTCTTGGAGGTCACCCTTGCGCCCGAGCATCATCGCCCGGTAAACGGCCGATAGCGGCGGCCGGGACTCGAGGCCGCGGCGCAGCAGGGCGTCCATGCGGCGGGCCAGCTGCTCGCAAAAACGCGGGTAGGCCCCGGCGGGCGCGACTTCACGGCGCAGCCACGCCGGCGCGAGTTGGAAGTGTACCCCCAGTCCCGCCAGATAGCCCTCAAATGAATCTGCCGGGGGATGGGCGGGCACGGAACGCAGCACCCCGGCGGCCGCTATCACCGCCGAACGCACGGGCGGGGCCTGCCCGCGCCGCAAAAATAAGGTGAAGTAAAGCCGCTGGCCCACCAGCGGATGTCCGCGCCGGTCGTCGGCCAAAACGGTGCCCAGGCCGCTCGCCTGCCGTCCCGCCTTGGGGGGCGCCACGCGGTCGAGCCGAAGCGTGAGTCGGACTTCGCGGGGTGGCCGATTGGCCCAGGGGTCGCGGTAGGGTTGGCGCAGGGCGGATTGGGCGGCACCCGCGAGGCTGACCGCGCCGATCAGGCTCGGAGCCCAGACCCGCGGGAACCAAATGGCGGCAACGAGCGAACTGACGCCCGCTCCGGCGGCGGCGGCGAGCAGCCATGGCGGGTGGAGCGGCGCCAGGCTTGGCCCGGCGGCCAGGCCGGCCAGCCAAGGCAGGATCAGCCAAAGCAGCGGCGCCCGGTGTCCCAGGCGGCGGGGAGAAGGGAAGCGTGGAGGGGATTCTGGCAGTTTGAATATTGTGGCAAGCCTGCAATAATAGAAGGCTGTGGCTTCCCCCATGACCTCCGGCCAGGACGAACTATTCCCCGAGGCCGCGCCCGCCCCCGCGCGGAGCGGCACGGTGGCGGCGACGGCGCCCTTGGCTGCCCGGATGCGCCCGCGCCGGTTGGCGGAGGTGGTCGGGCAGGATCATCTGCTGCGCGCCGGCAGCCTGCTCCCGCGCCTGGTGGCCCAGAACCGTTTTGGCTCGCTGATTTTTTACGGGCCGCCGGGATCCGGCAAGACCAGCATCGCCGAGGCGATCGCCAATGAGACGCGCAGCCGGTTCGTGCGACTGAACGCCGTCATGTCCAATGTTGCGGAACTGCGGGAAATCCTGGGCGCGGCGCGCCGGCTGCCGGAGGCGGGCACGATCCTCTTTATCGACGAACTGCACCGGTTCAACAAGTCGCAGCAGGATCTGCTGCTGCCGGACGTCGAACAGGGCACCGTGCGCCTGATCGGAGCGACCACCCACAATCCGGGATTTTACGTCAATCCGCCGCTCCTTTCCCGCAGCCATCTGTTTCGGCTGGAGCCGCTCGCCCCGGCGGTGATCGCCCGCGTCCTGGCGGAGGCGTTGGTGGACACCGAACGGGGCCTCGGCGCCCGGGGCGTCACGGCCGACGCATCGCTGCTCGCCTCCTTGGCGGTGCTCTGCGACGGCGATTTGCGCCGGGCGCTGAACGCCCTCGAGGTGCTGGTGCTGGGGCTGCCGGCCGGAGTCCCGCTCACCTCCGCCGATCTCGAAGTCTTCGCCCGGGAGCGCCGCATCCGCTACGACGCCGACGAGGACGAACACTACGATACCGTTTCCGCCTACATTAAAAGCTGCCGGGGCGGTGATCCGGACGCGGCCATGTACTGGCTCGCCAAAATGCTGGCGGGGGGCGAGGACCCGCGGTTCATCGCCCGGCGCCTGGTGATCCTGGCCAGCGAGGACATCGGGCTGGCCGACCCGCAGGCCCTCCCGCTGGCGGTGGCGGCCCACCACGCGGCCGATTTCATCGGCCTGCCGGAGGCCGAGCTCACGCTGGCGCACGCCACCCTTTACATTGCCACCGCTCCCAAGAGCAATTCGGCGACCCTGGCTTTGGGCGAGGCTCACCGCCTGCTCCGGGAGGAGCCGGTTCAGGCCGTGCCGCGGGCGTTGCGGGACAAAGGGGGCGCCGCGAGCAAGCGGGAGGGTCACGGGAAGGACTACCGGTATGCGCACGACTTCCCGGAGGCCATCTCCGGCCAGGCCTATCTGGAGCGGGCCGTCCCGATCTATCGGCCGCAGGGCGCCGGGGCCGAGGCCGCCATCGCCGAACGCCTCGCCCGGTGGCAGGAATTGCGCGTCCGGGCGGCGGCGAAAATCCCGCCCGAGCGGCCCGGGTGTGAGACATAAATCTTCTGAAAGAAGAGTCCGCGCTCCTTTTTTTGTCGGCGGACCATGCAGGGCTCGGTCTCATCGAATCGACGGAGATGTTGATCCAGCGCCTAAAAAGACCAAGTCCAACGCAGAATTCGTGCGCAGGCCGAGTCGGCAGTGATGCCAAGGCGGGTTCCCCAGGGGTTCGGGGAACTTTCCATGCAGTGCTCAGCCCCTGGAAAGGGCAGGCGATTTACGAATCGCAAATCCGCCCATCGCCAAAAGTCCCAGGGATAGAAGCTCCAGCGTGCTGAATCCGTCTGGGACAGGCGAGCCGACAAAGGCCTGAAAACTCGTGACGGTTTCCAGTTGGGTGGTGTTGTAGAGCGTCACATCGATGCTGTTAAAAGTCACGCCCGTCGGAAAGCCGCCAGAAGGGTCGCCCGTGGAAACGTTGTTAACATCAAAGTCAAACGGGTTATTCAGGTCAAAGCCGACCGGGGCGCCAACGTCGGAGCCATTCTCGAGGAGCTGAAGCGTGAAGCCGAAGATCTCATCGCCGGGCGCCACGGTAGGGCTAACAACGACCCCGGCGCCGAAATCTCCGATCGAATCTGTTGTGACGTCGCCGGACAGATTGAGTACGATATCCACAGTAGAGGAGGGCCCAATCATCGTCCCGCCCGGCAGCGAAAGGGCCTCCGAAGTCCACTGGCTGATGCCGCCGAAATCCTGGATGTCAGTCGGCGAAAGATTGTTGAACACAATAGGATCAGCCAACGCACCCGTCGAAAAAATCATCGAGGTCAACAAGGCGCCGACGAACAGAAAGCCATGGGAATTCTTCATAAATTGATGATTTAAGCAGCATTCATACCGCGGGCATCATGGGAGGACTAGCATCACGGAACCCATTCGCGTTAAATTAGTAGCAAACGTATGTTTTAAAACTCTGTCTGAGATAAATTTGACAATACGTAAGGCCGCCCGACGGCAAAATGGCATGGCCGTGTCCTCCAGTACCTCGATGGGCGACTTGCGACAAGCTGTTAGCCTCTGATTATCAATTAATTTTATGTCTGCGTACGGTCGGCGTTGAGCCCAAAATTCGAAACGTAAGAATACTCGACATATTTGTCTTTCAATTCCAGGGACGCCGGATTGACCTGATCCCCTGAAGTTGTCCGGTGTTGAGCGAGAGTCCTTGGCGGGTATAATCCGAACAAGGACCATGAAGAAGCGACATACCGAAGAAGAAATCCTGGCGATTTTGCGCCAGTCCGAGAAGGGCAAGCCGCTGCCCGATTTGCTCCTTCCGGAAAGCCGGTTTGTTCATCGGCTCCGGCGTGGTCGAAGCCGGCTGCTAAACCGTGATCGGCGCCAGGTGCAAGCAGTCCGGGATGTTCTGGTCGGAATCCGGCGCCGAGAACATCCTCGCCTTCCGCTGCATCCACGCCGGCCGACGGCTCGATCAGTTCTGGATACCACCTCAATGCCGCGGCCGCCCTAAACGATCCCCTCCCCATGACCGGGTAGGACCGCGCCCTCCCGTCCCTCAGAATATATGCGCTCCCCAAATACTCTCCCCAGCGCCGCCAGCCTTAAAACCGGAAATTTGTCTCACGCCCGAGCGGCCCTTTGGGGGGCCGTGACTCCTATTGACTTAAGAACCTTCAAACAAGGTCTTTGCATTCGCAAAGTTGCCCTCCGGTGCCTTGGTTTCTAGACGGCGCAAAGGCCACTTACATTATGAAAAAACGAACCAAATCTGACGCGAACAAATGCGATGCGGGCCAACCTGGGGAGCGTTTACAATAAGCTAAAGTTGTGTAATTTATGGCACGTGAATATGATAAACACTGGAAACGATCATCGGACTGGCAGACTGTCGGTTTAACTTACAGATTCGGGTGCGGCAGTATCAATCGATCCTATGTCTATTACGGCTATAAGTAATTATTGATAAATAGGTTATGAATTTAAAATATAAGAATATGCCGTTTGGTACCGTTTATGCAGCGTTATTTCGACGAATCGCTGAACTGCGAATTAATTCACGTTGAGAGATTCTCTATCTATTTTCCCTGACCAAACCGCCACCTGTTCGTGTCGCGCATCTGTCAAATAGAGCCGACTGCCAAATAATGTAGTTCCTATGAAACCAAATAATTCCTTTCTTCCTTTGGCAATCGTCGGGGCTTTCGCGATCCTCGCGAGCCCTCGGGCTATGGCCAACCTAGTCTTGAACGGCAGCTTTCAGACTGGGGATTACACGGATTGGACAGTCACCCAAGATGGCAATCCTACCGCATTTGCTAATCCCCCCGGTTACGACTATGTTGAAATTAGCGGATTCGATGACCTCAACTATGCAGGTTCTTCTGCAATTATAGTGGGTAAAGATCGAGCTTTCCGCAATGAAACAGGATAGCGATCCGGTAGTTTTGGAAGGAGCGAAAGCCGCGGGCGGCGGACTTGATCATCTGGATCTTCGAGTTAAAGCCCTCGGTGACGGCGTTGGTGACCTTGTGGACGGCGTAGCTGAGAAGGCCGACGAGATGGTCGACGAACATTGTGGCCACCTTGGTGACGGGCGGGAGTTTGGCCGCGAGCGCCTGGCGGTGCCAGCGGTCGAAGAACGAGCGCGCCCCCACCCGGGTGGTGAAGGACCAGAAGTGCTGGAAGCTTTCGCGGATCCCCCAGGCCTTGGTCACTTTCAGGTCTTTTTGGCGGAGCTCCTGGAAGCACGTCTTCTCCTCCTTTTTCCAAGTTTTTGGCGAGCGCAAGAACAAGTATTTTCTCCCGGACAGCCAGTCGAGCGAGTCCTTCGACAGCTCGGCGTGTTCCCGCTTGCGCACCTTGTCTACCGCCTCATTCAGATGCTTGATGACGTGAAAGCGGTCGTGGACGAGGTCGGCGTTGGGCGCCCGGCTCCGGGCGGCGTTCATGAATGCCGGCCACATGTCCAGGGCGACGACGGTCAGTTGCTCGCGTTGGGCCGCCGGCAAGCTCTCCAGCGCCTTCTCCGCCGACGCCTGTTCCCGATGCTCCACCACTTCCAACACCCGGCGCTCATCCAGGTCCGTGAGGATCGTGCCGTAGTGGTGGTGGCGGCCGAAGCTCTTCTCATCCAGGCCCACGCGCCGGATTTCCTCCGTGCTCCGGCGTTCCAGGCCCCGGCCCACTGCGGCCTCTTGGATCCGATGAACCTGCCGCCAGCCCAAATGCAAATAACTCGCCGCCTGCGATTGGCTGCGCGCCGCCAGCAGCAACTCCACCGCGCGGGCCTCAAACTCCAGCGTGAACTTCGAACTGCCCGACGCCCAGGGTACGTCCACCGTCCGAACTCCATGTTCCGGACAATGGCTGCGCGGAACTTGGCAGCACACCCGGGTCGTATGACCCATCGTATCGAGATGCCGCCACCACCGCACCCCAGCATGATCGTAAACCCCGCACCGCTGCCCGCATTCCGGACAGCACACCTTCGTGTCGGCCGGCCATTCCACTTCGATCTCCACCACCTTCTCTGCCTCTCGGATCTCCACGGCGATCAGCCGCCAGGGCTGCGGCAAACCCAGCAGCGTTCGAAATACCCCCAAGACTCGATGATCGGTTTCACGTTTCACCCCCCCTCATTGCCACTTCCCTCGGTGACCCACAATATCTGACGAAGAACCACTATGCATATGTAGGGCCCGTTTCGCCGCCTGACGTTCTGTCCCAAACCATCAACACGGTCATCGGCGACAACTACGACTTCAGTTTCGAACTCTATCATTCCGATGAGGGTGGTCCTCCCTCCTATGGTTATAACCAACCTGACTCAGGGGCACAATTCACTGCAAGTATCGGCGGCAACCTGCTCCTCACTGAGTCGGGGGGAAGTGAGGCTAACATTTTAGGTTCTTGGCAATCATTCAGCTACGACTTTGAGGCCGCTGGGACAACCACTGCTATCGATTTTTCTATCGTCAGTCCTCCGGGCGGTTATGGACTCACCGATATCGACGTTGAGCCGGTCGGCGTTCCCGACTCCAGCTCTACTCTGATCTTGCTAGCCGTTGGACTGGGTTGCCTCACTGTCGGGAGGAGAATTCAGCGACAGTTTTTTAGGCAACTGTGCTGCAATCTGGGTTAATGGGGATTGGCCTTGTCGACGCTTTTGAAGCCCCAATAAAACGTTTCTGGCTGAATCCGGTTTAGTCACCCATTGCGAATTAAACTCGCGGGGTAAATGCTGAAGTAATGGCAGTCAGAAGGGATTGAGGCCCTTCGATCTTAGGTGTTTATCAACGGCAGCGGGTTCAAATTCTGTGCCAGCAATGAATCTGTAACCAATAGGAGTCACGGCCCTTTGGGGCTTGATTTTGGCTGCCTGGAAGGTTGGATGGAACCTTGATGAGGATTATGTTCTCAAGGGGCCTCGCCGCATGAGTCCCCAATCGCAGCCCTTGGCCGGCGCGGTGCCGGCAGCGCCGGCCGCCAATGCCATCGAGGCCGGGGCCGGGGAAACGATTTTGGTGGTGGATGACGACGTGGGGGTGCGCGATCTGGTGGTCGGCGTCCTGGTGCGCCGCAAGTACCGGGTACTCGCGGCCAATTCGGCGGCGGCGGCGCTGGAGGTTTGGGCCCAGCATGGGCCGACCATCCGGCTCCTGCTCACCGATATCGTGATGCCGGGCGGAATTTCGGGCAGCGAACTGGCGGCGCGGCTGTTGGCGCTGCGGCCCGACTTGCCGGTGCTCTATATGAGCGGCTACAATCCCAACCCCATCGACCGCGAGCAGGTGCGCCGCCAGGGAAAATCCTTGCTGCAAAAGCCGTTCACCATCGATCAGCTGGTCAAGGCCGTCCGCGCGCATTTGACGGCGACCGAGGTCGCCTGAGGCGAGCGGTGGGATCGAATCCTCGCGGCACCGGCGGCGCGTTGACAGGGCGGCGGGCCTGGACGAAGCTGGAGGCATGTCTGCCTCCGCGCATCCTCCCTTTGATTCGATCGAGTCCGCGGTCGCGGATATCGCGGCCGGGCGCCTGGTCATCGTCACGGACGATGAGCAGCGGGAAAACGAAGGCGACTTGATCATGGCGGCCGCACAGGCCACCGCGCCGACGGTCAACATGATGATCCGTTACGGCAGCGGCATCGTCTGCGTGCCGACGGTCGAGCCGCAGTTGCGGCGGCTGGGCCTAGGGCCAATGGTCGCGAGCAACCGCGAATCCCAGCGCACGGACTTTACGGTCAGCGTGGACGCGGCCGAAGGCATTTCGACCGGCATCAGCGCCACCGACCGGACGCAGACCATCCGCATCCTGGCCGACGGCCAAGCCCGGCCGGATCAACTCGTGCAGCCGGGCCATGTTTTCCCGCTGCGCTCCCGCCCCGGCGGGGTGCTGGAGCGCGCCGGGCACACCGAGGCGGCGGTCGATTTGGCGATCCTCGCTGGCCAGCATCCCAGCGGCGTCCTGTGCGAACTGGTGAACGACGATGGCACGGTGCAACGCCTGCCGGAACTGCAGGAATTTCGGGCTCGTTTTGAGCTCAAGCTGATCTCGATCGCCCAATTGATCGAATACCGGGCCCGCCGCGACCACTTGGTGGAGCGCGTCGGGTCCCGGCCCTTCCGTTCGGCCTACGGGGAATTCATGCTCGAGGTGTTTCGCAGTAAACTGGATCATCGGCACCACCTCGCCCTGACCCTGGGCCCGCTCGGGCCGGAGCCGACGCTGGTGCGGGTGCACAGCGAGAATTTGCTCGGCGACGTTTTTCGGATGGAAGGACTGGATACTCATCGCACGCTCGCCGCTTCCCTCGAGGCGGTCGCCCGCGCCGGCCGCGGGGCGGTTCTCTACATGGAGCACGCGCGCAGCGGCGCCGATCTCTTGCCACGGCTGGAAGGAGCGCCGGGCGAGGCGGCCCCGCCTCTGAGCTTCCGCGACTATGGCATCGGCGCCCAGATTCTGGTGGCCCTCGGCCTGCGGAAGATTCGCCTCCTGTCGAACAGCACCCGCAAGGTGGTCGGTCTCGACGGCTACGGCCTCGAAATCGTGGAGCAGATCGCGGTGTGACCGGATCGGATTTCGGGTTGCGGATTAGCGGGGGCGCGTTGCACTGATTCGTTCCGTTCGCCGCCACCTTCCTTCCCGCACCTTGCCATGAGCCTCTCTCCTCCCGTCGATCGGCCGATTTCCGGCGCCCCCTTCAAGGTGGCGATTGCGGCGGCGGGCTACAACCCGCGGGAGGTGGATGCCCTCCTGGCCCAGGTCGTGGCCAGCCTGCGCGCTTCCGGGGTGAAAGCCCGCCATCTGGCGATCGCGCGGGTGCCCGGCTCGAACGAGCTGCCGAGCGCGGCGCAGTGGCTGGCGGCCCGCGGGCGCCCGGATGTGATCATCGCCTTGGGCGTCATCATCCGCGGGGGCACGATTCACTACGAACTGATTGCCACCGCGGTCACCCAGGCCCTGCAGCGCGTGGCGCTCGATTCGCGCCGGCCGGTCATCAACGGGGTCGTGGTCGCCGAAAACCCCGCCCAGGCGGCGGCCCGGTGCCGCGGGCGGATCAACCGCGGGGCGGAATTTGCCCAGGCCGCCCTGGCCATGGCGGCGCTCCGCCGGGAGGTGGCGCGATGAGCCGGGCCCAATTTGCCCAGCGCCGCGACGGCCGGACAACGGCGGTCCAATACCTGTATTCCTGGAGCATCAACTCTCCGGCCAATCTGCTGGAGGACTTGCGGCTGTTTTACGAGAATCAGGAGCAGCCGCGCGCCCACTACGCCTTCGGGGAGGAATTGATCCACGGGGCGATCGGCCACGTCGCCGAGATCGACCTCCACATCAAGACGCTCGCCCACAATTGGGAGTTCGACCGCATCGCCAAGATCGACCTGGCGATCCTGCGGGTGGCGATTTACGAAATGATGTTCCGCAAGGACATTCCCCCGGTGGTCTCGATCAACGAGGCGATCGACCTGTCGAAGGAATTTTCGAACGCCGATGCGAAGCGCTTTATCAACGGCATCCTGGACCGGTTGAAGGACCAGCTTGGCCGCGACGCTCGCAAAGCGGAGGATTGATGCTCGGGCTGTTCCGGAAGTTCAAGGACGGATTCGCCAAGACGGTGGCGGCGATCGGCACCCGGACGCGGGGCCTGTTCGGCGGCCGCAAGATCGACGCCGCCTCCCTGGAGGAACTGGAGGAGGCCCTGTACACCGCCGATTTTGGCGTCGAGACGACCGCCGAAATCATCGCCGAGATCAAGCTTGCGTACCGGAACGACCCGCAACTGCGCGGCCGCGCCGCGGCGGAGATCGGCGCGGCGGTCCTGCGCCGGGTACTGGCGGGCAGCGAGGGGCGGCTCGATGCAGCCGCCCGGACGGACGGGCAGCCCGCCGTGATCGCAATTATCGGAGTCAACGGCTCGGGCAAGACGACCACTTGCGCCAAGCTGGCTTGGCGGCTGAAGGAGGACGGGAAGTCCGTCCTCATCGCGGCCGCGGACACCTTTCGGGCGGCGGCGATCGAGCAGCTCCAGAGCTGGGCCCAGCGGCTGAACCTGGAGCTGATTTCCAGCCACACCGGCGCGGATGCCGCCGCCGTTGCCTTCGATGCCTGGCAAGCCGCGAAGGCCCGGGGCCGCGATTACCTGATCATCGACACGGCGGGGCGCCTGCACACGAAGAGCAATCTGATGGAGGAACTGGCGAAGATCCGCCGCGTGCTGCAAAAACATGATCCGGCCGCCCCGCAGCATCGCTGGCTCGTGGTCGACGGCTCCCTCGGCGCGAACTCGATTGAGCAGGCAAGGATTTTTCACCAGAGCTTCGGGCTCACCGGGATCATCGTGACCAAGCTGGACGGCACGAGCCGCGGCGGCGCGCTGGTGGGCATTTACCGGCAGCTGAAGATTCCGATCTATTTTATCGGGCTGGGGGAGCAGGCGGAAGACCTGCAGCCGTTCAGCGTCGAGCTCTACGCCAAGGCCGTCTTCGGCTTGGACGGCGAGGCTTAGAATTCAGTTGGATCGATCCTTATCGGGAAGCGACGCGACCCGATTTCGGCCCAATGCGAATGGAGCTACGCGGGCAGTGAGGCGGAAGCGGCCATTTCCTTGGCGATCAGCTCGGCGAACGGAAGGATATCATGGTCAACCGAAGCTCGTTCGAGCGTCCGCGTATATCCGGCTCGGCTTTCCACTCGGATGATAACCCAATAGTAGCCGCCGGAGGCGAGCATTAGATTCATGAGGAACCGTGCGAGGCGACCATTGCCGTCCGAGTAAGGGTGAATGAAGCCGAACATGAAGTGTCCGAGCACAGCGCGGACCCAAGCGTCCGGCTCGGTTCGGAGCCGAGCAAAGAGCGTTTCCATACACGCCGGCACGGCCTCTCGCGGCGGCGGAACGTGACTTGATCCGGTGATATAGACCGCGCGCTCGCGGTAGCCAACCAGCTGCCAGGCTTCGAGGATGCGGGCCTGAACCGAGGGGCCGAAGAGCGCCCGATACCAATCGCTCAGCGAGCGCTCGAATATTTCGCCGGCATTCTGGTGGGCAAAGGTGGTGCGAATGGCGGCGATGACTTTCTCGTGCGCATCGAAATAGCCGCGCGCCGCCATGGCGTCCACCTGTTGTCGATCCGCGCCCTCGGTCGGATTCCAAGCACTTTGGGCGACCCGCTCAATCAGCTCGGGTGTGGCCCGGTAACCTTCGATCGAGAGCGAGTGATAGGCGTCCCGGACATAGACGGAGCGGGCTTGAGCCAGATACGCTTCTAAGGAAGGGGGCGGAGTAGGTAATGCCGGCCGAGTTGCTAGGACGATAGGTTGCATTTGACGCCAGAGGGCCTCGATTCGGCCGGCGTGGGGTGATTCGATTTGGAAGCCGGCCAATACCGCCGGCCGCGCAAACGGATTTTCGGCCAAAATGCGATAGCCGGCAGCTTCACAGTCTGCCCGTATGGCCTCAGCATCCCCGATCCGTTCAATATGTAACAATGCGCCCAAAAGCCGGTTGGCGGCGGCGGAATTCCATTCTGTGAGCAGGGCTCGGCTAAGAGCCTCACGGCGAATCTGCCGTAGCGCGATTTCCGCCGTCAACGGGTCTAAATGAAAGAACGTGGGGGTTGACCGCACCAGAGCCGTGCCCAAAGGCATAAGTTGGACTCCATTCAATTCGGCAATTTCCTTGGGCAGCCTGCGCGGGCTTTGGTAGGTCAAGAGCGAGGTGCCAGCCGCTAGGTCGATCCGCGAGCTACCGCCGGTAGCGGTCAAGACGGTCAATTGCTTGGGTGTATTCGTGGCCCCGGTCCAGAGGTCGAGAGAAGCTTCCGCTGAGAGGCAATATTGTCGCCCAAAGCGTTCTTGAAAATAGACGGCGGCGAAAGCCCAAAACGAGGAGCGCCAAATCACGGTATCGCCTGGTCGAGCGGCTGGGGACGTCAGTAAATACCAACCGCGCAAGATTTCCTGTAACCAATTAAGAGATACGAGCAGTTCGCGGTCGGCGCGCGAGAGATCTTGGGAGCGCACGATGTCCTGCCGAGCGACGTCCTTTGCGCGCCTAAGCGCGGCCGCGAGAGTGGTATGGAATTCGCGAGGCATCTCTATGTTTTAGTGTACATAAGCTCTATGTTTTAGTGCAATCATTTACTATGTTTTACTGATAGATAAAATTGGAACTAATTGATATTCAATATCATGCGAAAATCTATAATATATCGAATTCATCTAGTCCAATTCGATTTCAACCGCGGAGCAAATGCACTAAAAAGACGAGCCACCTTCCCTGCCCCAAGAGCAAATTGAAGCGAGACCGCCGGATTTCAGGGCTCGGCGAGGCGCCGCGCATCGAAGAGCCACCAGTCGGCGCCGCGACGCTCGATCCGGGCGAGAAACGAATCGCCGGGATGCAACTGACGGCGCACTTCGGGGGTCGCCTGAAAATCGTGGGAGCCGGCGTCCATGACGCCCGGCACCGCGTCGATATTCCAGGTCGTGGCGCCTAGGGCGGCCGCCGCGACGACGGTGCCGCGGATCGAATAGCCGCGTAATTGCATGGGGGTGGGCGCGCAATGGCAGTCGTCCGCCCCGGCCGCGAGCAAGGCTCCCTCCGGCACCACGACCCGCAGCGTATGCAGGCCGGACTCCCCGGCTCCCCCGGCAAAGGCGATCAGCGCCTCGGCCGACATCACGTCTCCGGCATAGTCCTGCACCACGGCAATCTGGGGCGATCCGGACACCGATTCGGCGGCCGGGCCCAGCGGGGTGGGGGCATCCAAATTGAATTCCGGCGCCAGACGCCGCAGCCGGAGCTGCCCCGAGCCGCTCGCACCGGCTTCGAGCCACAAGGCGAGAACCGCTCCGTCATGGAGGAGGGCGGCGCTGGGCGCGCCGAGCGGCCGCCCGCTGTCGATGCGGCTCGCCAGGAGAAAGCGCGCCCCGGCGTCGGGCGAGGTTGAAGCCAAGATCTGCGGCCCATCCGCAGCGGCGGTGAACCACACGGCCGCGACCCGGCCGCCGTCGACCGCGATCCGCGGTCCCTCGTTCGTACCGCCCGCGGGTTTCCAGCCATCGGCATTGATCGCGTGCAGTCCCTGCCAATTGCGGCCATGCAGCCGCACAATTTTCGGATCCTCGGTTCCATCGGGCGTCTCGCCCCGATAGGCCAATAGCGCTCCGCCGTCCAGCAGCGCCGTGAGCTGCGGCGCGCAGCCCGGAGCGGCGTCTCTGGCTAACAGCCAGTCGGGCGCAGATGACTGCGGCCCGGTCACAAACCGGACATAGAGCCGGGCGGGGCCGGCCGGGCCGGCCCGACCGTCCGACCAAATGGCCAGAACCCGGCCATCGGCCAAGGTCGTCAAGGTGGGAACGGCCACCTGATCGCTCTCCTTCGACAGCCGGGCCGGAACGGTCCACGTGCCTCCGCCGTCCGCAGACCGGCTCACCTCCACGAGCGACGGGCCCGTGAGCCCGCCGGCGGCCGCCCACGCGGCCACCAAGTGCCCCGTCGCCCCCGCGGTCAGCGCGGGTGCCCGCGTGAGATCAAACTGAGTTCCCGGCCCCGCGGCGATGGTTCGCGCCGGTCCCCATCGGTCCGCCTCCGCCGCGAACGCCGCGCAGCGCAGCGCCGCGGTGCCGCCGGCCTGCGGCTCCCACCACGCCATCCACACCGCGCCGTCGTCGGCCGTCGCCAGCACCGGATTTTGGGCTCCTGGGGCCGACGGCGGCGCCACCGTTTCGATCTCCATCCGCGGCGGCCCGGCCGCCGGTTCTTGGCCGGCGAGCGGGCGCAGCGGCAGCGCCGCCAGAAGGGCGCCAAAAGCGATGCGGCGGGAAAAGCTCACGGGGGAGAAGCGAATCTCCCAGCCTAGCGCCGCTGCCAGCCCCGTTGCAAGAGGGTCACGATCAGGAGGAGCCCGAAGGAAAAGGCGAGCAGCACCGCGGCAAATTCATGCGCCTGCCGGAAGTTGAGCGCCTCCACTTCGTCGTAAAGAGCAATGCTGGCCACCCGGGTGACCCCCGGAATCGAGCCGCCGATCATCAAGACCACGCCAAATTCCCCGAGCGTGTGGGCAAAGCCCAAAGTCAGGCCCGCGGCGACCCCCCGCCACGCGAGCGGCAGATGCAGGCGCCGCCAGACCTCCCACGGCGGAGCGCCCAAAGCGGTGCCGGCGTCCAAAAACTCGCGCGGCACGGCCCGCAGGGCGGCCTGGAAAGGCTGCACGGCGAAGGGCAGCGAATAAACGACCGAGGCGATCACAAGGCCGGTGAAGGAGAAGGAGAGGGGGGCGCCGGTGAGCGCCCGCCACCAGCTGCCGGGCGGGTGCGCGGGCGAAAAGGCCACCAGGGCATAGAAGCCGATCACGGTCGGCGGCAGCACGATCGGGAGCGTCACCAGGGTTTCCAGGACCGCGGCGAAGCGCCAGCGGGTCGTATTGAGCCAATGGGCGATGGGGAGCCCCACGATCCCGAGCACGAGACTCGTGACGGCGGCAAGTTTCAGGGTGAGGCCGAGCGATTGCCACAGGCCGGGCGGCAGACCAAAGAGGGCGAGCGCAAGCACAAGCACAGGCAACGTAAACCCCGCCCCGGCCCTTGACGCTACCTCAAAATCGTGCCGACTATTCTCCCATGCCCCTAACGACGCAGAAACGGGTCTTGGCCGTGATCATGGGCGGGGGCCGCGGCACGCGGCTCGCCCCCCTGACCATGGAGCGCTGCAAACCGGCCGTTCCGCTGGCGGGCAAATACCGGCTGGTCGATATCCCGATCAGCAATTGCCTCAATTCGGACATCAATCGGATCTTTCTGCTCTCGCAGTTCAATACGGCCTCGCTGCACCGGCATATCCAGTCGACCTACCACTTCGATCCGTTCGGCGGCGGGTTTGTCGACATCCTCTCGGCCGAGCAGACCGAAAAGAGCGTGGATTGGTACCAGGGGACGGCGGACGCGGTGCGCCGCAACCTGATGCATTTCCGGAGCTTCCCCCACGACTTGGTCCTGATCCTGTCGGGCGATCAGCTTTACCGCATGGATTTTCGGGAAATCATCGACCAGCACCTGTCGACGGGCGCCGAGGTCACGATCGCCGCGGTTGCTTTTCCGGTGTCCAAATCCGAGGGTCTGGGCCTGATGCGGGTGCAGGACGACCTCCAGATCAAGGAATTTGTCGAGAAGCCGAAGGACCCGAAGGTGCGAGAAAGCCTCGCGATCAGCGCGGCCCTGGAAGCGCGGCTGAAGAATCCCGGGAACGAGAAGCGCTGCCTCGCCTCGATGGGCATCTATGTCTTCAACCGCCAGACCCTGGCCGACGCGCTCGACAACACGATGACCGACTTCGGCAAGGAGATCATTCCCGGCCTGCTCGGGAAGAAGAAGATCTACGCGCACATTTTCGAGGGGTACTGGGAGGACATCGGCACGGTCCGGGCCTTCTTCGAAGCGAACCTCGCCTTGGCGCAGCCGCTGCCGCCGTTCAATTTCTTTCTGCCCTCGGCGCCGATCTACACCAAGGACAACCATCTGCCCGCTTCCAAGCTGAACAAGTGCGCGATCGACCATGTGGTGATCGGCGACGGCTCGATCCTGACGGATTCCTCGCTCAAGCACTGCGTCTTGGGCATCCGCTCCTTTATCGGCGAAGGCAGCCAGTTGGAGGACGTGGTCATGATGGGGGCCGATTTCTACGAAATTGACGCCAACCTGACCGCGAACGTCGCGGCCGGCCGGCCGCACCTGGGCATCGGCAAGGGCTGCCGGATCAAGCATGCGATTATCGACAAGAATGCCCGGATTGGCGACGCCTGCGTCCTGTCGCCGGAGGGCAAGCCGGACGGCCGCTACGTGGATGGCGCGATCGTGATCCGCGACGGGGTCTTGGTCGTGCCCAAAGGCGCGACCCTGCCGCCGGGGACGACGCTTTAAACCAGACGGAGAAGAGCCGCCTTTACTCCGCCGGCACTTTGGCGACCACGGCGCGGGCGGCGCTCAAGGCTTCCCGGTCCGCGCTGATCTTGTTTTCTTCGCCGCGGGTCACCTCGTTGCCGGTGACTTTAAGCTCACCCACGCGCACGTCCATCAGCGCCAATTCGACGGCGATGCGATCGAGCCGATTGATGACGAGTTCCTTATTGCTCGAGCTGGCCCAAGACTGGAGCGAGGCAATGTCCTCGGGGAGCCCTTTCAAGCTCTGATCGACTTGACGCAGAGTTTCGTCCGCGGAGCCGACGAAGCTGCGATGTTGCAGCGGCGGCAGGGCGGCGGGAGCGGCATCGCTGACTTCACCCAAACCGGAATTGCGGACAATTTCGGGGGTGATAAAGGCGAGCAAGGTCGTGTGCACCACGCTGTCATTGCGCGACTTGAAGGCATAACCAAGGAGCGGAATATCGCCGAAGATCGGCACCTTGTTATCCGACATTTGCCGGCTCCGCTCCTCGAGTCCGGCGATGGCCAACGTTTCACCGTTCGGGATCGGCACGGAATAGGAATAAGAGCGGGTGCTCGTGATGGGGTAGGAATTGCCGTTGATGACTTGCTGCCCGACAATGGTGGAGACATTGATCGAGAGATTCATCAGCACGATTTCCTTGTGATGCCCGTTGCCGGGCAACACGCTGGGGAGAATCGTCAGGTTCGTCCCGACTTCTATGTAGGCGATCGAAGAGGTGGTGGCGGCGGTGGCGGAGCCGAACGTGGTGGATCCTTGCTGAATCGGTTGCTCGGTGGTGGCTTTAAACGTCACCTCGTGATTGTTGGCGGTGAAGATGACGGGGTCCTGGACGATCGAACTGTTTTGGTCCTGGGCGATCGCTTGGAGGGTCCACTGGAACGCCGGCGCGGAGAGGAGTGTTGCGGGCAATTGGAAACTGCCCACGTGGCCCAACGAGGTGGAGAGACTCGAGATCGGATACAGGCCGGTTGGGCCGGGAGTGGGGGAAACGCCAGGAGGTAACGGGCCGGAGAGCGAAACCGGGCCGCCGGATCCCAAAAGGGTGTTGGACCAGTCGACGCCCAGCGAGCGTTGCGGATTGTGCGCAGTTTCGACAAATTTTACGGAAATGCGGACGAGCTTTTGCGGCTGATCGACCGTCCGCAAATAAGCGGCAATGAGGGAATGCTGCTGGCGCGTGGCGACCACGAAAAGCTGGCTCGTGTCCGGGTTCCAGATCGGTTCGATCTTGGGGGCTTCCTCCCCTTTGCGCGCCGCGTCGGCGCCGGGGACCGTGGGACTGGATTCCCACGTGGGCGTCGCCAGCCCGACGGTCGGAATGCCCAGGATTTTCTTGATGTCCTCGATGATCTTTCCGGTCTGGCTGTCAAACGGGTCTTTGTCGGCGCCAGTCGAGCTGGACATGCCGGAGGGGGAGCCGCCGGCCCCCGCGCCCGTCCCGGTCACGCCCGCGCCGCCGGCTCCACCGCCCGAGGCGGCCGCCAGCTGGCTGTTGATGCTGGTGGAACTGATCGTGACTTTTTGGAGATTATTGAACCGCAGGGTGTAAGATTTTGTCACCAATTCGTTCAAATTGATGCGATAGAAACGCCAGATCCCCTGATTGTATTCGACGCCGAAATTGTAGTTCTCCGCCAGGATCTGGAGCAGATCGTAAGGGTTCATCGTCACGTCGCTGGTGACGCGCTCGCCAAATTCGGCGTCCGGCGGCGAGAGATAGGACATGCGGGCCGATCCGGCCAATAGATGGATGGTGCTTGCCAAGGTGGCTCCCCGGAGTGGAATTCGACTGGCCGGCAAGGCATGAAGACGCGCCAACTCGTCCTCCGAGCTTAGCGAAGCCGATGGGGCATCGGAGGGGGTGGCATCGGAAGGAGGCGCGGGAACCGGGTCACTGCGAGCCGCCGTACCGACCCCGCACAGGACCGCAAGCATGGCGAGAAGGCGAAGCTTGAGCATGCCTGCAGTATAACAGGGAAAAATGCGCGTTGGTCTCGCGGGTTGCAGATGGGGGAGTTTGCCGGTCCAGGGATGGGCGGATCGATGCTAGAATGGGAGGGCACCATGAATAGCATCCCTTCAGCATCCCTGAGCAGTCCTTGGACGGTGCTATGGTTTGTGGTCGGCGCAGTTTTCGGCCGGGCCCTGGGGCGATTGCTGCAAAAGCTCGCCCACACGGCAGGTTATCCGTCTTCCCACTATTATCGGCTCGACGCTGACTCCGGCTGGTTGGGATCGTTGCCCGTGCTCGGACATTTTGTCGTGGCTCGCGGTTCGCGGTGCCGCCGCGCCCTCGCCCTCGAACTGGCGACTGGGGCCGCGTTTGTCAGCTGCGGGATCTTTTGCGCGCCGGGACCGGCCGCTTGCGGCTGGGTGCTGTTTCTCGGATTGATCGGCGCCGCCTGCATCGATCTGGATCATATGATCATTCCCGATTTCTTTACGATTGGCCTGGCGATTGCCGGGCTCGTCTTATCGGCGGCGGTGCCGGCGCTGCATGGGGCAGGGCATTTGACCCTCTTGAATTGCCTTCGGTCCGCCGGCCTCTCCGCCCTGGGCCTCTTGGTGGGCTCGGGCCTCGTGCTCTGGTTGGGGCTGATGGGAGAACTCGTCTTCAATAAAGAGGTGCTCGGCTTCGGCGACGTGAAATTTGTCGGCGCGATCGGGGCCTTCTGCGGTTGGCAGGGAGCCGTGTGCAGTCTTTTCGGGGGTGCGTTGGTCGGGCTCGGGGTGATGGCGCTAGCGGCCCTGCGCCAATGCTTCGTCGGCCGGACCTCGGCGCAATTGTTTCAACCTGGCGCCGCCGAAGGGGGTACCGCCCATTTCGGCTGGGGCGTACAATTCCCTTTCGGCCCGATGCTCGCGGTCGCCGCGGGCGCTTACTTCCTCCTCCTGCATGGTTGGGTGGATCGCTATCTGGCGCAGTACCTCATGCTTTTTTAAAAGCCGGGAGAAAAAAGAAAAACCCAGGGTCAGGTCGGGGTCGATGCGTGCTACACTTCTGAGGTCGAAATATAACTATCAAATCAAAATCAGTCGTCATATGAACATCATCCAGAAGCTCCTGTATCGGAATCGTTCGCGTCTTGACCGTAACCAAAAGGTGCGCGGTCTGAGCACGGCGGAACTCGTCGGCATCATCGTCATCGTCGGCATCCTCGGCGCCATCGGCGGTACCTACATCACCGGCCTCGTCACCCAGGCGAGCAAGAATAGCGTCGCCCAGAATGCATCCACGCTGAACACCCTGTACGCCTCGGCGACCGCCGCCGGCTGCACGATCGGACCTGGCGCCGGCAATCTCGACACCACGACCGCCGCCACGGCGGTCGCGTCGTTCAACAGCGGCGTCAAGGATTCCACCGGCACCGTCACTTATCAGATGACTCCGGCGGCGACCCCGGCTTCCTACGACATCAGCGCCACTCCGCCGCTCGTCTTCAGCGTGCATGCGGGCGCGTCGACTCCCTAATCGAGCCTATCTGAGCGTCGGCTGACGGCCCCTAGCGCCAGCGACCATCCAGCTATGTTCTTGTCTCAGAGTCTTTGGTTTCGAAACCACGCCTGCCGGCCGATGCCATCGGTTCGGCAGGCCGGTTTGACCATCGTGGAGGCGGTGGGCATGACCGTGATCATCGGCATCATGGCGGGGTTATCCTACCCTGCCATCAGCGGCATGCGCCAAGCCGGTTTGGACCAGCAAGCGATTGGGATCGCGCAAACGATCAACCAGGCGCAGCAGACCTACAATCTCCGGGTCGCCAATGCCGAAACGGCTTGGGAAGGGGCGGCCGATTCCGCGTCCAAGTATTTGCTGATCTCGCAATACGTGCCCTACGCGGGCAGCTCGCTGTCGGCGTACGCGCCCGCGAACTATACGCTGGCGCTCGGTTCGACCCTCGCGACCAAAGTTATCCTGACTGGGCCCACCGGACTTCCCGTGGTGTACTAGGCGCCGGGGCCTTCGCGCCATGAAACCGGTTTCGTCATACGGGTGCGAAGGATTTTCGCTCGCCGAAGGAATCGGCGGCTTGCTCCTCTTTTCGCTCATGATGGGCGCCCTGACCTATGGGATGGGGAGTCTGTTTAAATTTCAGTCTCATCCGGACGTTTCCTATCGGGACCAGATCTATACCGAGGCCCCAAGTTTCGGCGATTTTCGCCAAGCGGTGAGCCTGCACGCGGCATTTGCCGGAGCCGTCGACCAATCGGACAATATCATCCTCCTGGGGGGAGCTCGCAGCCACCCGGTGTCCGATCCGAACGGTCCGGCCAGCGTGCTCCAGGAAAGCTTTGCGGCCTCGAGCCTCACGGCTGCTCCCGGCAGCGACCCGTTTCGGGCGTATTCGTCCTGGGATCAGGTGAAGCAGATCAATCCCACCCAATTCGGTTCCTATCTGACCACGGCCCAGTCGGACCCGGCGGATTTCACGATTCTCACCGTGCAGGGCCTCTCTCATATCACGTCGATCACCCAGCAACGCCGCTACACTTCCACCATCAATGGCGAGAATGTCGTTTTGTACGAGGTCACCCATCAGAGTATCGATTGGTCGAGCGGCGTACCGGTACTGACGCCGACCGTCCTCACCGAACCCGACGGAACCGCGTACCCGGTCGGCACGCCCACCTATTTCTATCGCATCTACTACGATCTGGCCGAGGATACCTGGGCCCAAGCGCCCGGGGTGACCCATTTCTGGTACCGGACGGATGCGGCGTGGGATCGCGACCAAGAGGCTCCGGCCCGCGTTGTCTTTGCCGACCCCTACGTGCTGGCCGGGCAGGACACCCACGCTCAGGTCACGGCCGTGTCGCGCTTCGTCTATTTCCTGCCGCAATCCCGATGAAAACCCGTCGCCGATCGATCCAGGACAATCGCGGTATGGTCAGCGTGGCGGTTTTAACCTTCGCGATCGTCGCCGTCCTGATTTTGGTCGCCAACTTCAATCTGAACTATGCGGTCAATTCGAGCAGTGACGCCTTCGACGTTTTCAATTCGCAGCTGGTCGAGAAAAACGGCATTGCTCAGCTCGTCAAGGAAAGCATTCTCGCGGTGGCGGAAACCGCTCCGGTGCAGAGCGGGAATGCCATTCAGACCGAGATCGCGAACCGACTGTCGAGCCTCACCTTCCCGGCTGGCGTCAGCGTCACGCTGGACCCGGTCGGCTCGGCGGCGGCGGTGCCGGCGAATCCATTTTACCCCGCCGGGACGCCCGCGCTGACCTCGCTGCCCGCCTATTTTTCCGCCAGCGCGCATACGCGGGCGGTCGCCGGAATGGGCAATCTGTTCACTTCGCTGGCCACCCAAGGGCCGGCGGCGGATCTGGGCCGGATCAGCTTCACCTTTCAACGCAACAGCAGCAGCAACCCGCGGGATAATCGGACTTATACGGTCAACGCGGATCTTTTTTCGGTGCCGCTGACGAATATCGACGTCGTCGCCTACGGTCTGCCCTCGAGCGGGACCATTCCCAACGCTTCGCCGACGATGCCCGTGTCCTTTTTCGGCCCGGGCGTGTCCGCGCTCGTGGTCACCTCGAACAATCCCATCAACGACCCTTCGGCCTATCCCGACCTGTTCAATCCCACGGGCGAGGAACAGCTGCCGTACCAATTTCGAAACGCGGTCAGCTATGCGTGGAATGCCTACGAATTGCTCTGGTCTCCCGCCTATCAAGATTCGTTGCTCACGGCGGCGGGGCAGGCCACGCCGGCGAATCTGCCGTCCCCCAGTCCCCAAGGGTCGGTTTATGACTTTTCGGCGGCCCAGGAACCGGTGATCAATGGCGTGTCCGCGGTCGGCAACGCGGTCACGATCGATTGCGCGGCGGTGACCGCCCCGGCCATCGCGGTGGTCGACGCCGAGGGCGTCGGGAGCGTGACGATCCTGGGCAGCGGCAGTTCGGGCCTGCCCTTTGTCCTCTTGATCCGCAATACCGCGGGCGGCCTTGGCCGCACGAGCGTCACCTTCACCGGCAACAATAGCCGGCCGGCGATTTACTACTTTGAGAATGTCAGTCTCGGATTTACCGGCAGCCCGCAGATCGAGGGGGCCCTCTTTCTCGATCCGACGACCGTTGCGGCGGGCAGTTTTACCTGGTTTGGGCATGTGTCATTTTACGCCCCCTCCAATCCGCTCGGCGCGACCGCCGCCACCGTGAACGATAGCGCCGCCGTCAAGACCGCCTTGGCGGACTTGGCCCCGCGCGTCCTGCTCGTGTCGACCAACACCCCATTTGTCCCCAGCGCCGCGCCATGAAAACAATCCTAAATCACGGCCGCCGGTCTCGGGCCGGCTTCAGCACCGTTGAGTTGGTCGTGGCCATTGTGCTCTTCAGCATGGCTTCCTCGGGAGTGCTTTATATGGGGAAGGCGATGCGGGACAATCGGACGGCCTCAGTCAGCTCGAGCCAGCAGAATGCCTACGCCACATTCCAATCCCAGGTCGCCCTTCAGGGGATCAATCCGGCCCTGGTGGGCAATCCGATGGCCTCCAGCATCAATCAATTGGGCAGCGCCGGTTCGTCCATCTCGCTGGGCACCAACACCGCCCTCCGCTTGGTGCGCGCGAAGCAGGCGCAATTTGAAGTGGGCGCGGTGGTCCAGCCCGGCGGGGCTCAGCGCAGCCTGGGCGGCTCCGCGCGGGTGGATGCCATCAACTACACCGTCAGCGCGGCGGGCGCCCAAGGGGAGCGCGGGGCGGGGGTGGGATTCGGCGTCGAGACGTCGGGCCCGGCTGCGCCGGTGAACGCGATTCCGCTGGCCCCCCCTTCGTTTAACTTCTTGCCCGACCTGACGACGGTGCCTTTTCCGATCAACAATATCGCGACGCTCCCCAGTTCGAATCCGCCCGGCACGACCTATCGGTACACGACCGACGGATCGGTGCCGACCGCCGGAAGCGCCCCCTGGAATAACAATCCGGGATGGACGCCGTCCACATTTCCCGGTCAAGTCACCATCGCGGCGTTCAATTCGGATCCGCAGTATGCGACGAGCGTGCCAGTGAGCACCACCTTTTCGATGACGCTGCAGGTGTCCTACAGCCGGGCGGATGGCCGGGTCGCGGGCGTTTATGGATTTACCCTGCCCGATCTGGCGGTTCCGTCGGCGACGGGCATCGTATTGACGACGAACGTGCCCGGATTTGAGGCCCAATACACGTTGGATGGGTCAAATCCAGCCGTCGCCGGTTCACTTTACAACGGCGCCTTTGTGCCGGCGCAGGCCCAGTTTACCCCCAACGTAACCTTGCTCGCGGTGGCCATCTCCAATGACCCGCGAATCCTCTCTTCGAATATTGTTTCGTTCCCCTTGAGCACGGAAACGGCGCCCCTCTCCCCGCCCAATTTTGTCACCAGCAATGCGGCGCCGCTGAGTCCCGGAACCCCCGTGGTGATCAGCGTTTCGGGTTCGGCCGCGCCGCGGACGGAGGTCAACAATGGGGCCCCGAGTACCTCCAGCAGCTCGGCGACCTCATTTCCAATTAACTAGCTGATAAGAAGATATTTAGGTTATATTGTTAATTTGGGCACGGGGGGACGGAGGCGGCCGCCAAAATCGCGCGATTTCGCATGTTATACTCGAAGGATGGATTGGCCCCATTTCTTCGAAACGCATTGCGCTCGGCCCGCCCTGAGCGACTTCGTTATCCGGGAATCGGGGGAAGTCGTCTTCATGGTCGGAAAACAGGTCGAGTTCCTCGACCGGCAGATCACCAGCGCCGAATTTGATGATCTCATTCGGCTGATCTGGAAGGAAGGATTGCCGGAATTGGGCCTGCGGGCCCATGAGCCCGCTTTCAATCTGGTCGGTAAGCGCTTGCGGGTTTCCTATTACCGCACGGTGGGCGGCCGGGAAATCACCCTGCGCCTCCCCGCCGCCAATATCCCCTCGCCCGAGGCCCTGCGCGTGCCCGAAGCGGTGGTTTCCACCTTCTGCAACATTCGCGGCGGTTTGGTTTTGGTCTCCGGCCAAATGGGCTCGGGTAAGAGCACGACGGTGAATTCGCTCTGGCTGCATCTGGCCACCAAACACGCGCACCGGGTGGTTTCGATCGAGGATCCGGTCGAGTTCATTTATCCCACCCGCCATGGCTTGAGCATGTTCACGATGCGCGAACTGGACACGTCGTGCGAAAGCTTCGACGACGGCTTGCTCGAAGTCCGTCGCCAACATGCGACGGGAGTGATCGTGGGAGAAATTCGCGGCGCCGAATCGGCGGAAAAATGCCTGCGCTTCGCGCTCATCGGCTTGTTGGTGGTCGCCACGATCCACGGCGAAAACGTCCCTTCGACTTTGAGTTCTTACGTGGCCGAATTGCCGCGGGACCGGGCCCAATGGGCCCAGGAGAATTTGGCCGCCGCCTGCCGGATGGTCGTGGCGCAGCGCCTGATTCGCAATCCGGAGACCGGAGCGATGGTGGCGGTCCACGAAACGATGTTCAACCGCAGCTACGAGGGCAAGCACCTCGGCATCGCGGCCAATATTCGCGAAGGCCATCTCGAGCGGATCCGGCGGGATATCCAGAGCCACCGCGCCGAGGGCATGCAGACTTTCGAGGACAGTATCAACCGCGCCGTTAACGAAGGGCTTTTGCCCAACGAATTTCGGCCGCCGCCGAATTCCCTATGATCCAACAGTGCTTGGACTTGGCGCTCGGCCGCGCCTTTACGCCCGATGCGCTGGACTGCTTGGTCCCGCTGGCGGAGCGCTTTGCGCACCGCCCCCTGGTCGCGGTGACGATCTACAAGGACGGCATCGAGGCGATGGCCGTGACCTTTGCGGGGAAGGACGTGCTCCTCAGCCCGCGCGAATTTTGCCCGGGCGGAGCCGAAGATGCCGACGCCGCCTTTCTGCGGGTTTTCGCGGAACGCCACAAAGCCAAGGACTGCCTGATCAATCTTGCGATCGGCTATACGGCCGTTCTGTCCTCGCGCACTCGCCGGGCGGACACCGATGAGGAAGCGTTTCTCCTGATGCGGGACAATCCCGAGCGGTTGCTGGGCGAGCCTCCCGCCATGGGCTGTCGGCATTCCATTGCCTATCATCCGACGCATAGCTTCGCGGTCGTCTTCACACACAAGGATGCCGATATCGCGGCCGCGGTCAGCTTGGCGGCGCGCGCCAACCTCGGCTTGGCGCGGCTCCAATGCGGGATGCCGAGCCTGCTCATCGATGTTTTAAGCAACCATTGGAGCGATCTGGGGGGGGAGGCCGAACTGCTCCTCCTCGAGCGCGGTTCGCTGTTTTATCTCCCGGTGGCGGAGGGTGGTTTTGGCCGTCCGCTTTTTGATGTGGGCCTAAAAGAAGCGGCGCTCAAACAGGCGATCGCCGAACGCATCAGCCGGCTTAAGCCGGGCGGTCGGGTGCTCCTGGTGGACAGCAGCGGGCTCGACGTGGGCGCCATGCTCGCCGAACGGAACGACATCACCGTGGTCACCCCGCTGGCCAAGGCAACCCACCCGGCGGTGCGGGCGAGCTGCAGCGACCAGCCGCATTTGGGCTACGACTTGTATCCGCTCGAGCGGCAAGTGCGTCCGTTTGCCTCTCCGAAGATGCGGGTGGTGCCCTTTGTTTTCTGGGCCGCGGTGGCCGCGACCGTGGTCGTCGTCGGGCTCAATACCTTCCGCGAATCCCGCGCCAATACGCAAGCGAGCGGGTACCAGGCCCAAGTGAAGTCACTGGGGGACGGCAAGCATCACACCGAAGGGGTGATCGAGGACATTCGGGCCCGGGAAAAAACCGCGACCGCGATGTACGATTGGCTCCGCATTAGTCCTCCGGCGCAAGCGCTGTTGATTCATATCACCGAGGAGATCAAGGCGGCCACTGAGCAGAGTGCGAAGGATAACAAGGCATTGGCCCAGGTCGATAGCCTGTCGCTGACGTTGCAGGAGGGGCAACCGCAGATGCGTCTGGTGGTGGTGCTAAAGGGCGATGCCGGCTCCGCCAATCGCGTTTTCCAGCGGATTTCGGCGCTGTTCTCCCGGTTGGACTACAGCACGGTGGATTTAAAGCAGACGCTGGTCCCTCAGGGGGTGCGTTATGAGCATCTGCTCAATATGCCGAAAACGGCGGCCCTATGAAGCAATACACCCTTCCCGCCGGTTTACTCCTGCTGATCAGTCTGGCCCTGATTCTGGGCGTGGCGGTCAGCATGAAACACGAGGCGATGGCGGCGGCGAAACTGGCGGCCAGCGAGCACGACTTGGAATCGGCCCGGGAGGAATTGCGGGCAGTGGAACTTTCGGCCGCCAATGCCGCCCGGAAAAGCGAGCCCGCGAACCGCTTTCTCGACACCTGGACGCCGCGGCTGGTCGGGGAGGCGAGCATCGAGGAGATCTTTGGCCGGCTCGACACGCTGGCGGTCAGCAATCTGCTTTCGCCCTCCGGGAAAAATTTCACCGTCAACAGCAATTATTTCTTCAATGGCCGCCAGCTCCCGGTGCAGAATGTGAACATCACCGTGGCGGGGGATTATTCCCGCACCCTGAATTGGCTGGGGGCGGTCGAAGCGGCCTTCCCGCTGGCGCGGGTCGAACAGATTTCTTACACCGTGAACGGCAACTCGCTCGCCCTCGCCGCGCAATTTGTTTTTCCGCGAAAATTTGACGCCCCATGAAAACCGCTTTGCTGTTCTTCGTCGCCGCTTTGCCGGGAGTGGGTGCGGCTGGCCCCGAGACCCCCGTCCCGGCGGCGGTCCCGGGCCCCGACTCGGCTCCGAACTTCAGTTCGATTTCGCCGGATTACAAAACGCCCCAGGAGCTGCCGGAATCGTTTTTCAATCCGTTTAAGATCCAGGCCATATTGGATGCCGCGCTAGCGGGTCGCGACGTTCCGGCGGTGAGCAACGACGCGGTGCTGGTGGCGCTCGGCCATCGCGGCGTGTCCGGACTGCTTTACAGCGGCCCGACCGGACGCAATCGGGTGATCATCGGAGACGCGGTCTTCAGCGTCGGCGACGAACTCACGTTCGCCAGCGACAAGGGTGACGACACCCCCTTGGTCAATGGGGCCACGGTCGTGTTGCGGGCGTTGCGGGCGAACAGCTTGCTCCTGGAAGTGACCCCGATCGGAGAGTCCGCGCGGCCGCTGAACTATTCGTTGCGGGCTTTCTGGCGGCCCTAAGCCGCCCACCGTCATGGTCTCGACCATTCCTCCTTCTCCGGCCCTCGCGGCCGCGGCCAGCGTGGCCGAACCGCTGGAAAGCGAGGCCTGCCTGGACGCGGAGCGGCTATTCGATACCTTTGGCGTTGTCCCGCTGCCGCTCGGCATCGGCCGGGTGCCCCTGGATCTTTTGCGGGCCTATCAAAACTGGTGCGACCTCCTCGGCGAGCAGCCGAACCTGGAGGAGGAGCCGTGGCTGCCGGTCGGCTCGGTGGGTCCCCTCCTGATTCTGGGGCATTACTTGCCGCCGCGGCGCCAGGCGGCCTTGCTGCCGCCCTGGATTTCCGGCCGGGCGATGGTCCAGGAAGCGAGCTATCGGCGCGTCGCCGCCGACCTGCGGGAGAGCCAAAAGCAAAATCTGCGGCACAACTACGAGCCCCCGCTGCACCGCCGCTTGCCGGAAGCCGCCCCGACGTTGGCCGACGACCGGGCGGCGCTGCAGTTTGTCATCGAGCATTTCATCCTCGAACCCGGGGTCCGGGCGGCCGCGCGCGCGGCTTTCGAACGGAGCACGCCCAATGCCGATTTGCCCCTGGGCTTGCGCGAAACGGTGATGTTTTTGCGCCAGCGGACCGCGGTGGTCGACGTGCGTTTCCTCGAAGTGCCCAGAGAGCTGTTGTCGATGGCTCAGCGCACCACGCGCGACTATCAAGGATTTTGCTACAAACGCACGGCGGGTGCTTATTTCGTGGCGTTTCACGAAGTGCCGCCGCACGCCGCCTGCGAAGAATTCACCGCGATGTTCCGCGCGGAGGTGGAGGACGAACATCGCCGGCCGATCTATTTTGCGCTGACCGAAATGGACCAGCTGAAGCAGGTGCTGCAGGAATCCCGGGCCGCCGATGTGCGGGTCAGCCCGCCCGTCCAGGTGGAAGCGAGCAGCTTTACGCAGACGGTCGAGTTCAAGCTCACCACGGAAGCGGTCCGCCGCATCGACCCCGACCGCTTGGGGACGACCGATGAGCAGCTCGTCCACTGGGTGATCGGCCAGGCGATTCTGGCCAACGCCCAGGACTTGCACGTGATGTTCGAACGCAATTCGGGGACGTTTCGCATCAGCAAGGACGGCGTGCTGCAAACCTTGTACAGTTTCAGCGAACAGCGGTGGGGGACGGTGATCGGGTTCTTCCGCGATCTGAGCAAAATGTCGGGCCCTTTTTTCCAGCCGATCAGCTCCCGCTTTAGCGTTTTGTTCGATGGCTCGCCCGTGGATTTCCGGGTCGAGGCGACGCCCTTCCGCGATTTCGACCGGCCGCAGAACATGAGCCTGCGCTTGCGCCGGATGGACAGTCGGATTCGAACCTTGGGCGACTTGCAGATGCGGGAGAACGATTTGCGCCAAATGCGCCGGCTGATTTCTCGCCCCGACGGCATGTTCCTTTTCACGGGGCCCACCTGCCACGGCAAATCGACCACGATTTATGCGGCCTTGAACGAGCTCAATCGCCCCGAGATCAAAATCATGACGGCCGAGGACCCGATCGAGCAGTTGCTGGAGGGCGCCCATCAGGCGCAGGTCGATTCCGTCAAAGGCCTCACGTTCGCCTCTTTGCTCCGGTCCTTTCTGCGCTCGGCTCCAAATATCATTTTGGTCGGTGAAATCCGCGATCCCGAAACGGCGGAAATGGCCGTCGGCGCCGCCCACACCGGGCACTTGGTCTTTAGCACGCTGCACGTGCGCAGCGCGGCGGCGGTTCCGACCCGGCTGGCGGACTTGAAGATCCCGGCGGGCATGATCGCCGATACGCTGATCGCCGCCCAGTCTCAGCGCCTGATTCGATCCCTCTGTCCGATGTGCAAAGTGGCCGT
>Ga0182024_10000566_pt1 | contig 95550 bp, 76 predicted proteins | sample P32metaG_FD_120480 | JGI IMG/M metagenome (GOLD analysis project Ga0182024, IMG submission 120480) | Permafrost microbial communities from Stordalen Mire, Sweden - P3-2 metaG (Illumina Assembly) | ecosystem: Environmental > Terrestrial > Soil > Wetlands > Permafrost | place: Sweden: Stordalen... | reverse complement strand
TCGCGCCATGTGCGCTGTGATCCGCCGCCTGCGCGATTCGCTGCGCCCTCCGGGGAAAGGGGACGTGTGGATCGGCGAAGCTCCGACGCGGGAGCAGATTGAGGAACGGCTGGACAACGACACGGAAGCGCGCGCGGTACTCTTCGACTGGTCGATGGCTGAGTTTGTCGAGCATTTTCTCGAGGATGAGCAACTGCAGGTCGCTTACCTTGGCCAGGGCGTCATCGGGACTAATGCGAGCCCGTTCGACAAAGGCACGGCGTCGGTGCGATTCCATCACGCGTCGGGGCGTCTTGGCGGGATGCCGGGGATGTGGGGATACGTCAAGGGCGGCATGGGGATGGTTTCGTTTTACCTTTGCGACGCTGCCCGCGAGGCCGGAGCGGTGGTGGCGGCTGGCGTTCCTGTGGCGCAGATATTGCCCGGCGAAGGAGTGCTGCTTGAGGGTGGGGAGCGAATCGCGGCGCCTGTCGTGATCTCCAACGCTGACCCGCGTGTGACTTTGCGGCTTCTTGGTTCGCAGGCGGATAGTGCGTGGAAGACGAAGGTTGAGTCGGTGCCAATCGAGGGCTGTACGGTGAAGCTGAATGTGCTGCTGAATGAGCTGCCGAATTTCAAAGCTCGGCCAGGTACGAACGAAGCACACCACTATGGCCAGATCAATGCTCCGCTGACGAAGGAGGAATGGAAGCAGAGCTTTGCGGCTTCGAAGGCCGGGCGGCTGCCTGAATATCTGTGGTGTGAGCTTTACTTTCAGAGTGTTCACGACGCGAGTGTTGTGCCGGAGGGCAAGCATACTATGAGCGTCTTTGCGCAGTATGTGCCGTATACATTCGCGGAAGGCTCGTGGGATTCGCATCGCGAAGAGGCGCGCGCGCTTGCTCTTAATTCGATCGGGCGATTCTGCAGCAACATTCCTGAGGCGGTTGAAGACGCGCAGGTGCTTGGGCCTCCGGACATTGAAAAGAAGGTGGGGCTTACGGGGGGACACATCTTCCAAGGGGAGATTCTGCCGCAGTTTATGTGGAGCAATCGGCTGACTGCCCGCACCCCCATGCCGGGCGTTTATCTTTGCGGAGCCTGCACTCACCCCGGCGGCTCCGTGATCGCCATGAATGGACGTAATGCGGCGATGGCTGTGTTGAAGGATAGGAAGTAAGAATTGGTTGTTAGAGCTTACGGCAAGGGCTGGCAATGAGCTTAGAGACGGTGTAGTCATTCTCGGCATAGAGGGGTGAGCAACGTTGGCAGAGGCAATTGGAACCGAAGCGCAACCCGCGCACGTTGAATTGAAACGCGAGCTTGGTTTCCGCGACCTTGCGCTTTTCTATGTTGTCAGCAGCCTTAGCCTGCGCTGGATTGCTACCGCGGCTGCTTCCGGTCCGAGTTCGATCGCGGTGTGGCTGCTGGCCCTGTTCGGTTTCTTTCTACCTCTGGCTGCTTGCGTGCTGGAGTTGTCGTCGCGCTATCCGCAGGAGGGCGGGCTCTATGTGTGGGCGCAGCACGCGTTCGGCGATTTCTCGGGGTTTATGGCGGCATGGACGTACTGGATGAGCAACCTGCCGTACTTCTCGGCGATTCTCTACTTCGCGGCTGGGAGCGCGCTCTTTGCCGCTGGCAAGCATGGCAAGACTCTGGCGGACGAGAGCGGCTATTTCATGAGCTTTGCTCTGATCGCGCTGGCGGTGATCACCCTGTTGAATATGCTGGGCGTTAAGCAGGGTAAGTGGCTGAACAATGCCGGCGCCATCGGCTCGTCGGTGCCGGTGCTGGTGCTGATCGTGCTCGGCTTTCTCTTCTGGCGGCATCAGGGGAGTGCGACGCATTTCACGCTGGCCGGGATGGTGCCGCATCTGAGCCTCAAAAACGCCATCTTCTGGTCGACTATCTTCTACGCCTTTGCGGGAGTGGAGTGCGCTTCGTTCATGGGCGGCGAAATCAAGAATACCCGCCGCACTGTGCCGCGCGCGCTGGTATTTGCGGGAGTGCTGGTGACGCTTGGGTACATTCTGGGTACTGTGGCCATGTTGATCGCCATGCCGAGTGAGCGCATCAGCGGCCTTGGTGGGTTCATGACCGCGATGGCGCAAATGTGCCACACGCTCGGTGTCGATTGGTTGACTGTAGCCATCGCGCTCATGGTTACCGTGTCTTGCCTGGGCGCGGCAGGCGCGTACCTCTCGTCGACCGCGCGGCTGCCGTTTGTCGCAGGCATCGATAACTACCTGCCTGCTGTATTCGGCCGTATTCATCCCAGGTGGAAGACGCCGTACATCGCTGTGTTTTCCTACGGACTCGCAGGAATGCTGTTTGCCTTTCTGGGTCAGGCGGCTACCAGCGTCAAGGGGGCTTACGATGTGCTGGTGAGCATGAGCGTGATCACGTACTTCATCCCGTATCTATTCCTCTTTCTGGCCATGATCCGTTTGCAGCGCGAGCCGGCGGGACCGGACGTGATTCGCGTGCCAGGAGGCAAGCGCGCGGCGATCGTTCTCGCCTCGATTGGCCTGTTTAGTACGATCGTCACCATCGGCCTATCGGTAGTGCCTGAGCAGGACGAGCCCAACAAGCCGCTGGCCATCTTCAAGACCGTTGGCATGACGCTGCTGCTCATCGCCGCTGGTGCATTGACGTATGCTTTGGGCAAGCGTCGCCAAATACGTGCCCACGCTCAACTGCAATCCAGCCGACAGGGATAGCAATGGACCCCAAGCTCGCCGAAATTCTCTCGCTCTATAACGAAGCCGCACCGCTTGAGGAGGCGCATACGATACCCGCGCCCTGGTACCTCGACCCGGCGATGGAAAGACTTGAGGGCGACTGGGTCTTCGGAGGCAACTGGCAGGCCGTCGGCCGCGTCGATCAGGTTGCAAATCCCGGCGATTACTTCACCATCGAGCTGGCTGGGGAACCAATCCTGGTCGTGCGGGGGAACGACAGCCAGCTGCGCGGCTTTTACAACGTTTGCCGTCATCATGCGGCGGCTGTCGCTACCGTTCCGTGCGGCCATGCGCAGTCTTTTCGCTGCCCGTACCATGGCTGGAACTACGGACTTGATGGCAGCCTCAAGGGCATGCCCGAGTTCGCCGGGGTGTGTAACTTTCGCCGCGAGGAGAATGGACTTGTACCGATTGGTGTGGATGTGTGGGAGAATTTCGTCTTCGTCAACCTGAAAGCCGGCGCTGGTTCGCTCAGGGAGTTTCTTGGCGATCTGGTCGAGCGTGTGGAACCTCTTGGACTTAGCTCGCTCCACTTCCACTCGCGCAGGGAGTACACGCTCAACTGCAATTGGAAGGTTTATGTCGATAACTACCTCGACGGCGGATACCATGTTCCACATCTGCATAAGGGGTTGAACAGTGTGCTTGATTACACCCACTACACTATCGAGAATAGTGAGCGATATTGCCTGCAATCGAGCCCGATGGTGGCTTCTGCGGAGCACGCGCAGGTCTCCGCTACACGCCAGGGCGACCGTGCCCGGTATTTCTGGCTCTATCCGAACTTCATGTTCAATATTTATGAGGGCGTGATGGACACGAATCTGGTGCTGCCGCTCGGGCCGGGCAAGTGCCGTGTGATCTTTGACTTCTTTTTTGCCGACGTCAGTCGGGAGCGCGACGAATACAACACGGCCAGCATAGCCACGAGCGACAAGGTGCAGGACGAAGACGTGGCGATCTGCGAGGCCGTACAGAAGGGACTTGGCTCCCGCGCATACGGGGCGGGGCGTCTCTCGGTCAGGCGCGAGGCGGGTGAGCATCTCTTTCATCGGCTGCTGGCGCGCGACCTCAAGACCGGAGGCGGCGGCCTCATCTCGCTCGCCGTGCGATGATAGGTCATAGCGATTTTCAGCGCCCTGAGGCCTGAAGTCGGCCACTTTAAAGGCGTTTTTCAACATGTCTGAAACCAGCACCACCTCGCCGGAAGCTGCTCTCTCTGCGGTACCAGCAACAGATCAGGAACTCCATACGTCGATCGACCCCAAGGTTGATCCTCCGGAGGATCCGAAGATCGAGCCCGCTATCGATCCAGCTCCGGAGACAGAACCGATTGGTGAACCCGGCCCTGAGCCTGAACCGCGCGGGGAGCCAGAGCCGGATCCTGAGATTGAGCCTCAGCCGGAGTCCGACCCGGAGCCAACGCCCGAACGAGAATCCGCAGCCGAGATACCAGCAGTCGGGGCGCCTGCGGTCGAAATGAAGGCTACGCCCTCTACGCCTACCGCGTTTGCATCTGAGCCAGTTGAGCCAGAGGAGTCTTTCGCCGATATCTTTTCCGAGTTTCAGCGCACGCACTCGCGCCGGGAGCCGGGCGGCAGCCAGATTCGCGGCACGGTGGTCAGTGTTACTGCGGATTCGGTCCTGGTCGACATTGGATACAAATCCGAGGGCATTCTGCCGCTGACCGCCTTTGCGGCAAATAAAGAACAGCCGAAGGTCGGCGATGCGCTACAGGTTTCGGTCAAGGGGCGGGACGAAGACGGATACTACCAGCTCAGCCTTTTCCGCACGGCGGTGCCCAGGGACTGGTCGAGTCTTGAGCGTGCGTTCGAACAGAAATCGACCATTGTCGGAACGGTTTCAGCGGTGGTCAAAGGCGGCTTGCACGTCGATGTTGGGGTGCGAGCCTTTTTGCCTGCGTCCCGAAGCGGAGCGCGTGACGCTGCGGAGTTGGAAAAGCTGGTCGGCGAGGAGATTCGCGTCCGCATTACCAAACTCGATGTGGCCGACGAAGATGTGGTCGTCGATCGCCGCGTTGTGACGGAAGAAGAAGCTCTCGAAAGCAAAGCCCGGCGTTACGCGGAAGTCGAGGAAGGCGCGATCGTCGATGGCACTGTGCGCAGCCTCACCGATTACGGCGCATTTGTAGACCTCGGCGGGGTGGACGGCTTGTTGCATATCAGCGACATTGCGTGGAGCCGCGTGGCGAACGTCGCGGATGTGCTCACGGTTGGGCAGCAGCTCGAAGTCAAAGTGCTCAAGATCGATCCTGAAACGCGGCGGATCGCCCTCGGCCTCAAACAGCTCCAGCCGCATCCGTGGGATGCTGTGGCGGAGAAGTACTCGGCGGGAGACCGCGTTCGGGGAGTGGTCAGCCGCATCGCCGATTTTGGAGCCTTTGTCGAGCTTGAGCCCGGAGTAGAGGGTCTGGTGCATCTCTCGGAAATGTCATGGTCGAAGCGTATTCATAAGGCTACCGAAGTGGTGAAGGCCGGCGATGTGATCGATGCGTTGATTCTGAATATCAGCATTCCCGAACGGCGCATTTCGCTTGGTCTGAAGCAGGCTCTCGGCGATCCGTGGGTTGAGGCTGCGGCGCGTCTCGTGCCCGGTGCTGTCGTTGAGGGACCGGTGGCGAGCATTACCAAGTTTGGCGCGTTCGTTCAGGTTTCAGAGGGCGTGGAAGGGCTGGTTCACATCAGCGAAATCGTTGCGGACCGCCGGCTGAACCATCCTTCCGATGTTCTGCGGGTCGGCGAAGTGGTCAAGGCCATGGTGCTCGATCTGGACAAGGAGAAGCGCCAGCTCAAACTCAGCATGAAGCAGCTTATCCCGACGGGGCTTGACGAGTTTGTTGCCGAGCACAGGGTTGGTGACAAGGTGACGGGGCGCATTGTTTCGGTCGACAAGGGCGTTGCGCAGGTTGAGCTGGGCGATGGTATTGTCTGCGCCGCCAAACTGCCGGCTGATGCTCCGGTGAAGGATGCTCCGGCTGCGGAGCCGGCTGGCGGCAAGGTCGATCTCTCGGCGCTGAGCTCTATGCTCAAGACCAAGTGGAAGACCGGCTCGGACTCGCAGGTTGCGAAGTCGAAAGCCTCTCCTGAGGCGCCGAAGCCGGGGCAGGTGCGCAACTTCCGTATTGCCGAGCTTGACGTAACAACCAAACACATTGGACTTGAGCTGGTTAGTTAGGCAATCCCCGAAAAAGTAAGAGCCGGTTGAATTTCTCATATCGAGAATTCAACCGGCTCTTGTTGTTTGCCCCCGCGGTCATCTTAGCGGTGACCGCGGGAATTGTTGGCTTGCTGTTAGTTGCCGGTCCCGGTCAGCGTAACCGACTGTGGAGAGGCTGCGCCGTTATCCGTGATGGTCAGCTTGGCCGAAGCGGCTCCGACTGCAGTGGGTTTGAAGGCCACGTAGACCGTGCAGCTTGCCGCAGGGGCCAGCGTTGGTCCACAGGTATTCAATGCCTCAAATGAGGTCGGATTGGTTCCGGTCAGCGTGATCGAGGTCAAGGTTATCGCCGCCGTGCCGCTGTTGGTCAGCGTCACCGTCTGAGCGGCGGAAGTTGTGCCAGCTTTGGTTGCCGGGAAGGCGATGCTGGTCACGCTCAGCTTGACCGATGGCGCCGCCGATCCGGTTCCCGTCATGGTCACCTTCTGCGGAGAGCCCGTCGCCGTATCGGTCACACTGATCGTTCCGGAAAGAGCTCCGGCCGCGGTGGGCTTGAACGCGGCGTAGATCGAGCACGAGGCGCTCGCCGCAAGAGAAGCAGGGCAATTGTTGAGTTCGAGGAAGGATGTGGAATTTGTGCCACCGACAGCAATGGAGCTGATGGTCACCGCCGTCGTTCCTGCATTCTTTACGGCTATGACTACTGCATCGCTGGTTGCGCCGATGATTGTTGTCGGGAAAGCGATTGAGGTTGGGGTCAGCGTTACGCTGGAAGCCGTCGTCGCCGTGCCTTTAAGCGCTACCAACTGCGGGGAGCCGGTTGCGTTGTCCACTACCGAAAGGGCAGCTGCCAGCGCACCGGCAGCCGCCGGTTTGAACTCCACCGACACCGTACAGCTTGCAGCGGCAGCCAGAGACGTGGTGCAGGTCGACGCTGACTTGAGGAAGGAGGTGGCGTTGGTGCCGGTGATTGTCTCCGAGGTCAGGGTCACCGCAGAGGTGCTGGTGTTCTTGATTGTTACCAGCTGAGCCGCTGTTGTGGAACCGACCGGAGTGGAAGCGAAGGTGAGCGAGGTTGGCGAAAGACTCACGGTTAGCACCGACGTGCCGGTGCCCTTTAAAGTCACAGTCTGAGGCGAGCCTGTGGCATTGTCGGCGACTGACAGCGAGGCCGTCAGCGCACCGGCAGCCGCAGGTTTGAACTCTACCGATACCGTGCAGGTTGACGCAGCCGCAAGAGACGTCGTGCAGGTTGACGCTGACTTGAGGAAGGAGGTGGCGTTGGTGCCGGTGATTGTCTCCGAGGTTAGGGTCACCGCTGAGGTGCCGGTATTTTTGATCGTCACCAACTGAGCCGCTGTTGTGGAACCTACCGCGGTGGACGCGAAGGTCAGCGATGTCGGCGAAAGACTTACGGTGAGTGCCGCCGTGCCGGTGCCCTTTAAAGTCACAGTCTGAGGCGAGCCTGTGGCATTGTCGGCGACTGACAGCGAGGCCGTCAGCGCACCGGCGGCAGCGGGCTTGAACTCCACCGATACGGTGCAGCTTGCCCCTGCAGCCAGCGACGTGGTGCAGGTGGTCGCCGATTTGATGAAGGAACTCGCGTTGGCGCCGGTGATCGTTTCAGAGGTGAGAGTCAGAGCGGCAGTGCCGGTGTTCTTGATGGTCACCAGCTGCGCCGCCGTCGTCGAGCCGACTGTCGTCGAGGCGAAGGTCAGAGCTGCGGGCGAAAGCGAAATGGTCGGGCCTGAGCTGCCCCCAGTGTAGGTGAAGTCGGTTGACGTCCAAAATCCCCCCACAAACGAATAGACCCGGACGTAGATCTTCCCGCTTGTGGGCAGCCCGGTGACGGCCTGGGAGGTCGCGGTTATAGCGCTGGAGTTCAAGAAAACATTGGAAGAACCGATGCCGGTTGTACCAACATACACCCAGTAATCAGTTGCGCCGGAGACGGCTGACCAGGTGAAGGTCGCGCTTGAGCCGGAAAGGGTGCTTCCCGGCGTGGGCGAGGATATCGCGGCCTCGGGAATGTCAAATCCATCTGTATTGAGGATGGTAACCTCCGATTGGCCGTCATTCAAAATAGTGAGGCCCGCATCTTCGCCCGGGCAGCCTTCCGCATCCTGAACCGCTTGGTTGGTCCCGCAATCGGGAGAGCTGGAAATGTAATCGGCGAAGTCGTCGCCGTTGTCCAATGTGTTGTAGACCTTTTGCGTAAGCGTGGTAGCGTCGCCGTATGCGCCGTAATGGACTCCTCCGTCAAACGAGTAGTATTGCCCGGCGGTTGTGCTCGGCGTTGTGTCGAGGGCCAGTTTTCCAGGGCTCGAATAACGCAACAGGTCGACCGTCGAGGGAATGCCGTTGCTGCCGGTGACGGGTCCGTCGCATTCGTCGCTCAGTCCAGAAGAATTTTGGGTAGAAATGCACGAGGACGTCCCGAGCACTTCGTCTGTCTCGTGTTGCACCACGGCGTAGAAGTCGTATTGGTTTGCTGCCTCGGTTCCGCCCTGATCGTCGTAATACAGGGTGAATCCCCCACTTGCCTGTGACGCGGCATCGGCAACGGTAATGACTTCGTTGTAGCAACCGGAGGTGTAAGGCGTGCACGATGCTGTCTCGGCAGCGTTGATGCCGAGCAATCCCGTGAAACCGAGAGCCGTGCCGAGGGAGACGGAGATCCCCATAATGTTTTGGGTCCCGTAGGCCGGGGTCGCGTAGGTGTTGATGTTGGATAGTGCGGAGGCTTGGATCGAGCTCTTGACTGCTTTGTTGGTCATTGCAGTGACGTAAGGCGTGTAGTGAACTAGATTGATAAACCCCTCGCTCGCGCCAAGGCCTGTAGTGCCGAACTGGATGTAGATGTTGGCATTGGCGTTTGTGAATATGTTGTTGTAGTAGCCGGCCACTGTCGTATTCAGATAGTTGCAGGTGGAGGTTGGCACGTTTGAGGCGCAGGTATATACGATTCCGGTCCCGGTCTTCACCGCGTCGGGTCGAGCTTCCGTCGCGACGCGCAGCTTTGGTTTTAAGCGTGGCTGGCCGGGGTCCGCATGAGCAGAAGCCGGCAGCACGAGGTGATGCCGCAAAACTGGTCGCGCCGGTATGGCGTAATAGTTTTCATCGTCTACACGTTCTGTAACCAAAGAGCGCACCGGGGCCACCTCGGCAGCATCGTCTTTGGGAGAAACCATATTCTGGGCGAATACAGGAGTCGACAAACAGATTCCTGCGACGACATAAGCAACGGTTCTGGGAAAGAATTGACTTCGCATTACGATGGTCCTCTCGTGCGGCGGCAAAATTCTGGATTTCGTCGGCCTGAATGGATGGTGTGGATGAACCGAACCGTGTTTCAGACGTTCGGCAACCCGGAGCCTGCTGGCACCGTGGGCGGCACTGAGGGCGTCGATGATGGCGCTCTTCTTCAGGTATCCGTCGCGGAAAAGGTGCTCTTGACAGTAAACGCGCAAACCGGAGTAAAAATCCCTCAGAAATGTTTGCGAAGGGCCGAATTGGGGGTAGGCTCCTTTAGGAATGAGCGGCGCCACTTGACTGCTGTTGCGCTCATCCTCGAAAGTGAATCGGTCACAGTATAGCGATCTTGAGATCAGTCTGCGCTCGAGCCGTATTTTCTTTTCTTGCAAAAAGGCGACGGCCAAGGCCAGGGATTTGTCCACGATTCATTCAGCCTGTAGTCAACAAAAGGAGCATCCATCGCATGAGTATTTTGAATCGCCGACAGGTTCTGCAGACCGGCGTCGCCTGCGCTGCGGGCGCGTTAATCCCTTCGTCTTCCTCAGCCGCTGCCATTTCACCCGACGCGACACCGCGAAAGGGGCGCATTCATCAGTCGGTGGCGCGCTGGTGTTACCAGAAGATCGCGCTCGACGATCTCTGCAAGGCTGGTGCGGCGATGGGGCTCAAGGGCATCGATCTGCTCAAGCCCGAGGAGTGGGAAGTTCCCCACCGCTACGGACTTGTCTGCTCAATGGGATATGCCGAGGGTGGCGAAATCGGCAGAGGGCTCAACCGCGTCGAGAATCATGAATCCATCGAGGCCGGCCTGCGTAAGAATGTTCCCCTGGCGGCCAAAGCAGGCGTGCCCAATGTCATCACCTTCTCCGGCAATCGCGACGGCCTCTCCGATGAAGAAGGAGCAAAGAACACGATCGCGGGCCTGAAGCGGCTTCGCAGCCTGATGGAGGACAACGGGGTTATCCTGTGTCTCGAACTTCTTAACAGCAAGGTCGACCATCACGGGTATATGTGCGATCACACCGCGTGGGGAGTACGGGTTATGGAAGAGGTGAATTCGCCTAACATCAAGTTACTTTACGATATCTATCATATGCAGATTATGGAGGGCGACCTGATAGCGACGATTCGCGCGAACAGTAAGTGGATGGGACACTTTCATACTGGCGGCGTGCCCGGAAGGCACGAGCTGAACGATACCCAGGAAGTGAATTGGGCAGGAGTTATGCAGGGGATAGCCTCTACCGGCTATAAGGGCTATGTCGCGCACGAATTCATCCCGGTAGACGACCCACTGAAGTCGCTGCGGCAGGCAGTCGATTTGTGCGATGTGTAGGTTGTACGCACTAAGGAGCGAAAGTCGAAAAAATGGCGATATTTGCAAAACAGCAGCAACTTATGCAAGTTCAGTCTTAGGGGATTAACTGCTTATTAAAGTATCCCGTTGCGCAATAGCCGGCCTGCAGAAGCAAGGTACTCTGCAGGCTGGTTACCATTTAGGGTGGCGTACTGGACCAAAGTGGCATGGTTATTATCGTTTTGGAACATAAGAATCGTATTATTGAATGAACTGAAGCCCCCGATGTATGGCAACCATGTCGGATGCTCCCCCATCCAGCGCTTCAGATTCATACTGCGATTTTCTCTCGGTCGCTTCACGGATATACGTAGGCTGCCTGCTACGGCTCAATCATCGAGCATGTATGTGGGTGGCGTGTCTCTGCCAGAGCGTCCAAATTGGACCCGAGGAAGGCTGACTGTTAGTAGTGCCCGTCAGAATGCCTGACTCAGAATTCCGGAAGAGCATCGGAATTGTCCAAAATCATCCGCGCCGTCCTGCGAGTTCCAATGCGCAGTATGCGCAAGTGCTGCAAAAGTTGCACACAAATTGTTGCATTACCTGGAGGCGACGAGATGCCCGTAGTAGGAAAGACTGTCGAATTTAAATCGCGCAAGAGCACTGTTGGATTCAACGGTTCCGCCGGCCTGCGCATGGCCGCGCTGACTGCACTGGCATTCGCGACGATTGCACTGTCGGGGCCTTCCGCAGCAGACGCCCAGGTCAACGTAACCACGTACCACAATGACTTTGGTCGTACCGGGCAAAACCTGAGCGAGACGACTCTTAATCTTTCCAATGTAAACGCTACTCTTTTTGGAAAGCTCTTTTCCCAGCCGGTCGACGGTCTCGTGTATGCCCAGCCGCTCTATCTCTCCGGAGTGACGATTGGCGGGGCGACCCATAACGTGGTGTACGTCGCGACCGAGCACGATTCGGTTTATGCCTTCGACGCTGATTCCAACGGCGGTACCGGCGCGAGCCCCCTCTGGAAGGCGTCGATGATCACGACTGCGCATGGCGCGGCTTCAGGAGCAACGACCGTCTCCTCAAATATTGTCAGTACCGACATCACGCCTGAGGTTGGCATCACCGGAACTCCGGTTATCGATGCCTCCACCGGCACGTTGTATGTGGTCAGCAAGACCATGGAGAGCAGCACCGCTATTCAGCGGCTGCATGCTCTGGATGTAACCACCGGCGCAGAGAAATTTGGCGGCCCAGTCGTGATCACGGCGACCGTTGCAGGAACCGGAAACGGCAGCGTCAGCGGCTCATTGACCTTCGATTCTCTTTGGGAAAACCAGCGCCCCGCCCTGTTGCTGTTGAACGGCATCGTTTACATCGGTTTCGCCGCACATGGCGACAACGGCCCGTGGCATGGCTGGATCCTCGGCTACAACGCTGCGACGCTCAAACAGACTGGCGCCTACTGTGCCTCTCCCAATGGTACCGGCGCAGGGTTCTGGATGTCCGGCGATGGTCTTGCAGCGGACCAGTTGGATCCGGTCAACAAGCCATTTGGACGTATGTTCGTGGCCACCGGCAACGGCGACTATAACGCCACAAAGCCGTATACCAACAGCATGGATTACGGCGACAGCCATCTCAATCTCGATCTGACCAATGGCGTGCCCACGATCACCGACGAATTCACCACTAATCAGCAGGCGGCGCTGAACGCCCAGGACGGCGACGTCGGCTCCGGCGGCTTGATTGTTCTGCCGACTCAGAGCGGCACCAATCCGCATCTGGCCGTGCAGGCGGGCAAGGGTGGCACGCTCTACCTGATTAACCGGGACAACATGGGCGGCTACAACACGACCGCTGACCAGGTGCTGCAGGAACAGAATTACATGGTAGGCAATGTCGGCGTGTGGAGCACCCCTGCCTACTTTAACGGGACCGTTTACTACTGGGGCCGCTTCGACTACCTGAAGGCCTTCCCGCTGGTAAATGGCCTGCTCTCCACCACTCCAACCAAATCAATCGAACAGTACGGCTATCCGGGCTCGACCCCGTCTATCTCGGCAAACGGCACCTCGCAGGGCATTGTCTGGAGCATCGACGCCGAGAATTACGGCAATCCCGGTCCGGCAATCCTGCAGGCGCACAGCGCTGCCAATGTCTCGACGACGCTTTACTCAAGCGCGACGAACGCGGCTCGTGATACTGCCGGCAATGCTGTCAAATTCACCGTACCTACGATCGCCAACGGCAAGGTTTATGTGGGCGCGGCTGGAGAGATCGACATTTACGGCCTGCTCAACGGGGTAACCCAGACGGCGGCCCCGGTCATCACGCCCGGCACCGAGTCCTACAGTGGTACCGTCACGGTGACCATCACTGACTCGACCCCAGGCGCGGCAATCTATTACACCACCGACAATTCGTCGGCGACGACCTCGTCCACGCTGTATACGGGGCCGATCGCGGTCAGCTCTACGGAGACCATCAACGCCATTGCCGGCGCGACGGGATTGTTGCTGAGCGCGCAGACATCGGCCACCTACACCAATGTCTCGCAGGCCGATGCCCCGGTCTTCAGCCTGCCTACCGGCACTTACGGCGCGGCGCAGAGCGTGACGCTGAGCGACGCCACGGCGGGAGCATCGATCTATTACACGACGGATGGCTCTACGCCGACGAAGTCGTCGACGCTTTATGCCGGATCGATCACCGTCGGCTCGACTGAGACCATTACCGCTGTCGCCGTTGCTGCCGGTCTGAGCAACAGCCCGATCATCGCGCAGACCTACACGATCCAACTCGGCGCCACAGGCATCAGCTATCCGCAGGGATTTGCCGCCTCGACCGGCCAGATCATCCTCAATGGCAGCGCACAGCTTAACGATTCGCGTCTGCAGTTGACCAATGGGCTCGGGGGAGAAAACGCGGCGGCCTGGTACAAGACCCCGGTCAACATTCAGACGTTTACCAATGACTTCACCTTCCAGTTGTCGAACCCCGGAGCAGATGGCTACACCTTCGCCATTCAGAACGGGCCGCAGACGATCAATTCCATGGGCGGGAATACCTATCAACTCGGGTATGCGCCGATTCCCAACTCGATCGCGGTGAAGTTCAGCCTTTACAACTCCACCACCTCGGTCAGCGAGAGCGCGACGGGCCTTTATGTGAACGGCGCCAACCCGACCACACCCGAAATCGACCTGGCCGGGACCGGAATCGATCTACACAGCGACGACGCCATGGCCGTGCATATGACGTACGACGGCACCACTCTGACCATGAGGATTACCGATATGGTCACATCGGCGGTTTGGGCCACGAGTTGGACGATTAACATTCCCGCAACGATCGGAAGCAACACCGCGTATGTTGGATTTACCGGTTCCACGGGTGCGCAGACTGCGAGCCAGAAGATTCTGACGTGGAGCTTCATCAGCAGCGCTCCTTCGACAACCGCAGCTGCGACCCCGACTTTCTCACCGGCAGCAGGATCCTACACAAGCGCTCAGACCGTCACGATCAGCGATACAACTTCCGGCGCGAAGATCTACTACACGACCGACGGAACCACGCCGACAACTTCTTCGACTCTGTACTCGGGGGCAATCAGTGTTGCGGCGACCAAGACGTTGAAGGCGATTGCCGTGGCCAGCGGATTCTCGAACAGCGCCGCCGGTAGCGCAGCCTATACGATCAATCTGCCCGCTGCTACGCCGACATTCTCGCCCGCAGCTGGAACTTACGCCACCGCTCAGACCGTCACGATCAGCGATACGACTGCTGGCGCAACCATCTACTACACCACTGACGGCTCCACGCCAACCACGTCGTCGACGGTCTACTCCGGAGCCATCACGGTTTCGGCAACCAAGACAATCAAGGCCATCGCCACGGCGAGTGGATTCTCGACAAGCGCCGCCGGCAGCGCAGCCTACACGATCAACACGTCGACGCAGACTGCGACGCCGGTGCTGAGCGTTGCCGGCGGGGTCTACTACGCACCGCAGACTGTTTCGATATCCGACTCGACGCCGGGAGCTGTGATCTACTACACGATCAACGGAAGCACTCCGACGACTTCGTCTTATCAGTACACAGGACCCCTGACTGTCGGTGCTGTCCAGACGATCAACGCTATCGCTGTGGCTCCTGGCCTGAGCACGAGCGCCGTAGCGAGCGCGACCTACACACTAACGATCGCGACACCGGTTCTGAGCCTGGCTTCAGGGACTTATTCCGGAGCTCAGACGCTTACGATGACCTCTACCACCCCGGGAGCGAAGCTCTTCTACTCCACAACGGCAGGTCTTCCGAATGCCAGTTCCCCGCTTTACACTGGACCGATCACGATCAGCACGACCGAGCGAATGACAGTCGTCGGATTGAGGACTGGTTGGGCCAGCAGCTCGTTCGTTTCCGCGCAGTACACCATCTCCAGCGGAACGGCTACACCGACCTTCTCGCCGGCGGCCGGAACTTACACCAGTGCTCAGAGTGTCACGATCAGCGATGCAACTTCGGGAGCGAATATCTACTACACCACCAACGGGACGACGCCCACGACCGCATCCGCAGTCTACAGTGCTCCAGTTACCGTCAGCGCCAGCCAGACACTGCAAGCCATCGCAGTGGCCGGCGGAGTGACAAGCACAGTAGGTTCATCTGCTTACACGATCAGCCCGCTGGCCGCAACACCGGTGATCTCGCTCGCCTCGGGCACCTATACCGGCACCCAATCCGCCACCATCACCGACACCACGGCGGGGGCGAAGATCTACTACACCGTCGACGGCAGCACCCCGACAACGTCATCCACGCTGTACTCTAGCGCGATTTCCGTCAGCAGCTCGGAAACCCTGAAGGCTATTGCGGTAGCGACCGGGTTTACCCCCAGCTCCGTGGCCACGGCAATCTATACGATCAGCAGCACGACCCCAATCGTGAACTTCGCGAACACCTTCACCTCTACAGGCCTCAGCCTGAACGGGGCCACCATTGTCGGCGGCAAATTGCAGCTGACCGATGGCGGCGCGGGAGAAGCTCGCGCGGCTTGGTTTGCGACAAAATTGAATGTGCAGAAGTTCACCACCGACTTTAACTTCCAGGCAAGCGCGGCGACGGCCGATGGATTCACATTTGTCATTCAGGGATCGCCCAAGGGAACGTGGGCTCTCGGCGGAAATGGTCTTGCCCTCGGATACGGAGGCATCGCCAACAGCGTCGCCGCCAAGTTTGACCTCTACAGCAATGCAGGCGAGGGTTCCGACTCAACCGGGTTCTACACGAACGGCGCAGCACCAACGGTCCCCTCGGTGGATATGACAAGCTCCGGCGTGAATCTGCACAGCGGCGACATCATGCACGCCCACATTACCTACGACGGCACAACGCTGACGTTGACCATCACGGACACCGTGACCAGCGCCAGCTTCACCACCTCAACGGCCGTCAATATCCCGGCCACAGTTGGAGCGACCACAGCGCTGGTTGGCTTCACCGGCGGAACCGGCGGCTTGACCGCCGTACAGAACATCCTCAACTGGACCTACACAGTGAACTAAGTCTGCTGCACTTAAACGCAAGAGCCGAGATCCGCTGTCATCGCGGTCTCGGCTTTTGTATTTAAAAAGCGTGTAACGCGACTTGCTGACGCCCTCTTCGGCTGAATTATCTCAGGCTGCCAGGCTCTCGGTAACTGGCAAGCGCATCTCAACGATCAGACCGCCGTCTGCGGCATTACGAGCTGTGACCGCTCCACCGTGCAGTCGAACGGCGCGTTCGGTAATCGCTAAGCCAACTCCATAGCCGCCTGTCGATCTCTGACGCGAGAGATCCAGGCGGTAGAACGGCCGAAAGATCGACTGCAACGCGGATTGAGGCACGCCGGGACCATGATCGCGAACCATCAGGACTGCGAATCGTTCTCCCGCCCGATACTGATCGGAGAGCTGAATCTCGACCGAACTGCCCTCGGCGGTATACGCAATCGCATTGCGAATCACATTTTCAATGGCCCGGGCCAACAGCTCGGGGCTGCCAAGTACCTTATCTCTGGACTGCTCGCTGGTGTCGTCAAACCTGACCTGGCAGTTGCGCCGCTGTGCCTCGTACTCCATATCGGGCAACAGCTCGTTGACCAGGCAACGGAGAGATACCGGCAACCTATCCGGCAGCCGCGTTGTGGATTCAAGGTGCGACAGGCTGAGCAACTGTCCAATAAGCGCATTTAGCCGGCCGGTTTCGCGCTCGATGCGTTCCAACTGGTCTTCCATGCCGGGCTGCGCTTCTTCCCGAGCCAGTTCAAGGGCCACGCTCAGTCGTGCCAAGGGCGATCGCAGCTCATGCGAAACGTCCCTGAGCAGGAGCATCTGCGCATCCACGAGCGACTCAAGCCGGTCGGCCATCTCATTGAAGTCGTAAACCAATCCCCAGAGCTCGTCGCTGCGTTTGGGATTCTTCCGCCCCTTGGGCCACTTGGCTCTGGCCCGCAGGTTGCCGGCAGCCAGTTGGCGCGCCGCCTCGCGAAGTGAGCCGATCGGTCGAGTGATGACCATGGTGATGCCGAATGTCACGAGGACCGAGATAATCAGCCCGATCAGCAGCCGGGGCAATATCTCCCGATAGGGAATGTAAATCTCCGTTGGAAACGTGCCGCGCACCAGGTAGAAGTAGCGCTGGCCGTGGCTATCCCAGACCTCGACGCCTTCCAGATATCCCGCTCCGTGCTTTTCACCGACCAGGAAGCCGTACTTGCGGATCTTGCCGACCTGCTCTGCATACTCAGATTCATTTACCTGCTGGCAGAGGGCATGTCCATTGGGATCGAAGAGAATTGCGGGCTGATCCGACGAACCCGGTTTCTCGATATAAAACGTGTTGGGAACCGCTTTGAGCGCTGCGCAGCCTCCGGATTCATAGGCATCGACCGACAGCCTGGCATTGGTCTGCATGATCGCGAACAGAGAGGTGTAGACCACCTCCTGCGATTCGAATTGGCGCATCAGGATGAAGATGGTGCAGATGAGGATCAGGAACTCTGTAAGCCAGAAGGAGAGAAATATTTTTGTAAAAGTACTCCGCATTGCCCTCAGTTCTCCCGGCCTGAGTGGGCGGCCTGATGTCCTGCAGTGTGACCTGACGAAAATCCGGAGCCACCCGCGACAGGGAGCGCCAATTGGTAGCCGACCGAGCGAATGGTCTTGATCTGGTCTCCCAGGTTTGCGGCATCGTCCAGCTTGCGGCGCAACCGGCTCACATGCATATCGAGGCTGCGATCGAAGGGATTAAACCGGCGATCCAACACGGATTCGCATAGGTGCTCGCGGGTGAGAATCTGTCCCGGCGCCTCCATCAGAGCGCCGAGCAGTTCAAATTCCACATTCGTCAGGTCCAGTTCCACGCCCTGGCAAATCGCTGTCCGCGCTCCACTGTCGAGCTCGATGCCGGCCACGGAGAGATGCTTGATTGTGGTTTTCGCTTCGCTTCTGGCCGCCTGAGTCGCCGCGCTTCGCCGCAGAATTGCCCGTATTCTGGCCAGCAACTCCCGCGGGTTGAATGGCTTGGGAAGATAGTCGTCCGCGCCGATCTCGAGGCCCACGATGCGATCGATGTCTTCGCCGCGGGCGGTCAGCAATAGCACGCTCACCTGCGAACTTGTCCGCAGCCGCCGCAATACCTCGAATCCATCAAGCCCCGGCAGCATCACATCCAGCAGCACGATTGAAAACTCGCCAGTCAGCGCGCGCTGCAGGCCCAGTTCGCCGTGATGCTCCTTAGTCACCGTAAACCCATGACGAACGAGATAGTCCTCCAACATCGAACACAACTCGATATCGTCGTCGATCAGCAAAACAGGTTCCACGGGTGCCCTCAGTGATGCAATTTGCATGACCTCCCAAAGGAAACCATGCACAACATCCGTTGTACTCCAAACGGCATACCGTTGCGGTAATGATTTGTAACCCTTGCCGAACCGGCAAGTGACGCTTCGTTACGATTCGTGACTCTTCATGACCGCACTAAGCCTTGCGGAATGGTGTCATAAGACAGACAGAGACCCATCCACTCTCAGTTTTGCGGGATCTGTCCGGGAGCTTTGCCGGTTGAAAACGCTCGGTGAGGCCTAGGTTGTCCACCTGAATCGCAAGTCTCAGACGCCTGGCAGAGTCCCTCACAATGCAACCGAAATCGGCAACGCCCGGTCAGGATTGGGTAAGGAGCAGGATCGATGAGTGCGGAACGGACTGAATTGGTGCAACTTTGCCTCAGCGGCGACGATGACGCCTGGGCAAGTCTGGTCGAAGAATATCGCGGTCTCGTCTATAGCATCTGCTATCTTTTCTGCGGTTCGACGCAGGATGCTGAGGACCTTGTACAGGACACTTTTCTTAAGATCTGGATGAATCTGGCCAGCTACGACCCTTCCAGGGGTGAACTGAAAGGCTGGATTGCAACGGTTACTCGCAATCAGCGCGTCGATCGCTATCGCCGCAGCGGCCAGCAACGCCGCACGGACTCAATCGACTCCATTTCAGAGGGTTGGGATCAGTCGGGCGCAATGACCATGGCGCAGCGGATACCAGACCATCGTCCCACACCGCATGATATCGCCGTCACCAGCGAAGTAACTGCTATCGTCTCCAATGCTGTGAAGAAAATCTCTCCGGAGATGCGCGAAGTTGTGACGATGCGCTTCGTGCACGAGCTCGACAATCAGGAGATCGCCCATCGGCTGCGCATTCCCGAAGGCACGGTGAAGTCACGCACCAACCGCGGCCGCGCTCAGCTCGCATCACTGCTTAGCCCGATGCGCACCGCCCTGGGCGCCGCTTGAGGCACGCTGCCTGAGGCGAGCTGCCTTGGGCGCTCAGGCCACGCGTTTGTGTAGGATGGGATGGTTGCGCTGAGGCTGCAATCATCCACTCCTGATGCCGACTATCAATCAGAGCCATTTTCATAGCCACATCCCGCGCCGCCGCTGGCGCATCGCCTGGCTGCTCGGCCTTGGCGTGCTGGTGAACTACTTTGATCGAGTCAATCTCACTGTCTCTGAAGACTCGCTGTACGCAGCTTTCGGTATATCGAGCGTTACTTTCGGCTATCTTTCGAGCACCTATAACTTCACTTACGCCCTTTGCCAGCTTCCCATCGGAGTCATCCTTGACAAATTCGGCATCCGCCGCGTCGGCCGCATCAGCATCTTTCTCTGGGGAATCGCTTCCTTCGCAGCTGCCGCTGCGCCGACGCTCGGGGCTCTCTTCGGGGCGCGTCTGCTCCTGGGTGTCGGCGAAGCTCCAACCTTCCCGGCCAACGCCAAGGCGGTTGGCCGCTGGTTTCCGCAGAGCGAACGCAGCTTTGCTACCTCGCTCTTCGACTCAGCCGCGAAGTTCTCCTCGGCTATCGGCGTCCCGCTCATTGGCTTCTTACTAAAGAGTCTTGGCTGGCGCTGGAGCTTCGCTGTCACCGGCATGATCAGCATGCTCTATCTCGCAATCTTCAGCAGGGTTTATCGCGATCCGCAGGATGATCCTGAGCTTACTGAGGTCGAACGGAGCTATATTGCGCAGGATGCCGCGCAGGTAGCCGCTCAATTGCCTGCTAGTGAAGAAGAAAAGCCCGCTCCTCTTGGTCTACTTCTGCGCCAGCGCAAGGTGCTGGGCATGGTGCTGGGCTTTGGATCGTATAACTATGTCTTCTATCTGCTGCTGACTTGGCTGCCAAAGTATTTATCTCTAACTCTGCACATCGATCTTATGCACTCGTTTCTCTATACCGGAGTGCCCTGGCTCTTTGCCACCTTCACCGATCTCTGCATTGGGGGCCTGCTTGCCGATGCGCTCATTCAGCGCGGCTGGAATGCTAATGCCGTGAGAAGAACCATCCTGATCGGCGGCACTACGTGTGGGCTTGGCATTCTTGGCGCGGCCCAGGTTCACAGCGCTGTGCCGGCTTTGCTCTGGATCAGCCTGTCGATCGGAGGGCTATCGGCTGCTTCGGCCATCGGATGGTCGATCCCATCGCTGATCACGCCACGCAACTCTGTGGGGTCCGTCGGCGGAATTATCAACTTCTCCAATCAACTCTCCGGAATCGCTGCCCCCATCGTAACCGGCTATCTCGTCCAGTCCCTCCACTCCTTTACCTGGCCATTCATAGTAGCTACGGCCTATCTTGTTATCGGAATCTCGGCCTATTTCCTGTTGCTAGGTAAGATTGAACCCATGCCGCTGCCCGCTACTTAGCCGCGTAGTGCCTGGTTGATCCTGTCCGCGAATTCGTAATATCGAAGCTTCCGTCCTTTCCCGCAACTAACTCGATGCCGTGTCCGGAATCGGTCCCTTGAAGATTGGCGATGTACTCGGGCGCGGTGTTATTCGCTGCGCCGCCCTCTTTGGAGTAATGCAGCTGCCATAGCGTCTCCAGCCCGGGAGCGGCTTTGATTGTCTTCAGCACCGGCGTCGATCCACCCTTCATCTCGCCGTTGTCCATAATCGCTACGCGCGCATGGAGGGCATCCACAAACGGCGCGCTCGAACTCTGCTCCCATCCGTGGTGAGAAACGATGTACACATCCACAAGTCCAAGCTTGTTCGCTGGGCATGCCAGTTGCATTTCCTTGTCTCTGGTGAGGTCGCCGAGATCGAGCAGCCTGAGCTTGCCGAATTGAATCGCAACCCCCAGTGAACGCGCGTTCTCGGTCTGGTCGGCAGCCGGTACCGGCGCGTCTTTGCAATACTGATTTGGATCACCTGCGCCCGGCATCGCCTTGTCGATCAGCTTTCCGTCAGCACTGATCACGGTCGCTGTCATTCCCTTGATCGGCAGCACATTCCCCGGTACTTCGTGAATAACCTTTGACTTACCCTTGGCTAGCTCGGCCTGGTAGTCCGAATAGTCTTTCTCGGTAATTCCTTTGTCCAGTTCGCGGTTGGGGCCATGGTCGAGAAAGGTTCCGACCGGCATCCGTGCAAGCAGTTGAGGAATGCCGCCAGCGTGGTCCTCGTGGTAGTGCGTAATCAGCACATAATCGATCTTGCTGAGTCCGGCCTTCTTTGCTGCCGCAACGATACGATCTGCATCCCGGCCATTGTTTCCCGGCCAGCCTGTATCGACCAGCAACGACTGTCCCTCGGGAGTGACAAACAACGTGGACTGCCCGCCCTCTACGTCGATGAAATAGACGCGCAGCTTGTCTCCTGCAGATTTGGACTGTGCCCGGGCAATCGTTACCCATCCGGCAGATGCTCCGATTGCCACTAAGGCGAAAGTTACTGCGGCTTTGCGAAACCTCGTATTCAAATCGAGCCTCCTGAAGTTATCTGTGGCCGACAATTCAACTAAGTCGACTTAGGCTTGGGAGTGGCACGAGTTGCCCCTGTGGATACTCCGCCATCTACCAGCAGAGTCTGACCGGTAATGTAGCGGCTCGACTCGGAGGCGAGGAACACCACCGCACCATCAAGGTCATGCGGCTCGCCATGCCGTTTTAGCGGAATGCGGTCCATCAGATACTCGACCCATTCCCTGTCTTCATACAGAATCTTGTTTTGCTCAGTCTTGAACCATCCCGGAGCGAGGCAGTTGACCGTGATGCCGTATTTGCCCCAGTCGTCGGCAAGACTCATGGTCAGCTGCTTGATTCCACCCCGGCTGGCGCAGTATGGTCCCAGCCCGGCGAAGCCTGCGACGCTGGTCACCGAGCCGATGTTGATGATGCGCCCATAGCCATGCCGCACCATGCCTTGCGCAATATGCTGGGCAACAAAAAAACTGCCGCGCAGGTTGGTATCCAGCACCAGGTTCCAATCGTCCCAACTGATATCGAGTGCGGGCTTGCGCACGTTGCATCCGGCATTGTTCACGAGGATATGCACTTGCTCGCAGGCCGCGTTTACGGCTTCGCCCATCTTGACGATGCTGGCGTGATCGCGAACATCGAGTTCCAGCGGAAGCGCCTTTCGTCCCATCGCCTCTATCTCGGCGACAAAGTCTCCTAAGTCCTCACGGCGGCGGCTTGTAACAATCAGATCTGCGCCGGCACCGGCCAGGGCGCGGCCAAAATACTGGCCGAGGCCGCGGCTTGCGCCGGTGACAAGCGCGGTCTGCCCACTTAGGTCAAAAAGAGAGTTAGTCATGGTTGGAATCAAGTCTCGGATCGATAACAATCTTCATCAGGTTAGGCTCGCGTGCATGCAGCCGGTCAAACCACTGCGCGCCATCACTGAGTGGGGCGATAGCAGTGATCAAAGAGTCAACGCGAATCTTTCCGCTCGACATCAGTTCGATGGCCTGCGGATATTCTCCACACGACGCGCACGATCCTTGCAAACGAAGTTGTCGCGAAACAACCTTTTGCAGCGGAAGCGTGACAGTCGGCGTGATATTGCCTATCAGGGTTACCGTGCCGCCTTTCCGCACCGCATCAATCGCCGCAGAGACTGTTTCATCGCGGCCAACGGCTTCCAGCACTATATCTACGCCGCGCCCGCCGGTCAGTTGGAGAACTTCAGCGACCAGTTGAGCCCCGGAGGCGAGAAGGATTTCGTCCGCGCCCATCTCGGTGGCCAGCTTCAGACGGGTGCGATCGACGTCGGCGACCAGCACGCGCGAGCATCCGGCAGCTTTTGCGGCCTGTAGGGTCAGGAGGCCAATCATGCCCGCACCGATGACGAGTGCTGTCTCGCCGCCCTTCAGGTCCGACACGGCGACCGCATGCAGGGCCACTGAAACCGCCTCAAGCATCGCCGCCTCTGCAAACGACATCGCCTCGGGCAGTTTGTACACGATCCGCTCCGGAACGGTGACGTATTCGGCAAAGGCTCCCGCGCGACGAAAATCCGGCGTCGAAACACCAATCACCTGCCGGTTGTTGCACAGGTTCACGTGACCGCTGAGGCAGTATTCGCATTCGCCGCAATAGACGGTGGAGTCAAAGGTGACGTGGTCACCCGGGGCAAAGGCGCTTACTCCGGCACCGACCTCGGCAACTACGCCAGCCGCTTCGTGTCCCATGACGAGCGGAGGGATTCGCCGGCCCGACGATCCGTCGTATCCGTGCACGTCACTGCCGCAGATACCGCAGGCGGCAACTTCCACGAGCACCTCTCCCGCGCCCACCGCGGGCCGGGGCAAATCTGCGACTTCGAGCTTGCTGTACTCCGACAAGAGCAACGCCTTCATGTGCTCATTTGACCTCGCATACAACTGTACAACCTGGCGCGAAAGCGCTTTAGCCCATAGAGAGATGCTTGCAAATGCGGCTGTAATCGGCAAGCATGATACGGATGCCGGAGTTGCCTGATATCACGGCCTACATTACAGCCATCGAGGCTCGTATCCTCGGGCAGCCATTGGAGCACGTCCGCATCAACTCGGCTTTTCTTCTTCGCACCGCGCAGCCGCCTGTTTCCGCGGCTGAAGGCAAGATCGTCCGCGAGCTGCGGCGCATTGGCAAACGCATCGCCATTGGAGTCGGATCGAACACCGAGACGGAACTGTGGCTGGTGCTGCATCTTATGATCGCCGGCCGCCTGCACTGGCGCCCCCGGAACGCGAAGCTCTCGGGCCGCAACAATCTTGCCTCCTTTGACTTCCCGAACGGGTCTCTGGTGCTGACGGAGGCAGGCACAAAGCGGCGAGCGTCGCTTCACGTGATAAGCGGAGAGGCGGCGCTCAGGGAGATGAATCCCGGCGGCATCGAACTCTTCTCCAGCACTCCTGATGAATTCCGCAAGGCTCTGTCCGCGGAGAATCGCACGCTGAAACGCGCGCTTACCGATCCGCGCATCATCAGCGGCATCGGCAACGCTTACTCAGACGAGATCCTCCATGCGGCGCAGCTTTCGCCGATCACCCTTACGCACAAGCTCACTCTCGACGAATGGACGCGACTCTATATTTCGGCAAGAGAGACTCTTCAACTCTGGATCGATCGCTTCAATGCCGAGGCTGCATCCAGTTTCCCCGAAAAGGTCACGGCGTTTCGTCCTGACATGGCGGTCCACGGGCGATTTGGCCAGCCATGCCCGCGATGCGGCGCTCCGATCCAGCGCATCCGCTATGCCGACAATGAAACCGACTACTGCGCTCGCTGCCAGACAGGCGGGAAGGTGCTTGCCGACCGCAGCCTATCCAAGCTCATGAAGTCTGACTGGCCGCGAACTCTGGACGAACTGGAAGCTCTCAAGCGTAAATAAGGGGTGGCGGTCAGCTTAGATCCACAGCTTTCGGGTCGCCCGTTACTTGGAAATAACTGATCGCTTTCAACATGCCGATTTCACAGGACCTTTATACGGTCGACGTAACTTCCGAATTGCCCACAACCCGACCGGAACCGGCAGACCCAAGCTGCTTGGGTATTCGGCAGTCCACGCTACAGGCTGTCAACTTTCCCAAAACCCCGTTTTGCGGGCACCATGCCTTTTCAGTTGGAATTCCTGCGACGATGGTAGTCAATGTCCGGATTGGCGACCAACCGCCCGACATCAGTCTTCGCTTGCTTCATGAAATTCACTCAAGGTGCTGTCGCGGGAAAATGCGACTAACCCGAGAATACCGGCTACAGGAAAGACCAACCCCGCACCCCACGCCGTGGCAGAGTGAAGAATCAAGGGGAGTGTGAACGGAAGCAAGAGGACAATACTGGCTGCGATAGCCCACCCCCTCGCCCATTTCTTTTCCATCAAAACTGTCCACCAGGCCATCCCAAAAACGGTCGCGAACGGTGAAAGGAGAAGATAGTAAAGAAGTGTACCGACGAAGTGCGATCCGCCATGCCAATTGTATTCTGCTTGCCGTCTGGGAAAAAGAATCGCGACCATCAGAAAAATTGGGATCGCAGCATTAAAAGCGAAGAACCAGCACAGAAACTGTCTGATCGCACGCACGTCTTGGAGCCGCCTTTCCGGGAAGGTTAACGGTAGCTGCGTTGCCACAGGGTGTCAATGAATCTTTCGTATTGAAAGAGGCCATTGGTGTTTGCGGAGTGCTCTTCGCAGCCGGTGCCGGTATGGGCTACTCCTGACTCACCGGCAACTCGGAAGTAAATTTTGTACAGCCCGCAAAGTCTAGGTTTTCGGCAAGTAGGAGAACTGTTGCAATACAGCAATCCTAATTCCTTTGATTCCGGGCGACTGACCGGCAAACCTGAAGTTAGTTGCGATTTGGAGTAGGTCTCGAAAGACGCGCTGGATCGTCTGATGGGGCGACTTCCGGATTGTCGGCCATCCGGAAACTGTGGATTCAAACTGACCCATTATCAAATAAGGGATTTGCTTGCCCGCTGAAGCCTGGAACTCATACCATTCGTAAAGTCAGGCTTGGTGCCGTACATTCATCGGACGCAGAAAGGCAAACCTTGAAACTGAAAGCAATACTCCCCATGATGGCCATGCTCGCGATTATTCCCGCCGCTGCGCAGGAGAGTGCTCGCTGGCCTGCCGAGAAAGCCAATGCATGGTACGCGCAGCAGCCCTGGCTAGTGGGGTCGAACTTTGTGCCTTCGGACGCCATCAATCAGTTGGAGATGTTTCAGGCGGCTACCTGGAATCCGCAATTGAACGACAAAGAACTCGGCATGGCTGAATCCATCGGCATGAACACCATGCGCGTCTTCCTGCAGGATCAGTTGTGGGAGCAGGATCCGGCAGGCTTCAGGAAGCGGCTGGACGCGTTTCTCACTATCGCTTCGAAACACGGCATTCGCCCGATGCTGGTGCTCTTTGACTCCTGCTGGGATCCGAATCCAAAGCTGGGTCCGCAGCACCCGCCCATTCCGGGAGTGCACAACTCCGGCTGGGTGCAAAGCCCCGGCGCAAAGGGCCTGACCGATCCTGCGTATGAGCCGAAGCTCGAGGCCTACGTGAAGGGCATTGTTGGAGCATTTGCCAATGACCCGCGCATTCTGGCGTGGGATGTCTGGAACGAGCCTGATAATGGCGACGGTGGGCATCACGGAGAGCCGGTCAATAAAGCTGAGCTGGTCAACCATCTGCTTCCCAAAGCCTTTGCCTGGGCGCGGTCAGCGCATCCAACGCAGCCATTGACCAGCGGTTTGTGGGTGGGCGACTGGTCGCATCCGGAGAAAGAGAGCCCCACCACCAAAATTCAGCTTGCTGAATCGGACATCATCACCTTCCACAACTACGAGTGGCCGGAGGGCTTCGAAGCGCGCATCAAGGAATTGCAGGCTTACGGCCGGCCGATCATCTGTTCGGAGTACATGGCGCGCGGCGCGGGCAGCACCTTTGACAACGACCTGCCAATCGCGAAGAAGTACAACGTCGGCGCGATCAACTGGGGTTTCGTGGCGGGGAAGACGCAGACCTATCTGCCGTGGGACTCTTGGCAGCGGCCTTACGTCACGGAACAGCCGACGGTGTGGTTTCACGAGGTGTTTCGGCAGGACGACACGCCCTATCGCCAGCACGAGGTCGATCTCATCCGTGAGCTGACGGGTCGCGGAAAGAGCTGACGCAGGAAGAGAACCACCGCCTCATTTTCCGATGCAGAAGGTCGAGAAGATGAGATTGAGTACATCGTCAGGAGTGGTTTGCCCGGTCAGCGAATCGAGCGCCCAGAGCGTGCGGTAGAGGTCTAATAGCACCATCTCGTGCGGGATGCTGTTGGCGACTGCGGCTGACGCATCATCAAGGCCCTGGATGGCGTTGGTGATGGATTGATGATGACGCAGGCTGGTCAGCATTCCGGGCTCGACTGCGGCTCCGCCTGTGGCCAGCTTCAGGATTGCTTCGCGCAGTTCTGCGACACCTTCGCCGGTTACAGCTGACGTTCTGAGGACCGGCAAACCTGTCTGGTTGAGCAAATGGTCGGCTGCCGAATCGCTGCTCGATGCGATCAGATCGCTCTTGTTCAGGGCAATCAGGGCGGCGCGGCCTTGGACGGACTCGAATAGTCGGGAATCTTCCGGGTGCAGCGGCTCGGCTGCGTCGACCACGATCAGTACAATCGCCGCATCGGCCAGCGCCTCGCGGCTGCGCACGATGCCAAGGCGCTCGGCCTCATCGGCGGCTTCGCGCAGGCCAGCGGTGTCGACCAGTTCAAGCGGAATGCCGCCCAGGGCGATGCGCTCGCTCACGGTGTCGCGGGTGGTGCCTGGCATGGCGGTTACGATGGCCCGGTCGCGTTCGATCAAGGCGTTGAATACCGAGCTCTTGCCTGCGTTGGGCCGGCCCACGATTGCGAGGGTCAGCCCATCATGAAGGATGCGCCCGTGTGCAAAGGTGGCTGTCAGCGCGGCGAGTGGCGGGCGAATCTCTCCGATGCGCCGGGCGATTTCCGGTTCGGGGGCGACGGCTAGATCATCTTCGGCGAAATCGATGCCTGCCTCAAGCAACGCGATCAACTCAAGCAGGGCGTGCTTTGTGGGCATCACGCGCGCGCTCAACGCTCCGCCCATCTGGCTCGCTGCCAAACGCGCCTGGGTCAGCGTTTGCGCCTCGATCAGGTCGCGCACTGCTTCGGCCTGCGTCAGGTCTATGCGGCCTGCCAGGAAAGCGCGCTGGGTGAACTCCCCGGGCTCGGCCAAACGAGCGCCAAGGGCCAGCGCCTGCCGCAGCAGCAGGTCGAGAACGACGGGAGAGCCGTGCGCCGCGATTTCAACCAGGTCTTCAGCCGTGTACGAGTTGGGTGCGGCAAACCAGGTTACGAGCGCTTCGTCGATGCGCTCCGGTGGTCCATCATTGGCTGTGCCATGAGGGTCCAGCACGTCGGCCAGTCGAGCTCGGCCGTGCTCGAGCGGCGCGCGCAACCGGACGAGCCGCTCGGCGATAGCCACAGATTCCGGGCCGCTCAGGCGAACGATGCCGATTCCGCCTCGTCCGGGCGGCGTGGAAATGGCGGCGATTGTATCCGTGGCAGGCACTTAGCCATTGTAGGGAATCCGGCTTGGCGAGATTCTTTGGGTGAGTTCTGACGAGGCTCTTCGATAACGATCCGGTAATCTGTTGCAGGGTGTGATGAAGGCATGAAGGCCAGCGCGTTTGAGTTTCGATTTCGGATGTGGTTGAGTTGCGCGATCATCGTGCTTGGGTTCTGGGCGCCGTGGATCGAGCTACTGCACTGGGAACGCGCGGACCACGCCTGGGGGTGGCTGGTCTTTGAGTTGGGCGGCCTGGGGATCTCCTCCACTACCGGCTTTGCGCTGGTCACCGGACTGGCGATTGCTTCGGCAGCGCTCGGGGCGGGCCTGCGCGTTTGGGGTACGGCGTACCTTGGCACTGGCACAGTCTTCAACTCTGAGATGAAAGCCGGAGGTGTGGTGGCCGACGGACCTTACCGGTATATGCGCAATCCGCTCTACCTGGGCAATTTCCTGGACTTTGTTGCGGTTTCCATACTGATGCCTCCATCGGGAGCCGCGTTTTCGCTGGCTCTGCTTGCGGTTTTTTTGTTGCGGCTGATTCTGGGGGAGGAGGCCTTTCTGACCCCAAAGCTTGGCGAACCATATGCGGTCTATTGCAAGGCCGTGCCGCGCCTGATCCCCAGCCTGCGGCCGCGTGTGGCCGCTGAAGGGCGATCTCCGAACTGGGGCCGCGCGATGCTGGGCGAGGTTTTTCCTCTGTGCCTGCTGGTGAGCTTTGCCACGCTTAGCTGGGAGTACGACGCGAATCTGCTCACCCGCGCCGTGATCATCTGTTTTGGGGTTTCGCTGGTCACGCGAGCGTTGTTGCCGCCGGGAACGGAGCAGCGACCTGCTGCGTAGAGTGTGCTGTCCGAGAGGTCTACATGGGATATAAGCTCTCAACTATTATGAAACTCTCGCTGTTCCTCGCGTTCTCGCTTATCGCAACTATCACCCCTGTGTGGGGAACACCTGATGCGCCTCAGGCTGCGCAGGCCGCCCCCACCGCCATCGACGGTATTTGGCTGGGTACGCTAAACGCCGGCGGCCAGCCGCTTCGCATTCAGATTCGCCTGAAGACAAACGCTCCGGCAGGCCAGATCTGCTTCTTAGACAGCATCGATCAAAAGGCTTTTGGCATTCCATGCAGCAGCTCACAGAGCGGAGGCCAGTTCTCGATCGCCGTCCCCGACGTCTCCGGCAAGTGGGAGGGACAGCTCTCCGCTGATGGAAAGACGCTTGCCGGCACTTGGTCGCAAGGCGGCAATTCGCTGCCTCTCACACTGGAACGAACGGCGAGGGCGATTGAGGGCCCGAGCGCTGCGCCAAAGGCAGTCGAACCGGCCCTGCCTCCCGTTGCAATTGCCGATCTGAAAGCCGTTCTCGATAAGGATTTGATTCCGGTGCTCAAGGACGGAGCCCTGGAATCGGCTGTCAGCGGCGTCACCGTCGGCGTGGTGCAGCATGGACAGCGGCTTATCCTCACCTATGGCGCGGCCAAACCTGACTCGGTCTTCGAGATCGGATCAATTACCAAAACATTCACTGGCCTGATTCTCGCCCAGATGGTGGAGCAGGGAAAGGTGCGATTCGACGAACCGGTGCGTGAGCTTCTTCCTCCCGGCACCGTCGCCAAGCCTGCCACCGGAGCTGAAATCACGCTGCTCGATTTGAGCGACCAGCACTCGGGCCTGCCCCGCATGCCGGATAACTTTCATCCTGCCGATCAGGCGAACCCTTATGCCGATTACGATGCCAAACTGCTCTACGCCTTCATCGCTAAACAGGGCGCGGCTCTGCCCGTGAATACTCCCTTCGGCTATAGCAACCTGGGTGTTGGACTTCTCGGCCAGGCACTTGCCAACCGCGCAGGAATGCCCTACCCCGCACTGCTGGAAAAGCAGGTGACGGGGCCTCTGAACATGCGGGATACAAGCATTACGCTCAACCCCTCGATGCGCGCGCGGTTTATCGAAGGCCACGATGGCGAGCATCATCCAGCTCATGCCTGGGACCTCGACGCGCTGGCCGGCGCTGGCGGTATCCGTTCGACGGCTGCCGATATGCTTACGTACCTTGAAGCGCAGCTGCATCCTGACCGGCTCCCTGACAGCGCGAAAGCGCAGAGCGAAGGGAAGACCCTGCCGGCTGCAATCGCGAGGGCCCACACGATTCACGCTGAAGCTGGACAGGGTATGCACATCGCCCTGAACTGGTTCCGGATCGATGAGACCGGCAACTACTGGCACAACGGGGGAACGGGCGGATACAGCGCCTACGCGCTCTTCAATCCGGAAAAGGACTTCGCCGTGATAGTGCTCAGCAACACATCGCCAACTGCGGACTCTTTTACGGACAAGCTTGGCATGCACATAGCGCAACGGCTCGGCGGACTGCCGGCCGTAGCTCTCGTTTCCGAACAGCATAAGGCTGTACCCATCGATCCCAAACTCCTCGACGGCTATGTTGGGGCGTATCAACTCGCGCCCGACTTCATCCTGACCTTTACCAAAGAAGACAACCGCCTCTTTACGCAGGCGACAGGCCAGCCAAAGTTTGAGGTGTTTCCGGAGAACGACAAAACCTTCTTTCTTAAAGTTGTGGATGCGCAGGTCACCTTCGTTACAGACGGTCAGGGCAAGGCGACCAGCGTGATTCTGCACCAGGGCGGACGAGATCAGGAAGCGAAGCGCATCCCGTAGTTGAAGCGCCTCCCGTAGTCTTTGATACCGGCAGAGTGCTGATATACAGTCGTAGATCGCGGTTTCCGGAGGGAGCCGGGTGCTTTAGCTCCCGGAAAGAGTGCCAATTTACGGGGCCTTCAGGCCCGGGCGTTTGGCCTTTTCCACTGAAGTTCTACGCGCGAATCACCTGGATGTTCAGTTTTTCGTACGGTGCCGTGAGGTCCGGAGCTGTGTCCGCTTCGGTGAGGATGGCGCTGATTTCATCGAGAGGCACAACTAAGTAGGGCGACGCAGCATTGAGCTTTTCTGAGGATGCCAGAACGATGGTGTCGGCGGCGGCATTGCTCAGGGCGCGCTTGACTGCCGCTTCTTCAAAATCGCCAGTGGTCAGTCCGGTCCTGGGATGCACGCCGGTCACGCCCATGAAGTAGGTATCGGCGTGGATGTGAGAGATAGCCTCGATCGCTGCTGCTCCCACGGCGACCACAGAATGCTTGAAGAGCCGTCCGCCTATCAGGAGTACCTCGATTTCGGGGTGGTTCACGAGTTCCAGTGCAATGGTCGGGCTATGCGTTACGACGGTCGCCTTGAGGTCCAGTGGAATGTGGCGGGCGATCTGGCGCGCTGTCGTGCCGCCATCGAGGATCACTACCTGCCCCGGCTGAATCATTTTCGCGGCTGCACGGCCAATGGCGACCTTGCCTTCGGTGGTGATGCGCTCGCGTCCGGCAAAATCGGCGACAGCGGGCGAGGCAGGCAGCGCTCCGCCATGTACGCGCTGAAGCAGGCCTTCCTGGGCCAGCTCGCGCAGGTCGCGGCGAATCGTATCCTCTGAGACCCCCATCGACTGGCTTACGTCCTTGGCAATCACCTGACCGTGAAGTTTCAGTAACGACAGAATCTCTTGTTTTCGATGCGTGGTGAGCATACTTCCTTTCACGATATTACTTGACATTGCACGAAATTACACGATAATGTCATTTTATGCACGATATTGCCGGACGCGCTGAGAGCGATTTTAGTTCAGCGATCACATCGAATTCCCAACTTTGAATGAAAGGCACCTTCTATGAACGAGCATTCCCTGATGATCCTGATCGCAGGTCCTTATCGCTCAGGCACCGGAGACGATCCTGAAAAAATGGCGCAAAACCTACGTTCGCTTGAATCTGTCGCCCTGCCGTTGTACCGCGCCGGACATATTCCGCTGATAGGCGAATGGCTCGCCCTGCCGTTGCTGCGGGAGGCAGGGTCAAAACGACCCGGGGATGCCATTTACGAGGAGATTCTCTATCCGATTGCCAATCGCCTGATCACTAGGTGCGATGCGGTATTGCGGCTTCCTGGAACATCCAAGGGTGCGGATGAAGACGTTCGGCTGGCGAAGGAGCTGGGCCTTGCGGTCTACACCGATCTGGCCCAGGTTCCGGGATGCGCGTAAGTGCTTCCTTTTGGGATGGGGCTCGGAGCCAATTGTCTATGCTTTGGCCGCGAATATGCCGCTAAAGGCCGAGCGATGGCCGTAGAACACGATGAACCAGCAGACTGTAACCAACACACCCGGCAGAAAGTTGCTGGGGGCAACGAGCGCGTGAAAGAGAACAATGTTAACGATAACCGGACCGATCAGCGTCAGCGCTAGCGGCACAAAGCGGTTGATGAGAAATAGCACCGCAGTAGCAACCTCTATCGCGCTGACAACTAGGGTATAGTGGGAGGTCTCCAATACTTCTACAAACTGCTTCATCAGCCCCTCAGGCATAGGCGGATTCGGCACAAGGTGGAACAAGCCAATCACGCCGAAAAGCAAAAAGACAAGGCCCAGCAAAATGCGAGCAACCAGGATCAATATCTTCACGAGCGAACTCTCCTTTCCAGAATGGGTATCGAGGTCATTCTACGTAATCGTGGTGGACTCTACGCGCTCACTAAGCCAGGTCCTCACTACGCTGTTGGATAGCATAGTCTGAAATCGATCGCGAGTGGAGAGAGATTGAGCGTTCGTAGCAATCCAATTCGAGTTGGGCTGATTGGGTATGGGTTTGCCGGGAAGACATTTCACGCGCCGTTGATTCGGACGGTGCCGGGCCTGGCGCTGACTGTCGTGGGGTCTAGCAGACCTGAGGTTGTGCACGCCGATTTGCCTCAGGTTGAGGTCTGCCCTGCAGAGGATGTCATTGCGCGCCAGGATGTGGATCTGGTGGTGGTCGCGACTCCCAACGAGAGTCATTTCCCGCTTGCCGCTGCCGCCCTTCGCGCCGGCAAGGATGTTGTCGTGGACAAGCCTTTTACGGTGACGCTGGATGAGGCGCGCGCCCTGGCTCGAATCGCGCGGGAGGAAAAGCGCCTGCTGTCTGTATTTCAGAATCGCCGCGGATACAGCGAGGTGCTTGCGACCAAAGCGATTCTGGAATCAGGGGTGCTGGGTGAGGTTTCGCATTATGAGTGCAGGATGGACCGGTTTCGGCCGCTGGTACGCCAGCGCTGGCGAGAGAATTCGGGACCAGGAGCTGGGTTGTGGTTCGATCTTGGACCGCATCTCATCGATCAGGCCCTGTATCTGTTCGGTATGCCCGAATCGGTCAATGCGAGTTTCGCCATCCTTCGCGAAGGGGGCCAGACCGATGACTGGGCGCATGTGCAGCTCAATTACCCGAAGCTGCGCGTGATTTTGCATGCTTCGCTGCTGGTTGCGGGTGGCGGACCGCGATCGATTTTACATGGCACCCGTGGGAGCTGGGCCAAGTTTGGCGGCGATGTGCAGGAAGCGCAGTTGATGGCGGGAATGCTGCCCGATGAGGAAGGCTTTGGCGTCGACCCGGATCCGGGCATCCTGTATGAAGGAGCGACGGGCGAGAAGACGGAGATTGCCACTCCAGTTGGCGATCAGCGTGGATATTATGCTGGCGTACAGGATGCGATTTTGAGTGGGCAGCCGGCACCGATTTCAGGAGAGCACGGCGTTGCGGTGATGGCGATTCTCGAAGCTTCGTTTCAGTCAGGGGCCGAAGGCCGGGTGCGACCCATTCCGCTTACCGAAGAGGAGCGGGAGCGCTGGGCGGCCTCTTCCCCAGTTTGCCCAGGTGCGTGAAGCCAAACCCTCCAGGATATTTGAGGCCGTAACCTAGCAGACGATCGACGCCGATGTGATTGAACCAGAGGAGAGCGAAGGGAAGCAGAGGGGCCTGTCGAAGCAATAACGCGGCGGTCACCAACACGGCCGGTAACAGGTAGGAATGGACTGCGTTGTAGCAATACGATCCCAGGCGTGGACCATCCAGATAGGCGAGAAAGCTCAGATCCGGCAAGAGCCATAGCGCTGCAAAGAGCCACCAGCTTGCGCCTGTGCGCGCATAAAAGATAGCGCTGAGCATGGCGACAGCTAGTCCCTCCAACCGCAGCCACCAGAGTACGGGCGAAGCCACGGCCGGGCTCGGCCACGGCTTCGATTCGGAAAAAGTCGTCATGGTGAACTCATAGGTACGATCTCAAAAATTGCCTGTGCGGCAGAAACAAAAAGGGGCAAGCCGTCTGGCCCGCCCCCTTTTGACTTGCAGTCGAGTTACTTCTTGACTGGAGCAATGACGTCCTTCGCAGCCTTGGCTACGCGGAACTTCACCACGGTCTTGGCCTTGATCTTGATGGCTGCGCCGGTCTGCGGGTTGCGGCCAACGCGGGCCTTGCGCTCTGCCTTGACGAGGCGACCAATGCCGGGGATGATGAATACCCCGTTCTTCTTGGTCTCCTTGACGGCGGTCTCGGCGAGAGTATCGAAGAAGGCGCCAACCTGCTTGTTGGTGAGCTCGAGCTTTTCAGCCATGAGACGAATCAGGGCTGTCTTGGTCAATCCAGTTGCCATTGTGTATTTCCTCCAATGTTTTGCGCCTATGCGCGTTTTGGGGTTGCTTTGCGTTGCCTGGGTGACGCCGGTTTGGGTGCTGCCCGCCGAAGAAGAGCGCCTAGACAAAAAACGACAACTTGTGCGCAAATCTCCAATGTTGACGCGGGTCCGGTGAGACCTGTCGTTGGATACCATGCGTCTTTTGAGGCAGCAAAGTCAACCCGAAAAGCCGATTTTCCACAATTAATTGCGGGGTTTGTGCCGAAAACACCCGATTTTATCGGTTTTTGGCCGATTTTGGGCCGCTTGGCAGGCCAAAAAGCACCTGTGTCCGCTGCGGTTTGCGCTCTTCCAGACTCGCGGCAATGGGGGTGTTCAGGGCTGCAATTACAGGCGCTGCCAGCTTGAAGCGACGAATGATCTCGTTGGCGAAACCCGGATCGAGCGCGGTTTCGGCAGGCAGGGTGGCGGCCAGTCCCCACTGGCGGCAGCGGATCAAGTCGTCCGCTGGGCTGTCTATCGCGAAACCCTTGGGGGTGCGGCTGAGGGCGTTCCCTTCAAATTCGCGAAAGGTCTTGCGAACGGCAGGTCTGTTGAGCAGTTTGCGGAACTCCGCATGGTGGTCGAGCAGCCAGTGGCGGATGGCGGAGAGCTGGTCCTTCTCCGGCATGTAAGCCCCTGCGGCGACGGTGACCTCTTTGGGCGAGACGTGGAAGTAGTAGCCCGCGCCGGAGGTCTTGTCGAGCCCGGTGTGCGTCCACCAGGCGGCGATGTGGTCTTTGTAGGGGCGCTTGTCGTTGGAGAAACGCGTATCGCGATAGATGCGGAACAGGGATTTCTCAGCCGGGCGTACGTGGTCGGGCGCGAACTCCAGCATGGCATCCGTTACATGACGGATGATGGCCAGCATGGGCTCTTTCAGCTCCGCCTCGTAGACCGCCTTATTCGCGTTGAACCATGCGCGGGCCTCTACTGGGTCCTTGCCATTGGCGCGGACGAGAGCGCGGAGAAAAGCCAGACCTTCTTTGCGGAAATGCGTGGCTGTTGCGGATGAGGTTTTTGCTGCGCGTGGCATAACCCTCAAAGACTAGCAAATTTACCGGATGATTTTCAGCGTGGCCCTGAACAGGCCATCGAAATCGCCAGCCAGAGAGGCATCTTTCTCGATCGCATGCTGGATCGCCTTCTCTGCCGCGGGCCGCTGATAGCCAAGATTTGTGAGCGCCGAGAGCACGTCTTCGACCGCAGCGCCCTTCACCATTGAAGGCACAGGCGCGGCCGCGAAATCATCCAGCTTGTCTTTCAGTTCGAGCACAAGGCGCTCTGCGAGTTTCTTGCCCACGCCTGGTATCCGTGTCAGCGAAGCGTGATCCTGCGCGCGAATCGCCGAGACTGCGCGCTCCGCCGAAAGGCCGCTGAGCAGGGTAATCGCCAGCTTGGGACCGACGCCAGTAACGGTAATGAGCCGCTCGAAGAGCCGCTTCTCGTCCCGCTCAAGAAAGCCGAAGAGGGCGATTTGATCTTCGCGCACCTGGGTGTGGATATGCAGCGCGGCCTCCGAACCAACCGAGGGCAGAGCAGTAAATGTGGGCACCGAGATGGTGACGTCGTAGCCCACTCCGCCGGCCTCGACGATGGCCTGGCCGGGTTGTTTGTGGATGAGTCTGCCGCGCAGATGAGCGATCATGTGGTCTTTTCCTGAGCCTCCAGCATACAGGCGCCGCGCGGATCAGCCTGGATTGCGAGGGTATTCTGTCCGGCTTACCTTCGGGCGGCAGGTTCGTCTCTTCAGAGAACCCCGCACCCCAATCGCGGAGAGCCGCGTCTGAGCCGGGAGCTTTCCTTTGTCACCGCTGCTCGCGGCAGGCAGGGCGGGCAGATACAATGAAGATTCACGCTGCATTGGGCGGCAACAAGATTCCTGATAGAGGTTGGTAGCGGGTGATTCGACAGATATACATGCGCGGTTTAGCGCGAACCGGAGTACAAACCGCAGTGGCTGCGGTGCTGGCGGCAGGATTTGGCGTGGCCGCCCTGGCGCAAACGCCTACACACACCACCCTTACAGCAGAGACGCGAGATACGAGCGGACGGACGGTAGCTACTTTCACCGCGACTGTGCTCGATGCGAACGATGCGCCAGCAACCGGTGCCGTGACGCTGGTGGACACGTCGGCCGGGAAGCGTATTAGTCTCGCGGCCGCTGCACTTGATAGCGAAGGCAAGGCGGAAATCAAGCTCGATGGCCTGACTCCAGGCGACCATGTGTTGCGCGCGGTCTACAACGGCGATAGCGGTCGCGCTGTTTCCCAATCGGAGAGCGTGTCTGTGCATCCCCAAGCCACTGTGACGCCGGACTTTACCCTGGCAATCAATCCCTCTTCACTCACAGTGAAGGAAGGCGATGCCGGAAGCATCGTGGCGACCGTTACGCCGGTGGCTGGGAGCGGGTTTACAGGATTCATCAGCCTGTCATGCTCAGGCACCGGGCAAACGACGACCTTGCCGGTAGGCGTTACCTGTACATTCAGTCCGGCAAATCTGCAGGTCACTTCGGCTTCGGCAGTAACGGCGACGATGAGCCTCAAGACCTCTACCGCAGGCGGAAAGAACGCGGAGAATCGCACCCCCGGCAGTCCGTTCGGCAATAAGACGGGCGCGCCGGTTGTTCTTGCGATCCTGCTGCCGGGCATTGTGGGGCTGGGCTTTCTGGGTCGCAAGCGGAAGCTGTACAGCCGCCTTGCGCTCTTGGCGATGGTTGGCGCGATCAGCCTGGTTGGGACGACGGCATGCTCGGCGCGCTATGGCTATCTGCACCACGGGCCAACGTTCGGGGGTACTCCGCTAGGAACTTACACCATCACGGTAACCGCACAGACCAGCAACGGCGTCACCGCGACTGCTCACTCGGTGCCGCTTGCTGTGACTGTCGACTAAGTTCGCCGTACCACCGATTCACCTGACAGCTAACCTGACTAACTGGCGAGTGCGAGGATAACTTGAGTCTCTGGTCCGAATTTCAGAACAACAACCAGAGAACTATCCACAAGTGGAAGCATTACTTCCCGGCCTACGAAGCCCATTTCAGCCGCTACGTGAACCGGCCTATGCTCTTTCTTGAGATCGGCTGCGGGCGAGGCGGTTCTGCGCAGATGTGGAAGCGCTATCTGGGGCCGCACGCGCAGATTGTCGGTATCGACATCAATCCGGAATGCAAGAAGTTTGAAGAGGACCAGATCGAGATTCGGATCGGCAGTCAGTCCGATACCGGATTCCTCAAGAGCGTACTCGACGAATTTGGAACTCCGGATATCGTGCTCGACGATGGCAGCCACCGGATGAGCGATGTAGTAGAGACCTTTCGATATCTATACGAAAAGACAGCTAAAGACGGCGTATATATGGTCGAGGATCTGCACACTGCCTACTGGGAAGAATACGGTGGCGGCGTAGGCCGCGAAGGCACTTTCATCGAGCTCTGCAAGCAACTGATCGATGAACTGAATGCAGACTGGAGCCGGGAGAAACTTCAGCCTACTGAGTTCACCAGATCGACTTTGTCGATGCACTTTTATGACAGCATTGTCGCGTTCGAGCGCGGCCGGCACCTGAAGAAGAGTGATATCCGGATAAGCGGCCGCAAAGCCCTGATCAAGGGACTTCTGCGCCGCTCATAGCCTGCTCGGTTTGCAGGCGGGACCGCCAAACGTACAAAGGCCACCGGATGCGCATAAAGTGCGAGCGTCCGGTGGCCTTTCTGTTGTTGGTTAGAATGTCCGCGAGAGCCCCACGAAAAGAAACATCTGCGCATTCGACGGAGTGCCGTCATTTACGGTTTCGGCATGACCAATACCTCGACACCCGATGCGGCATCTTTCTGATGGAAGACCTGTTCGGTTGCTTTCACGAATTGCTCAGGCTTCGCACCTGGGATGTCGGTGAAGGTCTGCGGATTGCGATCCGTCAGCGGGAACCAGCTCGACTGCACCTGCACCATGATGCGATGCCCGGCGCGGAAGGTATGAAAGAGATCGGGCATGGTGAAATCGACTTCAGTCATCTTGCCGGGCGTGAGCGCCTCGGGCTTCTCCCAGCTATTGCGGAACTTGGCCCGCATTGGCTCGCCGCGCAATAGCTGCTGATAGCCGCCCATGTGCAGTGGAGGCGCATCGAGTATGCGCTTGTTGGCGCGGCCTGTGCCTTCCTCTGGATCAGGATAGTTCTCCGGATACACATCGATCAGCTTTACGTCGAAGTCGGCGTCTGTGCCGGTGCTCGCGATCTTGAGTTTTGGCGAGATGGGCCCGGCGATGGTTACATCTTCGTCAAGGATGTCTGACTGATAGACCAGCACGTCGGGCCGATAGCTGGCGAAGCGCTGATCGTCGACCATGTAGCGCTGCGGAACCGTATCCGTCGTGTAGCCCACGAACGGTACAGGATGCGACGGATCGCTGACATACGAATCGCTGCTGCTGGCTTCTGCCGGAGGATCGAAGCTGAGCTTGCCGCCCGCATGGAAATACAGCGTCTTCGCTGTCGCGGCCTGCGGAGGCCAGCTTGGAAAACTGCGCCACACATTCGTTCCAGTTTCAAAAACGACGGCCTTCGGCTGGGCCGCGCCTTTGCCTTTAAGGTAATGCTCAAAAAACGGAAACTGAATATTCTCGCGGAAGTATTCGCCGGTCTTGGCGTTGAAGGTAACATCGCCGAGATGATCGCCCATGCTGCGTGCCCATCCACCATGCACCCACGGCCCCTCAACCAGCGTGGTCGGCGTTTCGGGGTTTAATTTGGATGTCGCGTAGAAGGTCTTGTACGGGCCTGAAAGGTCTTCTGCGTCGTACCATCCGCCGACGACCAGCACGGCGCATTTCACGTTCTTCATATGCTGAGAAAGGTCGCGCGCCTTCCAGTAGCTGTCATAAGTGTCGTGTTTGGCCTGATCGGTAAAGAGCCAGTTCTGGCCTTTGAGGTATTGCGTGTCGAGATTGTTCAGATTGCCGGCGTTGAGATAGAAGCGGTACGTGTCGGGCGTGCCGAAATCGAAGTTGATGGTTGGGTGAGGGGTTTGCGGCGCTGTCTGAGGCGTGAAAAAAGCGTAGAAGCCGAAGTTGGCCGAGAGCATGAACGCTCCGCCGTGATATGCGTCATCGCCCTTGAAAAGGTCGGTCATCGGCGCCTGCGGACTGGCTGCAACCAGCGCGGGATGCGAATCGATCATGCTGGCCGAGGTATAGAATCCCGGATACGAGATTCCCCAGATGCCAACCTTGCCGTTGTTGTTGGGCACATGCTTGAGCAGAAACTCTATGGTGTCGTAGGTGTCCGAAGCATCGTCAACGTCCTGCGGAGACTTCTTCTCGTCGATATGCGGACGCATCTCGACAAACTCGCCTTCGCTCATCCAGCGCCCGCGCACATCCTGGTAGACAAAGATGTAACCGGACTTCTCAAACTCGTCCGATGGCCCAAGCCGCTCCGGATAGCGGTCCTCTCCATAAGGCCCAACGTTGTATGGCGTGCGGTCCATCAAAAAGGGATGCGGTTCGCTTGCATCTTTGGGCACATAGACCGCAGTGAAGAGCTTCTTTCCGTCGCGCATTGGAATGCGGTACTCGTACTTGGTGTAGCGCGCCTTGACGTAGCTTTCCTGCGGCGCGTCGGGCGTTTGAGCGTACAGTGCCGGCAGCGCCAATGCGGCGAAGGCAAAGAGAAACAGCGGCAGGCGAGACAGAACAGGCAGAGAAATCTTGGGCGCGATTGGCATGGACGGGTGGATTCTCCTGAGCCAACAGATTACGCTATGCGGGCAAACCCTCGCGAAAGACAATTCGGACTCCAAATTGACAAGGAAATGACAAAACGGAGACAAGTTCCCCTCTTGCGCGGGCTACTGTGATTCCGGTGGTCTGTCCGGGCATCGGCCATAACAGTACTGATCGATGACGTTGGCGATCTCATGGTGTCGGAAGGGCTCACCGCAAGGAGAGAGCAACATGCGAATCCGCGAATCCTTCGGTCGGAGTGAAATGATCGGGTCAACGCTTTGCCGCACGCACGTGGCTCGTTGGCTCAAGGCTCTAACGATAATCGTGCTACTTGCTGGTGCCGCTGGCGTTGGCGTGGCGCAACAGCATGATGAAGATGCGGCGTTTTTGCCCAGCCCGGTGAGGAGCGTTTCCACGGTCCCCGGAAATGGCGATGTAAATCCATACGGCGTCGCATTTGTCCCCAATAACTTCCTGACTGGAACAGGACCTTTGAAGCATGGGGACATCCTGGTTTCGAATTTCAATAACAGCGCAAATCTACAAGGCACGGGAACGACGATTATGCGAGTTCCCGCAATCGGGTCGCCGTCGGTCTTCTTCCAGGGCAAGGCCGGGATTGGGCTCTCCACCGCTCTTGGGACTCTGCAGTACGGATTCGTGGTGGTCGGCAACTCACCGTCGGTAGACGGCACGGCGGCAACCGCAGGACCGGGGTCGCTGCTGGTCATCAACAACCACGGCAAGCTGATTCAGACCATCACCAGCGCGTGGATCCAGGGACCGTGGGACATGGCGCTGGTGGATCGCGGAGACCGGGCGATTGCCTTTGTCACCAATGCGCTGACTGGGACTGTCAGCCGCCTGGACTTCAGCGTAAGTTCGAGCGGCCTCAAGCTGCTCAACGCCACGACCATCGCTTCTGGATATGTCCATCGTGGCGATCCCGTGACGTTTTTTGTGGCGCCGACGGGGCTGGTCTATGACGAACGCCGAGACGTGCTGTTCGTTGCGTCCACTGGAGACAATGCAGTCTACGCAATTCGCCATGCCGGCGAAACGAAGTCCGACAACGGCGCAGGCTTCATCATCTACGCCGACAATACGCACCTGCACGGAGCGCTGGGATTGGCCGCGGCTCCCAACGGCCATCTACTGGTCACCAACAATGACGGCATCAACCCCGACGTCAAACAACCCAGCGAGATCGTCGAATTCACCAGGGAAGGCGAGTTTGTGAAGGAGATCTCGGTCGATCCGGCGCAGGGCGGATCCTTCGGTCTTGCCGTCCACACAGCCGACGACAAGGCCATCTTCGCGGCAGTCGACGACAACACTTCAATGCTGCTTATCTGGACCCTCAACATCGACTAGATATCTCGCAAGTATCGTGATGATCCGTCGAGGAGACCGATCGATTCGAGCGGCAATCATATGCGGGATAAGTTAGAAGGGGATTGTCTGGCTGCCATGACCAGACAATCCCCTTTCGTGCTGACTACTCGTCCTCGGAGTTCTTGTCTGAGTCGGCGGGAGCTTTCTCCGTCTTGGTCTTCGCAGTTGTGATGTCGTCGAGATAAGCCGGAGTGCCGTCGATGCGTTCGAGCGCCGGATAGCGTTCGCCATCGTGGTAGTCGATGTCGATTGGTGAGACGAAGGTATCTGCCTGGACGATGAGATGGATCGGCTCAGCGCTGCCTTTGGCGGCCTTGATCGCGCCTTTTAAAGCGTCGTTCGAAAAAATGTTGCCGTTGACGGCGAGAATCTTGTAGCCGGGCGCGAGTCGGGCCTTGTCTGCGGGGCCGTTCCAGCGCACATCTCGCACCACGCCATCGCTGCCGATGCTGATGCCGATCGAATACCAGGCGTCGAGGCCTCCGCGACGGCCTTCACCGGAGTAAAGCGTCTTTTCGGACTTGGTTGGCTTGTCGTGGTAGACAAGCCGATAGCCGCCCTGTTCGATGCCGGCGAGATCGGCGCGGGGGTTGGGCTGGTCGACGCGGTCGTGCAGGAATTTGGCCCAGTCATAAGGCGCGATCTCGTTCAGATCCTTGATGAGTTCTTCGCGGTTGTAGGGGACGATCTCGGGGCCGGTGTCGCCGCCTTTGCCCAGAAAGATTTTCTGGAAATCGTCGAGAGACTTCTTGTTGTTGGTCAGCTTGCGGATGAGCGTGTCGGCGTCGAGCCAGAGGAGTTCGCCCTCCTGGTAGTAGTCCTGGCCGCGCTTCCAGTTGGACCAGGCAGGATTGCCTCCGCGCAAGATGCTGGCGGCGATCGCCGTGTCTTCCGTCGAGCGCCACTCGCGCCCCGGCCGGTTATCGAGCTGCGCTGCAGAGAGGGCGAGCAGGTCGCGGTACTGCTCCTGCGACTTGAGCCCCGAGCGCGCGGCGAGCACGTTGCCGAGGTACTGGGTCATGCCTTCGTAGACCCAGAGAAGCGAGCCCTGCTGCATCTTCTCGAAATCGGTCTGGTAGAGGTTCGCGGGGCGGCGGTATTTGCCGTTCCAGCTATGGGTGAACTCGTGCGAGAGCAGGTCGGACTCGGCGAGTTGATGCTTGTCGTCGGCAAAGCCCTTCTCGCCTACGCCGTTGTCTGAGGACTGGCCGTGCTCCAGGCCTTCGCCACCGGCTACGTCGGAGAGCGTCAGAAGGAAGTGGTAGACGTGGTAGTGATGCGAGCTGTAGACGGCCCCTGCCTCGCGCACGAGGTTGTTGAGCTCGGCAAGCACGGAGGGACGCAGCTTGGAGTCATCGGGAAAGTCGGAGACAACATCGATGTAGTGCTTCGGCGTAACTTCAGGGGCCAGCGGGAATTCGTGGAAGTATTCGCCTGTGATGACCGGCGAATCCTCAATCTGCTCGACATTGGTAACGGCGTACTTCGTCGTGCTGCCGGCGGCAGGCACTGGATACGCGCCGGAGCCCTCGGGCGTGAGCGCCGTTCCGATGCCCCACCCCGCCGGTACCTTCAGGGACGGCTGAATCGGAATATCCCGCACGGGCGTGTTGGCCGGGTAAAGCAGCAGCTTCTCCCACTCGAGAACGGCCATCTTCTGCGAGATACGGGCGGTCACGATGCAGTCCAGATGCGCGTGGATGGTCGTCGCGCCTTTGGGGACAGTGACGTGGAATTCGTAGAGGTCGACGTCGTCGCGGCGCCAGGGCAGCTTCTGGCCATTTGCGGTGAAAACGACTCCCGTAATGTCGTCGACCGGACCGGTGGGCCGGTGATTGCCCGGAATCCACTTGGGGGTGGTCAGCGCGACCGAACCATCGGTCACAGTCAGAGCCGCCACAGGCAGGTCGATCTCGGCGTGGTAGAGCTTGCGCGGCGCTTCGGAGAGGTCAGCAACGATCTGGATGGGAGGCTTGGGCGTGGCCGGCTGGGCGGACGGGGCCGCAAAGGCAGGAAGTGCTGCGAAGGCAACGAATGCGGCAAAGGCGGCGAAAACGGGGCCCGATGATGCTTTCTGTGTATTTTTTGGACTCGAAGAATGGCGATGCGATAAAGGCATGGTTGCTGAAATCTCCTTTGAGCGATGCTATCAGCCCACGGGAGCGCTTCTGGAGAGCCGGAGACAGGTCCGGGTACCCGTCTGTCCTCGCCTGTCCGGGCGGCCGCTTACGTTTTCCTTATGCGCGCGGGGCCATGCCGCGTTACCCTACATTCATAATCATTCAGCAGCCGCGCCAAACGCTGCGTAGCTGTTTCGCTGCATATTTTTGAACCGCCCGAAGGGAGAGGATACGTGTCTGACAATTACCGCAATTTTCTGGCCCTCAGCTACGAGGAGTTGGAAGAGAAGAACTTACAGGCCAAGACTGACCGCGTGAACCGGGTTTCGCCGGATAAAATTCGCGAAGAGCGACTGAAATATCTAACGGACGAAAAGCGGATCAAGGCCGTCACCGTACTCTTCAGCGACCTCGAAGGCCGTCTGCATCTCCTCGACTACGACAAGAAGTTTCTTATCTCCAGCTACGACAACCTCACCTTCGACGGATCTTCGATTCGCGGCTTTACGGCACAAAAAGAGAGCGATCTGCGCCTTGGGATCGACTGGAGCGCCTTTTACTGGGTACCGGCGGATGTCTTCGGCAACGGCAAGGTGCTGGTTTTCGGCACGGTGATCGACAAGAATGGCGAGCCCTACTCCGGCGACCTGCGCGGCGTGCTCAAGGACTACTCCGACAAACTCTTCGCCGAAAAGGGCTACACCCTCAATGCGGCCAACGAGATCGAGGGCTTCCTCTTTGCCGGAACCGACGCAGAGCGGAAGTTCCACACCACGGGCCGGTTCGACTTTGTGAATACCGGCGGCTACTACCACTCCCTGCCGCTCGATCCGCTGCGCAGGTTCATCGATACCGCCGCGGAAGTGCAGCGCGCCATGGGCTTCCAGAATGAGAAGGATCACCCCGAGGTTGCGCCGGCGCAGTTCGAGATCAACTACAGCTACGGCGAGGTCGTCGCCGCCGCCGACCAGATCCAGCTTTACAAGCTGCTCAGCCGCCAGGTCGCCAACAACATGGGCTTCACCGCCAGCTTCCTGCCTAAGCCCGTGGTAGGCGTGAACGGCAGCGGCATGCACACCAACATGTCCATCACCAGGGACAAAGTCAACCTGATGTGGGATGCGAACGGGCAGGAGAAGCTCTCGACTTTTGGATGGGATTTCATTGACCGCGTGCTGAGCCATGCGCTGGATATCTGCCTCATTCTCAACTCCAGCGTCAACGCCTACCGCCGGCTCGACCCGCACTTTGAGGCGCCGAACCAGATCAAGGCTTCGGCCACCGATCGCGGGTCTATGGTGCGCGTGCCCATCGGCAACTCCAAGTCAATGCGAGTAGAAGTGCGCTCGGTCGCTCCGGACGCCAACCCATACCTGGCGCTCTACTCCATCTTCAAGACCGGCATCGACGGCAAAGTCGCGGCAATCGACAACCTGCGCCAGGCTCACCGCTTCCTGCCCGACAACATCTACTCGGCCATTGACGACTTCGGCAGCTCGGCGTGGATTGCGGAGATTCTCGGTGCGGACGTGCAGGCGCGCTTCGCCGACCTCAAGCGGGCAGCAGCCGACCGCTCCCCGCGACAACTCGGCACCTTCGTCAAAGGCTCCGAAGTGCAATACCACCACGAAGTCTACAACCAGGATCTCTGGAGCAACTTCTAGGAAACCCTAGCGTAACAGCGTGAAACGGCACATCCTTGCGGTGTGCCGTTTTTCTTGATGGATGGGCGAATGTTGGTCGAAGCAGCCTCCGCCGGGCTCGCTGATACTCTCTTCGATAAGCCGCCCCAGGGAGCGAGAGATGAACTGGAAAATTGCAGCCATCGTGATTGTCGGTATCTCATTGCTGATCTGCATCAGCGCGGCTGTCTACGTTGGGCTGGAGATCTTTCATTCTTTGCCAATCGCCCAGGCCCGCACGGATTGCAACAGCAATAACTTCGACGTGAGCATTCGCGGCTGCTCGGCGATCCTTCAGTCCAGCAGCGCCACTGACGCCGATCGCACCTACGCACATTTCCAGCGCGGCCTTTCCTATGAACGCAAAGGCGACATGGATCACGCGATTCAGGATGACAGTGAGGTGATAAAGGTCTCTCCAAAGGAGGCCATGGCCTACAACAATCGAGGCTTTGCCTATCAGCGCAAGGGAGACCTCGACCATGCCATCGCGGACTACGATCATGCGATTCAGCTGGTGCCGGAGCTTGGAATCGCATGGTTCAACCGAGGCGTGGCGTACAATCTCAAGGGGGACTATACCAGCGCCATCGAAGATTTTAACCGGGTGGTCAAGCTAGAGCCGAAGAACCCCATGGCCTGGAACAATCGTTGTTATTATCGCGCCATCGTCGGCCAGCTCGACGATGCCCTGGCAGATTGCAACAAGTCATTGCAGTTGCAACCCGGGGTCGGAGCCACGCTGGACAGCCGCGCCTTCACCTATCTGAAGATGAAGAAGTATGATCTGGCCCTCGCGGATTATGACGCCGCCATCAAAGGGAACGAGGGCCATGCGGGGAGCGGCGCCCATGCCGCATGGCTATACGGCCGTGGGCTCGCCCGACGCGCAAAACACGATTTGACCGGATCCGAGTCGGACATCGCCGCTGCCAAGCGTATCGACCCCGGAATTGTGGAGCAGTTCAGGAAATACGGCGTTTCATAGAGGGCCTGATTGACCATCGGTGTACTCTATTGGAACTGTACGGAACATTTCGCAATTCTTGACATTCCTCGATAAAGGACAGCGATTCTCCGATGAGTGCCAATGAACGAGTACAAGTCGACAGCCCGGACGAGCAGGTGGAAGCTGCCCCGGAGAAGAAGCCAATCGATCTGGAGAGGCTTTTCCGCGACTACCTGATGGATGGCGCATTCGACGAGATGCGCACGCCGGATGGCGGCATTCGCCCTCACTACCGCGCGCTCGTGGAGACACTGGCCAGCCTTCCCCACGAGGAGCTGTTGCGCCGAAAGCAGTCCGCGGATCTCTCTTTTCTCACCCAGGGAATTACGTTCACGGTCTACGGCCGCGACGAGGGTACGGAGCGCATCTTCCCCTACGACCTGCTTCCTCGACTGATTGCCGCCGATGAGTGGGAGCGCATCGAAAAAGGGCTGACTCAGCGCATTTCTGCTTTGAACCACTTTCTACGCGATGTCTACGGAGAAGAAAAAATCCTCAACGACCGTGTCGTCCCGCGCGATATGGTCTACAGTTGCAAGCATTACCGGCGGCAGATGTGCGGCCTTGAAGTGCCGCGCAATGTCTACGTTGCTGTCGCGGGCACCGATCTCCTTCGGTTGAATACGGGTGAGTTTGTCGTGCTTGAAGACAACCTGCGCGTTCCCTCCGGCGTCAGTTACATGCTCACCAACCGACGGGTGATGAAGCGCACCTTTCCTCAGCTCTTTCACAGCTACGGCGTCCGTCCGATCGAGCACTATCCGCAACTGCTGCTGAATACGCTGCGATCTCTCGCCCCGGAAGGCCGCCCCGAGCCGAATATCGTGCTGCTGACGCCGGGCGTTTACAACTCAGCCTACTTTGAACACACCTACCTCGCCCGCCAGATGGGTATTGACCTGGTCGAGGGCCGCGACCTGGTCACCCACGACAACATCGTCTACATGCGGACGACGGATGGATTGAAGCGGGTCGACGTCATCTATCGCCGCGTGGACGACGACTTCAGCGATCCGCTGATCTTCCGCCGCGATTCTTCGCTAGGCTGCGTCGGGCTCTTCAATGCGTACCGTGCGGGAAACATCACCGTGACCAATGCTTTCGGAACCGGCCTGGCCGACGACAAGGCCATGTATGCGTTTGTGCCGCGCATCATCAAGTACTACCTCGACGAAGATCCGATTCTGAACAATGTGGAGACCTACCTGCTGATGGAAGAGAAGTCGAGGCAGCATGTGCTCGCCAATCTCGACAAGCTGGTAGTGAAGGCTGTCGGTGAGAGCGGCGGATATGGCATGCTGATCGGCCCGCATTCGACTGCCGCGCAGCGTGAGGAATTTGCCCGCGCCATCGAAGCCAATCCACGCAACTACATCGCCCAGCCGACTTTGGATTTCTCTCGTGCGCCCTGCCTCTTCGGCAGCCAGATGGAGCCGCGCCACGTCGATTTGCGCCCATATATTCTCTTCGGAGACAAGGTCAACATCGTGCCCGGCGGCCTCACCCGCGTGGCTCTTGAGAAGGGCTCGCTGGTGGTGAACTCGTCGCAAGGAGGCGGCAGCAAAGATACGTGGGTTTTGGAGTAGAAATACAGTGTGAGTGTGAAGTGTGAGTGTGAAAAGCCTGAATACTTTGCAGCCGACCGGGGCGTTCATATTTACCCTCGCGCCTTTTGCACTTCACACTTCACACTCACACTCACACTCACACTCACACTCACACTCACACCAGCAGTTCAGGAGCCGCAAACATGTTATCCCGCGTTGCCGACAGCCTCTACTGGATGAGCCGCTACCTGGAGCGGGCGGAGAACACCGTCCGGCAGCTGGACGTCACTATGAGCCTTATGCTCGATACCTCCGAGACCTCCGCCGACACGCGCTGGCAGCGGCTCCTGGTTTCGCTCGGGAATCCTCCGGATATCGCGTGGAATGGCGACATGGACGCGATGGCCCGCACGCTGATATTCGACACCGCCAACCGTGCCTCGTTGACCACCTGTATCAACGCTGCGCGCGAGAATGCCCGGCAGGTTCGAGAGGAGATCTCTACCGAGCAATGGCAACGGCTTAACCGCCTGTACCATCAGATGCACTCGCCGCAGGCGCAGGCCCAGTTCGGCTCAAACATGAACGACTTCCTTGCTTCGGTCGTGGATGGCATCCACCTCTTCAAAGGCGTCAGCGACACCACGATGATTCACGGGGAGGGCTGGCAGTTCATCCGGCTGGGGCGCTACCTGGAGCGGGCCTACGCCACTGCGACACTTCTCGAGGTGTATCAGGAGAGCCTTCTCGACCTCGCCGACCAGGTAAGCTCCGGTTACCAGTATCTGGAGTTGGTGGGTCTGCTGCGCTGCTGTACCTCATTCGAGGCCTACTGTCAGGTGTACACGGCAGATCTCACGCCCGATCGCATTCTGGAGTTTCTGCTGCTCAATCGTGACTTTCCACATGCGCTTCGTTACTCCATCGACGGAGTTCGGCAGTCGCTTGAGGCGATCCAGCACAGCGGCGGCAGACGCCCTCCGGAAGAGTTGATGTCAGCCGCAGGAAGGCTGCATTCGATGCTCCGCTATACGACCATTAACGAAATCCTGGAAGGGAATCCAGGCGCATTTCTCCATTCCATCCGTGAGCAGTGCCAGCAGATTCACGAATTGCTTTACCGTTACTACATTCACTACTCGATCCAGTCGGCGTTGGCGGTGTAATGCACATGACTATGTTTACTTTTGAGATTTTGCAACCGGAGCGATCATGAACTTCTATTCGATCCGCCATCTCACCCGGTTCCGCTACAAACGGCCGGTGAGCGAAAGCATCATGGAAACCCGGATGCATCCGCGCTCGGATTACAGCCAGCATTGTCTTTCGTTTTCGCTCTCGGTCAGCCCCCGCTGCCGGGTCTTCAGCTATCGCGACCATTACGGCAACAATGTGCAGCACTTCGACATTCCAGGGGAACACGATCAGTTGGTGATCGTGGCCGAGTCGCTGGTAGAGCAGCAGGAGCAGATCGAAGTCCCAGCCTTTTTGTCCCCGGAAGCATGGGACGCGCTGGACGCGATCGTCAAGGAAGGGGACTATGGCGAGATGCTGCTGCCCAGCACTTTCGCTGCGCCCACGGCCGCCTTGCTGGAGATGGCAAAAGAGCTCAATGTAGTCCGTCGCGACGATCCGCTCATGGTGGTGCATGAGCTGAACAAGCAGATTTACGAGTACTTCGACTACGTACCGCGCTCCACGCGCGTGGACTCACCGATCGATGAGGCCATCGCCAGCCACCAGGGCGTTTGCCAGGACTTTGCCCACACCATGATCGCGCTGCTTCGCCATATTGGCATTCCGGCGCGGTACGTCAGCGGATACCTCTATCGCGGCAGCGGGGATCACGACCGCTCGACTCCCGACGCCTCGCACGCCTGGGTCGAGGTAATGTTGCCGCACCTCAATTGGGTAGGATTCGATCCGACCAATGACCTCGTTGCCCACACCCGGCACATCCGCACCGCCGTTGGCCAGGACTACGCCGATGTTCCGCCGACGCGCGGCGTCTTTCGCGGCAAAACCGAAAGCGAACTCTACGTCGCCGTCCAGGTCGAGGGAAGCGTGGATGCGCCGCCGCTGGACCGCAAGCTCCCTATTCCGGACGATTGGTCGGTGCTGGTCGAGCGCGCCCAGCAGCCCCTGGAACGAGCGATCCCGATGCTCGACATCCAGCAAATGCAGCAGCAGCAGTGACGCCGCTGGAGTTGAATCCCTTAGGGAAACTGTATTCGTCACAGCTCTGATACCGTTCGTCACAGACTGATTTTGGGAGACTTGTGACCAACCGCCAGAGGGGCTGACAGGACCGTAGAAACGCAGGACGAACGAGAAAACCTGTTGATATCTGAATAAATTTCCTGCAAGATAAAATCACCCAATGAGTGAGCAGGATCCTCCTCGAAGTTCCACCCCTCGGGATCCCAGCCAGCAAGATCACTCGAAACGATTGCATAGTTTCAAGAACCTTGCTTCTTTTCCATTTTCAACACTTTGGAGGAACAGACGTGAAACGATCCCAATGGGGAGCGATGCTATTTTGCATCCTCATCTCTTGCAGTATCGGTTTTGGCCAATCGGCAACCACTTCGCTGCGCGGCGTTGTCAAGGACCCCAGCGGAGCCTTGGTTCCCGGCGCAACCGTGACGGTCCTGGATAGTTCGACAGGTAGAGCGGCGTCTGCCACATCCAGTGCCGCGGGGTTCTATCAGTTCCCGCAGATTCCGCCAGCAAAATACCTGATCACCGTCTCAGCCCAGGGTTTTGGAGATGAATCGAAAACAGCTGAGCTGCTGGTCAATCAGCCGGCAACTATCGACTTCACTCTCTCCCTGAAGGGGAATGCCGAGACGGTGGACGTCACCGCCAGCGCACAGACGTTGAACACAACTGACGCGACTATGGGCAACTCTGTAGGGAATGAGATGATCCAGTCCCTTCCTATGGATGGCCGCGACCCGATCTCTCTGTTGAGCTTGCAACCGGGAGCGTTATATCTGGGTCAAACCCTGGATTTGTCCATGAAGAATTCCGCGTCTTCAGTGGACAGCCGCCAGGGCGCTGTCTCGGGTGCTCGCTCGGATCAGGGTAACGTGACCCTCGACGGCGTCGACGACAATGATCAGATCAACGGCTTCGGATTCAACGGGGTTCTGCGCTCTACACTCGATTCCACAGAGGAGTTTCGCGTCACGACGTCGAACGGCAATGCTGACGCAGGGCGTTCTTCCGGCGCTCAGATCGCGCTGATCACGAAGAGCGGCACCAACAAGTTTCACGGGTCGGCTTACGAGTACTATCGCCCCACCAATACCGTGGCCAACGACTGGTTCAACAAGGCGAACCAACTCGCCTCCGGCCAGGCAAATCGCCCAACCAAGTACATTGTGAACACCTTCGGCGGCGCCATCGGCGGCCCGATCTGGAAAAACAAGCTGTTCTTCTTTTACAACTACGAGGGACAGAGGCTGGCGACCAACAAGACGGTCGCAGCTATCACCCCTTCGACTACCTTCCTCAACGGAGAAGTTGGATATCTCGACGTCAATGGCAATACCCAGTTGCTGACATCCGACCAGATTGCCAAACTGGATAAGAACTGCACCAAGTGCACAACAGCGGGCGTCGACCAGGCAATGATCTCTTATCTGGGCACGGAGCCCCCGGCAACGATCCTGGCGGGAGGCGACGGCATCAACAACGGGTCAATCAATTTCAGTTCGCCGGCACCGAGCCGCCTGAATACGAACATTGCAAAGATTGACTACGACCTCAATGCAAGGAATCACCTATTTTTCCGCGGAAACCTGCAAAAGGACGTGCTCTCAGACGCCGAAAATCTACCCGGCCAGCCGCCAACAGACTTCTACGAAGACAACACGAAGGGTTTTGCCGTAGGCCACACTTTTACTCCGACGGCAAGCACGGTCAACGATCTGCGATATTCCTACATCCGGCAGGGATATTCGGATGCCGGCATTGGACAAGGCGACTATGTTTTTGTGCGTTTCTTACAGCAGCCCACGGCGCAAACACGCAGCTCCATCGTCAACGTGCCGCTGAATACGATCGTCGATACGCTGAGCCTGACCAAGGGTACCCACAACATTTCGCTGGGAGGCAGCTGGCGGCTGGTTGCCAACAACACCGGCAACAACACCAACTCCTTCAACGGAGCCAGTACGAATCCGTCGTGGCTTAACACGCAGGATAATCCACCGGACCCGACAACTTTGGGTTTGCCTGCAATCGACCCTGGGTTCATTTCTTCGTTCTATCAGGCATACTCCACCATCATCGGCGCCGTTCCGGAGTTGAACAGCAGCGCCAACTATCAGGTAACGGGAGCCACGACAGCCGCGTTGCTCTCCGACGGCTCCTTTATCAACCGGCATTTCAAAGGCAATGAGTTTGAATACTTCCTGCAGGACTCGTGGAGGGTAAAACCCAATCTGACTCTCACTTTCGGCATTCGCCACACGCTTCTTCAGACTCCTTACGAAACCAAGGGTCAGCAGATTGCGCCGACCGTGGACACTCATGAGTGGTTCCTGAACCGAGGGAAAGCTGCCTCACAAGGTCAGATCGATCAACCGGATCTGCTCTTCGCTCCCGTCGGCAAGGTCAATCACGCTCCGGGCTTCTGGGCCAAGGACAAGCTTGACATCGCTCCGCGAGTTGCAATCGTCTACTCTCCGGAGCCGCGGACTTCGATTCGCGCCGGCTTTGGTATGTACTACGACCACTTTGGCGAAGCGTTAACCCGCCGGTTCGCCACGCTCGGTTCTTTTGGGCTATCGTCGCAGTTCCAAAGCGCGCCCGGTGTCGTGACCTTTAATGACTCTCCGCGATTCACCGGACCACACGATCTGCCGAACTTGCCGATCCCACCGTCGCCGCCGACTCAATCCTACCCGTATGCCGTTCCGGACGGCACTTTTGGCATCAACTGGGGCATCGACAATCACGTCCATACGCCCTACGTTGAGGCCTTCAATTTATCTGTTCAACGCGAGGTACCGGGTGGCTTCCTGCTGGACGTTGCCTATGTCGGCCGTCTTGGTCGGCATCTCTTCCAGCAGCTCGATCTTGCGGAACCAACGGACTACAACGACCCGAAGGGCGCTGGCGACTACTTCACGGCGGGCTCTCAGCTTTCCAAAATCTCTGACGAGCACGGTGGAAACTATGGCACCGGAGAAAACGCTGTATCCGTCCCGACCATCCAATACTTCGAAGACGTCTTTCCAGAGATGAAGGGCCTCGACTTCGGTGGCGAAAGCGCAACCGAAGCCATCTACAACAATGAATGGGCGCCTCTTCGCTACGGGTATGGCGAAACCCAGGCGCTGGTTGATATGGACCTTGCCTGCATCTACACCGGCGGCATTTGCTCGCATGGGTCGCGTTTCTGGGACCAGCAATTCTCGTCCCTCATCTCGTTGTCCTCCATCGGAATGAGCTACTACAACGCCGCGCAGGTGACGCTCCGTCATCCGATGAAGCACGGCTTCAGCGCAGACTTCAGCTATACGTATTCCAGATCCATCGACATGGGATCCGATGCGGAGCGTTCACAAACGTCCTATGGCGCGATCCAGAATAGCTGGGATCCTTCTCTGAGCAGAGGTGTGTCCGACTTCGACACGACTCATCTGATCACCGTCGACTGGACTTATGGACTCCCGTTTGGCCGCGGTCAGGCAGTTTTAGGCAATTCAAACCGGGTGGTCGATGCGTTTGTCGGCGGGTGGCATTGGGCAGGGCTAGGCCGCTGGACCAGCGGCCTCCCCTTCTCCCTCATCGAACCGGGCTGGACAACCAACTGGGAACTTCAGGCTTGGGCAGTGCCAACCACTAAGGTGAAAGTGCATAAGCATATCCTGAACGGTGCGCCGCAGGTGTTCGACGATCCAAATGGCATCAACACCGGCATCGCCACTGGCTCACCTGTTCGGCTTCCTTATCCTGGTGAGGCCGGACCGCGCAATGACTTCCGTGGTGACGGCGTTTTTGACGTTGATTCCTCTCTGAGCAAGACCTGGGGCCTGGCCGACAAGGCAAAGCTCAAGTTTGCAGCAGAGGTATTCAACGTCACGAACACGACACGAATGGATACCAACAGCCTCGGAAATGGCCTGACCTACCCAGGTTTTGGCGCCTACAGCTACCGGCTGGGAGATCGTACTTTCCGCCGGATGCAGTTTGGTCTGCGTCTGGACTTCTGATCGCGGCCATCACCACACACGGCGCCGGGGGAGACTCACTCCTCCGGCGTTTTTCCTTTTTAGAGCTGTAAAGTAGAGAGAAGCTCTTCGCCACAGGCTAACCCGTTTCTAATCTTACGTATCAATAGATGAGGATCCATCACCCACATGAGGCGCTCCCCGATTACGCTGATTTCGACTTCTCTCGCTGTCTCTCTTTCTACGGCTGTCTTTGCGATGGCTCCGCCGGCCAAGCCGGCGATCACGTTGGATGAATTTCTGAATACCACGGAAATCGTAGGCGCGCGTCTTTCCCCGGACGGCAGTGCCGCCGTAATTGGCACCGAGAACCCCGATTGGAAGGCCAGCAACTTCCGCCACACTCTCTGGCTATGGACTGCCAGGGACGGTCTTCGCGCGTTGACCCAGTCCGGTTCCGATGAAGACGCGCAATGGAGCCCGGATGGCAAGTGGATAGCCTTTCTCTCAGATCGCCTACTCGTCGGCAGTGAAGCCGCAGCCAAAGATTCCGATTCGGGAGATGCAAAACGAGGCCTGCGTGCAGGCGAAGCAGGTGACGACAAAACCACGCGCCTGTGGCTGATTCCTATCTCAGGCGGCGAAGCCCAGCCACTCTACCGCGAAAAGCTCGATGTGCACGCCTTCGCCTGGTCGCCCGATGGCAAGTCGATCTACCTGGCGACCACACGCCCATTGAGTTCTAAGGAGGAAGAAGCCAACAAGGATGAGTGGAAAGATGTCGTCCGCTGGCGCGAGCAGGAGCGCGGCGATCTGTTGCTGGCCTTGCCCGTCTCCGCTTCACTTGCCAATGTAGCGGCACAGCAGGTCGAGCACCCAGCCAAGCCCGACGAGGCCAGGCCTCTATTGCCGGCTGGGGCGAAGATTCTCTCGGCGCTCTCGGAGAGCAAGCTGGAAATTGCCGAAATCGCTCCCTCTCCGGATGGTAAGAAGATTGCCTTTCTGACGACATCCATCAGCCACCGTATGGAGACGCCGGCGGATACCGAGATTTTTCTCGTCCCTGCCACCGGAGGAGAGACCCGCCAGGTCACCCACAACGAGGCGCTCGAGGCCAGCCTGCGTTGGTCGCCTGACGGCAAATGGCTGCACTTTGCAGTTCACGCCGCAGGGGGATCGCTTGAAGGCAAATATCAGGACGTGCAGGGACGCTTGTATCGAATGAATCCGGACGAGACCGGCGCGGCAGCAAAGATCGAGCGTCTTGGCTCCGACTTCACCGGCACTCTGGAAGACTATGACTTTCTCGCCAGCGGGCAACTGATCGCGCTTGGAATGAAGGGAATCGAAGAGCAGCTCTATCTTGTCGACGGCCATGGCGTCTCCAAACTTCCCGGTAAACCGGGAACCTATGCTGCTCTTTCTGTTCCAAGGTCTGGTGGGAGTCTGCTGGTGCGCTACTCCACCATCAACCACCCCTCGCAGGTCTACATTGCCGCAGATGCGCTTCATCCCGACCAGCTTACTGCTCTCACCCAGTTCAACCCGATCTTTGCCGAACGTGCCAAGCCGGAGTGGCAGCCGTACTCATGGAAAGCTCCCGACGGCACTACTGTTGAGGGCGTGCTCATCTTTCCTCCCGGCAAGAAGGATGCGAAGCATTTGCGCATGCTTGCCTTTATCCACGGCGGGCCGGCTGACGCCGACGGCAACCGCTTTGGCGCCGACTGGTATGACTGGGCAACGCTCGCCGCAAGCCAGGGATGGCTGGTCTTCCGCCCCAACTACCGCGGCTCTTCGGGCTATGGAGACGACTTCATGCTGCAGATCGCTCCACATCTGGTTTCGAAGCCGGGGGAGGACATCCTGGCCGGCGTCGACGCTCTGGTGAAAGACGGCTACGCCGATCCGAATAAGCTCGCCATCGGTGGATACAGCTACGGCGGATACATGACCAACTGGCTGATCACCGAGACCACCCGCTTCAAGGTCGCGGTTACAGGCGCAGGAGCGGTCGAGCATGCCGCCAACTGGGGTAATGATGACGTCACCTGGGACGATGCCTGGTACCTCAACGGCAAGCCCTGGGAGACGCCGGAGATCTATCAGAGCGAAGCGGCGCTTTTCCGCATGAACCGCGTCAAGACTCCGACACATATCGTGCAGGGCTCGAGCGACGTCCGAGTCAGCTATCTGGAGGGTGTCACGCTGGAGCGGGCCTTACAGCAACTGGGCGTCGACCACAGCTTCCTCGTCTTCCCCGGCGAAGGCCACTCGCTGGCTCGCAACCCGTGGCATGGATACATCAAACTTCGCGAAGAGTTGAAGTGGCTAGACAGGTACGTAAGCCAGTAGGAGCTGTAAGCTGGAGAATGGGTAGGGCTGCTGACTTCTTGAGCTTTCGGAAGCCTGCAACCTTGTACCGCATCTAACCAAGAGAAGCGGTGGCAAGAGAAGCGATGGCTCAGGTCGAACAAATCCGGGACGAGGCACGAGATCAGGCGCGGGAACAGGCCCGGCAGGAGTCCTTTCGCCGTACCATCCTCAGTGCGCGCCAGACCATCGCATTCAGCGAAACGGTGCGTCTCGCGGTCGACAGCTTCCGCTCCAGCAAGACCCGTTTCGCCCTGACGGCGCTGGGGATGGTTATCGGCTCGGCTTCCGTGATCCTCGTGGTCACCATCGGCCTGACGGGCCGGGACTACGCCCTGGGCCTGATCGAGAAGATCGGCACCAATATGGTCGAGCTCGAGTACTCGGGCGGCGGGGCCACGGGCACAGAAAACACCGTCTACAACGACTATCTCACCCGCGACGACGAGCGCGCCGTCGTTGCTCAGGTGCCGAGTGTGCTCTACTCCTCGCCGGTGCTCGAAATGCACGATCGCATCAGTTTCGGCGGCGGAGTGGTCAAAGACACGCTGGTGCTGGGCGTTGTCCCGCAGTACCAGCAGGTGCGCAACCTCATCGTCACCGATGGCCGCTTCATGGATGACGAAGACGAGAGCGCCCACATCAAGTGCGCCGTTGTGACCATCCCCTTTGCCCAGCAGATGTTTGGCAGCGCTGATGCCGCTGTCGGCCAGAACTTCCAGATCAGCGGCATCCCGTTTACCATCATCGGCACCTTCAAAGAAAGTGTCGACACCTTCGGCGAGTCCGAAATCACCGACAATACCATCCTCATCCCATATTCGGTGGCCCGGTACTTCACCGGCACCGACAACGTGAAGCAGATCTACTTTTCCCTGCGCAGCATGGACGATGTGCCTGACGCATCGAACGCCATCATCAACATCGTGAAGGCCCGGCACAAGCCGAACTCTGTCTACCACGCCACCAACCTGAAAGAGCTGCTCACGACGGCAGCGCTCATCGCCAACGGCCTGACGGCGGTGCTGATTCTGGTGGCTATGGTTACCCTGGCCGTTGGCGGGGTGGGCATCATGAACATCATGCTCGCCAATGTGCGGGCCCGCATTCGCGAAATCGGAATCCGCAAAGCTCTGGGAGCTACCTCCCGCGAGATTCGGCTGCAGTTCCTCACCGAGGCGGCGATGATCTCGCTGGCCGGCGGCATAGGCGGCACGGTGGTAGGCTTGGCGCTTCCCTTGTCGGTCAGACTCTTCTCGAGCTACGCCATTCCTATTTCGCCTTGGTCGATCATCGCCGCCCTGCTGATTTCGCTGGTAGTCGGAGTGATATTCGGCACCGTTCCAGCCACCCGAGCTGCGCAGATGGATCCAGTGGAGTCGCTTAAATATGAGTAACTTAGTGCACAACGAAGACGTCGAACCAGATCCGGAAGAAGACAGATCCGGACCAAATCTCCTTCTCATGTATGCTCTGCTGGCGTTTGGAATCCTCGCGGCCATGGCCTTCGCCGCCATGGTTGTCTGGCCGTTTTACGCGCGCCGATAGAACTGGCGGAAATTTCCACCTGAAATTACATACGAAGTAAGGCGTATACTCGCAGATGTAAGGAGCCCACTCATGTCCGCCTCCGTTAAGCCTTTGCCAATTGCGTTCCCGGTACTATCGGTTAACGCGACCCTGACGAGCAAGGGACAAATCACAATTCCGGTTCAGGTCCGTCGCGCCCTTGGAGCGGCGGCTGGCGACAAGCTGACGTTTGAGACGACAGCTGAAGGCGCCGTTTTACTCCTTCGCAAAAATGACGAAAACACCACGGAGAACCAGGATGGTGCCGCTGGCTGGCTGCCCGAGGGGTACGAAGGCCGTGACGGGATCGTTCGCTATTTCCGTGAAATGCGAGGGCATGACGAGTTTGATCACATCGATTGATTCAAATGTGCTCATTGCGCGATGGGATCAGAGCGGTCATCTTGTTCAGCAGGCGTCCCGAGCGCTCTCTGCGGCGACCAGCGCAGGTTCCGTTTTGATTTGTGGACCAGTTTTCGCAGAATTGCTTGGCTTTCCCGGAAGAACCTCCAAAGAAATTCTCAATCTCCTGGGCCGACACGGTATCGACGTTGATTGGAGTTTCGGACAACCTGATTGGGAAGCCGCCGGCATGGCATATCAGGGATACGTGAGTCGCAGGCGATCCAGCAGCCATGGTCTGCCGAGGCTCATGCTAACTGATTTCTTGATTGGCACACACGCGCAAACTCGAGGTTACAGACTATTGACACTTGATCAACGGATCTACGGTGCAGCATTTCCCAACTTGCAGATCGAATCATTCTGAAATGGTTGCGCGCTCGGCAATCAGCACCGGAATCCCGTCGATCACGGGATACTTCCGCCCGCATCCTGCGCAGACAATTTCGCTGGTCTGGGCGGCAAGCCGTAAATCCCCGAAACAAATCGGGCATGCCAACTGTTCAAGCGAGCGCGCATCGAACGTGCGGGAATTTGCCTGGGAACCTGAGCGTTGGGGCATAGGCTACTGGATCGCGGTGTCGGGATGCTTGGCGTCGGCAACTGGCGTCGTCCGGACAGGGCGGTTGGCCAGCTCATGCTCGATGCTGGTGTTGATGCCTGCCTTGGCGAACTCCATCGCTACACGGATGCCATTGAAGATGGCCACCTCATTGGACGAACCGTGTCCGATGATGCAAACTCCGCGCACACCCAGCAACGGAGCGCCGCCGTACTCGTTGTAATCCAAGCGGCGTCGAAAGTCATTGAATGCTTTCCGCGAGAGCATCGCGCCCACCTGGGCGGTTACGGTGCGAGTCAGCGACTCGCGCAGCAGATCGCGGAACAACCGGCCAATTCCCTCGCCGGTCTTGAGCGCGACGTTGCCGACGAAGCCATCGCAGACGATCACGTCGGCGCTGCCATTAAAGATGTCGCGGCCTTCCACGTTGCCTATGAAGTGGATCGGCAGCGCTTTCAACAGCGGGAAGGCCTCGCGGGTGAGGTCGTTGCCCTTGGTTTCTTCTTCACCGATGGAGAGCAGACCGACGCGCGGCTTGGCGATCTTGAGCACGCTGCGGGCGAACATCTCGCCCATCACTGCAAATTGCTCAAGATTGTAGGCTTTGCAATCGACGTTTGCGCCCACATCGAGCAGCACACAGGGAGACCCCGTAACCGTGGGCATACGTGCCGTCAGCGCGGGCCGATCGACACCGGGCAGTGCGCCGAGCACCATCTTTGCCGTCGCCATCGCCGCGCCAGTGTTGCCGGCGGTGACAAATCCGGCTACTTTCTTTTCGCGAACCAGCTTGAGACCCACGCGCATCGAGCTGTCCTTCTTGGTACGAACAGCGTGCGCAGCTTTCTCCTCCATGCCGATTCGTTCAGAGGCATGGTGGATGACGATCGGCAAGTCTTCGTCTTCGAGGTACTCGTCCAGCAGATCTCGTAACTCACGCTCAGGGCCGACGAGGTGCACACGCACTGGCAGCGCGCGGCAAGCCTCAATGGCCCCACGAATCTCCGGCTCTGGAGCCTTGTCTGAGCCGAAGGCGTCCAGCGCAATGTCAATCAACTTGGGAGTCGGAGACTTGGAGACTGGCAGCATGGGCGAATTAAAGATTAGCTTGCAGCTTCCTTGGTGTCCAGAACCGCACGGCCTTTGTACTCACCACACTTCGGGCATGCCCGGTGGGGGAGCTTCTTCTCCTGGCAGTTTGGGCAAATGGAAAGCGATCCTGCTGTCAGGAAGTCGTGGGAGCGGCGGAGTGCTGTGCGGCGTTTGGAATGACGCCGTTTCGGATTAGGCATGGTACTGTTCCTCTCTCGTTCTCATCTTCGGGCTGACTCCCCGTTTCGCGCGCAAAACAATGGCGCGGGCACCTTACCGGTGAATCGGGTTATCCCGCCGAAGCGAAGGAAACCTGTTTGGGTTTCTTTCTCAGATTTTTCTGGACTCAGATTGTGTCAGTTCTTTAACCGGCTGCTCAAGCCAGCCAATGCTTCCCAGCGTGGGTCACTTGGACCTTGATCGCAAGAGCAGGCTGTCTCGTTTCGGTTCTGGCCGCAGCGCGGGCAAAGTCCTTTACAGTCTGGCTGGCAAAGCGTCCGGGCGGGCAGGGACAGGAGTACCTGTTCCCGGAGCACGTCTTCAAGCGCAAGGCCACCGTTCTCATAATAACCGATTTCCGTCTCTGGTGTAGAGATTGCGTGCTCTGAACCAGTCGCGTCCACCCCGGGCGGCCGGAAGAGCAGATCGAACTCTCCGGAAAGCTGCTGTTTGACTGGTTCGACGCAGCGGGCGCAGGGTACCTCAAAGGCTCCTGAGAAACTACCTTTGAGCCGGATATCCTCCACAATTTCCTTGGGACCGCGATGCTCATGCAGCACCTCGGCGCGGCCTTCCGCAGCCAGATCGCCCAACTGCTCGGCCTCGCTTCCAAAATCGATGGATCCGGGTGGCAATTGCACAGAAAAGTTGATTGACTCGCGTTCGAGGTCCGCTACGGTAAACAGCATAATACGAGCCTACGGCGCGCCGTTGCCGGAGTCAAACGGAACCCGACGAACCTGAACGGGTACCTGATAGCACTGCCGAAACTAAAGATAGTCCTGTCCGCTACAGTACGGGAGGCTGAAGGAGTATGTGGCCACCCACTGCCGCCCGCAGGGGTAGGTCTGATCATTCAATGACGTGCTTCCTTGGCGGCATTCGGTCGTGAAGAATCCGACCAACGAAGATACCGTACTCCTCGACACGGTAGATAATCACGTGTTTGCCTCGCTCCACGCGTCGATAGCCATTCTTAATATCGTCACACGCACGACCAAGCATGGGAGTTACAGCCAATTGTCTTAAGAAGGTTTGCAGTTCATTAATGTAACGTATCGCTTGGGCTTCGCTCCAGGTTTCAAACGTGTATCGTGAGATGGACTTCAAATCGGATTGTGCCCGTTTTGATAATTTGCAGTTAGGCAACATTCACCTTTTTTGTCCGTTCTGCTGCCAACTGACGGATAAACTGGCGGGCATCTTCGAACGGATCGCCTTCGTACACACCACTGTCCTCCCCTTCCTGGAGCGCATTTCGAAGGGCTTCCAGCTTGGCCTCGTCTTCCCGCTCGTCCTCATCCAGAGCCCTTAGCCCGGCGCGAAGAACTTCGCTGGCATTGGCATATCTTCCCTTGGCGATCTGCTGTGACACGAATTCGTCCATTTCTGGCGTCAGATTGATGTTTCGCGTGGGCATGTGATCAATCTCCTGAAGTTACGCTATCGCCATTGGCAATAGATGGCAAGGAGATTCAGGACGATCCAAATCCAACCTCGGCCCTTCAAGTTTGATCGGCGCACGCCGATGACGCCTACAGCCGGTCTCTTGGGTGTCGGCGCGGCGTATCCACGCGCTAACTGAATCGAAAACAGATCGAACCAGACCGAGATTGGAGCTCCTGTCATGTCAGCCTTTCGTAACTTGCCTGTGGCGCGGAAATTTACCTTCGCTTTTGGCCTCGTGTGTACTCTCTGCGTTGTACTGGGAGCCTACACATTCCTCACCTTCCGGAGCATCGCGGCCAGGAGCGCCGATGTGAGCGAGAACAGCTTTCCATCGGTGATTCAGCTGACAGAGGTTCGAGGCGCGATGACCACATTGCGCCGGCAGGACATGGACCTCCTGCTTTGCCAGTCGGCTGCGTGCTCTGCTGACCACAACACAGAGCGCCGCAGCGCACTGGCGGAATATCAAACCGAGGTCAAAGCGTACGAGGCCCGGATCCACTATCCGGGTGAGCTTGAGCTGAGTCAGAAATTCATGGCCGACTTCGCACAATACAAAGAAGTTAGCGACCGCGCTGCTGGATTGCTCGCGGTTGGCAAGACCGGAGATGCGTTTGACCTGCTGATGTCCGATGCCGCGGTGGCCGCGGTCAACTCTTCCCTCACCACCGTCAACGAAGACCTGCAGCTCAATATCAAATACGGCACCGCCGGGGCCAAGGGAGCGACCCTCGCCAGCCAGCGCGGCACCTGGATCAATGCCGCCATCACCGTGGTCATCGTGGCTCTCTGCGCTCTGACAGGCTTCATTCTGACTGGCCTCATCGCTCCACCGCTCCAGGCGGTTACGGCGGCGCTGGAGCGGGTGGCGGTCAAAGACCTGACCGTGACGGTTGAAGCAAACAGCACCGACGAAATCGGCCGCCTCTGCACGGCGTTGAATACCAGCGTCGGTTCCATGCGCTCCGTGCTGGGTTCGGTTGCTCAGGGGGCCGAGAATCTCTCCACCTCGGCCTCACAGATGAGCATGCGCTCAGTGGAGGCCAACGGAAACGCGCAAACGCAGTCCAACAAAACCAACCATATCGCCGCCGCCGCTCAGGAGATGACGGCTACCATCGGCGAGATCAGTCAGAACGCCGAAACCGCCTCCGGCGCCAGCCGCAAATCCGCGGAAAAGGCCAGCGAAGGAGGAGCGGTGATGCGGGCAGCCGCAGCCACCATGGAGCGCATCTCTGCCTCCACAAGCTCCGTCGCGGGGAAGATGACCGAGCTGGCAGCCCGGTCTGAGGAGATCGGCAAGGTCGTCACGGTTATCCAGGACATCAGCGAACAGACCAACCTGCTGGCCCTCAATGCGGCCATTGAAGCGGCACGCGCCGGGGAGCACGGGCGCGGATTCGCAGTCGTCGCCGGAGAGGTGCGCCGCCTTGCGGAACGCACCCGCTCGGCCACAGAGGAGATCGCCGGCACCATTCGCAGCATTAGAGCGAGACCAGACAGACCCTTGACCTGATGGACGAGAGTCACAGTGCCGTCGAGAGTGGCATCGGCGAAACCAGCAAGGCGCGCAACAGCCTGGAGGCCATTATCGAATCCGCGCGCCAGGTAGAGCACATGATCCAGATGATCGCCACCGCCGCCACTGAACAGACGTCCGCGGCCGGCGAAATCTCCGAGTCCGCGGCACACATCTCCCAACTCGCCACGGAAAACTCCCGCGCCGCGGAAGAGACGGCTGATGGGTGCAGGCAGCTCTCCGTATTGGCCAGCGATCTTGACGGAGTCATCCGGCAATTTCGGCTCAAAGATGACGGCCAGTCGGGCGGCAACCTGCGTTCCGGTAGCCTTGCCGCGCAAGGACGAACCTGGCGACCGGCATAAGGATGACCAGGGCCGGCGACGCGGATAAATCCACCTCTCTTCGCGGTCCAGCGGGCTCGTCCCAATCATGGATTCGGTAAAAATCCTAACCTACCTTCCACCTCCCGAAGCGCCTGGCTGTGTTAGCCTCCGGGTGTGGACAGTGACTTGCAAGTCAGTCGCTTTCTTCCCTGGGGGATGAACGCATGAGCGCCGCCAAATATGATCTGATTGTCGTCGGCTCCGGACCTTCCGGGCAGCGCGCCGCAGTTGCTGCTTCCAAGCTGAAGAAGCGTGTCGCCATCATCGAATCCCGCTCCGTGGTCGGGGGGGTCTGCATCAACACCGGCACCATCCCCTCCAAGACCATGCGCGAAGCTGTGCTGCATCTCTCCGGCTACAACTACCGGACTGTCTATGGAATGAACTACCGGGTCAAAGACAAGATCACCATGGCGGATCTGGCTTTTCGAGTTTCGGGTGTGGTCAAGACCGAGATCGACGTCACTGAAGCCCAGCTTTCGCGCAACGGCATCGACGTGATCCACGGCCTGGCTCACTTCATTGATGCCCAGACGCTGCGCATCGAGAGCCCTGAAACCGACATGACGCTGGATGCCAGCCGGATCATTCTCGCCGTCGGCACCAAACCGGCCGCTTCCGATCACGTTCCGATCAATGGCCGCACCATCATCAACAGCGACCAGATCATGGATCTCCCCAAGCTGCCCCGGACCCTCATCGTGGTCGGCGGCGGCGTCATCGGCGTTGAATATGCCTGCATGTTCGCGATCCTCGGCGTACGCGTGACGTTGATCGAAAAGCGCAATCGCCTGCTTGAATTTGCCGACCAGGAGATCATCGAAGCACTCAGCTACCACCTGCGCGACAGCCGCGTGACCATGCGCCTGGGCGAAGAGCTGGACAGCGTCGAAGAACTGCCAGATGGCACCGTGGTCGCCAACATGCAGAGCAACAAGAAGGTCTCCGGCGACGCACTGCTCTACGCCGTAGGCCGCCAGGGCAACGTCGACGACCTTCAGTTGGAGAACGCAGGCTTGAAAGCAGACCCCCGAGGGCGCATACCGGTGGATGAGAACTTTCAGACAGCTGTACCCTCGATCTACGCCGTCGGCGACGTCATCGGATTCCCTTCATTGGCCTCGGTTTCGATGGAGCAGGGACGCATTGCCGTAGCCCGCGCCTTCAACGACATGAACACCATCTCCAACCCCAGCTTCTATCCCTACGGTATCTACACCATTCCCGAGATCAGCTTCATCGGCAAGACGGAAGAGCAGCTCACCGAAGAAGACGTGCCGTACGAGGTGGGCATGGCCTACTATCGCGAGGTCGCGCGCGGACAGATCCGGGGCGATACGACAGGCCGCCTCAAACTCATCTTCCACCGCGATACGCGCAAGGTTCTGGGCGTCCACATCATTGGCGAGAGCGCCAGTGAGCTGGTGCACATCGGGCAGGCGGTCATGACCCTGGGCGGCACCATGGACTATTTCATTGAGACGGTGTTCAACTATCCCACTCTCGCTGAGTGTTATAAGATTGCGGCTTTCAACGGCATTGGCCGGTTGCATCGCTACCAGTAATTGCGACTCGAAGGGGACCGGAAAAATTTGAGAACGTATCGAGAAACTCATCCCTCATCTGGTGCAAAGACCAAATCCAGGGGCAAGACCGAAAGCAGTACCATCGCAAGCAGCGCATTGGAGACCTCAATGACTACTTCAATTGGCGTAGTGATGACCGAGCACATCGTTGCCGGACGTCTGACTGGCCCGCTGGGCCAGCAGAAGCTGGAGGGAGACCGCCTTCGCTATCCGGAAGATCCCGATGAATCGGAAGCCCTGATCGGCGTTCCGGCGAGAGAGGTCTATGACCTGCTGGCGAGCCAGATCGCGCCGCTGATCGCCGCCAGCAAAGAGCCGGTTGGCGCCATTGGCGTCGCCGTGCCGGGTATCGTGCGCAATGGCGTCGTGGAAGACTCCCCCAATCTGCAGCAGATCAAAGGCGTGCGCCTCGCCGATGCGCTGGGCGAAGTCCTGCTGGGACAGGGAATCAGCACCCCGGTGCATGTGCTCAATGACGCCGACGCGGTGGCCGCCGGCCTCGCAGCCTCAGGCGGCCACCTCGACCGCCTGATCCGCGTCTGGACCCTCGGCAACGGCATCGGCTATGGCCGCTGGCCGCAAATCGATGGCGTCTGGGAGGGCGGACACACCGTCGTCACCCTCGACCCCAAGGAGCGCTACTGCGGCTGCGGTGGTGTGGGCCATATCGAGGGCATCATGGGCAATCGCGCCATGCGGTTGCGCTTCCTCGACCTTGAACCGGAAGAGATCTTCGCCAATGCCAAACGCGGAGATGCTCGCTGCCGCGATTTCGTCGAACTCTGGCACCGCGCGCTTGCCGCTGGTACCGCATCGGCGATCCACCTAGGCGGACCGGGCAAGTTCTACTTCACCGGCCTCAATGTAGATTTCCTCGACCTTGCGACGCTTCGCGGAGTCCTGGACTCAATGGTGAAGATGAGCCCGTTGCAGAGCTATTCGCTCGAAGTACTGCCCGAAGACGACGCCATCGGCATCCTCGGAGCCGGAGTAGCAGCCATGCGAGCACAAAGCTGGTAAGAACCAGAAGCGGAAATACTGCTACTGTCTTTGTTCTTGCAATTGCTTTTCTGTCTGTCATTCCCGCAGCAGGGAATCTGCTTTTGGCGGGTGGCGCACCCTGGTTTCGCCTTCCCATCCCAACCACAAATGAGGGTGCCCCATCCTTGACGCAGCTTCATCGCGGCAAGGGTGGGAAACCACGAAAGTCAACCCATCGTGTCCTTTGCTTTTCCCCTCCTGACCAGAACACCAACAGTCGAATAGGGCGGGCCACCTGTCCACTTTTCGCCTTCGATCATTCTATGATCCGGTAGTCGGGAAGTGGGTATGCACGGTTTCTTTGGGGTCTCTGAGGAAGATAGAGAATCCAGATGCAGGTGCCCCTTTCGTAAGAGTCTTTGCAACCGCTGCCGCCCGTCATGGGTATCCCGTCCTCCGTGCGGAAGTCATAATCAACCCGAAACTGGCGATCCTTTCGGGTGTACAGTTGGTTACTACTCCTGGTGCTGCCTTCCCTTCGCGTGCAAGCCGTCGTTCTCTGCGCAAAAAAATCAAAGCTACGCATACAATGACGGCGCAGAATATCTGAAATCCAATCAAATCCAAGCCCAAAAGCGCAGACCACTCCCAAGCGTCCGGGTGATTGATAGTTGGATCGGACGGAAGAAAACGGATGACAATCCGGTCTTGTTCGTGGAGGACAATTCCTGCATGGCCGGGGATTGTTGCCTTACCTGAAAAATCCTTTCCCTTAAAAGTGAATGAGTATTTGACGAACTCTGTCCCCCGGCCCGTTGGCAGTCCTGTCACTTCGCCGACAACCTCGCGGCCGTCACTGCGTAAAGCTGCTCGTTGATGAGCTTGTTTAATCGAGTTGAACGTGTACCACCCGCAGGAGATCACGCCACCCACGAGAAATATCAACACCACCGCAAAGAGGAACCGAGCATCGGTCGAATCCATTTCAACTTTTCTGGGCAACGTCCCAGCGAGTTCGCGCGGAATCGTTGGTGTCCCATGATTGGATGATTCGATATTCATACCACCTCGACTCCCTGTATTTTTCATTCTGGTGCTGCCCCGAACCCGGTAATCGCGCACCCAAATATCGAGGAGGAAGCGTCGATTAACATCTGCTGTTCATGTTCAGCTGTTGAAGAATCAGATTACTTGTCTATGTCCTGAACCGCCACATTCTCTAACGGGTAGTTTCAGGCTGAACCATGAGAATCGAAGACCCGGTTCCGCACCCGGCCTGAAATGCTTGCGTGTAATTTACTCGCAACCGCGCATACTTACCAAAGACGAGCACCTGCCAGGTGACGGCACGGCGCAGAAATTTCACTCCACGAACAACAAGATTTCAGCGCGAAAAATGCACCAAAAAGCGCACAAAACAGCCTCAAATGCACCCTTAAAAATGCCGTAACCCAAGAGTTATCAGCGGTTTAACCCGTAAAATCATGTACCCCCTCCCCCTGAGAGGGTAAGATTTACCTTTTCTTCGCCCTTCCTGGTGGGTCGGGCAGAGTCTCGCGAGTTCTCTCAACCGGACGACGTTCGCTGAAAATCGCTCTAGTACTTCCGCTGATAGGTCTTCGTCAGCCGGTCATGCCAGCTCAGGTGCTCGCCGTCGAACAAGGCCCAGATCAGCCCCAATCCCGCCGGCACCGCCGAGAGCAGCATCGCCGGGATGCGCCGGCGCATCTGTTCGCGGGTCGGGTTGTCGTCGTCGAAGGTGCATAGCGCGATGCGCGCGTAGCGCATGCCCGGTGTCCCTTCCTCGGCATAGCTGAGGAAGAGGTACTGATACAGCAGGCCGAAGATCAGCATTCCGCAACCAGAGGCGATCAGGGCAATGCGCCCTGTGGGCGGGTGGGCGGTCGAGGCGATCACCACGACTGCCGCAGCCAGGAACGCCAGCGTCACCAAAGCTCCATCGACCACCGTGGCCAGCATGCGGTCGCTGAAGGACGCAACGAGCAACTCCACAGCGGCAGCCTTATCCGGCTCGGGTGTAGCTTTTCGCGCCGGACGCGCGCTTTCCTCGACGCGGGCCGAACGCATTGTTTCAGAGTGCATAGGCTCGGCCTGCATCGGTGTAGCCAGCACCGGGCTGGCAAGCGGTATGCTGGCCGGCGACGCCTCGACCACACCCGCAGAACTCTGCATCTCTGCATGCGCCTGTGCGTAATGGGACTCGAGGCGCGCCGTGTCCATGTATGCATGTTCCGGGTAGGCGTGTTCGGCATAGTCCGCCTCGACCCGGTGATCGAGCTCGATCGAAGCCCACTCGGGTGGGGCCACCTCTTCCGCCAATCCCGGACTTAGCTGGATCGGCGGAGCCAGCAGATCTGGATCGACCTCGAAGATGCTGAGCTGCGAATTCTCGTTGGAGGCGTCGTAAAGCGGTCCCTCTGCCAGACGCGGGCGAGCCTTGCGCGCAGCGGTCAGTTCGCGCGGAAACTCGATCAGGTTGGCCGGCAGATGCTGCACCGGCTCCACTGTGGCGCTCGCCATCGCATCGAAAGATCCGTACGAGGCGTAGGAATCCTGAGGAAATAGATCGCCTTCGTCTGCCGGATGCGGATAGTGCTTCTTGTAATGTTGCGCAGGGTCCCGGCGGTACTCGTGCGCCGACTCCGGCACCGGATGAACGCGCATCTCTGACCACACATCGTGGCTGGCGGCCGACGCCGGCAAGGCCAGGGTTTCTTCCCAGCGAGGTTGCGCGCCAGATCGTCTTGTCTCCTGAGAAGGCATGGCGGCAGGGGGCTCATCCTGCCAGCGCGGCGCAGCGACGTGCTCGGCGGGCGCAGCCAGTTGTGACGCAATCGGACCTTCGGAAGCGATCGAGTTCGGGCACAAGGCCTGGACTCTCTGGACCGGCTCTTCCAACGGCTCCCAGAATCCCTCGGCCACCGGAGCAGCTTCCAGCCCCGCCAGCACGGCTTGCGCGGCGGCCTGTGCGTTTCGCGCGGCCTCAGCAGCGGCGCCAGCGGCGCGAACCACGGCGCGGGCCTCCCCGGCCAGCAACTGGCTGTAGCTGGGTGCCTTTGCATAGCGGGCAGCTACGCGAGCAGCCGCCTCAGCGGCACGCGCCGACGCGGCACGCGGGCTCTCGGCTGCCGGGCCGTTTGCGGCGTCCTGGGCTCCTCCACGGCGGTTGCGATGAGCAGCAAGGCGCTGGTTCACCTCCTGCTTCCATGCGGGGGTGGAGGCTTCGTTAGCGCGCGGTTCAAACTCGTCAAATGGCTGAGCGGGAAGACTGGCCGATTTGGTCAAAACTGTGGTTCCCTTCTATCGCAGCAGCGGGGCTGCGGTTGCTGGCCGGTGGCCACTCGTTGAAAATGGTCGTCCGGACATCCCTGGCAATGAAGAGAACGAGTCGCAGAGAAAGAGAAATTCGCCAAAGAACCTCTGTCGCACGATGCGTGAGCCCGTGCGCGAACTGAGAAGTCGGCTTTTCTTTGCAGCCAGAGCAACGGGCGACGCGTCGAACGAGGTGTGCCCTCAGCTTTGTTATGCTGGGCACTGACTCGAGTGTTACGTTCCCGCTATCTTTGGTCTATCACGCTGCTTCTGCTGTGTCATCCGCAGATGCAATCGCAGGTGTTGACTAATGGGTTACCCGATGCGGTAACCTCCGATTCTGCGCAACAACGGCCGGACTCTCCTCCTGCAGCCGGGGAAGCTCCAGCGCAGATTCCCGACGACCCAAGCCAGCAGATTCTCCCAGTCGCCAAGCCTGAGCCGATTCCTCAAACCGGCGTTCCCGTGCGGTGGGAGGCCCTGCACCAGTCCCGTGTCGGCGACGAGTGGCGGCTGGATGGCGAGGTTGTCCTGTACTACAAGAACTACATCGTGCACGCAGACAAAGTGGTCTACCACCAGGAGAGCGCAACGGTGAATGCCGAAGGGCACCTGCAGCTTGAGGGAGGTCCCAGCGACGCCATTCTCACAGCGAGCCATGGCGAAATGCACCTCGAAGACCACACCGCGACCTTCTACGACGTAACCGGCAGCTTCGGCGTGCGCCGACTGGGCAAGACCCAGATTTACACGACCCCGGACCCTTTTATCTTCACCGGCCGGATGCTGCTCCAGACCGGCGAACAGGCCTACCGCATCGTCGACGGTTCCATGACCTCATGCCGTCTGCCCAAGCCCGACTGGGAGTTGGTTTCGCGTTCGATTGAGGTGGCCAACGGCAAGGCGACCACCCACAACAGTTTCTTTGAATTTCTGCGTGTACCGCTCTTTTATCTTCCCTTCCTGCAACGCTCGCTGGACGCTACAGGCCGGGAATCCGGCTTGCTGCTGCCGGTCTTCGCCAACTCCGGCGTGAAGGGGCTGGTCCTGGGGGAGCAGGTCTACTGGGTCATCAACCGCAGCATGGACGCAACCCTGGGAGCCGAGTATTGGAGCAAGCGCGGATTCGCGCCAAATGGTGACTTTCGCTACAAGGGCTCAGGCCTCGACTCGGTTACCATCCGCTGGAATGCATTACTCGATCGCGGCACGAATGAAGTTCTCTCCGGCGAGACCACGCCAACCCGCGTCGATCAGGGAGGCGCTGACATCCTCGCCTACGGCCGCAAGGATTTCACCGATCACACGCGGCTCGCCGGCAATATCGAATACCTCTCCAGCTACATCTATCGTCTCGCCTTCGATGAAAATCTCGCCCAGGCCACCAGCTCCGAAGTGCAAAGCGACCTGGCTCTCTCGCACACGTACCGGGGTGTCGTTCCGTCGGTTTCGCTGAATCGCTTCCAGAGCTTTGCCGGCTCGACGGCGGATGATGGCTCGCCCGTGGTCAGTGTCCCCGAGGTGCGCGTCCTGCACCTGCCCAGCGTCCGCTTCGATGTTGTGGACAGGCCGCTGCTACCTGAGACTTCGCGGTCCTTGCCGGTCTACTGGGGTCTTGGCTCCTCGATAGCCGATCTCGATCGGGCTGAACCGGAGTTCCACGCCCGCAATGTTGGACGCCTCGACATCTACCCCCACCTCGAATGGCCGCTGCATCTCGGCGACTGGCAGATCAGGCCGGAGTTTGCCCTGCGGCTCACTCAATACTCCGGTAGCCAGATCCCCGATATCTCGGGCGCCCACTTTGGCGGCGTGCCTTTTGTCCAGCATGCCCCTCTCACTCGTGCCGACGTTGAGGCCTCAATCGACGTCCGCCCTCCGGCCATTGAGCGCGACTTCACCGTCGCCCGCTGGAATCGCCAGATCCGTCACGTCATCGAACCGGAACTCTTCTACCACTACGTCACCGGTATCAACAACGCCCGCAGCACGCTGCACTTCGACACAACGGATATAGCGACCAACACCAACGAAGGCGGCTACTCGCTGACCCAGCGGCTGTACCTCAAACCCATTCGCACCAACCCCTGCGATACCCCGGAGACACCTGAAGCATGCGAGCCTCGACCCCGCGAATGGGCAAGCTGGCAGATCGCACAGAAGTTCTTCGTAGATCCGACCTTCGGCGGGGCGCTCATCCCCGACCGCCGCAACGTCTTTGACTCAACGCTGGACATGACCGGCGTCGCCTACCTTACCTCTCCGCGCAACATCGCGCCCATCACCTCGCGCCTGCGCTTTGAGGCCATCGACCGGCTGCGCATCGAGTGGGATCTTGACTACGACACCAAGGCAGGCCGCGTGGGCGCGGATAACGTTATTGCCGGCTACAGTTTTGGCCGCACCACGATCGGCCTCACTCATGCCCTGCTCAATGCGGCGGACGAAAGCGGCAGCAAGGCGTCCCTGATACAGAGCCAGCAAGTGCAGCCGTTTCTCTATTTCGGCAAACCGTCGAACGTGGGTCTAAGCGTCGCCCTTAGCGCCAGCTATGACTTTACCCACGACGCGCTGCAATACGGCGGCGTAGAAACCATCTACAACTGGAACTGCTGCGGCCTCAATGTGGGGTATCGGCGATTTGCTCTCGGCACCCTGCGTGACGAGTCGGAATGGCTCTGGGGATTCACGCTCTCAGGAATAGGCACTGCCGGCAACATCCGCCGCTCCACGTCGGTCTTCCCAACGGCAGACGTGCTCAAGCATTTGTATTGATTACCGCAGCCGAGAGCGGACATCTACGCGGACCAGGTAAAGAAAGAAGACCATATTCAGAAGGCCCTGCACCGCGCCGCCTGGCTCCTTCCGCTCGAAGAAAAGCCAGAGCTCGTAGGTCATCAGCAGAAACACCGCCGAGAGCGTCAGCGCCCAGGCCCACCTGAACATCCGCAGCATACCAAAGCTCGCCGTGACGAAGAGCGGCACCAGTACCAGGAAGAGTTTCGGCAAATTCCCGCTGACAGCGCCAAAGGTGACCACTGCGGCCAGCACGAGCATGTACAGGCCAATCCCGATCATGCCGGGCAGCGGCAACACCTTTGCCTTCGCACTATCGTCATTGGGCAGTTGCGAATCGTCCTGCAAAGGGTTGGCTCTTTCGATTTCAGGCTCGTTCGTCATAGCGTATGCAAATAAGCCAGCAGGTATGGCAAATCCTCGTAGGGTACCGGCTGCGCCTGCATCATGCCATGCCCGTGCCGGATGGTCTGTAGAATCCTCTCATCCGTTGGAGGCGCGCCGGAGGGCATCGATTTCACCTTGGCCAGCGCCTGCAATCCCGGGCCCTTTAAACCCCTGGTCGTCGTGGGATAGTGGCACTGTGCGCAGTATGCCTGAAAGACTCGCGCTCCCTGCGCCTCTTCTGCCGTGAACTGTGCCGCAGGCTTTGAAGGCGGCAGTGGTTTGCAACCTGTGAGGCTCGCCGCAATCGTCACCATTGCCACCCCCGCAAAGCCCACACACCAAGACCTGATTGCCCGCGAAATCATCTACTTCGATGATACCGCCCTTGGCCAACTCACTCCGTCGCAGCAATCGCCTCGCAGATCCGGTCGATCGCGTGAACCTCAGCCTCACTACCGGGAAGATGCCCATTCACCAGAATTGAAAACACAATCGTCTTGCCGCTGGCTGCCGTGAGGTATCCGGAGAGCGCACTCCCCTCGCTCAGGGTTCCAGTCTTGGCAAAGAGCTTCCCCTTGAGTGGCGAGGTTTTGAACCGCCCACGAAGCGTCCCGTCAACCCCGGCGATAGGGAAGGTCGCCTTCCATGCATCGCCCCACGTCTGCCGCGCGGCATAAGCCAGCAGCGTGGTATAGGCGCGCGGAGCAATCAGATCGTTCGCGCTCATCCCGGAACCGTCGTAGAAGAAAAAGTCGTCCGGAGCCACACCTGCAGTCAGCAGAAATTGCCGCACCACCCGGGCACCCTCGGCTACACTGCCAGCATTGGCAGTCTGACCACCAAAGACCTGGCCCAACAGGCGCAACAGCAGCTCCGCGTGAAGGTTCTGGCTTGCCTTGTTGATTACGGTGAGATTTTCCGCCACGGGCACAGAAACGTGCGAGGCAAGCACCCTCCTTCCTTCAAGAGGTGCGTCAACCGTCACCAGCGCAGGTGGAGACAACACTGCCGCCTCACTCTGAATGTCGGCATAGTCGCGCGTCTCTGTTGAAGATCGATGCCGCGCCCGCGCTGTGCCGGCAATCGTGATGCCTCGTGCTGTAAGCATGGCCATGAGCGACCGCGCCGCATACTCTGCGGGGTCATCAATAGCGATGCCTGCGTGAAATCCTTCTGCCGGAGCGGTACCCCAGACGCGGACCACACGCGAGCCCAGCCCGCGATCAAGGCCCGGCGCGGCTTTCGTTCCCTTTGCTGCCAGAGTCATTGCACCTTCCAGCGTGTAGAAGGGCGTCTCCGGCGTCCATGAAGCGACCGTCTTTTGCGGGTCTGTTGACGAATAGGCTGCCGCGCTACCCGGCACCGAAGCGGCAGCAGGGCTCGCGGTGAGTTCCGGCAGCAGACTCAGAGTCACGACGTTGTCATTCACCGTCAGGGCCGATGCCGGAGCTCCATAGGCCCATTGCAGATCGTCCCAGCTCCAGCCCGCTCCATATGGCTCGCTGAGAAAGAAAGTGTCATCGCCCACCACGTCACCGGCCACGCTGTGAATGCCTGCAGCGACGATCTGGTCGGCTAACGACTCAAGTGCACTCAGAGGTGACGCGGGAACCGCCTCTGGCGCTTTCGGTTCGCCAGGAGGTTGATAGGGATATCTCCGGCCGCTCATTGTCGGATCACCCGAGCCCAGCAGCACCAGATCTCCGTGAAGCTGGCCCGCGCTGTCCAGGCTTCCGCTTGTCACCAGGTTGGTCGTCCAGGTGAGCCGGTCAACCGGCAGCAGGGCAAAGGCAGCAGCCGTAGTCGGCAGCTTGGCGTTCGAAGCGGGAATGAACAGCTCGCCGTCGTCACGCCCAAAGAGCTTCTTCCCCTCCAGCGTTGTCACGCTGATCCCAAAATGCGCATGACTCAGCACCGGATCGGCCAGCACCGCCTCGATTCGAGAGGCCAGCTTCTTGTCCGGGTTCGCGCTGTCCGGTGCGCCTTTGGCCGCAGGCTCTTTACGATGCCCAGAGGCCCGAACGAGCGCCTGACCCTGGCATTGCGGCGAGTTCGACGCAATCCCACTGGCCACAATGAAAAAGAAGAGAAGACAAGTCAGGAGCACACGGCGAAAGCTCGCAGGTTGCATGCCCTGAATGTAGCAGCCCGCCTCGTTTCGAGACTATTTGGCGTGGATTTTGGCGCGAACCCAGAGGGTTCCAAAAACGGCCAGCGCAATGGTCCAGACTGCAACCGCCGTGGGAAATCCAAAGTAGAGATAGGTATTGGCGTAATTCACTGAATGGTGCAGAAGCTGGTTCCAGATGAGGAGGCCAAAGATGGCCAACCCGGTTACCAGAAAGAAGGCAAAGAATCCCGAAGCGGTCGCCAGCAGCAAGCTGGTAAAGAACCCGAACCCTTCGAGCGGAAAGCCCAAAAAGGATCCCGGCCTAGCCCCCGGATTCGTCATATCTGCACCTTTGCTCATGTCTTCGGCTCTCTCGATCTGGCACCCGCGTGCAGGGACTGCCTGTTCCCCTTTAGTATAAGGAGTCGTGTCCAATCCAGTCCAAGCCGAATCCACCGATCCTCGTCAAGCGGAGATTCTCCCTCCCACTCCGGCGGCGGGCACCTCGTCCGCGGGAGAGGTTGCCGCGCTGGCCTCCGTAAGCGAGGCTCCCAACGGAGTTCACTACGCAAGCTGGGGCGAGACCCGCGTCACTCCGTCTGAGATGGAGAAGCTGGTCGGCGCCGTTCCGCGCACACTGGCCCCGGCCATTGCCAAACGCTGCTACTATTTCGTGCCTCTGGTCATTGTCGAGGGTGACGGGAAGGACGGCGTGGTCGCCGCGCCTCACTACACAGTCGACCTGGGCGACCGCGCCATCTGCCACCGCAACGTCAGCATCGGAGCGGTTGAAGCGGTGTTTCTTTCGACCCGCCTGGTCGAAGACCGCTTTGGACTGGCCTTCGAGTTCTTCATCAACGTGGCCCACAACTTCGTCGACGCCGCCGGTGTTCCCGAGAGCTTCGCCGCCCTCGCATGGTCGCAGGCGCAAGCCGGCGTCAAGGGCGAGACCAGCCAGGATGCCTGGGAGACCCGCCGCCGCGCCCTCGACCCGGTGACGAACGCCGAAGGCACAGCGATGCCCCTCGACGAACGCGCACGTAAGAACTACGAGGAGTCCGCTTTTAGCGACTCGCTGGCCATCTACATGCTTTCGCTGTCTCTTGATTTTGACTACCACGACCTGCGCGAGCGCGAATACCCGCTTCTCGCCGCCTCAGCGTTAGCCGAACGTCTGCGCCATGTCGCTGGTCTTTTTCCCGCCAACGACGGCTACGAATTCCAGATCCTCTATCGCCGCAAGGGCTAGGATTGGCAATTGCGCCTGCGCCGGTCTATATCTGAAAGCCAACTTTATGCCTGAAAAACTACCCGCCCCTCGCTGATCGTCCAGCGTACCTTGCCCTGCATCGTCCAACCGTCGAAAGGCGTGTTCTTTGACTTGGATCGCGAATCCTTCGCGTGGAAGGCCCACTCCTGCTTCGGGTTGAAGATCACCACATCCGCATAGCTGCCCACCGTAAGAGTCCCGCGGCCCTTCAATCCCAGCAGCGCCGCAGGCTGCGCGCTCAACAGGCTCAGGACGCGGCCCAGCGGCATCTTCCACTCCCCATGCAGCCATCGCAGGCAGAGGCCAAGCGCCGTTTCCAGGCCTGTAATGCCGTTGGGCGCGCGTTCAAACTCTACTTCCTTCTCGTGCGAGGCGTGCGGAGCGTGGTCGGTCGCGATCGCATCGACAACTCCATCTAGAATTCCCTGGATCATGGCGTCGCGATCCGCAGCCGACCTGAGCGGCGGATTCATCTTGGCGTTGGTGTCGTAGGCGCCGATGTGCTCCTCCGTAAGCAGAAAGTGATGCGGAGCAACCTCGCAGGTTACGCGCAGCCCGTTGCGTCGCGCCTGCCGTACCGCCGCCACCGCTTGCGCTGTCGAGGTATGCGCTACATGCAGATGGGGCTGTGTGCCCGGCTTTCCCTTGCCATTGCCAGCCAACTCGCTCACCAGCCCAATATCGCGCTCCACCAGCCCGTATTCAGCCTCGGGTGGCATGCCGCGCAGCCCGAGCCTGAAGGCGGTCGGCCCAGCGTTCATGCTGCACCCGCCGGTCATGCGCGTATCTTCGGCATGCTGAATCACGGAAAGCCCATTGCGCGTGGCGTTGATCAGCACTTCGCGCATGATGCTGTCTTTCAAAATCGGATGGCCGTCATCGGTGACCGCGACGACTCCGGCGGCCTTGAGCGCCGCATAGTCGTTGAGTACCTCGCCCTTGAGCGCGCGCGTCGCCGCCCCGATAGGGAAGACGCGGACCGAGGCAGCGCGTTCGGGGGCCTGCATCCAGCGGGTAATCTCCGGCGAATCGTTGGCCGGCACCGTGTTGGGCATCGCGGCAACTGAAGTAAATCCGCCAGCGGCGGCCGCAGCAGTGCCGGTAGCGATCGTCTCCTTGTGCCCCTGCCCCGGCTCGCGCAGATGCACATGAATGTCCACAAGGCCCGGCGCGACCGTCAGGCCGCTGGCGTCGACGATCTGGACGATCTGTACGTCCGCGTTATGCCTGGCTTTGCTCAGAGTCGTCTTGCCCGGGTTGGCGATTTCCGCGACGCGTCCGTCTTTGAGGACAATATCTTTTGGCGCATCGATCCCGGCCGCCGGATCAATCAGATGTCCTCCAAGAATAAGGATCATTGCCTGACCAGAGCTCATGCACTCACCCCTGTCGCGGACGAATTCTGGGCAAGCGCCCGATACACCAGCGCCATACGGATAGCCACGCCGTGATGCACCTGTTCGAGGATGAGCGATCGTGGCCCGTCGGCCACCTCGCCTGTCAGCTCCAACCCGCGAACGATAGGGCCTGGATGCATGACCAGCGTCGCGTCAGATGAGGCATGAGCGGCCAGTCGTGCCTCGTTGAGTTGATAGCCGGCCTTGTATTCTTCGAGATCAAGCTGCAAGCCTGCCAGACGCTCGGCCTGAATGCGCAGCATCATCACCACCTGCGACTGACCGATGGCCTTCTCAAAATCTCGCTCGATCGAAATGCCCGGTCCCGCCTCGGCGGCTACCTCAGGCAGCAGTTGCGGCGGTCCGCAGAGAATCACCTGCGCCCCCAGCCTGGGCAGCAGCAGCATATTGCTGCGCGCGACGCGGCTATGCAGAATGTCCCCAGTGATGGTAACCGTCACTCCGCTCAACGTTTTCGCGGTGACCTGCGTGAGGCCGGGTCTCAGATGCGCAAGGATCGTTCGCAAATCCAACAGCGCCTGCGAGGGGTGCTCGTGCATACCATCGCCGGCGTTGAGCACGGGCAGCTTCGTCTCGCGCTCCAGTAGCCAGGGTGCGCCTGAGTTGGGATGGCGAAGAATGATCGCCTCAGCGCCCAGAGCCTTCAGCGTCAGCCCGGTATCTTTCAGCGACTCGCCTTTTTCGATGCTCGAAGACAGACTCGAAACCAGCGTGGTATCCGCTCCAAGCCCTTTGGCAGCCAACTCGAAGCTGGTGCGGGTTCTTGTGGAAGACTCGTAAAAAAGCAATGCTACCCGCCGCTTGGCGAGGTGTCTGGCACGCTTCAGCGGATCTTCCTGCTCCAGCGCCGTGGCCTTCGCGAGAATCTCACTGACCGACTCCAGCGTGAGCGAACTCACTGAGAGCAGCGATCCGGAAGAAATCGGCGTTGTTATGGAAAACGGAGGGCCGGGCACCACTGGAGGCGTGAAGGCGCGACGAACTGGGGAGGCTTTGGCTGGCATAGGGTCACACCGTTAAGAAACGCTGGATCTAATCGACCTTCTCCACCAGCAAAACCTGCTCATCGTTGTCCACTTCGCGGAACTTTACTTCAATAATCTCCCGGCTGCTGGTCGGCACATGCTTGCCGACGTAGGTGGCTTCGATGGGTAGTTCACGATGCCCCCGATCGATCAGGACAGCCAACTGAACGCACCGCGGCCGGCCGTGATCGAAGAGCGCATCCAGCGCAGCGCGGATCGTGCGGCCGGTATAGAGTACGTCGTCGCAGAGGATGACATGCTTGCCGGTAACGTCGAGACCGAGTTCGCCCTCCTTCACTACCGGCCGCAGGCCATGAGTACTGAGGTCGTCGCGATAGAACTGAATATCCAGCACGCCGGTCGCAACCGGGCGCTTGACGATGCCACCGATCAGGACGCCCAGCCGCTCCGCGAGGGGCACGCCGCGGCGTTTGATACCTACCAGCGCCAGACCCTCGCTGGCGTTAGTCTTCTCGACAATCTGATGTGCCAGGCGGACAAGTGTCCGCTCAATCTCTGAGGCCGACATCAAACGGCCCTTTTCGCGCAGGGATGGATTCGACGGATGCTTTGCTTGCTGTGTTTCGCTCATAAGAACTCTCTCGGCACAAAACCGCCTTGAATCTGCTTCTGGATTCGCTCTATTGTATTGCCTCGAGGCCCGCTGAGTCCGGGTTGAACCTATAGCGTCGACTCAGGCGTTGGGCCGGCGAGGCTGAGCCACAAATCGAGCCCCCACCGCGCCGCCGATGGTGGCAAAGAAGATCAGAAAGACAGCACTGACCAAAAACGCGGACAGTACATATCCCGCCCGTCCCTCGGCCGACAGCATGGAAGCCTGTGTGCGCTGCATGACCAGCGCCGCATCGTTGTTCGCTACGCCCATCTGTGCGAGGAACTGCTTGTCGAAGTCGAGACCCATCTGAATTGGAGCCAGAATTCCGGCATCCACCTGGCTCCCCTGGCGCAGAATAAATCGATCCGCCCACAGATGAACTCCGCTGACGGTCAATGCCAGCCAGCTGGCGATCAGTCCGGTAACCAGACCGATCCGCGCCCCGGTTCCCATCGAAATCCCCGTGGAACGAGCGCTCCTGGCATACAGGCTCACCGCCCAAACCGCCGCCCCCACCATACAAATCAGTCCGATTGGCGTCATCTGCGCGCTCAGAACTCCCGCCGGAATCGCCAGCATCATCGCAGCTTTCAAGGCTGGCCGCCAGGCAATCCCGTTGCCCAATCCGGCGAGCCCCGTACTGGGAGTCACAGTTCCATCCTCAAGCGGAATCGGCGGGGTCTCAGCCGCGATATACATCAACTGCGGCATTCCGCAGTTGGAGCAGTAGCGGTCATCCCCAGAGAGAGGTTCGTGGCATCGCTGGCAGGTAGCTTCCATCCATTCCTATCGGCGTGCAGATTCCCTCTACACGGTCAGTCTCATGCCTGAAGCTATACCCTCAGCCTCCACCGCCGCAATCCTAAGCCCGTCGAACTACTCCTTTTTGTCGTCGTCGCTGTCCATATTGGCGGGCAAATCCAATGCCACCAAAGCGAAGCGGGTCTTACCATCCTTGGGATTCTCAAAGCCTACGATATGCTGGTGCCGTTTCGAGCCAGCCTTCAATTGAAAATCCTGTTTGAAGTCATGGTCGTCGAACTGGACCTTGCCGTTTTTGCTGTTTTCGGTGCACGTCAGCCCTTCCCGGGTCTGGGTGGGCATTCCGACCGGACTATTGCCATTACAAGTAATCACGTCGCCATACCGGGCGAGGGCTTTCTTGTAAAAAGCGGCCACTTTGTCCTGGCTGTCTCGGGTGCCGTAGGAAACCGCCTTCACTCGCAACTGCCACTCGCCGAAGCCCAGATGCACATCCGCAGACTTGTGGCTTTCGTCATCTCTGATCTGGTCCGCGCCAGGATAGACAGGCAAACCCAGGTCCGACGCCGAGGTCTGGTCGGTATTCACATGCACTCCGCCGAACGGCGTATCCACTTGTACAGTCTTTTCCTTGCCGTTGGAGTCCTTGTCGACGTGAACACGGCATCCTGACATGCCGAGCGATACAGCAAGCCCGACTCCGAGAAGTGTTGCCGGAAGAAAATTAATTGAGTCTGTCGATTTCATCACTACCACCCTCTTCAAAGGATTTACGGCAAAATCCGAGCCCTTGTTCCCCCAAATGTACTCCGTACCTGCATCTTTTTACAGGATTCGGGGTTGAGACGGATAGGATCAACAAGAACACAGCACAGGCAGCTCGATTGCCTGTCTGGAGGCACGACTCTATGCACGTGAAATTCTGCTCTCTGAATCGAACTCTGCTCATCACGGGCCTTTTTTCCGTAATGACGCTCGCTGCAACCGCTTCCCTGGCCCAGAACTACCCCTCCCCCGATACACCTCCCCCAGGTTCGGCACGCCTCGCGCATCTGGTAGGGAACGTCTCGTTCCAGCCCAACGGTGACGAGAACTGGGGTCAGGCCACACAGAACATGCCAATCGGATCTGGCGACCGCGTCTACACCGACCAGCAGAGCGAGGGCGAACTACAGGCCATGCAGGTGCGTGCCTACTTCAGCCCCAACTCCGATCTGACGCTGACCAATCTGAACGAGCAGGGCGTCGAACTTGGCATCGCTCAAGGTTCAGCCAACATCTTCAGCGACGGCTTTCCGCCGAACCAGTCCCTGTTCGTAAGCACTCCCAATGGCGGTATCACGCTGGGCGGGCGCGGCAAGTTTCGCGTCGATGTCTATCCAGATCAGCAATCTACGGTCGTCACCAACATGCCTGATGGAAACGACCTTGAGTTGAATGGAGCCGGCAACTTCCAAATGACCCTGGGCCGTGGACAATCCATCCAACTCAGCGGTACCAATCCCGTCTACACGCAGTTCCTGGAGCCTGCGCCATATGACGAATTCGCCCACTGGAGCGGGGCGGTCGAGTCTCATCGCTTTAACTCCGTCTCGGCTCGCTATGTGAGCACTGAAATGCCCGGTTATGACGAACTCGACAACGCCGGAGACTGGCAGCCTGAATCAGACTACGGGCCGATCTGGTTCCCTCATGTCGAGGCCGGCTGGGCTCCTTACCACAATGGACACTGGGCAAACCGGCCTTTCTACGGATGGACGTGGGTCGCCGATGAGCCCTGGGGCGCTGCTCCGTTTCATTACGGACGCTGGGTAGTTGTCGGCGGGCGCTGGGGATGGATCCCCGGACCCCGCGAAGGTCACCCAGTCTGGTCGCCGGCGCAGGTGGTTTTCGCCGGCGGTATTCAGATTGGAGGGGTAGGAGTTTCCGTCTGGTTCCCGCTTGGTCCAGGAGAGGCCTACCACCCTTGGTATCCGGCCAGCCCTGCATACATCAACAGTATCAACATCACCAACATCCGCGAGTCGCGCGTTGTCCACGTACAAAACACCTACGTCAATATCACCAACGTGACGAATGTGACCTACGTCAACCGCACGGTGGGCGTCACTGCCATGCGGCAGGACGATTTCGCCGCCGGCCACAACGCCAGGGCGGTCGCCGTCAAGGTGGACCCGCGCCAGATCGAGCATGTCCAGCCGGCTCGTCCCGAAGCGAAACCGCCGACGCAGCCGGTGATCCTGCACCCGGTTGCCAAGCCAGCAGCTGTTGCGGCGGCGCGCCCTGTCTTGATCAATCATCAGGGTCAGCAGGCGGCCGCGGCTCCCAACGCGCGGCCGGTCGCAGTTCCCGTCAAGGCGACTCCCCCCGTCGCCCCCAAACCCCTCCCCGGTCATGCGGCTATAGGGGCTCCTTCTATCGGTGGCAAGCCGGTAGCGGCCCCGGTCAAAACACCAGTGACGACCCCTGTCCAGCCGGCAAAGCCTGCAGCTCCTACGCCAAATAAACCGCTGCCCGTCGAGAAGACTCCTGTTCAGCCCGCGCGGCCAGTACCTGCGGCTCCTACGCCTACCCCTGTCAACCCACCGCGACCTGCGCCCAACAAACCTCTGCCACCTGAGAAGACTCCTGTTCAGCCGACGCGGCCAGCACCTCCGACACCTACACCCGAGGCGCGCCCTGCCCACCCGACCGACGAGCGGCCCGCGCCTCCAAAGAAGGACGACAAGAAGAAAGACGGGAAGAAAGACGAGAAAAATCCTCCGAAGAAGCCCGAATAACGAGCCGATTCGAAGGCTGTCAACCGCAGCAAACAGAACCCCATCCTGCCACTCAGTTTGAGTTCGGCAGGGTGGGGTTTTCAATGGGCCGGACGTGCCGGCAGCCGTCGCCGGTTCGTTCGAAATATGGTCAGCGGATTCGCCCAGATCTCTGAAATGCGGGTGCCTTATCCCGTGCCGGCTTGCGTACAATCAACGCATGAGCGAAGAACTTAACCTCAGCCCCCGCATCATTGTCGCCACAAACGGCGCTCCCAAAGCCATCGGCCCCTATTCGCAGGCTGTGCGCGCCGGCAATCTTCTCTTCACCTCCGGCCAGGTGGCGCTGCATCCCGAGACACAGCAGGTTGTAGGAACTGAGATCAAGGAGCAGACCACGCAGGTCTTCGCCAACCTCAAAGCGATTCTCGAGGCTGGCGGAAGCAGCTTCGGCCAGGTGGTTAAGGCGACGGTCTTCCTGAAGAACTTTGACGACTTCGCTGCCATGAACGCTATCTATGCGGAGCATCTGGCCGCTGGCGGAAACCAGCCGCCTGCGCGCACCACTGTCGAAGTCTCGCGCCTGCCCAAGGATGTACTGGTTGAGATCGATCTGGTGGCTCTTATCTCCGAGAACTGAACCGGAAGAGGCGGGTAAACCCTTGCTTTTATGAGGGTTTCTGAGAGCGTCCGTCCTGATTCAGCCTTTGCGCGCGATCCTTCCCACTCCGGTAACGGGGCACAAATTCTGTGCTCGTTCGCTGTCATCGAAGTTGCCGATTGACCCTACACTTTGAGATGAAACGGAGCCGCGTTCATGTAGACGCGTGCCCGCCGAATCGCCGGTGCAGAGTTGATTGTCTATGGCCATCGATATCGATCGTCTGAGCGAGTTGCTGTTGAAGATGGCCGATGAGAGCGCTCCTGGACGCGAGTTCTCGGCGGCAATTGCTGAGTTGGCCCGCACGGGACGCTTTGCCCAGCTCAAGGATGTGTTGCCTGCTGTGGTCTATGAAGAGCTCTGGGAGCGCTACCGGTCTAGTCCTGTGGCGTTTGTTGAGGAGTGGGAGCATCTGGCGCATGAGATGCAGCAGGGATTCATTCAGCATGCGCGACAACGGCTTACTTCTCTAACCCGCTTACAGCAGGCTGGCATGAGCTATGCGCCTGCGTGGAAAGCTATTCAGAGGGCGCTTGATGGCAGGCAGAATGACCTGCTTCGCGCGGCTGTGGCGGCTGAGTTTCTGGATCTGGTGGAGCCTGCTGTGGCTCGGGCTACGCACTTGCGCGAGTGCGTGGTGGCTTCGGCTTCGTCGGATGAGGCGGACCGCTATCTTGATGAAGCTACACGGTGTTACTTCTTTGCACTGTTTACGGCTTGTGCCGTGATGTGCCGATCGGTGCTTGAGGAGGCCATTAAACAGAAGCTGCCTGAAGGGTTGAGAAAGCTTATTCGGGCGCGGTATCGCAATGCTCCTACGCTTGGAAATCTGCTGCACGAGATTAATAACAATCTGTTGGCTACTGGGATTGCGGCGGACTTTCCCAGGCTTGCCAACCAGGTGAACGACATCGGCAAGAGGGCTGTCCACCAGGGATTGCTTTCGGAGGACGAGGCCAGGAGCTGCCTGCAGAATGCTCGCGTGGCTCTGCAAATGCTGCTGCAGCAATAGTGGCCGGAGGCTCCACAGGCCGGATCGGCTACATAATTCAGCGGATTTGATACATTTCGCGTGGGATTTCTTAGATTGATTGCGGGATCTTTTACATTGATTGCGAAACAGGGATCAATGACGGCCTGATTATCGCGTCCAATTGTCTTCCGGGAGGAAACTGCGGAGTTCGGAAACCTATTCGGGGCCTATAAGATGGCTTCTGAACCCAGACCCTGCCCGGAGACTGAATGACAACGTCATTGCCAGGAGAACCTCGTCCCTTACGCCCTGAGATGCAGCGCCGGCGAAGGTGGTGGATCGCTGCCGGTGTCATATCGCTGCTGCTGGTGATGATCATGGAGATTGCGCTCAGCGTAAGGCAGGAGTCTTTGAGCTGGGATGAGGGCGACCATACCTATGCGGGATACATGTCGCTCAAGGAGCATGACTACAGCCTGAATCCGGAGCACCCGCCGATGGCAAAGATGGTGGCTGCGCTGCCGCTGCTGCCGTTGGATTTGAAGGCTGACCGGCAACATAAGGCTTACTTCAAGGATGAGGCGTATTACAGCGGGCGGGAGATGCTGTTTCGCAATGGGCCGGAGAATGGCGGCAAGTACCCAGCGGATACGCTGATCTTCCGCGCCCGGATGGCGATGACGGTTTTTATGCTGACGCTGGCCGTGCTGACGTTTTTTGCGGGCGGAGAGATGTTTGGGCTGGGGGCTGGATTTCTTGCGATGACCCTGGTGGTATTTGAGCCCAGCATGCTGACCAACGCTCCGTTTGTGACGACCGACTCGGCGGTGTCGTGCATGTTTTTCGCGACGGTGTATGCCTTTTATCGCTATGTCAAATCGCCATCGCTGGTGCGGCTTGCGGTGACCGGAGCGGCTGCCGGTCTGGCGCTGGCGGCAAAGCACTCCGCGATTGTGCTGCTGCCGGTGCTGGTGCTGCTGGCGATGGGTGAGTTAGCAGGCCGCTGGTGGGCGGCGCGTTCGGGAAGGATCGCCGGGGACAAAGTCATCGCTAAGGGATCGCTGCGCATGGTGGGGGCGCTTGCAATGGTTGTGGCGATCGCTGTAACTGTGCTTTGGAGTTTTTATGGATTCCGTTACAACATGCGCCCTGATGGGTCGGCGATGACGCCTTCGCTGGCTTCGAATGCTGCTGCTCTAAAACCGTTCGAGGGAGGGATGATCCTTCGTTTTGCGCAGTGGCATCTGCTGCCGGAGAGCTATCTGTATGGCCTGATCGACGTAAGGGCTGTGGCTAACTGGATGCCGACTTATCTCTTCGGCGAGTTGCATGCGCACGGGGTCTGGTATTACTTCCCGGTCGTGCTGGCGCTCAAGCTTACGCTGGGTGCGATTGGGTTGCTGGCGATCACGTTGTGGGCTGTGGTGACGGGCAAACTCAAACGATGGCGCGAGATCTGGTTTCTGGCGGTTCCCGTTGTGGTGTATCTGGCGGTCGCGATGAGTTCACCGCTGAATATCGGCGTGCGGCATATCTTGCCGACCTTTGCTTTTATGCTGACTCTGGCTGCGGGCGGGGCGTGGACGATGATACTGCGCGATCGCCGCTGGAGTTATGCGGCCGGTGCACTGCTGCTGTGGCACATAGTTAGTTCAGCACATACGTTTCCTAACTACATGCCGTATGCCAACGAGTTGTGGGGAGGGCCCTCGCATACGCATGAGTATCTGAGCGACTCGGCGACGGACTGGGGACAGGAGCTGAAGGCGACGAAGAAATATATCGACGACAATCAGATCAAGGATTGCTACTTCGCTTACTTCGTGGCTCCGTTCATACTGCCGTCGGACTACGGCATTCCGTGCAAGCCGCTGCCTACGCTGGATTCGCTCTACCAGATGGAGATCGATGTGCCGCCGGTGATTCATGGGCCGGTACTGATCAGTTATGCGGACCTTAATGGTTTCGAGTTTGGAACGAAGGTGCGCAATCCTTACCAGAGCTTCTTTGAGCGCAAGCCGGATGCGGTGATTGCGAATGGCATTGCGGTCTATAACGGCGACTTTTCAGTTCCAGCGCTTGAAGCGATTACTCCGGCGCGCAAGGCGCAGGAATTGATGGATAACAAGGACGCTGCGGGGGCGTTGCGCGAGACGATGGCGGCGCTGGCTGCCGATCCGAAATGCTTTGACGCGCAGCTTACCGCCGGAGATGCGCTGCATGCGCTGAAGAGGGATGCCGAGGCGCGAGAGCACTACAGCAACGCGATGGCTCTGGTGCAGACGATGGAGCCTTCATCGCAGCAGCAGTGGAGGCCCAAGGTGCAGAAGAAGCTGGGAGAGCTGGGACATGATTGAGATATCCTTCATCGGCTCGCAGCAAGCGGAAGGCCGTTCATGCAACAGAGCAATCAAGAAGCAGGCCAGTGTTTGAGCAGCGGTCCGCCTGGTCCGCTTACAGGGTCGGAAGGTGGAAACTTTACTTTCCTCATGCGCTCGATGGTTGCTTCGTCGGGAGCGGAACGGCAGATGTCCCAGTGTTCGCCCTGGGGGTATGCGCCTACAACCAGAAAGTCGGAAGAGGCCTCGAGCTTGCAGTGCCCTGTGCCGGTGGGAAGCAGGGCTACATCGCCGGCTCTGACGGTTATCTCGTGGCCGCCTTCGCCTCCTAACATCAGACGCGCCGTGCCACGCGCGAAGCCTAGCACCTCGTGCGCGGTGGAGTGGTAGTGATGGAAGTCGTAGACTCCGTTGCGCCACTGCGGTGGCCAGCCGTTCTTTTCGAAAGCTGCTTCCATCTCGGAGGCCAGGTCGGTTGCCGGCCGGAACGCGCCGCGGTACAGGAGGACTGGAAGCAGGTCGTTGTTGGGCATCCAGCCGTTGCGGGTCAGGCGCAGAAGTTCGGGCGAGGGATCTGAGGCAAAGGCACGAGTTCCCATTTCAGTGGCTGCTGTGATGGCGGCAAGGGTGCTGAAGCGGCGACGATTCATGGATTCTGCCCTCCCCCTTCTTAAGATGCGCAAGGATTGGCTGGGTTGGTCAGGCTGGGCGGCCGGCGACCAATCGGAGAATCTGGTCGGCGGCTTGAGCGGCTTCGGCCCTGCTCCCGACATAACAGCGCGCGTCGGCGACTGCGCGCTGGAATACCGCGATCATATCCGGTGAGTCGACGAGGATGTGAGGGGTGTTGCGCAAGAGGATCAGCAGGCCTTCGCTTTGCGAGACTGGCTTGACGTTCCATGTGGATGAAGGCTGATATTCAAGGGATAGAATCCAGCCGATGGGCGCAGGGGCGTCTCCCACAGGAGCATTGAACTCTCCGGGCAACACGGGGACCTGCCTGGGGCGGCCGTCGCGCAGGAGCAGGGGCCGGGGATAGGGATGGACGCGCCCCTCGGGGTCGATCAGGGCGAACTCGTCGGAGAAGTAGGTGGCGCCTCGCCGCAGGAATTCGGCTACCAGCGAGGATTTGCCTGCATGGGTGACGCCGGGGAGGAGCACGGCGCGATCTCCGCAGAGGACGACGCCGGCGTGGACGGCGTGCAGCGACTTCAGGTGATTGAGGACGGCGTCGTCCAAGACTCTGATGAGATCCGGCACCAAGTCGATCGCCTGCGCGGCTGAGGCTACTGCGACGCCGTCGACGGAGAGCTGAAGCTGATCCTCTTGCGTATCGATGCGAATCGAGATGCCGGGCTCGAGAGCGTCGGGCTGGGTGTCGCAGGCCGTTCTGGGCAGAGAGGGCAGAACGTAGCGCTCAAGGACGGCGTACGCTTCTGCGCACGCCGTCTCGATCTGAATGCGGCAACCGAAGGCGCGGACCGAGAAGTCCTGTGCGCCGCGCAACTCCGGGGCTTGCCCGCTTGGGAATTTGTCAGGCACAGACACCCTTCCGAGTCGAGAGTGCTAGGGCTTCGGCTTCGGCGGTGGTGGCGGAGGCGGTGGCGGTGGCGGTGGCGGCGGATTCTTGCCGATCGGTATGGGTACCGATGGTGACGGTCCCGACTTTGCGGCTTTCGCGTATGCGCGCTGCTCTGCGAGCGGCAATGCCACGACGAGGGGCAGAACAGCAACGCTCAGAGTTGAGATGAGCTGGCGCCGGCTGGCCCATGACGATCCCGAGGTCTTCACCAGTTTCCGATCCTGCAGTTGGAGAACTGCTTCGGCGGCGAGGTCTTCGGTGACGCTGGAGCTTAATGAGCGCTGCATGTCCTCGGCCACTTTGGAAAGTGTTGTCGGACTGCTGCAGGCATCCCAGGCTGCGCCTGCTGTCGGGTTCAGGGCAAAGACGGTTTCGTTCGCGGGGTCGACAATGACCATCGATCCATCAGGGAGTCTGTTCTCCTGCAGGGTCTGTGAATTTGCGCGTTCTACTTGCATGCGTACGTCTCCTGACTTACGAATAGAGGGGGAACAGACACGCTTGGGCGGAGTCGTTCTGTAGCGGATCAGGGAAAAAGGATTACACAAAGTTCATAATTTTGCCCGCATCTTTGGTAACGGAAAATTCCATTACTAACATGGGATATCGGCTTATCTTTTTTCGAAGCGGGTAAGTTGCGGCTTATTCAGTGCGATATATACTTAGCGGGACCTGGAGCCGACTTGAACAGCGCGGCGAGGCGGCCTGAGCTTTTGCGGCGCATCTTAAGTTCAGCGAAATATTGGGGCTGATGCCAGAAGATCGACATTCCTGCGAACTGCTACGCGCTGTTGTCCGTCGGCCGGTCGATGCCGGGCAAATCTCTCTGCTTGCCGGTGAGGTTGAGAACTGGGATTCGCTGCTTGGCCTGGCGAACGAGCATCGGGTTGCGCCACTGTTACTCCTGCGGCTGGAAGAGACGGGGACGGCTGTTCCCGAGAGCGTTCGTGCGTGGCTGCGGGCTGAGTACCATCGCAATGTGCTGCATAGCATGGCGAACGCGGCCGAATTGCTCGGCGTGCTTGAGGCGTTCGATCGGGAGAAGATTCCGGCAATGCCGTTTAAGGGTGTGGTGCTGGCGGCGTCGGCGTACGGGGACCTGAAGGCGCGTTCGGCGGGCGATCTGGATTTGCTGATCCATTTCAGGGACCTTGCACGGGCTACAGAGATGATTCTGGCGCGGGGATACAAGCGGACAACTGAGACTCGGGCGGATGGTGCGCCGGTGCTGCCGGACTATTATGAGTGCGTTTTTGAGCGGGCTACGGATGGGATGGTGCTGGAGCTGCGATGGCGACTTGAGCTGACTCAGCCGAGGTTCAGGCGCGATATCGGGATGGACTGGGTTTGGCCGCGGCGGCGGACGGCGATGCTGGCGGGCGCTGTGGTTCCGGATATGAGCGCGGAGACTACGCTGCTAGTGCTCTGCATGCATGGGAGCAAGCATGTTTGGTCGCGGCTTTTGTGGATCTGCGATGTGGCGCGGTTGCTGGATTCTTCACCTGATCTTGATTGGAACGAGGTTATCGGGGAGGCGAGGAAGACGGGGCTGTGGCGGGCGCTGGCGCTGGGAGTGTTGCTTGCGCATCGGGTGGCTGGTGTTGGCGTTCCTGAGGATGTTATGCGCGTCTTTGAGGGGGATAAGACTTCGCGCAGGCTGGCGCTGCATATCGCGGACAATTTGTTTGATTCGCCGGGGAGCAGGCCTGAGGGGCGCGTGCCTTATAACGTGCAGTTACTGGGGTTTCGCGATCGGGTGCGGTTTTTCGTTTCGCTGGATTTGTTGCGGCCTAGTGCGAGAGATGTCGAGGCTCTTCCGCTGCCGAAATGGCTTCATCCGCTGTATTACCTGATACGGCCTTTTCGGGTGCTTTGGGATCGATCGGCGCGGTGATGGAATCGGTTCGGTTCGTGGTGTGCGCGAATGAGGCCGCTGAGATTGTCGTTGACAATTTAAGTCTACATATGTAGAGTTTGGCCATGAAATTGAAGCTGTCCCCGCAAACTGTGCTCATTCTGGAGGCGTTTCTCGATCATCCGGCTGAGTGGAAGTATGGCTACGACCTCAGCCGGTTGACTGGGCTGAAGTCGGGTACGCTCTACCCGATCCTGATGCGGCTGGCCGACCGCAAGCTATTGGAGACTTCGTGGGAGACGAGCGAACTGGGCAAGCCACCTCGGCACATGTACCGGTTTACTCCGGAGGGGATGCAGTTTGCTCGTGAGCAGCGGACGTCGCGTGGGACTGGCCCGGTTGGATTGCCGATTCTGAACGAGGCGCAGGGCTGATGGGCCGCGTACGCACACTGGCCGAGAGGCTGCTGCGGGCGATGCTGCGGCATGCGCCGGAGGAGAGACGCGCGTGGGTCGAAGCGATGCTGCGCGAGCTGGATTTTATCGGGCTTGACTCCGAGTGGGGCGAGTGGGCTGCACTGAGTTGGGCTTTGGGATGCACGACTGCGATCTTTCGGGAGTGCGTGCGGGGATGGGGTACCTGGCTCGGGAAACGGTGCCTGAATCTGTTGGGAGTTCAATCAGAAAAGGGAGAAAAGAAGATGAATTCGACAGGGAAAAAGACGTTGGGTGTTTTGGCTGGCGTGGGTCTGGCGCTGGCGCTGGGAGTTAGCCTCTTCTTTCTGCGGAATGTCATCGCCGACATGTTGCTGGCTGTGGGCATTCCGCGCACCATGTGGAGCCACATTCTCTCGGTAATCGTGCCTGCGGAGGCGATTGTGGTGGTGGCCGCGATTTTGCTGTGGCGCAAGCGGCGCGCGCCGATAGCAGTGGGTATGCTACTAACCGGGTTTGTGATGGCAGCGCATGTCGTGGTGACCCTGGCTACGCATTGAGGCCTGAGCCAGCCGTATTCAACCCATCTTTCGATGGGGTGTCTTTTCTGGAACCATGATCCTCTCCGATCAGGAACACTTTTTCACCGCGCATGACTGATCTGAGGAAGTGGTTGCCGCTATCCATCTTGGTTTTGAAGTCGCTGTCAGAATACAACGTCGGGTTGATTGGGCGTCCGATGAGCCGTTCGACGGGGCCTAGCTGGAGGAGTACTTCATCAAGGGTCACGTCGCCGACGATCATTAAGTCGACGTCGCTCTCCGCGTTCTCGCTGCGGGTGGCTACCGAGCCGTATACGAATGCCAGCGAGATTCGTTTCGCGAGTGGCGCGAGAGCGGCGGTGAGCTGTGCGAATACGCCTACGGTTTTTGCGACGAGCGCGCTGATTTCCGGGAAGACGGGGTGGTTGCGGTTGGCTTTGTAGTAGACCTGATGGCCGGAGGTGGAGCGCTCGATTAAGCCAACCTGAGCGAGGGTTTCCAACTCGCGCTGGACAGAGCCGGCGCTCATGTGGACTTCTCGTGCGATTTGGCGGACGAAAAACGTCTGATCCGGTTGGCCGAAGAGAAGGCTCAGGACGCGGCCTCTTGCCTGGCCGAAGAGCAGATCGCCGAGCGCGTTTGTATTCGTACTCATACTGAGTACAATTGTACTCTTTCCGGGTACAACTGCGGCAGAATAGCAAATTCGCGTGTTCTTGCTGCGCACTAATCATGCCTAGGTCTCCGAATCGAGACCTAGGGGTCAGACTACAACCGAAAGTCGTAGTCCTCTCCTCTCTTCATCTTCAGAATTACATCCAATAAATCTTCCGAATATTTGTGTACAAGGGACTTTTTACCCGTCTTAGTGGCGCTGTGATAACGGTTGTCACTCTTCTTTATGTTGATCCCTGTCTCTTTGGTGAGCCTTTCCAGAAAAGGTTGGACCCTGCCCCAATAAGCGTTTTCAATATCAAAAACTCTTTCTGCCAAAAGTGAGAGTGTATATGGGTAATTAGCTGCGTTGGAAGACGGCCTCCCTATGGTCGTTATCCCGAATAGCTTAGCGAAAGAGCTATCATCGGTATTGACTGCTCGCTCCAGCATCTCGAAATTTGCCTCCACTGTTTTGCGTGGAATATCATACCTCACCAAATCATAAGAGCGGTGCAGTAGGGCGCGGAGCAATTTGGGGCTGACGGCGTTAAGTGGTTGGTTTCCACCGAAGGCTTCGAATACCCAGCTGAAATCCGATGTTTCAATTGCCTTAATTCTTATTGATCGGCCCTCGTCGACTTGGATGAGTTTCTCGCGACCTGGCGAGTAACCGCTGGGCATCTCTGTTCGCCACTCCAAAATGTAGATATTAGGAATAACGGCCCCTGGCGGCCCTTGACGCGGAAGGCACTCATCTATATCCGACAGGACCGCTTGAATATTAGGGTCCGATGCACTGTAGCCAACGAATAAAAGAGGATGTTCGCTAAAGTACGTAAGTAGCTTCGCACTCAGGTATTTCTTCTTTCTCATAAATTCCGCATAGTCTGCATCCGTAAACACGATGCTCTGATAGTCAGACACGCAGCCGTGTATTTTAAATATTTCTCCAAACAGGACCTGTGTGCCAAGGATTATGCTTTGCCCGATGACGGGCTGATATTCAGGAAATACTTTCTCTAGAAATTGGTCGTAATTTGTCGTAATGAGTGCGTGCGGGTGCACGCTCTGGAGAGCCTCGATCTCCTTGCTGATCGCCGCATTACCAATGTCTGCGATGCATTTCGGCGTGAGAGACGCAAGATGTTGTGCAACTGCGTACTTGATATACGCGTTAGGAGGAACGCTCTCGTCGAACATGTCGGTGGGAAATTTGTCTCTCCCTTCGCCCCACGCCCATTGCTGATACAACCGTGCAAACGCCTCGCCAATAGCAGTATGCTGCTTAAGCGTTTGCTTGTAATAGGCGTAGTCCTTATCGATAAGTGGACATTGCTTTGCGAGGGTGGCTAATAACTCGTCCCAGCTTGGCCCGGCGAAATATCGCTTTGAGAGCCCAGATCCGACGAAAAGAATAGGTTGGCAGCCCATCCTTGAGACGCACTCCTCAATGTCCGCAGTCACGAGAGATTGATAGGCGTGCGCAGTTGCACCTAAAGTTATTTCTGCCATAGAACCTCGGAGACTCTGGATATGTGACGTCCAGCCTAGCACAAAGCCTGGGCACCGTGGGAGCTACGACGCTTGCGAGCCCGACGCGGGAATCTACCAGAAGAGTACTCTCCGGCCCACTTCATCTGCGAACTCTCGAGATTGTGCGGCGTTGCTTAAACACTCCTCCTGTTTCCTACTGCATGCTTCAGTCAGCAGGGTGATATCTTCGACCTTCCGCGCCCAATCTGCATCTAGCCTATCCAACTTGGAGATCATTTCGGCCAGCTTGAATCGATCCAGAGCCTTTTCGTACATTTTTCCGTAGAGTAGCTGCTTACGGAAAGTGTCAAGCCTTACGGCTCGATCCTCATACCATTTCGCTTGTTCCAGGAGCTCATTGTAGTGATCTTTTTTGGCATCGAAGCTTCGGACCAAGTGTGTGCGCCAGACCCACCTCCACAACGGTATGAGAGCAGTGACTAGGGTTATGCTCGCTGCGATCAGGACAATTAAATTGGCCGTTTGTTGCACAGCTTCCGCTCCTTGCTTCACTCGCCTAATTCCGAATTATCCGTTTAGCCGCCGTCGCCGTGCTGGGTGTCGAGGTTTTCGAATCTGGTGAAGTGGGATAGGAAGGCTAACTCGATGGTGCCGGTGGGGCCGTTTCTTTGTTTGGCTATGATGATTTCGGCTTTGTTTTTGTCTTCTGGGTTTTCTTCTTTGTCGCGGTTGTAGTAACTCTCGCGGTGGATGAAGGCTACTACGTCGGCGTCTTGTTCGATGGAGCCTGACTCGCGAAGATCGCTTAGCAGCGGCTTTTTGTCGTCGCCGCGGCGCTCTGAGTTACGCGATAGCTGGGAGAGGGCGATTACTGGGACGTTCATCTCTTTGGCGAGGGCTTTTAGGCCGCGGGAGATTGCCGAAACCTCCTGCGTGCGGTTTTCGTGGCGCTTGCCGCCCTGGCTGGGCAGGCTGGCGGTCATGAGCTGAAGGTAGTCGACTACGACGAGGTCGAGTTGGCCCTGGTTGGCCTGCTTGAGGCGGCGGGTTTTGGCGCGCATCTCGGCTAGGGAGATGCCGGGGGTGTCGTCGATGAAGACTTTGGATTCGACGAGCTGTTCGAGGGCGTGGCGGAGTTTGGCCTGATCTTCGCGGCCGAGGAAGCCCGTCTGGAGTTTGCGCTGGTCGACCCAGGCCTGTGAGGCGAGCATACGTCGAAGCAGGGCTTCTTTGGACATTTCGAGGGAGAAGACGGCGACTACGGCTTTGCCGGTGACGGCGGCGTTCTGGGCGATGTTGATGGCCCAGGCGGTCTTGCCCATCGACGGGCGGGCGGCGATGATGATGAGCTCGCCCTGCTGGAGGCCGGAGGTCATCTTGTCGAATTCGGTGAAGTGGGTGGCGAGGCCGGTGACTTCGCGGGCCTGGCTGTAGAGATTGTCGATGGATCCAAATGACCCGGCTACGATTTCTTCGAGGCTGGCGAGGCCTTTGGTGATGCTTTTTTCGCCGACGACCATGAGCTGCGATTCGGCGGCGTTGAGGACGTCGAGGGCGGTTTCGGACTGATCGGCGGCGCGGGCGATGGCGGCCGAGCAGATGAGCATGAGCTGGCGCAGCAGGCTCTTGTCTTTGACGATGCGGATGTATTCCTCGATCACCGGGCGGCGCGGCAGGCCTTCCGTGAGGGACGCGAGGTAGGCGACGCCGCCAACGGACTCGACTTCCTTGTAACGGGACAGCTCGTGGGACAGGGTGATAATGTCCACGGCGCGTTGGGAATCCATTAACTCGCTCATGCGCAGGAAGATGCGGCGATGGGAGTCGAGCGAGAAGTCTTC